>Ga0308166_1000027_pt1 | contig 409537 bp, 347 predicted proteins | sample PhyCR2_2_FD_202137 | JGI IMG/M metagenome (GOLD analysis project Ga0308166, IMG submission 202137) | Phyllosphere microbial communities from UC Gill Tract Community Farm, Albany, California, United States - DLSLCC.R2 | ecosystem: Host-associated > Plants > Phyllosphere > Unclassified | place...
CCGGTTCCGCCAGCGTCAGCGCCAGCCGGGACAGGCTCAAAAGCAACTTTGACAGCGTCAAAGAGCAGACCGGGCTGTTTGCGGGCAAAGGCGGCTATGACGTCACCGTCAAAGAGCACACCCAGCTCGACGGCGCGGTAATAGCCAGCACGGCGGAGAGCGACAAGAACCGCCTTGATACCGGCACGCTGGGCTGGAGCGATATCCACAACCAGGCGGATTACCGCGCCACGCACAGCGGCGGCAGCCTCAGCACCGGCGGGCCGGTGGGCAGGGACCTGCTGACCAATATGGCCGGCGGCATGCTGTCGGGCGCCAACAACAGCGGCCATGCAGAGGGCACGACGAAGGCCGGGGTCAGTGAAGGCGCCCTGCTCATCCGTGACCAGGACGGGCAGCAGCAGGATGTCACCACCCTGAACCGGGATACCGACCACGCCAACGACGGCAGCATCAGCCCGATATTTAACAGGGAGAAGGAGCAGAACCGGCTCAGGCAGGCGCAGCTTATCGGCGAAATCGCCGGTCAGGCGATGGACGTTATCCGCACCCAGGGCGACATCGCCGGGCTGAAGGCGCAGACCGACCCGGCGGCGCTGGCGCAGGCGCGGGAGCAGCTGAAGAAGGACGACAAACCGTTCCGCGAGTCGGACGTGCTGCAGCGCGCCTATAACAACGCGATGCAGCAGTACGGCACCGGCAGCGACCTGCAGAAGGCGGCGCAGGCGGTAACGGGCGCGCTGACGGCGCTGGCGGGCAACAACCTGGCCGGGGCGCTGGCGAGCGGCGCCTCGCCGTATCTGGCGACGGAAATAAAGAAACGCGTGGGTGAAAACAACATTGCCGCCAACGCGATGGCGCACGCGGTGCTGGGCGCGGTAACGGCGCAGCTGAACAACCAGTCGGCCCTCGCCGGGGGGCTGGGCGCCGGCGGCGGCGAACTGGCGGCGCGCTACATCGCCGGGCAGCTGTTCCCGGGCAAAACCGCAGACCAGCTGAGCGAAAGCGAGAAACAGCAGGTCAGCGCGCTGAGCCAGCTGGCCGCAGGACTTGCAGGCGGCCTGGCATCGGGCGATACTGGCGGTGCTGTGACGGCCGCTCAGGCGGGTAAGAATGCGGTTGAGAATAACTATCTGAGCAACGCCCAGAAAGCTCAGAAAGATAAAGAAATCGCAGCATGTCAGACCCTGGCCTGCAAAGCCGGAGCGCAGGCGAAATGGACGGCGATAGACCTGGGACAGGATGGCAGCTTTGCAGCAGGTATGGTGGCCGGGGTTCCGGCAGGGTTGTACGACACGATAGACAGCATCGTGAAAACGGCCAGCAATCCGCAGGAAACCTATGACGCATTGAAATCGCTGTTTAACAGCGGTGATGTTCTGGGTAACGTGTCTGATGCGGTGAAGCAGTCCTATATTGAGCGTATCAATCGGATGGAAGCCGAGTACCAGAAAGCCGGTGCCAGCGGGTCGTTTAACGCAGGTGTCAAAGGCGGGAAACTGGTTACCGATATAGCCGGGTTGCTTGCTGGCGGTGCCGGGGTGGTAAAAGGTGGTGCGGTACTGACGGAGAAGGTGGTCGCGAAAACCACTGGTATGGTGGAAACAGCCTTAAAATCTTCGGTTGTTAATAAAATTCTGGAAGCAAACCGAATCGGCAGTGGGCTAAAACCAGACCCTACTCATAGAGGTGCAAGTTATCTGAGCCGTGAGCAATTGATGGATGGAAAAGTTTTTACTATCAAAGGCGGTGATGGTATAGAAAGAAAATTGTTGCAAGCTGAAGACTCATTTAATGATAAGAAAGGTATATTTGAATATATCTATGATAATAAAGGAAATGTAACACATCAAAGATTTATTGAAGGTGGCAACATTACCGGCATTCCTAACCAACGACCACCGAAGGTAAAATGAAATGAATTTATATCCAATACCTTTTGATTTTATTGATAAAAGTGCTCATCTTTCATGGTGTGATATAAAATGGGGTTGTGAAAATAACCTCATCACCTCAGACGTGCCAATAAAAAAAGCAGAAAAGAATGTATTAACAGGAAGTTATACTAATCCTGAGCTTGAATTATCATTCGTTATACTTGGTGAAGTAAATCATGTATCTCCTTTTTTAAAGGAATTATGTTCAGAACTTGAGCTAAAAGATGATCAGATGACCAAAAAAAAGTGGCTATTTATTGTCCTGAGCTGGCTCTGGAATAATCGTAATAGCTTTGAAGATCCATTAGCTGAAGTTGAGAAAATTTATGCTGATTTTGATTACCCATCAGAAATAGAAGGTTTTATTAAATATATGCCTCCTTCTGATGGATATGACCCATCAAAGCACTCTCATATGGAAAATATTAATCATTTAATGGATAAGTGGAAAAACTATTTAGAAAAGGAAGTGGCTGTAATAAAGAGTTAGATAAATTCCAGCCAACTGGCTGGGATTTTACTTTCCACTTAGTCAGCTACCCTTAGCCGCCCGCTTCTGTGGTGCAGCAATCACCTGAATCACCTCCAACAGCTCGCGCTGCTTACGCGCGGAGAGCTTCGAGCAGAGCTGGCGCAGGGTCTGCATTATCTCCGGTTCCGGTGGCGGTATTTCCGCCGTCAGCACCAAACAGCCGTTCATCACCCGCACGTTAACCGCCGTCCCGGTTGCAAATCCCGCCACCCTTAAGTGTGATGGACGTTGCCTTTTTATGCCTCTTCCAGTCGCGAATATCACCCAAGGTATAACGGCGGGTTATTAGCTCCGGCGCTTCAGTTGTCACAGCTTCTGGCTTAGTATCCTGTTCAGCCATAAATGGCCGGCGGCATGCTGTCGGGCGCCAACAACAGCGGCCATGCAGAGGGCACGACGAAGGCCGGGGTCAGTGAAGGCGCCCTGCTCATCCGTGACCAGAACAGGCAGCAGCAGGATGTCACCACCCTGAACCGGGATACCGACCACGCCAACGACGGCAGCATCAGCCCGATATTTAACAGGGAGAAGGAGCAGAACCGGCTCAGGCAGGCGCAGCTTATCGGCGAAATCGCCGGTCAGGCGATGGACGTTATCCGCACCCAGGGCGACATCGCCGGGCTGAAGGCGCAGACCGACCCGGCGGCGCTGGCGCAGGCGCGGGAGCAGCTGAAGAAGGACGACAAACCGTTCCGCGAGTCGGACGTGCTGCAGCGCGCCTATAACAACGCGATGCAGCAGTACGGCACCGGCAGCGACCTGCAGAAGGCGGCGCAGGCGGTAACGGGCGCGCTGACGGCGCTGGCGGGCAACAACCTGGCCGGGGCGCTGGCGAGCGGCGCCTCGCCGTATCTGGCGACGGAAATAAAGAAACGCGTGGGTGAAAACAACATTGCCGCCAACGCGATGGCGCACGCGGTGCTGGGCGCGGTAACGGCGCAGCTGAACAACCAGTCGGCCCTCGCCGGGGGGCTGGGCGCCGGCGGCGGCGAACTGGCGGCGCGCTACATCGCCGGGCAGCTGTTCCCGGGCAAAACCGCAGACCAGCTGAGCGAAAGCGAGAAACAGCAGGTCAGCGCGCTGAGCCAGCTGGCCGCAGGACTTGCAGGCGGCGTGGCATCGGGCGATACTGGCGGTGCTGTGGCGGCGGCCCAGGCGGGTAAGAATGCGGTTGAGAATAACTCGCTTAGCGGTGACAAATCCCGTGAAACGGTTAAGCAAAGCGCTGAGCACTGGAAAGATCAGATCCGGGATAAGCTGGGCAACGGTACAACTTCTTCCATCGCGAACGGTATTATCAATGCCCTGGCTGATACGGGTGATGCGGCACTGGGTGGGGCGGATTACGCTGCTGATGCAGCGATGGCGCTGGCGTCATGTGCAGCCGGTGACAGTTACTGTGGTACAGCTCTTAATGATCTGGCCGGGAAGAATCAGACGGTAGCAGACAGCGTGAAAGCGCTGATGCAAAGCGAAACCTGGTCAGCAGTCGCCGACACAATCAAACAGGCGTCTGAAGGAAATCAGGCAGCGCTGGAAGCCACAGGGGGGATGCTGGCGGGTATATTCCTGCCAGGTAAAAAGGTTCCGGGAATTACAGCGGCGCAGACGGTCGCCAATTCTGTAGTTGATGCGAAAAAATTTGATTATCTTTTTGGCAGGGCAACCGGTAATAGTCATACATTGGATCGTACAAACCAGCTTGCTCTGGAAATGAAACGATTAGGTATTACTGATGATATCAATGGCCATGCAGTTCTGGCTGAACATTTTACTCAGGCGACACAAATATCAAATAATGTTGTGAAAAAATATACGGATCAATACGGTAGTTTTGAGATTAGAGAGTCTTTCTTCATCGGCCCTTCAGGAAAGGCTACTATGTTTGAAAGTACTTTCAAAATTACGGGCGATGGTACTCGTCAATTCATTACGACCATACCGAAAAATGGGGTAACTAAGTAATGTTTATAGAAAATAAGCCCGATGAAATTGAGTTACTCTCTTTTTTTGAAAGTGAACCAGTCTCGTTTGAGAGAGAGAATGTCAGCTTTTTGTATACAGCAAAAGATCAATGCGGCCTTAGTATTGATTTTTCGTTTAGCGTTATTGAAGGTTGGATTCAGTACGCAATGAAACTACATGATAAAGAAATTTCACATGGCGCTATCGATGGTGTGAGTTCATTTAGCATAAAAAGTGATAACCTAGGTGATTATATTTACTTTGAAGTTGTTGCAGAAGGGCTAATAAATAAAGTTGAGATACGTATCAGGCCGGATATAAAAATTAGCTCTGTGATTAGATAACAAAAACCCCGGCCATCGAGCCGGGATTTTTTTGCTGGTTACCAGGTCAGTTACCGCCACGCTTCTGCGGCTTCGCCATCACCTGAATCACCTCCAACAGCTCACGCTGCTTACGGGCCGAGAGCTTCGGGCAGAGCTGGCGGTCTGCATTATCTCCGGTTCCGGTGGCGGTATTTCCGCCTTCAGCACCAGACAGCCGTTCATCACCCGCACGTTAACCGCCGTCCCGGTTGCAAATCCCGCCAGCCTCCTTTAAACGTAATACTAGCCGATGGCCGAAAATGCTTCGAATCCCGGATATAACCCACGGTATAACGGCGGGTTTTTAGCTCCGGCGCTTCAGTTGTGCGTGGTTCTGACTTACAATCGCGCTTAGCCATAATCAACTCTTTTTAGTTGCCTGTGGTTAACGGGACCGGGGTGTGGCAATCACCTCAGTCCCGCGGCTGTTAACTATTCTGCCTTACCAATCACGTTATCCAGTATCTCAGAAACAAATTTCTGCTTCGTCATCAGCATCTCTCGTGGTAATGATAGTCTGATGCCCGTGCTCTCCATGTATACCAGAGCTGCGGTTTTGGAGTGACGGGTATCAATATGAGCAAGACCATCGTACGTTAGGATATTAAATTACAGACTCAGTAATTGAAAACTACATCTGCTTTTCGCTCTTAGTGGACCTCCCAGAACGCAAGTCTGCTTCGTGCCAAGAGCGGATGTTCAAGTAAACATAGAAAACAGCACTATCACAGGAGCTGTCCATAATACCAACGCTCTCCGGTGAACCATTCATCACGATCCTCACTCCCATAGTATTCGAGCGTAATACCCAATTCTTGCACATTATCGGGAAGAATGAGCCCCCACTCAGCAGCTAGGCTGCGCTTTTTAATCAAAGCGGAGGCACCATTTTCAGAACGGTCTTCAGTAATAAAGCTTTGGTAATAGTCTTCTGATCGATAGAGACAGATTTCGCTTGTAAACATATCCGGAAGGCATATAACCGCAGTAATCCGGGGGCTGTAATTTATACCAGCAGTTGCCGTTATAAGATTTGAACAAGCATTAATCATGGCTTGCGCGCAATCTGCTTTGGTTTTAAGTGTACTGTACTTTCCCTCAACAAGATTAATCTCTACCGGGATTTTAAAATTCCAGTAATGCTCATCCTCTGAAAACACGCTTCGTTGAGGGTTATGAAATGTATCAGCCCACCGGTTAAGAGCTTTCAAGCGGCGTGGAATATTTCTGACTTTGGTTCGATGATCTCTGTTAAGCCGTCTGCTCATGAGTATTTTAATTTTCACCCTTTCAAATGATTTAGGCTGTGTATTGCTAATCGTTAAGTACTAATATAACTCACCTTTGTCGATTTGAAACGCCTTATGGCCGCTTTTCGCTCATATGGTACATTCATAATCACATCTCCTAACCCATGGATATTGAACATGACAACCTCCCCCTGGAACAAAAGCTGCATTATCGGCCAGAAACGGCCTTTTGAGATCCCTCATATCTGGGGAATTCGTATCCGTCTTGAGCTGGAAGGAAAAGTTCGTGATCTGGCTTTTTGAATCGCCACGGGTGGAAACTTGCCCCCCAACAAAATAGTATAAAAACTTCATAAATAAGGGGGGCATTAAGATGAGCCAATCACTTAAGAACTATATTGATAGTTTTATATCCAAGGATATAAATGCTGACTGCTTTGCAGACGCTTATATGATGAAGTGAAAGATAGAACGCGATAGTAATTTACTTGTACAAGATGATGATAACTTGAGCGAATTGTTATCCAGCGTATTTTGCATCGCTGATATGTATAATCCAGATGATGATCGTGAAGAGTATGAGTTTAATGAAGAGCAGCTTCGGCATGAAATAAGCAAACTCATAATCACTTATAATAATTAAAAGAAAATCCCGCCCTCATCAGGCGGGATCGTCGCTATTTCAGCTCCCGTGCATGATACCCGCTGTTGCGCGTAAACTTCGGCACGTCACAGGTATTTTGTATCGCTCCCGGAAACGCTTTAAGCCACTGCGCCACCTTCCTGCGGTTAATCGGCACAACGCTTAAGCCCTCGATGCAGCCCCAGAGCTCGCGGGTGTCCTGAGTGGTGATCACAATGCAGTCGGGCATCACCCGGATCTTAATCGGCATCCCCTGTATAAATCCCGCCTGTTCCAGCCACTCGCCGCGTAAAAACAGCCCGTGATGCATGGCGCTGCTGTGAAACTCACAGCGGTGGGTCGGTTGCGGAACTTCAGTTGTGCGTGGTTCTGACTTACAATCTCGCTTAGCCATGATAACTACCTTGTATAGTTGCTGTGGTCAGCGGGCTGTCGGTGCTTGAACACCTTCAGTCCGCGCTTAGTTACTCTTTGTTGTTCTGTCTCTATGCCTGCACTGCTCTGTTAACTACTGTACAAATATACTCCTGAATTTCTGCAAAATCGCTGAAAATGCTGAAAATAACTGCGGCGCGCCTTCCATTTTTTGATGAAAATTTAATGTATTAAGCGTGATTCATTTTTGCAAAAAAGACCGCTTTCATACTGATGAATACTCAGTAAACTTCAAGCTGGATACCAGAAGCTACCCGCAGGACAGCGACCGCAATAATGCGAAACAGTAAATAGTTTGGAATAGACGTCGAAAAATCCACCTAGAGCCAGGCACAGCGATTGCTCGCTGAGCACCAGTGGCACGGCGGATAATAATCTTCTGACCAACATGGCAGGCAGCATGCTATCGGAGGATATTTAACGTTGACACACCTCCCTGCCATGATTATTATGCGCCCCGTTCACACGATTCCTCTGTAGTTCAGTCGGTAGAACGGCGGACTGTTAATCCGTATGTCACTGGTTCGAGTCCAGTCAGAGGAGCCATATTTAGAGAAGCCCGCTCGGGGAAACCTGAGCGGGCTTTTTGTTTTCAGCAGGAGTTGTTTATAACGCAAAGCCAAAATGTTCGGGCGTTTCGAGGTAACAGACATATGCTTGCATGACTTTGCGAGCATGAGCGCAAAGCGGTTAAAAATAAGCGTCGCCATCACCCTAGCCCCCGCGCACCGTCCCTCTCCAGATAAAGTCAGCATGATAGAGCCGCGTTTCGCCGGGCATCTCCAGCCCAGGGGGGGGAGGTAACTCCCCTTCCTTCTGCTCTTCGGCAATCAGCCACTGCACCGCGTCACGGGCGAACTGCTCGACAGGCTGTGCGAAGGTGGTGAGATGATAGGAGGACCAGGCAGCCTGCGGAATATCGTCGTAGCCCGCCACGCAGAGATCCTCGGGGATGCGCAGGGAAAAGCGGTGGCGCGCCTCATCCATAAAGCCGCAGGCCAGCAGATCGGTGACGCAGAACACCGCATCCGGGCGCTCGCGCCGGGTCAACAGGCGATGTGCGAGGATCTGCCCACTCTCATAGGAGGTGGTGCCGAAGCGCTCAACGCTGACGCTTAGCCCGGCCGCTTGCGCCGCCTGTAAAAATCCGCGCTCGCGCGCCATCAGGCTGGGGGTGCCCGCCAGCGAGTTGGCAAAGGCCAGCTTGTTACAGCCCGCCCGGGCAAACGCCATCACCACCCGGCTGGCGGCCTCTTCATTATCCAGATTGATACTGAGCGATCCGGGCAGCGCGTCGTTGCGGTTGATCAGCACCAGCCGCTGGCCGTGCTTGTGGCACAGGCGGGCAATGGCGCTTTCCGGCATTCCTGAGAGGACAAAAGAAGCATCGGCGCGGTAATTAATCGCCTGCTGCAGCGCCTGGGAGACGCTGTCATCCGAACGATCGGTGTTGATCAGCATGGCGATTTTGCCCGCTTCCTGCAGGTGCTGCGTCACCAGCCGCACCAGGCTGGCGCGGTATGGCGTGGCCAGTTCGGAGACAATCAGGCAGACAATGCCGCTGCGGTTGCGCACCAGCCCGCGCGCCAGATGATTGACGTGATAACCCAGCGTTTCCGCCGCCGCCATCACCCGCTTGCGCGTTGCCGCCGACACGCTGGCCCCCGGCGTAAAGGTGCGCGACACCGCCGAACGGGATACCCCGGCCAGCTCCGCCACGTCCTGCGCACTGACTACCGACTTCTCAACCGCCATATCTTTTCCGCCTGATAACTGTACGCCAGAGAGTCTGTCGCAATTTGCAAGGCTGTGCAAATAAATTTGTTAGACAATTGTTTCATTTTTGTGACACAGCCATGGAGTTGCGTATCAGCGCGATTGACAGCGCAATTATTAATCATTATTCCTTTGCACACACGTGCAAAAACCGCGTGAATAAAAACCTGGCGACAACGTATCGCTACCCTACACAACCAAGGAGAACACCATGCATCGCGTCACTCTGATGGCCGCTATTGCTGCCGCTACCACGCTCTCTGCCCTGCCCGCCTGTGCCGCCGGAAAGCTGAATATGATCTGCTCCGCGGATGTCGTGGTTTGTGAGCAAATGACCAACCTGTTTGAAAAACAGCACCCGGATATCAAGGTCAGCATGGTGCGCCTCTCCGCTGGCGAAGCCTATGCCCGCATTCGCACTGAAGCCCGCAACCCGCGTACCGATATCTGGTGGGCAGGCACCGGCGACCCGCACATGCAGGCGGCGGATGAGGGCTTAACCCAGGTGTACAAATCTCCGCTGCTTGACCAGCAGCAGGACTGGGCACGCAAGCAGGCCGAAAGCGCCGGATATCGCACCATCGGCGTGTATGCTGGGGCCCTTGGCTGGGGCTACAACACGAAACTGGTCGCGGATAAGAAATTAAAAGCCCCGGCCTGCTGGGCCGATCTGCTCGACCCGTCGTACAAGGGCGAAATCCAGATGGCAAACCCTAACTCGTCCGGCACCGCCTATAACACCCTCGCCACCCTGGTGCAGATCATGGGCGAAGAGAAAGCCTTCGACTACCTGAAAAAGCTTAACGCCAATATCTCCCAGTACACCAAATCCGGCTCGGCCCCGGTGAAAGCCGCGGCGCGTGGCGAAACCACCATCGGCATCGTGTTTATGCATGACGCGGTGGCGATGCAGGTCGATGGCTTCCCGATCAAGGCCGTGGCACCGTGCGAAGGCACCGGCTATGAGATTGGCTCGATGTCGATTGTGAAAGGCGCCCGCAACCTCGCCAGTGCCAAAGTGTGGTACGACTGGGCGCTGAGCGCGGAAGCGCAGTCGCATATGAAAGATGCCAAATCCTTCCAGCTGCCATCGAATAAAAACGCCGCCATCTCCGAATATGCGCCGCGCTTTGAGAACATCAAGCTGATCGATTACGACTTCAAAACCTACGGCGACTCGGCAAAACGCAAAGCGCTGCTCAGCCGCTGGGATAAAGAGATCGGCGCCAGCGCCCAATAACTGTCGAGGTGAAGATGAATGCTCAAAACCGCCGCCTCGACGGGGCTTTACTGCTGGGCGCACTGGCAATTCTGCTGCTGCCCTGGTACAGCCTCGAAGCCGGATTCTTCGACTTCGGCTGGCTGACCACGCTGTGGCAGGAGGGCGTAAGCGCTCCGGCGCTGTGGCAAATCGCGCTATTCGGCCGCCCGTGGCTGGCCGTGGCTGTGTTGATGCTGGCGCTGTGCGCGCTGGGCCGCCTTCTGCACATCGGCACGCTGCGCTCGGGCGTGCTGCTGGGGGCCAGCGCGGCCGGCGTACTGTTCCTGCTGTTTGAGGGCCACGCCATCGGCTACAGCGGCTGGAACTGGCAGTGGAGCGAGCAGCTATTCGGCGCGCTGAGCGACGGCCAGCCGGCGTTTGGCGCCGGGGCGATCCTGCTGCTGACCACTTTCCTGTTGCTGTTCTCCTTTGCGCTGGCCGAGCGCGGCGTGCTGAAGGGCGATGCCTTTGTCGTTGCGGCCATTGTGCTGCTGGTGGCGCTGGTCACTACCTTCGTGCTCTACCCGGTGCTGAGCATGTTTGTCGCCTCGGTACAGGATACAGACGGCTCGTTTAAACCGGACGGCATGATCGCTAATATTCAGGATCCGGCGATCTGGAGTCTGGGCTGCTTGAGCGGCGGCAGCTGCGGCACCGCATGGCGCACGCTGTGGCTGGCGCTAATGACCGCCAGCGGATCCACGCTGCTGGGGCTGGCGTTTGCGCTGGCCGCGACGCGCACGCCGCTGCCGTTTAAAAAGGGGCTGCGCCTGCTGACCGTGCTGCCGATCATCACGCCGCCGTTTGTGATTGGCCTGGCGCTGATGCTGCTGTTTGGCCGCGCCGGGGTGGTTACCGAGCTGCTCTCCTCGCTGTTCGGCATTGAACCCGGCCGCTGGCTGTATGGCCTGACCGGGATCTGGATTGCGCAGGTGCTCTCGTTTACGCCTATCGCCTTCCTGGTGCTAATCGGCGTGGTCGAGGGCGTCAGCCCGTCGCTGGAGGAGGCGTCGCAGACCCTGCGCGCCAACCGCTGGCGCACCTTCCGCTCGGTGTCGCTACCGCTGATGGCACCGGGGCTGGCAAACGCATTTCTCATCAGCTTTATCGAGAGCATGGCGGACTTCGGCAACCCAATGGTGCTGGGCGGCAGTCACGGCGTACTGTCGACGGAGATCTTCTTCTCGGTGGTCGGCGCGCAGAATGACCCGAGCCGCGCGGCGGTATTGGCGATTATCCTGCTGTGCTTCACCCTCAGCGCCTTTATCCTGCAGCGCCTGTGGCTGGCGGGGAAAAACTTCGCCACCGTCACCGGCAAAGGCGATTCCGGCCAGCACTGCGGGCTGCCGCGCGCGCTGCGCTACGGGGTTTATGCGCTGGTGATCCCGTGGGGCCTGTTCACGCTGGTTATCTACGGCATGATTTTAATTGGCGGCTTTGTGCAGTCGTGGGGTCTGGACAGCAGCCTGACGCTGGCGCACTACGCCCGTGCCTTCGGCTTCCACTGGAATGAAGGGCAGATTGTCTGGACCGGCGTGGCGTGGAACTCGTTCTGGACTACGATGGAAATCTCGCTGATCGCCGCCCCGCTCACGGCAATAGTTGGCCTGCTGACCGCGTGGCTGATCGTGCGGCAGAAGTTTGCCGGGCGCCAGACCTTCGAGTTTATGCTGATGCTGAGCTTTGCCATTCCCGGCACGGTGATCGGGGTCAGCTACATCATGGCCTACAATCTGCCGCCGCTGGAGATCACCGGCACGGCACTGATCCTCGTCGCCTGCTTTGTGTTCCGCAATATGCCGGTTGGCGTGCGCGGCGGAATTGCCGCCATGAGCCAGCTGGACCGCAGCCTGGATGAAGCTTCACTGACGCTCGGTGCCAGCAGCTTCCGCACCCTGCGCAAGGTGATCCTGCCGCTGCTGAAGCCGGCGATCAGCGCCGCGCTGGTGTATGCCTTCGTGCGCGCTATCACCTCGATCAGCGCGGTGATCTTCCTCGTCAGCGCCCAGTACAACATGGCCACCTCCTATATTGTCGGGCTGGTGGAAAATGGGGAATACGGCGTGGCTATCGCTTACTCCTCGGTGCTTATCGTGGTGATGCTGGCAGTGATCCTCACCTTCCAGCTGCTGGTCGGTGAACGCCGCCTGCGCCGCACTAATCACGTGGCCACGGCACCTGTCGCCGTGGTTCCAACCACTTTATCTCAGGAGAGTGCCGTATGACCGCCATCAAAACCGGTTCCGTGGTGTTTGAAAACGTCAGTAAACAGTTTGCCGGCTTTACCGCCCTGCCCGACCTGTCGCTCACCGTCGAGCCGGGCACGCTGGTGACGCTGCTCGGCCCCAGCGGCTGCGGCAAAACCACTACCCTGCGCCTGTTGGCCGGGCTGGAGCACCCGACGTCCGGGCGCATCCTGATCGGCGGCAAGGATGTCACCCATCTGCCCGCCAACGAGCGCGATGTGGCGATGGTGTTTCAGTCCTATGCGCTGTTCCCACATATGAACGCGCTGGATAACGTGATGTACGGCCTCAGCGCCAGCGGCTTGAGTCGTAAGGAGGCGCAGGACCGGGCGCGTGAGGGGCTGAAGCTGGTCGGGCTGGAGACCATGGGCCAGCGCCTGCCTGCCGAACTCTCGGGCGGGCAGCAGCAGCGTATTGCCGTGGCGCGCGCGCTGGTGCTGGAACCGCAGGTGCTGCTGCTCGACGAGCCGTTATCTAACCTGGATGAACGCCTGCGCCGCCGCGTGCGCACTGAGATCCGCGATCTGCAGCAGCGCCTCGGCTTTACCGCCGTGTACGTCACGCACGATCAGGAGGAAGCGCTGGCGGTCTCCGATAAGATAATTGTCATGAAAGAGGGGCATATTGCCCAGCAGGGCGCACCGCAGGCGCTGTACCACTCTCCTGCCTCGGTGTTTATCGCCGATTTTATGGGCGAGGCAAATATCCTGCCCTGCGCCGTAGAGCGGGTGGAAGGCGGCGAAGCGCTGATCGTTCTCGGCAGTCGCACTTACCGCGTGCCCGGCATGCAGGCGCGACCAGGGGCAGCACAGCTGTCGGTGCGGCCAAAGTTTATTACGCTGCACGCCGACCAGCCCGGTGCGCTGAACGGGGAAGTGACCCACAGCACCTGGCTGGGCGATCACATCGAATATGAAGTGCAGACCGAGCTTGGCGCGCTGTTTGTTATCGATGTGCAGATGGAGCGCCAGCTTGCGCCCGCCACAGCGGTATCCGTAGATTTTAAACCTCAGGGGCTGGCGCTGATTGCGCAGTGATCCCGCTTTAATAAGGAATGACCATGAGTGACGAGATTTTGCAGCGCCTGGCGCTGGCCGAGCAGGTCGCGCGCCAGGCCGGGGTAAAAGCGCTGGACTATTTTAACCGCCGCGACAGCCTGGTGATAGAAACCAAGCGGGACGTGCAGGACGTGGTGTCAATAGCCGACCGCGAGGTGGAGCTGCTGATCCGCGAGCAGACCGCAGAGCAGTTCCCGCAGGACGGGTTTCTCGGCGAGGAGTATGGCCTGCTGCCCGGCAGCTCCGGCTACAGCTGGGTGGTTGACCCGATTGACGGCACCAGCCCTTTTGTTAACGGCATGCCGAACTGGTGCGTATCGGTGGCGGTGATCTATCAGGGTGAGCCGGTAATCGGCGTGATTATGGCCCCGTGCCAGCAGGAGTGCTTTGTCTCGGCACGCGGCCAGGGCGCGACCCTGAACGGCAGGCCGCTGAAGGTCGACCCGGCGCGCACCATGCAGAATCACGTTATCGGCTTTGGCGCTAACAGCTACGTTACGCCGCAGCGCGTCGGCGAGATTGTCGCTGCCATTACCGCCGTCGGCGGCAACTTCTTCCGCAACGGTTCCGGCGCGATGATGCTGGCCTATGTCGCCGCCGGGCGCCTGGTCGGCTATTACGAACCCTATATGCACGCCTGGGACTGCCTGGCGGGCTACTGCCTGGTGAGCGAGGCAGGCGGCTGGGTACATCCGTTTAACACCGACGGTGAAAACCTGCTGCGCGGCGGCCCGGTGCTGGCGGTAGCCCCCGGCGCCAAAGAGGATTTACTGCGCATCGCTCAGCTGTAATCATCACGCGGGCGGGCCGAAAAGAGGGTCCGCCCCTGCATCAAACTCTCTGCGTAATGCACTTCGCGTAAAAGAAATGCCACCGTTCTCCACTATATTGATCTGCGTCCGTACACTAAGCAGCATTAAATAAAACAATTGTCTCACTCTGCTTCTTTTTCAACGTGAATGTTAATAAGGACGTGATCATGTCTGACGTATTAAGACGCACCAAAATTGTTGCCACCCTGGGGCCGGCAACCGACCGCGATAACAACTTAGAAAAAATCATCAAGGCCGGGGCGAATGTGGTCCGGCTCAACTTCTCCCACGGCGCCGCCGCCGACCATATTGCCCGGGCGCAGCGCGTGCGCGACGTGGCGCAGCGTCTTGGTCGCCAGGTGGCGATCCTCGGCGATTTGCAGGGGCCGAAAATCCGCGTATCGACTTTCAAAGAGGGCAAGGCGCTGCTGACGGCCGGCGAGCCGTTTATTCTGGATGCCTGGCTGGAAAAGGGGCTGGGTGACAATCAGCGCGTAGGCATTGATTACAAAGCGCTGCCGGAGGATGTGCTGCCGGGCGATATTCTGCTGCTCGACGATGGCCGCATCCAGCTGCGCGTAGTGAGCATTGCCGGGGCCGCCATTCACACCGTTGTCACGGTGGGCGGCGTGCTGTCAAATAATAAAGGCGTCAACAAGCTCGGCGGCGGACTGTCTGCGGAGGCGCTAACCGAAAAAGATAAGGCGGATATTGTGACCGCCGCCGCGATGAACGTCGACTATCTTGCTGTCTCCTTCCCGCGCAACGGTGAAGACCTGCGCTACGCGCGCAGGCTGGCGCAGGAAGCGGGCTGCCGCGCGCTGATTGTGGCAAAGGTTGAGCGCGCAGAAGTGGTAGCCACGCAGGAGAGCATGGACGACATGATCCTCGCCTCCGACGTGATCATGGTGGCGCGTGGCGATCTCGGCGTAGAGATTGGCGATGCTGCGCTGGTGGCGGTGCAAAAGCGCCTGATTGCCCGCTCGCGCCAGCTCAACCGCGTGGTTATCACCGCCACGCAGATGATGGAGTCGATGATCACCAATCCGCTGCCGACCCGCGCCGAAGTGATGGACGTGGCAAATGCGGTACTTGACGGCACCGATGCGGTGATGCTCTCTGCCGAAACCGCCGCCGGCAGCTTCCCGGCCGAAGCGGTCGCCGCCATGCATGGCGTCTGCCTGGGGGCGGAACGCGTGCCGAGCGTCACGGTGTCAAAGCATCGCCTTGAGGTGCAGTTCGATAATATTGAAGAGATGACGGCGATGTCGGCAATGTATGCCGCCAACCATCTGACCGGGGTAAAAGCGGTGATCGCCATGACCGAATCCGGGCGCACCGCGCGCATGATGTCGCGCATTACCTCACGCCTGCCGATTTTCGCCCTCTCCCGCCATCAGTCCACGCTTAACCTCACCACGCTTTACCGCGGGGTGACGCCGGTGCTGTTTAACGGCCATGCGGAGGGCGTGCAGTCGGCGCAGGATGCCATCGCGGTGCTGCGGGAAGCGGGTTATCTCAGTTCGGGGGATCTGGTGGTGCTGTCGCAGGGGGACAGCGTGGGGCTGATTGGCAGCGCGAATACCTGCCGGATTTGTATCGTCGATTAGCGCAGAATCAGGGTCGACCGGAAAAGCGGGTCTTCAATACGAATGGCGCAAATCTCGGCACGGGTCGACCGGAAAAGAGGGTCGACCCCTACGGGTTTTTGGTAGTGGCTGACCCTCTTTTTCGGTCAGCCAGCCACATCCCGCTTATTTCAGACGGTACGCCACCACGGCATCACCCTCTTTGGTGCCCAGCGAACCGTGACCACCGGCCGCAATCACCACGTACTGCTTGTTGTCGCTGCCCATATAGGTTGAAGGCGTTGCCTGACCGCCCGCTGGCAGCTCGGTCTGCCACAGCAGTTCGCCGCTGTTGACGTCGTAAGCGCGGAAGAAGTTATCCGCCGTTGCGCCATGGAACACCACATCACCGGCCGTGGTTAACGGCCCACCGTGTGCCACCATCCCCATCGGGAAACCGATTGGGAAACGGCCCGGCAGGAACGAGGTTTTCAGATTTTTAGTGGTACCTACGCGGCGCATCCACTCGGTTTTACCGGTAGACAGGTCAACGCCCACCATACGGCCCCACGGTGGCGCGATGCACGGGATCCCCAGGCTGGAGGAGAGCTGCTGAATATGAATGGCATAATCGCCGTCAAAGTTCTCATTCCAGTACGGCGTGCCGTCCTTGGTGAACAGGCGCTGTTTAGCATTTTCCGCGTTACGTTTGATCAGGTTGTACTTATAGGCCAGGCGTACCGGCGAAGCGATCAGGATCTGGCGCTCAGGGTCAACCGCCACCGAGCCCCAGTTAAACACCCCGATATTGCCCGGGAAGACAATCGAACCGCCTTCGGTTGCTGGCGTCCACGGGTTACCGTCGTAGCGCAGGGATTTAAAGTCAATGCGGCAGGCCATCTGGTCGAACGGCGTGATGCCCCACATTGATTTTTCGCTCAGCGGCTGCGGGATAAAGTTCAGCGCGGAGACCGGCTGCGTTGGCGAATACTTCTCGCCAGCAATACCTTTAGTAGAAACGTCTTTCTGATTGATCGGATACACCGCCTCACCGGTCAGACGATTAAGCACAAACAGGTTGCCGGTTTTGGTCGGCAGGATCACCACCGGCTGTTTCTTGCCCTGGTAATCAATATCCAGCAGCGACGGCTGTGATGGATTATCGCGGTCCCAAAGGTCATGCTTCGATGACTGGAAGCGCCATTTAAAGGCACCGGTTTTCAGATCCAGCGCCACCAGCGTGTCCCGGAACTTCTCGGTGTTGCTGTCGGCATTACGCTCAATCCCCACTTCATCCGGGGAGGCATTACCAAATGGAACGTACACCAGGCCATTTTTCAGGTCAGCGCTCAGCGTGGCCCAGGCTACCGGCGTATCCTGCGGATAGGTGGCGTCAGCCGCAATCGGCTGAGTGTTTTCCGGGTTAGCCGGATCAAAGTTCCACACCAGGCGACCGGAAGTGGCATCGTAAGCGCGGATCACGCCAGACGGATTACCGCTGTTGAAGCCGTTATCCATCACCGACCCCCCGACAATCACCAGATTGCCGGCTACCAGCGGTGCCGCAGTCTGCATCAGCGCGTGCGGGCGCACAGTACCCATGTTGGCATGCAGATCGACCACGCCGTTGTTGCCGAAGTCGGCACACAGTTTACCGGTATCGGCATCCAGCGCGATCAGTTTGGCATCGTTGCTGGCGTTAAAGATACGCTTGCGGCAGATAGCTGGGCTGGCCGCGCCAGTGTCTGCCTGGGCCTGCTGGCCGCCGTCGTAATAGCTCACGCCGCGACAGGTCTGGTGCTGTTGCAGATAAGAAGCCTCTTTCTTCGGCTGATATTTCCATTTCAGCGCCCCGGTTTCCGGGTTCAGCGCGTGAATTTCATTGTGCGGCGTACAGAAATAGACGCTGTTGTTAACCTTCAGCGGGGTCGCTTCAAAGGTGTATTCGGAAGCATCATCGCTGGCGCGCAGATCGCCGGTATGATAAGTCCAGGCCACCTGCAGGTTGCTGACGTTATCGCGGGTGATCTGCTTGAGGTCGGAGAAGCGCAGGCCATTGCTGGTGCCGCCGTAGGCTGACCAGTCACTGCCTGCCACCTCGGTACTGCTGCCCTGACGCTGGGTGGTGATGGTGCCCGCTTTCGGATACGGGTCATAGAACATCATCCCCACTACCAGCGCGATAATCAGCACCATGGTGGTACCGAGGAACGGATGGAAGCGGCGTTTTTCAGCTTTATACAGCGGGCGTACCACCCACGGCATCACCAGCCACAGGCCGATCACACCAATGATATCCCCACGTGGGATCCACTGCCATTTGTCGAAGCCGACTTCATAAATTGACCACGCGACCACCAGCCACATCAGCACGGCATAGATGGAAAGCGCAATTTTTTTGTTCATAAACAGTGTGATAGCGGTAGCCAACAGGCCAACCCCGATAATCACATAGAATGGCGACCCTCCCAGCATCAGGAGTTGGGCGCCCATGTACAGCATAGCGATTGCAATGACCGCGATGACAATACCGGTGAGTTTGTTAAGCATTGGTATCCCTTAGTGTTAATCAACGTAATTATTTTCTGACAAATAATTACATGCACTATACATTAAATTAACTAAAAAAATCTGATAAAAACCCAAAAAAGGTTTGATGTAAGGGATACCCAAGCCACTGGATTCCCGGTGGATGCGGAGTCTGCAATCCCCGGCTTTAAGAGCGATCGGCTGAAGAAGCTGGAAAACATCCACCGCTGGTCGCTCTCAAGGGTAGTGCCTGTTACTACAATTCTTTGTTCTCTTTGATGCTCCATCCAGACGAGAATTCCGCGCCACGAGCACCCTCTGTCGTTTGCTCAAAATAATGATTACTCACTTCTGCTGCCCTGAAGCAGTAAGTAACGCCAAATAAATCCTGCCCGGTTGCCCCGTTAAATACCACATCGGTAACCATCACTTGTTTCAGGTTTATTTTGAAATATTCTAACTGTTCACCTCCGGCTTTGCAGGAAGAGAGCTCTACCGAGTTAATATGTTTCCCATTTGATACATAGCGTAGTAAATTGGGTGTGGCTTTATCGATAAAAGCATTAACCGTTAAATCACGAAATTTAACTTTTCCTGCCCCACCGCCGCTGCCAACCTCTATAGCCGAAGGCTGCGTCGCTCCCCAGCCGAATGATTCTACCTGTATCCAACCCGGATGCCGTGCATCTTTTGATTCCCCCGTAATGCCATCAACTCTTAAAAAGATATCCTTGCTCATTTCACTCTCCTTAATTATCTGCTATATACACTCAAGCAGATCCTACAGGGAAAAGGGAGAATAAAAAAGTGGATAACTATCTGGATAAAAACAGGCTGCGCGTGACTTACCGGATGCTTGCCAAAAAAGCTGCCGAAAACTTGAATGATAAAGCCAAAGTTATCTCAATCTGGCATATAAAGGATTATCTGATACGCATTCGCTTTCAGGAGGATATTCAGCGATTTATTGACGCTAATATGCAGGCTTTAAACAACGCTAAATCTGATAATGAGTGCAATCTATATGTAGATAATATGCGACAGGAGCAAATCAACCTCGAAAAACAGGACAGAATGCTGAGATTTGGTGACGCGTTCGTCACAGCGTCAGCGCAGTTTTTTCACGATCATGAAAAAGTCATTGGCTATGTGATTGATGGGATTGGTGTAGTAATCGGTGGGCTACAGGTGGTCGGTGGTGCGGGTATTCTTGCCACATCAGTAATGAGCGGGAATGTTGTGGGCATAATAGCCGGGGCTAATATTTTTTTAAATGGATTGTCATCAACTTTTGAGAGTTATCAGAAATTAACTGGTGATGCTAACCCCACTAATTTCATGAGAGATACCCATGAGGATATAGCGGAATTTTTAGGATTTGACAGAAGAGTTGGAACGTTGTCATATCAGATAACTGATTTGTCCACGGCATATTATGGAATAATAAAACTATCCCTAAAGCCAGAAGCATGGAGATTGTTTAGCCATTTACCTTCTGATTACTACCGAAAAGTCAGTAAGATGAGCAGACCCGCTCTTGCAATAAAAGGGGCTGGAGCAGCAGTAAAAGCAATCAAGTTAGGCATAACCATTAACGACCTGAATGAGAAAGAGAAAGAAATAAAGTGAACAGCAATACTCACTTGTCATTCCAGTTCGATATGAATTTATAAGCTTTACAGGACAATCCGAATGGAATCAGGAAGAAAAAAACAGAAAAGCCAAATGCAAAAACAACAGATAACCCAACCCAGTACTGCCTGTAACGAAGCAAAACAAAAATATATGACAAGATAACAAACAGAAGTATACATAAACCCCTAATGAATATTTGTCTTAACCCTTTAATAGTGGGCTCATATTTTCCCGTTTCCCCTCCGCCCCTAATAATAGCATCATCTAGCCGGACTATCTCTTTCTCTGTAAAGCCGCCTTTCAACAGGTCTTCTCGCGTTACTTCTTTCATTGCTTGCTCTCCTTAAGCTTCCTGCCATCCCGCGTGGGTCATTAAGCTATCACAAGCCTGAACAGAAATGTATTCCTCGCAAATACCCTTTTACACTATCCGTGGCTGTACCGTTGACCATAAAAAAGCCCCGCACTAAGCGGGGCGTGTTCAGCAGTGAAGCCAGCGGTTAACGCACGATCAAGCCGAGCAGGATCCCGACCGCGCCGAAGTCGGAGTCGCTGAAGGTGGTGTTCGCCAGGCCAATGCTGCCCAGTACCGGCAGCAGGAACACCGGAATAAAGGTGATCAGCAGGCCGTTGGTGAACGCACCAAGGATGGCGCCGCGACGCCCGCCCGTTGCATTACCGAATACTCCGGCGGCCGCGCCGACGAAGAAGTGCGGCACCACGCCTGGAATAATCACCGTCATGTTCAGCGCATACAGCAGGAACATGCCCAGCACCCCGGCCACAAAGCTGCTGAGGAAGCCAACCAGTACCGCGTTCGGCGCATACGGGAACACCACCGGGCAGTCGAGCGCCGGTTTGGCGTTCGGCACCAGCTTGTCGGAAATCCCTTTAAACGCCGGAACGATCTCCGCAATCACCATACGTACGCCCTGCAGCACGATATAAACCCCGGCGGCAAAGGTGATCGACTGCATTAGCGAGAACATAAACCAGTTTTTGCCACCCGCGTTCATCTCTTTCACCGTTGATGGACCGGCCACCAGGCAGGTGAAGATAAAGATGAAGAACATGGTAAAGGCAATCGCCACCGGCGTGTCGCGCAGGAACAGCAGGCTTTTCGGCACTTCCTTATCTTCGGTCGACTTCTCTTTATTGCCGAACTTGCTGCCGATCCAGGCAGAGAGCAGCTGAGAGATCGCCGAGAAGTGACCGAACGCCACATCATCCGAACCGGTTACCTTTTTCATGTACGGGTGGATGATGGCCGGGAAGAACACCATCGACACGCCGACCACCAGCGAACCGACGGCGATCAGGGTGGCCCCCTTCATGCCCGCCGTAGCCAGAATCACCGCCACCATCATCGACATAAACAGCGTGTGGTGGCCGGTCAGGAAGATGTATTTCCACGGCGTAAAGCGCGCAATCGCAATGTTAATTACCATGGCGAAGAACATGATCATCGCCATTTCCGTGCCGAAGCTCTTCTGCGCTACCGCCACGATCGCTTCGTTATTCGGCACCACGCCCGGGATCCCGAAGGCATGATGGAAGATAGCGGCGAAGTCGCCCAGCGAGGAGACAATCAGCCCGGCGCCCGCACCGAGGATCAGGAAGCCCATCACGGTTTTTACCGTGCCTTTGATCACTTCGGTCGCCGGCTTTTTCTGCGCCACCAGACCGATCAGTGCAATCAGCCCCACCAGGATGGAGGGCTCAGACAGCACGTCGCTCATTAAAAAACGGAAAAATTCCATTTCTGGCTCCCTGTTATAACGCGCCGAGTTCGGTCAGCGCCGCTGCGATACGCTCTTTCATCGCCACTTTGTCCACCATGTTTTTCAGGGAGACAATTTTGCCTCCAACCTGCTGAGCGACTAATTGCTCGGCAATATCGGAGGTGCCGACGAAGATATCGCTCTGGGTGCCTTTGGCCGAGCCAAGGTCGACATGGTCAACGTCAGCGTTGACACCCAGATCTTTCACAATGCTTTTGATGCTCATTTCCATCATCAGGCTGGTGCCCAGGCCGTTGCCACATACCACGGTGATTTTCATTTTGTGTCCTCTGGTGTTTATCAATAACGCGAAATAATGGATAAAATCTCTTCAACCGTCGTCGCAGCCATCAGTGACGCGGTATCTTCAGGGGTATCAAACAGCTGTGCCAGCGCGGTAATAATACCGATATGGCTGTTGCTGTCGGTCGCGGCCAGCACAATCAGCAGGTGCACCGGGTCGTTACCGTCTGAGTCAAAGTTCACCCCCTGCTGCACCACGGTCAGGCTGACTCCCATTTTGTGGGCGCCGTCTTCCGGGCGTGCATGAGGCATAGCGATACCGGGGCCAACCACGTAATATGGGCCGATGGCTTCGTGCGAGCGGAAAATGGCGTCTACGTAGCGCGCTTCCACCGTGCCGTTATCAAGCAGCGGCTGGCAGGAAAGCGAGACGGCGTGACGCCAGTCGGTGCAGGCGGGAACAATCTGGACAACATCAGCGGTCAGTAATTCTTTCAGCATTTCAGGTCACCTCTCTCTCATCGCTCGAGCAGAGTAGTGCCAGTAACGCTGGAATAATGTGACGAATATCTAAAAAGATAACGCTAACTGTTATAACTATCACTAAATGTGACCGGCTTATCATCCGCCGAAGAATAAGTTGTTGCCTAAAGGTTGGCGCGGCACACTGCAACTGTGCCGTAAATGAGGATCAGGCGGGCCGATCGGAAAAATGATCGGCCCCTACAGCGCTATTATTCGGCCTTTGTAGGGGCTGACCCTCTTTTCGGTCAGCCCGCTTGACCAGATGATGAAAGGAGAAACCAGGATGCGAAAGCGGCGAAGTAGCGGTCGCGTGACACTGCAGGATGTGGCCGACTATGTCGGCGTCGGCGCGATGACGGTGTCGCGCGTCATGCGCACGCCGGAGCTGGTTTCTGAAAAGGTTCGCAGCAAAGTTGAGCAAGCCGCACGCGCACTGGGTTATGAAGCCAACCCCGACGCCAGCGACATCGCCAGCAGCAGCGCCAGCCGCGTCACCTTGCAGGACGTGGCGCGCCACGCCGGTATCGGCCCGATGACGGTCTCCCGCGCCCTGCGTGACCCTTCGCTGGTCTCTGACGCCTCGCTCAAAAAAGTGCAGCAGGCGGTCACAGAACTGGGCTACGTACCGTACCTTGCCGCCGCCTCGCTGGCCTCCAGCACCCTGCATACCGTCGCCGTGCTCTACCCCTTTCAGCACGATCGCGCCAGTACGCGCTTTATTCAGGCGCTGCAACAGACGCTGAGCAAACAGCCTTTCCAGTTAATCATGGCCTGCCACGAGTATCATCAGTACGGCGAAACGCCGCTGGTGGAGAAGCTGCTGCAGCACCGCCCTTCCGCGCTGGTGCTTTTCGGCGCGCAGCTGGCGAGGAAAACCGCCGATCTGATTGAGTCCTGCGAACTGGTGACCGCCAACGTCTGCGGCGCCGAGCGCTTTAACGCCGATATCACGCTGGATATTGCGATAAGCGATGCCGCCGAACGCCTGACCCGCCACCTGCTGGATAAAGGCTATCGCCGCATCGCTTTTATCGGCGCGCAGACCGACAACCGCCTGCACAAGCAGCAGCTTAACGGCTGGCACAAGGCGATGCTGGCGCACTATCAGAACGCGGACCTGATGATCACCGTGCCGGACGCACCGAGCCTGCAGTTTGGCCGCTACGCCCTCGGCCAGCTGCTACAGAATCAGCCGGACCTCGATGCGATTATCTGCAGCCATGAAGAGATTGCTTTTGGCGTGCTGGCCGAGTGCCAGCGCCGGTTGCTGAAGGTGCCGTACGACCTGGCGGTCGCCTGCCTGGACGGCTCCAGCAACTGTGACCACACATTCCCGGCGCTGACGTCGATGCGCCTCAATTATGAAAAACTTGGCCAGCAGGTCGGCGAGCGGCTAATGGCGATGCTGGATGACGCCCCGCAGCCGCTGGCCGAGCAGGCGAAGTTTACCCTCGAGCCTGGCGCCAGCAGCTGAAGGATTACTCCAGCTTTTCGTGGCTGATGACAAAAAGCCGGTGTGGATGATAATCGCGGTCTTCCCCCCAGCCATATTGCGCCCAGTGGTCGTAAAAATCGTCCCAGTTGGGGATAGCACGCAGGGGACGATCGTCGAAACTGCCGTCAGACAGGTAGACATGGTATTCAGGCTGCGCCAGAGCCCAGGCAATCATCCCCTCCCAGAAGCGGCGGCCATCGCCGCTATGCTCGCTGTCGGAAACCACGATGGAATAGCGCTGAAGAAAATAGCGGAAGAAGCGCCGGGCGAGACCATGAACCGCCTCTTCGTGCTGAGGCAACACGCTGCGCCACACCATAATCTGCGTACAGCTGCGCCGCGAAGGGACGATAGTGTCCAGCAGCAGTAGCTTGACGGCATAGACGGTTTCCGGCTCTGCGCCTGCTTTAATCAGGCGATACTGATCTTCACGCGATGATTGCAGCAGGCGATACCCCGGCGGCACCGCGTAGTCAGGCAGGTAAAAATCATGCGACCCGCCATCGATAAATGCCTGGGTATGCTGGGTATTCTTCCCTGTTGATGTCCGGCTGAGTTTCTCATCGAACTCCGCCGACGGAATAAGTAGTGGCATCCCTGTCTTCCTCCCTGATTTCTGCATCCTTTCCCCTCCTGTGGCATAAAAACCGTTGCGCAGGCGGGCCTCTATTTCCAACCTAAGCCCTGCTGCTACTTTTAGCAATTATGCTTTTTTTTTATACAGCGCGCCGCACAAATTTCCGGCCAGAAGAGAAAAAAGTTCACTGGTAATAGCCGTTTATCACCATCTTCAGTTAGTCTGTTTGCCATGGTGCAAACGATCCAAGGAGATATTATGACTCAACCCGTAGCGCGATCCCTGACGGTTAACGAGGCGCTGGACGCCCTGGATAGCCAGTACAACGCGGCGGTCGATGCCCTGCGTGATGCCATTACCGCATTTATCGCTAACGGCGCCCTGCCGGATGCGGCACGCCGTGCCGCCGGTCTGTTTGTCTACCCGCAGCTGCGCGTCAGCTGGAACGGCGTTGCCCCCTCGCAGCGCCTGACCCGCGCCTTTGGCCGCTTTACCCGAGCCGGCTGCTACAGCACCACCATTACCCGTCCGGCCCTGCTGCGCCACTATCTCAGTGAGCAGCTGTCGATGCTGACCAGCGAATATCAGGTCACCATTGAAGTGCTGCCATCGCAGCAGGAGATCCCCTTCCCGTATGTCATTGACGGTTCCGGGCTGGCGCTGGATCGCAGCATGAGCGCCGGGATCGCCCAGCACTTCCCGACCACCGAGCTATCACAGATTGGCGATGAGAATGCCGACGGCCTGCTGCCACCGGGGGAAACTTTCCCGCTGTCGCACTTCGATGCGCTGCGCACCGACTTTTCGCTGGCCCGCCTGCGCCACTACACCGGCACCCCGGTGGAAGACTTCCAGCCCTACGTGCTGTTTACCAACTACACGCGCTACGTTGATGAGTTCGTGACGTGGGCCTGCGCGCAGATAGCCGACCCGGCCTCGCCGTACGTGGCCCTCTCCTGCGCGGGCGGCACCACGCTGACCCACGACACGCCGCACCCGGAGCAAACCATCTCCGATCTGGCATGGAAAAAACATCAGATGCCCGCCTGGCACCTGATTGCTGAAGACGGCCAGGGCATTACGCTGGTCAATATCGGCGTTGGCCCGTCAAATGCTAAAACCATTTGCGACCATCTGGCGGTGATGCGCCCGCATGCCTGGCTGATGATTGGCCACTGCGGCGGCCTGCGTGAGAGCCAGACCATTGGCGATTACGTGCTGGCGCACGCCTATCTGCGCGATGACCACGTGCTGGACGCGGTGCTGCCGCCGGATATCCCAATCCCGAGCATTGCCGAAGTGCAGCGTGCGCTGTACGACGCGACCAAGCAGGTCAGCAACATGCCGGGCGAAGAGGTGAAACAGCGCCTGCGTACCGGAACGGTAGTCACTACCGACGACCGCAACTGGGAGCTGCGCTACTCCGCTTCCGCGCTGCGCTTTAACCTCAGCCGCGCGGTGGCGGTAGATATGGAGAGCGCCACCATTGCCGCACAGGGTTACCGCTTCCGCGTTCCTTACGGCACGCTGCTATGCGTCTCCGACAAACCTCTGCACGGCGAGATCAAGCTGCCGGGCCAGGCGAATCGCTTCTACGAAGGGGCGATTTCCGAGCATTTGCAGATTGGCATCCGCGCGATTGATCTGCTGCGCGCCGAGGGCGACCGCCTGCACTCGCGCAAGCTGCGCACCTTTAACGAGCCGCCGTTCCGTTAAGCCTGCTGTGACACCTGTCGCTGTTACAGGTGTCACATTTCCTTCTTGTGTCACTCCCTCTCCCCTCTGTAGAAACAGAAATAAACAAATAGAATCAGCAAATTACCAAAAAAGCACTTTATGGCACGCTTTTCGCACTATGTCGCCCTGAGTTCCTGCACCGGCCGCTGACTGCGGCGATGGACAGGTTTTCTTGTTCCACTCTCAAGGGAAATATGATGAAAGCAGCACGTTGGTATAAAGCGCACGATATCCGCATTGACGACATCGAGGAGCCGCAGGTATCCGCAGGCAAAGTCAAAATCAAAGTGGCGTGGACTGGGATCTGCGGTAGCGATCTGCATGAGTACCTCGCCGGCCCCATTTTCGTCCCGGTCGATAAGCCGCACAAAATCAGCCATGACATCGCCCCGATTGTGATGGGCCACGAGTTCTCCGGCGAAGTGGTCGAGGTGGGCGCAGGCGTCAGCAAATTTAAAGCAGGTGACCGCGTGGTGGTGGAACCTATCCTCGCCTGCCGCGAGTGCGAGGCCTGCCGCGAAGGCAAATATAACCTGTGCGGCGACCTTGGCTTCCACGGTTTATCCGGCGGCGGCGGTGGTTTCTCCTCTTTTACGATGGTTGACGAGCATATGGTGCACCGCATGCCGGAAGGCCTCTCTTACGAGCAGGGTGCGCTGGTCGAGCCTGCCGCCGTGGCGCTACATGCGGTGCGCATGAGTAAGCTGAAAGCCGGGGATAAAGCGGCGGTATTCGGCGCGGGCCCGATTGGCCTGCTGGTGATTGAAGCGCTGCGCGCGGCGGGTGCTTCTGAGATTTACGTGGTGGAGCTGTCGCCGCAGCGCGCTGAGAAGGCGCTTGAGCTGGGCGCCAACGTGGTGATTGACCCGAGCAAGAAGGACGCTGTTGCCACCATCCGCGACCTGAGTAAAGGCGGCGTAGACGTGTCGTTCGAAGTGACCGGGGTGCCGGTAGTGCTGAAACAGTGCATCGACGCCACCCGCTACGAGGGCGAAACCATTATTGTCTCTATCTGGGAGGGCGAAGCCTCATTCCATCCGAACAGGGTGGTGCTGGCCGAACGCAACGTGAAGGGTATTATTGCCTATCGCCATATTTTCCCGGCGGTGATGGAGCTGATGACCCAGGGCTACTTCCAGGCCGATAAGCTGGTAACTAAGCGCATTGAGCTGAACGATCTGGTGACCGAAGGTTTTGAGGCACTGGTCAAAGAGAAGAATCAGGTGAAAATCCTGGTGCGCCCGCCGCAGTAACCGCTGCTATAGGGTCGACCTCTGCGGTCCCCCCCAGACATTGATCTGAATATTATCGCGGGATGACAGGTGCACGGTTTCAGGAGGAAGGGCTGCTTTCCGCACCGGCATGAATACATCCCTGTAGCGAGGCAGCACGGCCATCCCTGGCCGTGGGCCTGCTGCAATCAGCCCTCCCTCCTTGCACCCAAAGCCCCAGCGTCGCGGTTTAAAAGCCACAGCGAGCACGATGGTAACGGGGGGCTGAGCTCAGAGCGGTTTGCGGACGTTTAGCGATGGAAGTCATTTCTGGAGATAACTCAGGCTCTACCTTAGTCGCCACTTCCATCGATAACAGCCTGAACTTTTAAGTAACCAATTGATAACCCGCCGGGGCCTGCTGCATTTCTTTGCTACTTTCATTTAATCAGATTTTAAAAAGATGAAGAGGCCGCAGGACCATTATGAGCAAGAAAAATCATCGTACAGTGCCTGGTGTACATCCATATGATGGGCCCGCAGGCGGCTGGGGAGCACTCAAGGCCACCGCCATTGCCGTTAAAAACCAGATGGATACCTTCAAAGCGCCGCCCACTTTGATGCGCACAAACCAGCCAGAAGGCTTTGACTGCCCCGGCTGTGCCTGGCCGGATAAGGACCATGGTTCAACCTTCCAGTTTTGTGAGAACGGCGCCAAGGCCGTCACCTGGGAAGCCACCACCAAACGCGTGACGCCGGCATTTCTTGCAGAAAATACCGTGACCTCCCTGCTGAAGCGAACAGACTTCGAGCTTGAGGGATATGGCCGGTTAACCACGCCACTGCGATACGATGCAGCAAGCGATACCTTTAAAGAAGTGAGCTGGGACGAAGCATTCAGCCACATCGCCAAAGGTCTGGCAGCGCTGCAGCCGGACGAAGTCGAGTTTTATACCTCCGGCCGGGCATCAAACGAAGCTGCCTACCTGTTTCAGCTGTTCGCCCGCGAGTATGGAACCAACAATTTTCCTGACTGTTCAAATATGTGTCACGAAGCGACAAGCGTAGGCTTGCCGCAGTCGATAGGTATCGGTAAAGGCACTGTCTCACTGGACGACTTTGATAGCGCAGAGCTCATCCTCTCAATGGGCCACAATCCGGGGACCAACCACCCGCGTATGATGGGGACGTTGCACGAGCTGGCGCGCCGCAAAGTACCTATTATCGTCTTTAACCCAATGCGTGAACGCGCGCTTGAGCGTTTCGCCGATCCGCAGAATGTCATGGAGATGGCCACTTACGGCTCGACTGACATCGCCTCAACTTACTATCTGGTGCGCGCCGGAGGCGACTCGGCTGCGCTAAAGGGCATCGCTAAAGCGGTACTTGAAATTGAGGCCGAAACAGGCGCGGCGCTGGATCATGATTTTATCCGCGAGCACACCGAAGGTTTCGGGCGCTTTGCAACGGACATTCATGCCACTTCGTGGCATTCAATTGAGCATGACTCCGGTCTGAAGCAAGCGGAACTTCGCAGCGTGGCAGAAGCCTATGTCAAATCGAAGGCCACCATCCTGACCTACGGCATGGGCATCACCCAGCACAACCGCGGAACGGACAACGTACGCCTGCTGGTTAATCTGTTGCTGATGCGCGGCAATATCGGTAAACCCGGTGCTGGCGTGTGTCCGCTGCGAGGTCACTCTAACGTCCAGGGCAACCGCACCGTAGGGATCACTGAAAAGCCCGGCTCTGATTTCCTCAGCAAGCTGCAGAACGTATTCGGATTTACTCCGCCCGCTCAGCACGGTCACGATGCGGTGCAGGCGATGCAAGCCATGGTTGAGAAAAGAGCTAAGGCACTGATTTGCCTTGGCGGTAACTTTGCGGTGGCGTTACCCGACCCTGATGTCTCCTTTGCGGCGATGCGTGAACTTGAGCTCAGCGTCCACATCGCCACCAAACTTAACCGGACACATCTTCTGACCGGGAAAGAGACGTTGCTGCTGCCTTGCCTCGGACGCACTGAACTTGACGAGCAATCCGGTATCCGGCAGTCGGTCACCGTTGAAGACTCGATGTCGATGGTGCACGCCTCATCCGGTAAGCTCAAGCCTGCATCGCCACTGCTGCGCTCTGAACCTGCGATAGTCGCCGGGATGGCGAAAGCTTCCTTGCCGGATACACGGGTTAACTGGAGTGAACTGGTTGCCGATTATGACCTCATCCGGGAGCTGATCGAAAAAACCATACCCGGTTTTGACAACTATAACGCGCGTATTCGTCATCCCGGCGGTTTCCAGATGCCGCTTCCACCGAGAGAGCGCATCTGGCCCACTCAATCAGGAAAAGCGGTGTTTTCAGTCTATCAGGGCACTCATGAGGATTTATCCGTTGAGGGTGAGGACGTGCTGCGGCTCATTACATTACGCAGTCACGATCAGTACAACACCACAATCTACGCTTTAGACGACCGCTATCGCGGCGTATTTGGCCGCCGCGATGTGCTATTTATGTGCGACTATGACCTTGAGCGTCTGGGCCTGGAACATGGTGATGTCGTCGATCTTGAGTCAGCGGTACCGGGCTACCACATGCGCCTCGAATCCATGACGGTAGTGCGTTACGCTATTTCACCGGGGTCGATTGGCGCCTACTACCCTGAAGCTAACGTACTTATTCCGCTCGACTATATCGACAAGGAAAGCGGCACACCATCCTATAAATCTGCGCCAGTTCGTATCACTCTCAGGTCGCACGAAATAGCTAAAACGCCAGTGGGTTGAATCGTCGGGATAATAGATGCGGCAGGCGAAATGTCTGCCGCATATTCAACTTATGGCGTTGACCGCATTTCAATTTTAAAACGGGGCGTAAAATCGAATAAAAAAGACGGCTGAAGCGTTTACACGATACTCACTCTGAGGATTATCAATATGACTCGTTTCATGCATGCCATCGCCCTGGGCTTTTTGTTCCATCCGCTTTGCTTATACGCCAGCCCGGTCAGCTACCGTATCGACACTCAAAACACGACAATTTCCCTCTCATGGCATGCATTTGGCAGTGTCTCTAAAGCCAGCATGGCAAAGGTGACGGGAGGAATTACCCTGGATGCAGGAGATGAAAGGGCGGACCGTATCGAAGTGACCATTCCGGCCGCGACCCTTGAGGCTTCCAATGGCCTGTTAACTTATCAGATGAAAAGCCGTCCCTTTTTTGATGCAGAGCGCTATCCGAACATCGCTTTCACCAGCAGTCGCCTTGTGGCACTGGGAAACGGACATTTTCGCTTGTTTGGCACGCTGAAAATCAAGAACGTCACGCGCCCGGTGATCCTTGACGCCTCACTGAATGGGAAAAAGGCGGTATCCTCCAGTACTGAGATCCTTGTTATGCATGCTTCAACAGCGATTTCGCGTTCAGCATTCAATATGGACAGCTTTGCCGCACTGGTGGATGACACGGTAACAATTAATATTGAAATTCAGGCCCGTCCGTATCAAAGCGCATAGTGACAAAATTGCCCATACAAGATATTTGAACGGGCAGCGATGAGCGAGAAGCGCAGTTGCTTTTGTAGCCGACCGAACCCTAAGCTAAACAGACCGCCTGACGTAGCGGCCGCCGTCACAGGAGTCATCGCCCCCCCTTATTCGGTGACCGGATGCCGTAACGCTGCATGCGGCGATAGAGCGTCATGCGGCTGATGCCCAGCTGGCGGGCCACCGCACTGTGGTTCCAGCGGGCGGCGTGCAGCTGCTGCATCAGCAACTGCGCCTGCGGCGGCAGGTCCGTGGCTTCCTGCGGGTCAGGCTGCGTGCGGGGATCGTCAGCGTGGGCCTTCAGGGTTTCCGGCAGATCGTCAACTTCAATCCGCCCGCCGTCACACACTGCGGCAGCGTAGTCGAGGGCGTTACGCAGCTCGCGCAGGTTGCCGGGCCAGGCGTGCTGATGCAGCCGTGTGCGCGCCTGCGGCGTCAGTTCAGCCCTGCCCGCCAGCAGTCGGGCGACCAGCCAGTCGAGATCGCTGCGTGCGCGCAGCGGCGGCAGCGAGATGCGTGCGCCCTGCAGGCGATAAAACAGGTCGGCGCGGAAACGCCCCTGCTCCACCAGCTTATCGAGCGCGTGATGCGAGGCGGAGATCACGCGGATATCGACGGGCAGCGGGCGGGTGGCGCCAACCGGCAGCACCTCCTGCTCGGCCAACACGCGCAGCAGCCGCGTCTGCATCTCCAGCGGCATATCACCGATCTCGTCGAGGAACAGCGTCCCCCCGTCGGCCTCCTGCACCAGCCCGCGCTTTGCCTTGCTGCCCGCGCCGGAAAAGCTGCCCGGCAGGTGGCCGAACAGCTCGCTCTCAATCAGCGTCGGCGCGATGGCGGCGCAGTTAACCGCAATAAACGGCCGCGCCCGGCGCGCGCTGGCCTGATGAAACGCACGGGCAAAAACCTCTTTGCCGCAGCCGGTTTCGCCATGTACCACCAGGTGCAGCGGCGCATTCAGCAGCCGTGCCGCCCGCTGCAGCTGCTGCTGTAGCGCCGCATCACCACCGCTCAGCGCTGCCAGGGGTTGCGGCAGTGCCAGCGGTGCGGTCATCACTCGCCGCGGCGGGCGCCGCGCCGGTTGCACGGCGGTCACATAGAGCCGCTCGCCGCTGTTGATCCGCTCCAGCGTACCCTGCCGCCCGTTAGCGCTGGCCAGCCAGTCCGGCAGGCTGTCGATGGCGGTATTAAACAGCTGTTCAATCGGCATCCCGATCAGCGTGCTGCGGCTGTGCGGCGACGGCGCCGTAATCCCCAGCTCGTGCTCCAGCATGCGCTGCGCACGATGGTTATGCCCGACCAGGCGCCCGCTGGCGTCAAAGGCGATCAGGAAATCCGGGCTAACCTCAACAAACGACGACGACGGGCTGAGCTTCAGCACCCAGTCGCTGCGGTGGCGGTGCTCAAACCAGGCGTTTTCAATCTGATGGGCGGAGAGTCTGGCGATCTGTAGCGCCAGCTGCTGGCTGGATTTCGACTGCGGCGAGGTCAGCGCGGAGATATCGAGAATGGCATTCAGCTGCCCCTGCGGGTCAAACAGCGGTACCGCGCTGCAGGTGAGCGGAATATGGGTGGCGTCGAAATGGTCCGCCTGATGCACGGTCAGCGCCTTGCCGGTCGCCAGCGCGGTGCCCACCGCGCAGGTGCCCGCCCAGGCTTCCGACCACTGCGCCCCAAGGAATAGCCCGGCGCGGCGCAGGCTGATTTCAGACCCGGCATCGCCCAGATAGTCGACCGTCACGCCGCTGGCATCGTTGAGCAGCACCACATAACCGGCCTGAGCGATCTGTTGATACAGCACGCCCAGCCCGTGACGGGCAATGCGGCGGAACTCTTCAAGATTTTCGCGATGCTCACGCAGTTCGTTATACGGCAGAATGCGCGCTTCCTGCATGCGGCTCGGATCCAGGCCGTGAAACTCGACGCAGCGCTGCCAGGAGTCGCGAATGGTCTGGTCATGCTGGCGCAGATGTCGCCTCTGCGCGCCCGGGCTCAGGCTCTCCATGACGGTGGCAATATGTTCGCGCTGGCTCTGATTCACAACTCACCCTCCTGTGGAAATGACGCCGCTCTGACGGCGACAACAGAATACGCCTGTCGGCGATAAGTTGCAGAATATTACTCAGATTAATCAGCGTCAGAACGGTTTATCAACAGCGCAAAGCCGGTAACGATCTGCCAGGTGGTGATGGGGTAAACCGAGGCGCGCTCAATAATGCCGATGGGGAACAGCGTCGAGGGGATAGCCAGCATGCTGAGCAGGCCAAACCCACCGAGCAGCAAACAGAAATAGCCGAGTCCGGCGGGAAGGGGCCGACCTCCTTTTCCGCCCGGCGCGAGAAAAATAGCGTGCAGACCGACCGCGATCAAACAGAGATTACCGCCGCCAATCGCCATCAACGCGCCGGTTTGATGCAGGGTGATGCCGCTGCTGATGCCGCCGCTGTGAAACAGAGCAATCAGCACGCCGCCCGCGCCGTGGATGCCTGCCAGCAGCAGCGCCCAGCGGTTTTTAACTCGCGAGAAAAGCAGGATACAACCGCAGAAAAACAGTACTCCTTCGGCGGCGAATCCGCTGTTCATGACGTTATGCAGCGGGGAGCAGATCAGCGAGCCGCACTGGGGGACGCCAAGGTCGCTGATGTAGTTGAATTGATAGCGGTAAGGGGGGTGCTGCCACGCCAGCGCGCTGATGCGCTCCGCCAGCAGATAGATCAGCCCGCCCAGCGCCAGGCAGGCGGCGCCGATCCGGTTTCCTCGCGTGAGTTTTTGCATAGTGCTCCTTATCGATCGCCCTGGGGGGGCAAGAGATAAAACGGGCCAGGCATGCCTGGCCCCTGCGGAATGATGCAAGCTAACCCGTGCGCTTACCAGCGGTAATCGACGGAAGCAACAAAGGTGCGGCCACTGCCATAGAAACAAGCATAGGCGTTAGAGCAGGATGCGACATAGTGCTCGTCGGTCAGGTTCTGCACGTTGAACTGCAGGCTGGTTCCCTTAAGCGCCGGAACGGCCTGGCCGAGCTCATACTTCACCATCGCGTCATACAGGGTGTAGTGCGGTACATAGTATTCGCCCGTGTTATCACCGCCCGCTTTACCGACGTAGCGCACGCCGGTTCCCACAGTCAGGCCGTCCAGCGCGCCGTCGAGGAAGCTGTAGCTGCCCCAGGCAGATGCCGCGTGGCGCGGAATAGCTGCCGGGCTGTGCCCCACTTCTGCCGCCGTATCCGACTCTTTCGTGGTGGCATCCGTGTAGGTGTAGGCGGCAATCAGCTTGATTTCAGGGGTAGGCTGCGCGTGGATCTCAGTTTCGATCCCCTGCGAGTTCACCTTACCGATCTGATTGTAATAGCGGGTGCCATCAATCGAGCTCAGCACGTTCTTCTGGTTTATATCAAACCAGGAGACGGTCATCATGGTATTGCTGCCTACCGGCTGGAACTTCACCCCAACCTCAGTCTGCGCGCCGGTCGTTGGCTTGAGCGGATCGGAGCCCGGTGCAGGCTGCGCCAGTACCGGTTCGAACGAGGTGCTGTAGCTGATATACGGCGAAACCCCGTTATCAAAGGCGTACAGCAGCCCCGCCCGGCCGGTGAAGGCGCTGTCGTTATAGGTCACATCGGTGTTTGCCAGGCGATCCTGGGTGCGCACCTGCGACCAGTCTTCGCGGCCGGACAGCACCAGGTTCCAGTTATTCCACGCCATCTGATCCTGCAGGTAAACGCCATACTGATTCAGCGTCTTCAGCGTGCTGGTAGCCAGCGCCAGATCGTTTTCATCAATGTCGATGCGCCCCGGATTGGTCCAGTCGAGGTTGTACTGCGTGCCGTAGGCGCGCGACAGCTTGAGGTCGATGTGGCTATAGCGATAGTCCAGGCCGCCCAGCACGGTGTGGCTGACATCGCCGGTTTCAAACAGCCCTTTCAGCTGGTTATCAACGTTGAACTCATTGGTCTGTGTCTCTTCATGCTGCGGCATGCGCGTCATCACATGGTCGCTGTAGTCGTAGCCGTAAACCAGGTACTTATAGTCTTCATTACGGTGGCTGTAGCGCAGGTTCTGGGTGAACGAGACCGCCTCATTAAAGCTGTGATCCAGACTATAGCCGATGGAGGTTTGCTCGCGCTTCGATTTGGCGAAATCGGAGTCGCTGACGTTAAGGTCGTAAGGCACGGTGAAGCCTTCCGGCGTGGCGTACAGCGTGCCGGAACGCGGCAGGAAGTTACGCGATCCCGCTTTCGGGTCGTTCTGGTAGCTGGTCAGCAGGGTAAAACTGGTGTCTTCGTTGGGCAGCCAGGTGATTGCCGGGGCAATCGCCATCCGCTGCTGTTTGCTGTTTTTCACAAACTCGCTTTTAGTATTAGCGATGCCGTTGAGGCGGTAGAACAGCGTGTTGTCGTCATTTAGCTTGCCGCCGAAGTCGAACGCCGCTTCGCCGTAGTGGCGGTTGCCGGTGCTGAGCTTCACTTCATGAATGCTTTCTGCCGTCGGGCGCTTGCTGGTCATCATCAGCAGGCCGCCGGGGCTGACCTGACCGTACAGCACGCCGGCCGGGCCATGCACCATCTCTACGCGCTCTAATAACCACGGGTCTAACTGCCCCGCGCCGCCGTTCTCGGAGGAGAGCCCGTAGTGCAAACCGTCCAGCAACTTGGGCGCGTAGCGGAAGCCGCGGCTGATCACTTCATCATTACGGTTTGAGTTACCGCGATAGTTGGTGACCACGCCGCTGCTGTAGCCCAGCGCATCCGCCACCGAGGCAGGTTGCTGATCGTTCATCTGCTCGCGCGTCACCACCGAGATGGTCTGCGGGGTTTTCCGCAGCGGGGTGGCGGTTTTGGTGCCTGAAGCACTCTCCTTCGCCACGATCCCTTTGGTCGGCGCGGTCACGCTCTCCTGGGTTTCTGCGGTCACGGTCAGGGTATCTTCTGCTGCCTGTACGGCTGGCACCATCAACAGCGTTGAAGCCAGTATTAAGCGCAGGGTGTGTTTATCCGTGTGTACTGCCGAGCCGGGTATTGCCTGTTTTTTAATCTTATTAAACATGTTCAGTTATCTCGTCTGGAACAGCCTTGTCTACGAAAAAAACCAGTAAAGCCTGCCAACCGATAAGAGCCGCTGGCTGGCGCAGGCTAAGATCAAGCATCACGTCGGCCACTGCTTTTGACGCGGCTTCTCTACCTTCTTAAAAACCCCTTAGCTTTGTGCCAGTTACAGGCATCTCAAGAAAGTTGCGTCGCATCTTATTGCAAATGTAAACTATTCTCAATACTATTCGCATTAGCGCCGCTAATTGTCAGTGAGATTCAAGTTCTTCCGTTTAAGTCATCAAAAGTAAATTAAGGAAAATTATCATGACATCCAGGCACCAATCGTGGCCTCTGCGTCAGCCCGCCTGATCCCCCGCTGAGCTGCTGGCTGCCGATAATGTCGGCAACACTGCCTGGTGGCAGCAGCTGGCACAGCTTGGCACGCCGTTGGTGGAGGAGTTTTCCGCCGGCAAAGTGAAAATGAGCTACTTCTGGCGCGACCCGGCCGGGGATGAAACCCGCTCTGAAGTTTGCCGGGTATATATCGATATCAACTGCGTGACCGACCATCACAGCCCGCAGCCGCAGAGCCTGCAGCGCCTGGCGGGCACCGACGTCTGGCACTGGTCTACTGAGATTGACCAGCGCTGGCGCGGCAGCTACAGCCTGATCCCCATTGATGCCCACCAGCTTCCTCCTGCTTTTAGCCGCGATGACGCCACGCGCAGCAAACAGCAGCGCGAGTGGTGGATCTCGCTGTTCCCCAGCGCCATCGCCGACCCGCTTAACCGGAGCTGCGCGCATTGCAACAGCCGCCGCCATCCGACATCCGCGGCCCATATGCCAGCCGCCCCGGACCAGTCGGCCTGGCATGCGCTGGACGGCGGTCTGGCGCGGGTTGATGAGCAGCGCCTGCTGCAGTTCAGCTGGGAGAGCGCCCTGCTCGGCAATCAGCGCCGCATCTGGCTCTACACCACCGGCAGCACCGCCACCCCAGAAACCCGGCCATTAGGCATCCTGTTGGACGGCCAGAACTGGGCGCTGGGATTACCGATTTTTGCCGCGCTGGATGCGGAAACCGACAGCGGCCATCTGCCCGCCGCCTGCTGGCTATTTATTGATGCGATTAACGGCGAGTGGCGCGAGAAGGAGCTGCCGTGCAATGCGCAGTTCTGGCAGGCGGTGCAGGAAGAGCTGCTGCCGCAGGTGCGCGCGCGGATGGCCTTCAGCGATCGGGCCGACCACACCGTGGTGGCCGGGCAGAGCTACGGCGGGCTGGCCGCGATGTATGCCGGGCTTAACTGGCCTGCGCGCTTTGGCCGCATCCTCAGCCAGTCCGGCTCTTTCTGGTGGCCGGACTTCCGCCTGGTGACGCATTTTGCCGAGATTGAAGGCCATGAAATGGGCTGGCTGACCGCTGAAGTGCTGGCCGGTAGGCTGCCGCAGGGCAGGCTGAAGATCTTCCAGGAAGCTGGCGATCGCGAAAGCGATATGGCCTACGTCAACCAGCAGATGCGCCAGGCCCTGCTGCCGGCTGGGCATGACATTCACTTCCGTATTTTTTCCGGCGGGCACGACTCGCTGTGCTGGCGCGGCGGGCTGCTTGACGGGCTGCGCTGGCTGCTGGCCGATTTTATCACCCCTCCTTTCTCTGGCGATAACAGGTAACGACCATGACCGAACAACAAAACCCCTTTGACGATGAAAGCCTGGACTTCCTGGTGCTGCTGAACGCGCGTGGGCAGTACAGCCTGTGGCCTGCCTTTGCCGAGGTTCCCGCCGGCTGGCAGACCGTGTCCGGTCCCGCAGCCCGCGCCGAGTGCATCAGCTACATCGAAACGCACTGGCAGGATATGCGCCCGGCAGCGATAAAAACGGCCGGTTAATCAAGGAACGGGTCGACCGGAAAAGAGGGTCGCCCCCGACAACGGAATATTTACGCCATACAACACAGGGGCCGACCCTTTTTTCGGTCGGCGCTGAATTTTAATGATGGATTTTTCATTTATCGACAGGAATCGCTCCCGTGTCAGAAGCTCAAATTACGCCCGTCGTGCAGGCCAGCTATAGTGAATATCCGCTGGTAGCCGCGCAGCCCGGCATCTGGATCGCCGATCAGATCGCGACCAAAGGTAATACCTTTGCCGTCGCCCACTACAGCGAGCTGCATGGTGATATCGACCGCAGCGCGCTGGACGCGGCTATTCGCCAGGCGATGGCGGAAGCCGACACCGTTCAGGCTAAGTTCGGCCTCGCCGCCGACGGCAGTGCCGTGCAGCGGCTGCCCAACGCCTGCTCAGCGCAGCAGGTGCAGCCCGTTGAATGGCTCGACTTCAGCCAGCGTGCTGACGGTGCGCAGGCTGCGCTCAGCCTGATGCAGTCCGACCTGGCCGCCGACCTGCCCGCCGACGGCGAACGCCCGCTGTACCGGCAACTGATGATCCGCGTCAGCGACGATCGCTGGTTCTGGTACCAGCGCTATCACCATCTGATGCTCGACGGCTTTAGCTTCGAAGCGCTGACCCGGCGCGTGGCGGCGGTGTACCAGGCGCTGCGTCAGCAGCAGACGCCAGCCCCCTCGCCGTTCATTTCCTTTGGTGAAGTGGTGGCCGAATATCAGGCCTGGCAGCACTCCCCCGCCTGCCAGCGGGCGGCGCTGTTCTGGCAGCAGCACACCCAGGCTTTCCCGGCGGCTATCTCGCTCTCCGCCGAACAGTTCACGCCTGAGGGCGATGGTGCGCCGCTCAAGCAGCAGGTCACGCTTCCCACCGCCCTGTTCACCAGCCTGGCGCAGCAGCCCGGCCTGCAGCAGAGCGCCCCGGCGGAGATCGCCTGCGCCCTGCTCACCGCTTATCTGGCGCGCATCAGCGGCGAAAACCGTCTGAGCATTGGCTTCCCGTTTATGCGCCGCATGGGGTCGGCCGCGCTGGCCGCTACTGGCCCGGTGGTCAACGTACTGCCGCTGCAGCTGGCGCTCAACGATGCGATGACGCTGGCCGAGATCGGTCAGCGGGTGCAGGCGGAGATCGGGCAGGTGCGCCGCCACCAGCGCTATGAAGCGGAGCAGCTGCGGCGCGATCTCGGCCTGGTCGGCAGCAGCCAGCCGCTGTATGGTCCGGTGATCAACCTGAAGGTTTATCACGACCCGCTGGAGTTTGACGGCATCCCGGCGGTAACGCACACGCTGGCGATGGGACCGGTGGACGATCTGGAGTTTGAGATCGGCTTCCAGCAGGGCCAGCTTCAGCTGACGCTGGTCGCCAATGCGGAAAAATATGACCGCCAACTGCTGGCGTGGCACGGCGAGCGCATTGCCTTTATGGCAGAGCAGCTGGCGCAGCAACCGCAGCTGCCGCTGGCGGCGCTGGCGCTGATGGGCCACGATGAGCAGCAGCATCTCGCCAGCTGGTCGCAGGGCATCAGCGTCACGCCTCAAGCGGGTGAGGTGTCGATTCTGGCGATGCTTCAGCGTCAGGTCGATCGGCAGCCGGACGCCATTGCGGTTGTCTGCGGTGAGATGCGCCTGACCTATGGCCAGCTTTCGGCGCGCGCGATGCAGCTGGCGCGGGAGCTGATCGCCCGCGGCCTTCGGGCCGAAGACGTGGTGGCGATTGGCATTCCGCGCTCGGTCGATTCGCTGGTGGCGATCTTCGGCGTGCTGGCAAGCGGCGCGGCCTATATGCCGCTCGACCTCGACTATCCGCGCGAACGCCTGGCGCTGATGTGCGACGACGCGCAGCCGCAGCTGCTGCTTACCCACAGCAGCGCGCTGGCGCAAATGCCGCCTGGCGCTTACCTGTGCATCGATGATGCCGCCGTGCGCGCCGCGTGCGATGCGCACCCCGCCAGCCCGGTGTGCGATGACGAGCGCCGCGTCGCCCAGCGCGGTGATCATCTGGCTTATATGATCTACACCTCCGGCTCTACCGGGCGTCCGAAAGGGGTGATGAGCACCCACGCCGGGCTGCTGAACCTGTTTCTGTCGCACCAGAGCAACCTGTTCGGTCCGGCGATAGAGAAATTCACCGCCGCCAGTACGCGCCGCATGCGCAGCGGCCACACTGCCTCGTTCTCGTTCGACTCGTCATGGGAACCGCTGTTCTGCATGATGATGGGCTGCGAGCTGCATATCTTCGATGAAGAGCTGCGCCGCGATGCCTGGGCACTGCTGCAGAAGATGAAGCAGGTGCCGGTCGATCTGCTGGATATCACCCCGTCGTTCTTCTCGCAGATGATCGACGCCGGGCTGTTCGAGCCGGAAAATCATCGCCCGGCGTTTGTGATGATCGGCGGTGAAGCCGCCACGCCAACGCTGTGGAAGCTGATGCAGCAGCACCCGGAGCTGGAGATCGTTAACTATTACGGCCCGTCGGAATACACCATCGATACCCTCGGCGCCAGCGTGATGGTCTCCGATCAGCCGGTGATTGGCCGCCCGGTCGGCAATACCCGGGTGTGGCTGCTGGATAACCAGCTGCGCCCGGTGCCGGTGGGCTGCCCCGGCGAGCTTTATATTTCCGGCAGCGGTATCGCCCGTGGCTACCTGCGCCGCCCGGACCTGACCGCCGCGCGCTTTGTCGCAAACCCGTTCCTGGAGGGGGAAGTGATGTACCGCAGCGGAGACCTGATGCGCTGGCGCAGCGACGGCCAGCTGGCGTTTATCGGCCGCACTGACCATCAGATTAAAGTGCGCGGCTTCCGCATTGAGCTGGGGGAGGTTGAGAACGCGCTGGTAGCGCTGGAGGAGGTCAGCACCGCCGTGGTGATCGCTCAGCCGATTGGGGCGACCAACCGTCTGATCGGCTACTGCTCGGTCGGTGACGCCGCGCTGCGCGCCGATCCGCAGATTTCAACCAGGCTGCTGGGCAAACTGGCCATCACCCTGCCCGACTACATGGTGCCGGCGATCCTGATAGTGATGGAAGAGCTACCGCTTAACGTTAACGGTAAAATCGACCGCCAGGCGCTGCCCGCGCCGCAGCAGATGGCCTTTACCCCGGGGCGCGATGCGCAGACCCCGCAGGAAACGCTGATCTGCCAGGCCGTCGCCGACCTGTTAGGCATGGAGCGCGTCGGCGCCGACGATGACTTTTTCGCGCTCGGCGGCGACAGTATCTCCGCCATGGGCCTGGGCACCGCCGCCCGCCGGGCGGGCTGGCTGCTGCGCCCGCGCGATATTTTCGCCCAGCGCACTCCGGCGCGCATGGCCAGCAGCATGCAGCCGCTAAGCTCCGGCGTGGCGGTCAATCGCGTGGCGCAGCAGGGGCCGGTAACGGGTCTGCCAATCCTGCACTGGTTTAACCAGCACGGCGGCATTAACCAGCGCTTTGCCCACGGCGTGTTCCTGCGGGTGCCGGCTGAACTGCAGGCTGCCCAGCTGGAACAGGCGCTGCATGCGCTCAGCGTGGCGCACCCGGCGCTGGCTGCCTTTACCCGCGACGGTCAGCTGATTGTCGGTGAACCCTCCCCTGCTGCCGGTTTAGCACGCGTCAGCAGCCAGATCCTGCACCACGCGCCCGAAGCCTGCGCCGAGGAAGCCTTTGACGCCGCCGTTACCCGCCTTGACCCTGCCTGCGGCATGATGATGCAGGCGGTGCTGTTGCAGCATCATCAGCACGCCTTTGGCCTGGTGCTGGCGATCCATCACCTGGTGGTTGATGGCGTCTCGTGGCGCGTGCTGCTCGATGAGCTGCGCCAGGCGAGTGAGGCTGCACTCAGCGGAGCGCCGCTGGCACTGCCCGCCGAAGAGACCTCGCTGCACGACTGGTCCGCCAGCGTGCAACGCGGCGTGGCAAAGCGTGCCGCTGAACTGCCATTCTGGCAGAGCATGCTGCAGCAGCCGGTGCCCCGGCTCGGCCAGCGTGCGCTGCTGCCGCAGGATTGCCACCGCGCGATGAAAGAGAAGCGCACCCTGCTGAGCGCAGAGCAAACCGCCGCGCTGCTTAACCGCCTGCCGCAGCAGTATCGCGCCAGCGTGGAAGAGACCCTGCTGTGCGCCCTGTCGCTGGCACTGCTCGCCCGCTTTAATGCCACGCAACTGCGCTACACTCTGGAATCCCACGGCCGTGCCGGGCTGGACGGTGAGCACGATCTGGCGCGTACCGTCGGCTGGCTGACCGCCGAATATCCACTGCTGGTGACGCTGGATGAAGGGGAAACGGGCTGCCTGCGCGATGCGCTGCGCGCGGTGAAAAGCGTGCTGCGCGCCGTGCCGGATCGCGGGATTGGCTACGGCCAGCTCTGCTATCTCGACGCGGTGCGTGCGCCGCAGCTGCAAGCCCTGGCGCAGCAGCACGCGCCGGAGGTGCTGTTTAACTACCTGGGCCGTTTCAGCGCCGGGGATGGACTTTGGACGCCGCAGCGCACGCGCAAACATTTCCGCGATGCCTTTGCCGTGCATCAGGATGCCGACATGCCGCAGCTGCACGCGCTCGAGGTCAACATCTTCGTTGATGAGACCGCCAGCGAGCCGCGCCTGGCGATCAACTGGAGCTGGCTGCACGACGTCTTCAGCGAAGCGGATATTGATGCACTGCACAGCGCGATGGCCCAGGCCGCTGACGGGCTGAGCGATTTCGCCCGGCGCCATCCGCAGCAGGCGGCTGACACGCTGGTGGCGGCGGAGGTGGCGATTGACGGCGTCAGCCAGCAGGACCTGCTGGCCCTGTCGCAGCATCACGGCCCGCTGGCTGCCGTGCTGCCGCTGCTGCCGCTACAGAAAGGATTGCTGTTCCACGCCCAGACCGCCGACAGCAGCGGCAGCTATAACTCGCTGACGCGCCTGAGCTTCAGCGGCCCGCTCGATGAGCAGCGGCTGCAGGCGGCGCTGGATGCGGTGGTGCGCCATCATCCGCAGCTGGCGGCGCGCTTTGATAGTGAACAGACCCTGCTGCCGTTACAGCTGATCCCACTGATGCAGCCCAACCGGCATTACTGGGCGCTGGATCGCCATGCACTGCCTGAACTGACCGCCGCCGAAGAGGCTGAAGCGCTGCTGGCACTGGAGAAACGCGAGCTGGCGCGCGATCTGTTCGCCCAGCCGGTGATGTTACACGCGCTGCTGGTGCAGCACGGCGACGCTGCGCGCTTTACCCTGATGCTCAATGCGCATCATCTGGTGGTCGACGGCTGGTCAACGCCGGTGATCCTGCGCGATCTGTTCAGCGCGCTGAACCACGGCCCGCAGGCGCTGACGCCGCACCGTTTCAGCTACGCCACCATTGTGCGCCAGCTGGCAGCGCGCGATGCCGACGCCTCGCGCCAGCTGTGGCAGCAGGTATTGCAGGACGTGCGCCCGACCCTGCTGTTCGGCAATGAACCGCATGACGGCCCGGTGCACGACAGGGATCTGACGCTGGCCCCAGAGGTGGAACAGGGCCTGATGGCGCTGTGCCGCGAGCGTGGTCTGACGCTCAACAGCGTGATGCAGGGCATCTGGGCACTGCTGCTGAGCATCGAAAGCGGTCATCAGGACGTGGTATTCGGCTCGCCGGTTTCCGGGCGCTTTGGTCAGATTGAGGGCCAGGAGCAGCACGTCGGCCTGTTTAGCAACACCCTGCCGGTGCGCCTGCGCTTCGACAGCCAGCGCCCGCTGCTGGCACAGCTCGCCGACCATCAGGCGCAGCAGATCCAGCTGATTGAGCATGACGATCTGGGGCTGGGGGAGATCCAGCAGCTGGCGGGCAGCGGCACGCTGTTTGATACCCTGCTGGTGGTCGAGAACTACCCGGATAACGCCGAACTGCTGCAGGGCCACGATGGCCTGCGCTGCGACGCTATCAGCAACCGTGGCTACACCCACTATCCGCTGACGCTGCTGGTGCTGCCGGGCGAGCGCCTGCATCTGCTGCTGGAGTACCGCGATGCGTTGCTGCAGCCAGAGCGTTTTGCTTCCCGCCTGCTGATGCTGTTATCCCAACTGGTCGCGCAGCCGGACCTGCCGCTGGCACGCTGGCAGCTGCAAACCCCGGACGAACGGGCGCTGATCGCGAATATCAATAACACCGCGTATCCGCTGGCGGCGGGCACCCTACAGGGGGCTATTGCGCAGCAGGTTGCGCGCACGCCGGACGCGCTGGCACTGCTGGATGCCGACCATCGTCTGAGCTATCGCCAGATGCAGCAGCAGGCGCGCCTGCTGGCGGATCGCCTGATTGACGCTGGCGTGCAGCCGGGTGATATCGTCGCCGTGGCCCTGCCGCGCTCGGTGCGCCTCAGCCTGGCGCTGACCGCCATCTTGCAGGCCGGTGCCGCCTGGCTGCCGCTGGATACCGGCTACCCGGATGAGCGCCTCGGCTACATGGTTGAGGATGCGCGCCCGCGCCTGATCATCACTGAAAGTGCTTTGCAGGACCGTTTCGCCCTGCTCGGCACGCTGCTGACTTTTGACCAGCTGGCCGACGAGCATCAGCAGCCACGGCATGCGCTGCCGCAGCCTGACAGCAGCCACCCGGCCTACGTGCTGTATACCTCCGGCTCTACCGGGCGCCCCAAAGGCGTGGTGGTCGGGCAGCAGGCGATCGTTAACCGCCTGTGGTGGATGCAGGATACCTATCCGATGAGTGCCGCCGACGTGGTATTGCAGAAAACGCCGTGCAGCTTCGACGTGTCGGTGTGGGAGTTCTTCTGGCCGCTGATGGTGGGTTCTCAGCTGCTGATGGCCCCGCCGGAAGCGCACCGCGATCTGGAAGCGCTGGTGCAGCTGATTGAGGACTATGCGGTCACCACGATGCACTTTGTGCCGTCGATGCTGGCCGCCTGGGTCAGCGCGCTGGAGCAGCGTTCAGGTGCGGATAAGGGCTGCCACAGCCTGCAGCGCGTATTCTGCAGCGGTGAAGCGCTGTCGTGCGACCTTGCAGCCAGCTATCAGGCGCTGATCGCGGCACCGCTGCACAATCTGTACGGCCCGACCGAAGCGGCGGTAGATGTCACCTATCATCCGGCATCCGGCAGGGATCTCGCCGCATGTCAGGGTGCTGGCGTGCCGATCGGCTACCCGGTATGGAACACCGAGCTGCGCATTCTGGACGCGCTGCTGCGCCCGGTGCCGCTCGGTGTGGCGGGCGATCTCTACCTGTGCGGCGCGCAGCTGGCAGAAGGCTACCTGTACCGCGCCGATCTGACCTCGCAGCGCTTTGTCGCCGACCCGTTTGCCGCCGGTGAACGTATGTACCGCACCGGCGATATCGCGCGCTGGCTGGAGAGTGGCGCGGTCGAGTATCTGGGCCGCAGCGATGATCAGCTGAAAATTCGCGGTCAGCGCATTGAGCTGGGCGAAATCGAACAGGCGCTGCTGACCTTACCGGGGGTCGCGCAGAGCGTGGTGGCCGCCCGCGAGCTCGGCAATGTGGCCGCCGCTGGGGCCGATGCGCGCCAGCTGGTCGCCTGGCTCATCGCGCAGCCCGGCAGCGTGCTGGAGACGGCAGAAGTGCACCAGCAGCTCTCGCTGCGGCTGCCGGCGCATATGCTGCCGGTCAGCTATGTGCTGACCGATAGCTTCCCGCTCAGCGCCAACGGCAAGCTGGACCGCAAAGCCCTGCCGTCACCGCAGGCCCCGCAGGCCACTGGTCGTCAGCCTGAGGGACCGCACGAGACGCTGCTGGCGCAGCTGTTCGCCCGTCTGCTGGAGCTGGAAACGGTCTCTGCCGACGGCGACTTCTTCGCGCTCGGCGGGCATTCGCTGCTGGCGATGCGCCTGGCGGCCGAACTGCGCCGCACGCTGGCGCATCCACTCTCTATCGGCCAGATTATGGCAGCGCGCAGCGTTGAGAAGATGGCGCGCCTGCTGGATGATGCTGCCTCCGGCGATGGCACTGATGGCCGCGCCAACGGTGAAAGCCTGCCGTTGCGCAGCGGTCAGGGACCGGCGCTGTTCTGCATCCATCCAGCGTCCGGCTTTGCCTGGCAGTATTCCGGCATGATGCGCCACCTGGCGGGCGCATTCCCGATTATTGGCCTGCAGTCGCCGCGCCCGGATGGGGTGATTGCCGCCTGTGACAGCGTCGATGAGATGTGCGAGCGCCACCTGGCGACCATCCGCAGCGTGCAGCCGCAGGGGCCGTACCACCTGCTTGGCTACTCGCTCGGCGGCACCCTTGCCCACGGCATCGCCGCACGCCTGCAGCAGCAGGGGGAAGCGGTGAAATTCCTTGGCTTGCTGGATACTTATCCGCCGGAAGGCCAGGACTGGACCAGCCCGTCAGAAGAGGATGCGCGTGAGGAAGTGGCGCGGGAGGAGGCTGAGTTTATGGCAGCCACCGACGACGATGCGCTGCTGCTGGCGGAGAAAGCGGCGATGTTCAGCACCATTGTGGCCAACTACAAAGATGCCGTGCTGCGCCTGGCCTCCGCCAGCAGCCCGCGCTTTGACGGTGAAGCCACGCTGTTTGTCGCCAGCAAAACGCTGCCGCAGGGCATGGATGTGCGTGAAAGCTGGGCGCCGTATATCGCACAGCTGAAAGTCCATGAGCTGGCCTGCGAGCATATGGATATCCTGTCACCGGAAACGCTGGTGACGCTGGGGCCGCTGCTGGACAGGCTGATGAAGGCGTGCCAGCACCTGGCGTAGAATTACGGGCGAGGCTTGCCTCGCCCCTACAAGTCTCGCCGTCGGGGTCGACCTTTTTCCAGTCCGCCCCTGCAAGAACCCATGTAGGGGTCGACCTTTTTTCCGGTCGACCCTTTTTTATTTATCCAGGCTGATGATAGCGCCCGCACGGGACGATCATCGGGGTATGTGACACCGGATCGTTGATAATCACGCTGCTCATGCCAAACACCTGCTGCACCAGCGGCGCGCTAATAATCTCAGCGGGCTTACCCTGGGCAATAATCGCCCCCTCTTTCATCACGATCAGATGGTCGGCATAGCGGCAGGCCTGGTTCAGGTCGTGCAGCACCGCCACCAGCGTATGCCCGTGCTCCTGATTCAGCTGGCGGAACAGATCCAGCAGCTCAATCTGGTGGGCAATATCCAGCCAGGTGGTCGGCTCATCCAGCAGCAGCAGCGGGGTTTGCTGCGCCAGCACCATTGCCACCCACACGCGCTGGCGCTGGCCGCCGGACAGGGCATCCACGCTGCGCGCGGCCAGCTCACTGATGTTAGTCGCCTGCATGGCGGCATCCACCGCCTGGCGGTCGGCCTCGCTCCACTGCTTTAACAGACTCTGGTGCGGATAGCGCCCGCGCGCCACCAGGTCAGCAACGCTGATCCCCTCCGGCACGATGGCGTGCTGCGGCAGCAGGCCGAGCTGGCGCGCCAGGGCTTTGGTGCCCATCCGGTGGATATCCTGACCGTCGAGCAGCACCTGGCCGTTACGCGGCTTCAGCAGGCGGCATAAAGCGCGCAGCAACGTCGACTTGCCGCAGGCGTTGGGGCCGATGATCACCGTGAACTGGCGGTCGGGGATCCCGACGCTGAGATCGCGCGCAATGGTCTTTTGATCGTAGGCCAGCGTCAGTGCTGAAGCCTGTAAACGCGAGGTGGAAGGTTCCATGATTAACGTCGTGACTCCCTGATAAGCAACCAGATAAGATACAGCCCACCGATGCTGACGGTGACGGCGCCGACCGGCAGCTGTATCCCGCTGAAGGCGTGCTGGGCGATGATATCCGCCGCCAGCAATAACAGTGCGCCGCTGGTGGCGGCAGAGAATAGCGGAACGGCGCTGGCCACGATCAGGCGACGGGCGATCTGCGGCGCGGCCAGCGCAATAAATGCAATTGGTCCGGCGCTGGCGGTGGCAATCGCGGTAAGGATAATCCCGCACAGCATCAGCCACAGGCGGCTTGATTCCGCGTTGACGCCCAGCGCACGCGCGCTGTCATCACCCATCTCCATCAGCTGCAGGCGGCGGCCGAGCAGCAGCGCGGCGCAAACCGTTAACGGCACCAGCAGCAGCGCGGGCTGGCCTTTGGCCCAGGTGATCCCGTTGAGCGAGCCCGCCCCCCACAGCGCGGCGCTCATCGCACTCTCCAGCGAGGCGCTGATAATCAGCCAGCTGTTTAACGCCGACAGCACGGCGCCAATGCCAATGCCGACAATAATCAGGCGGAAGCCGCTAATGCCCTGACGCCACGCCAGCAGGTAGACCAGAGCGGCAGAGGCGACGCCGCCGACCAGCGCCCCGGCGGCAACCTGATAGTAGCCGCCGCCGAGCAGAATAATCGTCACCAGCGCGCCGGTGTAGGCTCCGGTGTTAAAACCGACCACGTCCGGGCTGCCGAGCGGGTTGCGGATCGCCGACTGAAATATCGCCCCGCTGACGCCCAACCCCGCGCCGAGCACCAGCGCCAGCACCACGCGCGGCGCGCGCCACTGGCCGACCACCGTCATCAATCCCTGCGGCCCTTCGCCCTGCAGCGCCTGCCACACCTGCAGCGGAGCGATGCGCAGCGTGCCGTAGCACAGGGCAAACAGCGCCAGCAGCAGGCAGAGCAGGATTACGCTCAGATTGACCCACAGCGTGCGCGCGGATAGCTTGAGGTTCAGCCAGCCCTCTGCGCGGCCAATCAGTAAAGTACGGCTCTGCATCCTGTTCTCCTTAATACCTGCGCTGGCGAACCAGCCAGATCAGCACCGGCGCGCCGATCAGCGCCGTAACGATTGACACGCGCAGCTCCCCCGCCGCCATAAAGCGCCCGAGGATATCGGCCGACAGCAGCAGGATAGGCGCCATCAGCGAGGAGTAAATCAGCACCCAGCGCTGATCGGCCCCCACCCACCAACGCGCCACGTGCGGCACCATCAGGCCGACAAAGCCAATCGGCCCGACCAGCGCGGTGGAGGATCCACACAGCAGCATCACCGCCAGCAGCGCCACCACGCGCACCAGCACAACCCGTGTGCCGAGCGCCGCCGCCATCTCTTCCCCCATGCTAAGGCTGTTGAGCGAGCGTGCCGCCACCAGCGCCAGCACCCCACCCACCAGGATGGCCGGGGTGACCAGCAGCAGATTATGCAGCGATCGGATATCCAGCGTACCGGCCTGCCAGAAGCGCAGCTGGTCGAGCGTCTGCGGGTTGAGCAGCGACAGCGAAGAGGTCAGCCCGCTGAGCACCGCGCTGAGCGCCACCCCGGCCAGCGTCAGGCGGATCGGGTTGACGCGCCCGCCGCTCAGCGAACCTATCGTCCACACCACCACGCTGGCCGCCAGCGCGCCAGCCCAGGCGAAGCCGAGCCAGCCCGCCATACCGTTGACCCCGAACAGGGTTATGCCGACGGCCAGCGCAAAGCTGGCCCCGGCGTTTACGCCGAGGATACCCGGGTCCGCCAGCGGATTACGCGTCAGCGCCTGGATCACCGCCCCCGCCGCGCCCAGTGCTATTCCGACCAGAATACCGGCGAGCGTGCGCGGCAGGCGGGCGTTGAGCACGATCGTGCTGTCAGCATCATTCAGCTGCCCGCTCAGGCTGTGCCAGACCCCCTGCGCGGGGATCGATTTCGCGCCCAACATCAGGCTGATGGCGGCTATCGCCAGCAGTAAAATCAGGCAGAGCAGCACACCGCCGCTGCGCGTTATACCACGCGGTAGCGCGACGCCCGTGGCCGGCCGAGCCCGAGCCTGTTGCAACGACATCCCCAAACCCCCTGCTCATATGCAAATGAATATGAGTATTATTATCATTAACGTTATTAATCAAATATGTTACCATGCGCCCGCCAGAAAAACATCGGCAACCTTCGCCTCAAAACTTCAGTCAACCAAAATGGAAAATTATGGCTAAGCCCTCCATCCTGCTTAATTTCAGCCTGCTGAAAAATAACGCGCATTTTCGCGCCATCTTCTGCGCCCGTATGCTGTCGGTGTTTGCCCTCGGCATGCTGGCCGTCGGCGTCCCGATCCAGATCCAGGCGATGACCGGCTCAACGCTACAGGTTGGCGTGGCGGTGACGCTGGACGGCGTAGGGATGTTTATCGGCCTGATGCTGGGCGGCATTCTCGCTGACCGCCTGGATCGCCGTAAGCTGATCCTGTTTGCGCGCGGCACCTGCGGTATTGGCTTTGTGTTCCTCAGCCTTAACGCCTTTAGCGCCTCCCCTTCCCTGTGGGCGCTCTACCTGCTGGCCTTCTGGGATGGCTTCTTCGGCGCGCTGGGGATGACCGCGCTGATGGCGGTGATCCCGCTGCTGGTCGGGCGCGAAAACCTCGGCGCTGCCGGCGCGCTGAGCATGGTGACCGTGCGTCTCGGGGCCATTCTTTCCCCGGCGATTGGCGGCGTGATTATCGTGGCGGGCGGTGTGGGCTGGGCATTTGCCGTGGCGGCTGTGGGCACGCTGGCGACCCTGATCCCACTGGTGCGCCTGCCGTCGATGAAGCCGGAAACGCAGGAGCCGGAACATCCGCTGCGTGCGATGGTCAGCGGCGTGCAGTTTGTCTGCCGTCAGAAGGTGGTCGGTTCGGTGGTGCTGCTGGGGATGCTGATCAGTATTGTCGGTGCGGTGCGTATTCTGTTCCCGGCGCTGGCAATCAGCTATCACGCGGATGCATCGGCGATTGGCCTGATGTACTCAGCCGTGCCGCTGGGGGCGATGATTGGAGCCTTTACCAGCGGCTGGGTGCCGCGCCATCGCCGCCCGGGCATCCTGGTGCTGGTCAGCGCCACCTGTGCATTCCTCGCCATCGCCTCGCTTGGTCTTTACAGCCATTTCCTGCCCGCGCTGCTGGCGCTGGTGGTTTACGGCTACTGCAACGCCATCGCATCCTTACTGCAATATATGCTGATCCAGCACCATACGCCGGACCCTCTGCTGGGCCGCGTCAATAGCCTGGGCAGCGCGCAGGACGTCACCGGGGATTCTGTCGGGGCATTGGGATTAGGCGTGCTGGGCAAACTGTTTACGCCATTGGTGGGAGTGCTGTCGTTTGGCGCGGCGGCGGCTGGGGTGGCGCTGGTGCTGGCGGCCTGTGTCGGCACGCTGCGCCGCAGTACGCTGGCTACGCAAGAACCGGAAATCGCAGAGCCGGTTGCCAACCCGTAGCAACGTGAGAGGGAAAATCCGCGCAAGGCATGCCTTGCGCCTGCGGGTTAAGGGCTGACCGAAAAAGATAATCGGCCCCTGCAAAACCCTCGTAGGGGTCGACCCGCACAGTATTAATGCGCGGTGAACTGGCGCTCAATGCTGTTAAGCATATTGCTGGCGCTGTAGTAATCCAGGCGGAAAGTATCCGGCCCCATCGCATACACGCGCTGCGCGCTGACCGGCTCCAGATGTTCCAGGAACGGATTGGCGCGCACGCGCGTCACCGTGTCATTATCCGCCGCGAACAGCAGCAGCGTTTTCCCGGTCAGCCCCGCCGCCATATTCTCCCCCGACAGCTGGATAATGTCGTTACGCTTACCCATGCTGGTGCCGCCGTGAACCTCTTCAGGCGGCATGGCCAGCGCGAAGCCCAGCTCGCCCAGCAGTTTGCCCTGAGCGGAAGCCGGGGTCCACAGATTCACCCCTCGCCCATCTTCGTAGTAGACCAGCGCGGAAACCGGCTGCGGCGGCAGCGTTATTGCCTGCTTCACCGCCTGCACCCGCTGCTCAAACTGGCCGACCGCTGCAGCGGCGTCCTGCTCATGGCCGGTGATTTTCCCTAGCTGCTGTGCCAGCTGCTGCCAGCTCTTATCGCCGTAATCAATCACCAGCGTGGGCGCAATGGCGGCAAGCTGGTCGTACAGTTTCAGTGCCGAATCCCCACCGGTGGCGGCAATCACAATCAGATCGGGCGCCGCAGCGGCAATCGCTTCAGCATTGGGTTCGCTGATATACAAGGGTTTGAGATCGACCTTTTTTGCCGCCGCGCTCCACTGCTTAAAAAAACCCTGATCGTCAGAGACGGTGCTGTTGCGGCTGGTGCCGCCGGAGCCGACCAGCGGCGCGTTAATCGCCAGCAGCGTGCCGGTAATCGTGACGCTGGTTGAGACAATGCGCTTGGGCGCCTGTTGTAGAGTCAGTGGCCCTTTTGGCGTCTGCAGCGTGCGCGGCCAGCCCTGAGCTACTGTGGTGGTTGCCTGGTTTGCGGTGCTAACCGGGGGGGCTTCTTTATGCTGCGTAGAGCAGCTGCGCACTGCGACCACCATCACCAGGGCAGCAATAATCAACGCTGCGCACAGCAGCGGGAAGGAGAAGGATTTTTTCATCTTGGCCATTTCATCGTAAATGAGTCTTATTATCATACAATTAATGGCGGGCGAATTAAACGCTTAAGGCTGCGGGGATAGTGATGCGGGATAAATCAGGCCGGGCGCACCCGGCCATTCACTTACACTTTCATCCAGCGCCCTTCGGCAGCGGAGATGGCGATAGCTTCCAGCACTTTTGATACCTGCAACCCTTCGGCAAAGTCCGGCCACATGCGATCGTTAGCGGCGATGCCGTTGATCAGGTCACGTACTTCAACGGTTTTCTGGTCGTTAAAGCCGATGCCGTGCCCGGCAGAGATGCAGAATGCCGCATAGTCCGGGTGCGCCGGGCCGGTAAGGATAGTCTTGAAGCCCTGGCGCCCTGCCGGTTCGTCATGAATATACAGCTCCAGCTCCGCCATGCGCTCCTGGGTGTAGCGAATGCTGCCTTTGGTGCCGGTGACCACATAGGTCAGGCCCATTTTGCTGCCGCAGGCGATGCGTGAGGTTTCAATCACGCCGTGCGCACCGTTGGCAAAACGCAGCAGCGCGCTGGCCTGGTCTTCGTTTTCCACCTCGCGCTGCTGGGACGGATTTTTCGGGTCCGGGCGCTGTTTGATTACCGTCATCATATCGCCGCTGACTTCATCGATATTGCCGACGAGGAAGTGCGCCATATTGACGATATGCGCCGCCAGATCGCCCAGCGCGCCCAGCCCCGCCAGCGCTTTCTGGCAGTGCCAGTCGAGCGGCGTATTCGGGTTTGCCAGATAATCTTCGTTATGGGTGCCGTAAAAATGCACTACCTCGCCAATTTCGCCGCGCTCAATAATTTCACGCGCCAGCTGGCTGGTCGGATTTTTCATATAGTTGAAGCCAACCAGGGTTTTCACTCCGGCTTTTTCCGCGGCGCGCACCATCTCTTCGGCGTCCGCCACATTCAGCGCCAGCGGCTTTTCGGAATAAACATGCTTACCGTGACGGATCGCTTCCAGCGCCATCTCTTTATGCAGGAAGTTCGGGGCACAGATATCCACCACGTCGATATTTTCATCCGCCACCAGCTCGCGCCAGTCACCGGTTGAGCGGCTGAAACCCAGCGTTGCGGCCTGGGCGGCGGCCAGCTCTGGATTGACCTCTGCCAGCATCTCGCGCACCAGTTCACCCTTGAGGTTAAATACCGTCGGCGCCTGCGAATAGGCAATGGCATGGCAGCGCCCAATATAGCCGGTACCGATCAATCCAATTCTGACTTTTTGCATGGTGGGTCCTTGTGCAGGGTGAAAATGGAACAAACGTACAATGTAATTGGAATGTATATTCCATTAACGGGCTTCACAATATAAAAATGAAACAAACGTGATCGCGCTGACGAAAAAGAGTGCAACGCTACTGCAACACCAGCCGGAAGTTGCAGCAGGCAGCGCAAATGCCGGATATTTGCCGAAAAAAGCGGCCGCCCCCACACAACATGCTGTTTTATTCAGCAGTCGAACCAAAAGCGTGAAATCAGCCTTTGACATCACCCGCCCTGCTGGATATGATGCGCCCCGTTCCAACAATTCCTCTGTAGTTCAGTCGGTAGAACGGCGGACTGTTAATCCGTATGTCACTGGTTCGAGTCCAGTCAGAGGAGCCATATTTGAGAAGCCCGCTCAGGGAAACCTGAGCGGGCTTTTTGCTTTTCTTTCGATTATGCCCCTGCCGCTCTTCCGTTGCAGGGTGATTCAGTTCTGCCGCAAGCACGGTGAGAGAATCCGCTGCGTGAAGAACCCGTTTAGCGCATTCACACGCCGGGAAACAGGCTGACCGAAAAAGCGGGTCGGCCCCGACAAATTCCGCAGGGGCGACTGTTTTTTCCGGTCGCCGCGAACTTAACTGCGCTCAATCTTCTTTGCGGCGTCATCCAGCGCATCAATAATCGCGTACAGCGCATCCTGAGAAATCCCCTCCTGCGACAGGCGCACATTAAGCGCGGTCTTCATATTATGAATCGCACGCTCCACGTCCGGCAGGCTGCGGTTATTCACCAGTACCGCCATCGAAGAGAGCCGCTGCACGATGATCTCCAGCGCTGCCTGCTCCTGTTGTAACAGTTCAAACCCTTTGTCGATCAGCCGGTACGCTTTACGCGTGGCCTGCGCATCCAGCACCGCGATGCACTCCATCTCCTCCAGCAGGGTGAGATTGGGGTAGATAATGCCGGGGCTTGGCGTGTATTCGCCCTTCGACAGCTCCTCTATCGCCTTAATCAGCTCGTAGCCGTGCGCCGGATTGAGGCTGAGAAAATGCAGCACCAGCAGGCGAATATCGGCGGCATCAAGCATCTTTTCACGGCGTTTGCGGCGGCCCTGCCCGGGCTCCGCAGCGGGAAACGGCACGCGCATGCTATTTCTGATGCCAGTAGGCCACGGCGCGCACAAAGGTGGCATCGCAGCCGCGCTGGTTAATGAAATAGTCACTGAGCGACTTCACGAAGTCGGCTTCCCCGGTCAGCCAGATAAAGTACTCCTCCGGCGGCAGCACCAGTTGGTCAAGCTGCGCCACCAGCGCGTCAAGATGCGCTTTATCCATGCAGCCGTGCCCGAACCAGCTGGCATCGATACCATTCAGGGGATCCAGATATACCCTGCCCTGTGCTTCATCCGCATAGGCAAACAGCTTCAGGCGCTTCGCCCTGACGCTGGCCTGGCGGCGCTTAAAGGCGGGCAGGCCGCTTTCGTCGCAGACATAGAGCTGGAAAGCATAATCATCTGGCACCACCAGCGACCCGCGTGGGCCACCGATCGCCAGCGGATCGCCGATTTTAGCCTGTTCAGCCCAGTCGCTGGCCACGCCGCCGTCGTGGATAAAGAAGTCGATGGTCAGGGTATTTTTCTCCCCGTCGAAGAACAGCGGCGTGTAGTCACGCGATACCGGGCGCACCCCCTCTTTCCACACCACGCCGTCCTCGGTCACCTCAGGGAGGCTCAGCACACCGCTGGCATCGGGGAAAAACACTTTGATATGGTCGTCGAAGCCAGGCGAGGTAAAGCCGCTCAGGTCGGCGCCGCCAAAGTCGATACGCCAGAAGCTGTCGGCCACTTTGGTTTTGCCGGTGACGGTCAGCTGGCGGAAACGCAGTTCGTTACGCACGCGCTGTGGCGCCCGCGAATTTTTGCTCTGTTCGGTCACGAAGATTCTCCCGGCTTAATTTCAGTAATGATTCTCATTTGCGAGATAAAATATATCTATGATATATCTTGAATGCAAGCCAGCACGCTATCCTCAGCCGGGAAAAACGTGGCAGTCTGTGCTAATCCTTCGGCTCCTTCACCAGCGGGCGGTATTTCCACAGCCATTTACCGCTGTCCAGCCGGCGATAGAAGCAGGAGCCGCGGATCATCCAGTCCAGCACCATACCTAACCAGATCCCCACCACGCCAAAACCGAGCACAATTCCCAGCAGGTAACCGGCCACGATGCGTCCACCCCACATGCTGAGCAGCGACACCCACATGGTGTAACGCGCATCGCGCGCGCCTTTTAATCCGGCGGGCAATACCCATGAAGCCGCCCAGAACGGCATAAACGCGGCGTTGAGCCACACCAGCATTTTCACCACGTGGATCACCTCTTCATCACGCGTGTAGAACTGTGCCAGCAGCCCGGCAAACGGCACCGTCAGCAGCGCCAGCGCGCACAGCCCAATGGTCGACAGCCAGAATATATAGCGCAGCAGGCGCTCCGGCTGGCCCAGCTGACCCCGGCCAAGGCGGGTGCCGACGATAATAGTGGAAGCGGAACCCAGCGCGTTACCCGGCAGGTTAATCAGGGAGACGATAGAAAATGCGATAAAGTTACCGGCGATAACATCGGTGCCCATCCCGGCGACGAACACCTGGGTCAGCAGCTTGCCGCCGTTAAACAGCACGGACTCGATACTGGCAGGGACGCCAATACCGAGCACTTCGCGCAGGATGTTGAGATTGAGCCGGGTGAAGTAGCTTTTCAGGGAGATTTTCAACGCCGGGACGAAGCCAATCACCAGCACGTAAATCACGGCAGCGGCCCCGATATAGCGTGAAATGGTCAGCCCGAGTCCCGCCCCGACAAACCCCAGACCGTGCCAGGAGAAGCAGCCGTAGATCAGCACGCTGCTGATAACAATGTTGAGGATGTTCATGCCGCCGTTGATCAGCATCGGGATTTTGGTATTCCCGGCGCCGCGCAGCGCGCCGCAGCCGATCAGCGCGATAGCCGCCGCCGGGTAACTCCATGCGGTCGTCTGCAGATAGGAGAGCGCCAGCGCTTTCACCTGCGGCTCCGCTTTGCCTGCAATCAGGTCGATGATCTGCGGGCCGATAAACTCAATCGCCAGCGCCAGCAGCACGGCGAACCCCGTCATAATAATCAGCGACTGGCGCGCCGCGGCAACTGCCCTCTCCCGGTTCAGCTTGCCGAGGCTAAAAGCCACCACCACGGTGGTCCCGAGATCGATGGCGGCAAAAAATGAGATCACCACGATATTGAAGCTGTCCGCCAGCCCGACTCCGGCCATCGCTTCCGACCCGAGCCAGCTGACCAGGAAAGTACTCAACACCCCCATCAGCAGAACGCAGAGGTTTTCAAAGAAGATCGGCACGGCCAGCGGGGTGATTTCTCGCCAGAAGAGTATCCGCAGGGAACGTCGTTTCGGATACCACGCACTGTGCTGGATAGCCTGCAGCAGTGAAGTTCTGAAGTTTAGCAAGAGTATTCCAGTTTATTACCAGAGGAGGGGGTCACAGTTATCATGGTAAAGGGACAGGGTTTCTGCAAAGTCTTTTTATGTATCAAAGTGCAGCAAAAAAAAAGGGCCTCCATTGCAGATGCCCTTTGCCACTCAGACCAGCGGTCGCTGCAGCAGCTTTTCAAGGATCGTGAGCGGCGCATTTTGTGGATTTCTCATTCCGGCCACCGGCAGGAAAAAGGTCTGCTCCATCATAAACTGCCCGCTCATCGCCGCATGTGGCGTTTGATCGGCAAAACAGATCCAGCTACTGCCCGCCGGCAGTTCCAGTGCCACCTGTGGGCCCTGCTCCTGATAGCGCAGGTCAGCTTTCATTGCATCGTGCAGCTGCAGCATCAGATGATCGTAATGGGTACGGTAGGATTTGGTGATGCCAAGACGCTGCTGCAGCCAGCTGCCGAGCGGCGAGTACCCTTTCAGGCGTGAGATAAAACGCTGCGCTAATACCGGGAAAGGTTCCCCCACCCGCCAGCGGCGGCTTTCACCGTGGGGATGGATATTGGAGAAGATGCGCAAAATACGCTCGCCGTGATTAGGCCGCGACGGGAATGCGTCGACGTGCAGTCGGCTGTCGTCCTTGCGCCACGAAGTGGCATCGCGCCACGCGGCAATCGGGTGCAGGCGCAGGGTGTTGGCCGGGGAGTGTAACGACGCGCGATAATCAGGCAGTATGCCGTCGATCAACCGCAGAGAGTGCTGGTAGTGACGCACCATCAGCGCTTTAACCTGCGGTAGTTTGCTGTCATCGGCCACACCGTTAACCCGATCTGTCTGCGGATTAAAGCTGATGTTTTTGCGCTTCGCATCGACCAGCTGCGGCGTTAACAGCATCTGTTCTTCGGCTGTCAGAGTGAAAGCCAGCTGGGGCAGAAACAGCACTTTACCCTGCTCCAGCGCATCAATAGCGCTGGTATCCACCACTGACTCATCCCAACGCGTGTTGGGCAGTGTTCGAATCACCAGCTCCTGAGATAAAGATTGTTCAGACATTTGATATCCTTATTGCATGCCACAAGGGGAACTTCTACCCGGCCATTATAGGGAGACGATGGATTTTTGATTAAACCCCGACTAAACGATCCAGCCCCGGAACCGCCTGCGGTAAAGCGAAAGATGCGCGCGCGATTTGTTGCTACACTGCGCCATCAAAAACAGGAGTGACCTATGAAACCCCGTTCCGTGACGCTGGAAGATGTCGCCCGTGCCGCTGGCGTCTCGTATCAGACCGTCTCCAGAGTGCTGAACCATTCGCAGCAGGTCTCCGGAAAGACCCGCCAGCGGGTTGAGGCAGCGATGCAGGCGCTTAACTATGTGCCAAACCGGGTGGCACAGCAGCTGGCGGGCAAGAATACGCGCACGCTCGGCCTCGCCACCAGCGACCTCGCGCTGCTGGCTCCGGCGCAGATTGCCTCCGCCATTCAGCAGCGCGCCAGCCAGCTGGATTACCACCTGGTGATAGCGATGGCGGGCAGCGGCGGCGCACGCCAGGCGGTCAGCGACCTGCTGGCACAGCGCGTCGACGCGCTGATAATCAATATCCCGCTTGATGCCTCTGCCGCCAGCCAGATTGAGCAGATGGCGGGGTCCCTGCCCTGCATCTTTCTGGATGTGGCGGAGGATGCCGCGGTGGCGATATGCAGCTTCAGCGCACAGACCGGCGCACGCCAAGGGGCCGAGCATCTTTTGCAACTGGGGCATCGGCGAATTGCGTTATTAAACGGGCCGGCGGACTCGGTGGCGGCGCAGGCGCGCAGCAGGGCGTGGCTGGCAGTGCTGAAGGAACGGGATCTGGCACCCTCACAGCAGCTCAGCGGCGACTGGAGCGCAGAGTCGGGCTACCGCGCGGTGATGCAGCTGGACGACGCGGCACGCTCTACGGCGCTGTTAGTGGCTAACGATCAGATGGCGCTCGGTGCGATGCAGGCGCTGCACCAGCTTGGCGTGGCGGTACCCGCCGGGATGTCGGTGGTGGGCTATGACGATACCGCCGACAGCGCCTGGTATCAGCCGCCGCTGACCACGGTGCGCCAGAATATGCGCCAGCTAGGTGAATGCAGCGTGAACTGGCTGGTGGCTAAGCTGGAAAACCCCGCTGCCTGTGAGGCGCTGACGCCTTTTGCCACCACGCTGGTGGTGCGCGCCAGCACCCGTCAGGCTCCGGAACAGCAGGCATAAAAAAGCCGGACAGATTGCCCGGCCCTCATCATGCTGTCGTTCGCCGTTACGCTTTCGGCTCGCCCATTGCTTTCAGCTTCTTCGACAGATCGCGACGCTCTTTAGAAAGGTCGGCATTTTTGATGATGTAATCATCCACGCGATCTTCGTAATCGCTGCGCATGCTGGAGATAATCTCCTGGATAGCTTCCACGCTCATGCCGGGTTTAATGTACTCACCCAGGTTGTCGAGCAGCAGAACACGCTTCTGGTTATCACGGATTTTCTTTTCGTTGTCGTGAATTTCACGTTGCAGCTTGTTCTTACGACGAAACATACGCACGAACTCCAGTACGTCCTGAAATGATTGCTTTGCATTTTCCATGAAGACACCTTTCATTTGGGCCTGCTTACACAGGCATCATTGTCGTAGCCATCAGATTAGCGGCGCGCCGCTGGCGATGGCAATTTTAAACTTGCAGAATCGGATTGGGCCTATCTTACCCTGAAGCGACCCGCCTCGCAGTAAGTTGTTGCTGGATCATTCTATTTTCGCAGCGCCAGGCGAATAAGTTCCGATAACCGCTCCAGCTGCCGGACCATCTCCAGACTGAGCCAGACGTAGCCGTGAATGGGGGTTTCCACCAGTTCGTCACTGTCAGACTCGGCGATCAGCTGGCGCAGTTCCCGCGTAATCTCCACCAGTTCTTCGCTGTTTGCCCCAATCTTGTCGGTATTCCCCTCCACGATAGCCTGCGACAGCGCCCGCAGCGTATTTTCGGTCATCTGCTGGGTGCGGCGCAGCGCTGGGGCGTTCAGCATAATCAGGTGGCTCTGGCGCGACGCCCACCAGGCATTGAGCTGCAGCTCCAGCGTGCAGACCAGATTGCGGTTCAGCGTCTGTATCCCTTCAAATACCGAGCGCGGCGTGCGCGTCTCTTTACTGGAAGGCTCGATCAGCGCGCGCATCTTAATCACATTACTGAGCAGGCGCTGTAACGGGCGCGTCAGGCGCGGTTTTTCAACAAGGTTGGGAGAGAAACCGGCGTGATAAACCCGCGCGGTTTCCAGCAGCAGATCGGACAGCTGAATGCGCCAGTGGGTGTAGGCTTTTTGCGGCCAGATGCTGGTGAACAGCAGCGCCAGCAGCGAGCCGAGGATCACATCACCGCCGCGCCACAGGGCGGTGGTCATATCCCCCGGGATCCCGCCGCAGATCACCGCCAGGGTGATGCCAATCAGCAGCGCCATATAGGGCTGTTTGCCCAGCGTCAGAAAGCCGCTGATAAACATGATCGCCGCGCACCACAGCAGCATGCCCGGCAGCGAGATCAGCTCCAGCCTGAGCGCGATCAGTCCGGAGATAGAGCCATACAGGGTGCCGCCAATGCGCTGCAGCGCGCGCGGAAAGACATTGCCCCAGAAGGATATCGGCCCCATCACCACCACCAGCGTGATCAGCGGCCAGCTGCCCTCGGGGATCTCCATCAGCCTGACCAGCAGGAAGGTAAGCACGAAAGCCAGCGCGATACGCACGCCGTGCACTGTGCGGTAATTACGATATACGTTGAACTGCAGGGCCGAAATCGGCTTGTCCGGTCGCAAAACAGGCTCCGAAAGATGGGGGTCTCTGCGCGCCATGATACCTGAAGTCGGGGTCGGGAAAAGGCGTAGAGCGACGCTTTTCGGATGTTTTTTCACTCATTTATGACGAGTTAACGGCAGAAAACATTGAGTTTACCGGGGAGATACAGCCCGTTAATAATCCATTACCTTGCCGATGAATTTATTAACTTTTAAATAACATGGCCGCAGGGAGGCGGCCATGGAAAAATCAGCCTTACAGCTTGCGCTTGATATAGTCTGAAATGCGCGTGATAACGCCTGCCTCTTCTATCGGCTGCAGCGCCACCAGCGGGTAGCTGGCCAGCTGCTTATCGCCCTCAACCAGTTGAATAGTGCCGACCTGCTCGTGCAGCTTAATCGGCGCTTCCAGATCCTTGCGGTCGATGACGTACTTGGCTTTGACCTTCTGCACTGCATCGCGTGGCAGGGTAAGATAGACGTCATTTTCACTGCCCAGAGAAATGCGGTGCGGGTTGCCGTACCAGACATTTTCATGGCCAATCTCTTTGCCCGCGTGGAACAGCTGGACGGTATCGAAATTGCTCTGGCCCCAGATCAGCAGTTTGCGCGCCTGCTCTTCACGCCCTTTCGGGCTTTTACCCCCCATCACCACGGCAATAAGGCGGCGCTGACCGTCCACGCTGGAGGCAATGATATTGAAGCCGGCGCTTTCGGTGTGGCCGGTCTTCAGCCCGTCGACGTGCAGGGTTTTGTCCCACAGCAGGCCGTTGCGGTTCTGCTGGGTAATGCCGTTCCAGGTGAGCGACTTCTCGCTGTACATCTGGTAGAAGTCCGGCTCGCCGCTGATGATCGCCCGTGACAGCTTCGCCAGGTCGCGCGCGGTGGTGAACTGGCCCGGTGCATCAAGCCCGTGAACGGTTTCAAAGTGGGTATTACTCAGGCCAAGCTTTTCAACATACTGATTCATCATGGTGACAAAGTTTGCCTCGCTGCCCGCAACATAATCGGCAAGCGCCACGCAGGCATCATTGCCCGAATCGATAATCACGCCGCGGCTTAAATCGCGCACCGAGACCTTCTCCCCCGGCTTGAGGAACATCAGCGAAGAACCTTTAAATACCGGGTTGCCTGCTCCCCAGGCATCCTGCCCGACGGTGACCATGTCATCACGGCTAATCCGCTTTTTATCAATAGCGCGGTCAACCACATAGCCGGTCATCAGCTTGGTCAGGCTGGCCGGATTGCGGCGCTCATCCGGGTTGCCGGAAGAGAGGATCTGCCCGGTAGTGGCATCCATCAGCACCCAGGAAGCGGCATCAATCGCCGGGGAAGTCATTGGGAACGCCAGTGCGTCAACGCCCGGGTTGTTTTCGGCATGGGCTACGGTACTCAGGGCCATAACCACGGTTAAACTTACAAGCTGACGCTTTTTCAACGCTCAATCCTCAATACGGTAACAGATAAAAAAACTGCGCATGTTGTACGGGATCCTTTGGCATTTTGTGCGAATAAATTGCAAGAAAATATGAATAAATCAGCCGATTAGCTGATGGAGCTGCCCCTGGTGTGGCGCTGAAATTTTTCCACAGGGAAATGCCCTCTTCTGGATATCACCATTGCAGCGGCCTGATGTAGTTTTACGTCGACACTTTAATGACAGGAGCGTGATTAAAAATGAAGTTAATACCCTTGGCCTTACTTGCACTTTGCCTGAACGGCTGTGCCGATAGCGCAGCCCCCCTTGATAGCCGTCAGGGCCCGGTCATTTGTCAGGGTTTCGGCTGTAACACCCCGCCCGGTAAACACTCATCCTCATCAGCTACCCACAAGCCGACCCGCGATGAAAAAATTCGTGCGCGCCAGGGGCTGCCGCCGGACTTTGGCAGCGATGAAAGTCGGGTCTCATTTCCGATAAAATTTTAACCGGGTCGGGCATCTGCTGCGCAAAACGTGCCGGGGCGTCTAAACTTAAGCTGCTCTACTCACCCACTAACAGGAGTTATGGACATGGGACTGCTTGATTTCGTTAAAGAGGCCGGAAGCAAAATTATCGAGGCCTTCTCCGGCAATGCACACGCGCAGGCGACTGCAATTGAAGATGACCTGAAAAAATCGGGGATCCCCGGTGCTGATAAGGTCAAGGTTGAGGTCAATGGTGACAAGGTCGTGGTTACCGGTGATGGCCTGACGCAGGAGGAGAAAGAGAAGATCATCGTCGCCGCCGGCAACGTGAAGGGTATCAGCAGCGTAGATGACAAGATTACCGTCACCTCGGTAGCCGTTGAGGCCAGATTCTATACCGTTGTTTCCGGTGATACCCTGAGTGCCATCGCTAAGAAAGAGTATGGCAACGCCAACGACTACAATAAAATTTTCGAAGCCAACAAGCCGATGCTGAGCCATCCGGACAAGATCTACCCGGGCCAGAAACTGCGCATACCGCAGTAATCCTGCGCCTGACCTTACCTGACCGGCGAAATGCCGGTTTTTTTGCTCGATAACTTAAAATACGCCGTAAAAAACGATAAAACTTAATCCTTACAACAAGTTATCTTCTTACGATATTTTTTACAAAAATCCTTCAGGTATGTATAAAATAATAAAAATGTAATAATTATTTTTTCAACAAAACTTGACTTGAACATGACCTACATTCTGATTTTTGTTTTAATTGCACTTACTTTACTGTCAACCAGGCACATTATAAGCAAGACAATAGTAACTTGCGTTACTTTATTCTGCTTTTCCTTTTGGTACATATGTAATATGTTTACCGGCTTTGGAATAACAGACGCCGTATTTTACCATTTGTTCAACACATCTAAAGGGGCATCTTTAGATGATTTGTATCCCAAAATTAAGGTTGCTGCTTTATTTATATTGATTTGCATAAGCCTGATAGCCTATTGTATTTTTTCTAAAAAAAGAGACACGACAAATAAACGCGACAAGATTTTTAACTACGCTTATTTGATTATTTTCTCATCAATTCTAGCATGTCCGTTTTCTGTAAATATCTTCTCATCTATCAAAAACGAATTTTTTTCTCATAGCGATTTAAGCAAAGTCAGCCAAGACTACAAAAAATTAAGTCCTATGGAAGGGAAAAAATATAATTATGTTTTTATTTATGCTGAGAGTCTTGAGAGATCGTTCAGCAACCTGAACAATGAAAACCATATCCCAAACCTAAGTGAACTTGCTAGTAATTATGCACAATTCACTGATATCTCACAACCAATGAATATGGGGTTTGGATGGACAATGGCAGGTATGGTAAATACACAGTGCGGCATTCCTTTGGCAATGCCTCAAGGTAATGCTGGGGGAAACTCGTCAAATTTCTTACCGAATGCGCATTGCGTGGCTTCATGGCTACAAGATGCTGGTTATCATACGGAGTTTTTAAGAGGAAGCCAGAAAGAATTTGCTGGTGGAGATAAGTTTTTGTCGCAACACGGGTGGGCGCGACAGGATGATCTCACCTATTTTGTACAAAACAAACTGGCAAAACCAGAGCAAATTAGTGGATGGGGTGTCCATGATGATGTACTTCTCGATCATGCCTGGAGTGAATACGAGAGATTATCCAGTCAGCAACAACCTTTTCTTTTATCACTATTAACTGTTAATACACACTCGCCTGATGGTTTAGTGACACCATCCTGTAATACCTCAGTGACTAAACAAGAACAACCCTCTATGCTTTCAGCAGTCAGATGTTCAGATTATCTTCTGACAAAATTTATTAAAAAAATAATTAAAAGCCCTAGTTTTGATAAAACAATCGTGGTCGTGATTTCAGATCATCTAATGATGGAGAATAATGCAAGTAGTCTGTTACATGCTACTGAAAAAAATCGTAAAAATAATTTCATTATCATTAAAAAGGGTTTAAATAATTTAAGAATCGAAAATCCCGGTACTTTGATTGATGTATGGCCAACTATTATTGATATTGCCGAAAACAAAGATAACTCACTAGGGTTTGGCCAAAGTTTGATTCGAAACAAAGAAAGTAAATTTTTAAAAAACATTGCCAATGGAAGTGGATATAACTATATTGAATACTCATCAAGTCTTTGGGGAATGCCATCGTTACGTGATGGGATGTCCAAGATAGGCGACGAAATTCAAATTGGCGCACAGCGCTACTCGCTTCCTGTGTACTCCAGTATCTCAGATGATAAGTTAGGTTCAATATGGTTTGAAGCATTTGCGAAAAACATTAAATCAATCATTCACAGTGATAACTCATTCTTTTACGCTAATCTTTGTAAGAACATCGGTATCGATGATAATTCCATATGTGCATATATTGTCAATGAAAATAATATCACTAAAATAAGAATTACAGAAAATGGAATAATCGCAAGAAAAAAATTTAATCAAACAAGCCCGATATATAACAACGATATATTGGGGATTTCCTCAGCTCCTTATTTCATGGACACCGGACTGTCAAGCATGGAAGCATTCAATACCTTACCCAGCGGTATAAACTTCATATCTACAAAAAACAAAAATAACAACATAGGATTGAGTTTCCAAACCTGCAATAATCAAAAGCTGGATTTGGATAAAATCAAAAAACTAATAGCCTCAGCAGATGATAATTTTATCATATACGCGGCCAGCGACTCAATCAATTGTGGCGACATTTCAACTTCTGAACAGCTTAGCACCCTCTTTTCCGACCCCAACTTTAAAGGAATAGATTTCAGGCAGCAAATAATAGGTTTTACATCACAAGGTAAAGCAAAGTCTATTAGAGGCTATAAAGAAAAACCTCTGGATGCTTTTATTGATATTAATAAAAAAACCATTTATTCTCTTTGTGAAATCTTCATGGATTGTGCGGGTAAAAATCCATGATATAAACAACCAGGTGCATTTATAACAATGCACCTGGTTGTTTAAATACCAATAAATATCCATCAACACAGCCGCCCCCAGACTCTAAAATTTTAGTCATATGAAAACCCTTATTAATTATCATTGCGATGACATCAAAATATTAAAAAGGCAAAATTTAACTTTCAACTTTACCCATAAAAAAAACAACACAGACGTTAATCGCATCGTACGCTGCATGAGCAGATGCGTAATTCCTTATGCACTTAAATTAAAATTATGTATATAATCAAATTAAATACTGTTGAATGACTACCGCGTAAAGAGAAAGACTATGAAAAACGCCACCATCCAACCCACCTTCCTTTTTCATGATTACGAAACCTTTGGTAAAAGCCCGTCGCAGGACCGTCCTGCGCAGTTTGCCGGCATCCGTACCGATATGGATTTCAATATCATTGGCGAGCCGGAGGTGTTTTACTGCCAGCCTGCGGATGACTATCTGCCGCAGCCGGAAGCGGTAATGATCACCGGGATTACCCCACAGATTGCCCGCGCCCGTGGGGTGCCGGAAGTGGAGTTCACCCGCCGCATTCATCAGCTGTTCAGCGAGCCAAACACCTGCGTGGTGGGGTACAACAACGTGCGTTTTGACGACGAAGTCAGCCGTAACCTGTTTTATCGCAACTTTTACGACCCTTACGCGTGGAGCTGGCAGCACGGTAACAGCCGCTGGGACCTGCTGGACGTGATGCGCGCCTGCTATGCCCTGCGCCCGGACGGGATTGCGTGGCCGGAAAATGAGGATGGCTTCCCCAGCTTCCGCCTTGAGCACCTGACCAAAGCCAACGGCGTGGCCCATGACAACGCCCATGATGCTATGTCGGACGTTTATGCCACCATTGCCATGGCCAGGCTGGTCAAAGAGAAGCAGCCGCGCCTGTATGACTTCCTGTTCAGCCACCGCAATAAGCAGAAGATCACCGCGCTGGTCGATATTCCGCAGATGAAACCGCTGGTGCATATTTCCGGCATGTTTGGCGCAGCGCGCGGTAATACCAGCTGGATCGCCCCGCTTGCCTGGCACCCGGAAAACCGCAATGCGCTGATAACCTGCGATCTCGGCGGTGATATGTCGCCGCTGCTGGAGCTGGACGCCGATGCGCTGCGCGAACGCCTGTACACCCGCCGCGACGAGCTGGGGGATGCCTCCCCGGTACCGCTTAAACTGGTGCATATCAACAAATGCCCGGTGGTTGCCCCGGCGAATACCCTGCGCCCGGAAGATGCCGAGCGCATCGGCATTGACCGCCAGCGCTGCCTGGATAATCTCTCCCTGCTGCGTCAGCATCCGGAAGTGCGTGAAAAAGTGGTGGCGCTGTTTGCGGAAGCCGAACCCTTTACCCCGTCGGAAGATGTCGATGCGCAGATCTACAACGGCTTTTTCAGCGATGCCGATCGCAACGCGATGAATATTATTCGCCAGACTGCCGCGGAAAATCTGCCGGCGCTCGATCTGACCTTCAACGATGCGCGTATTGAAAAGCTGCTGTTCCGCTACCGCGCGCGCAACTTCTTCGGCACGCTGGATGACGCCGAGCAAAAGCGCTGGCTGCAGCATCGCCGTGAGATGCTGAACCCTGAACGGGTGCAAAGCTATGTGCAGGAGCTGGAGATGCTGTTTAATCAGTACGAAGGGGAGCAGGAGAAGCTGGATCAGCTGAAGGCGTTGTTCGAGTATGCGCGAGAGCTGGTGTCGTAGGGGCGAGGTAAACCTCGCCCAGGGTCAGGCATGCCTGACCCCTACGATCATATCATCGAGAATTATAGCCCTTCTTCGCTCCACTGCGGCACCGGGTTACGGAAGCTGCGGGTAACGAACGCCAGGTAGACCAGGCCGATTGCGGCCCACACCAGCCCCAGCACCATCGAGCTCTCTTCCAGGTTCGCCCACAGAGCACCTACGGTCAGTGCGCCAAGCAGCGGCAGGATCAGGAACTTGAAGTTGTCTTTCAGAGTCTTATTGCGCTTCTCACGGATCCAGAACTGCGAGATCACCGACAGGTTAACGAAGGTAAACGCCACCAGCGCACCGAAGTTAATCAGCGCCGTTGCGGTCACCAGGTCGAAGGTGATCGACGACAGGGCAATCGCGCCAACCAGCAGCACGTTCAGCGCCGGGGTGCGCCACTTCGGATGGATATAGCCGAAGAAACGCTCCGGGAACACGCCGTCACGGCCCATCACGTACATCAGACGCGACACGCCCGCATGGGCTGCCATGCCGGATGCCAGCACGGTGACGCAGGAGAAGATCAGGATGCCGAACTGGAAGGCTTTACCCGCCACGTACAGCATGATTTCCGGCTGCGACGCGTCCGGATCTTTGAAGCGTGAGATATCCGGGAAGTACAGCTGCAGGAAATAGGAGACCACGACAAAGATCACGCCGCCAATCAGTGCGGTCAGGAAAATCGCTTTCGGGATCACGCGCTCTGCGTCTTTGGTCTCTTCCGACAGTGAGCTGATACCGTCAAAGCCAAGGAACGAGAAGCAGAGTATCGTCGCCCCGGTGATCATCGGCACCACATGAGCATTCTCAGACCAGAATGGTTTACTGCTGACCAGCGTCCCGGCACCTTCGCCGTGCGCCACGCCATACACCACCATCCCCATGATAACCACCATCACCGCCACCTGCAGCACCACGATCACGCTGTTAAAGTTGGCCACGGTTTTGATGCCTTTGAGGTTGGAGAGCGTCATAAAGCCCACCAGCAGTACCACAAAGATCCATGATGGAATGCCGGGAACCAAAGCTTCCCAGTAAATTTTCGCCAGCAGAATGTTGATCATCGGCATAAACAGATAATCAAGCAGCGAAGACCAGCCGACCATAAAGCCGACGTGCGGACTGATGGCTTTCTGCGCATAGGTATAGGCCGAACCCGCAGACGGGAAACGGCGCACCAGCTGGCCGTAGCTCAGCGCGGTAAACAGAATAGCAATCAGCGCGAATGCGTATGCGGTCGCGACGTGGCCGTCAGTCAGGCCGGAAACAATGCCGAAAGTATCGAACAGTGTCATCGGCTGCATATAAGCCAGACCCATCATAACAACAGGCAGTAACGTCAGCGTTTTTTTCAGATGTGCACGCGGCTGTGCGGCTGGAGTAGCGGTACTATGCGACATGGTTCAGCCTCCCCATAGCGTCAACCTTTCTGGGTTGAACCACAGGGAAACTTCGCATTATGCGAGAGCTTTTCGAAAGAGGATTCATGGAACGACAGGCAGGAGTGATGGTGTAACCTGCTGTGGCGCCGTAGTCATCGCGCTGGCGAATCCCAGCCGATACCGGAGTAAGAAGATGTTGCCCCATGTTTGTTTCCTCAATGTACACGTCACCGTGTTTTTAAAAGCGTATATCCATCCGGTTCTGGACCGGCCTCATTTGAATGCGAAAGTCCTGCGCTTTGCATACAGATAAAAAAATACCGCCGCCGGGGTAAATCCAGCGTCGGTTTTATGTTGCAAATTGCAAGGCGCATATTTTGCACCATAACAAAGCAGTATGACAAGCGTCAGAGACGTTTAATGCCATTTTTTTGCCGAAAAGAGCGGCTAAGGCCTGCTCGCCCCCTGCGGCACTTAGGCGTTTTTCAGCATCCAGTCGATTTCGGTGGCGGTAATCAGGCGCTCAAAGTGCATCAGTTCGTGATGCTTGCAGCTGTGCCAGACAAAGCCGAAGCGCTTCCCTAACAGTTTCTGCAGGGCATGATTCTGCTCAAACTCGTAGAGCGCATCGCTCTGACGGATCGGCAGTGGGTTACCTTCGGCCTGGTGGCCGTTACCTTTTACCGCGGGCGGCAGCGGCAGCTGATTATCGATGCCGTGCAGGATACCGGCGAGAATCGCCGCCATCACCAGATAAGGATTGGCATCGGCCCCCGCCACGCGATACTCCACGCGATGATTATCGCTATCACCACAGGGAATGCGCAGCGCGACGGTGCGGTTGTTGTGCCCCCAGGAAGCCTGAAGCGGAACGAAGGCATCCGGCAGGAAGCGGCGGTAGGCATTGACGTTAGGGGCCAGTAGCGCCATCGAGGCGGGCATCAGGTCGATCATCCCAGCCAGCGCACGCTTCAGCAGCGGCGAGTCGCTGCCGTCATCGCAGGCAAAGGCATTGTGGTCGGCGGCATCCAGCATGCTGATATGCACGTGCATGCCGCTGCCCGCGTACTCCTCATACGGCTTCGCCATAAAGGTGGCGTTCATGCCGTGCTGCTCGGCCACCTGGCGCACCAGGCGTTTCAGCTGCACCGCATGGTCGCAGGCGTTTAGCACGTTGCGGGTGTGGTGCAGGTTAATCTCAAACTGGCCTGGCGAAGCCTCTGCCAGCGCCCCGTCGGCGGGGATGCCCTGCTGACGGGCAATCGAGTCAATATCCCGCAGCACGTCAGAGAAGTGGTCAAGATTATCAACGGAGTAAACCTGGCTTTGCATATTGCGCTCGTCGCTTCCCGGCGAGCACGGCGGCTGGATATAGCCCTCTGCATCGCGCTGCTTGTCGACCAGATAGAACTCCAGCTCTACCGCTACCACCGGGAACAGTCCTCGATTGCGCAGCTGTTGCCACAGCTGATTGAGGACATTACGGGGTTCAACGTCAAAGGGAGTGCCATCTTGATTACACATGGTCAGCAGGAGCTGTGCCAGATGTTGCGGGTCAGCCGCAGAAGGGATAAGGGTGCCTTCAACCGGCATGCAGATATTATCAGGCTCGCCCAGCGCCTGACCGAGCCCCGCCTCTTCCACTGTATTGCCCAGAATGTCCATGGCGAACACCGAAGCCGGGAAGTAGCAGCCTTTGTCGAGCTTGAGCAGGCTGGCGATGGGGATGCGCTTACCGCGAAAAACACCGTTTAAATCATTAAGCAGAATATCGACGTACTGAGTTTCAGGATGGCGTTCCAGATAAGCTTTCACTTCATTCCGGAACGCGCTGGTTCGTTTCTCTTCACTGTGCCGCGTGAAGTCTTCTACTTCGACGATATTAGTCATGATGCACCTGCCCGCATGAGGTTTATGTAGTCGGCGCCCGCTCAAAATAACGGCCACTCCCTTAACATAGCGTCAACATAAAAAGTGTGCAAATGTTACTGACAGCTTTAATTTTGCCCGCATTGCGTTTGAATATTCACCAACTGATTGCTAGATTGAAAATATATTGCACACTTTTGCGCCATTTTGCGCGATACCGGCTGATATTTTTAACAGTATGACGGGGGGTGAATGGGCATTATTTTTGACAAGCCTTTGATTGGCGTAGTGATGTGTCAGACAGAAATTGGCGGGCACCCCACGCAGATGGTGCATAACAAATATCTGGAAGCGGTGCTCGGCGCTGGCGGTGTGCCATTCGCCCTGCCCCACGGCCTGATGTCGGCCCCTCATCTATTAGAAAATGCTATGGCTGTCCTCGACGGCATTCTGCTTACCGGCAGCCCGAGCAATATCGAACCGCATCACTACGGCGAGCCGGGGAACGAGCCGCTGGCCGATCCGGGGCGCGACCGTCTCTCTTTTGCGCTGATAGATTACGCTCTGGAGCAGCAGCTGCCGCTGCTGGCGATCTGCCGTGGCCTGCAGGAGCTGGTGGTCGCTACCGGCGGTATGCTGCACCGCCAGCTGCATCAGATCCCCGGCCTGCAGGAACACCGGGAGGATGAAGCGCAAACGCTGGATGAGCAGTACGCTCCGGCTCACGAGGTGTGGCTGGAACCCGGCGGGCTGCTGGCCCCACTGGTCAATTACGCTGAGACGTTTTGGGTCAACTCGCTGCATGGTCAGGGCATTCGCGAAACGGGCAGCGCGCTGCGGGTCGAAGCGCGTGCCGCAGATGGTTTAATCGAAGCCGTCAGCCATCGCCAGCATCCCTTCGCACTGGCGGTGCAGTGGCACCCGGAATGGCACAGCGACAGCTCCGCGCTCTCGCGCCAGCTGTTTGATGGGTTTATTCACGCCTGCCAGCAGTTTCAGAAAGGATCGCGGCTGTGAGCGAAACCCTGCTGGCACCGGGAAGGCGCCTGGCGGAGATCCGCCAGCAGATGGGCCTGTCTCAGCGGCGCGTCGCCGAGCTTTCCGGCCTGACGCACAGCGCCATCAGCACCATTGAGCAGGACAAGGTCAGCCCGGCCGTCAGCACCCTGCAAAAACTGCTGAAGGTTTATGGCCTGTCGCTGTCCGAATTTTTTGCCGAGAAGGTGCAGGATGAGCCGCCGAAAGTGGTGATCGATGCGCACGAGCTGATCGACATTGGCAGCCAGGGCGTTTCACTGCGGCTAATCCACAACGGTAATCCGCAGCGCACGCTGGCGATGCTGCTGGAGACCTATGAACCCGGCGCGACCACCGGTGAAAAAATTCGTCATCAGGGCGAAGAGACCGGCACGCTACTGGAGGGGGAGATCATCCTGACCATCAGCGGTCAGAGTTACCCGCTGCGCGCCGGGCAGAGCTACGTGATTAATACCAGCCAGCCGCACAGCTTTACCAATACGTCGACCCGGCCCTGCCGCATTATCAGCGCACATACGCCGGCCACGTTTTAACAGGGAGACTGCATGGAACATATCAACAGCTACTATTCGGCAACCACCAATGCACACGATCCCTGGCCACGGCTCGAAGGGGCAATAGAGTGCGATGTTTGCGTGATTGGCGGCGGCTTTACCGGGCTGTCGTCCGCGCTGTTTCTCACCGAGGCAGGATACGACGTGGTGCTGCTGGAAGCCGCGCGCGTCGGGTTTGGCGCCAGCGGGCGCAACGGCGGCCAGGTGGTGAACTCCTACAGTCGCGACGTTGATGTGATTGAGCAGCGCTACGGCAAAGAGACCGCGCGCCTGCTCGGCAGCATGATGTTCGAGGGGGCAGCGATTATCCGTGACCGCATCGACCGCTACGCCATCCGTTGTGATTACCGGCCCGGCGGTATTTTTGCCGCGTTAAACAACCGACAAATGCAGCACCTCAGCAGGCAGCACAAGCTGTGGCAGCGCTACGGCAATTATGACCTTGAACTGCTCGACCAGACCGGTATTCGCCGGGAAGTGGGCAGCGATCGCTATGTCGGTGGCCTGTTGGACAAGCGCGGCGGCCATATTCACCCGCTCAATCTGGCGCTGGGTGAAGCCGAAGCCATTCGTCGCCACGGCGGGCGCATCTATGAGAACTCGGCGGTCACCGCGGTGAACTACGGTAACCCGCATCTGATCCGCACGGAGCAGGGCGAAGTGAAAGCCCGCTTTGTGATTTTTGCCGGCAATGCCTATCTGGCCCCGCATCTGGAACCCCGGCTGGCGAACAAAAGCCTGCCCTGCGGCTCGCAGATTGTCGCCACCGAGCCGCTCTCTGCGGACCAGGCGCTGTCGCTGCTGCCGAACAACTGCTGCGTCGAGGACTGTAACTACCTGCTGGACTACTTCCGCCTGACCGCCGATAACCGCCTGCTGTACGGCGGCGGGGTCATCTACGGCGCGCGCGATCCGGGCGATATTGATGCCCTGATCCGCCCGAAGCTGCTGAAAACCTTCCCGCAGCTGGCAGGGGTAAAATTTGACTTTGCGTGGAGCGGCAATTTTCTGTTGACCCTGTCGCGCATGCCGCAGTTCGGACGGCTGGAGAACGGCGTTTACTATATGCAGGGTGACAGCGGGCACGGCGTGACCTGCACCCACCTGGCCGGGAAGCTGATTGCGGAGGCGATGCGCGGCGACGCAGAGCGCTTTGATGCCTTTGCCAGGCTGCCGCACCTGCCCTTCCCGGGCGGACGGCGGCTGCGCGTGCCGTTAACCGCAATGGGTGCCGCGTGGTATGCGTTGCGCGACAGGCTGGGGGTATAGGCGCAACCTGGAAGGTTATGGGGCGATCGGAAAAGAAGATCGCCCCATACGGTTTTAGTGGCAACTCGCCGGTAGGGGCTGACCCTCTTTTTCGGTCAGCCCGTTGTTTTAGGGTCAGCCCGTTATTTCACGCTAACGGCATCTTATTCGGGTCGGGGTAACGGTACTCAAAGCCCAGTTCGCGGCAAATTTTACTGCCGTCGATCAGCTTGCCGCTGTTACCGCTGTCATCCGCGAGGAAGGTGGGAGGTTGCAGCCCCAGCTGGCGTGCCACCTGCGGATAAAACTGCGCTCGCGCCGGATGCTGCGCGGCACTGAGGTTGTAAATATGCCCGCCCTTCGGCGTTTGCAGCAGCAGCGTAATCGCCTCGATCACATCTTCCAGATGCACCAGGTTTACGCCCTGTGACCCGTTCGCCAGCCCCGTTTTTCCGGCGAGGAAACGCCCCGGATGGCGGTTTGGCCCTACCAGCCCGGCGAGGCGCAAAATATCCACCGAGGTATTAGGCAGATTATGCAGCCAGCTCTCCAAATCCTGTAAGGTGCGCCCGGCAACGCTTACCGGCTCAAGCGGCGTACTCTCTTTGGTATTACCTACGCTGTCGCCGTACACAGAAGTGGAGCTGGTAAATATAATGCGCGGCACGCTGAAGGCCAGCGCGCTGTCCACCAGCTGCTGTACTGCCAACTGATAGCTCTCACCGCCTGACGCGGTTCTGCTGGCCGGTAACGTTATCACCAGGGCATCTACATGGCTGAGCAGAGACTCCAGGTCTTCAGATTCGCAGATGAGCTCCGGCGTCAGCTCCAGCAGATAGCTGTCGATACCGCTCATCCGTGCCGCCGCTACCCCGTCCTGCGTGGTTTTAGTGCCGGTCACCTGCCAGCCAGCCGCCGTCAGCGACATGGCCAGCGGCATGCCCAGCCACCCCAGCCCGACTATCGCAACTTTTTTCATTCCTTTACTCCTTTGAACTCACACCGTCAGAGTTTCAGGCTACGCCAGCCTGAAGTCAGTGACAACTGCACGTTGATAAGAGAATCTTTCAACATTGACAAAAAAGGGTTGCGCCACGCGCCCATTCTGGTTAGGTTATTTGTCACGATATGAATATCCATTCATCCAAGAGAATTTTATGACACGCGTTCAGTTCAATCACCATCATCACCATCACCCTGACTAGTCTTTCAGGCGATGTGTGCTGGAAGACGATCAGGATCTTCCAGTGGTGCAGAACGCAAAATCAGCCCCCGGAAGATCGCCTTCCGGGGGCTTTTTTTTGGCCCGATGAAATTGAAACGCTGGCATAGTGAACTTAAGCAGACAGGAAAAGAGGATTATCCCCGATGTTAGATAACACCCGTTTACGCATAGCTATGCAGAAATCAGGCCGTTTAAGCGATGAATCACGCGAATTGCTCGCGCGCTGCGGCATCAAAATCAATCTGCAGCAGCAGCGCCTGATCGCGTTTGCCGAGAACATGCCGATTGATATTCTGCGCGTGCGCGATGACGATATCCCGGGCCTGGTGATGGATGGTGTGGTTGACCTCGGCATCATTGGTGAAAACGTGCTGGAAGAAGAGCTGCTGACCCGTCGTGCTCAGGGCGAAGATCCGCGCTATTTCACCCTGCGCCGTCTGGACTTCGGCGGCTGCCGCCTGTCGCTGGCGATGTCGGTTGATGACGAATATACCGGCCCGCAGTGTTTACAAAACTCCCGCATTGCCACCTCTTACCCGCACCTGCTGAAAAAGTACCTCGACAAGCAGGGCGTCAGCTTCAAATCCTGCCTGCTGAACGGTTCTGTTGAAGTGGCTCCGCGCGCCGGTCTGGCCGATGCCATCTGTGACCTGGTGTCAACCGGCGCCACGCTGGAAGCCAACGGTCTGCGCGAAGTGGAAGTCATTTACCGCTCGAAGGCCTGCCTGATCCAGCGCGATGGCGAAATGCCGGCTGCCAAGCAGGAGCTGATCGACAAACTAATGACGCGTATTCAGGGCGTGATCCAGGCGCGTGAATCGAAGTACATCATGCTGCACGCGCCGGGCGAACGTCTGGAAGACATCATTGCCCTGCTGCCGGGGGCCGAGCGCCCTACCGTACTGCCGCTGGCGGGTGATAAGAGCCGCGTGGCGATGCACATGGTCAGCAGCGAAACGCTGTTCTGGGAAACCATGGAAAAACTCAAAGCCCTGGGTGCCAGCTCGATTCTGGTGCTGCCCATTGAGAAGATGATGGAGTAATTCGATGGCGACCCTGATGACCCCCATTAGCTGGCAGCAGTGCAGCGCGGAAGAGCAGCAGGCGCTGCTGATGCGCCCGGCGATCTCTGCCTCTGAAAGCATTACTGCTACCGTGCGTGGCATTCTTGAAAAGGTAAAAGCCGAGGGCGACGACGCGCTGCGCTACTACAGCGCGACCTTCGATAAAACTCAGGTGGATGCCCTGCGCGTCAGCGAGCAGCAGATTGCCGATGCCTGCGCGCGACTGGGTGATGAGATCAAACAGGCGATGGCCGTCGCGGTCGCCAACATCGATAAATTCCACGTGGCGCAGATGCTGCCAGCGGTTGATATTGAAACGCAGCCGGGCGTGCGCTGCCAGCAGATTACGCGCCCGGTGGCCTCTGTCGGGCTCTATATTCCCGGCGGTTCTGCCCCGCTCTTCTCCACCGTGCTGATGCTGGCAACCCCGGCACGCATCGCCGGATGTGGCCGCGTGGTGCTGTGCTCGCCACCGCCGATTGCCGATGAAATTCTCTATGCCGCTAAGCTGTGCGGCGTGCAGGAAGTGTTTCAGGTTGGCGGGGCGCAGGCGATTGCCGCCCTCGCCCTCGGCACTGAATCAGTACCGAAGGTCGACAAAATCTTTGGCCCGGGCAATGCGTATGTGACCGAGGCCAAACGCCAGGTCAGCCAGCACCTGGACGGTGCAGCAATTGATATGCCGGCAGGGCCTTCCGAAGTGCTGGTGATTGCCGATGAGGGCGCCACGCCGGACTTCGTCGCTTCCGACCTGCTATCACAGGCAGAGCACGGCCCTGATTCACAGGTGATCCTGCTGACCCCTTCTCTCCCGATGGCAGAAGCGGTGGCGCAGGCCGTCGAGCGCCAGCTGGCAGAACTGCCACGCGCCGCCACCGCGGCTAAGGCGCTGGAGAGCAGCCGCCTGATTGTGGCACGCGATCTTCAGCAGTGCGTCGAGATCAGCAACCGCTACGGGCCGGAGCACCTGATTATTCAGACGCGCCGCGCACGGGATCTGGTCGACAGTATTACCAGCGCCGGTTCGGTATTTCTTGGTGACTGGTCACCGGAATCCGCGGGCGACTATGCCTCCGGCACCAACCACGTGCTGCCGACCTATGGCTATACCGCCACCTGCTCAAGCCTGGGGCTGGCTGATTTCCAGAAGCGCATGACGGTGCAGGAGCTGACGCCTGCCGGCTTTATGGGGCTGGCGGCAACCATTGAGACGCTGGCCGCGGCCGAACAGTTAACCGCCCACAAAAATGCCGTCACCCTGCGCGTGGCTGCACTGAAGGAGAAGCCATGAGCAGCACAATTCAAGACCTGGCTCGCGCCAACGTGCGCGCCCTCACCCCTTACCAGTCGGCGCGCCGCCTTGGCGGTAACGGCGACGTGTGGCTGAACGCCAATGAATATCCGCTGGCCGTGCCGTTTGAGCTCAGCAAGCAGACGCTGAACCGCTACCCGGAGTGCCAGCCAAAGTTGGTGATTGAACGCTACGCCGCCTATGCCGGACTGACGCCTGAGCAGGTATTGGTGAGCCGCGGCGCGGATGAAGGCATCGAACTGCTGATGCGCGCCTTCTGCGAGCCTGGCCAGGACGCGGTATTGTTCTGCCCGCCGACTTACGGTATGTACAGTGTCAGCGCGGAAACCATCGGCATTGAATATCGCACGGTGGAAGCAGGCGCGGACTGGCAGTTGAACCTGCCTGCGATTGCCGACCAGCTGGACGGCGTCAAGCTGGTGTACGTTTGCAGCCCAAACAACCCAACCGGTAACCTCATCAACCCGGACGATCTGCGTCAGCTACTGGAGATGACCCAGGGCAAAGCGCTGGTGGTGGCGGATGAAGCCTATATCGAGTTCTGCCCGCAGGCGTCACTCGCTGGCTGGCTGAAGGATTACCCGCACCTGGTTATTCTGCGCACGCTGTCGAAAGCCTTCGCGCTCGCCGGGCTGCGCTGCGGTTTCACCCTCGCCAGCGCAGAGGTGATCGCGCTGCTGATGAAGGTGATCGCGCCTTATCCGCTCTCTACTCCTGTCGCCGATATCGCCGGTCAGGCCTTAAGCGACCAGGGTATCGCCCTGATGCGCCAGCACGTTGCCGAGCTCATCGCTACCCGCGAACAGCTGATAGCCGACCTGCGCAGCCTCGACTGCGTTGAACAAGTCTATGAGAGTGACACCAACTATATTCTGGCGCGCTTTACCGCTTCCAGTCAGGTCTTTAAAACGCTGTGGGACCAGGGCATTATTCTGCGTGACCAGAATAAGCAGCCCGGCCTGGCCGGCTGCCTGCGCATCTCTATCGGCACCCGTGAAGAGTGCCAGCGCGCCGTTGCCGCATTGAAATCATTACCCGGTACCCCCGTTTCTCAGGAGCAAGCATGAGTCAGAAAGTCCTCTTTATCGATCGCGATGGCACCCTTATTTCTGAGCCGCCGGAAGATTATCAGGTCGACCGCATGGACAAACTGGCCTTCGAGCCGGACGTGATCCCGGCCCTGCTGTCGTTACAAAAGGCGGGCTATCAGCTGGTGATGATCACCAATCAGGATGGTCTGGGCACCCGCAGCTTCCCGCAGGCGGATTTCGACGGCCCGCATAACCTGATGATGCAGATCCTCAGCTCCCAGGGCGTGAAGTTCGACGATATTCTGATCTGCCCGCATCTGCCGGAAGATAACTGCGACTGCCGCAAGCCGAAAACCAAAATGGTGGAAGCCTGGCTGGCCGAAGGGGCAATTGACACCGCCAACAGCTATGTGATTGGCGACCGTGCCACCGACGTGCAGCTGGCGCAGAATATGGGCATTACCGGCCTGCTGTACGGAAAGGACCTTAACTGGAAGGCTATCGAACAGCAGCTAACCAAACGCGACCGCTATGCGCTGGTGCAGCGCAACACCAAAGAGACGCAGATTAAAGTCGAAGTGTGGCTGGACCGCGAAGGCGAGAGCAAAATCAACACCGGCGTTGGCTTCTTCGATCATATGCTTGACCAGATCTCCACCCACGGCGGCTTCCGTATGAACATTGATGTGAAGGGCGACCTGTACATTGATGACCATCACACCGTAGAAGATACCGGCCTGGCGCTGGGCGAAGCGCTGCTGAAAGCGCTGGGCGACAAACGCGGCATCGGCCGTTTCGGCTTTGTACTGCCAATGGACGAGTGCCTGGCACGCTGCGCGCTGGATATCTCCGGCCGCCCGCACCTTGAATATAAAGCTGAGTTCAGCTATCAGCGCGTGGGGGACCTGAGCACCGAGATGGTCGAACACTTCTTCAGCTCGCTCTCTTACACCATGGCCAGCACCCTGCACCTGCGCACCAAAGGCAAAAACGACCATCACCGCGTTGAAAGCCTGTTTAAAGCCTTTGGCCGCACGCTGCGCCAGGCGATCCGCGTGGAAGGCAATACCCTGCCAAGCTCGAAAGGAGTGCTGTGATGGATGTGGTGATCCTCGATACCGGCTGCGCCAACCTCTCTTCAGTGAAGTGGGCGGTGCAGCGCCTTGGCTACCAGCCGCAGGTCAGTAAGGAAGCCGATATCGTCCTGAATGCCGACAAGCTGTTTTTGCCGGGGGTCGGCACCGCGCAGGCGGCGATGGACCAGCTGCGCGAGCGCGAGCTGATTGAGCTGATCAAAGCCTGTACCCAGCCCGTGCTGGGTATCTGCCTCGGCATGCAGCTGCTTGGCTCACAGAGCGACGAGAGCGGCGGCATCTCTACGCTGAACATTATTGAACACCCGGTTGAGCGTATGCAGGATCTCGGCCTGCCGCTGCCGCATATGGGCTGGAACCAGATTGCCTCGCAGGCGGGCAACCATCTGTTTCGCGGCATCGACGACGGCGCCTACTTCTACTTTGTGCACGGCTACGCCATGCCGGTGAATGAATTCACCATTGCGCAGTGTCACTACGGCGCAGCGTTTACCGCAGCGGTGCAGAAAGATAACTTCTTCGGCGTACAGTTCCACCCCGAGCGTTCCGGTGCCGCTGGCGCGCAGCTGTTGAAAAATTTCCTGGAGATGTAACGGATGATTATCCCGGCGTTAGATTTAATTGATGGCAAGGTAGTACGCCTGCATCAGGGCGATTACGGCCAGCAGCGCGATTATGGGAGCGATCCGCTGCCGCGCCTGCAGGATTATCAGGCCCTGGGCGCGCAAGTGCTGCACCTGGTTGACCTGACCGGTGCGAAAGATCCGGCTGCGCGCCAGATCCCCCTGCTCACTAAGCTGCTGGCAGGCGTATCCGTGCCGGTCCAGGTTGGCGGCGGCATTCGCACTAAAGACGATGTGGAAGCCCTGCTCAAAGCTGGCGCCACGCGCGTGGTAGTAGGTTCTACCGCGGTGAAACAGCCGCAAGAGGTGCAGCAGTGGTTTAAACAGTACGGCGCGGAAGCGATTGTACTGGCACTGGACGTGCGCATTGATGCGGATAACCGCAAAGAAGTGGCGATCAGCGGCTGGCAGGAAGCCAGCGGCATCACGCTGGAAGAAGTGATCGAACAGTTTCTGCCGTTCGGCCTGAAGCACGTGCTGTGCACCGATATTTCCCGCGATGGCACGCTGAGCGGCTCTAATGTTGCGCTGTATCGTGAAGTCTCCGCGCGCTATCCGCAGATTGCCTTCCAGTCCTCCGGCGGCATCGGCTCGCTGGATGATATTGCGGCCCTGCGCGGCTGCGGCGCACAGGGGGTGATTGTCGGTCGCGCCCTGCTGGAAGATAAATTTACCGTATCGGAGGCGATTACATGCTGGCAAAACGGATAATCCCCTGCCTTGACGTGCGTGACGGCCAGGTGGTCAAAGGCGTACAGTTCCGCAACCACGAGATTATCGGTGACATCGTGCCGCTGGCGCAGCGCTATGCGCAGGAAGGCGCCGACGAGCTAGTGTTTTATGATATCACCGCCTCCAGCGATGGCCGCGTGGTGGACAAAAGCTGGATCTCGCGCGTGGCAGAAGTGATTGATATCCCCTTCTGCGTGGCGGGCGGTATCAGGTCGGTGGAAGACGCCGCTCTGCTGCTCTCCTACGGCGCAGATAAGATCTCCATCAACTCCCCGGCGCTTGCCGACCCGGAGCTGATCACCCGCCTGGCAGATCGCTTTGGCGTGCAGTGCATCGTGGTGGGCATCGATACCTGGTATGACAGCGAAAGCGGCAAATACCACGTTAACCAGTACACCGGCGATGAGAGCCGCACCAAAGTGACCACCTGGGAAACCCTCGACTGGGTGGACGAAGTGCAGAAGCGCGGCGCAGGTGAGATCGTCCTCAACATGATGAACCAGGACGGGGTGCGTAACGGCTACGACCTGGTGCAGCTGCAAAAGGTGCGCGCGCGCTGTAAGGTGCCGCTGATTGCCTCCGGCGGCGCGGGCACCATGGAACATTTCCATCAAGCCTTCCGGGATGCGGACGTTGATGGCGCGCTGGCCGCCTCGGTGTTCCATAAACAGATTATTAATATCGGCGAACTGAAAACGTTCCTGATTGAAAAAGGTGTGGAGATTCGCGTGTGTTAACAGAACAACAGCTCGCCCAGCTGGACTGGGTAAAAACCGACGGTATGATGCCGGCCATAGTTCAGCACGCCGTTTCTGGCGAAGTGCTGATGCACGGCTATATGAACCAGCAGGCGCTGGATAAGACGCTGGCAACGGGTAAGGTGACCTTCTGGTCGCGCACCAAACAGCGCCTGTGGACCAAGGGGGAAAGCTCTGAGCACTTCCTTAACGTGGTCTGCATCACCCCTGACTGTGATAACGACACGCTGCTGGTGCTGGCCAACCCGGTTGGCCCGACCTGCCACCTTGGCACCTCCAGCTGCTTCTCACCTGCCGCTTGTGACTGGACATTCCTCTATCAGCTGGAGCAGGTGCTGGCAGAGCGCAAGCACGCCGACCCAAAAAGCTCCTATACCGCCAGCCTGTATGCCAGCGGCACTAAGCGTATTGCGCAGAAAGTCGGTGAGGAAGGCGTTGAGGTTGCGCTGGCCGCCACCGTCAACGATCGCCACGAGCTGACCAACGAAGCGTCGGACCTGGTCTATCATCTTCTGGTGCTGCTGCAGGACCAGGATCTTAACCTGTCGACGGTAATTGAGAACCTGCGCCAGCGCCATAAGTAGGCTGCCGCAGTTCTGACGTCAATAAAAAAGGCCGGGAATTCCCGGCCTTCTGTTAGATATTTGAGAGTTAGCTGCTTTTTCGCAAGCGATAGCTGGCGCTGACATTGCGGCCAATCACTATCGCTGAACCCACTACCCCACCAAGAATAATTGCCAGCAGCATCACCAGCGTTCTTTTCGGGCTATCACGGCGGATAGGCAAATCGGCGGTAGCGATGTAGCGATACGACTGCAGATGCGACAGGTCTATTTTCATATGCGTCACGGCCAGCAAGGCGCTCTGCGTATCATAGTAGGATTGATCGTAAATTAACGGTTTAGTCGCCTCATTCTGAATCATTGACTGTAGTGCGCTGGTACCCAGCAGGTAGAGGGTATCGTCAGAGAGATACTCCGCCTGATTCAGCTGCGTGCTCTTCACCCCGGAGGCTTCTGCAATCGTCAGCGCCTGTTTGATGGCATCCATACGCTGCTGCTGTTTATCAATCGCCACCTGCTTCTGCGTATCCAGCGCGCTGGAAAGCTCATTGGTTTTTACCCCAAGCGTACGCCTGAGATCGGCGGTGTAGCCGTCGACGATTTTATCGTTGACCTGTTCGATATACTTAGTCAGCTGCGCCTGCGCATCCTTCGCGGTAGGTGCGGTGTAAGCGATGCTGAGCTGGTCATTGCTGCCCGCCACCACCGGATCAATTTTCAACACCTGCGGCTCATCCAGATTGTGAAGTGCTGCAGAGAGCGCCCCCATTGACGCAGCGAAACGACCGAAGAACTGGTTTTGCAGAACGGGCAAAGACGGCTTGTCATCTGGAGTTTGCTTATACAGTACGCTAAGAGAGGCGTTGTAGTTAGCTATCATTCCTGACGTTGGAGTGGCAACAATGGCGGTGGAAGTCCATTTTTCTTTGGCGAATAAAAGATATACACCTGCCAACACCGTAGCAACAATCACACTGATTATAATGGTTTTTTTTCCGTTCCATAGCTGAGCAATAACTTCCAGTAAATCGACTTCATCGGCTGTGTTGGAAAAGTTCTGGTGACGCGAGGACAGCTCAACATTTTTATTATCGGGGTTCATATAGTCAGTAAACTCTGCGCAAAAGAAAATAAGATAAAGCTCAGGCGTTAGCTGACTAAATGTAGATGAGATTGTGGGGAAACGCTATGGATAGATTCTTAAAACGAGGTAAGAAACCTCCCGCGTTGCGGGAGGTTAGAGGGGAAGTTAATCGAGCCACTCGGTGTGGAACACACCCTCTTTATCAGTACGCTTGTAAGTATGCGCACCGAAGTAGTCACGCTGCGCCTGGATCAGGTTAGCTGGCAGTACCGCTGAACGGTAGCTGTCGTAGTAGGCGATAGCCGCAGAGAAGGTCGGCGTCGGGATACCGTTCTGCACGGCATAAGCCACCACGTCACGCAGCGCCTGCTGGTACTCATCCGCGATGTTCTTGAAGTACGGTGCCAGCAGCAAGTTCGCGATGTCAGCATCGTCAGCATAGGCATCGGTGATTTTCTGCAGGAACTGGGCACGGATGATGCAGCCCGCACGGAAGATCTTAGCAATCTCACCGTAGTGCAGGTTCCAGTTGTTCTCGGTAGACGCCGCTTTAAGCTGGGAGAAGCCCTGAGCGTAAGAGACGATTTTACCCAGATACAGGGCGCGACGCACCTTCTCAACGAATTCCGCTTTATCACCGCTCACCGCCTGAACTTTCGGACCGCTCAGTACTTTGGAAGCCGCAACGCGCTGGGTTTTCAGAGAAGAGAGGTAACGGGCAAATACCGATTCGGTGATCAGTGACAGCGGTTCGCCGAGGTCCAGAGAGCTCTGGCTGGTCCACTTACCGGTACCTTTATTCGCTGCTTCATCCAGAATCACATCAACCAGGTAGTTACCTTCTTCATCTTTCTTGGTGAAGATATCTTTGGTAATGTCGATCAGGTAGCTGCTCAGCTCGCCTTCGTTCCACTCGCTGAAGGTCTTAGCCAGCTCTTCGTTGCTCAGGTTCAGCGCGCCTTTCAGCAGTGAATAGGCTTCTGCAATCAGCTGCATGTCGCCGTATTCGATACCGTTGTGCACCATTTTCACATAGTGACCCGCACCGTCCGGACCCATGTAAGCTACGCAGGCTTCACCTTCTGCAACTGCCGCGATCTCGGTCAGGATTGGCGCAACCAGTTCGTAAGCTTCTTTCTGACCACCAGGCATGATGGAAGGGCCTTTCAGAGCGCCCTCCTCGCCACCGGAAACGCCGGTACCGATGAAGTTGAAGCCCTGCTCAGAGAGTTCGCGGTTACGTCGAATGGTGTCTTTATAGAAGGTGTTACCACCATCAATCAGGATGTCACCTTTATCGAGGTGCGGAGTCAGGGAGGCGATGGTTTTGTCGGTGGCTTCACCGGCCTGCACCATCAGAAGGATACGACGAGGTTTTTCCAGAGAGTCAACAAACTCTTCGATGCTGTAGTGCGGAACCAGTTTCTTACCTGGGTTCTCTGCCACGACTTCATCGGTTTTTTCACGCGAGCGGTTGAAGATAGAAACTGTGTAGCCACGGCTCTCAATGTTGAGTGCCAGATTACGGCCCATCACAGCCATACCTACAACGCCGATCTGTTGCTTGGACATACCTACTCCTGTCTAGGTGAGAAAACCAGCAGTTCTGTGACTGCGGTCAATGTTCTGAACATGTTAACTCAGGTTTAGGGGGGGATGGTAGTGATTGGTGCGATAGCTTAAGAGCAGATTAATTACGCACAATAATTACAATGTTAAATAAGGATATACCTTGGCTCAGAAAACAACATCTATACATTGTGTGAAATCATTGACGGAGCAATGAAAGAATTTCATGCGTTTTAGTTTCCATCAGGGCCACATCTTTCTTTGACTCAACGTTTAGTCGGACTACAGGCTCAGTGTTAGAAGAACGCAAGTTGAAACGCCATTCGGAAAATTCAACACTTATACCATCGGTAAAATCTGTTGATACAGCATGGGATTGATAGTGTTCTAAAACTCGCTGAATAGCCTGCGCCGGATCAGCTAATTTACTATTTACCTCTCCAGATGAAGGATAGGCAGCTATTCGATCACTTACTAATTGCCCCAGAGTTTGTTTTTTTACAGAGACCAACTCAGCAATTAAAAGCCATGGGATCATACCGCTGTCGCAATAAGCAAAATCACGAAAATAATGGTGAGCACTCATTTCACCACCATAAATTGCGTCTTCTGCACGCATCCTCTCTTTGATGAAAGCGTGACCAGTTTTGGACATAACTGGTACCCCTCCGGCGGACGTAACAACATCAATGGTGTTCCAGCTCAAACGAGGGTCGTGAATTATTTTTTGCCCAGAATTTTTTTCAAGAAATACTTCTGCAAGTAATCCAACAACGTAATAACCTTCAATAAAGTTCCCTTCTTCATCGAAAAAGAAGCAACGATCAAAATCTCCATCGAAAGCAATTCCCATATCCGCTTTATGGGCCAGAACCGCATTGCGCGTATCTTCACGACATTCAGGAAGTAAAGGGTTAGGAATTCCATTGGGAAAGGTGCCATCAGCATCGTGATGAACTTTTACAATTGAAATAGGAACATTACATGCAATAAACCTTTCTTCGATAGCGTCGATGACATGTCCAGCTGCTCCATTACCGCTGTTAATAACTAACTTTAGCGGGCGAATAGTTTCCAGTCTGATCAAACCAAGGATATGTGAAACATAGGCCTCAAGCGTAGACGTTAAGGTATATGTGCCTCGTTCACTGGCTGGGACATCGTGTTTTGAAAAACTTTCAGTCTCAACGAGGGCTCTGATTTCGCTTAAGCCACTGTCATTGCTGATTGGTTTAGCACCTTTACCTACCAATTTCATGCCGTTATAATCAATAGGGTTATGGCTTGCAGTTACCTCAATGCCACCATCGCAGCCTAAATGGTAGGTGGCAAAATAGATTTCTTCAGTGCCGACCATACCAAGATCGAGAACATCCACTCCTGCATCTTGCAATCCATTAGCCAGCGACATTTTAAGACTTTCGCTTGTCAGTCGAACATCACCACCTAAAACGACATTTTTAGGTTTGAAAAGTTGACCAAAAGCACGACCAATTCGATACGCGATGTCATCGTTAATTTCAGATCCTAATTTACCGCGAATATCATATTCTTTGAAACAAGTTAGTGGATGCATAATTTCACTTAATAAACTGTGGAAGTTTAGACAGGTTTTTAAAAAGTAATGTCACAGGCCAAAAAAGCCCATTCAGCTTGATTATTTTAACGTCTTCCCTAGACTTCAAAATAATGTTCTTCAGTGACCGGTTACTAGCACCACCCACTCTCATTTTAGTTATTGTTTTGGGAAGATAAGCCAATTTTGCCTTATTGCACCACAAATACCTAAGCAGGGAGTCATAATCTGCGGATATTTTATAATCCAAATTAAAAACACTCCAGTCGCGGTATCGGTCACGCTTCATAAAATATGTTGGGTGTGGCGGCATCCAACCATATTTAACCTTACCAATAGTGTATTCTCCGCTTTTCCACTTCCTGATGACTTTCGTGATGTCATCCTGTGAGACATACTCTAAATCAGCATAAACTGCGTCACATTCGTTATTATTAAAGGTTTCGACAAGATCGGAAATAGCCTCAGGATAAGCTAATAAATCATCAGAGTGCAAAAAACCTACTACGTCACCAGAAGATTTCAAGATACCTTTATTTAAAGCATCATAAATACCTTTGTCAGGTTCACTAACTATCAATGAAACCTTGGTTGAATACTTCTTGATTATATCAAGAGTTTTATCACGCGACCCTCCATCAATTATAATATGCTCGATATTATCGTATGATTGAGACTCAAGAGATAAAATGGTGTCTTTAATGGTTTTTTCGCTATTATAAGTCGCAGTTATAATACTAACTTTCATAATTAATACCCTATTCCACCCTCATCAACACGAAAAACATCATCATCAGACAAATAGATACCTGTTCTGACTTCAATGATCTCAAGAGGAATTTTCCCTGGATTCTCGATTGAGTGTGCAACTCCGATAGGTATGTAGGTAGATTCATTCTCAGTAACTAAGTAGGTTTCCGTACCGTTACGCACTTTTGCTGTACCAGAAACTACAACCCAATGTTCAGCACGATGGTGATGAATTTGAGTGGCGGTTTTCTGTCCTGGCAAGACAGTGACTTTTTTTACATGGAAGCGAGCACCTTCGGTAACAGCATCGTGAGAACCCCAAGGTCTGAACACCTCTCTGTGTTGCAAATACTCACTTCGTTTGTGTTCTTTTAACTGATTAACAATTTCTTTCACACCCTGAACTTTATCTTTATGTGCCACCAGTACTGCATCTTTAGTCTCAACGATAACAAGGTTATCAATGCCTACAGTAGCCACTAGCTTATTTTGAGAGTAGATATAGCTATTGGATGTATCGTGAGTGACAACATCGCCTCGAATTGCATTATGGCAACTATCTTTGGCGTTCACATCCCAGAGTGCTGACCATGAACCAACATCGCTCCATTTTGCATCCATAGGAACAAGAACGGCATGTGTTGTTTTTTCCATAACGGCATAATCAATTGATTCTTCAGGGCAGGATGCGAAGGCAACATCATCAAGACGAATAAAATCAAGATCCGAATGCTGCCCCTCTAATGCCTTCTGGCAAGCATTATAAATATCACACTGGAATTTTTTTATTTCTGACAGGAACTTAGAGGCTTTAAATAAAAACATACCACTGTTCCAGTAATATTTTCCAGACTCCAGATATTCAGCAGCTGTATTTAGATCAGGTTTTTCCACAAATGAGTCAACACTGAATGCACCTTCAGCTATTTCGAGCCCTTGCTTTATATAGCCATATCCTGTCTCTGGGTATGAAGGCACTATGCCGAAGGTAACAAGTTTACCCTCCTCTGCCAGTGGGATGGCCTTTTCAACTGCAACAATAAAGGCCTCTTCATCTTTAATAACATGATCTGCAGCTAGTACTAATAATAAAGGATCATCTTCAAAACGTTCAGCTTGTAAGGCCGCCAGAGTAATTGCAGGCGCAGTATTACGCCCTACAGGTTCTAAAAAAATTCCGCCATGTTTTAGATTGAGTAAGCGTAATTGCTCGGCGACAATGAATCTATGTTCTTCATTACATATCAAATAAGGTGGTCGATGAGGTATTTTGTTCAGCCGCGTGATCGTTTCTTGTAACATCGTTGATTCAGATGTCAGCGCCAAAAACTGCTTTGGATACAGCGATCTAGAGAGTGGCCACAAACGACTACCAGAACCACCAGCCATTATTATCGGCAATAATTTATTAGCCATATATTATTTCCTATCTTGGAAATAGTTTTTTGTGTAAAAATGGACGGCATCTGACGAAAGCAATTCATTTTTATCAAACCATTTATAGTGTCGATGTTGCTCATCAGGCAAAATATTAATATCAATATTTTCTTTTATTTTATAAGCAAGGACCACATAATGTGTTGATATATTGTCATCAACAAATGAGTCTTGGTAAAAATGCTCATATGCTCCCTGCAAGCATGCGTTTTCAATCGGAATTATTTTGTTGAGCTCATTCAAAGTAAGGCGCGAAAAAGCAGATTCCATAGTTTCAGACTTTAAGATCCTGCCTCCGGGTACAAACCAAAAACTCTTAGCAGGCTTGTTTAACCTTTGCCCTAATAATATTTGACCGGAGGGGTTCTCAACTATTAAATCAATTGAAACCAGAGGGGTATTTTCGATCACCGTACTGAAGAGGGACTCACTCAAAATGCCTTTCATCTTATTTCCTGAAATCATCCTGACTCACTAAAAACCATTCATAGGTTTTTTGCAGACCGTCTTGAAGAGAGATAGAGTACTTCCATCCCATTTTAGTCAGTCGCTGGACATCCATCAATTTCCGGGGTGTTCCATCAGGTTTTGAAGCATCAAATACCACATTACCTTCAAAACCAACCACCTTAGCCATAGTAAGCGCCAGCTCGCGGATAGTACAATCCTCCCCGGTACCCACGTTGATATGCGACAATAGTGGGTTGGTGTTAGCATTGTAAATTTCCTGATCTAACTCCATAACGTAAATACTTGCATTCGCCATGTCGTCTACGTATAAAAACTCACGCATCGGGTCACCACTTCCCCACACGACAACTTCGTTATCCCCTCGTTCTTTTGCTTCATGGAATCGACGCATTAAAGCAGGAACTACATGAGAGTTTTCAGGGTGAAAATTGTCATTTTTACCATACAGGTTCGTAGGCATAACAGAGCGGTAGTCCCGCCCGTATTGACGATTATAGGATTCACAAAGCTTTATTCCTGCGATCTTAGCAATAGCATAAGGTTCGTTTGTTGGCTCTAAAACACCAGTAAGCAGTGCATCTTCCCTCATTGGTTGGGAAGCATGCTTGGGATAAATACAGCTGGAACCTAAGAAAAGAAGCTTATTTACTCCAGCAAGATGAGCACTGTGAATAATATTGCATTCAATTACCATGTTCTCATAAATAAATTCTGCTGGGTAATTGTTGTTGGCGAGTATTCCGCCAACTTTAGCAGCTGCAAGATAGACTTCATCAATTTTTTCACGCTGAAAAAAATCCTGAACTTCACTTTGTGACAGTAAGTTAAGTTCACTGCGATCTTTTGTAATAATAATAACATCGTTACGTGTCGTTAATTGCCGCACAATGGCTGAACCGACCATCCCGCGACTACCTGCTACAAAAATTCGTTTTTTCATTCTCAACTTTCCACCGAAATTGAAACTTCAAAACCATTTGCTTTAAGTAATGCGTGTTGTTTAGCTTTACTTAAGTCGTGTTGAACCATCTCGGCACACATCTCTTCAACTGTGATTTGAGGTACCCATCCTAATAAATTCTTAGCTTTGCTTGGGTCACCTAGTAATGTTTCCACTTCTGCAGGTCTGAAATAGCGTGGATTAACTTTTACAATTACGTCGCCAACTTTCACTGCTGGAGCATCATCACCATTAACAGCTACAACTTTTGCTATTTCATTAACGCCTTCGCCGGAGAACTCAAGCTCAATGCCCAGTTCTAAAGCAGACATTCTTACAAATTCACGAACGGAGATTTGCTTGCCTGTTGCAATAACAAAGTCTTCAGCATGATCTTGTTGTAACATCATCCACTGCATACGAACATAATCTTTAGCATGACCCCAGTCACGTAATGAGTCCATATTCCCTAGCTGCAGGACTTCACCCAAACCTTGCGCAATCATGCTCAGGGAGCGGGTTATCTTACGAGTAACAAATGTTTCTCCCCGACGAGGAGATTCATGATTGAATAAAATTCCGTTACACGCATACATCCCATAAGATTCACGGTAGTTTACTGTAATCCAGTAAGCATACATTTTAGCCACGGCATAGGGTGAACGTGGATGGAAGGGAGTAGTTTCTTTCTGAGGTATTTCCTGTACCAGCCCGTATAGCTCAGATGTTGAGGCCTGATAAAAGCGAGTCTTTTTCTCCAACCCGCAAATACGAATTGCCTCAAGAATACGTAATGTTCCGATAGCATCTACATCCGCGGTATATTCTGGCGACTCGAAAGAAACAGCAACATGAGACATTGCACCGAGATTATATACTTCATCTGGCTTTATCTCATCCATAAGACGAATAAGATTTGAAGAATCGGTTAAATCTCCGTAGTGTAAATTAACATTATCATTTTTACTTAAAGCATTATCAATACGCTCTGTATTGAAAGAGGAGGTTCTGCGAATAATTCCATGAACCTCGTACCCTTTTTCCAGTAAAAATTCAGCCAGGTATGAACCATCCTGACCAGTGATACCAGTAATTAATGCTTTTTTCATTTATTTTCTCTTATTTCATCGTAAAAATTTAATGTTTCTTCTGCCGTTTTAATCCAAGAATATTTTTCAGCATGAATATAACCGGAAGAAATAATGGATTCTCGATATAAGTCATCACGTAACTTCGTTAAAGAATAACTTATTTTACCAGACGATATATCGTCCAGAAGTAATGCAGCACCTGTAGCTATCTCCTTTACGGATGAACTGTTTGCGGCAACTACAGGGCAACCCGATTTCATAGCTTCAATGACAGGAATGCCAAAACCTTCATAGAGGGAAGGATAAATCAAAGCAAAAGCGTTAGAATACAATTCATTCAACCTTTCTTCGGAAATATACCCAGCGTGACTATATCGATTGGGAATTTTGCTTTGTAATAACGCTATTTCCTGCGAACTGAGTGCGCCACCGCCTATAACGACCAGTTTCAAATCATGGTGATCTACCAGAGCATTCACGCAGACGCTAAAATTTTTATATCCATTTCTTGCACCAACAAATACGACATATTTCTCTTCAAATTCATTTGAGCGCAGTACTTTGAAATCACCAACGCCATTATAAATGACCTTGATTGGTATATTTTTTGCCTCGGGTATAAATTTTAAAAGATCGTTTTTAGTACATTCCGAAATGCAAATAATACCATCACTATTTAAAATCGCTCTCTTTTTTTGCCAGTGATGAATTGTAGTTTTATATCCAAGTGGATAAAGTTCATAAGTGAAATCGTGGACTGTCGTAATCACCTTACATTTATTTTTCTTCACTGGCAGGCGGTAATAGCTAGAGTGAAAAATAAAGTTTTCCTTTTCCTTTATGTTCACATCCAGATATCGCTCAATGTTTATATTAAGCCGAGGTTTTGATGTTACGCCTAATTCTGAAGCGTAAGGATTATTATTAGGATAAGTAAGTACATCGAACTCGATATTATTACGCCTGAACCCTTTAATCAATTCATCAAAATAGACTGAAATACCGCCTGAATGTTGAAGGGAGTAGACAATCCCATCAATAATTATCATTTGAACTCCTGGATGCTACCTTCATTTCGTTAAAATAGATCATATAGAACACAAATACTCCAAGCCCATACCATGCAATACTTGGCATTTTTCTTTGGCTTTAATTAGCAATCCTTTATCATCTAAATAGTCCATTTGCTGAAATATTGTCACTTGATTCATTATACCGTATCTTGAGTGTTCATATAATACTGGGCGAGATATCTGTGATATGAGGAATAAGTATATAAGTGTTTTTCGTAAAGGGATTCTGGCACTTGTAAGTAATTTATCAAAAAAGACAGAATTCGAGATATTCGCATTGAGTAAAATGATTAAAAAGGGAATGCCATACCATCCAATACGTGTCATTACTGGCATCATCTTGCCTATAATAATACTAAAACTAATATAGAGCACAACGCCAGGTAAAACAAAATTTAGATTCTTTAATTCTCTAGTTTTACTTATCTTTTTTATTTCAACTATAGTCAGAGTTATAATTATTATCAGAATAAAGTCGAAAGCGGTACCTACTCCTGCTGAAAACTGTGGCCGATATGCCTCTGACTCCAGATAATAACTTAATTTTTGCTGAGCAAGACTTCCTGGCTGTAATACCGAATATAGAGCGTTCAACATTACAAATGGAATAATTAAAAATGCTAATGACAAGCTTATCGCTGAATACAAACTTAATTTTGAAAACCTTAGAGATATGCAAGGCAATACAAACAAAAAACACACTAATGCTGTCGTATGAAAACAGCTTGCAATGATTATTAAGCAAGAATACTTTGCTATTTTTTTTGGAAAAGATATGGTAATGCTAAAATTAAAAAAGATATGGCTATTGATTGTCTAATAGCTTCAACGTATATCATCCAAAACATGAAACTTAATATTGAAAAATAGACAAAAGCTCTATTCTGAAATAATCGAGAAAATTTATTGAGACAATAAATATTAAATGCAACTATAATACAATTATAAATTAAGAAACCGAATTGCCCAAAAATTTTCACAAAAAAATTAAATCCATACTCAAAGTCTGGGCTTCCTTCTATGCAAATCTCATTGACAAGGCAGTTATAATTTTCAAAATAACCTATCCAATCCCCGCCGGATGGATAACTTAAGGAGAAACATAGAAATGTCAAACAAGCGCAAACCATTCCCGTGTAACGATCTAACTTAAAGATGGATAGAACTCCGATCACTGCAAAATAGGAAAAATATATCATTTTTTCACCAAAAAGCAAAAAAACATAAACAGTGAGTAAATTTTTCTATCATCTTTCAAAACACAAGGAAGAATTTTTTTTATGGAAAATTTGACACCGTGTAGACCTTCAAATGATATTGATTTTAGATATTCATTGCCTTTTATATTTTTTGCGTGGTTTAACAATGCTATAACTCTTTTACTATACTTTTTTATACTTTTATAATTTTTAGAGATGGATTTTATTTTATTGAATAAAGTCTTCTTTCCACCTCCAACAACATTACTTTCATGTTGACGGTATAATATGGTCGTAGAGTCGAGATAATAAATACCATCCTCTGTCGCAGCATTGAGGGCCAACCAATTATCATGCATAGTGATATCGGCTGGCATCGGAAGCGATTTGTCAAGTAAACGTCGATTCATTATAACAGTACACCCGTAGACACTGCACTTCCATAATAGCTTTATAACATCCAAATTATTGTATGGATTTATGCTATTGAATTTATAAAAGCTTGTGGCAGTTTGCTTCAAATCTTTATCTACTAAGATTAAATCACTGTAAACAAGCACAGGTTTATTTGCATCATCCTTTTCGACTATTTTTTTCAATAGTTTATCGAGTCGGTCTTCAGGCCAGTAATCATCCTGATCGGATAAAGCAATATACTCTGCAGTTGTCGCTTGAAGGGCGCGGTTAAAATTTGGAATAACCCCGCCCTGTCTCTTATCATTAACAAGTATTATACGTTCATCAGAAAGAGCATAACGCTTCACGATATCGACCGTGTCATCATTAGAGCCATCATCACTGACATACAATACCCAATCGGTATGAGTTTGTTTTAGTATCGACTCAATCTGTTGTTCTATGTATTTACTACCGTTATAGGTAGCCATAGCAATATCAACTTTTGGCATCTAACTTCCTTGAAAAATAGTAAAGAGCGATAAAATCAACGGTTACCCTTAGCGCCCAAGCTATTGCCGTACCGATTAAAGAGAAATGTAGAGTGAGAAAATACAGGGCGATCAGATATGGCACCAATTCTGCCATATGAAGAAATGCAGTTATGTGGGCTTTTCCTGCCGCCTGAATTTTCGAAAATGGAATCTGAGCAATAGCATTAAAAATGAATCCCACCAGCAAAATACGTAGTATGTTAGCAGGTCCATTTGCATAATCAGGCCCCATCCAAAGCACTAATATTTTATTAGCAAAAATAATTCCAATTATCACAATCGGAAGACAACACACAAGCATCAAAAAGTAACTAAATCTCTCTAGCTTTTTCTTGTCATTTTCTATGCTAGAACTCAACTTTGGAAATAGTGCTCGAGATAGCGCTGTTGGAATATTGAGCAATCTGGCCACTGCTTCGGCAGGTGCCGTATAATACGCAATTTTATTAGCCCCCATTAAGTGGGATATTACAAACCGATCAAAATACACCATCACAGGTGAAATAATGTTACTAACCGTAATCCAACCACCAAACTTTAGCAGCCTGTAAAAAGTTGCGCGATTAAATTTAACACCACCTAAAATGACTTTACGGCTAAAATAAAAACTAATTACTATAGAAATCAAGCGCCCAATTAATAATCCTAACACTGCATAATATAAGGAACAATTATAAAGAGAAAAAATAGCAGGCAAACCCGCAATAGCTGAACTACTTATTGTCCTTTGAATGTTTATATTTGCAAATTTTTCCTGTCCCTCCAGATATGCCAACCAAATTTGATTCAGAAGAAATACTGGAATCGTTAAAGACAGTAACGTGAAGGACTGCTCTACATCAATTTTATGAGCAATTGATACATTCAAAAAACCGGCTATATGCGGTGAAAATAAATATATTATACTACTTGCTATAAACCCCAGAAAGATAACTGCTATTGATGCAGTTGAAATTATTTTGTGTTGTTCTTCGTGGTTATCTTGATAGATAGAAATTTCGCGAATAACGGCCCTGGTTAGACCAGCATCAAATATGCTTGCATACCCAACTATCGCAAAAGCCAAGGTGAACAAACCAAAAAGCTCGGTTCCCAATACCCTTGCTAATATACCCAAGCTTGGTATCGCAACCAACGTGGGGATGATGAAACCAGCAAGATTAAAAAAACTATTTCTTACAAGACTCATTTAGTTTCATTCATAAACAAAGTGTGATTTAAAGCTTCAAATTTTATTCCGAGCTGATCTTTTAATGATAACTCAGGCTGATTTTCATGAACTGGCCAGTGAATATCAAGATCTTTGTCATTCCAGATAATACAACCTTCGTGGCCAGGTTGATAATAGTTTGTCGTCTTGTAGAGAAACTCTGCTTCGGCTGAAAGTGTGTAAAATCCATGAGCAAAACCTTCTGGGATCCATAACTGGCGCTTATTTTCAGCTGAAAGATTAACCCCTATCCATTGACCATAGTTTGGAGAATCGATTCGTAAGTCTACCGCTACGTCAAACACCTCTCCTCTGGTGCAACGTACCAGTTTTCCCTGGCTATATGGCGGATACTGAAAATGTAGCCCTCTTAAAACCCCAGATTTAGAACTGGAATGATTATCTTGGACAAAATTAACTTCGTATCCTACAGCTTCATCAAATAACCTCTGATTAAAGCTCTCATAAAAGAAACCGCGATCATCTCCAAAAACGTTAGGCTCAAAAATAATTACATCAGGAATATCAGTTTTAATCACGTTCATGGCATCAGTATCCTTTCACCATCTTGAGCAGATACTGCCCATACTCATTCTTCGATAAAGGTGCAGCCAGTTTCTTAACCTGCTCTGCATCAATAAAACCTTTGCGATAGGCAATCTCTTCCGGGCAGGAGACTTTCAGGCCCTGTCGCTGTTCAATAGTCTGGATAAAATTACTCGCTTCAATCAGGCTGTGATGCGTACCGGTATCCAGCCACGCATAGCCGCGCCCCATCATCGCCACAGAGAGACTGCCCTGCTCCATATACAGGCGGTTGATATCGGTGATTTCCAACTCGCCGCGCGGTGAGGGTTTAAGGCTTTTAGCCATATTCACCACGCTGTTATCGTAGAAATATAGCCCGGTCACCGCATAGTTACTCTTCGGCTCCAGCGGTTTTTCTTCGAGGGAGACAGCGATGCCCTCTTTATCAAACTCAACTACGCCGTAGCGTTCTGGATCGTTGACGTGGTAAGCAAAGACCGTAGCACCAGATTTCTGGTTTACTGCAGCTTCCAGTTCTTTCGGCAGGTCGTGGCCGTAGAAAATGTTATCGCCCAGCACCAGCGCCACATTATCATCACCGATAAACTCTTCACCAATAATAAAGGCCTGCGCCAGTCCGTCCGGGCTGTCCTGCACTTTGTACTGCAGGTTCAGGCCCCACTGGCTGCCATCGCCCAGCAGTTGCTCAAAGCGCGGTGTATCCTGCGGGGTACTGATAATTAAAATATCGCGAATTCCCGCCAGCATCAGGGTGCTGATTGGGTAATAGATCATCGGCTTGTCGTAGATAGGTAGCAGCTGCTTGCTGACGGCCATCGTGACCGGGTACAGGCGGGTACCGGAACCGCCCGCCAGAATAATTCCTTTACGCATTGGGTATCTCTAATCTGTCATTCTGAGCAAATCTCAGAATTTGAATGGGTCAAATTGCCCGTAACGCTGCAAGCTCTTCGAGCATGCGTCGGACACCTGCCTGCCACTCTGGCAGATCAAGTGCAAAAGTTTGCTGAAACTTTGCGTTATCAAGGCGAGAATTCAAAGGTCGCTGAGCCGGAGTGGGATAGCTGCTGGTCGGCAGAGGTTTCGCCTCTGTGAGCGCCAGCGCAACACCCGCCTTTCTTGCCTGAGTAAACACCAGGCTGGCGTAGTCGAACCATGTGGTGGTTCCTGAAGCAACCAGATGATAAAGACCAGCAACCGAAGAGTCACGCTGGGCAGCAATAATGGCATGAGCAGTACAATCAGCCAACAGATCTGCACCGGTTGGTGCTCCGTACTGATCGTTTATAATCCCCAGTTCAGCCCGCTCTTTCGCCAGTCGTAACATTGTCTTAGCGAAATTATTACCTTTAGTGGCGTAAACCCAGCTGGTGCGGAAAATAAGATGCTTGTGGCAGTGCTGCTTAATTGCCTGCTCACCTGCCAGCTTGCTTGCGCCATAAACATTGAGCGGCCCGGTAGCATCATCTTCTGCCCACGCCTGCTCTCCGTTACCGGGAAAAACGTAGTCAGTGGAGTAATGCACCAGCCATGCACCCAGCGCCTGAGCTTCTTTAGCGATGGCCTCGACGGTGACGGCATTAATTAAGCGTGCCTGTTCCGGCTCACTTTCCGCTTTATCAACGGCAGTGTAAGCGGCTGCATTTACGATGACGTCAGGTCGAAGGGCGCGGATGGTGGCAATGATGCCTGCAGTGTTAGTGAAGTCACCACAGTAGTCAGTAGAGGATGTTGCCAGCGCGGTGACGTTACCCAGCGGCGCCAGGGAACGTTGTAACTCCCAGCCCACCTGTCCATTTTTCCCGAACAGCAGAATATTCATGGCTGACGTTCACTATAGTTCTGCTCAATCCACGACTGGTAGGCCCCGCTCTTCACATTGCTAACCCACTCACTGTGAGTCAGATACCACTGCACCGTTTTGCGGATCCCGCTTTCAAAGGTTTCCTGCGGTTGCCAGTTAAGTTCTGCTGCAATCTTAGCGGCATCGATGGCGTAGCGGCGATCGTGGCCCGGACGGTCGGCAACATAGGTAATCTGCTGGCGGTAGCTGCACTCTTTAGGCACCAGTTCGTCCAGCAGGTCACAGATGGTTTCAACTACCTGCAGATTCTGCTTCTCATTGTGGCCGCCGATGTTATAGGTCTCACCTATCTGCCCTTGCGTCACCACGGTATAGAGCGCGCGCGCATGGTCTTCTACATACAGCCAGTCGCGGATTTGATCGCCTTTACCGTATACCGGCAGCGCTTTGCCATCCAGCGCGTTGAGGATCACCAGCGGGATCAGTTTTTCCGGGAAGTGGTATGGGCCATAATTATTGGAACAGTTGGTGACGATTGTCGGGAATCCGTAAGTACGCAGCCAGGCACGAACCAGATGGTCGCTGGATGCTTTTGACGCGGAGTAAGGGCTGCTGGGTGCATACGGCGTGGTTTCAGTGAACAATGGCAGCGCAGCACCCGCTGGCTCTTCATCAGGATGCGGCAGGTCACCATACACTTCATCCGTCGAGATATGGTGGAAGCGAAACGCCGCTTTACGGTCTGAATCTAACCCATTCCAGTAGCTACGCGCGGCTTCAAGCAGTACATAGGTACCGACAATATTGGTTTCAATAAATGCTGCCGGGCCGCTGATTGAGCGGTCGACATGGCTCTCCGCCGCCAAGTGCATTACCGCATCAGGCTGATGCTGGCTGAGAATGGCACTCATTGCCGCGCTATCGCAGATGTCGGCCTGCACAAAGGCATAACGTTCACTGCTGCTGACATCCGCCAGAGATTCCAGATTGCCTGCGTAGGTTAATTTATCGACATTGATGACGCTGTCAGAGGTGCTGCTAATAATATGGCGAACCACGGCCGAACCGATAAATCCGGCTCCGCCCGTCACTAGAATTTTCACGCTTCTATTCTCTCTGTATTCAATTTTATTTCTGCATCAGATGAATTTCTATTTCACTGTCATAATAGTGTCAGCAGTGAGCTTTATTCTCGCCACCATACGAACACCATAAATAAACGACATAAAACTCAGGCAACAAATAGCGAATTGCCAGCTGTCAGAAACATGGAGACCTTCCAAGATGATGCATAACATGCCGCTGAACAGCTGAATGGAAGTCATAATCGCCAAGGTCATTCGTCCACTAAACCCACACCGCATCAGGATATGATGCAAGTGCTCTCGGTCTGGACGGAACGGGCTAGTACCGCGGCGCACGCGGCAGATCATCACGCGGATCATATCCATCAACGGCAGAGCAATAATCCACAATGCGCTCACCGGGGCCATCACAGCATCCTGCCCTTGAGAGGCAAGGATAAGTAACCAGATTACGGTGAAGCCGATCAGCATGCTGCCAGCATCACCCATGAATATTTTGAATTTCCGCCCCCACGGCACCCCGAGGTTGAGCAGAATATACGGCATGCAGGCCACCACCAGCGCCAGGCACCACATCCCCAGCTCCGTTTGTCCGCCGAAGAAGAACAGCATGCTTAAGGTAGCAAAGGCCACGCTGGCCAGAGCACCGAGTAAGCCATCGATACCATCAACCATATTAAAGGCATTGATCGAACCGATCACGGCAAACAGCGTTACCAGATATCCGAGCGCCCCCAACATCAGCGGGTAGCCAAACAGGAAAGTACCCAGCGAGTCGATCCACAACCCCTGCCACATCATGATTCCCGCTACCCCGGCCTGTACCAGCATGCGCGGCATCACCGGCAGGTCAAAGCGGTCGTCAATGACGCCGACCAGCAGCAGCAGCGTGATGCACAGCATATAGACCGGAAAACCCGGCAGCCAGCCGGGCTGCAGACCATACAGTAGCCATAACGAAAAATAGATAGAGACACCACCCACCAGCGGGATGTGCCCGGAGTGATGCTTGCGTGCGTTCGGCTTGTCGACCAGGCCAACCCGACGCGCAATTTTTCGCGCAGCGAACAGCAGCGCCAGTGCGCCTACAAAGACAACAATGATATCTAGCATATGTTTACCCGTGCCCACAAAATTTAAGCATCCTGACTTAATTTGACCACGCTACCGCCCCTGGCTATAGCTACCAGTTGGCTGTCACTGATTCACCTACAAGCATAGCCAGTGAATTCCGGCCAGCTTTGTTTTTTTTATTGGATTTATCCTGGAAACAAATCCACATGTCGCGTAACAAAATTATGCGACAATTCTTATACTAATGGCGCGGTCACACAAGCTTAATCTACTATCTTTATGGTCTAATTTACCATTCTCAACCACGTTGAACAATTAAGTATCACTGACCGGTTATTTTTTGACACGCCACTACCGTTATGACGCCAGCGCTTATCGGTTGCAGTCTCGTGCAAAATTTCGCTGCCCGCAGAAATGAAAAAACTCCCAAATCAGGGAGTTTTTTTAATCAATGCCAGTCATGTCTGAACTATCGGTAACCGTTAGGATTGTTCGACTGCCAGTTCCAGGTATCGCGCATCATCTCATCGATACCGCGAGAGACGCGCCAGTTCAGCTCTTTGTCCGCCAGCGAGGCATCCGCCCAAAATGCCGGCAGGTCGCCAGCGCGGCGCGGTGAAATCTGATACGGCACCGGTTTACCCGCCGCTTTCTCAAAGGCTTTCACCATCTCCAGCACCGAGTAGCCAACGCCGGCACCGAGGTTATAGGCTTTATAGCCGTCAACCGCCGCGATATGGTCCAGCGCCTTCAGATGCCCTTCTGCCAGATCCATGACGTGGATATAGTCACGTTCACCCGTGCCGTCTTTTGTTGGGTAATCGCCACCAAAGATGCCGAGCTTTTCCAGGCGACCGATAGCGACCTGCGCAATGTATGGCAGCAGGTTGTTCGGGATACCGTTCGGGTCTTCGCCAATCTGGCCAGACTCATGCGCGCCAACCGGGTTAAAGTAGCGCAGCGCGATGGTTCTGAACTCCGGGTTTGCTTTAGCGTAATCGCGCAGGATCAGCTCAACCATCAGCTTGGAGGTGCCGTAAGGGCTGGTGGTGCCGCCGATTGGCGTGGTTTCCACGTAGGGAACCGGGGCATCAGCGCCGTACACAGTGGCGGAGGAGCTGAAAATAAACTGGTTCACACCGGCACTGCGCATCTCTTCCAACAGCACCAGCGTACCGGTGACGTTGTTCTGGTAATACTCCAGCGGCATGCGGGTTGACTCCCCTACCGCCTTCAGGCCGGCAAAGTGGATCACCGCGCTGATGCTGTTACTGGCGAAGATATCACGCAGGCAGGCGCGATCGAGGATATCACCTTCGCAGAACACCGCTTTCCTGCCGGTCAGCTTCTCAACCCGGCTGATTGATTCACGTGATGCGTTGCTCAGGTTATCCAGTACTACAACGTCGTCGCCGCGCTCAAGCAGCGCCAGCACCGTGTGGGAACCGATGTAGCCAGCTCCGCCCGTTACTAAAATAGCCATGTTGACTCCTTGCAACCACGCCGGGCGTGGCCACGCTCGGGTTAAGGTTGTTTCGCTAAAATCTTCTGAATTTCTTCGCGGAAATAGCGGCCCTGGTCATGGTTACGCAGGCCCCAGGTCACGAAGGCTTTCATGTAACCCAGCTTACGACCACAGTCAAAGCTGTCGCCGCTCAGCAGGTGCGCGTCAACCGGCTGTTTTTTATTCAGGTTGGCAATGGCGTCGGTCAGCTGATAACGGCCCCAGGCACCCGGCTCAAGGTTTTCCAGCTCGGTCCAGATATCCGCAGACAGCACGTAGCGACCTACCGCAGCCAGATCGGAGTTCAGCGTCTGTGGGTTTTCAGGTTTCTCGACGAACTCAACAATAGAGGCCACTTTACCGGCAAAATCCAGCGGCTCGTCGGTGGTGATCACCGAGTATTCGGAGAGATCGGCTTCCGGCATGTGGTGTGCCAGTACCTGGCTGCGGCCGGTCTCTTCGAAACGTGCCACCATGGCAGCCAGGTTATAGCGCAGTGGGTCGGCGCTGACGTTGTCCAGCAACACGTCCGGCAGTACCACAACAAACGCTTCGTCATGCAGCATCGGGCGCGCGCACAGCAGCGCATTCGCCAGGCCCAGCGGCTGAGGCTGGCGCACGTTCATAATGGTCACGCCCGGTGGGCAGATAGATTTCACTTCGCTCAGCAGGGAACGCTTAACGCGCGCTTCGAGCAGGGCTTCCAGTTCGTAGGAAGTATCAAAATGGTTTTCGACCGCATTCTTGGACGCGTGGGTGACCAGAACAATTTCCTTGATACCTGCTGCCACGCACTCGTCGATGATGTACTGAATCATCGGCTTATCGACTACCGGCAACATCTCTTTAGGAATGGCTTTTGTAGCAGGGAGCATATGCATACCGAGACCCGCAACCGGGATAACTGCTTTAAGCTTGGTCATATTTTTTCCATATAAATGAAGTAAAAAACGTTCACTCATTATGCATTAAAGGGATGATTCACAAGTATAATCTTAATCTGAAAAAATAGCGCCAGGGCCAGCTATAAAAAAGGCCACCGCCAGGGTGACCTTATATTTATTACCGGGTTACAGGATGCCGCTGAACCATTCGGGCATCACAAATAAATTATAATAACTGACCAGCGCCATGATTCCGACGAACACCACCGACACCGACACCCACTGGCGGGCGTACGGAATGAAGCGGATCCCAATCACTGGCTTAATAAAGAACGGATGCGCGAAGCCAGAAATCAGCACCTGTGAAATCGACAGCGTCAGCGCCACGTAAGCGACATTTGGCCAGATCCAGGTTGTCGCCAGCACCGCAACCACGATCAGACTGGCAACAATATTCCAGTAGAACTCGACATTGGTGCGGCCATTGGCCTGGGAGATCGCGCCGGTCAGCCCGCCCATCGGGCGCAGCATGCCGAACAGCAGCATCAGTGGGATCAGGTGCCCTACCGCCTCATGAGCCGTACCGTAAAGCACGCGAACAATCACCGGGGAGAGAATACCAATCGCCAGATACATCAGGCTGCTGAACAGCATAATCGCCAGCGTGCCCTTGAGGAACAGCTTCTGCAGCTGCGCAGGCTCATGCTGTTTTTCAGCAAAGCGTGGCAGTGCCAGGCGGTTAATGACCGGCGTCACCAGCTTCAGCGGTTGCAGCACCAGCTCTTTTGCCAGCGAGTAAACTCCGAGCATCTCGGCGCCCATCACCTTGCCGACGATAAGGGAGTCGGCCTGAGTGCGCAGCTGGTTAATGGTCTGCGAGCCGAGCTGATACACGCCGTACTTCATCGAACTGAAGAAGGTGCCTTTATCAAACTCAAAGGTTGGACGCCACGACTTCTCACCAAACCAGATCATGCAGAGAATACGCATGGCGGCATTGGCGAACAGGCCGAGGATCACCGCCGAAACGTTAAGCGGCGTGAGGTACAGCAGCGCGACCGTCAGAGCGAAAGCGAGGAACTTAGTCACCATCTCTATCTTCGCCAGCAGCACCATGCGCTTGGCTTTGATAAAGTGCGCCTGATACTGCGACAGCGAGCCGAGCACCAGGAAGTTCAGGCTGGTCAGCATGATCAACCCGGTGAGCTGCGGCAGATGATAAAAGTACGCAATCGGCCAGGCAATGGCGATTAGCAGCAGCCCGGTCAGCAGGCTGAGCAGCACGTTCACCCAATAGATGGTGCTTTGCTCTTTGCGGGTTATGTTCTGGCGATGCACGATATAGCTGCTCATCCCCATATCCTGCAACACCATGGCCACCGCGAGGATGGCATTGATAATTGCCAGAATACCCAGTTCATGCGCTTCCAGTTTGCGCGCCAGTACGCCCAGCTGAACCACTTGCAGTACCGCAGCAAAACAGGTACCACCAAACAGCCATACGGCCTGGTTTTTTAAACTACTCACGCTAATTGCTCCAGAATTTCGGCCAGCCTGCGGTAGGCAATATGCTGGTTAAACTCGGTTTCAACCTTAAGACGGGCTGCGGCCACCACCGGGGCTACATCGGCTTCGCCCTTCGACAATTTCAGCAGGATGTCGGCCAGCGCTTCGGCGTCGCCCTCTGGCGCCAGCCAGCCGGAGACATTGTGCTCGATCAGCTCAGGAATACCGCTGTGCTCGCTCGACACCACCGGCAGCCCGACGGCCATCGCCTCCATCAGCGCGACAGGGATCCCTTCCATATCGCCATCGGCAGCGGTCAGCGACGGCAGCAGGAAGATATCGGCTTCATCCAGATAGCGTTTAATCTCCTCCTGCGGTTTGAAGCCAACCATCTTCACGCACTCTTCCAACTTGGCGTTGGTGATGGTGGCACGCAGCTCATCTTCAAGGTCGCCGTTACCGACGATGGTGTACTCGAAGTGACCGCCCTGCGCTTTCAGGATTTTGCAGGCATCAATCGCCACGCCCAGCCCTTTTTTCTCGGTCAGGCGAGCTACGGAGAGAATGCGCAGCGGCTGGTGAAGCGAATCACGGGCCTGCAGATTAAATTTCTCCGGCTCGATCCCCATGCGCGTCACGTGGATCTTCTCCGGCGGGCAGCCCATCTCGATCAGCTTGCGCTCCCACAGATGACTGATCGGCAACAGCAGTTCGCTCTGGGTAAACAGGCGCGCGTAATCCTCTTTGTGCTCTTCAAGGATATGGCGGCGGGAGATATCCGCCCCGTGGAATACGGTGGCCTGCTTGCCCTGCAGTACGCCAAGCTCGCGCAGCTTGTTCGCCAGCGCCCCGGCGTAGCCGAAGTGCACCAGGAACACGTCCGCGACAAACGGCGTCTTGTTGGCGGCAACAATCGCCGGCAACAGCAGCTTGCTCGACTGCGCGCCGTAGCGCCCGATATTGAATGATTTCAGGGTGGCGGAGCTAAGAATTTTCGGCAACACGATCTGCAGACGCTGCTTCAGCTTGTCCGCATTGGTCACCTTCTCTTCCGGCAGCAGATAGTGGGTTTTTTCCGCCAGATTATAGCGGTCAAAGGCCCCGTGCCGGTTTACCAGATCGCCCGGGAACACCGAGATAATCTCAACGTCATAGCCGATATCAATAAAATGCGTCACCTGGTTCAGCACGAAAGTTTCAGAGCTGACCGGAAAACGCATCGTGAAAAATGTTAATTTCATTGGTTCACCCTAAGAGTTTAACCACGTCGTCAGTGATCCGGTTACCCAGCATCCGTTCCTGTTCCACAGCGCTGTCTACCTGCTGTTTCACCGCATCGTAGTTATCCAGTACGGTATTCACTTTCGTGATAATGCTGCCGTCCATCAGGCTCTTCACATCGCTGGCCATCTCTGGCAGACCCAGCTGGTTCATCACCCCAAGGGATTTGTGCTCATAGTTAATCGCCACGGCTGGCGTACCAAAGTTCATTGAGATAATCGCCGAGTGCAGGCGTGTACCAATCGTCAGGTGGCACTGACCCAGCAGGATACCCAGCTCAAGGTCGTTAAACTCATCCATGATGACGTGGTACTTATCTTTCTGTTCGATATGGTCGCTCAGGGTCATCGCCACCATACGGTCATCTTTGTTGTAGCTGTCGATGCCGGTACAGGTCGAGAACGCCACCACCTGGTAGCCGCGGGCGATCATGGCGTTGATCACTTTGCCAAAGGCTTCTTCATACTGCTGCTGCGTAACGCCCAGTCGCTTGTCGAACGGGGCCAGTTCACGCACGGTGATGGCAATGGTCTTTTGCTGGCCGATAACCTGCTGCCAGTGCAGCAGGTTATGGCCCGGCTCCGCCACTTCACGTGCGCGCACCAGAAAGGCGGTATCAGCACCTTTTACCACTTTCCCGGTGGTGATACCGCCCTGCTTCATCATCTCCAGGCTGACGCTTTCACGCAGCACCAGGCTGTTTACGCGGTCAAAGACAAAATTGGCGATTTCATTAAAGCGCGGCTTCTGGAAAGGACCCACGCTGTGCCCAATCATATGAATCGGCTTGCCGGCCAGCAGCGCACAGAGCGAGTGTTCAAACTGCAACGGGCCGTAAAGGTCAACGAAGAACGAGCCACCGACCTGAATAATCGCGTCATACTGCTTCAAGTTGTCGCTGAACTCCTGCAGATACTGCGGCACAGGAAACAGCTTAAACACGCCGCGTTTGGCTATATGCGCCATCATGATTTTCGGCATCAGACGGCGCTTAATTTTATCTACCAGCTTGTTTTTGCCCTTTTTAGTCTGCAAAAAGAGCGCATCTGGCAGAATATCTTGCTGGAGCAGGTAACCAGAACTGGTTGGATAACGGCTAATAACGTCAATATCGAGGTCGTTCCTTGCCAGGTTTAACGAATCAATAATCCCGCGTAAAATAGCGCCATCACCACGATTTCCACATGTATGATTGCCAACTAACAAAATCTTCATAACTACTCCAGAAAAAATTTTATAATTCTTACAGGCCTAAATGACCTTAAGTGGTTAATTAACAAGTCTTATTGTTTAAAAACTGCCAAACACCCATCAATACGTCTTAACCGCTTAAAACAGGCTGCCTTTCCAGGCATCAGAAAAACAGCCTGATAACTCTGAAAAACCGTGGTCTTAACGAAAAACTGACACTATTTCAGTGCGAAATAGGGAATAGCTACCTGCTTGCCGTTAAGAACAATCGAGACAAACCCCTCGGGATGGTCGGTATTTACCTGATCGGCGCTCAGCGGGCGGGAAGCCATCAGCAAATCGCCATTTTCATTAGCGCCGATGCCCGCTTTACCATTGTGCAGGCTGAAGCGCTGCACCGCACGGCTGGCGTCTTTGCCCGTTGGCGCCGCGCCAAATTTCATGCTGCTGTCGAAGCGCGCGCAGCGTCCGGTCTTGAAGCGGTCTTTAGCCGTGGTTTTGATCAGCACCCCGGCAGAAGCAACCCAGCCGTCAATTTTGACGAAGACCTGCACATCGGTGTCGTGCGGCGTCACGATCATCACGTCGAGCACCGGACTGGCACCTTCCGCATGCCATGAGGCTTCAAACTTGTGGGTTTTGCGCTGCAGGCTGACGATCGCCCGCCCGCCGGTAGTCTTATCGCCGACCACCTTATTAAGCGGCGCGCTGCTGCTGCCGTTACTGAATGAGGACTGGCCGAAGATTTCAATCTCCCACGCATCGCCGACATCCGGGGTATAGATGTTGCCCAGCTCAACCCATTTCTGCTGATTGCTGTTGTTTTCGATGCGGAAACGCGAAGTCAGGTAGTTGTACTTCATGCTGCCGTCGACCGCGATACCGTAGGATTCCACGCGGGTTGAACCGCGCTCCCAGGCGCCCAGCCACTCACCTTCCGCCAGCGAGTTATCGATCCAGCTGCCGGCCTGCAGATTCGTCTGGCGCGTATTCAGGCGCGAGTTATGGGCGATCAGCGGGTTCTTACAGGTTTCCAGGCTCAGGGCATCGATAATCCACTGGCCGTTGGAGATGTCGCCGGGGAATTCGGTATGCTCGATCCAGCCGTTGTGGATCAGCGACTGACCGCAGCGCTGCAGGTTAAGTACTTTCCCTTCGGTGCAGTACTGCGCGTTAAAGTTAGACAGCTCGATGGCGGTGCTGTGGTCCCACTTGCCCTGCGGCGCGTTCGACCAGACAGATTTGATTACGTCGCCGCTGCAGCGCAGCGCATACCACTGGTCAATTTTACAGTCGAGGGTGTCCATCAGGCTGAGCGAGGTGCCGCCAACGCGCACGAAGCGCAGGCAGGCGCCGCGGAAATACTGGCCGCCGGCGCATTTATTGTCGAAGAAGCCCTGCCTGTTCGGGCGCTCGTCGGTGCGGCCGTTGAACTGCAGGTTGCTGACTTCCACCCAGCGGGTATTCACCTTAAAGACAAAGTCTGAATCGCCGTCGGAAACAATGGTGGTGGCCGGGAAGTAGCCAAAGTTGACCATCGCACCAGAGATGCGGAAGAAGCGCGTTTGCTGTGCAGAGAAATCGCAAGCGCTGACGAAGAACGTCCCCGCCGGGAACTGCAGGCAGATCTGCTGATTGGCATCCTGCGCCCACTGGTACATGGCCTTGATTGCCGGTGCGCTGTCGGTTTTGCCGTCGTCAATCGCCCCGAAATCAAACAGGGTCAGGCGGTTGAAGTCCTCAACCACGCGGCGCCAGTGGAAGTCGCCGTTGCCTGCGATAATCACCCCGCCATCATCTTTGGCGGCGCTGAGGTTACCGACAAACTCGCCGCCGCCGACCTCCAGCCCTTCATGCCAGCTCTTCAGCTTGATCTTGGCACCGCTGAACAGCGGGCGGGTTTTACGCAAGTCATCCACCGAGGCAATTTCACCGATCAGCTGGTAGCCGGCGGGCTGTGCCAGGCGCTGGCTGAAGTTGTTACTGCCGCGCGTCACGTCAGGGATGTTAAACAGCGTTTGTCCGCCGTCATCCACCACCGCCATCGAGTGCGACGGGTCAGCAATCAGCGCGGCATTATCGGCAATAAACTGCTCGAAGCTGCCTTTATTCAGCGCCACCGGCTGCTGCACTTCAGACACGTTGCCTTTGGCATCGCGCAGGTAGAGGCTAATCAGATTGCCCGCTTGGGTCGGGTCGCTGCCGGCTTTACCGATATAGAGTTTGCCGCTGAAATTTTTCCAGAACTGATCCGGCATGGTAAAGACATTTTCCGGCGTCAGAATAGGCACATCACCCTTCGGCAGATCGCCAGGATTGACACTTTTCAGGGCCAGTGTGGGGTTACTTTTGGCCGCATTAGCGGTGAATGAGCTTACAGTGAACCCTGCAAGAATCGATGAGAACGCAGTGAGTAATTCTCTTCTTTTCATGATGTTGTCCCGTGGTCAATTTTTGGTCCTGCAGCACAGCAGGTATGAAACAGACTTCCAGAGGTCAGGCGCGAGCCCGTGCCGTCATTAAATCAGCGACAGCCAGGCTTCTTTGATGACCTTGCCGTCAAACTTGAGGGCGGTCGTTTGGGTACTGGCGCTCATGGCGTAAAACAGCTCATCGTCATGGGCAAGCTGATTCATGCTTTCGATAAAGCGCGCTTTATCGTTCATCGCCACCAGGAATCCATCCTGCTGATGATTAACGATCTCCTGCGGCCCGGTCGGGCAGTCATACGCCACCACCGGCAGGGACCAGGATTTCGCTTCCAGCAGCACCAGCGGCAAGCCTTCATAGCGCGAGGTCATCAGCGCCATATCGCTGTCGCGATAGTAGTCGTTGATATTGCTGACGCGGCCGACAAAATTGACGCTGTTGCTGATATTCAGACGCGCCGCCTGGGCTATCAGCTGCTCTTTCAACTCACCGTCACCGGCAATCACCAGCTTCCAGTCAGGATTGGTCGCCACAAAGCCCTGCCAGACATCCAGCAGCAGATCGAAACCTTTCTGATGATCCAGGCGGCCGACGGCCAGCGCCTGGTAGTGGCGCTGAGTGCGGTGATGATTTTTGTACACCACAGGATTGGGGATGGTTTTGCTGGCGATATTCCAGCCGTTGAACACCTGATGGTCTTTATCCGTCAGCACAATTACGCGGTCGTAATAGCGCAGCATCAGGTACTTGAGGAGTTTGATCGGTTTACTGAAGGAGTTAATCGCCACGTGCTCGCAGGCGTACACTTTGGCCGTTTTCTTTTTCAGCGTCATCATGCTGTACAGGGCAAACATCACGCTGAGGCGCCCCATGCTGATCAAAAACACTGCGTCAAACTGCTCCTGATGAATGCGTTTCACCACGCTTTTCAGCGGCTGCTTTTCACCGGCAAAACTGACAATTTGCTGCACATGCTCAAAGGGATAGAACGGCTGCCCCGAGCCTTCCAGCGAATAGACGGTAACCTCATGCTGCGGGCCTAAACACTCCGACATAAAGTTACAGATGTTCTCCGTTCCGGCATAGGAATAGGCATCTTTGATAACCAGCACGATTTTTTTCATGATTAAAACCACCTCAAGAACTGCCAAATTTATCTGTGTTTCAAAGTGAACAACACGCCATTAACCATGTACCAGACATAGTAGTAATAGACTTTCAGCGGGTTATTTTTAAAAATGAACTTCAACAGGTCGAGATGCCATTTGGCCGCTTTATTTTTATTGCGCGACAGCGAGTCACCCATCTCGTAATAGGTCACCAGATTTTTATCGATCACCCGCGCCTGCTTATATTGTTCAAACAGCTCGTACAGGAACAGGAAGTCTTCGTGGCCCTTTTTCTTAAACAGCACCGTTTTTGCCGGGCGGCGATAGCAGACGGAAGAGAAGCAGATACGGAACTGCTTTTTCACAAAGCTATCCTGCATCAGATAGGGTTTGCCGTAGCGCACGTCATAGGATTTGGTGCGCGAGCGGTAGCTGTAATCGCTGATCACCAGATCGTCGCCGGAGGCCAGCGCCCGCGTTTGCAGCATCAGCTTGTCACTGAACCACTCATCATCACTGTCGAGGAAAGCAATAAACGGTTCGCGCGCCGCTTTCAGGCCGACATTGCGGGTTTCCGCCGCGCCGAGGTTGATCTCATTGCTGAGGATCGTGATGCGCTCGTCGGTGCAGTGCTGGCGCACGAACTCCAGTGAATCATCGGTAGATTTATCGTTAATCAGGTAGATCCGCCAGTCAGTATAGGTCTGATCAATCACCGACTGCACCGCCCGCAAAATGGTCGCGCGCGCGTTGTACATGGGGATAATAATCCCGACCGTGCCGATTTGATTATTCATCTGATACCCTGAATCTGAGGTTTATAAATTATTAAATTTTCAGGGCCGGGTATGCCCGGCCGCGACGTTAATTAAAACAATCTGAATATTGGCGCGATGCTGTAACCGTTAATCGACTGCACCGACAGGATGGTGTTGTAAGCCAGGTAATAAGACGTCATGGCAAACAGCAGCCCAAAGTTCAGCAGCACGTTACGGATGCGCATCATCAGGAAGGCCAGCAGCAACGGCTCGCAGTGCAGGAACAGGTTACCTACGCGCCCACCCAGGATTGAGAAGTCTGAGAAGACGATACGCACCGCCGCACCCGCCGAATAGGCGATAAACAGAATATAGGCGATGCGATCTTCTTCTTTAATCGGCTGGCGGAAGTAGACCACGGTGAAGAAGGCAATAAAGGCGATGTTTTTCAGGTTCGCCAGGCCAAACACCGGCGAGGCAGCATCAAACACCGTACCGCTATAGCCCATGGCGCGGTCGCCGATCACCGGCACAATACCCAGCGAGTCGAGGAACAGCTTTTTACCGCCGACCAGGCCTAATGGGATAGCGGCAAACACCATCGCCAGACCGAAGTACTTACGCTCTTTCAGGAACAGGAACGGCAGCACCATCAGCACCGCATAGCCAGTGGAGTGCGACTGGGTACTGAATGCCAGGAAGACAAACGCCATGAAGTACTTGCGCCCGGCCGCCGAACAGATACAGGCCACGGCGAAAGCACTCGACAGGCCGAAACGGATCTGGTTCATATCCTTGTTGATAAACAGGTGCGCTGAGTACAGGCACAGCGAACAGAGGATCAACGGCGAATACTTCTTATAAATCCAGGCGTTGGTCGATACGGCAATAAATGCGACAAACAGCAGGAAGTAGTAGCTTTCATGCGTGAACCAGCCCAGCACCCATGCCAGCAGCATAAACAGGTTTTCATAGCGGTAGATATCCGCCACGGTGGCGTAGCCACTGATAGTGGTCTGCCGCGAGAAATCGTGGAAGAAGCCAAGATACTGCCAGTCATCGATACCCGAATTTGGCCCCCTGAAACCGGCAAACATGATCAGCGCCACCGTACCAATAAAGAAGAAGTAGGTCAGCACGCGCTTCATTTTTGGTTCATTGGCCTGGTTAATCGATGCCAGTTCAAAAAAACAGAAAACGAGAATGGTGTAGCTAATTATCCAATATATTGCCATGTTCTAATCCGCCCGTTCTTTATAATTCTTATAGTGCTACTTCCCCCCTAAACGCGCCCTGAATTTATCTTTCAGACGATTAAGGAAGTAAGTGCGGTTATCTTTATTGGTTAAGAAAAAGTAGCGGGCAAAGCTGAGGCTGGCCTGAAATGACTTGCCATCCATCTTATAACGTAACGGCAGCTTGTACGCTTTATAGGTGTGGATATCACGGCGAGTCAGGTACGGCTTCATATTATCGAGCCAGAAGTAAGAGTACTTCACCGACTCACCCTTATGCTTGGAGCCAAACTTGGTCACCAGATGATAGTTCGCCAGCGGCTGCGCAATCATCACGAACTCATAGCCAAGGCGATCGGCGCGGATGCAGAAATCGTAATCCTGATGGCGGATGTACTTCTGATCAAAGCGGATCTCCTGCGCATATTCGCGCTTCAGCACAATGGTGCTGGTCTGGATAAAGCCATAGCAGCCAAACAGATATTCGGCCACGGTTTCAGTGCGCGACACCTGCTGTAGCGGCAGCACTTTCAGGAAGTGACCGTCCTGAATAATGTTAACCTGGCTATAGATAATAAACTTCTGCTTACCCTGCCCTTCCAGCTGCCGGATGAGCTTCAGGCTCTCCTGCAGCTTGTCCTTGTGCCATTCGTCATCGGCATCGAGGAAGCTGATATAGTCGCCGGTCGCCAGTTCGATGCCTTTATTGCGCGCGCCGGAGCCGTTGAGCTTCTCCTGCGACAGCACCAGGTTGATCTTCAGCTGCGCGTAACGCTCGGACTGCACCACCGCAGCCAGCTGTTCGGCATCGGCGGATTTATCATCAATGATGATCACTTCAAAATTCTGGTAACTCTGCGCTGCCACACAATCCAGGGTGGTCACGATAGATTCGGATGCATTATATGCAGGAATGACGATGGAAAATAAAATATCCTTCATTGTCAGGCACCTTTTAATCGTCCAAAACAACATTCTAAAAAATAAAGGAACCTTCAAAGAAGGTTCCTCAGGGTTTACTTAGCTTTTCGCATCCTGCTTGTAGCTGTAGTCGTAATAGTCATAGCCGTAACCATGAGAATTAGCGGCCTTACGCACTACGGCATTGAGGATCACCCCTTTAATATCGATACCATTCTGGGCGAAGCGCTTGTAGCTGAACTCGACCTCTTTCACGGTGTTGGTTTCGAAACGCGCCACCATCAGTGAAGTCCCTGCCATCTTGCCGATGATGGAGGCATCGGTCACAGCCAGAATCGGTGGCGTATCGATCAGCACCAGATCGTAGTTCTTGCTGGCCCAGTCGAGCAGCTCGCTCATGCGGTTATGCATCAACAGTTCGGACGGATTCGGTGGCACCTGGCCGCGGGCGATAAAGTCAAAGCCGTACGGACCGTGCTGCACCAGTTCACTGCTGAGCGGCGTTTTACCGGACAGGATGTTCGACAAACCGCTTTTGGTTTCCGCACCCAGCAGGTCGTGGGTGTATCCACGGCGCATATCACCATCGATGAACAGCACTTTCTGACCGGCCTGAGCCACCAGTGTCGCCAGGTTGGTACTGATAAAGGTTTTACCAATCCCCGGGCTGGCACCGGTAATCATCAGAATGTTGTTTTTCGCTTCCATCATCGCAAAGTGCAGGCTGGTACGCAGGCTGCGGATCGCTTCGATAGAGAGGTCGGTCGGGTTACCCAGCGCCAGCAGCGTATTGTGCGGGTCAGCTTTGGCTTTCAGGCCGCGTTTGGCCAGCGCTTCAGCATCTTTCTTACGCTGCCAGTCGGAGAGCGGCACGCTGGCGTAAACGCTCAGGCCCAGCTCTTCCAGCTGCTCAGGGTTGTCGATACCGTGGTGGAACAGTGCCTTCAGCAGAATCACGCCTACAGAGACCACCAGGCCAACAATCAGGCTGGCGGCAATCAGCAGCAGTTTCTTCGGTGCCACAGGCGTACCGGCAGTTTCCGCATGGTCGATAATACGCACATCACCGACGGTGCTGGCTTTGCTGATGTTCAGTTCCTGCTGACGGTTCAGCAGCTGCATGTAGATCTCCTGCCCGGCCTGCACATCACGCGTCAGACGCACGATTTCCTGCTGGGTTTGCGGCATCTGGCTGATTTTGCCGTTCAGCTTTTTCTGCTGATCTTCCAGCGTCTGGCGTTTTTCCAGCAGCGCACGGTAGGTTGGGTGATCTTTCTTGAACAGCTGGGACACTTCTGCTTCACGGAAGGTCAGCTCGTTCAGCTGGCTCTGGATGCTGACGGAAGAGTCGAGCGCCGACTTGGCTTCCAGCGACATATCCACCGAGTCATTCTGGCGACGGTAGCTGTTGAGCTTATCTTCAGCCTGGTCCAGCTTAGCGCGCACTTCCGGCAGCTGGTGCTTAAGGAACTCGAGGCTCTTCTCGGCTTCTTCAGATTTACGCTCAACGTTCTGATACAGATAGTTGTTAATAATCTGGTTCAGGACCAGGCTGATCTGCTGCGGATCTTCACCGTTATAGGTCAGGCCCAGCACGCCGGTGTCTTTACCCATATCGGCCACGGTCAGGTTGCTGCTGACCAGTTTGATCGCCTGCAGGTCGCTGAGTTTGGTCACGGTGAAGCTGGTACCCTCATCCGCTTTAATGTCGCTGACCAGCATGGTGACATCGCCGTGCTGCTCGAACTGACCCACTTTACCTTTAAACAGCTCATCACCATCTTTGCTGACGGTGTAGCTGTCCGGGCCATCGACTTCAACGGTCAGCTGACGCTTTTCCCACACCGCCGGCACTTTCATGCGCGAGATGGCGATCTGCGCCGGTTTGTTGCCCATCATGCGCGACAAACCTTTACCGATCAGCGGGAAGAAGTCTTCCTGCACCAGCACGTCGAGGCCAAGGTCCTGAACCGTTTTGCCCAGCACCATACGCGAGGTCACGATTTCCACTTCGGTCGCGGAAGCCGGCTGTGAATTCGGCATCATCTGCGTCAAATCATTCAGGACGGTGTTGGCGTTTTTCGACTCCACCTGCACCATCGCATCGGCGCTATAAATCGGTGTTGCGAACAGGCTGTACAGCGTGCCCATCAGCATAAACAGCGCTGTGACAGCCACAATGATCCAGCGATGGTCAATAAGTTGTCCCACAAGGTGCGCCAGATCGAATCCGCTAGAATCGTCTTTAGGCGCTGACGGTGCCTTACTTTTTATTTTCATGGAGGTCCCAACTATCGGCTTAATGCGTTGACCCATTTCTGGGCAGCGTTTTCAAGGATTCCGTACACGGCTTCAAAGGCATCGCGGCTTTTCTTATACGGGTCCGCTATTTCCTGCTGATTGATCCAGTGTCCAAACAGCATGGTTTTGCCACGTACGGAGGGGTTGATGCGGCACACCTGGTCGACATGTTTTTTTTCCATCACCAGGATCAGGTCATAATCCCGGCACATGTTCGAGGTGAGCTGCTGTGCCGCATGACCTTCCAGCGACACACCATGCTCACTGGCCACGCTGCTGGCGGTTTCGTCAGCAGCGTGATCAACCAGAGCGCCCAGCCCTGCGGAAGCGATATTCTTCTCAGGCAGTGCGGTTTTCAGCAGCCGTTCCCCGGTCGGGGAGCGGCAGATGTTGCCTACACAAACGACTAAGATTGAATTAATCATAATGATCCCCGAGGGTTACCAGTTATGAAGCGTCTGCACGGTTCGTGTCGCATCGTAAACACCACTGATGGTTGGGACCAGCTGTGAAATCACGCGGTTCCAACGTGCCAGAGGCGTCGAGGTGACATAAACGATGTCATAAGGTTCTAGCTGGAACTCAGTTCCCATTACCATCGCGGCGGCATCTTTAGTATTAAGCTGATAGATGTTGGCGATTTTACTGCGGTTTTGTCCACGAATCGGACGGATAACGAAGACGCCCGTTGCATCTGCCACGGTCTGGTCCATACCCTGTGCATTACCCAGCGCTTCCGACAGCGTCATACCGCTGCGGTCCATTTTCAGCGTGGCCTGCTGCTTGACTTCACCCATCACAAACACTTTGAGATCGTCATTACGCGGCACATAGAGAATGTCGCCCGGGTAGAGCAGATGGTTTTGCGACAGGTCGCCATTCTGCATCAGCGCCTGCAGCGAGATCGGCTGCTCCTGGCCGTTGTGCGTCAGCACCACGTTGCGCCAGTCGGCGTTGGCAGTCAGACCACCCGCGGCATTGATCGCATCCAGAATCGTCAACGGCACGTTAGTGATTGGCTGCTGTCCAGAGGTGGTCACTTCCCCGGTCACGTAAGTTTTTTGCGATTTGAACGAGGCGATGCTGACATCCACCTGCGGGCTTTCGATGTACTGCGCCAGACGGCGGGCAATCTCATCGCGCACTTCCTGCACGGTACGGCCGGCAACGCGCACGCGGCCGATGTACGGATAGAAGATGGTGCCGTCGGAATGTACCCAGTTACCGGTGTCGCTGGCGCTACGATACTGACCGGCTGGCGTGGTCAGTTCCGGGTGATCCCAGACGGTCACGGTCAGGACATCGCCCACACCAACGCGGTATTCATAGTTCTGCACCTCGCGCTGCAGACCGGCATTGGCCTGCGCCACAACGGGCTTCGGCTTCATGCGTTCTACCAGGCTTGGCGTCAGCGGGTAGACATTGACGTATTTATCAATGTCAAAGTCGCTGTCCTGTTGCTTGACGACATCTTTCCCCATGGTGGAGAGATGACTGCCCGGCTCGATAGTACAGCCGGAAAGGAGTGCTGCGGATACCAGCAGGGGTATCAATTTAGTTTTGATTGTAATCATCTAGTTCATCGCTATCAGTAATTTGAATGATAGTGGCGAGACCGCCGCTGTGTAGCGTCTAAAAGTAGCTAATTGCTCAAATCAGGCACTGGTACTGTTGGTCATTATCTTTAGCCCCCTGGCTTCGTTTTAATAAGCCCCATCGCGTTTCAACACCACGCCGACGGTTTTAAATAAGATGGCGATATCGTTCCACAGTGACCAGTTCTTCACGTACCAGGAGTCGAAGTAAACACGGGTTTCATAGTCCACGTCGTTACGCCCACTCACCTGCCACAATCCAGTCATGCCTGGTTTAGCCATAAAGTAGTAATCAACATCCCCCGCATAACGCTCCAGTTCGGCTTCGATCACCGGACGTGGACCCACCAGGCTCATCTCACCGCGCACCACGTTCCACAGCTGCGGCAGTTCATCAAGGCTGGTTTTGCGGATGAAATGGCCAACGCGGGTAATGCGCGGGTCATTTTTCAGCTTAAAGTCTTTATCCCATTCTTCACGCGCTGCCGGGTCGGTTCGCAGCACCTCCTCCAGAACCTCCTTGGAGTTCACTACCATTGAGCGGAACTTCAGACATTTGAATTTGCGGCCGTTAAGGCCCACGCGTTCGTGACCGTAGATAGGCGCCCCACCATCGCGGGAGACCATAAAGATCAGGACAGCCAATGCGGGCATCAGCATGGTGATAATGCTCAGCGCACCCACAATATCGAAGCTGCGTTTCAGGAAACGCGAAGTGCGCTTGGCGAGATTGTTATTTACGCGCAGGATCATCACTTCATGACTGAAGATATATGCCATATCCGTGCCATAAAGCGGAACGCCGCGTAAAGAAGGGATGACCGAAACAGAACGGCAGTTATGTTTAGCCAGATTTTTCAGCCACAGATCGCGCGACTGGCTCTGCTCATATTCCACGGCCACGATAAACTGCGTTTCGCTGTTTACCAGTGACCATAGCTGCTGCTCATCTTTGAGTACCGGAATACCAAACAGCTCCAGAGCAGGCTGGCTACCGTCAACATCAAAGAATGCCACCACGTCGAAGCCCATCACTTCTTCGCTTTGCAGCGCTTTATACGCCTCTTCCGCATTCTTACCGCTGCCAAGAATAATGGACTGTTTCTTCCATAACTTGTTGCGGTTAAGCACGCGTTTCACTACCGAGCGCCCGATTGGAATCATCACCATCGCCAGCAGCCAGGTTAATACCCAGATCCAGCGGGAGAGTTCCCATTTGGACAGTGCGCTAATCGACAGATCAACAATGGAGAACACCAGAATTGTTCTGAAGACTTCTTTTAACTCAAACCAGAACGGCTTGCGGTAAGTGTAATGGCGTAATCTCACCCAGAACCAGCCAACACAAACTACAGAGAGTAAAATATGTGTTGCTATTTTCAGGTTTAGATCGTGAGCCGGTATTTCTGACAGAATATCACCAGGCAAACTATTAATCAGCATAATGGCAATTGCCAATGCTGCATTAAAACAGATGAGATCTGAAAGAGCCAATGACAGTTTTATTAACAACCCTTTAAAGGTAAATTCAATATCGCGCATAGTTAACTCGTAATTTTTATCTTAGGAAGCCTGTGTTTTATTGGTTTCAAACCTGAAGATGCGTGTCTTAGCAACACGGCGGTTATTACACAGGAAACTTATTTAGGGAGTCTGGCAAAAAGGTCATTATAGCTGCATAGCGGCAAGAGATTTTGGCAATAAAATCAACATAAACGTTTACTGTCCGCGGCGCTTCCTGAACAGTCTCAAGACTCGTCAGGACACGCTACCGCCCCTGGCTTGTAGCTGCCAATGCGCTGTAAATGTTTCCGTATCATGTTGTTCACCCGTCATCTCTTACGGCAGGCTTTAGCGTTTATCAGCAAGTTGCGTGTCGAATCACATAAATCAACATCCAACCGCTCAGCACTGCGCTAAATACAACATCCACGCAGACATTCAGTAACACGTTGCTATACTAGTTATAACTGGCCTGTTTACAAGAGGCTCCCTGCGCCCGTACCTTCTTTTAGGAATAAGACTACCTTACGACTGTGTCAGTACCACTCATAGCCCCACCCCTTACACAGTAAAATTCGGAATTAGCCCATATAGCAATTTAAGACTAATCCTGCTCGGTGCGTTATTACCTGTTAAGTATCACGCTTTAATCAGATAGCCCCTATACGATTATTCCTGAAAGCCATCAGATTAAGAATTTCGGAAGTAATGGGTTAATAACACAGCGTGATTGCTGTTTTTTTGTTCGCCAGCCTGCTAAGCAAAAGGCGCAGAAATGCCGTTGCAGGTTGAAATGCCCGGCAAAGCGTCCCATCATTGAAATATTGCAAAAGCTGTTCAGGTGAAAACAATGTTCGAATGGATCGCCGACCCGTCAATATGGGCTGGCCTGGTCACGTTAGTGGTACTGGAACTGGTGCTGGGCATTGACAACCTGGTGTTCATTGCCATTCTGGCGGAAAAACTCCCCCCTGCCCTGCGCGACCGGGCGCGCGTAACCGGATTACTGCTGGCGCTGGTGATGCGCCTGCTGCTGCTGGCTTCAATTTCCTGGCTCTCTTCACTGACCGCACCATTATTCAGCGTGGGCGCGCACCCCTTTAGTGCACGCGATCTGATCATGCTGGTCGGCGGATTATTCCTGCTTTTTAAGGCCACCATGGAGTTGAATGAGCGGCTGGAAGGCAAGGATGATGAAGAGGGGCCGCAGAAGCGTGGCGCACGTTTCTGGCCAGTGGTGGCGCAAATCGTGGTGCTGGATGCGGTATTCTCACTCGACTCGGTGATTACTGCCGTCGGAATGGTGGACCACCTGGCCGTGATGATGGCCGCAGTGATTATCGCGATCCTGCTGATGCTGCTGGCCAGTAAGCCGCTCACCCGCTTCGTCAACGGCCACCCCACGATTATTATTCTCTGCCTGAGCTTCCTGCTGATGATTGGCTTTAGCCTGGTGGCTGACGGCTTTGGCTACGCGATCCCGAAAGGCTATCTGTACGCGGCGATTGGCTTCTCGGTAATTATTGAAGCGCTTAACCAGCTGGCGCACTTTAACCGCCGACGCTTCCTGTCAGGCAATGCCCCGCTGCGCAAACGCACCGCAGAAGCCGTCCTGCGCCTGCTGCGCGGGCATCATGAAGAGTCAGAGCTGGATGCTGAGACCGCCTCGCTGGTGGCCGATAATCCGGGGCGTAAAGCGATCTTTAATAAGCAGGAGCGCATGATGATTGCACGCGTGCTGGCCATGGGCCAGCGCAGCGTCAGCAGCATTATGACTTCACGCCACGATATTGAGCATATTGATCTCGCCGAAACGCCGCAGCAAATTATGGCGTTGCTGGATAATAACCAGCACACGCGATTGATTATTACCGAGGGCAATGACGACCCGCTCGGCGTGGTACATGTCATTGACCTGCTGAAGCAGGCGCTGCACGGCAACGATCTCGACCTGCGGGGGTTAATTCGCCAGCCGCTGGTGTTCCCGGAGCAGCTCTCCCTGCTGCCCGCGCTGGAGCAGTTTCGCAACGCGCGTACCCACTTTGCCTTTGTGGTCGATGAGTTTGGTTCGGTCGAGGGCGTGGTCACGCTGAGTGACGTCATGGAAACCATTGCCGGTAATCTGCCCAATGAGGGGGAGAAAACCGACCCGCGCTATGATATTGAGCAGCACAGCGACGGCAGCTGGACCGCCAACGGCCATATGCCGCTGGATGATTTAGCCATGCATCTGCCGCTGGAACTGGATGATAAGCGTGAGTACCACACCCTGGCGGGCCTGCTGATGGAACATTTGCAGCACGTGCCGCAGGAGGGAGAAGAGGTGGAGGTCGGCCAGTATCTGTTCCGTACCCTGCAGGTGGACAGCCACCGGGTGCAGAAAGTGCAGATCGTTCCGTTAAATATCACTCCATAATGCTAACTGTAGGGGCGGACCCTCTTTTTCGGTCCGCCCGGTGCAAACATCCGCACGGGTCGACCGCAAAAAATGGTCGACCCCTACAGCTTTTACATATCCTTGAGTAACTTTTTCGCATCGCTGTTTTTGTCACTGTCCGGGTTGCGGCCAATCCACTCTTTCAGGCGTTGGCGCGCTTCGTCACGCAGCTGCTGGCGCAGCACATCATCCACCTTCAGGTTGTAGTTAATGGCTGACCACGGACCGTAAATGCGCAGCGGCACCGGCGTTTGCTGCAGGCGTTTAACCAGCGTGTCGTCGCCGCTCCAGCCCGCCGTCACCGTGACGCCAAAGCGCACATCCAGCGCCCGCTTAACTAAATCAACGCTGCCCGCACCGGTATAGTTCAGCAGGTTCGAGCGGGCATCCAGCGTGCCGAAATCAATCACCCCATTGTTCAGGGTGGCGCTGCCGGTAATTGACTGCAGGTCCGGAATATTCTCATCGCCCTGGCCGTGCACTTTGCTGCTGCTATTTTCCACCGCACGTTGAATCAGCTGTTGGAAATTCAGCCCGGCGAACTGGGCATTCTCCACACTGAGCTGGGCTTTGCCCCGCCACTGGCGTTTAAAGTCATCCACGCTCAGGCCGCTGCCGGTAAAATTGCCGTTGAGTGACAGAACGCCGCTGACGGTGTCCGGCATGGCGAAACTTTTCAGCAGCGGTGGCAGATTGATTTGATGCAGTTCAGGAGCCAGCGTCACGCGCGTCGTGGCGGTACGCACATCAACGGTCCCGGGCAACGAGAAACTGCCGTTTTCAGACTGCCCTTTAAAGTTGTCCACCGTCAGCAGCCCGTCTTTACTCACGCCATGCACCGCAACCTTACTGAACGGCATACCGCGCCAGCGCAGCTGATCTACCGCCAGCGTCAGTTCACCGTCCATCGCGTTCAGCACCGAATCGGCATTATCAGATTCAGGAGTGCTGGAGATCACCGGCCCGCGCCCGCTGCGCTGATCTGACCCGCTGGTGCTGTCCTCGGCATCGGCGACAAATCCGAACAGCGAGTCAAGATTCAGGCTGGGCGAGTGCAGATCGGCCAACAGCTGCGGCCGCTGGCCGAGGGTGCCCGAAAGGGTACCGGCCAGCGTGCTGTCGTTGGCGCTGAGGCTGAAATCGCTCAGTTCGAAACGCTGAGCGGTTGCCGCCCAGCGCGCTTTCATCTGCCCTTTACCCTTGATGCCCTCCTGCGGCAGATCGGCCCCTTTCAGCTGGTAATCAAGCTGGTTAACCAACGCGCTGAGGTGCTTCGGGTAATCGGTGATATCGAGATCGGCATCAAAGTGCAGCTGCAGTTCACGCTGATCGCGGTTGATGCGGCTGCTGAATTCAATGTGTGCCTGGCGCGGCTGAGTTTGATCGAGCGACAGATTAAAATCGCGCACGTTAAGCTGCTCGCCGTTATTTTGCTGCCAGACCAGCAGGCTGTCGTTGATACGCAGGCGGGAGATATCAAAGCGCCAGCCGCGCGTCACCTCATCCACCGACAGCTCGCTGTTGTCGCTGGCCGGGCCAATCGGTGCATCTGCCGGGCGCTGGCTTTCGCTGTCCGGCGTCAGGCGCACCACCGCCCCTTTCAGCATCACCTGCTTAACGGAAAGCTGATGGGAGAGCAGCGGCAGTAAGTTGACGTCGAGGCGCATATTGTCTGCGTGGACAATCGGCTGGGCCGCACCGGGTGCGGTCAGGGTGATCGGGCCGGAAAGAATGCTGAGCTGCGGCCAGACGTGCCAGCGCAGCTCACCGTTCAGCGCCAGCTGATAGCCGCTGCGCTGCTCGACCTGACGGATCATATAGGCGCGAAAATCATTCGGATTGACCAGCACCACTAACGCAGTCATTCCTGCCACCATCACCACCAGGAGGATGGCCAGTGTGGTTATCAATCTTTTCATGCCTACTCCTTAAACCCTTCATCTTTCAAATTGCAGGTGTGTTGGCTGCCTTCCTGCAACCTGAAATCTTTTGGGCCTGACATCTGTCCGCTAGTCTTTATCTATCCGGCTGGCGTCGGCACCCTGCTGACCCTTGTACTTGGCATCCTGGCGGCTGTTATAAGGACGAGCAGCCGGTCCGGAAAGTGGCTCAAAACTGAGTGCGCCAATCAGCATCCCGGGGCGCAGCGCCAGCGGTAGCTTACCTGAATTATAGAACTCCAGCACGATGCGACCCTGCCAGCCAGGGTCGATGCGGTGCGCCGTAACATGCACCATCAGGCCGAGGCGCGCCAGCGAAGAGCGCCCGTCCAGCCAGCCGACTAAATCGTCAGGCAGCGTGACGGATTCAAACGTCACCGCCAGCGCCAGCTCGCCAGGATGAAGATAAAAAGCATCCCCTTCCGGCAGCACAATCTCGTCACTCATCACGCGGTCAAGCGCTGCGCTGACTTCATCCTTAGGGCCGCTTAAATCGATAAAGGGGGCCGTATGGCCGCGAAAGGTGCGGAACTGGTTGCCCAGACGCACATCAACGGTTGCGCCATTGATACGCTCAACCGGCGGGCGCGGCTCAATGCCCAGCTTGCCGTTGTCGAGCCAGGCTTCTATATCGCGGTCACATAATCTCATTGCGCTACTCCAGCTGACGCTTCGATCATTCGAAGAACTGATTAATTTTTGCTTTCAGGATATCGATAGCAATGCGGTTTTTACCGCCGCGCGGCACGATGATATCGGCGTACTGTTTGGACGGTTCGATAAACTGCAGGAACATCGGGCGCACTGTCTTCTGATACTGTGCCATAACCGAATCCATCGAGCGGCCGCGTTCGTTAACATCACGCTTCATACGGCGCATCAGGCAGATATCCAGCGGCGTGTCGACGAAGATGGAGAAGTTCATCTCCTGGCGCAGGCGCGCATCGGTCAGCAGCAGAATGCCTTCAAGAATAATCACTTTCTTCGGTTTGAGAATAATCGTTTGCGAGGTGCGGGTATGCTCAACGTAGCTGTAGACCGGCAGTTCAATCTGCTGCCCTGCTTTCAGCATCTGCAGATGTTGCAGCAGGAGGCTGTGATCCATGGCGCTCGGGTGGTCGTAGTTGGTTTTGACCCGCTCTTCCATGGTTAAATGGCTTTGGTCTTTGTAATAGGCATCCTCTGGGATAACGCCGATGTTTTCATCACCTACCCGATCGCGCACTTCACGATACAGCGTACTGGCAATAAGACTTTTTCCCGAGGCAGATGCGCCCGCGATACCTACGATGACGCACTGGTGTGACTTGTCAGTCATATATTAAAGACCTGATTTTGAGACGATATTAAAAAGTATGAATACACCTGGATGGAACGCCGCAATTATAGGGAGTTAGCCGCTCTGATGCCAGAGAAAAGCGCCCTTGCTGTTTTCGGACTTTCCCGTTAGGCGACAAATGCTTTCACCGTTAAACTGGACAGCAGAAAAACAGCAAAAGGAAACAGCGTGTCCTGGCATCTCATTCATCTCCTGACTTACTTTGGCGACAGCATGTTGCTGATCCCGACCGCCATTATTATGGCGCTGCTGCTGCACTGGAAAAGTGACGATAAGCGCACCGCGTGGTACTGGGTGCTGGCGTTTTGCGCGGCGGGAGCAGTGGTTAGTCTGTCCAAAATTGCCTTTCTCGGATTTGGCATCGGCAGCGCACGCTTTAATTTTACCGGGTTCAGCGGCCACAGCGCGATGTCTGCCACCCTGTGGCCGGTGATGCTGTGGCTGCTGAGCGGCCGTCTTAGCAACTTCTGGCGCGGGCTGGCGCTGGTTGTCGGCTATCTGATCCCGCTGATGGTGGGGATTTCACGCCTGGTGCTTAACTACCACTCCACCAGCGAAGTCATCTGCGGTCTGATCCTCGGTTTCACCCTCAGCACCGCCTTCCTCGTCAGCCAGCGCCGCATCCGCCCGCACGGATTCTCCCCCGTCCAGCTGTGCATTGCCCTGCTGCTGCCGCTGTTGCTGATTGGTCATGGGCGCATCGCCACCACTCAGCAGTTTTTACAGCGTCTGTCGGTGCAGATAGCCGGCATCGACCATGCCTGGACGCGCGAAGAGCTGCTGAAGCTGCGCCAGTAACAGGATTCACTGGCCGCCCCGCGCGGCCACAATCGCCTGTCAATCGTCCGAATACAGGCATCTTTGTATTTCGCGCGCTGCATCGCTTATTTCTTATGCTAGCATGGCAAAAGTTATTAAGATTACGCCTATATCGGCGCCGTGCTGGATGTGTGATGACGATAGAAACTTTGCCCCGCCCCGAGACCTCTCCCCAACCCTGGCTTAACGTCGGGCTGCTGGGGGTATTGAGTTTTGTCGTCACGTTTTACTGCCTGGAACTGATTAAGGTCAGCGGGCAGATCTCCCCGCTCTGGTTCTCTACCGCCCTGATGACCATCGTGGTGTTCCGCAACCCACGCCGCACGCTGCCGCAGCTGTTACTCGGCTGCGTGCTGGGCGTTGCCTGCGCCAATGCGCTGGTGATTGGCCCGGCTCTGTCTAACCTTCTCTTCCCGCTGATCAACCTGATCCAGGCGCTGCTCGGCGGCGCTCTGCTGCGCCTGCTGCTCGATCGCCATGCGCCGCTTAGCTCGTTATTAAGCTGGAGTAAAATGTTGGTGGCCGTAGGGATTTTCACCCCGCTGGTCGGCGGGCTGCTGGCCAGCTGGCTGCTGGACATTCATGGTCATGCCTCGCTGCGCTTCTTTACGACCTGGGTCATGTCTGAAGTGGTCGGCATGCTGGCAATCGGACCGGTCTGCCTGCTGTGGCAGCGCGGTTATGTGCGCCGCCACCTGCGTCAAAATGTGCTGTTTGAAGCCCTGCTGACGCTGACCGCCACGCTGGCGCTGTGTTGGGTCACGCTGCGCTATGCGCCCTGGCCATTTACCTTCGTGATTGTGATCCTGTTCTACAGCGCGGTGCGCCTGCCGCGCCTTGAAGCTTTTGTGGTCTATCTCGCCACCGTATCGATGATGTCGCTGATGCTGGTGTTCCAGCTGATCCCCACCGACACCACCGCGCGCCAGCTGCTCTCCATGCCCTGGGTTCCCTTCCTGCTGGCGCTGATCCCCAGCCATATGATGACGCTGGTGATGCACTCCTTCCGCGAAGAGCGCAAACATATCTCGGAGAGCGAAACGCGTTTCCGCCATGCCATGGAGTTTTCCGCCATCGGCATGGCGCTGGTTTCCCCCTCCGGCCAGTGGTTACAGGTCAATAAATCCCTGTGCAAACTGCTGGGGTATACCCCTAAAGAGCTGCTGTCGCTTAACTTCCAGCAGCTGACCCATCCGGACGACCTCAACGCCGACCTGACGCAGCTGCATGCGCTGCTGACGGCAGAGGTCGACAACTACAGCATGGAAAAACGCTATCTGCGCAAGGACGGCGAGATTGTCTGGACGCTACTGGCGGTGTCGCTGGTGCGCGACAGCGAGCACACTCCGCTGTATCTCATCGCACAGATCGAAGATATCACCGGCCTGAAGCAGACCGAAAAGGTCAACCAGCGCCTGATGGAACGCATCACGCTGGCGAATGAGGCGGGCGGGATTGGCGTCTGGGAGTGGGATTTTAATAGCGGCACCATGAGCTGGGATAAGCGCATGTTCCAGATCTATCAGTTACCCAGTGCGATGCAGGCCAGTTATCTGACATGGGTAAACAGCCTGCACCCCGCCGACCGGGAGATGGCGATTAAAGTCTTTGATGATGCTGCCAGAAATGGCACCCCGGCGGACGTGGAATTTCGTATTGAAACCGCCACTGGCATTCGCTACATCCGCAGCCAGGGCAGCATCGTGCTGGATGAGAAAGGCAATGTCGAACGCATGCTGGGTATTAACCAGGATGTCACCGCTATGCGCCTGCTGACCGACGCGCTGTATCAGGAAAAAGAGCGGATGCACATCACGCTCGACGCCATCGGCGAAGCGGTGATCAGCACCGATGAAGAGATGCGGGTCATCTTTATGAACCCGGTGGCCGAGAAGATGAGCGGCTGGCTGCAGCATCAGGCTTCCGGCAGGCCGCTAAGTGATATTCTGCGCATCACCCACGGCAGCCATGGCCCCCGCATGGATAATCTGCTGCAGTGCGATGTGCCGCAGGAAAAAACACCGGGCGACTTTGACGCCGAGCTGGTGCTGCATAACCGCTCCGGCGAGCAGTACGCCATTCACTACAGCCTGTCGCCGTTGAGCACACTGCAAGGCGAGCAAATCGGCAGCGTGATGGTAATTCAGGACGTCAGCGAGTCGCGGGAGATGATGAAGCGCCTGAGCTACAGCGCCTCGCACGATATGCTGACGCGCCTGCCGAACCGGGTCAGCTTCGAGCGTCAGCTAAAACGCCTGATCGCCAGCGCCAGCGAGCATCAGGTGCAGCATGCGCTGGTGTTTATCGACCTCGACCGCTTTAAGGCGGTGAACGATACCGCAGGCCACGCGGCGGGCGATGCGCTGCTGCGCGAAATCTCCGGGGTGATGCAGCATCACCTGCGCGGCACGGATTTCCTTGCCCGCCTCGGCGGCGACGAATTCGGCGTGCTGCTGGCGGAGTGCAGCATGGAGAAAGCCAGTGAGGCAGTCGGCCGCATCGTTGATGCCGTTAACCAGCATCGCTTTCTTTGGGAGGGCCGCCTGCACCGCGTCGGGGCCAGCGCCGGGTTAACCGTGATTAACCGGGAGAATGCCAGCGCCAGCGAGCTGATGGCCCAGGCCGACCTCGCCTGCTATAACGCTAAGCATAACGGCCGGGGTCAGCTGTCGGTGTATGAAAATCACCTGCACCAGCGCCTGAAGCCAGTGATGAGCCGCATTGAAAATGAGCAGATTATCACCCAGCAGCCGATGCGCCTGCAAATCCGCGCCGCCGCCCCGCCGCGCAAAATTCATGCGGTCAGCTTCTGGCTGGCGGAGATGCAGCTGTTTACCCCGGAAGGTTATGAGATTGATGAGGCCAGCTTCCGCGCAGGCTTACAGGATGGTGAGCTGTTCGTTGCGCTCGACCGCAAGCTGATGAGTGAGTTTTTCCAGCACTATGCGCAGGGAGTGATCGGCAAGTCGCTGACGCTGGCCCTGCCGCTTTCCGGCTTCGGGCTGCGTGAGGATGCCTTTATCAGTGACGCGCTGGCGATGATAGGGCGCTATAACGTTCCGGATCATCTGCTGTGGTTCACCATCAATGCCGATGTGCTCAGCCAGCCGGACGAGCGCCTGCATGCTAATATCGGCCGCCTGCGCGCTGCCGGCTGCCGCATCGTGCTGCGCGATTTTGGCCGCAATCTTGATGCCTTCAATCAGCTGCCCGCTGATGAGATTGATTACCTGATCCTCGCCCCGGAACTGGTCAGTAACGTCCACTGTAATCTGATGGACGAAATGATGGTGTCAATTATTCACGGTCACGCCCAGCGCCAGGGGATCCTGACGCTGGCCGGACCGGTCGACCTGCCCGCCGCGCTTAATACTCTGTCATCAATCGGTATTGATGCCGTGTGGGGCGATGCCATCGCCGCACCCCAGCCATTATCTACGCTGCTGGTGAACAGCTATTTTGCGATTAAGTAGGTGCAGAACACCGCTGCGCAATCCGCTGACGAGCGCGAATATCGTTGTCATCCTCTTTCAGCAGCGCGCTGACGGAGAGCAGTCGGGAGCACGGCAGCCCCGCCTCGATCAGCATCGCCAGCGTTACCCCCTGCTCGTCGTAGCGTAAAATATCTGCCAGCTGCGCTGCTGGCAGCGTGGCACGCTGGCGCACCGCGCTGACCAGCACCTGCTGCAGCACCGTGGGGTTTTCATCGCGAAAACGCCAGTTCCCGCGCGCCTCATTCACCAGCGTATTCTCTACTTTCCCTTCAGCTGACGCGTGCTGAAAGCGATCCCACGCTATCAGGTTGCTCTCCAGTACGGCCTGACGGGTGGGTTGAGCGGCGTATTTAATCAGCCACTCCATCAAACTCATACTGCGCCCCTCACCCTCCGTCAAGGTTTCTTCGAGCTGCGCCGGCTGCTGGTGCAGCGCAGTCATCAGCGGCTGCGTTTGACCATTTAACGCCAGCAGCGCCAGCTGCCAGACCCCCTGCGGGGCGGGCAGCCACGCCAGTAAAAAGTTGGCACTTTCGGTGTAGCCGTTAAAGATGGCGGTGGTGAAATAAGATGGCGAAGAGCCACTGCGCGGATGGATCCAGTCCGGACGTGCCTTCAGTAACAGCGCCATGCTGCGGTAAAACCTTTTCCTTTCGGCATCGTGATAAGGCGGTTCGAGGCGCAGGTCGCGCAGCGGATCGTGATCGAAGGTGAGCGCCTGAATCTGCGCCGGAGTCATCAATGTTAAGAACAGATCAAGAGCGACCGGATTATGGTGTTCAATCGCATTACTGAACGGCGTAAAGCCAAACTCCTGCCGATCGAGGGGGGAGATCCCCTGACGAATAAAGTAGTGGTAGCTCTCAACCGGATAATCCTGCTCGACTGCACGGAAAAACAGCTCGCGCTGTTGCCCGCTCGGCAGGCGGTCGAGATCTGCCCATGCCTGTCGATGCAGCAGACCCAGATTATGCTGCACCTGCTGCTGATGGCGCGCCCATTCCATGGCGCTCTGATGCTGTGGGTAGAACCAGAATGCCGCCGCCAGCAGGATAAACAGCGCCCAGCCGCTCACCAGAGCCTGGGGCCACGCCTGCGGTCGCCAGCGGCCAAACAGCAACGTCAGCAACGCGCAGAACAGCACCAGCCAGGCCATCATCGGCAGCGCCAGCCCGACAGCATTCAGGCCCTGCCACAGCATCACCGCGGCAATCAGGCACTGCGGCAAGAGCAGCAAGAGAAGGAGCCGCCGCGACGCAGGCTGCTGCCATTTGACGGCCAGAACCAGTGCGCCGATAGCCAGCAACAGCGGCCCCAGCATGATAATCAGCAACAGCAGCGCCACTGACAGCGTTAAGTGCACAATATGCCCCCTGCAAAATAATAAAGAACGATTCCGTTCAGCGCTGCCGATTCTATATGCAGTCGGTTGATATTTGAAAGCCGCGATATTCAAAGCGGGATTTGCCGCTTGCGCCGCCCCCGCACACAGGCTAAAGTCGCCCCCTTTTTTCACACTCAGCGGAGGAAACGATGTTTATCGGTTTCGACTACGGTACGGCAAACTGCTCGGTTGCCATCATGGAAAACGGCGCACCAAAGCTGCTGCCGTTAGAGCAGGGCTCGCCTTATTTACCTTCAATGCTGTGTGCGCCGACCCGCGATGCCGTCAGTGAATGGCTGTTCCGTCACCACCAGGTGCCGACTCCGCAGGCGGAAAACCAGGCGCTGCTGCGCCGTGCCCTCGCCTTTAACCGTGAGGAAGATATCGAAGTGCTGCCGGGCAGCGTGAAATTCGGGCTGGCGTCGCTGGCGCAATATATGGATGACCCGGAGGAGGTGTGGTTTGTTAAATCACCAAAATCCTTCCTCGGTGCCAGCGGCCTGAAACCTCAGCAGGTGGCCTTCTTTGAGGACCTGGTGTGCGCGATGATGCTGCAAATTCGCCATTCTGCGCAAAGCGCGCTGAATGACAGCGTGACGCAGGCCGTGATTGGCCGCCCGGTCAACTTCCAGGGGTTGGGCGGCGATGATGCCAACCAGCAGGCTGAAGGTATTCTGGCACGCGCTGCCAGCCGCGCCGGGTTTAGCGATGTGGTATTCCAGTTTGAACCGGTCGCTGCCGGGCTGGATTTTGAAGCCACGCTGAGCAAAGAGACGCGCGTGCTGGTGGTGGATATCGGCGGGGGAACCACCGACTGCTCGATGCTGCTAATGGGGCCGCAGTGGCATGATAAAGCCGACCGTAAGCAGAGCCTGCTGGGCCACAGCGGCTGCCGCGTTGGCGGAAACGATCTCGACATTATGCTGGCATTTAAAGAGCTGATGCCGCTGCTGGGCCTTGGTGGGGAAACCGTGAAGGGCACCGGCCTGCCCGCGCTACCGTGGTGGAATGCCGTGGCGATTAACGACGTTCCGGCGCAGAGTGATTTTTACGCCGCAGCTTCGCGCAAGCTGCTGCAGGACCTGATCCGCGACGCGGCCGAGCCGCAAAAGGTGCAGCGTCTGCTGAAAGTGTGGCAACAGCATCTCGGCTATCGCCTGGTGCGCGCGGCGGAAGAGAGCAAAATTGCCCTGTCGCAGCAGAGAGAGGTGCTGACCGCGCTGGACTTTATCGAGAGCGGGCTGGAAACCGGGATTAGCGTGGCGGGATTAGAGACGGCTATCAGCCAGCCGTTAGAGCGGATCCAGGAGCAGGTGACGCTGGCGTTAAATACCAGCGGCACCCGTCCTGACGTCATTTATCTCACCGGCGGCAGCGCCAAATCCCCGGTACTGCGTGCCGCACTGCAGCAGCAATTGCCGGATATCCCGCTGGCCAGCGGCGATGATTTCGGCTCGGTCACCGCCGGGCTGGCACGCTGGGCGCAGGTGATGTTCCGCTGATTTCAGCCCTTGAAATCCCTCGTAGGGGTCGGGCATGCCCGACCCGTTTTTTTTAATAACTGCTCACTTCCGACAGCAGGCGCAAATCGTCATCCTTCAGCTTCAGCACCGCCGCTTTGCTTAGCTCTTCAACCTGTGCCAGGGATGTTGCGCTGACGATCGGGGCGGTGATGCTCGGGCGGGCAATCTGCCATGCCAGTGCCACCTGCGTCGGCGTAGCGCGATGTTTCTCCGCCACCTCTACCAGCGCTTTCACAATCTTCAGCCCGCGATCGTTAAGATACTTCTCGACCACGCCCTGCCCGCGCGCGCTTTTCGCAGCGTCCTCTTTACTCAGGTATTTCCCGCTGAGAAAACCGCTGGCCAGCGAATAGTAGTTAATCACCCCCAGCCCGTGATCTTTCGCGACTTTCTCCAGCCCGCTCTCATAGCCTTCACGGTCGTAAAGGTTATATTCCGGCTGCAGAGTCTCGTAGCGCGCCAGGCCATTGTCGCTGCTGACTTTCAGCGCCTCCTCCAGACGTTCATCGGAGTAGTTAGAGGCACCAATCACCCGCACCTTGCCCTCTTTAATCAGCGCATCAAACGCCGCCAGCGTCTCCTGCAACGGCGTATCGGCATCGTCACGGTGCGCCTGATAGAGGTCGATATAGTCGGTTTGCAGGCGCTTGAGCGATGCTTCAACCGCCTGACGAATATAGTGCGGCGCGAGGCCGGTTTTGCCATCACCGAGGTCCATGCCAACCTTGGTGGCGAGAATAATTTTGTCGCGCTTGCCGCTCTGCTTCAGCCAGTTACCAATAATCACCTCTGACTCGCCGCCCTTGTTGCCCGGCGCCCAGCGTGAATAGACATCGGCGGTATCAATAAAATTGAGTCCCTTTTCCACCAGCGCGTCGAGCAGCGAAAAAGAGGTCTTTTCGTCGACGGTCCAGCCAAATACGTTGCCACCAAAAGTCAGCACCGGAACCTGAAGCTTGCTGCGGCCCAGCTGGCGATGTTCTAAATTACTCATGATCATTCTCCTGATATGAAGGATGCAATAGCCTGTAAGCTTAGCAAACTAAGCTTTTCGCGCTGCGCTAATTTGTGGCAAAAGATTTGCGTATTCGGCCCGATGAACGCGGGACAGAACAAAACTAACCCGTTATCCTTATTTCCTTCATTTTTCAGCGCTTGAAATCCGCTATTGTGACTATATTCGGGATACTGTTTTGTCCCGCCTGGGCTTCAGGCCCTGCTACCGGAGAGCAAAAAAACCATGAAATCGCAGCGCCGCGTTCCGCTAATTCCCCTGATTATCCTCGTTGCCCTGATCGGTGGTGGCGCTTACTGGTGGCACAGCCACAGCGCCTCATCCACTGCTGAGCCAAAAGCCGGCACTCAGCAACCGCGTGGCAAAGGTGGGCGACACGGCGGCGCGGGTGCAGCGATGGCTCCCGTGCAGGCGTCAGAGGCGGTACGTCAGAGCGTGCCGCAGTACCTTTCCGGATTAGGGACCGTCACCGCGGCCAATACCGTGACGCTGCGTAGCCGGGTGGACGGCGATTTAATGGCGATTCACTTCACCGAAGGGCAGGAAGTCAAAGCCGGTGAGCTGCTGGCCGAAATCGATCCGCGCCCGTACCAGGTCGCGCTGATGCAGGCTCAGGGACAGCTGGCGAAGGATCAGGCGACATTAGCCAACGCCCGCCGCGACCTGGCGCGCTATGAAAAGCTGGCGAAAACCAGCCTGGTGTCAAAACAGGAGTTGGATACGCAGCGCTCGCTGGTCAGTGAAACCCTCGGCACCCTTAAAGCCGACGAAGGCAGCGTGGCCAGCGCCCAGCTCAACCTGAGCTACAGCCGCGTCACCGCGCCCATCTCCGGCCGCGTCGGGCTGAAACAGGTCGATATCGGCAATTACATCACCAGTGGCGATACCAACGGTATTGTCGTGATCACCCAGACGCACCCGATTGACCTGGTGTTCAGCCTGCCGGAAAACGATATTTGCAGCATTCTCAGCGCGCAGAAAAGCGGCGCGGTGCCGGTCGAAGCCTGGGATCGCAACAACAAAAACCTGCTCACCACCGGCCAGCTGCTGAGCATGGACAATCAGATTGATACCACTACCGGCACCGTCAAGCTGAAGGCGCGCTTTACCAATGAAGACGATCGGCTGTTCCCCAATCAGTTTGTCAATGCGCGTCTGAAGGTCAGCACGCTGCAGGATGCGATTGTTATCCCGACCGCCGCGCTGCAGATGGGCAACGAAGGCAGCTTCGTCTGGGTGGTCAACAGCGACAGTAAAGTCAGCAAGAAAATTGTCAGCGTAGGCTTCCAGGACAGTGAAAAAGTCGTGGTTAAGGCCGGGCTGGAAGCCGGGGAGAAAGTGGTCACCGACGGGATTGACCGCCTGACCGAAGGCGCGCAGGTGGAGGTGGTGGCTGCGCAGGCCACGCCGCTGACCTCAGGGAAAAGCGCCCTGCCAAGCAAGGGAGCCAGCGACTGATGCAGGTGATGCCCCCAACGCCAGGCGGCGGACCGTCCCGCCTGTTTATTCTGCGCCCGGTCGCCACCACCCTGCTGATGATCGCTATCCTGCTGGCGGGGATTATTGGCTACCGCTCGCTGCCGGTTTCGGCCCTGCCGGAAGTCGACTACCCCACCATTCAGGTCGTCACGCTCTATCCGGGCGCCAGCCCGGACGTGGTGACCTCGGCGATTACCGCCCCGCTGGAGCGCCAGTTCGGGCAGATGTCCGGGCTGAAGCAGATGGCCTCGCAGAGTGCGGGCGGTGCATCGGTAGTCACGCTGCAGTTCCAGCTGGCGCTGCCGCTCGACGTTGCCGAGCAGGAAGTGCAGGCGGCGATCAATGCCGCCACCAACCTGCTGCCTAACGATCTGCCCAATCCGCCGGTTTACAGCAAGGTTAACCCGGCCGACCCGCCGATTATGACCCTTGCCGTCACCACCTCCAGCATGCCAATGACCCAGGTGCAGGATATGGTGGAGAACCGCGTGGCGCAGAAAATTTCCCAGGTGTCCGGCGTCGGGCTGGTGACGCTCTCCGGTGGCCAGCGGCCCGCGGTGCGGGTGAAGCTCAACGCGCAGGCGCTGGCGGCGCTCGGTATCACCAGTGAAACGGTGCGCACCGCCATCAGCAACGCCAACGTCAACTCGGCCAAAGGCAGCCTGGATGGCCCTGACCGCTCGATTACCCTCTCCGCCAACGACCAGATTAAAACCGCCGAAGGCTACCGCCAGCTGATCGTCAGCTACAGCAACGGTGCACCGGTGCGCCTGGGCGATGTGGCATCGGTTGAACAGGGGGCGGAAAACAGCTGGCTCGGCGCCTGGGCTAACCGCCAGCAGGCCATTGTGCTGAACGTGCAGCGCCAGCCGGGCGCCAATATTATTGCCACCGCTGACAATATCCGCCAGATGCTGCCTGCCCTCACCGCATCGCTGCCAAAGTCGGTCAACGTGCAGCTGCTGAGCGACCGCACCACCAATATTCGCGCTTCGGTGCACGACGTGCAGTTTGAGCTGCTGCTGGCGATTGCGCTGGTGGTGATGATCATCTATCTGTTCCTGCGCAACGTGGCGGCGACCATAATCCCGGCGGTGGCGGTACCGCTGTCGCTGGTCGGCACCTTCGCGGTGATGTACTTCCTCGGCTTTTCGGTGAATAACCTGACGCTGATGGCGCTGACCATCGCCACCGGCTTTGTGGTCGATGACGCTATCGTGGTCATCGAAAACATCACTCGCTACATCGAGAAAGGCGAAAAGCCGCTGACGGCGGCGCTGAAAGGGGCGGGTGAGATCGGCTTTACCATTATCTCGCTGACCTTCTCGCTGATTGCCGTGCTGATCCCGCTGCTGTTTATGGGCGACATCGTCGGCCGCCTGTTCCGCGAGTTTGCGGTAACGCTGGCGGTGGCTATCCTGATCTCCGCGCTGGTGTCGCTGACGCTAACGCCGATGATGTGCGCGCGCATGCTGAAGGCCGAGTCGCTGCGCAAACAGAACCGGTTCTCCCGCGCCAGCGAAGCCTTTTTTGAGCGCGTGATTGCGCGCTACGGCATCATGCTGCAAAAGGTGCTCAGCCATCCGTGGCTGACGCTGGGCGTGGCGCTCAGCACCATGGCAATCACCGTGCTGCTGTGGCTGGCGATCCCGAAAGGCTTCTTCCCGCTGCAGGATAACGGCATTATTCAGGGCACCGTTCAGGCGCCGCAGTCGGTTTCCTACAGCAATATGGCGCAGCGCCAGCAGGAAGTGGCCTCGATCATTATGAAAGATCCGGCGGTGCAGAGCCTGACCTCCTTCGTCGGCGTGGACGGCACCAACCAGGCGCTGAACAGCGGCCGCCTGCAGATCAACCTCAAGCCGCTTGACCAGCGTGACGACCGCATTCCAGTGGTGATCGCCCGCCTGCAGCAGGAGGTGGCGAAGCTGCCGGGCATTAACCTCTATCTGCAGCCGGTGCAGGACCTGACGATTGATACCCAGGCCAGCCGCACGCAGTATCAGTTCAGCCTGCAGGCAGGTTCGCTCGATTCGCTCAGCCTGTGGGTGCCGAAACTGCAGGCCGAGCTGAACAAATTACCGCAGCTGAAAGAGGTAAGCAGCGACTGGCAGGACCAGGGGCTGGAAGCCTATATCCGCGTCGATCGCGACAATGCCAGCCGGTTGGGCATCTCCCTGTCTGACGTCGATAACGCGCTGTATAACGCCTTCGGGCAGCGGCTGATCTCAACGATTTATACCCAGGCCAGCCAGTATCGCGTGGTGCTGGAGCACGACACCGCCGCCACGCCGGGGCTGGCTGCGCTGCAAAGCATCCGGCTGAAGAGCACCGATGGCGGCAGCGTGCCGCTCAGCGCCATTGCCAGCATCGAACAGCGCCACGGCGCGCTGAGCATTAACCACCTCGATCAGTTCCCGTCGACCACCTTCTCGTTTAACGTCAGCGACGGTTATTCGCTGGAGCAGGCAGTGAATGCGATAACCCAGGCGGAACAGGATCTGGCCATGCCGACGGAGATCATTACCCAGTTCCAGGGCAGCACCCTCGCCTTCCAGGCGGCGCTCTCCAGTACCGTATGGCTGATTGTTGCGGCGGTTGTGGCGATGTATATCGTGCTCGGCGTGCTGTACGAGAGCTTTATTCACCCGGTCACCATTCTCTCGACGCTGCCGACCGCCGGGGTGGGTGCGCTACTGGCGCTGCTGATCAGCGGCAGCGAGCTGGACGTGATTGCCATTATCGGCATTATTCTGCTGATCGGCATCGTCAAGAAGAACGCCATCATGATGATCGACTTTGCGCTGGCGGCCGAGCGTGAACAGGGCATGACGCCGTATGAGGCGATTTATCAGGCCTGTCTGCTGCGCTTCCGTCCGATCCTGATGACCACGCTGGCGGCACTGCTCGGTGCGCTGCCGCTGATGCTGAGCACCGGCGTCGGTGCCGAACTGCGCCGCCCGCTGGGCACCGCGATGGTGGGCGGCCTGATCGTCAGCCAGGTACTGACGCTGTTCACCACGCCAGTGATCTACCTGCTGTTTGACCGTCTGGCGCTCGCCACGCGCCGCCGCTTCAGCAAGCAGGAGGCAGAGTGAAATTTTTCGCGCTGTTTATTCATCGCCCGGTCGCCACCATTCTGCTGACGGTGGCGATCCTGCTGGCGGGCATGCTCGGCTTTCGCCTGCTGCCGGTGGCCTCGCTGCCGCAGGTCGATTTCCCGGTGATTGTGGTCAGCGCCTCGCTGCCCGGTGCCTCGCCGGAAACCATGGCCTCCTCGGTTGCCACCCCGCTGGAACGGGCGCTGGGACGCATTGCCGGGGTGAGTGAAATGACCTCTACCAGCTCGCTCGGCAGCACGCGGGTGATACTGGTATTCGACTTCGAGCGCGATATCAACGGCGCGGCACGTGACGTGCAGGGCGCGATTAACGCCGCCCAGAGCCTGCTGCCAACCGGGATGCCAAGCCGCCCGACCTATCGCAAAGTGAATCCGTCCGATGCGCCGATCATGATTATGACGCTAACCTCGGACACTTACTCCCCCGGCCAGCTGTACGACTATGCCTCAACGCAGCTGGCGCAGAAGCTGGCGCAAATTGATGGCGTAGGCGATGTCACCATTGGCGGCAGCTCGCTGCCTGCGGTGCGCGTAGACCTCAATCCGCAGGCGCTGTTTAATCAGGGCGTGTCGCTGGACGCGGTGCGTACCGCCATTGCCGACGCCAACGTGCGTAAACCGCAGGGTGCGATCGAGGATCAGCAGCAGCGCTGGTGGCTCAAAACCAATGACGAGCTGCAAACCGCTGCCGAGTATCAGCCGCTGATCGTGCATTACAACAATGGCGCGGCGGTGCGGTTGCAGGATGTCGCTACCGTCTCGGACTCGGTGCAGGACGTGCGCAACGCCGGGATGTCCAACGCCCGCCCGGCTATTCTGGCGCTGATCCGCAAAGCGCCGGAAGCCAATATCATTGATACCGTCGACCGGATTAACGCCCAGCTGCCCGAACTGCGCAAAGTCATTCCAGCGTCGATCAAACTGGAGGTGGCGCAGGACCGTTCACCGACCATCCGCGCATCGCTGCATGAGGTCGAGCAGTCGCTGGCGATCTCGGTCGGGCTGGTTATTCTGGTGGTGTTTGCTTTCCTGCGCTCCGGGCGCGCCACGCTGATCCCGGCAGTCGCCGTGCCAGTCTCGCTGATCGGCACCTTCGCCGCGATGTACCTGTGCGGCTTCAGCCTCAATAACCTGTCGCTGATGGCGCTGACCGTGGCGACCGGCTTTGTTGTCGATGATGCAATTGTGGTGCTGGAAAATATCTCGCGCCACGTCGAAGCGGGGATGAAACCGCTGGCGGCGGCGCTGCAGGGGGTGCGTGAAGTCGGCTTTACCGTGGTCTCAATGAGTATTTCTCTGGTGGCGGTATTTATTCCGCTGCTGATGCTCGGCGGGCTGATAGGCCGCTTCTTCCGCGAGTTTGCCGTCACGCTGTCGGTATCGATCGCCATATCGCTGCTGGTGTCGATTACCCTGACGCCGATGATGTGTGCCTACCTGCTGCGCAACAAGCCGCGCCACCAGCAGCCGCGCATTCGCGGTTTTGGTAAGCTGCTGCTGGCCGTACAGCAGGGCTACGGCCGCACCCTCAATCTGGTGCTGAATCATGCACGCTATACCTTGCTGCTTTTTCTCGCCACCATCGGCCTGACCCTCTACCTCTACGTCTCGATCCCGAAAACCTTTATGCCGGAGCAGGATACCGGGCGGCTGATGGGCTTTATCCAGGCCGACCAGAGCATCTCCTTCCAGTCGATGCGCGGCAAGCTGGAAGACTTTATGCGCATCGTCCATGCCGACCCGGCGGTTGACAGCGTGGTGGGCTTTACCGGCGGGTCACGCACCAACAGCGGCTCGATGTTTATCGCCCTGAAACCGCTGAGCGAGCGCACGGAAACCGCCCAGCAGGTGATTGCCCGCCTGCGCGGCAAGCTGGCGAAAGAGCCGGGCGCCAATCTCTACCTGATGGCCGAGCAGGATCTGCGCGTCGGCGGGCGCGAGTCCAACGCCGGCTATCAGTACACGCTGCTGTCCGACAGCCTCGACGACCTGCGCGAGTGGGAGCCGAAAATCCGCCGCGCCTTTGCCGCACTGCCGGAGCTGGCCGACGTCAACTCCGACCAGGATGACAAAGGCTCGGAGATGGCGCTGACCTACGACCGTGAGACTATGGCGCGGCTAGGGATTGACGTGGCGGACGCCAACGGCCTGCTAAATAACGCCTTCGGCCAGCGCCAGATCTCCACCATCTATCAGCCGCTCAACCAGTACAAAGTGGTCATGGAGGTTGACCCGCGCTACACCCAGGATATCAGCGCGCTTAACCAGATGTACGTGATCAACAGTGAGGGGCAGTCCATTCCGCTCTCCTCCTTCGCCAAATGGCAGCCGCAGAACTCACCGCTGTCGGTGAATCATCAGGGGCTTTCTGCGGCTTCAACCGTGTCCTTTAACCTGCCGGAAGGGGTATCGCTGTCCGAGGCTTCCGCCGCGATTGACCGCAGCATGACCTCGCTGGGTGTGCCTTCCAGCGTGCGCGGCAGCTTTGCCGGTACCGCGGCGGTGTTTGAGCAGACGCAGAGCAGCCAGCTGTGGATGATCCTTGCCGCTATCGCCACGGTGTATATCGTGCTGGGGATCCTGTATGAGAGCTACGTCCACCCGCTGACTATTCTCTCTACCCTGCCCTCGGCGGGCGTCGGCGCGCTGCTGGCGCTGGAGCTGTTCTCCGCGCCGTTCAGCCTGATTGCGCTGATAGGGATCCTGCTGCTGATCGGGATCGTCAAGAAGAACGCCATTATGATGGTCGACTTTGCGCTCGAAGCGCAGCGAAGCGGCAATCTCACGGCGCGTGAGGCGATCTTCCAGGCCAGCCTGCTGCGCTTCCGCCCGATTATGATGACCACGCTGGCAGCCCTGCTGGGTGCACTGCCGCTGGTGCTGACTAGCGGTGACGGGGCCGAACTGCGCCAGCCGCTGGGGATCACCATCGTCGGGGGACTGGTCATGAGTCAGCTGCTGACGCTCTACACCACTCCGGTGGTGTATCTGTATATGGATAAACTGCGGCGTAAAGCTAAGCCGCAACCGGCACACGAAGGAGCCTGAGATGGCTAACGCGCCCCCCGCTTCGGTACGCTGGCAGCTGTGGATTGTTGCCCTCGGCTTTTTTATGCAGGCGCTGGATACGACCATCGTGAATACCGCGCTGCCGTCGATGGCCGCCAGCCTCAACGTCAGCCCGCTGCATATGCATTCGGTGATTGTCTCCTACGTGCTGACGGTGGCGGTGATGCTGCCGGTCAGCGGCTGGCTGGCCGACCGCTTCGGGGTACGCAACGTCTTCTTTAGCGCGATTATCCTGTTCAGCATCGGGTCGCTGTGCTGCGCGATCTCCGCCACGCTGGATCAGCTGCTGCTGTCGCGCGTGGTACAGGGCATCGGCGGGGCAATGATGGTGCCGGTCGGGCGGCTGACGGTGATGAAGCTGGTGCCGCGCGCGCAATATATGGCGGCGATGACCTTTGTCACGCTGCCGGGGCAGATTGGCCCGCTGCTCGGCCCGGCGCTTGGCGGCGTGCTGGTCGAGTACGCCAGCTGGCACTGGATCTTTCTGATTAATATTCCGGTGGGCATTGTTGGCGCGATCGCCACGCTGATGCTGCTGCCCAACTTCACGCTGCAAACCCGGCGCTTCGACTTTAGCGGCTTTTTTCTGCTCGCGGCGGGGATGGCCACGCTGACGTTGGCGCTTGACGGCCAGCGCGGCTTAGGTATTTCACCGCTGCTGCTGTGCCTGCTGATCCTCGCCGGAGTATTCGCCCTGCTGTTCTATCTGCTGCATGCGCGCAATAACGAGCGCGCACTGTTCAGCCTGAAGCTGTTTGACAACCGCATCTACTCAATTGGGCTGCTCGGCAGCCTGACCGGGCGCATTGGCAGTGGGATGCTGCCGTTTATGACGCCGATTTTCCTGCAGATCGGCATGGGCTACAGCCCGTTTCACGCCGGGCTGATGATGATCCCGATGGTGCTCGGCAATATGGGCATGAAGCGCATTATCGTGCAGATAGTTAATCGCTTCGGCTATCGCAACGTGCTGGTCGGATCCACCCTCGGGCTGGCGCTGGTGGTGCTGCTGTTCCCCGCCGTAGCGCTGCTGGGCTGGAACCTGCTGCTGCCGCTGGTGCTGTTGTTACAGGGCATGGTCAACGCTATCCGCTTCTCGGCGATGAACACCCTGACGCTGAAAGAGCTGCCCGATGAGCTGGCCAGCAGCGGCAACAGCCTGCTGTCGATGGTGATGCAGCTGTCGATGAGTATCGGCGTGACCATCGCCGGGCTGCTGCTCGGCACCTTTGCCCACCAGGCGGTGACCGACAGCCCGACGGTGCACCAGGCCTTTATTTACACTTATTTCTGCATGGCGCTGGTTATCGCCCTGCCCGCACTGGTGTTCTGGCGCGTGCCTGCGGAAACTGGCCCTAATGCGCTGCTGGCGCGCAGGAGAAAGCATTAAATGTTGGCAAAATTACGTATCGGCATCACCGCCAAGCTGTTCGCGGCGATCTTCTCCACCTGCATGCTGGTGCTGATCACCATGCACTGGGGGGTGCGCCTCAGCTTTGAGCACGGCTTTATCGATTACATTAAACGCGGCAACGAGCAGCGGCTGATGATGCTGAGCGATGCGCTGGCGGACCAGTACGAACAGCACGGCAACTGGGACTTCCTACGCAACAACAATAAGCTGGTGTTTAATATTCTGCGCTCGCTGGAGCAGAATCCCGACGCCAGTAATCAGCTGCCGCCGCACGGCTGGCGCACGCAATTCTGGATTATCGACCAGCAGTATCACGTGATGATGGGGCCGCGCGCGCCAGTGCCGCCGGAAGGTTCGCGGCGCAATATCACCACCAGCAGTGGCAAAGTGGTCGGCTGGGTGATTGGCTCGCCGCCCGAGCGCCTGACGCGCAGCGCCGATATCAACTTTGACCAGCAGCAGAAGCGCACCAGCTGGATGATCGTCGGGCTGACGATGCTGCTGGCCGCAGCGGTAACCTGGCTAATGTCGCGCGGCCTGTTGGCCCCGGTAAAACGGCTGGTCGACGGTACCCATCACCTCGCCGCCGGGGATTTCGCCACCCGGGTTGAGTCCTCCAGCCGCGATGAGCTTGGGCGGCTGGCGCAGGACTTTAACCGCCTTGCCAGCACGCTGGAGAAAAACGAAAGCATGCGCCGCGCCTTTATGGCCGATATCTCGCACGAGCTGCGCACGCCGCTGGCGATCCTGCGCGGCGAGCTGGAAGCGATTCAGGACGGGGTGCGCAAGCTGACGCCGGAGTCGATTGTCTCACTTCAGGGTGAAGTCGCGACGCTGACCAAGCTGGTCGACGATGTGCACCAGCTCTCGTTGTCCGACGAGGGGGCGCTGGCTTACCGCAAAAGCCAGATCGATCTGGCGTCGCTGCTGGAGCTGGTTTCCGGTAACTTCTCCCACCGCTTTGCCCGCCATCCGCTGGCCCTGACGCTGGATTTGCCGGCGACCGCGCCGCAGTTTGGCGATCCGGACCGCCTGATACAGCTCTTTACCAATCTGATGGAGAACAGCCTGCGCTATACCGACCCCGGCGGCACGCTGCATATCAGTTTGCAACCCCTGCCGGACGGCAATTTACTTCATTTTGACGACAGCGCGCCCGGTATTAGCGATGAGCAGCGGAGCCAGATTTTTGAGCGTTTTTATCGCGCGGAAGGATCGCGTAATCGAGCCAGCGGCGGTTCTGGTCTTGGGCTGGCTATCTGCCAGAACATTGTCGAAGCCCACGACGGCACCATCGTTGCGGAGCACTCCGATGCCGGCGGCGTGAGAATTACGGTACACTTACCGTATAAGACTCACTGATATGGACTCATTTAATGCTTCCGGACAACGCTGCTCCGCTGATCTTAATCGTTGAAGATGAACCGAAACTTGGCCAGCTGATGGTGGATTATCTGCAGGCCGCCAACTATCGCACCCACCATCTGATGCGCGGTGATGAAGCCATCGACTGGATTAAGCAGCATGCGCCGGACCTGGTGCTGCTCGATCTGATGCTGCCGGGGCTGGATGGTCTGTCAGTGTGCCGCGAGCTGCGCCGCTTCTCCGAGCTGCCGGTGATGATGGTTACGGCAAAAATTGAAGAGATTGATCGCCTGCTGGGGCTGGAGATTGGCGCGGATGATTACATCTGTAAGCCTTTCAGCCCGCGGGAAGTGGTGGCGCGGGTGAAAACCATTCTGAAACGCTGCCAGCGAACGCCGGAAGAAGCACAGGCAGTCTCGCTGCTGAAGGTTGATGAAAACCGCTTTCAGGCCAGCTGGGACGAAAAACCTCTCGACCTCACTCCGGCGGAGTTCCGCCTGCTGAAAACGCTGGCGCAGGAGCCGGGCAAGGTATTTTCCCGCGAACAGCTGCTAAACCACCTGTACGACGATTATCGCGTGGTGACCGACCGCACCATCGACAGCCATATTAAAAATCTGCGCCGCAAGCTGGAGTCGCTCGACGCCGACCAGCCCTTTATCCGCGCCGTGTACGGCATGGGCTATCGCTGGGAAGCCGATGTCTGTCGTTTGATTTAGATCAAATCCCGCCGCGATTCCCGCCAGTACAATCCCCCGCCGGGCAACACATCGGGCGAGGCATGCCTCGCCGCTGCGATTACGCAGACCTGGGTCAGCCCGTAGGGGTCAGGCATGCCTGACCCGCACCTAAATCACTTAATTGCAATTTCTGACCTGACATCAGACTGAGACATCATGCATAAACCGGAACTGCTTTCTCCGGCCGGCACCCTGAAAAATATGCGTTACGCTTTTGCGTATGGCGCAGACGCAGTGTATGCCGGTCAGCCTCGCTATAGCCTGCGCGTGCGCAATAATGAATTTAATCATCACAACCTCGCCATCGGCATCAATGAAGCCCACGCGCTCGGTAAAAAATTCTACGTGGTGGTGAACATCGCCCCGCATAACGCCAAGCTAAAAACGTTTATTCGCGACCTGCAGCCAGTGGTGGCGATGGGGCCGGATGCGCTGATTATGTCCGATCCCGGGCTGATTATGCTGGTGCGCGAAGCCTTCCCGCAGATGGATATCCACCTGTCGGTGCAGGCCAACGCCGTCAACTGGGCAACGGTGAAATTCTGGCAGCAGATGGGGCTGACGCGGGCAATCCTGTCGCGCGAACTGTCGCTGGAAGAGATTGGCGAGATCCGCCAGCAGGTGCCGGAGATGGAGCTGGAGATCTTCGTACATGGCGCACTGTGTATGGCTTATTCCGGCCGCTGCCTGCTCTCCGGCTACATCAACAAGCGTGACCCGAACCAGGGAACCTGCACCAACGCCTGCCGCTGGGAATACAACGTGCAGGAAGGTAAAGAGGATGCCGTCGGCAATATCGTTCATCGCCAGCAGCCGATTGCGGTGCGCAACGCTGAACCCACGCTGGGCGTCGGTGAGCCAACCGATAAAGTGTTTATGATCGAAGAAGCGATGCGCCCCGGCGAATATATGACCGCCTTCGAAGATGAGCACGGCACCTATATTATGAACTCAAAGGATCTGCGCGCGGTGGCGCACGTTGAGCGCCTGACGCGGATGGGCGTCCACTCGCTAAAGATCGAGGGGCGCACCAAGTCGTTCTACTACTGCGCCCGCACCGCTCAGGTTTATCGCCGGGCGATTGATGACGCCGCCGCCGGAAAACCGTTCGACCCTGCCCTGCTGGAAACGCTGGAAGGGTTGGCGCACCGCGGCTATACCGAAGGGTTTCTGCGCCGCCACACGCACGATAGCTACCAAAGCTATGATGCCGGGTACTCCGTCTCCGACCGTCAGCAGTTTGTCGGGGAATTTACCGGCGAGCGGCGCGGTGCGCTGGCCCAGGTCGATGTGAAGAACAAATTCAGCGTGGGCGATAGCCTGGAACTGATGACCCCGGCGGGCAATATCAATTTCACCCTGGCACAGATGGAAAACGGCAAGGCGCAGCCGATTGAGGTTGCTCCGGGCAACGGTCATCTGGTGTGGCTGCCGCTTCCGGAGGCGGTGGATCTGCAATACGCCCTGCTGATGCGCAATCTGTCAGGCACCACTACCCGCTCCCCCCATGCGGTCGACTTGGCAAAAGAAGTCACATAATGTTACTGATATTAGAATCTGGTCACATAACCTCAGGACATTCCTGGTTATGATGCTCCCGCTCCTAACGAACAAATCCAAATAGCACCCTCTGACCCAGAGATTTCCAGTTGCAGGAAGGCAGCAAGCGAACGCATCCCCCGGAGCTTACACCAGTAAGTGACTGGGATGAGAGAACGCCGCTAACGCCTCTGCGGCTTGAAAGATAGTGGTCAGAAACCACCTCATTTGGCTCGCCCGGCTCCCCCGTGCGGGCCATTTCTTTTTTTCATGCCCAAATTTTTCAGACGTTGTCCCCCTGCGTTACCCCCAGGCGCCAGGATATGCTATATCTTGATGCAAACTGCAAACGCCATCAGGAATTAAAAATGGAAAAACATTCACTTACCCTGGCGATCCTCAACGGTAAAAGCGCTGGTAATGAAGAGCTGCGCGCGGCGATTAGCACTTTGCGCCAGCAGGGCTTCCCGCTGGAGGTACGCGTTACCTGGGAACACGGCGACGGCGAACGCTACGTGCACGAAGCGGTAGCGCTGCAGGCCAGCACCGTGATTGCCGCGGGCGGCGACGGCACCATCAATGAGATCGCCACCGCGCTGGCCCGTCTGGCGCCGCAACACCGGCCGGTGCTGGGCCTGGTGCCACTGGGTACGGCCAACGACTTCGCCACCAGTGCGGGTATCCCGCTGGAGATGGAAAATGCGCTGCGCCTGGCCATTCTTGGTAAAGCCACGCCTATCGACATCGCCCGCGTCAATAACGACCGCTACTTTATCAATATGGCGACCGGCGGCTTCGGTACGCGCATTACCACCGAAACCCCGGAAAAGCTAAAGTCGGCACTCGGCGGCGTCTCCTACTTTATTCATGGTCTGATGCGCATGGATACTCTAAAAGCCGACAGCTGCACGCTGCAAGGCCCGGATTTTCACTGGCAGGGTGACGCGCTGGTGATTGGCATCGGTAACGGGCGCCAGGCCGGGGGTGGGCAGCGCCTGTGCCCGACCGCGCTGATTAATGACGGCAGGCTGGAGCTGAGCATCGCCACCTCGCAGGAGCTGCTGCCCACCCTCATTCACAAGCTGACCAGCGACGAAGAAAACCCGAACCTGATCACCGCTTCCCTGCCGTGGCTGACTATCCGTGCGCCAAATGAGATGACCTTTAATCTCGACGGCGAACCCCTGAGCGGAACGGAATTCCGTATTGAGGTGATGCCGGACGCGCTGGAGTGCCGCCTGCCACCTTCCTGCGAACTGTTAGCCTAACCCCTGAAGGCCGATCGCAAAACGGTCGGCCTAATATCATTACCGATCATTATTTTGCGGCACGCCTTCCGTTTTATTCCTTTCATCAAAACTTTAAATAGACCGGTAAGTTGTAATCGTTATTATTCGTTGTAGATGAGCAGGCGTTATTATTCTGCGGACGACAGGGCCGATTGCAAGAATGGAATTTAAGACTTTTTACTATCACACTAACCGGATAACCTATATTTATCATTTCGCCTCGCGGGGGATTGAATATGAGATAAATATCGAGCAGGTCACCCGTACCGATCAGGCCAGTATCAGCCTGCAGGAAGGCTTTATCCTGAGTAAAAATGGCGCGTATGAAGTTAGCTTTGATATTAAAGCGAACCGCTTAGCGAAGCAGTTATATGCACGGGCGTTGCCTGGCCAGGTGTCAGCAATACAGGTTATTCGCCAGATTGAGAAAGCATTAATTGCACACCTTGAGGAATTTAATGCTGGTATGTATATCTTCGCCGCCAGCGATATTAAGCTGGCTGCGATTTATCAACGCATCATTAAAAAACACCACGCCAGGGGAAATACTCTGGAATCAGGCTTTAAACCCATCGGGAGGGGATATGTTATACGGACAAAATACTGTTACCGCTGAGCAAAAAGAAGCTGAGCGAAAAGAAGATGAAGAGGCGGCGCAAAGATCTCTCAGGATTCTCACTGCGATGATGATGCGGGCCGGAGAAGCCTGGGATGCCTGGCAGGCCGAAGAAGCGGCGAAGGCAGCCGCCGCCGCGCAGGCTAACTCCTCTGCCAGCAAGTAACCGATTTTCCACTATCTGATAAGCGCCAACCGGCGCTTTTCTCTCACGCCACCCATGTTAAGCAAATGTGATCCCCTTCGCGAATTCTGCATGAGCAACTTGTATGGTAGTACGTTAAGAGCGTATTTTTTCACCATTGTCAGCGCACAAGGCGAACTCAGAATGAAAATTGTTAAAGCAGAAGTCTTTGTTACCTGCCCAGGCAGGAACTTTGTCACCGTTAAAATCACCACTGACCAGGGGCTGACCGGCGTCGGCGATGCCACACTCAACGGGCGTGAGCTGCCCGTTGCCTCCTACCTGAAAGATCACGTCTGCCCACAGCTGATTGGCCGCAATGCGCACCAGATTGAAGATATCTGGCAGTTCTTCTATAAGGGCGCTTACTGGCGTCGTGGCCCGGTCACCATGTCGGCGATCTCTGCCGTGGACCAGGCACTGTGGGATATCAAAGGGAAAGCGGCGAATATGCCGGTTTACCAGCTGCTGGGCGGCGCATCACGCACCGGGGTGATGGTTTACTGCCATACCACCGGCCATAGCATTGATGAAGTGATGGACGACTATGCCAAGCACCAGGAGCTGGGCTTTAAGGCGATCCGCGCTCAGTGCGGCGTGCCGGGGATGAAAACCACCTACGGCATGGCGAAGGGGAAAGGTGAAGCTTATGAACCCGCCACCAAAGGTGCCCGCCCGGAAGAGCAGCTGTGGTCGACCGAGAAATACCTCGACTTCACGCCGAAGCTGTTTGAGGCGATCCGCGACAAGTTTGGTTTCAACGAGCATCTGCTGCACGATATGCATCACCGCCTGACCCCGATTGAAGCGGCGCGCTTTGGCAAAAGCGTGGAAGCGTACCGCCTGTTCTGGATGGAAGACCCAACCCCGGCCGAAAACCAGGAGAGCTTCCGCCTGATCCGCCAGCACACCGTCACGCCGATTGCCGTCGGCGAGGTGTTTAACAGCATCTGGGACTGCAAGCAGCTGATTGAAGAGCAGCTGATCGACTATATCCGCACCACTATTACCCACGCGGGGGGCATCACCGGGATGCGCTGTATCGCCGACTTTGCCTCGCTCTACCAGGTTCGTACCGGCTCACACGGCCCGTCCGACCTGTCGCCAATCTGCATGGCGGCGGCGCTGCACTTTGACCTATGGGTGCCTAACTTTGGCGTGCAGGAGTATATGGGCTATTCGGAGCAGATGCTGGAGGTGTTCCCGAACAGCTGGAGCTTCGACAACGGCTATATGCATCCGGGCGACAAGCCGGGCCTCGGCATTGAGTTTGATGAGAAGCTGGCGGCGAAATATCCCTACGAACCTGCGTATCTGCCGGTGGCACGCCTGGAAGACGGCACCCTGTGGAACTGGTAAGGAGAGAACAATGAAAAGTGTGGTGATTGAACGCCCGGGCGAACTGCAGCTGCAGGAGCGCCCGCTGCTCACCCCGTCCACGGGTGAAGTGCGCGTCAAAGTGCGCTACGCCAGCATCTGCGGCTCTGACGTGCATATCTGGCACGGCCACAACCCCTTTGCCCGCTATCCGCGCGTTATCGGCCATGAGTTTTTTGGCGTAATTGACGCCGTCGGCGACGGGGTGGATGCTGCGCGCATCGGCGAACGTGTGGCGGTGGACCCGGTAGTGAGCTGCGGCCACTGCTACCCCTGCTCCATCGGCCGCCCTAACGTCTGTCGCGAGCTGCAGGTGATTGGCGTACATCGCGACGGCGGCTTCAGCGAGTATGCGCTGGCCCCGGCGGGCAATGCTTACACTCTGCCGGCAGCCATCCCTGATACGCTGGCCAGCCTGGTTGAGCCGTTTACCATCGCCGCCAATATCACCGCGTTCCTTAAGCCGCAGCCGGATGACGTGGCGCTGATTTACGGCTCCGGTCCGATGGGGCTGACCGCCATTCAGGTGCTGAAAGGCGTGTATAAGGTCAGGCAAGTGATTGTCGCCGATCGGCTGGATGAGCGACTGGCGATGGCCAAAGCCAATGGCGCGGACCTGGTGCTGAATAATGGCGAAACGCCGCTGGCAGAACAGCTGAATGGCGTGCAGCCTACGCTGATTATCGATGCCGCCTGCCATCCGTCGATTTTGGCGGAAGCGGCGGCGCTCGCCTCCCCCGCCGGGCGCATCGGCCTGCTTGGATTCTCCGGCGAGGCGTGCACCGTGACGCAGCAGAGCCTGACCAGCAAAGAGCTGTCGCTGTTCACCTCGCGCCTGAACAGCCACCGCTTCCCCGAGGTGATTGCCTGGATGGAGCAGGGGCTGATCCAGCCGGAAAAACTGGTTACCCATACGCTGCCGCTCACTCAGATTGAGCAGGCGATGACGCTGTTCGAAAAGGATCCGCGCAGCTGCTGCAAAGTGATTTTACAGGTTAGCTAACACCAGAACGCCGCAGGCCCGGTTCCCGGCCTGCGGTCAATATCAATACCTCAAACCCTACCCACTAAAAATATAACAAGCGGAGTTATTACTATGTTTAAGAACCTGCGCTGGACGATAGTCTTATTACTGTTCCTTGTTTACATGATCAACTATCTCGACCGCGTCGCGCTGTCGCTGACCGTGCCGATGATTGAAAAAGACCTGATGCTGAACGCCGAAGAGTTTGGCCTGATTTTCGGCAGCTTCTTCTTCGGCTATGCCATTTTTAACTTTGTCGGCGGTCTGGCGACCGACAAATTCGGCCCAACGCTGACCCTCGGCGTCGCCGTCGGGATGTGGTCGCTGTTCTGCGGCTTCACCGCGCTGGCGACCGGCTTCTGGTCGATGCTGATCCTGCGCGTGCTGTTCGGCATGGCGGAAGGGCCTATCTGCGCCTCGGCTAACAAGGCCATTAACGGCTGGTTCCCGAAAAAACAGGCGGCAACCGCGATGGGGCTGCTTAGCGCGGGTTCTCCGCTCGGCGGGGCCGTGGCGGGGCCGATTATTGGCTACCTCGCCCTCGCCTTTGGCTGGCGCCCGGCGTTTGCCATTATCTGCAGCATCGGCATCGTCTGGATGGTGGTGTGGTTCTTTATCGCCTCGGATAACCCGCTAAAAAGCAAAATCATCAGCGAGCGTGAGCGCGCCCTGATTGCGCAGATGAAAGATGAGCAGCTCAGTGCGGAAGAGGAGCTGTCGCAGTCGCAGCACGGGCTCGGCTACTACCTGCGCCAGCCGATCATTCTGGTCACGGCGTTCGCCTTCTTCTGCTACAACTATATTCTCTTCTTCTTCCTGAGCTGGTTCCCGGCCTATCTGGTACAGGCGCACGGGCTGGATATTAAGGCGATGAGCATCACCACCATGATCCCGTGGATTGTCGGTTTCGTCGGCCTGGCGCTGGGTGGGATCATTTCAGACAAGATCTTTAAAGTCACCGGTAAGTTACTGCTTTCCCGCAAAATTGTGCTGGTGGTCTCGTTAATGGCAGCGGCGATTTGTGTCGGCCTGGCGGGTACGGTAAAAGAGGTAACGTCGGCGGTTGGCCTGATGTCGGTTTCCATCTTCTTCCTGTATATCACCGGGGCCATTTACTGGGCGATTATTCAGGACGTGGTGCATAAGAGCCGCGTAGGCAGTATCAGTGGTTTTATCCATCTGATTGGCAGCCTGTCCGGTATCGTTGGCCCGATTGTCACCGGCTATATCGTGCAGCACACCGGCAAGTTTGACAGCGCCTTTATCCTCGCCGGCTGCGTGGCCGCGCTGGGCGCGCTGCTGGTACTGCTGGTGATTAAACCGCCGAAAACCCATAACACCCCGGTTTCAGTGTGACCCCTGCGGGCGGGGATAACCCGCCCTAAACTAAGGATGTTTTATGCTCTCCCTCGATAAGCTTCCGCAAGACGTACAGCGCCCGCAGTATGACCGTAAGGCGCTGCGCACCCGCATGGTACATATCGGTTTTGGTGCTTTCCACCGCGCTCATCAGGCGGTATGCAGTGACCGCCTCGCCGCCGAGCAGGGCAGCGACTGGGGCTATTGTGAAATCAATCTCAACAGCGGCGAGCTGATTCAGGCTCTGCGCCAGCAGCAGCTGTGCTACAGCGTGGCAGAGATGGCCGATGACCGCCTCAATCTGCGGGTCATTGGCGTGGTGACCGCCGCTCTGCACGGCCAGTCCGACGGCATCAGTGCGGTGCTGGATGCACTGTGCCAGCCGGATGTGGCGATTGTTTCGATGACCGTGACGGAAAAAGGCTACTGCCATCATCCGGCCAGCGGCAAGCTGAACCTTGAACACCCGGCTATCGTGCACGATCTGGCCCATCCGGATGCGCCTGAGTCGCTGCCGGGCATTATTCTTGCCGCCATCCGCCGCCGCCGCGAGCTGGGGCTGGCTCCTTTCAGCGTGATGTCCTGTGACAATATGCCAGAAAACGGCCACGTCACGCGCCAGGTTATCAGCGCACTGGCCCGCCAGCAGCAGCCCGAACTGGCCGACTGGATTGCGCAGAACCTGACTTTCCCGTCGACCATGGTTGACCGTATCGTTCCGGCGATGACGGATGACACTCACCGCGCCCAGCACGATAAGCTGGGCTGCGAAGACCCGGTAGCCGTGGCCTGTGAACCCTTTTTCCAATGGGTGATTGAGGATAATTTTGTCAGCGGGCGCCCGGCCTGGGAGCTGGCTGGAGCAGAGCTGGTTACCGACGTACTGCCGTTCGAAGAGATGAAGCTGCGCATGCTGAACGGCAGCCACTCTTTTCTCGCTTACCTCGGCAATCTGGCGGGCTATGAACATATCAGCGACTGTATGGCCGATGCCAAATTTAAACAGGCCGCACGCCAGCTGATGCTCGACCAGCAGGCGCCGACGCTGCGCACTCAGGGCGTGGACCTGACGGCCTACGCCGATTCCCTGATAGCCCGCTACAGCAACCGCGCAATTAAGCACCGCACCGCGCAGATTGCCAACGATGGCAGTCAGAAGCTGCCGCAGCGCTGGCTGGACAGTATTCGCTGGCACCTCGCCAACGGCAGCAACTTTGACCTGCTGGCGCTTGGCGTGGCGGGCTGGATCCGCTATGTCGCTGGCAAGAACGAACGGGGAGAGCCCATCGCGATTAACGACCCGCTGCGTGACGATCTGGCGCAGCGTGTGGCATCCAGCAGCGAAGGTCAGGAGCGCGTGAGTGCATTACTGGCGATGACTAACGTATTTGGTGAAGATTTACCCGCCAGCGCGCAGTTTGTCAGCCGGGTCAACCATTTTTACCAGCAGCTGCTCAGCCAGGGTGCCAAACTGACGGTACATCAGCGGGTTGCTGACGTTTAACGGTAGCGCATAAACGCCATGCTGATTAGACTGGTGCTTTCCCGTCGCTCGCAGGCAGGCTGCTGAGTCTGCCGCAAAAGGAAGTTGCCGAATGTCGTATACCATTACCGCCAGTGAACCGGTCAACCAGCAAATCTACCGCTTTTTGCGCCAGGAGATCGTCACTTGCGCCATTCACCCCGGTTCGCTGCTGTCGGAAAAAGAGGTGTCTGCGCGCTTCAACGTCTCGCGCCAGCCGGTGCGTGAAGCCTTTATCAAACTGGCGGAAGCTGGACTGGTGCAGGTACTGCCGCAGCGTGGCACCTTCGTGCGTAAAATCTCCGCGCAGCGCGTGGCCGATGGGCGATTTATTCGTGAGGCGGTGGAAGTCGCAGTCGTGCGGCGGGCGGCCGTCGAAGCAAGTGCAGACGGCCTGGCGGCGCTGGAGCACAATCTGCAGCTGCAAAGACTGGCGGCAGAGCGCCATGACAGCCAGGCGTTCCTGCTGCTGGATGATGAGTTTCATCGCCTGATTGCGCAAAGTATTCACTGTGAGCTGGCATGGGAGACGGTGGAAAATATCAAAGCCACCATGGACCGTGTGCGCTTCCTGACGCTGAGCAAAGTCTCCCCGCCCGAAAGCCTGATTGAGCAGCACCAGCTGATATATCAGGCGCTGCGCGCGCGCGATGCCGATGCCGCCGAAAGTGCGCTGCGCCGTCATCTGCAGGAGATGATCTTCTCCATCACTCCGATTGCCGAGCAGAACAGCGAGTGGTTTGAAGCGCTGTGAAATCTGTCACGGGTCGACCGGAAAAAATGGTCGACCCCTACGGAATTTTGTAGGGGCTGACCCTCTTTTTCGGTCAGCCCGTTTTACCTCAAGCGATAGTCACGTTCTTCGCCAGATACACATCCTGCACCGAATTAATCAGCGCCACGCCCTCTTTCATCGACTTCTTAAACGCCTTGCGGCCAAGGATTAACCCCATGCCACCCGCACGTTTGTTGATCACCGCGGTACGCACCGATTCGGCGGTATCCGTCTCCCCTGCTGCTGCACCACCGGAGTTAATCAGCCCGGCGCGGCCCATATAGCAGTTCGCCAACTGATAACGCACCAGATCGATAGGATTATCACTGGTCAGTTTGCTGTAAACGCGCTCGTCGGTATGACCGAACTTCAGCGCCTGGTAGCCGCCGTTATTCTCCGCCATCTTCTGCTTAACGATATCCGCCCCGATGGTGGCGGCCAGATGGTTGGCCTGGCCGGTCAGATCGGCGCTGGCGTGGTAATCCACCCCCTCCTTCTTGAAGCTATCGTTGCGCAGGTAGGCCCATAGCACGGTGACCATTCCCAGCTCATGCGCGCGCTCAAACGCGGCGGAGATCTCCTCAATCTGGCGACGCGACTGCTCAGAACCGAAATAAATCGTGGCACCGACCGCCACCGCACCAAGATTGAACGCCTGCTCGACGCTGGCGTACAGGGTCTGGTCGTACTGCGTTGGGTAGCTGAGGGTTTCGTTGTGGTTCAGCTTGACCATAAACGGAATGCGGTGGGCATAGCGGCGCGATACCGACGCCAGCACGCCATAGGTGGACGCCACGCAGTTGCATCCGGCTTCAATCGCCAGCTCCACGATATTTTTCGGATCAAAATAGAGGGGATTGGCGGCGAAGGAGGCACCCGCAGAGTGCTCAACGCCCTGATCGACTGGCAGGATAGAGAGGTAACCTGTCCCGGCTAAACGTCCGGTGTTGTACAGGGTTTGCATATTGCGCAGTACCGCAGGCGGGCGGTTATTATCCACCATCACCCGATCAACATAATCCGCGCCCGGGAGATAGAGGCTGTCCGCTGGAATAGTCATGCAGCGATGTTGCAAAAGAGAGTCTGCTTCTTTGCCCAATAACTGTACGATGTCCGTCATGGTAACTCCTGTCAAAGTTGTGGAGGCCGCAGCGAAGCGGCCCGCGGGTCAGACTGACTGACCTCAACAGGGTGAACCCAAAACGGCCATTAAGGCAAATTGCTGACTCCATTTTTCAGAAGGATCCGCACTAAAAAGCGTGAGGGGCTGTGCGCTACCACCACTGATGGAAATGGTGCACCGGGCCGTGCCCGTGGCCGACCTCCAGCGAGTCAGCCTGCTCCAGCGCCCCCTGCAGCCACTGCTTGGCGGCCTGCACCGTCGTTACCCAGTCATCATGGCGCGGACGCAGCGCTGCCAGCGCCGCCGAGAGCGTGCAGCCGGTGCCGTGGGTGTTGCGCGTGTTAATACGCGGTGCGGTGAAGCGCTGTTCTAACTCGCGGGTTAACAGCCAGTCAGGGCTCTCCTCTTCGCTGAGGTGGCCGCCCTTCATCAGCACCGCCTGGCAGCCGAGCGCCAGCAGCGCCCGCCCTTGTGCGCGCATCTCGGTTTCGTTGCGCGCGGGCTGGCACTGTAACAGAGCCGCGGCTTCAGGCAGGTTTGGGGTGATCAACGCTACCTGCGGCAGCAGGCGTTCGCGTAGCGTGGCAACGGCCTCCACCGAGAGCAGCGGATCGCCGCTTTTCGCCAGCATCACCGTATCCAGCACCACCCACGGTGCGCTGGCACCCTTCAGGCGATCGGCCACCACGTCGACGATGGCACTTTCCGCCAGCATGCCGATTTTAATGGTGTCGATGCGCACGTCGGACAGCACCGAATCCAGCTGCGCGGCGACAAAATCCGGCTCAATGCGATACACCGACTGCACCCCGGTAGTGTTTTGCGCCACCAGCGCGGTGATCACGCTGGTGCCGTAAGCGCCCAGCGCGGAGAACGCCTTAAGATCGGCTTGAATACCCGCCCCGCCGCTCGGGTCGGTACCGGCAATAGTCATGGCGTTGATACGTTTCATACCAGCGCCTCCGGATTGAGTTGGTACAGGGCATCGAGAAACGCCGGGATAAAGCTGCCCGGCCCCTTCACTTGCGCGGCAGCACGCTCGCCAGCCAGCGACACCACGCGGCAGGCGCTGGCGACATTCACCAGACGGTCGCCCGGCAGCGCGGCAAACCCGGCCACCACCGCCGACAGTGCACAGCCGGTACCCACCACGCGAGTCATCAAGGGCGAACCGCCGCTTACGCTTAGCGTGCGCTGCCCGTCGGTGACAAAATCGACCTCGCCGGTTACAGCAATCACCGCGCCGTTGGCAAGCGCTAGGGTTTCGGCGGCCTGTAACGCTGCATCCGACGGATGCAGGCTGTCGACGCCACGCCCGCTGACCGCCTGTTTTGCCAGCGCCATAATTTCGGAAGCATTACCGCGGATCGCGGCGGGCCTGCTCGCCAGCAGCTGCTGACAGAATTCACTGCGGAAATCCAGCGCGCCGACCGCCACCGGGTCCAGCGTCCAGGCGTGTCCGGCGCCATTCGCCGCGCCGATCGCCGCACGCATCGCGTCACTGCGCGAATGCGTTAGCGTGCCGACGTTGACCAGTAAGGCATCGGCGATGGCGCTGAACTGCGCGGCTTCATCCGGGTCGATCACCATCGCCGGGGAGGCCCCCAGCGCCAGCAGCACGTTGGCAGTAAAGGTTTGCACCACGTCATTGGTCATACAGTGGATTAACGGTGATTTTTGGCGAAACAGCGCCAGAGAGTGGGCCACGTCGGCGTGGCTGAGGCTTTGAGGTTGGATCATGATTACTCCCAACCGGCGATCAAGAAGGCGATGCCGGTCGGGCATCTGACTTCCCTACGCTGGCATTATCCAGTTCAGGTTATGCGGGTTTTTCTCAGCCGGACGGTTGGTCTGGCACCCCGAGTCATTGATAAATCTTTAAATTTTCGAATTCATTACGCCTGCAGCGAAGTCACAGAATACGGGGGATGGCGCTATCTTGTAAACCCATTTGTCATTCACTTTTTACAGGATGCTTGTCGATTTTCGCGCACAATCATGGGAAGAATTCGTGCAGCATTTTTTCTTTACCTAGGGTAAAGACTAAAAAATCACTCTCGCTAAACTGTTTTTCTTTGATTAGGGTAGATTTTAACGTTTCAAACTTAGGGGAGTCAGTAAAGAAAAGTGCCGTAATATAGTCGGAATCGACGAGATTATCCTTCTCAGAAAGTTGGATAACCTTTTGATAACATGCTTCATCTCTGTGCCCTAAACGCTCTTTTAACATGCACTCAGTCAGCAGATCAATTCGGCTAAAGCGCTGTTTAATGATTACTTCAAGACCAGCAAGACCTTGTTGATAATGTTTTTCAGCAATCAGGTTATTGACGTACATTTTCCTCACCCATATATTATCGGGTTTTTTAGTAACAAGGATTTTTAATTTCTCTAAGAGAATAATCTTTTCAGCAGGATCGGCAATCGTCATTCGCTTGGTGAGGTCACTAGCTTGCTGAGTGCTTTTGTCCATATGATGAATTTCTTCAACCGCCATAGTTGAAAAAGAAAAAAACATAAAAACATAAAAACATAAAAAAAGAGAATTTTTCTTTTGGATAAATTATTCATAACATCTCTATTTAAATTTATGTAAGTCAATATGATTGGTTGTATCTCCCGGTACTGGTCTAATTAATCCTGTATAGCCAGTATCTAATACGTAACCAGCTTTAACTTCCAAAGATGGCAGTCGATATCTTTAACTCGAAAGAGGCATGCAGCACTCCCACACCCTCTGCAGGTAAAACAGAAAACTGATGAAAACGAAATGATTTAGTTGGCATCGTTGCATCCGTTGCGATAAAAATCCGTTTAAAAATAGCATGCTCTTCGAAACAAAGAATATAGATATACCAGCCGTTTTTTCAATAGCATTTCACGAATTTAATAGTTAAAGCATCAAATAATTAAATCCGCATTTATTGGTTTAATCTCTGCCCTGAGTGTTGCACTCAGGGCAATTCTACCCCTGCTCCGCCACCGGCAGCGTCAGCGTACCGACGTTGATCAGCAGCCCATCGGCAATCGTGCTGAACTGCGCGGCCACTTCCGGGTCGATAACCATCGCCGGGGAAGCGCCCAGTGCCAGCAGCTCATTGGCAGTAAAGGTTTGCGCCACGTCGGCGTGGCTGAGGCTTTGAGGTTGGATCATGATGACTCCCAACCGGCGATCAAGGAGGCGATGCCGGTCGGGCATCTGACTTCCCTACGCTGGCATTATCCAGTTCAGGTTATGCGGGTTTTTCTCAGCCGGACGGTTGGCCTGGCACACCGAGTCATTGATAAATCTTTAAATTTTCGAATTCATTACGCCTGCAGCGAAGTCACAGAATGCGGGGGATGGTGCTATCTTGTAAACCCATTTGTCATGCATCCGAATACGAGACGCATCTCGTAGGTGACAGGTTGCGCAACGCCGATAATCCCCCCTCTTTAACCGTGCCAACACCACAATGACATCCAAATAACAGAGACAGAAATGAAACTTTTTATTGCCGCAACACTTCTCGCCCTCTCTGCATCAGCCTGCGCAGAGTCAGCACCACACTGGAGCTATGAAGGCCAGGCTGGACCAGAAAACTGGGGAAACCTGAGCGAAAAGTTCGCTACCTGTAAACTGGGCCAGTTCCAGTCACCTATCGATATCCGTTTCGTGACCAAAGCTAACCTTCCCGCGCTCAAAATGGATTATCACTCCGAGGCCGAGAGCCTGGTAAACAATGGTCACACCCTGCAGGTCACCGTTGATGATGAAGATGAGTTTAAACTGGATAACCGTGTGTTCACCCTGCGCCAGTATCACTTCCACGCGCCAAGCGAGAACCTGATTAACGGTAAACGTTATCCGCTGGAAGTGCATTTTGTACATGCCGATGCTAAGGGCTCACTGGCGGTAGTGGCGGTGATGTTTGACGTGGGTGCGGAAAACAGTGCCCTCAACCCTATCCTTAAGCACATTCCGGCTGAGTTAAACCAGAGTGTGAAGCTGGATGAGCGTTATGACCTGAAACCCCTGTTCCCGACCGATCTACACTACTACCGTTTCAGCGGCTCGCTGACCACACCACCTTGCACAGAGGGCTTGCGCTGGCTGGTGATGAAAAATCCGGTCACCTTGTTCGCAGCACAGCTGGCGCAGTTCCAGAAAGCGCTGGCACAGAGCAACAATCGCCCGGTGCAGCCGCTGAATGGCCGTATGGTGGTCGAGTAAAGGCTTCTCTATCCCTGCTCCGCCACCAGCAGCGCCAGCGTATCCGGCTCCAGCGCCTTGAAGATATGCGGGCGATCGCCGGGATAGCAGATGTAATCGCCGGGAAATAACTCTTCCGGCGACTCTTTCAGCCCCACCAGCGCCCGCCCCTGGGTGATGATAATATGCTCAACAGAGCCGGGAATATGGGGCTGTGAGAGGCGTTCCTCGCCAGGCTGGGTGATCAGCAGATAGATATCCCGCCGCGCGCCCGGCGGACAGCTGGCCAGCAGGATGGCCTCATAGTTGCCGCGCTCGGCCACCACTTTACTTCCCTCTCCACGCCGTACCACCTGAGTCTTATTGCTCTCCGGCTCCAGCAGTTTAGCAAACGGGATATTCAGCGCCACGCACAGCGCCCACAGCGTTTCCAGGCTGGGATTGCCGTTACCCGCCTCCAGCTGCGACAGCGTGGATTTAGCGATCTCTGCCCGCCGGGCGACTTCGGCCAGCGACAGCCCTGCACGCGTCCGCTCGCGCACCAGGCTTTGGGCAATCAGGGCGATTGGCTGGGTCATGCCTTACCTCACAGTTCGTTAAAACGAACGAAACGTTCGTCTTGATAACCTATTCTAATGCGTTCATTATAATGGCAGTTTCGTTCGAAAGGGTTAGAAAAGCATGTTTAGCCACAATTTTTCCTCGCTGACGCCCGCCACGCGTAAGGCGATCTACCTGATCTGCCTTGCCGTTGGCGTGGTGGGTGTTTCCTACGGTTCTCTGGCAACGGCTTACGGTTTTCCGCTGTGGGTGCCGCTGTTCTCCTCGCTGTTTGTGCTGGCCGGGGCGTCAGAGTTTATGTTTATCGCCATTATTGCCAGCGGCGGCAATCCGTTAGCCGCCGCCGCCGCCGGGCTGCTGGTCAATGCCCGCCATTTTCCATTTGGCATTGCGGTGCGCGACCTGGTCGGTTCACGCCTCTCCGCGCTGCTTGGCTGCCATATTATGAATGACGAGAGCGTGGTATTTGGCCTATCGCAGTCCACGCCGCAGCAGCGTAAGGCCGCATTCTGGCTGTGCGGGCTAGGGGTGGCGATCGTCTGGCCGCTTGGGGCGCTGATCGGCAGCCTGATTGGCACCCTGCTGCCCGATACCAGCGTGATTGGGCTGGATGCCGTGTTTCCGGCGATCCTGCTGGCGCTGGTGATCCCGGCGTTTAAGTCTCGTACCACCCTGACGCGCGCCTCCTGCGGCGCGGCGCTGTCGCTGCTGGCAGTGCCGTTTACTCCGGTCGGCTTACCGGTGCTGCTGTCGATGGCCGGCCTACTGGCGAGGAGGAAATAATGCCCGCTCACTCTTTGATCATCAGCGGTATCGCGATTCTGGCGCTCGGCACCTGGCTGATGCGTTTTGCCGGAGCAAAACTCGGTAACCGCATGGCGCTGTCAGAAAATGCGCGCACGCTGCTCTCCGATGCCGCCACCACGCTGCTGTTTGCCGTTGCCCTGGCGAATACCCTCTATGAAGGGGTACATTTTGCCGGGATTGCCCGCGTGGCCGGGGTGGCCGTGGCCGTGCTGCTGGCCTGGCGTAAGGCGCCGCTGATCGTCGTGATCTTCGCGGCGGCGCTGGTCACCGCCCTGCTGCGTTATGCCGGGGTCAGCTAACCTCCTTTGCGCGCTTTTTCTTCTTCAGAAACGGCTGTTTTGCGATAAACTCTGCGCCGTTGCCACACGGCGTTTTGCTGCAGGAGTTTCATCATGAATATTCGTCCGTTTACCGAAGCTGACCGCCCATTTTTGCGCACGCTGTTTCTCGCCTCGCGCAAGGTGAACTGGACCTGGCTGGACGACGCCGAATGGCAGTTAGAGGATTTTGACCGCGTGACGCTCGGCGAGCGCGTGCTGGTGGCAGAAGAGGACGGGCACCGCGTGGGTTTTGCCGCGGTGCTGGATAACGATAACTTTTTGCACAGCCTGTTTATTGATCCGGCCTGGCAGGGCAGCGGCGCGGGCAGCGCGCTGTTGCAGGCGGTACAGAACAGCTTTACCTCTACCGGGGCGCTCAAGTGTCTGGCGGAAAACTTACAGGCGCAGAGCTTCTATAAAAAGCACGGCTGGCGGGTAGTGGCGCAGGGCGAGAGCGACCAGGGTGAATACCTGTTAATGCACTACGTGCTGAAATAGCCGCCACCGCAGCATCACACCTGCACTGAAATATAAAATCGGCTTGCCGCCTGTCGAACACAACCGACTATAATGCGGTTTTAGCTCTAAGAATGGCGCCAGAACCGACGATGACCAACAGACCTCTTCACGAACAGGCGGGCGTAAGCAAAAACGCTTATGAGATGCTGCAATATCTGAAGCGCATTGCGCGTGGCGACAAGGCCTTTACTATCCAGGACACCCTGCTCAACCACCGCTGCAACGTGACGCCGGATAATGACTTTACCCTGATTAACCAGCTGTTTGACGGTGGGAAAATCGATTTTGATTATTCGATGGTGGATGGCTTCCAGCAGCGGCACGTGCGTTTAGTGTGAAATATCTTAAACAGGCCGACCAAAATAAAGGTCGGCCCCTATAAAGATAGAGAATTACAGCGCGCGGAAGGCGATATCCTGCGGGATAACGTCGCCCTGCCAGTAAAGCTGGGCCGCCACGGCGTTCGCCAGCTGGCGGTAAAGGCGCGTAAACTCACTGTCCGGTCGGCGCACCACGGTTGGCTCACCAGCATCGAGGTCTTCGCGCAGGCTGATGTGCAGCGGCATCTGGCTCAGCAGCCGGGTGTGATACTGCGCCGCCAGCTTCTCCGCCCCGCCGGTGCCAAAGATCGGTTCATGATGGCCGCACTGGCTACAGATATGCATGCTCATATTTTCCACCACGCCCAGTACCGGAACGTTGACCTTCTCGAACATCACAATACCCTTGCGCGCATCCAACAGCGCAATATCCTGCGGTGTGGTGACCACTATCGCCCCGGTCACCGGCACGTTCTGCGCCAGCGTCAGCTGGATGTCTCCGGTGCCTGGCGGCATATCGAGGATCAGGTAATCCAGCTCCGGCCACAGCGTTTCATTCAGCAGCTGCATCAGCGCCTTGCTGGCCATCGGGCCGCGCCACACCATGGCGTTATCTTCGCTGACCAGGTAGCCAATCGAGTTGGTTGCCAGGCCGTGCGCCACGATCGGCGCCATATGCGTGCCGTCCGGTGAGGTCGGGCGCTGATCTTCCACGCCGAGCATATCCGGGATCGACGGGCCGTAGATATCCGCATCCAGCAAACCCACTTTCGCCCCTTCCGCGGCCAGCGCCAGCGCCAGATTCACCGCCGTCGTCGATTTCCCCACCCCGCCCTTACCGGAGCTGATGGCGATAATATTTTTCACGCCGTTGGTGCCCGGGCGGTTTTTCACCCGCTGCAGAGTGGCAACATCCAGCGTTAAGCGCCAGGCTATCGCACTCGCCTGAGTCAGGCGCAGCAGCTCGGCGCTGAGCGAAGCTTTCAGCTCCTCAAACGGGCTTTGCCAGACAAACGGCATGCTCAGTTCGATATGCAGCGTGTTATCCATCAGCGCGCAGTGGCGTAACGCCTTCAACGTAGTGAGGTTGTGCTGCAGAGTGGGGTGTTCAAACGTCGTCAGCACGCCCATCACGATAGCACGCAGCGCCTCGGGGGAGTGATGCCCCCTGGATTGTGAAGTCATCTCGGTTCCTTGATATTGCTGGTGGTTTTGTTCGATATCTGCGTTTAAGCATATCAGATCTGCCATGTGCTGACCTTAGCCGCTGGAAAAATCCTCTGGCAGTAGAAGCCCTTGTTTACGCAGGGTCCGGCAATCGGTTACCATCTAAACCCCTTTTTCAACAGGTATGAGCTAAGTCTCACTATGACTCAAGTCGCGAAAAAAATTTTGGTAACGTGCGCACTGCCGTACGCTAACGGCTCCATCCATCTCGGCCACATGCTCGAGCATATCCAGGCAGATATTTGGGTCCGATACCAGCGAATGCGCGGCAATCAGGTTTACTTCATCTGTGCCGATGACGCACACGGTACGCCAATCATGCTGAAAGCTCAGCAGATGGGTATTGCGCCGGAGCAGATGATTGCCGAGATGAGTCAGGAACATCAGACCGACTTTGCCGGTTTCGAAATCAGCTATGACAACTACCACTCGACGCACAGCGAAGAGAACCGTGAGCTGTCTGAGCTGATCTATACTCGTCTGAAAGAGAATGGTTTTATTAAGAACCGTACCATCTCTCAGCTCTACGATCCGGAAAAAGGCATGTTCCTGCCGGACCGTTTTGTTAAAGGCACCTGCCCGAAATGTAAATCTCCGGATCAGTACGGCGACAACTGTGAAGTGTGCTCGGCCACGTACAGCCCGACCGAACTGATCGACCCGAAATCGGTGGTTTCTGGCGCCACGCCGGTGATGCGTGACTCTGAGCACTTCTTCTTTGACCTGCCTGAGTTCAGCGCCATGCTGCAGGCGTGGACGCGCTCCGGCGCGCTGCAGGAGCAGGTGGCGAATAAGATGCAGGAGTGGTTTGAATCCGGCCTGCAGCAGTGGGATATCTCGCGCGATGCCCCCTACTTCGGCTTCGAAATTCCCGGTGCGCCGGGCAAATACTTCTACGTCTGGCTGGATGCCCCCATCGGTTACATGGGCTCGTTCAAGAACCTGTGTGATAAGCGTGGCGACATCAACTTTGACGACTTCTGGAAGAAAGATTCGGACGCCGAGCTGTACCACTTCATCGGCAAGGACATCGTCTACTTCCACAGCCTGTTCTGGCCAGCGATGCTGGAAGGCAGCAATTTCCGCAAGCCTACCAACCTGTTTGTGCACGGCTATGTCACGGTCAACGGCGCGAAAATGTCTAAATCGCGCGGCACCTTTATTAAGGCCAGCACCTGGTTGCAGCACCTGGATGCCGACAGCCTGCGCTACTACTACGCGGCCAAGCTCTCTTCGCGTATCGACGATATCGACCTCAATCTGGAAGATTACGTGCAGCGCGTTAATGCGGACATCGTAAACAAGGTGGTGAACCTGGCCTCGCGCAATGCCGGTTTCATCAACAAACGCTTTGGCGGCCAGCTGTCTGCTGAACTGGCCGACCCGGCGCTGTACAAAACCTTTACTGATGCCGCTGAGAGCATTGGCGAAGCCTGGACCAGCCGTGAATTTGGCCGTGCCATCCGCGAAATCATGGCGCTGGCCGACGTGGCCAACCGCTATGTTGACGAGCAGGCTCCGTGGGTAGTGGCGAAGCAGGAAGGCCGCGATGCCGATCTACAGGCGATCTGTTCAATGGGCATCAATATGTTCCGCGTGCTGATGACCTGGCTGAAGCCGGTGATGCCTTCGCTGGCCGAGCGCACCGAAGCCTTCCTGAATCAGGAACTGAGCTGGAACGGCATTCAGCAGCCGCTGCTGAGCCACAACATTTCGGCGTTCAAGGCGCTGTATAACCGCGTTGAAATGGACAAGGTTAACGGCCTGATTGAAGCCTCGAAAGAAGATGCCGCGGCGGCAAAAGCACCGGCTAGCGGCCCGCTGGCGGACGACCCGATCGCTGAAACCATCAGCTTTGACGACTTCGCCAAAGTTGATATGCGTATCGCGCTGATTGAGAATGCCGAGTTCGTTGAAGGTTCTGACAAGCTGCTGCGCCTGTCGCTGGATCTCGGCGGCGAGAAGCGCAACGTGTTTTCCGGCATCCGCGCCGCCTATCCTGACCCGGCGCTGCTGGTCGGCCGCCTGACGGTGATGGTAGCGAACCTGGTGCCGCGTAAAATGCGCTTTGGCATCTCGGAAGGAATGGTGATGGCAGCCGGTCCTGGCGGGAAGGATATCTTCCTGCTCAGCCCTGACAGCGGCGCACAGCCAGGCCAGGCGGTTAAGTAACTTCGTAGGGGCGGGGCATGCCCCGCCCGGGTCAGGCATGCCTGACCCCTACGGCGATTGTCGTTCAATCCTGGGGCCGACCATGCGCAACGTTCCGCTTGTTTTATGGCAATACCTCCGCGCCTTCTTCATAATCTACCTCTGTCTTTTTGCCGGTCGCGGCATTGAAACGCTGTTGCCCGTCGCCATCCCCGGTAGCATTCTCGGTATGCTGCTGCTGTTTGCCCTGCTCGCTTCACAGCTGCTGCCCGTTCACTGGGTGAAACCCGGCTGTCATCTGCTGATCCGCTATATGGCGCTGCTGTTCGTGCCGATCAGCGTCGGCGTGATGAACGATATGGATATTCTCACCGCCCAGTTTGCCCCAATTGTGCTCTCCTGCATTGTCAGCACCCTGATTGTACTGGTGACCGTCGGCCTGATTTCTCAGCGCCTCAACGATCGCCACATCCAGCGGGCGGGAGGCGAAAATGAGTGATATCTGGTGGTCGCTACCGCTGACCATTGCGGTGTTCTTCGCGGCGCGAAGGCTGGCGGCAAAAGTGAAAGTGTCGATCGTCAATCCGCTGCTGATCGCCATGGCGGTGATTATTCCGCTACTTTTGCTGCTGCAGCTGCCCTATACGCGCTACTTTCAGGGCAGCAAGCTGCTCAATGACCTGCTGCAACCGGCCGTGGTAGCGCTGGCGCTGCCGCTGTATGAGCAGATGCATCAGATCCGCGCACGCTGGAAATCGATTATCAGCGTATGCTTTATCGGCAGCCTGACGGCGATGATCTCCGGCACCGCGATTGCGCTGTGGCTGGGCGCAACGCCGCAGATCGCCGCTACCCTGCTGCCGAAATCGGTCACCACGCCGATTGCGATGGCAGTTTCCGGCACGCTGGGCGGCATCCCGGCGATCAGCGCCATCTGCGTGCTGCTGGCCGGGGTGCTCGGCGCGGTGTTCGGCCATATGCTGCTGAACCTGCTGAAGGTGCGCAGTAAAGCGGCGCGCGGGCTGGCGATTGGTAATGCATCACACGCTCTTGGCACCGCTCGCGCTGCTGAAGTGGACTATCAGGAGGGCGCATTCAGTTCGCTGGCGCTGGTACTGTGCGGGATTATCACTTCCCTGCTGGCGCCGTTTATTTTCCCGCTGCTGATGGCGCTGTGGGGGTAAAACTTGCGATAAGTCTCGCAATTTGTTGATCGTTTTCATGTATTGCATTGATAGAGCGATTCAGATCACATATAAATGGCTGCCGGCCCGCTAGCACGGGCGGCTTTTTGCGAGAGGCTTACTATGCACCCACGTTATCAGCAGGCATTTGCCACGCTGCCTACCCTGTTACAGAGCGCTTTGCAGCCGATATTATCCGCTGACGACTTTGCCGGATTTATCACTGCCAGCCAGGCACACCAGTTAAAACAGCACTGCGGTTACAGTGACAGCGAGCTGGCCTTTGCCCTGCTGCCGCTGGCGGCGGCCTGCGCCGTGGCCACCCTGTCTGATTTTAAAGTGGGGGCGATTGCCCGCGGAGCCAGCGGCACGCTGTGGTTTGGTGCCAATATGGAATTTGCCGGGGCCACCATGCAGCAGACGGTGCATGCCGAGCAGAGCGCGGTCACCCATGCCTGGCTGCGCGGGGAAAGCGCGCTGGCCTCGATAACCGTCAACTACACGCCGTGCGGCCACTGCCGTCAGTTTATGAACGAGCTGAACAGCGGAACGCAGCTGACGATTGAACTGCCCGGCCGCGCTGCCGCAACGCTGGGCCACTATCTGCCTGACTCTTTCGGCCCGCGCGACCTGGCGATCACCACCCTGCTGATGGATGCCGTCGACCACGGCATCGTCCCTTCGGGTGATACGCTGGAGCAGGCCGCCCTGAATGCCGCCAACCGCAGCCATGCCCCTTACAGCCAGGCTTACAGCGGCGTGGCGCTGGAGACGGCTGAGGGGGGTATCTTCGCCGGAAGCTACGCGGAAAATGCCGCCTTTAACCCTGGCCTGCCGCCGTTGCAGGGGGCACTGAACCTGCTGAACCTGGCAGGGCACAGCCTGAATACCATCCAGCGTGCAGTACTGGCTGAATCCCCGCAGGCGAAGCTGAGCCAGCAGAATGCCACCGCCGCCACCCTGGCTGCCCTCGGCTGCGGTAATCTCAACGTCGTTGCTCTGGTTAAAGCGTAACAAAGCCTCTGTTCGTCGAGGAGGATCGCAGCTTTTGTTATTACTTGTTAACAAAAGCTGTACTTTCAGATGAATTATTTTAGGATTGGCGCCACGACACTTCCGATCCTGACACCTGACAGAGTATTAATTGCATGGAACTCGAATACGAAAGTAAACGACCGCTGTATATCCCTTATGCCGGCCCTATCCTGCTGGAATTTCCCCTTCTGAACAAAGGCAGTGCGTTCTCCATTGAAGAGCGTAATGACTTCAACCTGAATGGTCTGCTGCCAGAAACGGTGGAAACCATTGAGGAGCAGGCTGAGCGTGCATGGCGCCAGTTCCAGGACTTTAAAAACGATAACGATAAGCACGTCTACCTGCGCAATATTCAGGACACTAACGAAACGCTGTTCTACCGCCTGCTGGACAATCATCTGGAAAAGATGATGCCAATTATTTACACCCCGACCGTGGGCGCGGCCTGTGAGCACTTCTCCGAAATCTACCGCCGCGCGCGCGGCCTGTTTATCTCCTACCCGAACCGCTCCAGCATTGAAGACATGCTGCAAAACGCCACCAAGCAAAACGTAAAGGTGATCGTGGTCACCGACGGCGAGCGCATTCTTGGCCTGGGCGACCAGGGCATCGGCGGCATGGGCATTCCTATCGGTAAGCTGTCGCTGTACACCGCCTGTGGCGGCATCAGCCCGGCGTATACCCTGCCGGTGGTGCTGGATGTCGGCACCAACAATCAGCAGCTGCTGAACGACCCGCTGTATATGGGATGGCGCCATCCGCGCATCACCGGCGAAGAGTATGACGCGTTCGTCAACGAGTTCATCAACGCCGTCAAGAGCCGCTGGCCGAACGTGCTGCTGCAGTTTGAGGACTTCGCGCAGAAGAATGCCATGCCGCTGCTGGAGCGCTATCGCGACGAAGTGTGCTGCTTTAACGATGATATCCAGGGCACCGCAGCGGTGACGCTGGGTACGCTGATCGCCGCCAGCCGCGCCGCGGGCAGCAGGCTGTGCGAGCAGAAGGTGGTGTTCCTTGGTGCCGGTTCCGCGGGTTGCGGCATCGCCGAGCAGATCGTCGCGCAGATGAAGTCTGAAGGGCTCAGCGACGAAGAGGCGCGCGGGCGCGTATTTATGGTCGACCGCTTTGGCCTGCTGACCGACAAACTGCCAAATCTGCTTAACTTCCAGAGCAAGCTGGTGCAGAAAAGCGACGGCCTGAGCGGCTGGGACAGCAGCAGCGATTCGCTGTCGCTGCTCGACGTGGTGCGTAACGCGCAGCCAAGCATTATGATCGGTGTTTCCGGCCAGCCGGGCCTGTTCAGCGAAGAGATCGTGCGCGAGATGCATAAGCACTGCGCACGCCCGATCATTATGCCGCTGTCGAACCCGACTTCACGCGTGGAAGCAACGCCGCAGGATATTATGGCGTGGACCGACGGCAATGCGCTGGTCGCCACCGGCAGCCCGTTCTCCCCGGTGAGCTGGAAGGATAAAACCTACCCTATCGCACAGTGCAATAACTCCTATATCTTCCCGGGTATTGGGCTTGGCGTGATTGCCTCTGGCGCGACCCGCGTCACTGACAGCATGCTGATGGCGGCCAGCCGCGCGCTGGCCGACTGTTCCCCGCTGGCGAACGAGGGCAGCGGCCCGGTGCTGCCTGAAGTGAAGGACATTCAGGGCGTGTCGAAAGTGATCGCAATGGCGGTCGGTAAAGCCGCACAGCTGGCCGGCGTTGCCGTGGTGACTTCTGAAGATGTACTGTCGAAAGCCATCGCCGCCAACTTCTGGCTGCCGCAGTATCGTAATTACCGCCGCACCTCAATTTGATCGTCTAACCCCTCACTTGATAGCCGGGTGCAGCATTGCGCCCGGTTATTTGTGCGAAATCCCGCCATCCGACGCACTGTCACTTGCTTCACTCCCCTGCCTCAAGTAGCCTTGAATTCTCTTTTGATTGCCAACCCGAGCGCCGTCCAGCATGTTGAAACGCCTGATTTATGGTCTGATTATCATCGTCGCCCTGATGGTGATGGCCGCGCTTGGCCTGGACCGCTGGATCAGCTGGAAAACGGCACCCTATATATATGACGATCTGAAAACACTGCCGCACCGTCAGGTTGGCGTGGTCCTGGGCACCGCGAAATATTATCGCACCGGGGTAATCAATCAGTATTATCTCTATCGCATGCAGGGCGCGTTGAACGCCTACAACAGCGGCAAGGTGAACTATCTGCTGCTGAGCGGGGATAACGCGTTACAGAGCTACAACGAGCCCATGACCATGCGCCGCGACCTGATCGCCGCAGGCGTTGAGCCATCCGATATCGTGCTGGACTATGCCGGTTTCCGCACCCTCGATTCGATTGTGCGCACGCGTAAGGTCTTTGATACCAACGACTTTATTATCATCACCCAGCGCTTCCACTGCGAGCGTGCGCTGTTTATCGCCCTCCATATGGGCATTCAGGCGCAGTGCTATGCGGTGCCATCACCCAAGAATATGCTGAGCGTGCGTATGCGTGAAGTCGGCGCCCGCCTCGGCGCGCTGGCGGACCTGTACCTGATGAAGCGTGAACCGCGCTTCCTCGGACCGCTGGTGCCGATCCCCGCCGTACACGAAGTGCCGGAAGATGCGCAGAGCTACCCGGCGGTGACGCCAGAGCAGCTGCTGGAGATTCAGCAGAAGAGATAAGGCTTAAGCGTTAAATCCACTGTGCGTGTTATCAGCCTATTTCCGAAATAAAAAGGGCCGACCCAAAAAGCGGTCGGCCCCTACGCGATCTTCTGCCACTTGTAGGGGTTGACCTTCTTTTTCGGTCAACCCGTCAGCTCAGGAGAATTACTTCTTACGTGCGTACTTAAGCGAATCCAGCGCCACGGCGAAGATGATGATGCCGCCCTTAATAATGTACTGCCAGTAAGGGTTAACGCCGATATAGGTCAGGCCGTAGTTGATCACCGTAAAGATGATAACCCCGGTTACCACGCCCGCTACCGTACCCACACCACCGGCAAACGACACGCCGCCGACCACGCAAGCCGCAATCGCATCCAGCTCATACATAAAGCCGAGGTTGTTGGTAGCAGAACCGATGCGCCCGGCTTCCAGCATGCCGCCGAAGGCGTAGAACACGCCGGACAGCGCGTACACCAGAATCAGGTTGTACGGTACGTTAACGCCAGAGACTTTCGCCGCTTCCGGGTTACCGCCGATAGCGAAGATGTTTTTACCAAAGCGCGTTTTGTTCCACAGGATCCACACCAGGAAGATGGCGATAATCGCGTAGAAGGTTATGTAAGAGAGCTTGAAGTCACCAAAGCGCAGGAAGCCCTGAGCAAAGGTTGAAAACTTCTCGTCAAAGCCCGCCACCGGCGAAGCACCCACAAAGTCGTAATACAGTGAGTTAATACCATAAACGATAATCATGGTGCCCAGCGTGGTGATAAACGGTGTCACCTTCAGGTAGGCAATAATCAGGCCGTTAACCAGGCCAATCACCGCACCAATGGCGCAGACAATCGCAATCACCGCCGCAATCGGCAGAGTTTCCAGGTGCGGGAACACCTTGTTAGCATTGTCCATCGCCTGCAGCAGCGTTGCTGCCACCACCGCTGCAAGGCCAACCTGACGCCCTGCTGACAGGTCCGTGCCCTGAGTAACAATCAGCCCGGCCACACCGAGTGCGATAATCACGCGCACGGAAGACTGAGTCAGAATATTACTCAGATTCATTAAGCTTAAGAATGTTGGATCCTGGATAATAATGATCGCCAGCAATACCAGCAGCACCACATAAATCCCGCCCTCTTTTAAAAAGGTGAGCGCACTTTTCTTATTCACTGCATTCATAGTAACAGCCCTTACATCATTAAAGGTGCAACGATGCCAAACGCAATATTTCGTTTTGCGTAGTCGTTTTTGTTTCGACAATGCCTGCAACCAGGCCATTACTCATTACCAGAATCCTGTCGGTAATCCCTAACAACTCTGGCATTTCAGAAGAGATAATAACAATCCCCTTATCCTTCTTCGCCAGCTCTGAAATCAACTGATAGATTTCAAATTTCGCCCCCACGTCAATACCGCGCGTAGGTTCATCGAGCATCAATATTTCCGGCTGGGTTAATAACCAGCGGCCGATAATGACCTTTTGCTGGTTACCACCGGATAAAGAACCGATGGACGTGTGGTGCCCCGGTGTTTTCACCCGCATGGAGTCAATCACCCACTGGGTATCGCTCTTCATGCGGCTGTTATCCAGCAGGCCAATACTGTTTTTATATTTCTTAATATTGGAGATCAGCGAATTAAAACCGATATCCAGGTAAGCATAAATCCCGGTTGAGCGGCGCTCTTCGGTCACCAGGGCAAAACCATGGTTGATCGCTTCATTGGCACTGTGGTTATTGATCGCTTTACCGTGCAGGCGAACAGTACCGCCGGACTTCTCGCGAATACCAAACAGCGTTTCCACGATATCGGTTCGTTTCGCCCCAACCAGGCCCGCAATGCCGAGGATCTCACCTTTACGCAGGTCAAAGGAGATATCACGGATCGACGGCTGGCGCAGCGATGTCAGGTTGCGCACCTCAAGAATGGTTTCCCCCGGCACGTTGGCTTTATCCGGGAAACGCTGATTGAGCGAGCGCCCAACCATCATTGAGATGATCTTATCCATATCCAGCCCTTCCAGCGACAGAGTGGCAATCCACTGGCCGTCGCGCAGGATGGTGATTTCGTCACACAGCTGGAAAATCTCTTCCATCTTGTGCGAGATATAGATAATGCCGCAGCCGCGATCTTTCAGCTTACGAATAATGGTGAACAGATGGTTCACTTCTTTTTCGGTCAGCGATGACGTTGGCTCATCCATAATGACAATTTTGGCATTATAGGAGAACGCTTTCGCGATTTCGATCATCTGCATCTGGGATACAGAGAGATTAATCACCTTGTCGCGCGGATCGATATCAATATCCAGCTCGTCGAAAATGGCTTTGGTATCGCGATACATTTTATCCTGATCGACGAAAAAGCCTTTTCTCGGATAACGCCCGAGCCACATATTGTCCATAACGGTACGTTGCAGAACGAGGTTTAATTCCTGATGCACCATTGAAACGCCATTTTCCAGCGCTTCTTTAGAGCTTTTGTAATTAACTTCCTCACCCTGAAAAAGAATGCTCCCCGTATCTTTACTGTAAATGCCAAACAGGCATTTTAATAGCGTCGATTTCCCCGCGCCATTCTCCCCCATCAAGGCGTGAATAGAGTGTGGACGGACTTTTAAATTTACATTATCGAGCGCTTTAACACCGGGGAATGACTTACTGACATCAGTCATTTCCAGCAAATATTCGCGCTGTGTTTGCACGTTATCACTGCCCATATGTCTACCTGGATGAGTGGTGTAGAGTCAGGTCACCCTGACTCAACGCCTGAATACGGGCGCCGCAGCGCCCGCATCAGGTGATACTTATTTGACGAACTGAGACAGATTCTCTTTATCGACTGGAACATAGGCAACGCGAACCACTTTGCCGTCCAGCTTATAGTTGGTGCCTTCAGTAGCAGGTTTACCCGCTGCCAGGTTTTTCGCCATATCGAAGGTGGCTTTAGCCTGGTTTTCAGCATCATTCAGCACAGTACCGGCCATTGCACCGGATTTCACCATCGCCAGCGCTTCTGGCAGCGCATCTACACCGAACACCGGTACAGAAGATTTGTTGTGGGCTTTCAGCGCTTCTACCGCACCCATTGCCATTGCATCGTTGTTAGCGATAACCACTTCGATTTTGTTACCGTTCGGGCCGGACAGCCAGGCGTCCATTTTGTCTTTCGCCTGAGCGGTATCCCACATCGCGGTATCCATATGCAGCTGCTGAGTTTTCAGGCCATCTTTATTCAGCGTCTCGATCACATACTTGGTACGCGCTTCAGCATCCGGGTGGCCCGGCTCGCCTTTCAGCAGCACGAACTGGATCTGACCATCTTTGTTCAGGTCCCATGCCGCGTTCGCTTTCCACTGCTTCTCGATCAGTTCGCCCTGCTTCACGCCAGACTCTTTGGAGTCAGTCCCGACGTAATAGGCTTTGTCATAGCTGGCCAGTGCTTTTGCCGATGGCTCTTTGTTGAAGAACACCACCGGGATATCGTTAGCTTTCGCTTTGCTAATCACCACCGCAGCCGCAGCCGGGTCAACCAGGTTGATGGCCATCGCCTTAACGCCCTTAGCAACCATAACGTCGACCTGGTCGTTCTGGGTAGACTGGCTGTTTTGCGAGTCATTCATCAACAGCTGAACGTCCGGGCTGTTTTTGGCTTCTTTCTCGATATCCTTACGCACCACCGACATAAAGTTGTCGTCATACTTATAAATAGTTACGCCGATACGGGTGTCAGCAGCATGAGCAGTGGCGCCAAACAGCATGGTGGCCACCAGGGCGCTGAGAGTGAAAACCTTCTTATTCATGGTATCTCCGGTTTTTGTAGGGTAGTACTCAACGCCGCGTGTCGGCTATCAGGACAACACGCAGCATCCAGTTGGTGGCGGCGCGGCGATAGTGTTAAATCGATGTTGCGCACAGCCGACGTTCTAAAACATCAAACCCGACTTCCCTGTACGGAAATGCTTTCCAGTTACTGTGTGTGAAAATGTTTCAAAGGGCAGTAAGAAGAGAGCTATCAGGGGCGCTCTCGCCGTTACATAATGTTTCAAACCCTGCAGGACGCTGCCATCATAGAGAAGGCCCTGTTAATTAACTGTGAATTTACTCACAGATTGGAAACGGTTACATCCCAGATTCGCCTGAGTTAGTGACGGCCGCCACATTTTGCCGCACGGCCACCGAATGGCGACGCACAAGAGTAGGCATAAAGCAGTGCTCAGCACTGCTATCCAGCTCGCCAGCCGCCCCTTTTAACGCCAGTTCGGTGGCCAGTTTTGCCATGGAAACAATCGGATAGCGCACGGTGCTCAGCTGCGGGTCGGTGTAACGCGAAATAGGAATATCATCGAAGCCCACCACTGAAAGCTGCTGCGGCACCGCAATGCCGTTGTCTTTCAGCGCGGCTAAAGCTCCGGCGGCCATGCTGTCGTTATAGGCGAAGACGGCGGTCAGATGCAGATTACGCCCCAGCAGCTCCACCATCGCCGCTTCCCCGCCCTGTAAGTCGGGTTCGCCGCTGGCGCACCAACTGTCGACCGGAACAATCCCCTGCTCTGTCAGCGCCTGCGACCAGCCCTCACGGCGCTGATCGTTATCTTCGATGGGGTGGGCAGAACCCAGGTAGCCAATGCGCTGATGACCATGCTGTTGCAGCATACGCATCGCCATCAGCGCCCCGCTAACGTTATCGAGGCAGACGCAGCGGTGAGCAAAACCGGGGATAATCCGGTTGACCAGAACCATGCCCGGCACCTGCTGCATCAGGGACCCCAGCTCGGCATCGCACAACGCTTTTGCATGGACGATCAGGGCGTTACAGCGCTGACGGATAAGCACTTCAATCGCGTGGCGCTCTTTATCCGCCTGATGATAGGAGTTGTTGATAAGGACATGCTTGTGCAGACGCTGGGCCACGGTATCCACCGCTTTGACCAGCGCGCCAAAGAAGGGATCGGAAACGTCCATCACGACAACACCGATGGTGTCGCTAACCTGGGTGGCCAGCGCCTGCGCGTTGGCGTTGGGCCGGTAGCCCAGCCGTTCCACGGTTTTCAGCACCGTATCCCGCGTGTCGCCCGTGACCGATGCGCTGTTGTTGAGCACGCGCGACACGGTCGCTACCGACACGCCCGCTTCACGTGCCACATCACGAATAGTAATCATGAGCGATTACCGCTGAAGTATAAGTTTTGCATAACCCTTCCTGACAGACGCATTCTGGCGTCTATTCTGTCAGTGTGCAGCGGGGGGCTACGTGAATTCCGTCACAGCGCTGAAAACGGTTACATACAAATTTGTAACCTTTGTGATGCATGTCATCTTCCGTCGAGGGACTTATCTTCGATTTTCGTTCCAGAGCGGGTTAAACGCCGCCATAACCACTCCATCGGTCCCTGGCGGAAAACGCGCAGCCACAGGGTGGAAAACAACAGGTTAATCAGCCAGATCGCCGGCACCAGCATCAATAACTGCAGGCGGTCCAGCTGATTAAACAGCGCAAAGTGGTTAAATAGCGTGGTGCAGATCAGCGTCTGTAACAGGTAGTTACTCAGCGCCATCCGTCCTACGGCGGTAATGCCGTGCGTGATGCGAAAACGCTGTAACTGCGGCCAGAAACCGAAGCATAACGCGGCATAGCCCAGCGCCTGCAGCGGCGCACTGATTTCACGCGGCACCTGCAGGAAGAAGCCGGACCAGCGGAAATCCCACTGCGTTACCCACTGCATGACGATCGACGGCAGCTCAATCGCCAGGCCTGCGGTGATGAGGATCAGTCCGCTGCGACGATAGTGCTGCAGGCTGTAGGTGCCCTGCAGCCAGCCGCTGCGCATCAGCGCGGCGCCCAGCATCATCAGCCCCGCCAGCTGCCAGCCATACTGCGCCGCCAGCGCCATCAGCGCCGAACCCAGCATATCAAGACGATTAAACGCCGCTTCCCCACCGCCCTGAGTCCGCCAGAAGGTTTCATACTGCACCTCGGCCGCACCCGGCAGCCAGGAGCTGTTAGGCGTGGGTCCGGACGCCAACCCGAGCACCACCAGCACCGCGCTACCGATCAGGTAAAGCATCACGCCGGTGTTAAACAGCTGCCGCGTACCCGGCACGTCGCGGATCATGCGCCACGCAATTAACCCCACCAGCCCATAGGCCAGCAGGATATCGCCCTCCCACAGCAGCAGCGCATGCAGTAAACCGAAGATCACCAGCCACGACAGGCGCGACTGGATCCAGCGCTTGCCGCGTGGCAGCAGCAGTTGCAGCCCGGCACCGAAAAGAATGGCAAACAGCGTGAGGAATTTCGCCTGCGCCAGCAGATCCATGCTCGCCCATACCCAGAAATCGCTGGCGGACGGTAGCCCCTGCCAGGCAGGATTAAGATAGGCGGCCTTCGGCAGGCCAAAGGCGGTGATATTCAGCAGCAGGATGCCGAGGATCGCCATCCCACGCACAAAATCCAGCGGAACAATACGCGGCATAAAAGGTTCCACATCAGGGATGCTGAGACCATTACGGGCGGACCGATAAACAGGGGTCCGCCCCTGAGAGGGATAATCAGTTAACGGTGGCGTACGGAGCGCAGAAACTCCTGGCGAGTGTTCTGGCTCGATTTGAACAGCCCACCCAGTGAAGTGGTGGTGGTGGCGCTGGTAGCATCACGAATGCCGCGTGCTTTCACGCAATAGTGAACGGCATCGATCGATACGGCCACATTATTGGTGCCGAGCAGCGTTTGCAGCGCCAGCAGGATCTGCTGCGTCAATCGTTCCTGCACCTGCGGGCGCGAGGAGAAGAACTGCACGATGCGGTTGATTTTCGACAGGCCAATCACCTTATCTTTCGGAATATACGCCACGGTCGCCTGGCCATCGATAATCACAAAATGGTGTTCGCAGGTGCTGGTCAGCGTGATATCACGCACCGTTACCATCTCGTCCACTTTCATTTTGTTTTCAATCAGGGTGATTTTCGGGAAGTTGGCGTAATCCAGGCCGGAAAACACTTCATTAACGTACATTTTGGCGATGCGCTGCGGGGTTTCCGCCAGGCTGTCATCTTCGAGATCGAGATTGAGCAGCTGCATGATCTCGGTCATATGACCGGCGATCAGCGCTTTACGCGTGTCATCATCCATGTCGCGCACGGGTGAACGCAGCGGGGTTTCCAGACCACGGGCAAGCAGTGCTTCGTGAACGAGTGTGGCTTCCTGACTCAACGTCGCCATGATTTTCTTTCTCCGGCAGGTGTGACTTGCCAGGATAAACAGTCCTGGCGAAAATTCTGAGGCGCTATTTTGGTACACATTGCCGGTGTAATCCAGTGAATCAGAGCAATTGACGATGAAACTGCTTCATTCAGCCATCGCGTCACGCTGCCACACCAGCAGGCCGGCGATCAGCAGCGCTACGCCTGCCACATACAGCGCCGGTTCCAGCCGGTGCGTTAACGCGGTGGAGGCAGCCGACAGCAGCGGCCCGACCAACTGCCCTACCGCATAGCCGGTGGTAAGCAGCCCGGCGAGATAGCGCGTATGCTGCGGTGCCAGTTCACGCGCGTACTGCAGCGACAGCTGCACCACGCAGAGGAAGCCGCCGCCGACCAGTGCGGCCCCCAGCGCCAGCCCGCCCAGTCCGGGCAGCAGATCGGAGGCAAATACGCCCAACGCCTGCACCCACAGCACCAGCGCCAGGCGGCGGTTACTGCTGCCCAGATGACGCGTAAGGATGCCAATCACAATGCCGATCACCGCTGCCCCACCAAATACCGGCCAGACAAACTGGCTGATCAGGCCGGGGAAGCGGGTGGTCGCCATCTGGGCCAGAAAGGTGGCGGGCAGAATGTAACCAAACCCGGCCAGGCTGTAGCTCCACACCAGCCGCTTCAGGCCCGTCGTCAGGCGCAGCGGCTCCGGCGCAATATCCGGGCGATGAAGCTGACCGGTGCGTGGCAGCGTGCGGGCGATCAGCGCCACCAGAATCAGCGCCAGCACGCCGTAAGCGGCCCACGCCCAGGCCGCAGAAACCTGTAGGCTGTGCAGCCCGACCGCCAGCATGCCGCTGATAAAAATCCCGGTGCCGGGGCCGGCAAAAACGGCGGCGCTGAGGCCCGGGCGCTGGTAGCGGTGCAGCTGCTCGTTGCTCCAGGCGGCGATCAGCACCATCCCCCAGCCGCTGGCCCAGCCGATCAGGAAGCGTACCACGCCGTGCAGCCACGGCCCGGAGACGCAGGCCGACAGCAGCGTCAGCAGCACGGCGCCCCAGATGCCGGCCTGTAAGCGCCACTCTACCCGGCGCGTGGCGCGCATGGCGTCAAACGAGCCGCACAAATATCCCAGATAGTTTAAGGCCGCCACCACCGCCGCGCTGGTCAGCGACAGCTGATGTTCGGCTATCATTAATGGCACCTGCGGCGTAAAGGCAAAACGCCCAATCCCCATTGCTACTACCAGCGCCAGAAAGGCGCTAAACGCGACGCGCACAGCCATTTTTACCTCAGATTCTGCTTTTCAGTTGCCACCAGCATGGGGGATGAGTAAACTCACGAAAAGTGAATAATAGTAATCAAGTTACTTACAATAAGAGAATACATGGATCTGACCCAGCTAAAAATGTTCTGTGCCGTGGCCGAAAGCGGATCGGTGGTGCGCGCGGCGGAGCAGCTTCATCGCGTCCCGTCCAACCTCACCACTCGCCTGCGCCAGCTGGAAGAAGAGCTGGGCACCGAGCTGTTTATCCGCGAAAAACAGCGCCTGCGCCTGTCGCCGATGGGGCATAATTTTCTCTGCTATGCCCAGCGCATTCTGGCGCTGAGCGAGGAAGCGCTCAATATGGCGAAAGGCGGCGAACCAGCGGGTAATTTCGCGCTCGGTTCGATGGAAAGCACCGCCGCCACTCGCCTGCCCACCCTGTTGGCCGAGTTTCATCAGCGCTATCCGGCCGTATCGCTGGCGCTGAGTACCGGCACTTCCGGCGATATTATTGAGCGCGTGCGCGCCGGTACGCTGGCCGCCGCGCTCGTCGACGGCCCAATTAACGTTGATGAGCTGAACAGCTGTAAAGCGTTTCCTGAGCAGATGGTGTTGATCTCAAGCACCGAGCATGCCCTGATAACCCAGCCGGCTGACGCCGCAGGCTGTACATTGTTTGGATTTCGTCCCAGCTGCTCCTATCGCGTGCGCTTTGAGAACTGGTTCCGCGCCGCCGGGGTACAGCCCGGCAACGTGATGGAGATCCAGTCCTATCATGCCATGCTGGCCTGCGTGGCCAGCGGTGGCGGCCTGGCACTGTTACCCGCCGCCGTGCTGGAGCAGATGCCCGGTCGCGAGCGCGTGCGCCAGCACCCCATCCCCGCTGAATTACGTGATACCGACACCTGGCTGGTGTGGCGTCGCGATGCTTTCACCCCCAACGTGGAAGCGCTGAAGTACCTGATTATTGAACAATTTGACGAGAAGTCCAGCGATTAGCGGCGCTTTTCCTCAACCCTGGTTACGCTTAACTCTCTCCACGACTGACAGGAAAAAAATATATGCAGATGATTAAAACACGCGCCGCCGTAGCCTGGGCCGCCGGTGAGCCGCTGAAGATTGAAGAAGTGGATCTGATGCCGCCGCAAAAAGGCGAAGTGCTGGTACGCATCGTCGCCACCGGCGTATGCCACACCGATGCCTACACCCTTTCTGGCAAAGATCCGGAAGGCGTGTTCCCGGCGATCCTCGGCCATGAAGGCGGCGGCGTGGTGGAGGCCATCGGTGAAGGCGTGACCAGCGTCGCGGTTGGCGACCACGTTATCCCGCTTTACACTCCGGAATGCGGCAAATGTAAATTCTGCCTGTCCGGTAAAACTAACCTGTGCCAGGCAATCCGCACCACCCAGGGCAAGGGCCTGATGCCGGACGGCACCACCCGCTTCTTTAAAGACGGCCAGCCGATCTTCCACTATATGGGTACCTCTACCTTCTCTGAGTACACCGTGGTGCCAGAAATCTCGCTGGCGGTGGTCAGTAAAGAAGCGCCGCTGGAAGAAGTGTGCCTGCTGGGCTGTGGCGTGACCACCGGCATGGGCGCGGTAATGAACACCGCGAAAGTGAAGGAAGGCGATACCGTGGCGATCTTCGGCCTGGGCGGCATCGGTCTGTCGGCGATTATCGGCGCTAAAATGGCCAAGGCTGGGCGCATTATTGGTATCGATATCAACACCAGCAAATACGACCTGGCGCGCAAGCTCGGTGCCACTGACCTGATCAACCCGAAAGATTTCGATAAGCCGATTCAGGACGTGATTGTCGAAATGACCGACGGCGGCGTCGACTTCTCCTTTGAATGTATTGGCAACGTCAACGTGATGCGTTCCGCACTGGAGTGCTGCCACAAGGGCTGGGGCGAGTCAGTGATTATCGGCGTGGCCGGTGCAGGCGAAGAGATCGCTACCCGTCCATTCCAGCTGGTGACCGGACGCGTATGGCGCGGTTCCGCCTTTGGTGGCGTGAAGGGCCGTTCGCAGCTGCCGGGCATTGTTGAGCGTTACATGAACGGTGAGTTCCAGCTTAACGACTTTATTACCCACACCATGCCGCTGGAAGAGATTAACGAAGCGTTTGACCTGATGCACGAAGGCAAATCCATTCGCTCTGTGATTCATTTCAACAAAAAATAAGCGAGGAAAGGATGCCATCCACACTGGAGCTTTTAGAAGAACATCGCCTGTTTGGCGGCTGGCAGCAGCGCTATCGCCACCCGTCAACCAGCCTCAACTGCGCGATGACCTTTAGCGTATTCCTGCCTGGCCCAAAAGGCAGTACCCCGCCGCCGGTGGTGTACTTCCTCGCGGGGCTGACCTGCAGCGATGAGAACTTCAGCGTTAAGTCCGGGGCGCAGCGCGTAGCCGCCGAACTGGGGCTGGTGCTGGTGATGCCGGATACCAGCCCGCGCGGCGAAGGCGTTGCCAATGACGAGTGCTATGACCTCGGCCAGGGCGCCGGGTTCTACCTCAATGCCACCGAGGCACCGTGGGCCAGCCATTTTCGTATGTACGACTACATCAACGATGAGCTACCGGCACTGATTTCCGGTAATTTCAACGTCAGCGATCGTCAGGCGATAATGGGGCACTCGATGGGCGGCCACGGCGCGCTGATGATTGCGCTGCGTAATCCGGGGAAATTCAGTTCGGTGTCGGCATTTGCCCCTATCGTCAATCCGCTGGAAGTGCCGTGGGGGCAAAAAGCCTTCCGCGCTTATCTGGGTGATGATGAGACGACGTGGCGTCAATACGACAGCTGCTGGCTGATGCGTAACGGCGGTGCGGTGCTGCCGATGCTGATCGACCAGGGGGACAGCGATCAGTTCCTCGCCGATCAGCTGCGGCCGCAGCGGCTGGAAGAGATTGCGCTGGAGGTGAAGTATCCGTTAACGGTGCGTGAGCAGCCGGGATACGACCACAGCTACTTCTTTATCGCCAGTTTTGTTGAGGATCACCTGCGCTTCCATGCGCAGCATCTGCTGGCATAAAAAACGGGCCGACCGAAACAGAGGGTCGGCCCCTACATGATTGCGCCCAGAGGCCGACCTTTTTTTCCGGTCGGCCCATAATCAAAACGCCGGTGATTCGACTAATCCATCAATTAATACCTGCGGGGTGCCCTGCGAACAGCGCTCAATGCGCCCTTTCACGCCGTACACCCGTGCCAGGCTCTGCGGCGTGATCACCTCTTCTGGCAATCCATCCGCTATCAGCTCGCCGTTCTGCAACATCAGCACATGCTCACCGTGGCGCAGCGCGATATTGATATCGTGTACCACTACCACCGTGACGATATTGCGCAGCCGCGTTTCGCGCCGCACCAGATCCATCACGTGGAACTGGTAGTTCAGATCCAGCGCGCTAAGCGGTTCATCCAGCAGCAGCAGCTCCGGGCGGCGGATCAATGACTGTGCCAGGCCCACCAGCTGCTTCTGCCCGCCGGAAAGCTGGTCAAGATAGCTGAGCGCCAGATGAGCGATCCCCAACTGCTCCAGCAGCGCCATCACTTCCGCTTCGCTGGCAGCACTGCTCCGCCCGCCGCTGGCGCGCTGCGCCACGATAATCGACTTCAGCACGTGCAGATGCACCCCGGCGGGCAGCGACTGCGGCAGGTAGACCACGCGGCTGGCGCGGCGGGCAAACGGCAGCGCCATCAGCTCTTCACCATTGAGCCACAGCTCACCGGAGGCGCGGTTAAGCCCCGCCAGCGAGCGCAGCAGCGTCGATTTACCGCAGCCATTTGGCCCCAGCAGTACGGTGATTTTGCCGCGTGGCAGCATGGGCACATTGAGGTCGCTGATAATCTGGCGCTTCGGATAACCGGCGTTAAAGCCGCTGATTTTTAACCCCTGCATCAGACACTCCCTCGGTGGCGCAGAATAATACTCAGGAAGAACGGCACGCCCACCAGCGAGGTCACAATGCCCACTGGAATGATCACACCGGGGATCAAATTCTTCGACACCACCGAGGCCATCGACAGCACCAGCGCCCCGGTCAGCGCACTGGCAGGCAGATAAAAGCGGTGATCTTCGCCAAACAGCATTCGAGCGATATGCGGTGCCACCAGGCCGATAAAGCCAATGGGCCCGACGAACGCCACCGCCAGCGCGGAGATAATGCTGATGCGCAGCAGCGTCGCGAGGCGCAGGCGGCGCACGTCGATGCCAAAGCTGACGGCGCGATCTTCGCCAAGGCGCAGCGCGGTGAGTTTCCAGCTGCTGAGCAGCGAAAACGGCACCAGCACCAGCAGCGCGATACACAGCACGCCCAGTTTATCCCACGACGCGCGCGCCAGGCTGCCCATGGTCCAGAATACCAGCCCCTGCAGAGTGTCTTCGCTGGCGATAAACTGCATCATCGACACCAGCGCGTTGAAGGTGAACACCAGCGCAATGCCGAACAGCACCACGCCGGAGGTTGCCACCTGCGTCCAGCGCGTTACCGCATCCAGCATCAGCGCGGCAAACAGCGCAAAGACAAACGCATTGGCGGAGATAAACCACTGATCGGGAATGCCCGGAATACCGATGCCCAGCACAATCGCCAGCGCGGCGCCAAACGCGGCGGCGGAGGAGACGCCAAGGGTAAATGGACTGGCCAGCGGGTTATTCAGGATGGTTTGCATCTCAGCCCCGGCGAGCCCCAGCCCCAGCCCAACCACCACCGCCATCAGCGCATAGGGCAGGCGAATATCCCAAACGATCACCCGGGTGCCGGCATCAACCGTTTCCGGCGACAGTAGCGTTTGCCACAGCGTGGAGAGCGACAGGCCCGAAGGGCCAAGGGTAAAGTCAAGCACCAGCGAGGCGACAATCGCCAGCAGCAGAATCGCCATCATCAGCAGGCGGTGGCGCAGCAGCTGATGGTAGCGCCCCATCACGCCTTCAGGAGGCTGCGCGGCAGAGGTCGCCAGCGGTTCGTGGGTTACACTCATTTGAATCCCTGTTTTTGTGTTCAGGTGCAATAAAATAGAGCAAATGATAATACGTATCAGTAATATTTGTAATCCCAGATTTCAGAATAAAAAAAGGCGCGGAGAGCCCGCGCCTGAGTTAACTTTCCGCCCGATTTATTTCTCGAATTTCGGGAATTCCATCTCGCTGTACTTCACGAAACGCGTTTTGCGCGTCAGCTTGAAGCCGAACCAGATAATCAGGAACAGCGGAATACCGATGTAGGTTGCCGCCACGCCGCCCCAGTCGATGGTGTCGGACAGGAATGCCTGGTAGTTCTGGCCGAGGGTAATAATCAGGCACAGCACGAAGGCGAAGATCGGCCCCAGCGGGAAGAAGCCGGAGCGGTAAGGCAGATCGGCCAGATCGTGCCCCTGCGCCACATAACCGCGGCGGAAGCGGTAGTGGCTGATAGCAATCCCGAGCCAGGCGATAAAGCCGGTCATGCCCGAGGTATTCAGCAGCCACAGGTAGACGGTCTGATTACCAAACATTGAGGTCAGGAAGCACATTCCCGCGACCACGGTGGTGGCATACAGCGCATTACGCGGCACGCCGCCTTTCGACAGCCTGGCGAAAATGCGCGGCGCTTTGCCTTCAGACGCCAGGGTGTAGAGCATACGCGTGGAGGCGTACATGCCGGAGTTACCCGCCGACAGTACTGCCGTCAGGATCACCGCATTCATCACCGCCGCAGCCGACAGCAGGCCTGCGTGCTGGAACACCAGGGTGAACGGGCTGACGCTGATGTCTTTCACATCGTTGCGCAGCAGGCTCGGGTCGGTGTACGGGATGATCAGGCTGATCACCAGAATGGCCAACACGTAGAATAGCAGGATACGCCAGAACACCTGGCGCACCGCGCGCGGAATGTTCTTCGCCGGATCTTCCGATTCCCCGGCGGCGATGCCGATAAGCTCGGTGCCCTGGAAGGAGAAGCCGACAATCATCGCCACGCCGATCATGGCGGCAAACCCACCGGAGAATGGCGCATCGCCAATCTGCCAGTTGTGCCAGCCCGCGCTCTCACCGCCGCGCAGAATGCCGACGATCATCGCCACACCGACAATAATAAAGATGATCACGGTGGCGACCTTGATCAGCGAGAACCAGTATTCCGCTTCGCCGAAGCCTTTCACCGAGATGTAGTTAAGCAGGAAGATCAGGCAGAGGAACAGCGCGCTCCAGATCCAGCCTGGGGTATCCGGGAACCACCACGTCATCACCAGCTGTGAGGCGACGAGGTCAACGGCGATGGTCACCGCCCAGTTGTACCAGTAGTTCCAGCCCAGCGCGAAGCCGAAGCCCTCTTCGACGTATTTTGCGCCGTAGGTAGAAAATGAGCCTGAGACCGGCATAAACGCCGCCAGCTCACCGAGGCTGGTCATCAGGAAGTAAACCATCAGGCCGATCAGCGCGTATGAGAGTAGCGCCCCGCCCGGGCCAGCCTGCGAAATGGTCGCGCCAGAGGCGACAAACAGACCGGTACCAATTGAACCGCCAATGGCGATCATCGTTAAATGACGAGCTTTAAGCTCACGCCTTAACCCAGGCGGTTGTGTTGTTTTTGTGTCATGATCCATGTTTTAACGCTGCGCCTTGCAAAAAATGAGGCGCGATTATAGCAACATGGGCATCCCGGTATAGCGATAACGCCACGTTATAAGTTAGCTTCATGATCGGCGGCGGATTATTAGCGCGGGTACGTCAGGTGTAAACCCTCAGCAGGGGGCGAGCGAAAAAATGGTCGCCCCCTGCGGGGGATCGTCGGCCCGGTTACTCGGTGCAGTAACTCAGGAAACGGCTCAGCGCTTTCGAAATATGCTTCTGGCGGTGGTGAATGCGGTACAGCGTGCGCTTGAGCGCGGGCAGCGGTATCGACACTTCCACCAGCGTTCCCATCTCCAGCTGCTCGGCAATCACCCGCCGCGACAGGCAGCTAATCCCCATGCCGTGGCGCACCGCATTTTTAATCGCCTCCGAATTGCCCAGCTCCAGCGCCAGCTCAAACTGCGGCAGGTGCGACAGCAGCAGATAATCGACAATCTCACGCGTGCCGGAACCATGCTCACGCAGGATCCATGGCGCAGCCGCCAGGCTTTTCAGTGAGACCGGCTGGCTGAGGATCGCGGCACCCGGTGCGGCAAACACTACCAGCTCATCTTCCAGCCACGGCTCGGTGATCAGCTCGGCCATATGACACGGCCCCTCAATTAAGCCAATATCGACGCGAAAATCCGCCACGGCGGTGATCACATCCTGACTGTTGCCGACGCTCATCTCCAGCGGCAGCGCCGGGAAATCGCGGCGATAGTTAGCGATCATCCCCGGCAGTAGATAGTTGCCAATGGTGCTACTGGCCGACACGCGCAGCGCGCCGTTATCTTCACGAAACAGCTGCTCGATCTCCAGCGCCTGCTCCAGCAATCCGACCGCGCGCGGATACAGCAGGCGGCCATGCTCGTTAATGACCAGCCGTTTACCGACGCGGTCAAACAGCTGCACGCTGAGCTGCCCCTCCAGATCGGCGAGGGCGGCGCTGACGGCCGACTGCGACAGCGCCAGCACCTGAGATGCCTGGGTGGTCGATCCGCTTTTCAGCACCTCGGTAAACACTTCCAGCTGGCGCAGCGTGATATGCATAGTCGTTCCTTACTGTTATTGCGGCGCATCGGGCCTCGATCAGACGATGACGCGTTAACACTTATAGTGGTTAATTATAAATATATAATCAATTTCTCTTTTATACCAGCCCCCCTCATTATGTGGATATTGCATAAGGAGGAGAGATCATGGCTGAACTGAATATTACTCATCATCATCCGCGTCCAACGCGTTTTGCACCCGGCGTATTGCTGGCGCTGGTTATTGCCGCTGCGGCGATCTGGCTGGGCAACCAACCGCATATCGCCGCGCTGGGCCTGGGATCGTTAACGCTGGCGATTATCGGCGGGATCGTGGTCGGTAATAGCGTCTATCCGCGCATTGCCGTGCGCTGTGACAGCGGCGTCGTGCTGGCCAAACAGCGCCTGCTGCGCGCCGGTATCGTGCTGTATGGTTTTCGCTTAACTCTGCAACAGCTTACCGATGTCGGCATTAGCGGTGTGATTATCGATGCGCTGACGCTCAGCTCCACCTTCGTGCTTGCCTGCTGGCTGGGGCAGCGCGTGCTGGGGCTGGACCGTGATACCAGCTGGCTGATCGGCGCGGGTAGCAGCATCTGCGGCGCCGCGGCGGTACTGGCGACCGAGCCGGTGGTGAAAGCGGACCCGGCCAAAGTCGCGGTCGCCATTGCGACGGTAGTGATTTTCGGCACGCTGGCAATCTTTATCTATCCGCTGATGTGGCCGCTGGTGAGCCACTGGCTGCCGCAGGTCAGCGCCAGTGAATTCGGCGTCTATACTGGTTCCACCATGCATGAAGTGGCGCAGGTAGTGGCCGCCGGTCACGCGATTGGCCCGGATGCGGAGAACTCAGCGGTCATCGCCAAACTGCTGCGCGTGATGATGCTTGCGCCGTTCCTGGTGCTGCTGGCAGCGCAGGTGCGCCGCAGTGACAGCAGCAAAAGCAGCGGACCGATTACCTTCCCGTGGTTCGCGCTGATGTTCATTGTGGTCACGCTGTTTAACTCGCTGCATCTGCTGCCGCCGGTGGTGATTAGTTATATCAATCAGCTGGATAACATCTCACTGGCAACGGCAATGGCGGCGCTTGGCCTGACCACCCATGCTGGCTCACTGAAAAAGGCGGGCCTGAAACCCCTGCTGCTCGGACTGATGCTGTTTGTCTGGCTGATTGTCGGTGGCGGTGCGATCAATCTGGCGGTCGCGCATTTGATGGCATAATTCCTGCCGTTTTCCGGTTATGATGATGCGCCTGCACTGCGCAGAATCATTAACAGGAGAACGGCATGAAATATATCGGTGCCCACGTCAGCGCGGCTGGCGGTGTGGATCAGGCGGTACAACGCGCATATGAACTGGAAGCGACTGCTTTCGCGCTCTTTACCAAAAACCAGCGCCAGTGGCGCGCGTCTCCGCTGACTGATGAAGTGATTTCCGCCTTTCGCCTCGCCTGTGAAAAGTATCACTACACGCCCGGGCAGATCCTGCCGCACGACAGCTACCTGATTAACCTCGGCCACCCGGTGAGTGAAGCGCTGGAGAAGTCGCGCGAAGCTTTCCATGATGAAGTAACGCGCTGCATGCAGCTCGGCCTGACGCTGCTGAACTTCCATCCCGGCAGCCATCTGCATCAGATTAGCGAAGAGGATTGCCTGAAGCGTATCGCCGAGTCGATCAATATCGTGCTGGATAAAACCGAAGGGGTGACGGCGGTGATCGAAAACACCGCCGGTCAGGGCAGCAATCTTGGCTTCCGCTTTGAACATCTGGCCGCGATTATCGACGGCGTTGAGGATAAATCCCGCGTCGGCGTCTGCATTGATACCTGCCATGCATTTGCCGGGGGCTACGATCTGCGCACGGAAGATGAGTGTGTGAAAACCTTTGCCGAGTTTGAGCGTATCGTTGGCTTCCAGTATCTGCGCGGGATGCACCTCAATGATGCCAAGAGCGAGTTTAACAGCCGCGTCGACCGTCACCACAGTCTTGGCGAAGGCAACATTGGTAAAACGGTGTTTAGCTGGCTAATGAAGGATGCGCGTTTTGACGGGATCCCGATGATTCTGGAAACCGTTAACCCGGATATCTGGAAAGATGAGATTGCGTGGCTGAAGTCGGAACAGCGTTAAAAAAAGTAGGGGTCAGGCATGCCTGACCCCTTTTGATAACCTGTTACCAGGGCGAGGCATGCCCCGCCCCTACGGTGATAAGATTACACTTTCAGTGCTTCTGCTTCCGGGCGCTTCAGCACCGCGTAAGCCAGGCCAGCAATGAGCGTACCGACGATAATCGCCCCCAGGTAGCCCAGCACCGGGGTGATAGCGCCAGGGATCAGCAGTACAAACAGACCGCCGTGTGGCGCCATCAGTTTGGCACCAATCGCCATCGACATCGCACCCGTTACCGCACCACCGATGATGCAGCAAGGCAGGACGCGCATCGGGTCACGCGCCGCAAACGGAATCGCACCTTCAGAAATAAAGCACAGTCCCAGTACCAGCGCCGCTTTGCCGCCTTCCTGCTGACCCTTGTTGAACTTCTTACGCGCAACCAGCGTCGCCAGGCCCATCGCCAGCGGTGGCACCATACCGGCGGCCATAATCGCTGCCATAGGAGCGTAGGTTTGTGAGCTTAACAGCCCAACGCCGAACGCGTAGGCCACTTTGTTCACCGGGCCGCCCATATCAGTACACATCATGCCGCCGAGAATCGCCCCCAGTACGACCGCGTTGGCGGTACCCAGGTTCGCCAGCCACGCGGTCAGACCGGACATAATGCCGGCAACCGGCGTGCCCACGACGTAGATCATCAGCAGACCGGTGATCAGGCTGGCAACCAGCGGAATGATCAGGATCGGCTTCAGCGCTTCCATACTGGTCGGCAGTTTCACCTTCGAGCTGAGGAACTTCGCGGCATAGCCGGCAATGAAACCGGCGATAATCCCACCAAGGAAGCCGGCGTTAATGCTGGTGGCGATCATCCCGCCAATCAGCCCCGGGGTCAGACCCGGACGGTCGGCAATCGAGAAGGCAATAAAACCTGCCAGCACCGGCACCATCAGGGCGAAGGCACTGCCACCCCCGATCTGCATCAGCGCCGCAGCCAGCGTACCCTGCTCTTTAAACGCGGTGATACCAAAGGCAAACGACAGCGCGATGCTCAGACCCCCTGCGACCACCATCGGCAGCATGTAAGAGACGCCGGTCAGCAGATGACGATAAGCCCCCGCTTTCTCTTTCTTATCTTCAGTAGCGGAAGAGTGGCCGCCCTGCGGCTGGTATGGCTTAGCTTCCGCCACGGCCTTATCCAGTTCCTGCGCGGTTTTCTTCAGCGCAAGTCCGGTAGAGGTGCGGTACATCGGCTTGCCGGCAAACTTCGCCAGGTCCACTTCAATATCCGCCGCGACGATCACCAGGTCGGCCTCTGCCACCTCTTCCGCAGTGATTGCGTTACCCGCGCCCACTGAACCACGGGTTTCCACCTTCACCCACCAGCCGCGCTTTTTCGCTTCGGTGTCGATGGCTTCCGCCGCCATAAAGGTGTGCGCCACGCCGGTCGGGCAAGCAGTGACGGCCACGATGCGTTTTGGCCCTTTGCTGGCAGCCGGTGCCGGTGCCGCGCTCACCGCTGGCGCAGTGTACGGCTGGGCGTCAGTCTGCGCTTTCGCCAGCACTTGTGCAGGTTCGCGCATCAGCTGCTCGATATCCGCCAGATAGATGGCTTTACCGTTCAGCGTGCTGTCCGCTGGAATATTTTTACCTGCAACAATGACCTGGTCCGCCTCTGCCGGATTATCCGTCAGCGTCAGACCGGCTTTTGCAGCAGCCGCAGTGGTGATATTTTTTGCCAGATAGCCCGTTGCCAGTCCCAGCGAAGAATCGATTATCAGCAGCGTTTTCATTTAGCTTCTCCTGCTGTTAGTTATAGGGTTGTAGGTCGACACGCGCCATCATCGCGGCCAACTGGGTACGATCGGTAACGCCCACGTTGCTCTGGCTGACGGCCATCGCCGCCACTGCCGTTGCAAGACGCAGTGTATGCTCGCTGGATTCGCGCATCAGCAGGCCGTAGATCAGCCCGCCAACCATCGAATCACCGGCACCCACGGTGCTTACAACTTCACAGGCAGGTGGTTTTGCAATCCATTCGCCTGAAGCATTCACCCACAGCGCCCCTTCGGCACCGAGAGAGATCACCACGTGTGCGATACCCTGCTCACGCAGCGCATGTGCTGCTTCAATCACATCTTGTAATGTCGGGAGTTTACGCCCCGCCCAGATTTCCAGCTCGCGGCGGTTAGGCTTGACCAGCCACGGCGCGGCTTTCAGGCCAGCGACCAGCGCCTCACGGCTGCTGTCAAAAATAATGCACGGGCAGTGGGTACGCAGCTGCGTCATCCATTCGGTGAACGCATCCGGATCGACGCCTGCTGGCAGACTGCCGCTGACGCAGACCATGTCGAACTGACCCAGCCAGGTCAGCGAGTCGGCGGTGAAGCGCTCCCAGTCCTGAGCGGTGACTTCAAAACCTGAGAAGTTCAGGTCGGTCACGTCGCCGTCTTTTTCAGTCAGCTTCACGTTGATACGCGTGCGCCCTTCCACCACCTGGAAGCGGTTGGCGATGCCAAGGTCGCTAAACAGGTGCTGGAAGCCGTCCTGATTCTCTTTGCCGAGGAAGCCGCCAACGGTGACGTCGATGCCGAGATCCTTCAGCACTTTGGCCACGTTGATGCCCTTGCCCGCCGCGTGCAGCCCGGTGGTTTTTACCAGGTTGACTTCTCCGCGTTCAACTTCCGGCACGTACCCGACCAGGTCATAGGCCGGGTTGAGGGTAATGGTGGCTACGCGTCTGCTCATGCTGCCCCCTCACCCAGGCCGGAAGCGATGGCGGCGCCGATGGCATCCAGCGCGGCGCGGGCATCTTCACCGCTGGCGGTGAAGCGCAGACGGTGGCCTTTTTTCACGCCCAGCGCGACCACTTTCATCAGGCTGCGGCCGTTAGCGGGCTTGCCGCTGCCGTCGAGGTTAGTCACGGTGACATCACAGTTGAACTGCTTGATCACGCTGACCAGGGCGGTGCCCGGACGGGCATGCAGGCCATGTTCATTACGAATGCTGAACTCTTCGGTCAGCACGTCTGCCTGTTCGGACACTTCGCTGGTTAACAGCGCGAGGATCCCGGCGGCATCGGCGCTCAGCAGGCGATCGGCTTTCTGCTGGATCAGCAGATCGCTTAAATAGTTGAGCACGGTTAACGGCTGGTCATCGGCGACGGATACGGTGATCAGCAGCTGTGCAGTTTCACCATTAACATCAAACGGTGCGGCAGCGCGGCTGATTGCCACGGCGCTGGCGAGGTTACCGCTGGTGCTGTCGCTCAGCCAGATGCCCTGCCCGAGGTTCAGCGGCTTACCGGCAATCACGCAGGTCAGGAATGAGGCATCTACCGCGCCCGCCTGCTGTAAACGCCCGGCGTTCAGCGCCTGCAGGGTCATCAGATCGCTGGCTGCAACGTCGGTGGCAATCAGCGAGGTATCAAATTTGAATTCGGCGGCCAGCTTCTCACCCATCAGGATGCTGCGCAGAGTTTCGGCGGAGTCGGCCGTTTTCAGCTGTTCCGTTACGCTGTCATCGCTCAGTACGTGCGTCAGCTGGCGCAGCAGTGCCAGATGCTCGTCAGACTTCGCCGCAATGCCGATCACCACATAGGCGGTCTGATCGTCACCCCAGGCGATGCCCTGCGGGAACTGGAATACCTGCACGCCGGTTTTCAGCACCAGGTCGCGGGTATCGGTGGTACCGTGCGGAATAGCGATGCCGTTACCCAGATAGGTAGAGGTCTGCTGTTCACGCGCCAGCATGCCGTTTACGTAGCCTTCGCCCACGTTACCTGCTGCGGTCAGCGCGGCAGCAACCTGACGAATGGCATCCTGTTTATCGCCGGCCTGGGCACCAGGCTTAATGGCGTTGAGTTCTAACTGGAACATGGTTCTCCTCGCTGCTGAATTTGAATCGTTTCAGCTAATTTGAGAAAAAAAGCGCTATCACCTTGATAACAACCTGAAGCGACAACGCTGAAACGTTTCAATGAGTTTGGTCCCGTTAGCGGATCCGTTGCAAGTTTTACTGTGAACGGTGTAGCAGATTTTTGATGTCCCGCACATTTCATCAAGGTTTTTCGGAAAAAGAGCCCCTTAACTCAAATAGCTGAAGGCCTGCTGAAGCCAGACGATACAGGGCTTTATTGTGCAAAAAGTGCGTTAATTCCACACACTTGCGCAAAGGATTGCAAAAGCATTCCCGCCCGCTGGATAACGGCGTAAAATCTCGCCGTTTTTCCTTATCAGGCCCGATTACCCCATGCAAATACCCGCTGCACCCGCCAGAACCTTGCCCGGCAACCGCTCGCTGGCCTTCCTCGTGGTGGCTTTTATCTCTGGCCTCGCCGGGGCGCTGCAGACCCCGACCCTCAGCCTGTTTCTCACCACCGAAGTGCAGGTGCGGCCTTTTATGGTTGGGCTGTTTTTCACCTTTAATGCGGTCATTGGCATTCTGGTCAGCCAGCTGCTGGCGCGTTACTCGGACCGTAAAGGCGACCGAAAAACGCTGATCCTTTACTGCTGCCTGCTCGGTGCGCTGGCTTCCCTGCTGTTTGCCTGGAACCGCAACTACTTCGTGCTGCTACTCACTGGCGTGCTGCTTTCCAGCTTTGGCAGCAGCGCGACCTCGCAAATGTTTGCGCTGGCGCGTGAGCACGCCGATAAAACCGGGCGCGAGAGCGTGATGTTCAGCTCGGTGATGCGCGCACAGATTTCTCTGGCGTGGATGATAGGCCCACCTTTAGCCTTTGCGCTGGCGCTAGGCTATGGTTTCCGCACCATGTATCTCACCGCCGCCATTGCCTTTGTGCTATGCGCGGTCATTGTTCGCTACCTGCTGCCGTCAATGCGCAAAACGACGCAGGTGACCGCAAAACCCATTCAGGCGCCGCGCCAGCACCGCCGCGCTACCCTGACGCTGTTTATCGCCTGCACCCTGATGTGGTCCTGCAACGGACTGTATCTGATTACCATGCCGCTATACGTAGTCAATGAACTGCATCTGCCGGAGAAGCTGGCGGGGATCATGATGGGGCTGGCGGCCGGGCTGGAGATCCCGATCATGCTGCTGGCGGGCTATTACGCTAAGCGCTTTGGCAAACGCCTGTTAATGCGCATCGCCGCCGTTGCCGGGCTGCTGTTTTACACCGGCACGCTGCTGTTTGATGGTGAGATGCAGATGCTGGTATTGCAGGGGCTGAATGCGGTGTTTATCGGTATCCTCGCGGGTATTGGCATGATCTACTTCCAGGATATGATGCCCGGCCAGGCCGGAGCGGCCACTACGCTGTTCACCAACTCAACGCGGATGGGCTGGATTATTGGCGGCGCGCTGGCGGGTGCCGTGGCGCAGTTCTGGAGCTATCATGGCGTATTGTGGTTTGCGGTGGTGATGATGGCGGCAGCAATCGCCTGCCTGTTACGCGTGCCGGAACCAAAAGTGCAGAGTTGTGAAGTGGCACAAGGGTAATTCAGGGCGCGGTTTGCGCCTCCAGATCCAGCAGAAACACCATCGCCTGCTGGCGGCTACTGCCGCACATCGTCAATTCCGGCTGCAGCCCGGCACAGACTTTGGGCCGCAGCGGGGAGCCGAATATTTTGCAGCGCGACTGGCTGTCGAGCTGCACGCAGGGTGTGTTTGCCGGTTTGCCGTTCGGCATGCCGGGAATAGGCGATGAAATTGACGGTGCTGTACAGCAGGCACCACATCCGGCACGACATTCCATCACTGACCCCCCTGTAATAAGATCGCGACAATAGCAGCTCGCCCTGCTGAATACTATTGTTTAACGATGGCCCGATCGGGTCGACCAAAAAAGAAGGTCGCCCCCTGCGATCTCCCGAGATTTTGATGATCTTCCGACCAGATATTTTCACTGCGCCATCTTGCCTGGCGGCAGCGGCGCGAGTAACGTGTCGCGATAATTTATCCTCTTCACGACGAGACCTGTTTTATGCCAAGAGCGAACGAAGTTAAAAAGGGCATGGCGATCAATTACAACGGCAAGCTGCTGTTAGTCAAAGATATTGATGTACAAAGCCCCAGCGCCCGTGGCGCGTCTACCCTTTATAAGATGCGCTTTACCGATGTGCGTACCGGCCTGAAAGTCGAGGAGCGCTTCAAAGGCGATGACCTTCTCGACACCATCCAGCTAAGCCGCCGTCAGGTCACTTTCTCCTATATTGACGGTGACGAGTACGTGTTTATGGATGACGAAGACTACACCCCTTACAACTTTAAACAGGAGCAGATTGAAGATGAGCTGCTGTTCCTGCCGGAAGGCGGCATTCCGGGTATTCAGGTGCTGACCATGGACGGCCAGATTCTGGCGCTGGAGCTGCCGCAAACGGTGGACATGGAAATCGTTGAAACCACGCCTGGCATTAAAGGCGCTTCCGCCAGCGCCCGCACCAAACCGGCCAAAATGAGTACCGGCCTGGTGGTGCAGGTGCCGGAATACCTGAGCAACGGCGACAAAATCCGCATTCACATCCCGGAACGCCGTTACATGAGCCGCGCTGACTAGCCTTCGCCTGCGACCATAAAAAAAGGCGCGGTCTGATGACGGCGCCGTTGATGTTATGTTATAACAACTTGATTGTGACTACTGATACTCTACCGTGACAATCCCCACTCTTCGCTGCGCATCAATCCAGTGGATTTTGCTGCTGCCGATATTGTAGGGCAACTGCTGTGCGGTCGTGCTGTTCAGTGCCAGCGTGCTGACTTTTGTCTTGCCGTTGCGCTGACAGGAGACATTAACCTGGGTTTTATTCACATCGGAATCGCAGAGAGACTCAACGATACTGCCTTGAAAATTAATAACACCCGTACCGCTCGTTGATTGACTATTCCCTGCCATAACACTGCTCGTCCATGAGGCGAATAGCACCACGGCCGCAGCCGAAAGAATGCTTTTCATGCTCACCTCATCGTTTATTGTGTTCCTTATTAGGATAGCCAATTACAATTAGTTACATGATGAAAACAAATCACGGTAAAGAACGATAAATATCATTAAAGTTTCTTCAAGGAGTGCCGATGACCCGCGTAAATCTGATTACTGGCTTTCTCGGAAGCGGAAAAACCACCACCCTGCGCCATCTGCTGGCCAGCAAACCAGCAGGTGAAAACTGGGCGGTGCTGGTAAATGAGTTCGGCGAAATCGGTATCGATGGTGCCCTGCTGGCGGAGAGCGGTGCGGTTCTGAAGGAAATACCCGGCGGCTGCATGTGCTGCGTCAACGGCCTGCCAATGCAGGTCGGGCTAAATATGCTGCTCAAGCAGACCCGGCCCGACCGCCTGCTGATTGAACCCACCGGCCTTGGCCACCCTAAACAGATCCTGGATATGTTATCGGCGGCGGTATATCAGCCGTGGATCGATCTGCGCGCCACGCTTTGCCTGCTTGATCCGCGCCAGCTGGCGGATAATCGCGTAGTAGAAAATGAAAACTTCCGCGATCAGCTGGCCGCCGCCGATATCATTATTGCCAATAAGCAGGATCGCTGGGACGAAGTCACGCAAACGGCGCTCAGCCAGTGGCAGCAGGATTTCGGCCAGGCGCGGCCGCTGGTGCGCACCTCTCAAGGCACCATCGACGCCGCCCTGCTCGATCGGCCGCGCAGCAATCAGCAGGTATTACCCTCCCCTTTGCACCACCATCACGGCGCCCCCTCACCGCTGGCCTCGCTGCGGCTGAATGAAAATTCCCGCTGGCGCCGCGCGCTTAATCAGGGCCAGGGCTACTATGCGGCGGGCTGGATTTTCGACAGTGACACCGTATTCGACACCATCGGCCTGCTTGAATGGGCGCGACTGGCGCCCGTTTCGCGCGTAAAGGGCGTGCTGCGGATCGCCGAGGGCCAGGTGAGCATTAACCGCCAGGGCGCCGACTTCCATATCGAAACCCGCCAGTTGCCGCCGCCGGACAGTCGGATTGAGCTTATTCACCAGGAACAGTCCGACTGGAATATTTTACAAAGTGCTTTGTTGAGCCTTCGTTTATAATGTCAGGCATACTCTACGCCGCGACATTTCTTAATAAATCCTTAATCACAATGACAACTAAACGCCTGCTAACAATACTGGCCCTGAACGCTGCGGGCTTTGCGCTGTTCTTCTCGTGGTATCTGCCGGAGAATCATGGCCAGTGGTTTATCCTCGACAAGACGATTTTCTACTGGTTTAACCAGCATCTGGTGACTAACCAGGCCCTGCTGTGGCTGGTAGCCATCACCAACTTCCGCGCGTTTGACGGCGTGTCGCTGCTGGCGATGGGTGCGCTGTATCTGCACTTCTGGCGCCGTGAAACCCCACAGGGGCGCCGCCGGATGTTGGCGATTGGCATCACGATGCTGATTACCGCGGTCGGTCTGAACCAGTTAGGGCATTTGATCCCGGTCTCTCACGGCAGCCCGACGAAGTTCTTCCCGGACGTCAACCACGTGACCAGGCTGACCGGCATCCCGACTAAAGACTCCTCTGCGGACAGCTTCCCGGGCGATCACGGCATGATGCTGATGATATTCGCCTGCTTTATGCTGCGTTATTTCACCCGGCGCGCGTTTGCCGTCGCTGTGGTTATCGTGCTGGTATTTGCTCTGCCGCGCGTAATGATTGGCGCCCACTGGTTTACCGATATCGCCGTGGGCTCGTTATCGATAGTGCTGGTTGGTATGAGCTGGTGGCTGATCACTCCGGCGAGTGATTATCTGGTTAACTGGCTGGATCGAAACCTGCCGGGAAAATATAAGCAGCGGAAATAATTTATCGGCAGTAGCGAAACGGCGGGGAATATTTCCTCGCCTGCTGCTGCGATAATTGAAATTAATTAGTCTGCTAACGAAGCGTGATAAATAGAATTTATTATGCCCTGGCCCGCACAAAATCCTCTGATTTTCCCATCCGTCCAGCCCGATAATTCTGATTTTAACTTGACTATGAGCGCGTTGTTGCAAAATTGCACTTAGGTGCACACGGTTGCGCTGCAAATTGACGATAATGTAATCAATTCGTTGCGTAATGATTTCACATCACAAAAACCTATAAAAAACTGCTTAAAACCCCTCGCCATGCGGCTTGTAATCGGTTAACCTCACTTTCAATTAGACGATCTGGCTAAAGTATTTCGGTAAGTTACATTTTAAAGTGTGCTAAATCACACATTTTAACGTTTTCCGAATTGTCTTAGCTCACCGGACTAATTAATCTCGTTTCGCTCCGTCACTTTTCTAACGACTTGGTCGTTAAGGACTTCAAGGGATCACAAACATAATGGTCAAGTCTCAACCTATTCTGAGATATGTTTTGCGGGCGCTCCCCGCTGTCGCGTTAGCGGCGCTGTTGTCAGCATGTAGTTCGAACAGCGGACACAATGTACAAACTGATACTCATGCAGTTAAAAGCCAGAACGGTTTTTTACTTCAAGCGTCTCAGGATGAATTCGAACAGATGGTTCAGAATGTGGATATCAAATCCCGCCTGATGGACCAGTACGCGGACTGGAAAGGTGTGCGTTACCGCTTAGGCGGTACCAGCAAGCGCGGCGTTGATTGCTCCGCCTTTGTACAGAACACGTTCCGTGAGCAGTTTGGCCTGGATCTGCCCCGCTCGACCTATGAGCAGGAAGATACCGGTAAAAGTATTCAGCGCACGAAATTGCGCCCGGGTGATTTAGTTCTGTTCCGTGCAGGCTCTACGGGTCGTCATGTCGGTATTTATATCGGTAATGATAACTTCGTTCATGCCTCCACCAGCAGCGGTGTGATGATTTCTAACCTGAATGACTCATACTGGAAAAATCGCTACCGCGATGCACGTCGCGTACTGAGCCATACGCAAAGCTAACTTCCGATCTCCTGAAGTTCGCGAAACACGAGATATGAAAACGCTGCCCAGGCAGCGTTTTTTTTTTGCCTGATTTTCAGCGCAAATAGCGGCGCTGAAAAAGGATTGGTACACATCAATAATCATAGAGACAGAACGGCCAGCGCCGTTATATTCTCATGGGCTTCACCAGAGAGCAGTATTTGACGACAACATAATAAGAACCGGCGAAAACGGGAGAAAACACCCAATGCCACTCACCACCACCGTCAGGCGGCATGTGACGCATCCGCGCAGGATAATCTGCCTGAGTGCGGCAATGGGGCTGCTCTTTTTTCTGTTATTTGTTGCTATCACGCTGATCCTGACCTGGAATCGGCGCTCCGAAGGCCATAACCGGCTTGCCGGATATACGCAGTCTTATGTCATCAACGTTTTCGATGAGCTGAAAACCACCCTGTTGCCCTTGCAGGGCGCGACGCAGGCTCCCTGTGAGCAGGTTCGCAGTGATTTAACCCAGCGCGCGGCCTTTGCGGCCAATATTCGCGCCATCCTGCTGGTGAAAGATCACAGCGCTTTTTGTTCATCCGCCACCGGCCCCATGGCGCTGGATATCGATGAAATCTCACCCGAAACCGACGCCAGCCGTGCCGTTGATATTCGCCTGATCCCCGAAACGCCAATGGTGCGCAACACACCCGCTATCGTGCTGTGGCTGAAGAATGCTTCCCAGCCCGGCAGTGGGATTTTTACCACGCTGAATATCAACCTGACCCCTTACCTGCTGCTCGCTTCGCGCCAGCAGGAGATCAGCGGTATGGCGATTGCCGCCGGGCAGAGGGCGCTGACCACCTGGAATGACAAAGTGGTCAACCGCAGTCAGCTGCCCGCCAGCCCGCTGCGTAAAATCGCCATTCCGGGCTATCCACTCACGCTCTATCTGTATGGCGAAGTGCTGCCCGGGCGCGATGTTCATATTATTTTGCTGGCCGGGCTACTGCTGGGCGTGCTGATTACCTGCGGCTGCTTCCTGCTGTTGACCCTGCGCCTGCGCCCCGGCAAGGAGATCCTGCTGGGGATTAAGCGCGGCGAGTTTCACGTTGAGTACCAGCCGGTCATTGATGCCAGCAGCGGCAAACCCTACGCGATCGAAGCACTGCTACGCTGGACGCATCCGACCGAGGGACGCATTCCACCGGACTCGTTTATCAGCTACGCCGAAGGGCAAAACCTGATCGTCCCACTGACCCGCCATCTGTTTCGCCTGGTGGCGCGCGATGCCCATCGCCTGCGTCACGCCGTGCCTAAGGGCACCAAAATGGGTGTTAATCTCTCCCCCGCTCATCTGGTTCATTCGACCTTCCGTCAGGACGTCAACGACTGGATTAGCGCGATGCCTGCAGACCACTTTGGCTATATGTTTGAGATTACCGAACGCTCCATGGTGGCTGAGGCAAATGCCGATGAGGTGTTCGACTGGATCCGCGAGCGCGGAATTAAAATTGCCATTGATGATTTCGGCACCGGTCACAGTGCCCTGATCTATCTGGAAAAGTTCCAGTTTGACTACCTGAAGGTTGACCGTGGCTTTGTGCAGAGCATCGGCATGGAGACGGTAAACTCACCGGTGCTGGACACCGTGCTGAGCCTGGCGAAAAAGCTTAATCTTAAAACCGTGGCCGAAGGGGTGGAAACCGGAGAACAGGCGCTATGGTTAATTAACCGCGGCGTGACCCATATGCAGGGTTATCTGTTTAGTCGTCCGCGCGGCGTGGCGCAGCTGATCGAATATTATCTGCAGCAGCAGGTACCGGCTAAAATTCTCAGCGTCAACCTCTAGCAGATACTGTCAAATCGGGTAAAAAGCCTTTAATATCATTGCTCCGCCCGGCTAATGGTGTCAGGCTTAAGCAGATTACTGACCCGTCACAGGTGGGAGCCGATGAAACCATGATTGCGCGTATTGTTGCCCTGACGCTATTTACCCTGACCGCCAGCGTTGCCCAGGCGGAAAAGATTAATGTGAGCTACAGCTTTGCTCAGCTGGGTACAGCGAAATACGCCAGCGGTTTCAACCACTTTGATTATGCCGACCCGGCCGCACCGAAAGGCGGCAGCATTACCCTCTCCGCCATTGGCACCTACGACAACTTTAACCGCTACGCCATGCGCGGCAACCCGGCCGTAGGAACGGAGTCGCTGTACGACACGCTGTTTACCTCCTCGGATGATGAAACCGGCAGCCTTTACCCGCTGGTGGCCGAGTTCGCGCGCTATCCGGATGATTACCGCTGGGTTGAGGTCAGTATCAATCCGCGCGCGCGTTTCCACGACGGTACGCCGATTACCGCTGAAGATGCGGCCTTCACCTTTAATATGTTTATGACCCAGGGCGTGCCCCAATATCGCGTGATCTATAAGGGCGTAACGGCAAAAGCCATTTCGCGCCTGACGGTACGTTTTGAGCTGCCAAAGTCGGACCGTGATCAGATGCTCTCCTTGCTGTCGTCGAAAGTTTTTCCGAAAAGCTTCTGGAAAGATCACAACCTCGCCGACCCGCTGCCGTCACCGCCACCGTCCAGCGGTCCGTACCGCATCACTGCCTATAAAGTGGGCCAGTCAGTCACTTATACACGGGTGAAAAACTACTGGGCTGCAAACCTGCCGGTGAATAAAGGCCGCTACAATTTCGACACCATGCGCTATGACTACTATCTGGACGATAATGTCGCCTTTGAAGCGTTTAAGGCCGGGGCATTTGATTTCCGTGCCGAAGGGTCGGCAAAAAAATGGGCGACGCAGTACAGCGGCAATAACTTTGAACGCGGCTATATCGTTAAGGAAGAGGTTCCAAATACCGTCAGCACCGATACCCAGTGGCTGGCGTTTAATATCCAGAAGCCGCAGTTTGCCGACCGCCGCGTGCGTGAAGCACTCTCCCTGCTGTTTGATTTTGAATGGATGAACAAAGCGCTGTTCTACAACGCCTACCAGCGCGTCGACAGCTATTTCCAGAACACCGAATACGCTGCGCGCAACTACCCGGATGCCAAAGAGCTGGAAATTTTAGGGCCGTTAAAAGGCCAGTATCCTTCGGACGTGATTGATAAGATCTATCAGCCGCCAAAGTCGGACGCTTCAGGCTATGACCGCAGCAAACTGATGCAGGCGCTGAATTTGCTGAAGCAGGCGGGCTGGCAGCTGAAAAATCAGCAGCTGGTGAATGTGAAAACCGGCCAGCCATTCCGCTTCGAACTGCTGCTGCGCAGCGGCGGCAACGACCAGTGGGTGCTGCCGTTCCAGCATAATCTGGCGCGTATTGGTATTACGATGAACGTGCGCCAGGTTGACAGCTCACAGTACCTGGCGCGCCTGCGCAAGCGCGATTTCGATATGCTGCCTACGCGCTACCTGGCGTTTGCCACCCCGGATGCGCAGCTGCAGATTGTCTGGGCTTCCGCCTATATCGACTCTTCATGGAACACGCCGGGCGTGACCAGCCCGCTGGTGGATAATCTGATTGCGCAGATTGTGCAGCATCAGGGCGACAAAGATGCCCTGCTGCCGCTGGGCCGCGTGCTGGACCGGGTGCTGCTGTGGAACTATTACATGATCCCGATGTGGTATGCCGCCAACGATCGCTATGCGTACTGGAACAAGTTCTCGATGCCGACCACGCGCCCGACCTATGCGCAGGGCATCGACAACTGGTGGTACGATGTCAATAAAGCCGCACAGCTGCCGGCGCAACGTCGTTAAGGAGCCAGACTGTGGGTGCTTATTTAATTCGTCGCTTATTACTGATTATTCCCACGCTGTGGGCGATTATTACTATCAACTTCTTTATTGTGCAGATTGCCCCCGGCGGCCCGGTCGATCAGGCGATTGCCAATATTCAGTTCGGCCAGACCACCGGCATGCCTGGCGCCGCCGGAGAGGGCGCGGCGCACGGGCGCAGTTCGCTCAATGCCTCACCGGGCGACAATCAGTATCGCGGCTCGCGCGGGCTGGACCCGGAGGTGATCGCGGAGATCACCAAACGCTACGGCTTTGATAAGCCGCTGCACGAGCGCTACTTCACCATGCTATGGAACTACATTCGTTTCGACTTCGGTGACAGCCTGTTCCGCAGCAGCTCGGTGATCCAGCTGATTAAAGAGAGCCTGCCGGTTTCGGTGACGTTAGGGCTGTGGAGCACGCTGATCATCTACCTGGTGTCGATCCCGCTGGGGATCAAAAAGGCGGTGCGCAACGGCAGCGCGTTTGATATCTGGAGCAGCACGCTGATCATTGTCGGCTACGCCATCCCCTCCTTCCTGTTTGGTATCATCATGATCGTGCTGTTTGCCGGCGGCAGCTACCTCGACTGGTTCCCGCTGCGTGGCCTGGTATCCCCGCAGTTCGACACGCTGCCGTGGTACGGCAAAATCACAGATTATCTGTGGCATATCTGCCTGCCGGTGCTGGCAACCGTGATTGGTGGCTTCGCTACGCTGACCATGCTGACGAAAAACTCGTTTATGGATGAGATCCGCAAGCAGTATGTGGTGACCGCACGCGCAAAGGGGCTGGACGAGAAAAAGATCCTTTATCGCCACGTGTTCCGCAATGCCATGCTGCTGGTGATTGCCGGGTTCCCGGCCACCTTTATCAGCATGTTCTTTACCGGGTCGCTGCTGATTGAAGTGATGTTCTCGCTCAACGGCCTCGGGCTGCTGGGCTATGACGCCACCATCCAGCGCGATTACCCGGTGATGTTCGGCACGCTGTATATTTTCACCCTGATCGGCCTGCTGCTCAATATTCTCAGTGACATCACCTATACGCTGGTCGACCCACGTATTGATTTTGAGGGCCGCTAATGAGCCGTTTAAACCCGATTAATCAGGCGCGCTGGGCGCGATTCCGCCATAACCGCCGCGGCTACTGGTCGCTGTGGATTTTTGCCGTGCTGTTTGCCCTGTCGCTGGGCGCAGAGCTGCTGGCCAACGATAAGCCGCTGGTGGTGCACTATCACGACCGCACCTATTTCCCGCTGCTGGTGAACTATACCGAAAGCGACTTCGGCGGCCCGCTGGAGACCCCGGCGGATTATCAGGATCCGTGGCTGAAATCGCGGCTGGCAGCAAACGGCTGGGCAATCTGGGCGCCGGTGCGCTTTGGTGACGACACCATTAACTTTGCCACCGATGTTCCCTTCCCTTCCCCCCCCTCGGCGCAGAACTGGCTGGGCACCGATGCCAACGGCGGCGACGTGCTGGCGCGCATTCTTTACGGCGCCCGCATCTCGCTGCTGTTCGGGCTGATGCTGACGCTGGCCTCCAGCGTGATTGGCATCCTCGCCGGCGCGATTCAGGGCTATTTCGGCGGCAGGGTCGACCTGTGGGGCCAGCGCTTTATTGAAGTGTGGTCGGGCATGCCGACGCTATTCCTGATTATCCTGCTCTCCAGCGTGATCCAGCCCGGCTTCTGGTGGCTGCTGGGCATTACCGTGCTGTTTGGCTGGATGAGCCTGGTGGGGGTGGTGCGTGCCGAATTCCTGCGCACGCGTAACTTTGACTATATCCGCGCCGCGCAGGCGATGGGCGTCAGCGACTGGCGCATTATGTCGCGCCATATGCTGCCCAATGCGATGGTCGCCACGCTCACCTACCTGCCCTTTATTCTCTGCGGCTCAATCACTACGCTGACTTCGCTCGATTTCCTCGGTTTTGGTTTACCGATGGGTTCGCCGTCGCTGGGTGAGCTGCTGCTGCAGGGCAAAAACAACCTGCAGGCGCCGTGGCTTGGCCTGACCGCTTTCTTCTCGCTGGCGATCCTGCTGTCGCTGTTAATATTTATCGGCGAAGCGGTGCGCGACGCCTTTGACCCCAGCAAGGTGTATTGATATGGCACTACTCTCGATTCAGGATCTGAGCATTGCCTTTCGTCAGGGCGCGCAAGAGCGCCGCGTGGTCGAGGGGCTGTCGCTGTCGGTCGATGCCGGAGAGACGCTGGCGCTGGTCGGCGAGTCCGGCTCCGGAAAAAGCGTCACCGCCCTGTCGGTGATGCGCCTGCTGCCAACGCCGCCGGTAGTGTATCCGCAGGGTGATATTCTGTTTGCCGGGCAGAGCGTGCTGCACGCCGATGAGCGCACGCTGCGCGGCCTGCGCGGTAACCGCATCGCGATGATCTTTCAGGAGCCGATGGTGTCGCTTAATCCGCTGCACAATATCGAAAAGCAGCTGTACGAGGTGCTGTCGCTGCACCGCGGCATGCGCCGTGAAGACGCCCGGGCCGAGATGCTCAGCTGCCTTGATCGCGTGGGCATCCGCAATGCCGCGCAGCGCCTGAGTGATTTTCCGCATCAGCTTTCCGGGGGTGAACGTCAGCGCGTGATGATCGCCATGGCGCTGCTGACCCAGCCTGAATTGTTGATCGCCGATGAACCAACCACCGCGCTGGATGTGACGGTGCAGGCGCAGATCCTGGTGCTGCTGAAAGAGCTGAAGCAGGAGATGAATATGGGCCTGCTGTTTATCACGCACAATCTGAATATCGTGCGCCAGCTGGCGGACAGCGTCACGGTGATGCGCAACGGTCAGGCGGTCGAACATAATCGCACCCAGCAGCTGTTCAGCGCACCACAGCATCCCTATACGCAAAAGCTGCTGGACTCAGAGCCAGAAGGCCAGCCTGACCCGGCTGACAGTGCTGCGGAGCCGCTGCTGCAGGTAGAGAATCTGCAGGTGGCCTTCCCAATCAAACAGGGACTGATGAAGCGCACTGTGGGCTATCACCATGCGCTGAAGTCACTGAGCTTTACGCTGCGCCCGGGTGAGAGCCTTGGGCTGGTGGGGGAATCCGGCTCTGGCAAAAGCACCACCGGGCTGGCCCTGCTGCGCCTGCTGCATTCGCAGGGTGAGATCTGGTTTAAACAGCAGCCGCTGCATTTGTGGAACCGTAAAAAGATGCTGCCGGTTCGCCGTCAGATCCAAGTGGTGTTCCAGGATCCAAACTCATCGCTCAACCCGCGCCTCAACGTGCTGCAGATTATCGCCGAGGGTCTGCAGGTGCACCATCCCGAGCTGAATGAAGCCGAGCGCGAGGCGCGCGTGATAACCGCTATGGAAGAGGTTGGGCTGGATCCGGCTACGCGCCAGCGCTATCCGTCAGAGTTTTCCGGCGGTCAGCGCCAGCGTATTGCCATTGCGCGCGCCCTGATCCTGCAGCCGCAGCTGATCATCCTGGATGAACCGACCTCATCGCTCGACCGTTCGGTGCAAAAGCAGATCCTCGCACTACTGAAAAATCTTCAGCAGCAGCACCGGCTGGCCTATATCTTTATCAGCCACGATCTGCGCGTGGTGCGGTCGTTATGCCATCAGGTGGTGGTGTTGCGGCAGGGAGAGGTGGTGGAACAGGGCATGTGCGAAAGCGTGTTTAGCGCGCCAGCGCAGGAGTATACGCGCCAGCTGCTGGCGTTAGCCTGAGAACGGCTCGGCAATACCTACGCCAAAGTTTTTCAGACGGCAGGTGGTGGCGCATTCGTCTTCGCGCTGGACGAACAGGCAAGGCTCCCCTTCCCACTCCAGCACCGAACAGCTGAGCTGAATTTCAGCCAGCGCGGCCTCAATCTTCTGCATAATTTCCCACGCAGAAGCCCCGCTGTGGCTGAGCAGGCGCAGCCCGATTAAATCGTCATCGCTGTTCAGGAGGTTGAGTGCGCGTGGTTCGACAGCCATGCCAACAGGCCCGGCGCACCAGCGATAGCTTTGCGGCAAACGATGTACTACTGAATGTTGTAACGTATTCAACAGGGTTCCCCAGAGCGAATTTTAAACAATATTTTCACAAATAATTCACAAGGTAAATCATCAATTGGCGCCAGCAAAGCAACTCATTAATAACTGGCACTATTTACCCTGCAACTGTTTACCCTTCAGCGGGATAAATCCTGCATTCGGCGGTTTTTTTGAGAGCTACCTCTCATTTATTCGTTATATTTACCGCGTTCGCCGGCCAATCACAACCAATTTTGCTGCATTCTGGTTACTTCTTGCGAAATATTTTTACAAATAATCAACATATTGAGCAGGGTTTTAGTGGGGAAGCCAGATGATATGGCTCGAGCGGAGAAAGGGTCTTCATTTGGGACGGTGCAGATCCTCGGCACGGGGCGACCGGGAAAATGGTCTTCATTGGGAGCGGTGCAAATCCTCGGCACGGGGCGACCGGAAAAAATGGTCGCCCCCTACGGCGGGCGATTACACTGTAGGGGCTGACCCTCTTTTTCGGTCAGCCCGGAGTCAGCCCGGGGTCAGCCCACCCTATCCGATTTACGTGGCCGTGAAGCGTAGGTAAACAGCACAATCGACACGGTCGCGCAGATAAAGATCGCGCCCACCATCGGCCATGCGCTGTTGAAGGTGATCAGCGACAGCAGTGCGCCAGCCAGCGCCCCCACGCCAAAGCGCAGCGTGCCCGCCAGCGAAGACGCAGTACCGGCCATATGTGGAAACTCTTCCAGGATCACCGCCATTGCATTGGATGACACCATCGCCACGCAGCCGATAAACATCGCCACGCCAAACACCAGCGGCAGGAAGCCGAGGTTCAGCGCGCTAACGATCACCATCCAGACGCCCATGGTGAACTGGATCAGCAGCCCAAGGCGGAACATCACCAGCGGCCCAAAACGGCGCACGCAGCGACTGTTAAGCAGCGTCATCAGGAAGAGAAACACCACGTTAAGCGCAAAGTAATAGCCGAAATCCTGCGGCGAGATATGGTTCAGTTCGATGTAAACAAACGGACCGGCATTGAGGAACGAGAACAGCCCGGCAAACGAGAAGCCGCTCGCCAGCATGTAGCTGAATACGCGCTTATGGCGGAACAGCGACAGGAAATTACGCAGGGTGGTGCGCAGGTTAAACTTCTGGCGTTTATCGTGCGGTAATGTCTCTTTGATCTGGGTCACCACCATCACGGTGGTGATGACGGCCGCGGCCGAAATGGTCCAGAAAATCGCGTGCCAGCTCCAAATCAGCAGCAGCCAGCCGCCGACAATCGGTGCCAGCAGCGGTGCAATAGTGGTGACCAGCATCACGAAAGACATCATGCGTGAAAACTCCTCTTTCGAGTAAGTGTCACGCATCAGGGCGCTGATCACCACGCTGCCCGCCGCCGCCGACAGGCCATGCATAAAGCGCAGGACGATCAGCTGATCGATGGTCTGCGCCATGGCACAGGCCCCGGCCGCAATCGCAAAGATCAGCGTGCCAACGGCAATCACCGGTTTGCGGCCAAAGCTGTCCGCCAGCGGGCCATATACCAGCTGACCGAGCGCGAAGCCAAGAATATAGGCGTTTAGCGTCATCTGTACGCTGCCCGCAGAGACCGAGAATTCGCGGGCGATTTGCGGCAGCGCCGGAAGATACATATCAATCGACAGCGGCATTAACATCGCCAGCAGTCCGAGGATCACCACCAGACCCACAGAGGAATTCTTATCCTTAGCCACGCACCCACCCTTTAAAAAAAGTCTTAACGCGCCAAACCGACGCTGGCAATTTCTTCTTCTGTTAACGGACGGTATTCACCCGGTTCCATATCCGCATCCAGGGCAATCGCGCCGATGCGCTCACGGTGCAGGGCCACCACGTGGTTGCCGACGGCGGCGAACATACGCTTAACCTGGTGGTAGCGCCCTTCGCTAATGGTCAGGCGCACCGTCTGCGGGTCAATCACTTCCAGCGTCGCCGGTTTGGTCAGGGTCTTCTCGTTATGCAGCTGCACGCCGTCGGCAAACTGCCGGGCAGTATCGTCAGAGAGCGGCGATTCCAGCGTCACCAGATAGGTTTTCTCGCAGTGATGGCGTGGAGAGGTAATGCGGTGCGACCATTGACCATCATCGGTCATCAGCACCAGCCCGGTGGTGTCGATATCCAGACGCCCGGCGGCGTGCAGTTTGTAAGCGGTCGGTTCAGCGAGGAAATAGAGCACCGTCGGGTGATCCGGGTCATCCGTTGAGCAGACATAGCCCTGCGGCTTATTCAGCATAAAGTAGCGCGGCCCCACCTGAACGTGCAGCGGGTTGCCGTCATATTCTACTGCGCTTTCCGCGCTGAGTTTAAAGGCACCACTGCGTACCACTTCACCATCAACGGTGATTTTATTGGCGCGAAGTTCGCGTGCGGCGATGGCGCGGCTGACTTCCAGCTGCTGGGAAATAAATTTATCAAGTCGCATTAACTCTGCACTGCCTGTTATTTGGGGTGAAAACGGAAAAATAGGTCTTGAGATGTGGCGTTGGACGCTCATCCAGAATGGAAAAATAGGCTGCGTCTCGCGCATAATTACGAGTCACGGCCTATTATAGCGATAGAAACCCACAAGGCACAGAGGGGATCGTACTCGCAAAGTAATTTCGTGGCATAATATGCCTTTGTTGCTGCTTTACGAGTGTTCATGTCGTTTACCCTACGCCCCTATCAGCAGGAAGCAGTGGATGCCACCATCAGCTACTTCCGCCGCTCCAGCCAGCCCGCCGTCATTGTGCTACCGACCGGTGCCGGAAAAAGCCTGGTGATTGCCGAACTGGCACGCGTGGCGCGCGGACGCGTGCTGGTGCTGGCGCACGTTAAGGAACTGGTGGCGCAGAACCACGCCAAGTATCAGGCCTACGGGCTGGACGCCGACATTTTCGCCGCCGGGCTGCAGCGCAAAGAGAGCCGCGCCAAAGTGGTGTTTGGCAGCGTGCAGTCGGTGGCACGCAACCTTGAGCTGTTCGATGCCGATTTTTCACTATTGATTGTCGACGAGTGCCACCGCATCAGCGACGCCGAAGATAGCCAGTATCAGCAGATTATCAACCAGCTGCGCCAGCATAATCCGCAGCTGCGCCTGCTCGGGCTTACGGCCACGCCTTACCGTCTGGGGAAAGGCTGGATTTACCAGTTCCACTATCACGGCATGGTGCGCGGCGATGAACGGGCGCTGTTCCGCGACTGCATCTATGAGCTGCCGCTGCGCTACATGATCAAACACGGCTTTCTGGTGCCGCCGGAGCGGCTGGATATGCCGGTGGTGCAGTATGATTTTAGCCGCCTGCAGGCGCAGGAAAACGGCCTGTTTAGCGAAGCCGATCTCAATCGCGAGTTGAAACAGCAGCAGCGCATCACGCCGCATATTATTCAGCAGATTGTCGAGTTTGCCGAACAGCGAGAGGGCGTGATGATCTTCGCCGCCACCGTTGAACACGCGCGTGAGGTGCTCGGCCTGCTGCCCGGCAGTAAGGCGCTGATCAGTGCAGGTACCCCGGCCGCCGAACGCGACGCGCTGATCGCCGCCTTTAAAGCCCGCGAGCTGCGCTACATGGTCAATGTGGCAGTGCTGACCACCGGCTTCGATGCCCCGCACGTGGATCTGATTGCCATTCTGCGCCCGACCGAGTCCGTCAGCCTGTATCAGCAGATCGTCGGGCGCGGCCTGCGCCTCAGCCCCGGTAAAACCGACTGCCTGATCCTCGACTATGCGGGCAATCCTCACGATCTGTTCACCCCGGAAGTGGGCGCACCGAAGGGTAAAAGTGATAACCAGCCGGTGCAGGTGTTCTGCCCCGGCTGCGGCTTTGCCAATACCTTCTGGGGGAAGACCACCGCTGACGGCACCATTATTGAGCATTTTGGCCGCCGCTGTCAGGGCGTGCTGGAGGATGATGACGGCCTGCGTGAGCAGTGCGATTATCGCTTCCGTTTTAAAAACTGCCCGCAGTGCAATGCCGAAAACGATATCGCCGCCCGCCGCTGCCGCGAGTGCGACACCATTCTGGTTGACCCGGATGATATGCTGAAAGCCGCGCTAAAGCTGAAGGATGCGCTGGTGCTGCGCTGTGCCGCAATGGTGCTGGAGAGCGGCAGCGACGAACACGGCGAGTGGCTGAAAGCACGCTATTACGATGAAGATGCTACCGAGGTCAGCGAGCGTTTTCGCCTGAAAACCCCGGCGCAGCGTACCGCCTTTGAGCAGCTGTTCCTGCGCCCGCATCAGCGTGCTGCCGGCGTGCCGCTCAGCTGGAAAACCGCCGCCGATGTGATCGCCCTGCAACCGTTACTGCGCCACCCGGATTTTGTGGTGGCGCGCAAACAGCGCCATTTCTGGCAAATTCGCGAGAAAGTGTTTGATTACCAGGGGCGTTTTCGCCGCGCCAACGAGCTGCGCTGAGTTATTGCATTGCCTGGGGGATGGTATTCGGCTATAATCCCGCCCGCTTTTGCCGGGTTTCACCCGGTCAAAGCTGAACAATCCAGACTGCTGCTGGGTCGCCTGTAGCAGGATTAAAAATTGAAGAGACTTAACAATGTTCACTATTAAAGCAGAAACTCGTAAAGAGCAGGGCAAGGGTGCGAGCCGCCGCCTGCGTACAGCTAACAAATTCCCGGCAATCATTTATGGCGGAAACGAAGCAGCTGTAGCTATCGAACTGGACCACGACTCCGTACTGAACCAGCAGACTAAGCCTGGTTTCTACGAAGAAGTGCTGACTCTGGTTGTAGATGGTAAAGAAACCAAAGTTAAAGTGCAGGCTGTTCAGCGTCACCCGTTCAAGCCAAAACTGCACCACATCGACTTCGTTCGCGCTTAATTGCCCGAGTGAAAATGATGTAAAAGAGACGCCGCATCTGCGGCGTTTTTTTTCGTCTGAATATTGTGGTGATTGGGGGCGGGCCGACCAGAAAAGAGGGTCGGCCCCTACAGAGACGCCCCCTAACCGTAGGGGAGACCATTTGTTCCGGTCGACCCGTTATGGCCCCCCTCTTCCCTGCGGCTACTTCCCGCTGGTGCGGCGCTGCAGCTGGTCGCGCAGGTTCGGTGGCGTGCCTTTGATGGTCAGAGTGTCCGTCACCGGGTCCCAGAAAATACGCTCGCCTAACAGCATCGCATCGAAGTTGATGGTTAAGCCGCCGCCGCTGCCGGCAAACTTGGTTAACTGACGCAGCGTGCTGCGGTCGGCGGGGAAGCTCTCTTCCAGCTCGTAGCCCTGCTCCTGGGTAAATGCCTGGAAGGTTTTCTCCCCCAGCGGCGCCAGCTCGTTAGACAACCCGGCCAGTTCAATCTCTTCACCGGACTTCAGCTGCTCGTTGCAGTAGGCCGAGACCTGCTGACGATAGTTCTGACGCTCGTTTTTATCCAGGCTCGCCTCTTCGCAGTAATCATCCACTGCCTGCAACAGGCCGCGGTTCTGCGCTTTGGTGTCCAGCCCGACGCTAGCACCGAGGAAATCCATAAAGAAATCGGAGACTTTACGCCCTACCCGCCCGCGCAGGAAGGTGAGATAGCGCGTCGATTCCGGGTTGGTTTCCCACTCGGTCAGATCGATACGCGCGACAATATCCGCGTGGTTGATATCCAGATAGTGCGTACTGCTGATATCCAGCTCTTCATTAACGCGCATGCTGTTCTGGCTGCTGAGCACCGCAATCAGCAGGTACTCAACCGCCAGATAGCGGTAATGGCCAAACAGCACAATGCCGCCTTCCGCAAACGGATACTTGCCCAACTCATCGCGCAGGCGTGCGCTGGCCGCGCGGCTGAACGCCAGGAAGTCATTCTCACCCTTGCGGCAGTTACGCAGCGCATCGGCCAGCTCGCTCTCTTCATTGAACAGGCCGTAGGCTTTGCTCTTGGCGCTGTAAACACGATGCAGCTCTTCCATCATCGCCGTCACGGTCGCATTGGACGGCAGCAGGGAATCGCGCAGGACCAGCTCAAGCGTTTGTTCGTCACGTTTGATCATCTGGTGAAGGGCAATCTGGTCGATATCCAGACTCATGGTAAACTCTCCTTTAAGCACAGGCGCGTATTCAATCACTGTGCGCCTTTACGATCAACTGCAACAAGTTTACGCGGATGATTACGATAAAAATGCAGAAAAAAATGCGCTCTTACGGTAAGATAGCGCCTTTTAAATCTCAGTAAAATTGACCTCATGGCCCAATCATCTCGCTACAGTAACGAACGCGTGGAACGCATCCTCGCAGAAATGGTGCAGGTTCTGGAACAAAACCAGGCCCCAACCGATCTTTCCCTGATGGTTCTGGGAAATATGGTGACCAATCTACTTAATACCAGCGTGGCACCTGCGCAGCGCCAGCATATGGCTCGTTCGTTTGCCGAAGCCCTGCAGGCTTCCGTGATCAACAACGACAAAGCCCACTAAAGAGACGCCCCGATCCCGCTATGGTAACAAATCGACAGCGCTACCGAGAAAAAGTCTCCCAGATGATTAGCTGGGGGCACTGGTTCGCCCTGTTTAACATCATTTTTGCCTTTATTCTCGGCAGCCGTTACCTGTTTGTCTCCGACTGGCCAGCCTCGCTGGCCGGACGTATCTACTCTTTCAGCAGCTGGATTGGTCACTTCAGCTTTATTGTCTTTGCCGCCTATCTGCTGATTGTTTTCCCGCTCACCTTTATGGTGATGTCGCAACGCCTGCTGCGTTTCCTGTCGGCGATTATTGCCACCGCCGGGCTGACGCTGATCCTCATCGACAGCGCGGTGTTCGCCCGCTTCCACCTGCACCTGAATCCGGTGGTTTGGGAACTGGTCGTTAACCCCGACCAGAGTGAGATGGCGCGCGACTGGCAGCTGATGTTTATCAGCGTGCCGGCGATTTTCCTCGTTGAGATGCTATTCGCGACGTGGAGCTGGCAGAAATTGCGCAGCCTCAACCGGCGCAGCTTTGGTAAACCGCTGGCCGGGCTGTTTATCACCGCGTTTTTTACCAGCCATCTGATGTATATCTGGGCAGATGCTAACTTCTATCGCCCGATCACCATGCAGCGCTCTAACCTGCCGCTCTCCTATCCAATGACCGCGCGTCGCTTCCTGGAAAAACACGGGCTGCTGGATGCGCAGGAGTACCAGCGCCGTCTGGTCCAGCAGGGCAATCCAGAAGCGGTATCGGTGGCTTACCCGCTTAACGACATCACCTTCAGCGATAAAGGCACGCGTAATAATCTGCTGGTGATCACCGTTGATGGCCTGAATGAAGCCTCAATGGCGAAATCGCTGCCCAATCTGATGCGCTTCGCCGACGACAACGTGCGCTTCAGCCAGCACTTCAGCTCCGGCAGCTCAGAAGACAGCGGTCTTTTCGGCCTGTTCTACGGTATCTCACCAAGCTATATGGACGGTGTGCTTTCGTCGCGCGTGCCGTCAACGCTGATCAATGCGCTAAGCCAGCAGGGTTACCAGTTTGGCCTGTTTGCCAGCGACGGCTTTAATTCGCCGCTGTATCGTCAGGCGTTGCTGTCCGACTTCTCACTGCCGAGCGCGCAAAATCAGTCCAACGCGGATACCACCAGCCAGTGGCAGCGCTGGCTGGACAGCCATAAAAATGAGAGCAGCCCGTGGTTCTCCTATATTTCCCTGTCGACGGCAGATGACAGCAACAGTGCGGATAAAACTACGCTGCGCCGCTACAACCGCGCAGCAGGTAACGTGGATAAACAGATTCAGAACGTGCTGACCACGCTCGATCAGAAAGGTCTGCTGGCGAATACCGTGGTGGTGATCACCGCCCAGCACGGCGTAGTGCTGGATGGCGAAGCCGTAGCGGGGAATCGTGAAATGCTGCAGGTGCCGCTGGTAGTACACTGGCCAAACACGCCGGCGCAAACCGTGAATAAACTCACCGATCATCAGGACATCATGACCACCCTGATGCAGCGGCTGCTGCACGTCAGCACCCCTGCGGTGGATTACTCGCAGGGCGAGGATCTGTTTGCCGCTCAGCGACGTCATAACTGGGTTGCCAGCAGCACCAACCATCAGCTGCTGATCACCACCCCACAGGAGACGCTGGCGCTGGATAATAACGGCAGCTATGCCGCATGGGATAGTCAGGGCAATAGTCTGAAAGACCATAAGCCGCAGCTGGCACTGCTATTACAGGTGTTGACCGACGAGAAGCGCTTTATCGCCAATTAACTGCACAAATCCTGCGCAGTCAAGATGTTAGCCGCTTGCAATCGAAGTGAAGTTGAGTAATATAACGTCATCTGTCGGCGCGTAGCGCAGCCTGGTAGCGCATCGTCATGGGGTGGCGAGGGTCGAGAGTTCAAATCTCTCCGTGCCGACCAAAATACTCCAGTTGAAAAGGAGCTAATCTTACGATTAGCTCCTTTTTTGTTTCAGGGCTACTGCCCGCAGTGCTTGCCACTGCCCGGCTGTATTTTACCTGTCTGCTGACGCTGACGGCGAGCCGGCGGGGTTCCCTGGGGATGCAGACAGGACTGGCAGCGGGTCACCGGTCCGAATCGCAGCCTGGCCACTCTTAATGCATCGCTTGCGGAGAAAAAACTGCCGAGAAACTCGCGCTGCTGCACGGGAGGAAGGTGGCGACAGCCCTTAATATGGACGCCGTACAGGCCATTTTGCTGTGGTAGTTTATTAATATAATAAAAAGTAAACATCTACAGACCCTTATCGTTTTGTTGTTTTTATAACCTTATTAACATTAGCTCGAAGCGGCGAAATTGATGTTAAGACTGGCGTCTTTCATCGATTTTCAGAATTTCCTGCCCGGAAAAGGCTAAAAAGTGTAGTTAACGCGGCGAAAAAGGGGAGGAAAAAAGGCGCTTCTTTACAGTTTTTTTTCACTGTAGCTAAAGTTTTCACTGGTCGTAAAATTGTGGCGATCTTCTCAATTTTCAACCCTGCAACAAAACTGTCACAGTAATATCATAGGCTGTCGCTACACTTTCCCGGCAATCCGTAAACAGGATCAAACCCATGGCGACGATCAAAGCAAAAAACCTTAAAGATGCAGAAGAAATGCTGTACTCCGGGATTAGCAAAGTAGAACTGGCTTACGACATCGGCAGCGATGATTTCTTTCGCCTGGCCAGCCAGTGGTGTGACCGCGGCGCTAAAATCTCCAAGGGTGACGATCACTTCGTCGTCTCTCTGAAAAGCATGGCGATACCGCCAAATCACTGATGCGTTAAAGTAGCTTTTGATATCCGGCCATTAACCTGTTTAAATATTTTTTTCTTTTTTAAACAGGTTAGTTGCTATGTCTGCCCTAAGCACCCCACTGTTCAGTAACTACACCCTGCGCCCCCTCGACGACTATCCGGCTATTTTGCTACTTGATGTGCATTTCGACGCCAGCCAGTTTGCGGAATCCCTGTTCAGCACCTTGAACATCACCCCACCCGCGCATCTCATTCGCGCCGTGAAAAAGCGCCGCGCTGAATATCTGGTCAGCCGCTACTGCATTCAGCAGGCGATGCAGACGTTGGGGATTGAGGGTTTTGTGCTGCGTAACGGGGAAGATCGCGCGCCAGTCTGGCCTGAGGGAATCGGTGGGTCGCTGTCCCATACGCAGCATCGGGTATGCGCGCTGCTGACGCGGGAGCGCGGACTGCTGCTGGGGGTGGATTGCGAACGCCTGATGACGGCGGAAACTGCCGCCGAAACTCAGCATATGCTAATCAACGCGGCAGAAAAGCGCATGCTGGAGCAGTGCAGCCTGCCGTTTAACCTGGCTCTGACGGTGGTGTTCTCGCTAAAGGAGAGCCTGTACAAAGCGCTCTATCCGCAGCTGTTGCAGTTTATGGATTTCAGCGCGGCGCAAGTGGTGGCCTGCAGTGACGATCTGCAACAGCTTACGCTGCGGCTGACGCACACTTTTTCAACAGAGATGGTGGCCGGGCGGGAGTTTACTGGCAGAGCGCAGGTGCAGCCCGACGAGGTGTTAACCTGGGTCGTCGGGCAGCAGTGATAAGCTTGCGTTAGCGGTTTTCATCCTGTCCACGCGGCTCCGGCGTGGTCAGCTCATAGAGATCGACACCGTACAGTTCGATCATCGGTATCATCGCCTCGACCACGCGACAGCTGTCAAAGGTTGCCATACCAGAGGGGCCTTCAAAATAACGCGTAAAGTGCTGCCAGAACCCTTTCATACTCTGTTCTCCTCTGCTCAGTGAACCCTGATTAAACCTGACGATCGCCCTGCGGCAAAATACCCATTTCTCACAGCTATTTGCGTTTTCCGGCAAAGGCCGCCATTCCCGTCTGGCGACTGTTTTAAGCCAGATTTGTTGTTTTACAGCCCCCCTTCAGCCCTTCAATAATTGCCCGCATCTGAACTGAACAAGGATGCATTATGGCTTACCGACTGAGCTTACTGGATAAAAGCCCGCTGGCCGAAGGCGAGAGCGCATCTGCCGCGCTGGCCCGCACCGTAGCCCTGGCACAGCAGGCGGAGGCGCTGGGCTATCATCGTTTCTGGCTGGCCGAGCATCACAATACTCAGGCGCTGGCCAGCCCGTCGCCGGAAGTGCTGATCGCCTGGATTCTGGCGCACACTACCCACCTGCGCGTCGGTTCCGGTGGCGTGATGCTGCAGCACTACAGCCCCTATAAAGTGGCGGAAAACTTTAACCTGCTGGCCGCGCTGGCCCCGGGCAGGGTGGATCTTGGCGTAGGTAAAGCGCCGGGCGGCCTGCCGCTGTCGACCAAAGCCCTGCAGCTTGGCGTGCATGCTGAAGAGAAAGGCGATTTTGCCAGCCAGCTCAAGCTACTGGATAGCTGGCTGAATGCCAGACCCACGGGCAAAGAGGAGGACCAGCTGCTGGCGACGCCGCTGCCCGCCCGCCCCGCCGAACGTTTTCTGCTGGGGGCCAGCGAAGCCAGCGCCCGACTGGCGGCACAGCTGGGCTGGCAGTTTGTTTTCGCCGCGCATTTGAACGGTGACCGTCAGGAGCTGGAGCGCTCGCTGGCCGCGTATCGCGACCTGAGCGGCGGCAAATCCGCACTGCTGGCGGTACAGGTGATTGTCGCCGACTCCCCGGCCGCAGCCGAACTGCTGGCAGCGGACCTGCAGCAATACCGGGTGCATGTGGATAACGGCCAGAGCGTCACCGTGGGCAACCTTGAGCAGGCGCAGGCGTTTATTCGCCAGTCGGGTGCTACCCGGCATCGCATCGAACCGCGTGAATCGGCGGTGCTAAAGGGAACTGCATCCCAGGTTCACGCCCGGCTGGCGCAGCTGCACCAGCAGTTTGGCGTCGAGGAATTTATCATCGATACGCCGCTCAACGCCGCGGTACCGCGCCTCAACTCCCTGCGCCTGCTCGCCAGCCGCCAGCCCGCCATCGCGCAGGAGGCCGTATTATGAGCCACGATTTTGCACAACAGCTGATCGCCTGGCGCCGCGAGCTGCATCAGTTTCCCGAGCTTTCCAATCAGGAGTTCGCCACTACCGAACGCATTAAAAACTGGCTGCGGGCCGACGGCATAACCCTGCTGCCGTTTGATCTCGCGACCGGCGTGGTGGCGGAAATCGGTCAGGGCGAGCCGCTGATTGCTTTGCGCGCCGACATCGATGCCCTGCCGATAGAAGAGGGGGTAGCGGTCGAGTTCCGTTCGCGCAACGCCGGAGTGATGCATGCCTGCGGTCACGATGTGCATACTTCGGTGATGCTCGGCGCGGCGCGGCTGCTAAAAGCGCGTGAAAAAACCTTACCCGGCCGCGTGCGGCTGCTGTTCCAGCCTGCGGAAGAGCGCTTCGGCGGGGCCAAAACGCTGATCGCCGCCGGCGCGCTGCAAAACGTCGCGGCAATCTTCGGCATGCATAACGCTCCGGAGCTGCCGGTCGGCACCTTCGCCACGCGCGGCGGCCCGTTTTACGCCAACGTCGACCGCTTTGAAATTGAGGTGTACGGCAAAGGGGCACATGCCGCCCGCCCGCAGGAAGGGGTCGATGCCATTGTCACTGCCAGCCAGATCGTCACGGCTCTGCAAACGCTGGTCAGCCGCAGCTACAGCCCGCTGGAAACGGTGGTGGTCAGCGTCACGCGTATTGAGGGCGGAAATACCTGGAACGTGCTGCCGCAAAAAGTGGTGCTGGAAGGCACCGTGCGCACCTACAGCGATGCCATACGTCGTGATGTGCCGGTGCGCCTCGCGAAGCTGATTGAGGGCGTTGCCGCCGGATTTGGCGCGCGCAGCGAACTCAACTGGCACCCGGGTCCGCCCGCCGTGGTCAACACCGAGCGCTGGGCCGAGTTCAGCAAACGGGTGGCGGCACGCGCCGGGTACGAGGTGCAGCACGCCGAACTGCAGATGGGCGGCGAGGATTTTGCCTTCTATCTGCATGATACCCCCGGCACCTTTGTCAGCATCGGCAGCGCCAGCGAGTTTGGCCTGCATCATCCCGCTTTTAACCCGGACGAGGCCCTGCTCTCCCCCGCTGCGCACTATTTCAGCCAGCTGGCGCAGGATGCATTACACGAGATCGCTTAACCGGCAGGGAACTGCCGAACTTTCATCTGCACACATAATAAGAGTCACTCACTATGAAAAAAACACTGCTCCTCAGCCTGCTCAGCGCTTCGCTGTTACTCAGCATCACGGCACGCGCCGAAACCGTCACCGTGAACGGCACCGGGATCAGCGTCGAAGCCAACGCCGCACCAATCCATGCGCCGGTCAACCCGCAGGCGGTCGCGCTGCTGCCGAAGGATATGCGTCTGGCGCAGCCGGGCCAGTTTACCGTGGCGGTTGCCGCGCTTAACTCTCCGCCGTTAACGCTGTTCTCCGACGACAATAAAACCCTGCAGGGCAGCGAGGTAGACATCGCCCGCCTTGTGGCCGACAGCCTCGGGCTGGAGCTCAATGTGGTACCTACCTCGTGGGAAGACTGGCCGCTGGGCGTCAGCTCGGGAAAATATGATGCGGCCATCACCAACGTGACGGTGACCAAAGCGCGCAAAGAGAAGTTCGACTTCGCCACCTACCGCAAGGACTCGCTGGGTTTTTACGTCAAATCTGACAGCAAAATCACCTCACTGACCAAAGCGCCGGATATTGCCGGGCTGCGGATTATTGTCGGCTCCGGCACCAATCAGGAAGCGATCCTGCTGGCGTGGGATGAAGAGAACCAGAAAAACGGCCTGAAGGCCTTCACGCCGATCTACGTCAAGGATGATGCCGCGCAGACGCTGGCAACCCAGTCCGGCCGCGCCGACGCTTACTTCGGCCCGAACGTGATTGGCGCATGGAAAGCGGCGCTGACCGGCAAAACCAAACTGGTCGGCAGCGTAGACGGCGGCTGGCCAAAAGCGGCGCACATCGCGGTGACGCTGAAGAAAGGCAGCGGTCTGGTGACGGCGGTGAATGCCGCGCTGAACGGCGTGATCAAAGGCGGCGAGTACGACAAAGTGCTGAACCGCTGGGGCGAAGGCATTGAGCGCCTTGACCACTCAGAAATTAACCCGGCCGGTCTGGGCGATTAACGGAGGTCCGCATGAGCCATGAACAATTTCGCCAGCTGTCGCCGGAAGCCCCGGAGCTGGAACCGATTATCGACGGGCTTTTCGGTGAATACAGCGCGCGCTACGGCGACTTTTTTGCGCGCGATGCCGAGGTTGAACTGACCGAATGGTATCTGCCACCGCGCGGCATGTTTGTGGTGCTGGAGCGCGACGGCGAGATTATTGCCATGGGCGCCTATAAGCCACTGGATGCGGAAACCGCCGAGCTGAAGCGTATCTGGACGCGCGGCGATCTGCGTCGCCAGGGGCTGGCGCTGAAAATCCTGCAGGAGCTGGAGCGGCTGGCACTGCAGGCTGGATATCGTCAGGTGTATCTCACCACCGGTTTCCGCCAGCCGGAGGCGGTGCGCCTCTATCTGTCGCACGGCTATCAGCCGCAGTTTGACACCACGCGCGACCCGGAAGAGTACAGCCGCGCCCCTTACGATGGCCGCCTGCGCTTTACCAAAGCGCTGCATCAGCATGCCACAACAGGAGCCACCCATGAAATCGACTGAAACCCTGCGCGTGGTGCCCGCCCGCTATCCGCTGCGGCTGGTGGGTGCGGCGATTGCGCTGTTCATTCTGGCGGTGGTGATCCAGTCGGTGGCGTTTAATCCACGCTGGGAGTGGTCGGTGTTTGCCCACTGGTTCTTCCACCCGGCCATCCTCAGCGGGCTGGGGCAGACGCTGCTGCTGACGCTGATTGCCAGCGTACTGAGCATCGTGCTCGGCGTCGGGCTGGCGCTGGCGCGCCTCTCCCCTTCCTGGCTACTCTCCGGGCTGGCGTTCAGCTATATCTGGCTGTTCCGCTCGCTGCCGCTGATTGTGGTGCTGATTATTCTCTATAACTTCTCTTACCTTTACGACACGCTGTCGATTGGCATTCCGTTTACCGCGCTAACGCTGGCTGAGTACCACACTATCGACGTGCTCGGCCAGTTCAGCACTGCGGTGATTGGCCTGACGCTGGTGCAGGCGGCCTACAGCGCGGAGATTATTCGCGGCGGCATTCTCGGGGTCGATCAGGGGCAGTTTGAAGCCGCTGCGGCGCTCGGCCTGCCCGCCTCACGCCGCACCTATCGCATTATCCTGCCGCAGGCGCTGCGGGCGATTATTCCGACCGGCTTCAACGAGATTATCAGCCTCGCCAAAGGCACCGCGATGGTCTACGTGCTGGCGATGCCGGAACTGTTCTACACCATTCAGATGGTCTACAACCGCACGCAGCAGGTGATCCCACTGCTGATGGTGGCGGCGGTCTGGTATCTGATTATCACCACCGTTCTGTCCGCCGTTCAGCACTATGTTGAGCGCTGGCTGGCACGCGGCGCCACGCGTGAATCCGGGTCGCGCACCGCAACCACTGCGCCGGGCGCCGCCGCCATCACCCCAATCAGGAGCTAACCATGTCTGAAGCGATTGCACTGGAAAACGTCCCGACCCTTGGCCATATCTCCATCGCCGGGGTGAGTAAAAGTTACGGCAAATTTAAAGCGCTGGACGATGTTTCACTGGAGCTGATGCCGGGTTCCGTGACGGTGATCATCGGCCCGTCCGGCTCCGGCAAGTCCACCCTGCTGCGCGCGATTAATCATCTGGAGCGCGTGGACCAGGGCTTTATCCGCATTGACGGCGACTATATTGGCTATCAGCGGCGCGGCAACCGGCTGTACGAGCTGAAGGAGAAAGCGATCCTGCGTCAGCGCACCGGCGTCGGCTATGTGTTCCAGAATTTCAATCTGTTCCCGCACATGACGGTACTGGAAAATATTATTGAAGCGCCGCTGGCGCATAAGCAGCTCAGCCGCGAGGCAGCGGAACGGCGGGCGCTGGAACTGCTGGAAGCGGTCGGGCTACGCCATAAGGCCGATGCCTGGCCGCGCCACCTTTCCGGCGGCCAGCAGCAGCGCGTGGCCATTGCCCGGGCGCTGGCGCTTAACCCGAAGGTGATCCTGTTCGATGAACCCACCTCAGCGCTGGACCCGGAGCTGGTGGGCGAAGTGCTGGACACCATTAAAAAGCTGGCGCGCTCCGGCACCACGCTGGTGGTGGTGACCCACGAGATTGGTTTTGCCCGCGAGGTGGCGGACCAGGTGGTGTTTATGGTGGAAGGAAAGATTGTCGAACAGGGCAGTGCACGGCAGGTGCTGAACCAGCCGCAGCACCCACGCACCCGGCGTTTTCTGGCGAAAGTATTGTAGGACCTGCGGCACGGGGCGAACACGTTGCTTTGTAGGGGTTGACCTTCTTTTTCGGTCAACCCGTTGCGGTACCAGTGCGTTTCACCGCGTCGAGGGCGACCGGAAAAAATGGTCTTCATTGCGGCCGGTGCAAACCCGCGGCACGGGGCGACCGAAAAAAATGGTCGCCCCCTACGGGGGGGAACCCGCTGCGGTATCGGTATCGGTGCGTTTCACCGCATCGAGCGTGGCGGCATCGCGCTCAATGCCGGTCAGCTCGCTCAGCACGCCGTCACGCATCTCCAGCAGGCGGTCGGCATGCAGGAAGTAGTGGTCATCATGGCTGATGGCAAACACCGTTTTCCCCATCTCCTTTAACCACGGCAGCAGCTCGCGATAGAAGATGCGGCGGAAGTGCGGGTCCTGATCCGCCGCCCATTCGTCCAGCAGCAGAATGTCGCGCTGTTCGGCGGTTGCCAGCAGCAGCGCCAGGCGCTTAGTCTGCCCCTTCGACAGCTTGAGGTTCAGCACCCGGTTGCCTTCCAGCTTGATCTTGTCCTGCATCTTCAGGCGTTCCAGCCAGCGCTGCACCAGCGCCGGATCGATCGCCTTACCCTGGTCATCAATCAGGCGATCAAACAGATGCACGTCGGTAAACACCGCCGAGAACATGCGGCGGTAGCTGTCCATCGCCGCGCTATCAATCACCTTGCCATCCAGCAGGATCTCACCGGAAACCGGCTGATACAGCCCGGTCAGCAGCATCGCCAGCGTTGACTTACCGCTGCCGTTGCCGCCAATCAGGAACACCAGCTCGCCGCGCTTCAGCGTCATGTTCACCGGGCCAACGGCAAAACCGTGGTCGCCGTAGTGGAACATCAGATTGCGCAGCTCCAGCGTCTGCCAGCTTTTTGCCGCCGGCAGCTGCGGGAACTCCGCCTGATACGGCGCCAGATTAAACCTGTTCAGCTTGTCAAATGCCACCTGCGCGGTGAGTAACGTCGGCAGCGCGCCGACTGCTGACAGCATGGGCGTGCGCAGGAACAGCAGCGTCAGAGAGTAGGTTGCCGCCACGGCGGTATCGGCCCAGCCCAGGCTGTTGGCGAGGTAAAACGCCAGCCCGATGGCGCCGAGCATCATAATATTCGACCAGTTCACCGCGCTGAGGTGATAGGTATCGGCACGCACGATGTGATGACGGTAGGTTTTGGCATCCACGCTGTAGACCTCGTCGAAGATCTGCTGCGCGCGCTGGCGGTTGAGCGCCAGCTCTTTACGCCCTTCAATAATGGTCTGGAAGTCAGCGTACAGGTTATCTTCGGTATCACGCAGGATTGCCATATGGCGGTAAACCCGCGCCACCAGCAGCCAGCCGCCGATGATGGTGATCGCCACCCAGACGGCGGTCACCACCAGCATTTTCGGCGACAGCCAGGCCAGGTAGGCCGCAGAGCCGACGGTCAGGATAATCCCCTGGATTAACTCCGGCAGGCGCACAAAGGCGATAGTAATATTGCGCACGTCGCTGGTCAGCCCGGCCAGCAGCTGTGCGCTGCCGATCTGCTCAATGCGCTCTACGCGGGTGTCGAGGATGCGCTTGATAAACTCGCCGCGCAGGCGGTAGACAAAGTGGTGGCCGAGCAGCGTCAGCGCCAGCTGCGAGCCAAGCGTTACCGCCATCAGCAGCAGCAGCAGGCCGAGAAACTGTGGCAGCACCATCAGCGAGGAATTTAAGGTGACGATCAGCTCGCGGTTAATAAACGCGATCAGCCCGATCCCCAGCGCGGCGCTGAGCAGGCTGAGCACAATCACCAGAATAAACGGCCAGCGGTACTGCTTGTAAACGACGTGAAGCAACTCCATGAAAACATCCCGGCAGGTAAAAAAGCAGCTTGCAGTTTAATTAGAAGCAAGACGATATCAATAACAATTCTCATTCGGGAGAGTGCCGCGGGGGAAATTAGCGGGCGCGGCGGAAGGTGAGATTAAAGCGGAACGCCCCGGCCAGCGGATGAATGCCCGGCTTAAGCGGCAAAATGCCGTGATAGCGCAGGCGCGACGGACCGCCCCACACCACCACATCGCCATGCTCCAGCAGCACGCGCTGGCAGCCATCACCGCGTTCGAAGCCGCCGAACAGAAATATCGCCGGTAACCCCAGCGAGACAGAAACAATCGGCTGGCGCAGGTCGCGCTCGTCTTTATCCTGATGCAGCGTCAGTTTCGCCCCCGGCTGGTAGCGGTTGAGCAGGCAGGCATCGGGATTGAAGCCGTTAAACCCCGCCTCGCGCGCGCAGGTTACCGCCAGCTGGCGAAACAGCGGCGGCATCGCGGGCCAGCGCTGCCCACTCAGGTTATCCTGCTCGCTGTACTGATAGCCGCGTGAATCGATGGTCCAGCCGGAATCACCGCAGTTGGTCATCGCCACCGACATGCGGTGGCCGCCGGGCGTGATGCGGTGACGAAACGGGTTCTCTGCCGCGACCTGCTCCACCAGCGTCATCAGTTCTTCTGAACGTGCGCGGGCGCGACGGCGCAGGATCACCGCCCCTTCTGCCAGCGGCTCCTGCCATGGGCTATCTTCGGCAAACAGATCGAGCATCGGCTCTCCTTAATCAGTGCGTGGAGGACGGGGTAAGAAAGGCAGCAAACTGCGGCGACATCCAGCTCTCAAAGCGATCCCCCTGCTTGTAGATCAGATACACCGCCAGTTTATCACGCAGCGCCAGCGCTTTCGCGCGCTCGGTACCCAGCACCATCAGCCCGGTATCCCAGCCATCGGCCTCCAACGCGGTTGTGGCGATCACCGTGGCAGAAACCAGCTTGTGCTGAATCGGCTGCCCGGTTGCCGGGTCAATGACGTGCGAGATGCGCTTACCGTCCAGTTCATAATAGTTGCGATAGCTGCCGGAGGTGCTGATGCCGTGGCCCTGTAAATCGACAATTGCCTGCACCGCATTCTCTTTATCGGTCGGTTTCTGGATCGCCACCTGCCAGGCATTGCCCTGCGCGTTTTTCCCGCGCGTCAGCACTGCCCCGCCGACCGATACCAGATAGTTGTTAATCCCTTCCCGCTCCATCAGGCGCGCCAGGTGATCGGTGGCGAAGCCTTCGCCGACGGTAGAGAGATCAACATACAGCCCGGGCAGATCTTTTTGCAGCCAGGCCTGCCCGGCGCGGTTGATCACCTGCAAGTGCTGCAGGCCAGTCAGCGCGCGTGCGGCGGCGATCTGCTGCGCGTCCGGCGTTTTCACCGGCTGCTTATCCGGCCCGAAGCCCCACAAATTCACCAGCGGCCCGACGGTGATATCCATCGCGCCCTGCGTCTGCTGGCCAATGCGCAGCGACAGCGTGACGATATCCGCCATATTGTTGCTCACCGGCTGCGGGTCAGTACCGCGATACTGATTAAACCGTGACAGCACCGAGTCATTTTTCCAGGTCGACAGCTCATGGTCGTCGTTGTCCAGCTGCTGCTGCACCGCTGTTTGCAGCGCCGCGCGCCGATCCGCTGCCACTCCGGCCAGGCTAACTCTCCAGAATGTTCCCATAGTGCGCCCTTCGAGTACCATACCATCAGGACCTTTCGATGGCTGAGGCGCGTCACAGGCTGCCAGCAAGCAAACCACCATAAAACTTAAAAAACACCGCCAATTACTCTTCATATTTGCCTGTAATCTTAATTAAAAACTGGTCCGATCCGGGTTATCGCGCAGGAAAAACTCAGATTCGAGACCTTGATCTTGCGGCGTGCTCTCACCAGGATAGTGGCTGAACAGGGCCGATCCCCGCCCCCTTTTTTCACCCTTAACAGGAGAGCCATAATGATCTATTTCGCGCTTCTCATGATTTCCACCGCACTGATTATCTTTGCGGGCTATAAGCATTACAAGCAGACACACACCCGCCAGCTGCATCGCCCGCGCTATCGCTGATGCTAACCCGGCTCCCCTGTTGGCCAGGGGAGTTGCCCTTGCGGCACTCTCTTCGTGCGCGCTGCACCGTATTAGCGCAGCTATTCTGCCCTGCCGCACCTTAATCCCGCCTCAATCGCCCCCGCTTAGCTGGCACGTTTTCTGCAAGCATGGCTGGAGACAGAAAATGTTTTCTGCTGACCGCGAGGGATACTACGATGCGCAACAAAAATTCGGTTAAAGAGAACCAGGCACGTCGTCGCCTGCTGCGTTTTTCGCTGTTTACGCTCGGTGGGATGGGGCTGGAAGGCAGTTACCTGCCAACGAAAGATCTGAGTAGTGAGAAGAAAGCGGGCGTGATTGCCGCGTAGACAGGTTGATATTGAACAGGGGCGACCAGAAAAAAAGGTCGCCCCGATGGGCCGTTCGGAAAAGACGATCGGCCCCTACAGTCGGGCCGACCCTTTTGATCAGAACTGGTAAACCAGGCCCACTGCCACCACGTCGTCGGTGTTGATACCGGCGGCTTCGGTGAAGTCGTTGCTGTCCATCAGGTTGATCTGGTAATCAACATAGGTAGACATATTTTTGTTGAAGTAGTAGGTGGCGCCCACGTCGATGTACTGCTTCAGGTTCTGGGTGCCCCAGTTCTGAATGTCGGTACCGCGTGAGGTCACGTATGCCAGAGATGGGCGCAGGCCGAAGTCGAACTGGTACTGAGCAACCAGCTCCCAGTTTTCTGCTTTATCCGCAAAGCCGTAGGCGGCTGGGTTGTCGGTGCTGCCGAAACGGGTGGCGTTGTACGATTTGGTGTACATCGCGGCCAGGTAGATATTGTTGGCATCATATTTCAGACCACCGGTGTAAGCCTCAGCTTTGTCACCGTTACCCAGCAGCGCTGCGCTGTTCTGAGTGTTGGTACGGTCGGAGGAGAACATGGCCGCACCGGCGCTGAAGCCCTGACCGAAGTCGTAGGTGGCAGACAGACCGTAGCCATCACCGTTCTGCGCGGTGGCGCTGCGGTTGCCGGCGACTTCTGCATCGCTGTCGTTTTTACCCTGGTACTGCACGGCGACGTTCAGGCCGTCAACCAGACCAAAGAAGTTGTTGTTACGGTAGGTCGCCATCCCGTTACCGCGCTGGAACATAAAGTTGTCCGCGCCGTAGGTATCGCCACCGAACTCTGGCAGCACGTCGGTCCATGCGCCGATGTCATAGGCTACGCCATAGTTACGACCATAATCGAAAGAGCCAGCATCACCAAATTTCACACCAGCAAAGCCAACACGCGTGTAGCTGTTTGCCGTACCCTGAGATTCTGCGGTGTTCAGCGCAGCCTGGTACTCCCACTGGCCGTAACCGGTCAGCTGGTCTGAAATCTGAGTTTCGCCCTTGAAGCCAAAGCGCAGGTAAGACTGGTCGCCATCGGTGCCGGAGTCGTCAGAGAAATAGTGCAGGCCGTCAACTTTACCGAAAAGGTCCAGTTTGTTGCCGTCTTTGTTATAAATTTCTGCTGCACCAGCCGATGCTGTAACCAGCAATGCCGGGACCATCAGGGAAAGAACGCGAAGTTTCATTTTATTACCCTCTCGATTATAAGTCTTATTTGCCACTGCGTGCTGAATATGGATTTGAGCACGAAGTGTCATGTTAAGCCGAGGTGAGTAATAATCTATCAGGAAAATGATACTGAATTTCCGAAAGTGTTTCATTTAAGGTAAAAATATTACAAAATGTAATTTAAGCGGAACTTTTATACAGCACAAATAGATAAAAATTATGGCATCTAAAGACAAGAAAATAAGATAATTCCATAATTACATCAACTTAACTGGAAACCTATCCTTGCGCACTGAATGATAAAAATTTTCACCCATGTGGATGTATTATTACCCCGCTATCATCATTTTATTTCAGTATTACCTTCATTCACCCCGAATGAGTTGCCACATTTAGTATTCCCGCCGGGCTTAGTTCCCGGCATTTTTTTGCCTTTTTTTCACCCAGCGTCAAAAAATGTCAATAACGGTAAAGTTAACCACGGCAACAAAATAAGTCCCCGCTTTGCCGGGAATTTACGCCAGATAACTGAAATATCCGGCGTGCTCCTCTCTAAATTGCCAATCAATTAAGCGCCGAAAATAACTGCCCCTCTCAGTAAGCCTGGCCGTAATATCTAACGCTCACGCAGCGACTCTTTGACTTTATTCAGCGGCTTAATCAGGTAATCCATGACGGATTTCTGGCCCGTTTTAATTTCAACATTGGCGACCATGCCCGGCACGATAGGGAATTTGCGCCCTGCTTTATTGGTCAACTCGGCTTTGTCGGTGCGTACATAGACGCGGTAGTAGTACTGATCGCGTTTGACCTCATCCTGTAAGGTATCCGGCGACACGGTTTCCACCTCGCCGTGCAGGTCGCCATAGATCGAAGAGTCATAGGCGGTCACCTTCACCGTGGCGGGTAGCCCGGGGCGGATATAGGCGATATCACGCGGGTTAATGCGCGTTTCAATCAGCAGCTGATCCTCTAACGGCACAATCTCCATTAGCTTGCCGCCAGGCTGCAGTACGCCGCCTACGGTGGTGACCTGGATATCCTTCACGATACCGCGCACCGGCGAATAGATTGTGGCGCGGGTGAGCTGATCCTCTTTACCGGTCATCACCTGCAGCTGAGCGTCGAGGTCGGCGTTATTTTTTACCTGCTCTTCACGGGCGCGTACCGCGTAGTCATTGCGTGCTTCGTCAATTTTTCCCTGCAGCTCAGTGACCTGACGCCGCAGGCGGATCACCTCTACCTGACCGGCTGCACCTTTAGCCACCAGCGGTTCAGTCATGCGCAGCTCGTCCTGCACCAGCTTTTTCGACTGTTGCAGGTTGCTAACGGTTTCCGTCAGGTTCTGGCGCCGTGACTGATAGAGCTGGGTCTCACGCGCCACCAGGTCCGGCTCTTTCAGGGTGGCTGCACTGAACTGCAGCGGTGCGCCGGTCAGCTCCGCGCGCAGGCGCTCTGCCGAGGCGCGCAGGGTGGTCGCTTTGGAGGCCGCCTCGCCAAAGTTCGACTGGAAGCGGGTCGGGTCGAGCTTTGCCAGCACCTGCCCCTTCTCCACGATGTTGCCCTCGTGCACGTTTAGCTCATCGACGATGCCGCCGTCGAGGCTTTCGATCACCTGCGCACGGCTGAGCGGGGTGACCTTGCCGGTACCGACGGTGACTTCGTCAAGAATGGCGAAGTGCGCCCAGACAATAAAGAGCACCAGCGCAGCGGTACAGATCCAGATAATGGCGGAGGTGCGCCGTTCATTTTTTTTCAGGCTGCGGTCGATCAATACCAGGCTCATGCGGCATCTCCCCGGGCGGGCGTGGCGGCCGGCGGGGTGCTGGCAGCAGTGGCACGCTTAAGAATCTCATCTTTCGGGCCGTCGGCGATGACCCGCCCGTTGTCCATCACGATAATGCGATCGACCATTTTCAGCAGCGCCGGGCGGTGGGTGACCAGCACCAGCGTGCGTCCGCTCAGCCAGCCCTGCATCTGCTTAATCACATGCTCTTCCAGCTGTTCATCCATTGAAGCGGTCGGCTCATCCATCAGTACCACCTGCGGCTGGCGCAGGATCATACGGCTCAGCATCACCATCTGCCGCTGCCCGCCGGACAGCCCGCGCCCGCCCTCATTAATAATGCGGTCGAGGCTGGCGGCATCCTGCTGGATCAGGCTCAGCGCCCCGCTGACGCGTAGCGCCTGCAGCATATCCTGCTCGCTGGCGTGGGGATTCCCCAGCATCAGGTTCTGGCGCAGCGTGCCGAAGAACAGGCGTGAATCCTGCGACAGCCAGCCGAGCTGACGGCGCAGATCCACCGGGTCAATACGGCGCAGATCAACGCCATCGACCATCACTTTGCCCTGGCTGGCCAGTGCCTGGCCGGCCAGCAGCTTGAGCAGCGTCGATTTTCCGGCACCGACGCGGCCAAGAATGGCGATGCGCTCCCCCGGTTTAATCTGCAGCTGATTGATGGTCAGCACGTTTTTCGGGTTCTCTTCCTCATAGCTGTACTGCACGCCGCGCAGATCGTAGTGCCCAGTCAGCGTTGGGCAGTGCGCCATTTCGCCCTCCTCCGGCTGGTCGAGCGGCTTTTTCAGCAGTTCGTCCAGGCCGTTCATCGCGCTTTTTGCATGCTGCCAGCGCGAGAACACCATCGTCAGCTGCATCAGCGGCGCAATGGTGCGTGAGGAGAGCATGCTGCTGGCGACCAGGGTACCGGTAGTAATTGCGCCGTCGAGCACCAGATAGACGCCGAATACCAGCATGCTGGCATAGGTCAGCTGCTGCACGCTGGAGGCCCAGCCGGTGAGCCGGGCGCCCCACAGTCGCTGCTGCATGCCGATGGCGGCGCTCACTTCATGCGTCTGCTCCCACTGGCGCTGGAAGTACGGCTCCGCCTGCAGCGATTTAATATCCTCAATCCCTTCAATAGTCTCCACAAGGATCGCATTGCGCAGCGCCCCTTCGCGCAGCCCCTCTTTTGCCAGTTTCGCCATCGGGATCTGGATCAGCAGGCCAGGAATGACGATCAGCGGGATCGCCAGCAGCGGCACAATCACCAGCGGGCCGCCGATAAACGCCATGATAAACAGGAACAGGATGACAAACGGCATATCCGCTGCCGCCCCGACGGTGGTGGAGGTCAACAGCTCGCGCACCTGGTCTATCTCACGCAGCTGGGAGATAAACGAACCGGTGGATTTGGGCCTGGCCTCGTTGCGGATGTTCATCGCCCTGGCAAAAAGCATGGAGGAGACTTTCAGGTCGATGCGCTTCCCCATCAGATCGGAAACCTGGGTACGCATCAGGCGGATGAGATATTCAATCACCGCCGCGATCAGTACGCCGCCGAACAGCACCCACAGCGTCGATTCGGACTGTGCGGGGATCACCCGGTCATAGATCTGCATCGAGAACAGGATCCCGGCCAGCGCCAGCACGTTGCCAACAATCGAGGCCAGTGAGATCTCACCAATTCGGCGCCCCATTCCTTTGAAGTTGTGCCAGAACCAGTGCTCTTTATACGGCTGAACAAATTCATCGATGCGCGCATCGCGCCCGCGCGCCGCCACGCCAACGATGCCGACCTCCTGCTGGCTCTGGGCCAGCAGCAGCGCCAGCTCGCTTTCGCGTACCACGTCGCCGCCGTCGCTCAGCCAGTAGCGGGCATTACCTTCGCCGTCGATGGCTTCCAGCACCACCACGCTGCCGTTCTCCATGATCAGCACCACCGGCGTGACCTCCTGACGCCAGCGGATCTTATCGCGCGGGGTCATGGTGAGATGCAGACCGAGCAGCCCGGCCAGGCGCTCCAGCTGCTGAGGCGGGCTGAGGTGTTCGAACCAGCGCATCTGCTGACGCAGGGTTTTTCCATCGGCCGGCTTACCGAAGCGCGCCGCCACGCGCAGCATGGCATCGATCCAGTTTTCGGTGGTTGCGGTTTGTTTCGTCATAGAACTGCCTTATCTGGTTGTCATGCACACGGCCGCTTTACAGCGACGGCAGCGTTTGCCCACTGTTTGCTTCACGATCGATGCCTAAAATATCCAGCAGATTGTCGACTGCGGCAGCGTAGCGGACCGTGGCATCCCAGCCGTCGTACAGCGCCGTCAGGCGGCCGCTGTCGGCCTGAAAGACATCCTGCTCCACGCTGAGCAGGTCATTCAGGCTGCGTTTGTTCAGTTTGTACTCATCGGCGTAGACCGAACGCGTATGATCCGCGCTGTCCAGCTGCATCTCACCCGCCTGCTGGCGCTGCTGCGCGCCGATCATGTCGGCGTAGGCAGTGGAGGCATTCTGGTTGATTTGCAGCTTTGACTGCTGGATGGCGGCTTCGGCGGCTTCGCGGTCGCCCTCGGCGGCGCGGGTTTTGGCATTAACCAGCCCGCCCTGATAGAGCGGCGCTTCGACCTGCAGTTGCAGCTCGTCGTCCCAGTAAGAGCGGCTCTGGTTTTCATAGCGGGTGCGCCCCGCCTGCACTTTGATGGTCGGCCAGTGGTTGGAGGAGGCCTGGCGCACGCGCTCCATCGCAGCTTCCTGCTTGGCCTGCGCGCTGCGCACCGCAGCGCTTTTCTCATAGGCAATCTTATCCAGCGTTACCTGCTGGTTGAGCAGTGCCTGCGGCAGTTCCGGCAGATTGTCGGACATCACTCCGGTCAGCACCGTCAGCTGCGCGCGCGCCGAGCGCTCCTGCGCACGGTACTGCTCCATGCTGGCGTTCATCCCGGCGATGCGCGTTGACGCCTGCAATACGTCGGACTGCGAGCTAAGCCCGGCATCGGCGCGCAGTTTCGCCATGTCGCGCACCCGCTCCAGCGAGCGAATGTTGGCGCGCGCGGCCTCCACCAGCGCCTGGTAGCGCTTGACCGACAGATAGGCTTGCAGCGTGTCCTGCGCCACGGTGGTCATGGTGTCGTACAGGGCATATTGATAGGCTTCAGAGAGCTTGTGCTGTTCATCAATCGCCCCGCCGGTGCGGCCAAAGTCATACAGCAGCTGGCTGAGGGTGATGCCGCCCGAAGCGCTGTTGTTCAGGCTGCCTGCGGAGTCGGTCTGCTGCGAGCGCCCACCGCTGGCCGCCAGCGAGATTTGCGGATACCACGCGCTTTTCGCCGCATCGAGATCGGCGTCGCCAACACGGATTTGTGCGGCAGCTTCAGAAATTTTCGGGTTGCGGGCAAAAGCGCGCAGGATGGCATCGCGCAGGGTCAGGGTAGCAATCTGTTCTTCGGTCGGTGCCGCGCGCCAGTTAAATGCCGCGACCGGCTGCTGTTGCGCGGCCAGCGCCGTCTGACTACTCAGGCAGGTGGCAAGAATAATAACCGCGCCACGGGCGGAATTAGCCATTGATCTCTCCTTAATACCCCGGAAAAATGAAAAACGCCCGCGGAAAAACACAAGCTGTGCTGTTTCTTCCCACGTATCACGTTGGCCAGCATCACAACCATGATGCCAGGCTTTACCCGGTGTGCTTAAGGATTACCATGTAATCCGTAACAAGAATAAATTGGCTCAGCGCCAAAAAAATGCAAAGAATTTTCATGACGTTATCAATACCGGCGTCGTTGAGTGCCAGTTTCTATACTGGGTTGACTGGCGCCACAACGACCAACAGCGGCCGAAGCCGCTGCTGGTCATTATTTTTACCAACCCATCACTTCCTCTTAACTTTAGACCCCCTGCACGGGAATGCGAACCGCGCAGGGGTTATTTTTTTGTTATATGACATGGACATGCAGATTGTGCTGGATCAACACGTCGCCCAGGGTGTTCTCTGACGACAGCGCCGAGTTGTGGTAGACGTCATAGGTTTGCCCGCCGACCGTGCGCTGCCCGGTGGTAGCCCAGATGCCGCCATCACCATTGGCCAGCGTCACCTGGTCACCCAGCGTCCCTTTAATCAACAAATCATCCGTCTGCTTGTCGGTGATGTTCAGCGCCTCGTTAAGGTCCAGCTTGATGCTGTTATTGCCCGCCGAGCCGAGGTCGATGATCTCGATATGCTCCACCTTCAGCCCGAGCGAGGTGAGATCCAGCGTGAGATGCTCGCCGTTCAGCACCAGGGTGTCGGTCCCTGCGCCACCGTCGATATGGCTAAAGTCCATTGAGCCAACCGAGATGGTGTCGTTACCGCTGCTGCCCGTCACCGAGTCGCCATGCAGCACCTGCCCGTCCGCCAGCGTAATGGTGACGCCGCCGATGGTGTAAGCATCGCTGTCAGCCTCGACGGGGGTGGTCGCCGCTGCCGCGGTGCTGGTCGTCGCGCTGGTGCTGGTTGTGGCGGCATCGGTGCTGCTGGTGTCGCTGTCGGTCACCAGCGTCGAGTGAACTGCCGCGACGGCATGCGCCGTGCTGCTGCTCTCCTCCGTGGTGGTGCTGGTTTTGCTGCTGGTGCTGGAGGTATCGGTTGAGGCCACCGCCAGCGAGTCATCAGCCGCGACCGCCATCAGCGATGCCGCTGCCACCGTTGAGCTGACCGGCAACAGCGAGCCGAGCAGCAGCGTGGTAGAGGTCGTCGCCGGGTTGCCCGCCGCATCCACCGCCGCGACCGTCACCAGCGCACCCAGGTTCAGCGTGGTGAGTAGCCCCCCGGTGAACTTGGCGCTGTAGCGCCCATTGGCGTCAATCACTGCCGTTTGCGTTTGCGACTGGCCATTCTGCGACAGCGTGATGCTGACCGTGGTGCCCGTTGCCAGGCGCAGCGTGCCGCCGGAGATGGTCAGACCGGTTAACAGCACATTCACCAGGCTGGTAACCGCATCGACCCCAACTGCCGGCAGGCTGTGGGTCACCGCCGTGAAGCTGGTGCTGGTGCTGGCGCTGTTGCCCGCCCGGTCCGTCACGGTTACCGCGACAGTGTGGCTGCCATCGGCAATCGCGCTGAGGCCCGAGCTGGGCACGCTAACGCTCCAGCTGCCGTTGCTGCCCACCGTGGTGTTGTAGACCGTACCGGCAATGTTGACCGCCACGGTTCCGCCCACCGCGTTGGTTGCCGTGCCGCTCAGGGTCTGCGCCGCCCCCGCTTCCGCCAGGTTGAGGTAGTGGTCGGTAAACACCGAGGCGTTGGTCAGCGTGACCGTTGGCGTGACGTGCGTACCGACAATCACCGATGCCGAGCCGTTTGCCGAGTTGCCCGCGCCGTTGACCAGACTGGCGGTAATGGTCTGCGTACCGTCCGCCAGCGCCAGCAGGCTGGCAGAGGGGACTGAGACACTCCAGCTGCCGTTGGCGGCAACAATGGCGTTAAGGGTCAGTGCACCGACCTTCACCGCAATGGTTGAACCTTCCGCATTGGTGGCGGTACCGGAGATAGTCTGTGCCGACAGCGCCTCGACCGCATTCAGGCCGCCGTCGCCAAACAGCGTGCCGATAGTGATAGTCGGGGCATTCTGGGCGATCACGCTGACCGTACCGCTGGTGGTCGCGCTGTTGCCATACGGGTCGCTAAGCGTGACCTGCGCCGTCTGCGTACCGTTCGCCAGCGTCGCGAGGTCCGCTTTCGGCACGCTCAAGCTCCAGCCACCGCCGCTGCCCACCGTGGTGGTATAGGTATGCGTTCCGAGCACCACCGTGACCGTTGAACCCGCCACCGCGTTAGTGGAGGTCCCGCTGATCAGCTGGGCGTTGGCGAGATCGCCCGCGCTCAGCACGCCGTCACCGAAAATAGTGTTGACCGCGATAGTGGGGGCGCTCTGCACGCCGATGATGACGCCCACGCTGGCACTGGCGTTGTTACCATAGGCATCGGTCACCGCCACGCCCACGGTAAGATTGCCGGTCAGCAACGTGGTCAGCAGCGAAGGCGCCAGCGCGGCGGTGAAGTTACCGTTGGCATCGGTGGTGGCGGTCAGCGTGGTGGTACCCACATTGATTCGGACGCTGGTTCCCGCCGCCACGTTATTCACATGCCCGCTCAGCGTCTGGCCGAGCAGCGCTTCCGCCACGCTCAGCACGCCATCGCCAAACAGCGGATTCAGCGTGACCGAAGGCAGGTTGTTGATGCCAACAATCGCACTCAGCGAGTTGCTGGTGGTGTTGCCCGCCGCGTCGGTAACGCTGACGCCGACATTGAGGTTGCCGTCGGTCAGCGTTGCCAGCAGCGCCGGGGTCAGCGCAATGCTGAATTTCCCGTCGCTGTCTGCGGTCGCTACCAGCTGCGTACTGTTTACGCTTACCACCACGCGCGCTCCGGCAGTGGTGGTGCCGCTGATGGTCTGGGTCAGCAGCGCATCCGCCGCGTTCAGCACGCCATCACCGAACAGCTGCAGCTGGTTGAGCACCAGCGACGGCGCGGTGAGGTTAACTGCCAGCCCGCCCGAGGCGCTGGCGGTATTGCCCGCCGCATCCTGTAGCGAAGCGGTCACCGTCAGGTTCGGGTTACCGGTCAGCAGCTGCAGCTGCGCCTGCGTCAGGTTGGTGCTGAAGGTGCCATCGGCATTCACCGTGGCGGTGGCAGAGACAATATTCCCCACGTTGAGATTGACGATAGTGCCCGCCGCCACGTTTTTCACCGTACCGCTAATCAGCTGGCTGGCGAAGTTAGTGACATCGTTAAGGTTGAGCGCCCCGTCACCGAAGATGGTGTTAAGGGTAATGCTCGGTTCTGCGGTCAGCAGGCCCACGGTGACGCTGTTGCTGGCGGTGTTGCCCGCCGGGTCGACCACTTTGACGCCCAGCGTGGCGTTCCCGGTGGCCAGGCTAAGCAGATCCGTGGCGCCAATATTCACGCTCCACGCCCCGCCCGCCTGCACCGTGGTGGTATAGGTTTTAGTGCCGAGGGTGACGGTAACGGTTGAACCGGCCACCGCATTCAGCGTACCGCCAATGGTCTGGCCCAGCAGCGCCTCAGCGTGGTTCAGCAGATTATCCCCGCCAAACAGGCCGGTAAGCGCCGGAACTACCGGTACGTTGTTGATAATCGCCGTGACGTTTTCCGCCAGGGTTTTGCTGTTACCTGCCGCGTCGCTCACCACTACATTGAGCGCCAGATTGCCATCGGTCACGCCGCTCAGCGCGGAGGATGGGATGGCCAGCGACCATTTACCATCCTGGCCCACGGTGGCGGTCAGGTTTTGTCCCCCCAGAGACAGGGAAACCGTTGCGCCAATGGTGCCGGTACCGGTAATCACGTGATCGACCAGCAGATCGGCTTTGCTCAGGAAGCCATTATCAAACAGCGGGTCAACCGCCAGCGCCAGGGTGTTCAGCACTTTGCTGACGGTCAGCGCGGCGCTGCCCTGGTTGCCGTTGACATCATTGACTCGGACCGACAGCACGTTGGTGCCGCTGGCTAACAGGGCAATCTCGGCAGCGGCCAGCGGGATGCTGAACACCCCGTCAGTCACCACGGCCGAGGCCAGCAGCGTGTTGCCCAGATAAACGCCAACGGTTTGCCCATCCGCGCCGGTCGCTGTCCCGGTCAGCAGCTGCTGTAGCGTTGCTTCCACCCCATTGATGATGTTGTCCTGCGCCAGCACGTTAAGCGCGATCAGCGGCGGTGTGGTAGCCACCACGATGCCATGCGTGGCCGTCCCGACGTTGCCCGCTGCATCGCTAATAGAGGCATTAATGGTTTGCGCATTCTGCCCCAGCGCCTGCAGATCCGCCGACGGCACGTTGAGTGACCAGGTACCGCCCGCCTGCACCACGGTGGTGTAGGTTTTTCCGCCCAGCGTGACGGTCACCGTACGCCCCACTTCAGTGAGCGATGCGGTGCCGCTGATGGCCTGCGAAACCGCGGCTTCGCTGGCATTCAGTACATTATCCGCACCGGCAAAGTCACCGATAGTCAGGGTTGGCACCACCGTATCGACCAGCACCGTGGTGGTGGTGGTTACCGGAGAGCCAACGGTTGGGGTATAGGTGACAACCACCGTATCTGTCCCCTGCGGGAATTCCGCAGTGGAGAGTGCAGCAGAGGTCCAGTTGTTATCCGCACGGATTGCATTAACCGTCACCGTGCTGACTAAGGTGCCATTCACCGTAATGGTGATGGTGCCTCCGACACCCGGGGTGGCATTTTGCAACGCACCGCTCAGGGTCGTGGTTGCCCCATCCGCTGTGTTAATAATATTGTCGCCGGTTACCGGGTTCAGCGTGATTGACGGCGTCAGCGGCACGGTCAGGTCAAGAATCACCGAACCATTGGCGGTGGCGGTGTTACCCGCCGCGTCGGTAATCGACACGCTGTAAGCGCCCAGGTTGGTTGCCAGCTCGGCGAGCGCGGCGACCGAGACATTGACGCTCCAGCTGCCGTTGGCCTGCACCGTGCCGGTTAGGGTCTGGCTGCCGATGGTCAACGTTACGGTGGAGCCGACGTCGGCAGCGTTGGTGGTCCCGGTCAGCGTCTGAGTGGTCAGGCTTTCCAGATAGCTCAGGGTGTTATCCCCGGCAAAGGTCAGGCCGGAGATCGCTGGCGCCACGGTGTCAACGATAAAGCCTTCGCTGATGGTGTTGCTGTTGCCCGCAGGGTCTGTCACGGTCACCGACAGATTCTGCGACCCCTGGCCAATCCCGCTCAGTTCGGCGTTGGTTAACGCGAGGGTCCAGTTGCCGTTGGTCCCCACCGTAGCTGCATGGGTCTGGCCGTTGAGGGTGACGGAGACCGTCTGGCCTGCCCCCACTGCACCGGTGGTCCCGGTCAGCGTCCCGCCGTTGGTCAGCTCGTTCAGGTTAAGGTAGCCGTCACCAAACGCCACGCCAACCGTCGGCAGCGGCAGCGTCAGGTAAGCGTCGAAGCCCAGCGTCTGGCTGGCGCTGTTGCCTGCCGCATCGGTTACCGTCACGCTGAGATTGTGTTCGCCGTTCGCCAGGCCGCTCAGCGCCCCGGCAGGCAGCGCCACCGACCAGCTGCCGTCGCTGTTCACCGTGCCGGTATAGCTGATGCCATTGACGTCGACCTTCAGCACCACGCCCTGATTGGCGCCGGTCACGCCGGTATTCCCGGTGATGGTGATCGCACCGTTGGCCTGAGTAATGCCCAGCGCGTCGTTAGCAAACGGATTGGTGATGGTCGGCACCGGGGCGGTCAGCACGGCGGTGTAGCTGCCGTTGAGCACCGATTCGTTGCCGTAGCTGTCGGTAGCGGTCACCACCACGGTTTTCGTCCCGTTGCCAAACCCGGCAAGCTGATCGGGCGTCAGGTTCAGCGACCAGTCGCCGTTGGCGTTTACCGTGGCGGCAATCGCCGTACCGCCGTTAATACTGACCAGCACGCTCTGCCCCGCCCCGGTCACGCCGGTAGAGCCGCTGAGTAGCTGGGCGACGCCCGCCTCGGCAATGCTCAGCAGGCCATCGACAAACGGCGTAACCAGCGTCACGGCCGGAATATCATGCACCGCCACCACCAGCGAAGTGTTGGCAGAGCTGCTGTTGCCAACCGCATCGGTGATGGTCACCGAGATCGGCCAGTTACCGTCCGGCAGCGCCTGCAGCACCTCAGCCGACAGCGGCAGCGACCAGCTGGTGCCGTCGGCACTGATGGTGGCAGGCAGCAGTGCGCCATTGACGTTGACCGTCACCGTCAGCCCCGCCAGACCACCGGCATGGGTGATCGCCCCGCTCAGGGTGCCGCCGAGCGCCGCTTCCGCCGCGTTCAGCACGCCGTCGCCGAACAGCGGCAGGCCGCCAACGGACACGGTTGGCAGTGCGGTAACGATGGCGTCGAAGTTCAGCGTGGCGCTGTCGCTATTGCCCGCTGCATCCCCCGCCGTCACCACGATTTCATGATTGCCATTGCCCAGCGCCAGCAGCTGCGCCGGTGACACCGTGGCGCTCCATACGCCATTATCATTGACCGTCGCGGTCAGCGCGGTGCCGCTAATGGTGACGCTGATGGTCTGCCCGGCCCCGATCAGGCCGGTGGTGCCCGTCAGGGTCTGTGCGACGCCCGCCTCAGCGACATTCAGCAAGCCGTCAACAAACGGCAGATTGATGGTTGGGTTCAGCGTAGTGGTCAGCACCAGTTCCGCACTGGCGGTAGCGCTGGCCGGATTCACCAGCCCGGCTTCGGTACTGACAGTGACCTGCACCGCCCCGTTACCCAGCCCGACCAGCGCGCCCGCCGGAATATTCGCCGACCAGGTACCGTCAGCGCCCACCGTACCGGCAAAGGTCAGGTTACCGACCGTCACCACCAGCGCCGTGCCGACCTCAAGATTGCTCACCGTACCGGTCAGCGTCTGCGCCAGCGCCGCCTCCACGCCGCTCACCAGACCGTCACCAAACGGCAGATCCAGCGTCAGCGTTGGCGTATCGTGAACATCCACCACAATCCCGACGTTGCTGGTGGTGGTATTGCCGTTGGTATCGGTAACGGACACGCCTACCGTGACGTTGCCGTCCACCAGCGCCAGCAGATCGGCGGCTGGAATAGTGGTGCTCCAGTTACCGTCTGCATCGGCCAGCACGTTGTAAACTTTGGCCCCCACCGTGATGGTCAGATTAAGGTTTGGCAGGGTGGTGCCTTCAATCAGCAGGCCCGCCAGCGCTTCGGCCAGGCTGAGAATATTATCCGCACCCACGCCGACATCCACCGTCAGCAGCGGCGGCACGGTGTGAACGGTGAACTCCTGGCTGTCCGTCGCCACGTTCTGCGCCACATCATTGCCGGTCGCGATGACGGTGTTGCCATCTTGCGGCAGCGCCTGCACATCCGCAGCGGGCACGGTGGCCTGCCAGTTGCCGTCGGCATCCACCGTCGCGGTGTAGTTTTTATTGTTCAGGGTGACGGTAATCGTCTGCCCCGCCGGAATATGCTGGCTGCTCCCGGTGATCGTCAGGTCACTGCGCGACTCCTGGTAGTCGACCATATCGTCGCTGGTCACGGGATCGATGGTAATGGTTGGCAGGTTGCCAGGCTGCGCCACCACGGTGAAGTCCTGACTGTCGTTGGCAATATTGCCATCGCGGTCGGTGACGGAAACGCTCACCTGCTGAGCACCATCCGCCAGCTGCTGTACATCCGCAGCCGGTACGCTGAAGCGCCATTCCCCACCGGTTACCGTAGTGGTATAAGTCTGGCCGCCGAGCGTGATGGTGACCGTTTGACCGTCCGGCACGCCGTCACTGGTGGTGCCACTCAGCAGCAGCGGCTGATTATGCTCGGTGCTGTTGATGTAGTCATCGCCGGAGACCGGAGCAATGGTGATTAACGGCAGGTCAGCAGCGGTAGCGCGCACGGTGACGGTTTCAGTTTGTACCGTCTGGTTGCCCGCGCTGTCGGTCAGCGTGGCGGTCACGGTGTAATCGCCGTTGGCGAGCGTTTTGGTCACGCTGCCCGGCAGATCGAAGCTCCAGCTGCCGTCACTCTGCACGATAGCAATGTAAGCAGGCTGGATGCCGTTAAAGATGATGCTGACCTGCTGGCCCACCTCATCCGGCGAAGTGCTGCCGGAAACGGTAATCGTCTGCTGGATCTCGGTCGGGTTGATGACGTTATCACCCGCCACGTTATTCAGCACCAGATCCGGCGGCGTCAGGTCCACGATGGCGGCGCTGCTGACAGTGCCGCTGTTACCCGCGGCATCGGTCACCGTCACCGTAATCGGCAGATTGCCTTCGTTCAGCCCCTGCAGCGTGGCCGCCGGGATATTCAGCGTCCAGTTGCCGTTGTTATCCACCGTGGCCGGATAGTCCGTGCCGCCGATGTTCACGCTGACCTGCTGGCCTGCACCGACAGTGCCGGTGGTCCCGCTCAGCGTCTGGCCTGCGCCTGCTTCATCCTGGTTGAGGTAGCCATCGCCAAACGGGGTGTTGATGGTCGGCTGCAGCGCTGCGGTCGCCAGGGTGACATCCGCGCTGTTGCTGCCCGGGTTGCCCGCCTGGTCGGTGACCGTGGCGGTCAGCGTGTAGTTGCCGTCGGTGACGCCCGTCAATGCCGCCGCCGGAATATCCAGCGTCCAGCTGCCGTCGGCACCCACGGTGGTGGTCCAGGTCTGGCCGTTGAAGTTAACGGTGACCGTCTGCCCTTCCAGGGCCGGACCGCTGCCGTTATCGGTGCTGCCGCTAATGGTCAGCGGCTGGCCCGCTTCGCTGGCGTTAATAATACCGTCGCCGGCAATCGGGTTCAGCGTAATGGCCGGAGCCACGGTATCAACGTTAAAGCTGACCGGCTGCGTACTGGCGTTGCCCGCTGCATCGGTTGCCGTCACCTGCAGAGTATTGCTGCCCTGTTCGAAGGATTGCAGTACCGCAGAAGGCAGGCTGATGCTCCAGTTGCCGTTACCGTCGACGGTGCCGCTGTACTGGGTGCCGTCAATGGTGACGCTCACCGTCTGGCCGTTACCGCTGACGCCGGTGGTGCCGTTCAGCGTCTGGGTCAGCGCGGCCTCACTCGCGTTGAGCGCGCCGTCGTTAAACGGCACGTCGACAGTGACGGCAGGAAGCGTGTTGACCACCACATTCAGGCTCGCACTGCTGTTGACGAGGTTACCGGTGGCGTCGGTTACGCTGACGCCGACGGTTGCCGGGCCATCAGGCAGCCCTGCCAGCGCGGCAGCCGGAACCACCACGCTCCATGCGCCGCCGTTGCCGACCGTCGCCTGGAAAGTCTGGCCGTTGATGGTCAGCGTCAGCTGGCTGCCCGCGTCAACGTTGGCGGTGTGCCCGGTCACGATCAGCGGCTCCTGCGCTTCGCTGGCATTGAGATAGCCGTCGTTGGAGATCGGGTCGATACTGATGCCGGATGCCAGGCTGTTTACCGTGACATCATGGCTGGCACTGACCGGGTTTCCGGCCGCATCGCTGACCGCCGCCGCGATGGTGGTAGTGCCGTTCTCCAGCCCTTGCAGCGTGGAGGCAGGAATAGAGACGCTCCAGCTGCCGTCCGCCTGCACCAGCGCGCTGTATACTTCCGTACCAAGGGTGATGCTGACCATCTGCCCGGCTTCCACATTACTGGTGGTCCCGGAGAGCAGCTGGCTGCTCTGCTGCTCCGCCCCGTCCAGGATATCGTTGCCGGCAAAGGTATTGATGCTGATGGTCGGCAGATCGGCGGCCGCCGCCTTGACCTCCAGCGGGCTGCTGGTGGTGGTGCTGTTGCCTGCTGCATCGGTCGCCGTCACGCTCAGCGTGTAGCTGCCGTCAGCCAGCGCCTGCAAATCGGCGCTCGGAACAGATACCGTCCAGTCGCCGTTGCCGTTGACCTGCACGCCCTGGTAGGTGACGCCGTTCAGCGTGACGACAATCGTGTCCCCGGCTTCGCCCCGACCGCTGACGGCCAGATCCGCGCCCTGTTCGGCAGCATTCAGGATGCCATCGCCCGCCACGGGGGCTACCGTTACCGTTGGTGCCACGGTGTCGACCGTAAACGGCTGGGTGGTATTGGCGCTGTTACCTGCGGCATCGCTGACCACCACGCTGAAGCTGTTATCCCCCTGGGCCAGGCCCGCCAGCGCGGTGGCAGGTACCGCCACGCTCCAGCTGCCGTCAGCCGCTACGATACCGGTATAGGTGGTGCCGTTCAGCGTCAGGGTGACGGTCTGACCATCGCCCGTCACGCCGGTGCTGCCGGTAATATTTTGTGTCGCCGTTGCCTCCTGCGCGTTGAGCGCGCCGTCGCCAAACGGTGGGTTAACGGCGACCACCGGCAGGGTATCAACAATCACCACCAGGCTGCTGCTGCTGGTCTGGGTTACGCCCGCCGCATCCGGACCGCTGACCACAATCGGCAGCGTGCCGTCGGTGAAATCCGCCACCACGTTTTGCGGCAGCGTCACGCTCCAGCTGCCGTCTGCCTGTACGGTTGCCAGGTAAGACGCCCCGCCAATCGCCACGGTCAGCTGGGTTCCCGCCGTGTAATTCGCCGAGGTGCCGCTGATGGTCAGCGGCTGCGCCGCTTCCTCCGCATTCAGGTAACCATCCACGCTGACCGGGTTAATCGCCAGGCCGGAGAGCTGATTATTGATCTCGAAGCTGCCGCTGACCGTGGCCGGATTGCCTGCCGCATCGCTGACCACCACGCTGTAGCTCTGTTGGCCGTTACTCAGCGCCTCCAGCGCGGAGGCCGGAATGGTCATGCTCCATGCCCCGCTGGCCTGCACTACGCCAGTGTAAGTCACACCGCCCAGCGTGACGCTAACCAGCTGCCCTTCCTGCACGTTAGTGGTGGTGCCGCTCAGCACCTGACTGACGTGCTGTTCCGCGCCGTCAACGATGTTATTACCGGCAAAGGTGTTCACCGACAGGGTCGGCAGCGTTGCCGCGTCCACACTGACCGCCAGCGTGGTGGTCTGCGTAGTGACGTTACCTGCGGCATCGGTAGCGGTCACGCTGAGCGGATAGTTACCGTTGGTGAGCGCAGCCAGATCGTCAGCGCTGAGCGGCAGCGACCACTGGCCGTTTGGCCCGACGGTGGTGGTGTAAGTTTCATTGTTTAGCGTGACGGAAATGCTGGCCCCGCGCTCGCCGCTGCCGCTCAGCGTAATGCCCTCCTGCTGCTCGGCGGCGTTGAGGATGTTATCCCCGGCTGGCGGATTGAGCGTCAGCGCTGGTGCAGCGACGTCCACCGTCAGCGCCGGGGTCTGCGTGCTGATATTGCCCGCGCCATCTTTCACCGCCACGCTAACGGTGTAGTCGCCGTTGTTCAGTGCAGCGAGATCGGCTGGCGGAACGCTGACCGACCAGTTGCCGTCACCGTCAACGGTAGCGGTGTAGACTTTGCCGTTCAGCGTCACGCGCACGCTGTCATTGCTGTCGCCTGTACCGCTGATGGTCAGCGGCTGCCCCTGCTCGGCGGCATTGAGATAGCCATCGGTAGAAATTGGCGCCACGGTAAAGTCCGGCGGCGTGGTGTCCAGCCCGACAGGGCGAGTCACGGTCGCGACATCTCCCGCCGTTGTAGTGGCCGTCACGGTCAGCGTGTAGCTGCCATCGGTCACGCCGTTCAGCGCGCCGGCCGGAATGGTGGCGCTCCACAGGCCATCAGGCCCGACGGTGGCAGGGTAGTTAGTGCCATTGAAGTTCACTACCACCGAGGTACTGCCGTCCGGCACGCTGCCGGTAACGTTAAACCCGGCGGTCGCTTCTGCCGCATTGATCAGATCGTCGCCCGCAACCGGATTCACCAACACTTGATTGCTGATACTGGTATCCACATCGACCGTCGCATTTTGGCTGGCGCTGTTACCGTTCGGCGCGGTCACCACTACGGTTACCGTGTTGTCGCCCTGCGGCAGTGCCCCGAGGGTCTCTGCCGGAACGGTCACCGACCATGCGCCGTTCACCACCGTGGTGGTCAGCGTCTGGCCACCAATGGTGACGCTGACGGTATCACCGTTGGTGCCGGTCCCGGTGATATCCAGCGGCTGCGCGGCTTCAGCGCGATCGATGATGCCGTCTCCGGCAATCGGATCGAGGGTATAAGTAGGCGCGGTAAGCTGCACCTGTACGACTTCACTGTTAACCGTCTGGTTGCCCGATGGGTCAGAAACCGTGACCGTCAGCGGATAGCCGCCGTTTTGCAGCGCCAGCACGTCGTTGGCCGGGATGGTGGCGCTCCAGTTGCCGTCACCGTCGACCACCGCCTCATAGGTTTTGCCATTCAGGCTGACCACCACGCTATTGCCCGCCGTGGTGGTACCGCTAATGTCGAGCGGCAGCGCATGTTCCGCCGCGTTGATAATGCCATCTTCCGCCACCGGGCCAACCGTCACTGGCGGCAGCTCCGTGGCAATATTCACCGGAACCGGCGTGGTGGTGGTGCTGTTTCCGGCCACGTCCGTCGCGGTGACGGTAATGTTCTGTTGCCCGGTGGGCAGCGCCTGCAGCTGTTCCGGCGTCAGCGCCAGCGTCCACACGCCGGAGCTGTTAACGGTCGCGTTAAAGTCCGTACCGCCGATGTTGACCACCACCGTCTGGCCGTTGCCGGTTTCGCCAGTGGTGCCGCTCAGCGTCTGGCCCGCGGCTGCGGTTGCTTCAGCATTGGTCAGCACGCTGTCGCCAAACGGCGCTTCCAGCGTTGGCTGCGGCAGAGTGTTGATATGCACATTGAGGGTACTGCTGCTGGTCACCTCAGTGCCATTTGGCGCCACCACGCTGGCGGTGGCGGTAAACGGACCATCGGCCAGTACGGTGAGATCGCCCGCCGGAATGGTGGTGCTCCACGAACCGTCCGCCTGCACCTGCGCGCTATAGGTATTGCCGTTGAAGGTGAAGGTGACGGTGCTGCCTTCCGCGATATTGAGGGTGCTACCGCTCACAGCCAGCCCGTTTTCGGCTTCCTGCTGGTTGAGATAGCCGTCGTCGCTCAGCGGGTCAAAGGCAATCGCCGGCTGGGTGTTATCCACGGTGAAGGTTTTGCTGCTGCTGCCGGTGTTGCCTGCCTGGTCAGTAATGCTGACCGTCAGGGTGTAAGAGCCATTCGCCAGCCCGCTCAGCGCCGATGCCGGCAGCTCCACCTGCCAACTGCCCGGACTGCCCGCCTGCACCGTGGTGGTGTAGCTTTCGCCGTTCAGGGTAACGGTAACCGTATTTCCGGCTTCGGCATTGGTCACGGTGCCGCTGATAATCTGCGCCACCTGCTGCTCTGCACCATCAACGATATTATTGTCGGTGACGTTAGAGACAAAGATCGCCGGAACCCCGGTATCAATAGCCAGCGGCGTACTGGTGCTGCTGGTGTTGCCCGCCGGATCGGTTGCGGTGACGTTGAGGGTATAGCTGCCATCGGCTACGCCCGCCACGTAAGTTCCCGGAATGGTCAGCGTCCACTGGCCGTTGGTGCCGACCACCGCGCTGAAGGCGGTACCGTTCAGCTCAACGCTAATGACGTTACCCGCTTCCCCGCTGCCGGTGACGACCAGCGGCTGGCCGGATTCCGCGGCGTTAATAACGCCGTCAGAGACCGGATTAACGCTGACCGCTGGGGCCGTCAGGTCCACTTCGATGGTGCGCGTGACGGTGGTGCTGTTGCCCGCCGTATCGGTGCTGGTGACCTGCAGTGGGTAGCTGCCATTGGTCAGGGCCGTCAGTGCGTTTGCCGGTAGATCGATGCTCCAGCTGCCGGTGCCGCCAACCGTGGTAGTGTAGGTTTCGCCATTCAGCGTGACGGTGATACGGTCGCCGACCTCGCCGGAGCCGCTGAGGGTTTGCAGCTCGCCGCTCTCTGCGGCATTGATGCGGTTATCCCCGGTCAGGGCTTCCACGCTGACCTGCGGCGCCACGGTGTCGACGGTGAAGTTGCCGGTCGCCGTGCTGGTGTTGCCCGCGCTGTCAGCCACCGTCACGCTCAGGGAGTTGGCCCCCTGCGGCAGAGACTGCAGCACGGCGGAAGGCAGGGAAACACTCCAGTTGCCCTGCGCGTCCACCGTCCCGGTGTAGGTAATCCCCGCAATCACCACGCTGACGGTCTGGCCTGCCCCCTCCACCCCGGTGCTGCCGCTCAGGGTCTGCTCGCTGCCGGCCTCCGCCGCGTTGAGCAAGGCATCGCCAAACGGCGGATTGATGCTGAGGTCGAGCTCAGAGGTCACGGAACTGTCCAGCGAGTGCTGAGCCGTGACGGTGTTGCCATTGATATCCGTGGCAGTGGCGGTCACGGTCAGGTTGCCGTTGGGCAGCGCCACCAGGTCGGCAGACGGCACATTCACCGTCCAGCTACCGTCGCTATTGGTCGTGGTCAGATACTCTTTGCCGTTGAAGGTCACCGCGACGCGGCTGCCTGCGGCAACAAAGCGGCTGAAGCCGTGAATCGCCATCGGCAACAGCGACTCGTTGTGGCTCAGCATATTGTCATCGCTGATCACCCCGATGGCGATGGCGCTGAAGGTGTTATCAACGGTGAAGCTACCGTTGGCGCTGGTCGGGTTACCGGCAACGTCGCTGACGCTAACGGTGTAGCTGTCGGTGCCGTTCGCGAGGTTAGCCAGCGCCGCTGCCGGAACCAGCACGCTCCAGCTGCCGTCGGCGTTCACTAGCCCGGTGTACTGGTTGCCGTTAAGCGTCACGGTCACTACCTGCCCGGCCTGTACGTTGCTGGTGCTGCCGGTCATCAGCTGCGACAGCCCTTTCTCGGCGCCATCCACAATATTATCGCCGGCAAACGCGCCCACGGTAATCACCGGGAGCGAGGCAGCGCTGGCAATCACGGTCAGCGGCTGGCTGCTGCTGCCCATGTTGCCGAGACTGTCGGTAGCGGTCACCGTCACGGTGTAGCTGCCGTCCGCCAGGCCGCTAACCACATTGGCCGGTATATTCGCACTCCAGCTGCCGTCGGCAGCCACGGTAGCGGTGTAGTCGACATTGTTGATGGTCACGACCACGCCCGCACCCGGCTCGGTGGTGCCGACGATCGCCAGCGCCGCGTTATGCTCGGCAGCATTAAGATAGCCATCGCCGGAAACCGGCGCGACGGTCACAACCGGAGGCGCGGTATCGATGACGATCGGCGCCTGCACGGTGGTTTCATTGCCGCCGCTGTCGCGTGCGGTAATGCTGATGTCATATTTGCCATCGCTCAGCCCCTGCAGGGTGGCCGGGTCGACATTGACGCTCCAGCTGCCGCTGGCATCGGCCGCGCTGTGGTAGGTCACACCGTTGATCACCACGGTAATAGTGCTGAGCGCCTCTCCCTGGCCGCTCAGCGCCAGCGGCTGATTCTGCTCGCTGGCGTTAATCACGCCGTCGCCAGCAATGGTGCCGACAGAAAGGGTTGGCGGGGTGGTATCCACGCTGACAGTGGTGCTGCTGACGATCTGGTTGCCTGCGGCATCGCTGACGGTCACGGTGACCGTATTGCTCCCCTGCGGTAGCCCGCTGAGCGCCGATGGCGGCAGCGTTACGCTCCACTCGCCGGTGGCCGGGTTAACCGTCGCCGGGTAGTTCACGCCGTTCAGGCTCACGGTGACCACCTGGTCCGGCAGCGCCAGCCCGGTATTACCGCTCAGCACCTGCGGGGTTGTCGATTCGCCCAGGTTGAGGATGTTGTCGCCACCGAAGGCGGCATTAAATTCAATATTGTTCGGGAAGTTAACCTGCACGCCCAAATTGAGGCTGCTGGTCACCGAGTTGTTATTGGCATCGGTGACCACCACCGGATAACTGCCGTTAGCCACTCCGGCGAAATCAGCCGGAGGGATGGTGATGCTCCAGCTGCCATCGGCTGCCACGGTGGTGTTGTAAGTATGGCCGTTAAAGGTGACGGTGAGCGGCGCGCCCACGGGCAGATTGAGGCTGGTACCGTTCACGCTAACCGGTGACTGAGCCTCCTGCGCGTTGACCCAGTTATCTTCGCTGATCGGAGCAATGGCGAGGCTGGCGGCAGCCGGATCGAGAGCCACACTGACCGAACCGCTGCTGGTGGCGACGTTGCCTGCTCTATCGGCAACGGTGGCGGAGTACGTTACCGTCTGGCCGTCGCTCAGGCCGCTGAGGGCGCTGGCCGGGATGGAGACGTGCCACAGCCCGCCCGCCAGCACCGTGGTGGTGTACTGCACCCCGTTGAAGGTCAGGGTCAGGGTTTGTCCGGCCTGCACGTGGGCGGCGGTGCCGCTCAGCTCCTGCGCCACATTCAGCTCTGCCCCCTGCAGAATATTATCCCCGGCGAAGCTGTTGAAGGTGATGGTTGGCTGATTGGCTGGCTGGGCGGCAAAGGTCACCTCGGTATAGGCCGTGCCCTGGTTACCGGCCGCATCGGTTGCCGTCACGGTGACCGGATAGCTGCCGTCAACGAGGGTAGCTTTGCTTTCCGGCGGAACCACCACGCTCCAGTCGCCGGAACCGTTGGTGGTAGTGGTCAGCGTCACGTCGCCAAACTTCACCTGAATAGTGCTGTTGGCTTCCGCCCGACCGCTGATGGTCAGGTTACCCGCCAGTTCAGCGGCGCTGACGTAGCCATCGCCGCTGACGGGGTTAACGCTAACGGCAGGCGGCAGCGTATCCACGTTGAGATTCAGCGGGTCGCTGCTGACCGTGTTGCCATATTTATCGCTGGCCGTTACCGTCAGCGAATTATTCCCCTGCTCAAGCTGCTGCAGCGCGGAAGCCGGAATATTGACGCTCCAGCTGCCGTTCGCGCCCACCGTCGCGGTGTAGGTCTGACCATCCAGCGTCACGGTGACGGTCTGGCCGCCGGTGCTGGTGCCGGTCAGCGTCAACGCCTGGCCGACATCGGCGGCGTTGAGTGGGGCATCAGGAATATTCACCTCCAGCCCCGGAGGCTGGGTATCGACATTCACCTGGGTGGTGGTGGTGGTTTTGTTGCCTGCGGGATCGGTGACGGTCACCACCAGCGGCAGCTGCCCTTCAATCGGGGTTGAGACCGCATTGGCGGGCAGAGTGACGCTCCAGCTGCCGTTACTGTTAACCGTGCCGGTGTAGGTGTTGCCGTTGAACGTCACAGTGACGGTTTGGCCCGCCCCGCTCACGCCGGTGTTACCGGTGATGGTCTGACTGCTGCCCGCTTCCGCGCCGCTCAGCACCCCGTCGCCAAACGGCAGATCGATCCCGCCATTTGGCAGCGTGGTGTGGACGTCAACCGTCACGACCGTACTGTTCTGCAAAGTGGTGCCGTTGGCCAGCGTGGCGGTCGCCACGATCAGGTTTGAGCCTTGCGGCAGGCTTTGCAGATCGGCAGACGGTACGCTGATGCTCCAGCTGCCGTTCGCTGCCGTGGTGGTGGTGTAAGCATGGCCGCCGAGGGTGACGGAAATCGCCGTGCCGGCTGGCAGACCGCTGGCCGTACCGGAAATGGTCAGCGCGCTTTGTGCTTCCGTGGCGTTAAGATGGCCATCGCCGCTGACAGGCGCAGTGATGCTGATGCTGCCGGTGGCATCGGGCTGTACGGTGAAATTGTGCGTATCGGTCGCCGTCTGACCGCTGGCGTTGGTGACGGTGGCGGAGAGGGTCGCGGTGCCGCTCGCCAGCGCCTGCAGCGCGCTGGCAGGAACCGAGACGCTCCAGCTGCCGTTGGCCTGCACGCTGGCGGTGTAGGAAACGCCGTTAAGGGTGATGGTGACCGTCTGCCCGGCCTGTACGTTGGTGGTGGTGCCGCTCAGCAGCTGGCTGGTCTGCTTTTCCGCGCCGTCCAGCACGTTATCCCCGGCAAAAGTGCCGATGGTCAGGGTGGGTACGCCGGGTACCACCGTTGGCTCAACGGTGAAATTATGCGTGTCGGTCGCCGTCTGGCCGCTGGCGTTGGTGACGGTGGCGGAGAAAGTGGCAGTCCCGCTCGCCAGCGCCTGCAGCGCGCTGGCAGGCACGGAAACGCTCCAGCTGCCGTTGGCCTGCACCACCGCCGTGTAATTCACGCCGTTAAGCGTGATAGTCACCGTCTGCCCGGCCTGCACGTTGGTGGTGGTGCCACTCAGCAGCTGACTGGTCTGCTTTTCGCTGCCGTCAAGAATGTTATCCCCGGCGAAGTTGCCGATAGTCAGCGTCGGCGTGGTGGCAGGCGGATTTGTGCCGCCGTTGTTGTCATCGCCCCCGCCACCGCCGCCACCGCCCGCTAAGGCGCCGATGCCCACGCCGACTAATCCCAGCGCCCCGATACCGGCAGCGGTCATCACGCCGTTACCGGCCCCCGTATCAGCCAGCAGCAGCGGTTCAATACTGCCGAGGGATTCATATTGCGGGGTCAGGACCATCGCGGTCTGTGCATCAAGTTCGTTGGTCACCGGGAACAGCACGTGCTCCGGCCGGTTAACCCCATCGTCAAACACCAGTTCGCTGTGCTCGCCGTCCACATCGTCAAAGAAGAACTGCTGATAGCGCACGGTAGTGCCATCTTTCATGTGCAGGATCAGGTCGTTACCCTGGCGTTCGTATTCAGCCACCATCTCGCGCGTGCCGTGGATTTTCACCACGCTAGGCTGATTGAGGAGAACCGTTTTCGAGGAGCCCGAAGTGGCCTGAGAGAGGATCGTTCCGTCGTCGCGTGAAAGGATTTCTACGCTGCCATTATTGAGCTGTGCCATGGTCATAACCTCGTGTACACCAGATAACAGGGATTAAGTGTCCAACGCATAAAAGTGAAAATAAATTTCACTTTTATGCGTTGGACAAAATTTTGAGCAGTGCCATCTACCGGCAGCGCTTTTCACCTGATGTACGGACGGAGGTTAGTTTCCCCGCGAAAATATAGGACCAAAACTGGCTAATAGAGGCTGTTATTTTGTTAATTTCACTAACAGATATAATTAATAAAGTGAATGTGTTGTTTGATGTTTATTTATCGGAATGATAAATTTATTTAATTACTAATCGTACTATACAGCTGAGAAGAGCGGCAAAAAATGCCAGATAATTACGATTCAGCTGACAGTAATGATTTGATTTAAATCCAAGAAAAATCCTAATCAGCAGCGAGAGGAATGGGCAATTCATTACGTCAGAGTGGAGTAAAAACAGGTAATACCGCCCGGTGAGTTTCGCGAAAATTTCATGTTGATTCGTGACATTCAGCACAAGTTTTATCCAAGACAAACGTCTGGTGAGGAACGGTCATAAAGTCACTGCCAGCAGAATTTTTTTACGCTTTTCCAGTGATTTGGCTTAAGGAGTGATCCCCGTCACGCTTTCCAGGACTCCTCTGGAAATTTGCCCTTAAGCGACAATTCTGATTAACAGCCGCATTTTTTCAGGTTATTAACTCCTCTACCCTAATCTAGCTGGATTGGTGCCAGCGCTTTTAACCTCATTCCGCCAGGGTTTAGCTTCTTAAAACAGGTCAGATGTGGTAAAAATTGGGGCTAATTTTTGTGGCTGGCAATAGGGATAAAATGACGACAGTGGATGCGCAAGCCTCTGATACTCAAGCGCGAGCAGTACAGCGCGCAACGCGAATAGCGTTTTTGATCGCCGGTATCGGGATGGCGTCGTGGGCCCCGCTGGTCCCCTACGCTAAACAGCGTGCTCAGCTGAGTGACGGCTCACTCGGTACCCTGCTGCTGTGCCTGGGTTTAGGCTCACTGATCGCCATGCCGCTCACCGGCGTGCTGGTCGGCCGCTTCGGCTGCAAGCGGGTGATGGCCACCGGAAGTGCTCTACTGCTGGTCCTGCTGCCTCTGCTGGCATCGCTCTCAACGCCCCTCTCGCTGGGGCTGACGCTGATGGTATTTGGTGCTGCGATCGGGTTAATCGACGTGGCGATGAATATCCAGGCCGTGGAGGTCGAAAAGGCCGCAGATAAGGCCATGATGTCGGGCTTTCATGGCTTTTTCAGCGCGGGGGGGATTGTCGGTGCCGGTCTGGTCAGCGCGGCCCTCGCCCTCGGTGCCAGTCCGTTAGTTGGCGTGCTGTTTATCGATTTATTACTGGTCCTGCTGTGGCTGGGCTGCCAGCGTCACCTGATGAACCAGCGCCTGCACCAGCCGGATACACCGCTGTTTGTGATGCCGCGTGGCTGGGTACTGTTCCTCGGAGTGATGTGCTTTATTCTGTTTTTAACCGAAGGCGCAATCCTCGACTGGGGGGCGCTGTTCCTCAACCAGGCGCGTGACCTGCCTGCCGCTCAGGCCGGGCTGGGCTATGCGGTGTTCTCGGTGGCGATGACCATTGGCCGCTTAACCGGCGACCGAATCGTTAACTATTTTGGCCGCACCGCGACGCTATTCTGCGGCACGCTCTGCGCCGCCGCCGGGATGCTGCTGGCGGTGTTGGTGCCGAGTACGCTGGTGACGCTGTTGGGTTTTATGCTGATCGGTTTTGGTGGTGCCAATGCCGTACCGATTATGTTCACCGCTGCGGGTAAACAGCAGGTGATGCCGGTCAATCTGGCGATTTCGGCCATGACAACCATCGGTTATGCAGGTATTCTGGCAGGCCCGGCTTTAGTCGGATTTATCTCACAGTTGTCCAGCCTGTCGGTGGCCTTCAGTGCCATTGCCGCGCTGCTTTTAGTCGTGGCTGCCAGCGCCCGACTGATTACACGTTAACTGGGGTTTCATTGCATGTTGCCATATAAATTTCCGCTGACATCCGGCAATGTTACGCGCTTTTTTGTGATGTTTATCGTGGTGCTGCTTCTGGCATCAGGATTTATGATCCACAACGCGGTAAACGCCTGGTTGACGGAAAAACGTTATGCGATGGCGGATATCACCCATGCCATGCAAAAGCGCATTGATACCTATCGCTTCGCCACCTGGCAGATCTATGAAAACCTGGCGGCCAGCGCGGCCGGTATGCCATCGAACAGTCTGCAGGAAACGCGCCTGCGCCCGGACGTCTACTATCTGGAAAAAACCCGTCGTAAAACCGAAGCGCTGATTTTTGGTTCTCACGATAGCGGCACGCTGGATATGACCCTGCGCATGAGCAACTACCTTGATACGCTGTGGGGCGCGGAAAACAGCACCTGGTCGATGTACTTTTTGAACGGCCAGGATAACAGCATGATCCTGGTCTCTACCCTGCCGCTGAAGGATATGGCCACGCGCTACAAAGAGAGCGCCATCAGCAATATCGTTGAGGCACGCCGCGCGGAGATGCTGCAGCAGGCCAACGCCCTGGACGAGCGCGAGAGCTTCTCGCCGCTGCGCCGCTTCAGCTGGCAGAACGACCACTACTTTACGGTACGCACCACTTTTAATCAGCCGGGTCATCTGGCAACCGTGGTGGCGTTTGACCTGCCGGTGAATGACCTGGTCCCGCTCAATATGCCGCTGGAAAACTTCCAGTTGAAGCAGGATGCCGCACCGGTGGCGGAAGGGGATGACAATCAGGACAGCAACGGCAGCACGCGCATTGACTGGGTTAACCCGAATATTGAAATTGCCGCTTCGCTGGCCAGCACCCCGCTACAGCTGGTTTATCGCGTACCGATCACCGGCCTGGTCATTGATACCCTGCACAATCTGCTGTGGCCGCTGCTGGCAAACCTCGCGCTGCTGATCATGTCGCTGGCTGGGCTGTTTTTGCTGCGCCAGCAGTCGCTGCGCCCGAGCGAGAATCAGAGCGCAGAGCTGGAGTCACTGCGCCTGCTGAACGAAGAGATTGTTGGCACGCTGCCGGTCGGTCTGCTGGTGTATGACTTCGCCAACAACCGCACGATTATCAGTAACAAGATTGCCGAACATCTGCTGCCGCATCTTAACCTGCAAAAGATTATCAATATGTCCGATCAGCATCAGGGCGTGTTGCAGGCCACGGTGAACAACGAAGTGTATGAGATCCGCCATGCGCGCAGCGTCATCTCTCCGCATACCCAGCTGTTTATGATGCGCGATCAGGACCGGGAATTACTGGTCAACAAGAAGCTGCAGAAAGCGCAGCAGGTGCTGGATAAAAACCACCAGTCGCGTCAGCAGCTGTTACAGAACCTGGGTCATGCCCTGCAGCGCCCGCTGCATGATGTTATCAGCCGTTTGCAGTCGCTCGGGGCGGAACACCAGCCTGAGCAGCTCGAAGATTCGCTGGAGGCGTCAAAGGCTCTGAGCCGCCTGGTGGATGATATCGTGCTGCTGAACCAGCTGGAAACCCTCGACTGGGCGCCGGACGCCTGCAGCTTCAGCCTGCAAACCCTGCTGGATGAGCTGGCGGTAGAGATCCTGCCGATAATGCGCCGCAAAGGGTTGACGCTGATGATTAACAACACCCTTAGCAGCGATGAGATGCGTTTCGGTGACCGCCGGGCCATTGCTAAAATTCTCTCAACGCTGGTGCATTACGCGGTGACCACCACCACCTGGGGCCGCGTCAGCATCACCATCAGCGCACCGCCAGAGCGCGCCGACCGCCTGTCGATTGAGATTGTCGATACCGGCGCGGGGCTGTCCGCCGATGAGATGGCAAATACCGATTTCCCGTTCCTCGGAGAGACGCACCAGGATCGTTTTGGTCAGGCATCCGGTATGGCCTTCTTCCTCTGCAAGCAGCTGTGTAAACAGCTTGGCGGGCATTTGGACATTGCGGCGCGCCCGGATATTGGCTCGCGCTACAGTATTCAGCTACACGCCCCGCTGGAGCCGCAGCAGGATCAGGAAGAGAAACTGCTGGAAGGGGTTAACGCCCTGATTGATATTACCGTTGATGACGTGCGTAAAATCGTGGTGCATCAACTGGAAAACTGGGGCGCGAACTGCATTACGCCAGACGAGCGCTTCTCCGGCCAGGAACATGATGTGCTGGTGACTGACGATCCACAGCGTTTAACGCCATGGTCGCTACTGCTCACGGATGATGAACCCGGTTTCAGCCAGCTGGCTGCAAATCAGTACCGCGTGAACTTCAATATCAGCAGTGCGATGCAGGATGCGCTGCTGACATTGATTGAACAACAGCTTGCCCGGGACGAGTTGACTGACGAAAATATGGACCCGCAGGATACGGCTCAACTTTTCGCCAGTGGCTATTTCCAGCTTTTCGTTGATACAGTACCAGATGATGTAAAGAGGCTGTATAATGAAGCCGCAGACAGGGATTACAGTGCGCTGGCTCAGACCGCACACCGGCTGAAAGGCGTGTTTGCCATGTTAAATTTGCTACCCGGCAAGCAGCTTTGTGAAACGTTAGAACTGCACATTAAAGAATGTGACGATTCAAACATTAAAAATACCACCAGTGAAGTTGACACTTACGTCGATGAACTGCTGCAGCAAGGTAACCAATAATATGAATAACCTGAATGTCATTATTGCCGACGACCATCCTATTGTTCTGTTCGGCATTCGTAAGTCGCTTGAGCAGATTGAATGGGTCAACGTTGTAGGCGAATTTGAAGACTCCACGGCCTTAGTTAACAGCCTGCCTAAGCTTGATGCGAACGTGCTGATCACCGACCTTTCTATGCCAGGTGAGAAATATGGCGACGGTATTACGCTGATTAAATACATCAAGCGTCACTATCCCGACCTGTCGATTATTGTTCTGACCATGAACAATAACCCGGCGATCCTGAGCGCGGTACTGGACCTGGATATCGAAGGTATTGTCCTGAAGCAGGGTGCACCAACCGACCTGCCGAAAGCGCTGGCAGCCTTGCAGAAGGGTAAGAAATATACTCCGGATAGCGTGGCAAAACTGCTGGAGAAAATCAGCGCGGGTGGCTACGGTGACAAACGTCTGTCGCCGAAAGAGAGCGAAGTATTACGCCTGTTTGCTGAAGGTTTCCTGGTGACTGAAATTGCCAAGAAGCTGAACCGCAGTATTAAAACCATCAGTAGCCAGAAGAAATCAGCGATGATGAAGCTGGGTGTTGATAACGATATTGCCCTGCTGAACTATCTCTCTTCAGTGAGCATGTCTCCTTCCGTAGATTAAGCCAATATCCACCTGGCGGGTCGACCGGAAAAAATGGTCGACCCCTACGAGGGAATGTGTAACGGGTCGACCGGAAAAATGGCCGACCCCTGCGAGGGAATCTGTAACGGGTCGACCGGAAAAATGGCCGACCCCTGCGAGGGAATCTGTAACGGGTCGGCCGGAAAAATGGCCGCCCCCTGCGAGGGAATGTGTAACGGGTCGACCGGAAAAATGGCCGACCCCTACATGGGAATTTGTAGGGGCTGACCTTCTTTTCCGGTCAGCCCTTACTACTTAAACGCTACCTCTGCCCTTTCTCACCCGCTCCGCATAAAACGCCAGCGCCTGCTGCAACGTATCCATCGTCACCGGCTTCGACAGGCAGTTATCCATTCCGGCCTCAATACAACGCTGCTTCTCTTCGGCCAGCGCATTCGCGGTCACGCCGACCACCGGGAAAGTTTGCCCCAGCTCGCGCAGGCGCTGCGTCAGACGGTAGCCATCCATATTCGGCATATTGACATCGGTCAGCACAATATCAATCTCGCTGCGGCTCAGTACATTGAGGGCATCAATACCGTCCTGCGCCGTTTTGACGCGGTAACCCAGCGAGCCGAGCTGATCTGACAGCAGCATGCGGTTGATCGGATGGTCATCAACCACCAGAATCAGGATATCGTCATTGCTGACGCCGCTCTCCTGCTCAACCAGCGTGGCCGGTAATCCTTCCGGCATCGCGACTTCCACGCGATAGATGCGCCCAAGCAGCACCGGCAGCTCGTGCGGCGTGGTCGTGGCGCACAGCCAGCGCCCCGGCAGCACTTCGCGCGGTCCGTCATTATGACGATTGTCGAAGCGTATCACAGCGCGCACGTTCTGTTCCGGCTGACAGTCGTAATCGCAGATAATCACGTCCTCCGCTTCAGCCTCACCCTCGTAGCGCCGCACCTGGATGCCATGACCACGCAACATTTTGTCGAGGAATTCCGCCAGCTGATCGTTACGCACCGCCAGCCAGCACTGTTTATCCTGCAAGCCGTCATGCAGCTCGGGGGTCATCACCCGGCTGTTATAGAGCGGTATACGGATAATAAACTGGCTGCCCATCCCCGGCTCGGAGTCCACCTCAATATCGCCGTCCATCATGTTGATCAGCTTCTCACAGATTGCCAGCCCGAGTCCGGTTCCCTGGAAATTCCGCTGCACGCCGCTGCCGACCTGGAAGAACGGGTCAAATAGCCGGGTCAGCTCTTTCGCCGGGATCCCCACGCCGCTGTCGCGCACGCGGAACGCCAGGTAGCCATCCTTGACGTAGGCGTGCAGGACGATGCCGCCGGTATGGGTAAACTTAATGGAGTTGCTCAGCAGGTTAGAGATCACCTGCTGCAAACGCATCGGATCGCCGTCCAGCGTCACCGGCACGTCGCTGTCGATGAAGCACCACAGCGTCAGACGCTTTTTCACCACCATCGCCAGATAGTTGGAGGTGATATGCGCTATCACCTCACGCGGGGAAAACTCACGCGGCTCAATCTTCAACTGCTCAGACTCGATTTTCGAGAAATCGAGAATATCACTGATGATTTTCAGCAGCAGGCTGGAGGAGTTGTTCATCGCCGTCACCAGCGACTCCACGCCTTTGGGTAAAGTTTTGGTTTGCAGCAGGTCGAGGTTACCAATAATGCCGTACAGCGGGGTGCGTAGCTCGTGGCTGACGGTGGCGAGGAACATCGATTTCGACTGGCTGGCCTGCTCTGCGGCCTGTGCCATCTCCTGCAGCGACTCTTCCATCTTCACGCGCGCGCTGACATCCACCAGCACGCAGATCGCCACGTTTTCATTGCGGTAGCGTGAATGCACAAAACTGATTTGCAGGTTGGTATTGCTACCGGTCAGCACGTCGACAAAGTTAACCTGCTGTCCGCAGATAATCTCGGTCAGGCGCAGACGGTCTTCCTGAGTCAGCATGGTGAGGTAGTTATGCGCCAGCTCGTTACTCAGAATATTGGTGCCGTCACTGGTGCGCAGAATGCAGATCCCGACCGGCGCCGAAGCGACAATTTTGCGGTTGAACTGCTCATGCTCTTCCAGCCGGTGTGCATTATCCTCGGCGGGGAGAAACATGCGGCGCTCGAACAGCCAGGCGAGGGTAAACAGGATAATCGCGCTGATAATATTCAGCAGAATGGCGTTGATCAGCAGCATTTTTAGCGGCTCAATCATCGCGCTGGTCGGCACCGAGTACACCACGCTCAGGGACGAAGGCGGCAGCTCTTTTTTCATCACCAGCTGTTTGTACCCGGCAACATAGCCAAACCAGCTGGCGTCATCAGGGAGATCGTCGGCGGAAAAGGCCAGCGCGCCGCGGGCGGAAGAGAGCACCCGCTGGTTGTTCTGATCGACCAGCGTCACCGCCACCGGCAGGTTGCCCGGGGTGATAAAGTCCTCCATACGAATGCTCTGCTCAATACCGAGCAGCGCCGCAACCTTATTCGCCACATAAACCGGGGTGATCATATAGTAATAGCCGACCCCCGGCTGCGCGGTCGGCGATACCCAGAACAGGCTATTTTTGCGCTCCTCTTCGTTGCCGCTGCGGTACTTCAGGATGCGTTCATGCAGCGATTTCAGCGCTCGCTCACGGTCGACGGAAGCACTCCCCACCCCGAAGTCCGCCAGGCACTGGCTCTCGCCACCGACGAAAAACACCCGGTTCAGCTCATAGGCCGAGGCAAAGTTCACTTTCCAGTAATTGAGGAAATAGCTGAGCGATTCCAGCGAATTACGCCAGGTGTTGCTCATCGCACTACAGTCTGAATCGGCATAAAGCGGGTAGAACTGCGGCAGCGTACTCTTACCGGGAAACACGCCGTTCAGCACATCAAGCCCGCTGGACGAGGTGTTCAGGCGGTTTTCAGCAATAAACTTCAGCTCGCGCGTCACGTCTGCGGAGTGACGCACGTACCACTGAGTCTGGTCATAGCTGGTATTAAACTCCTGGCGAACCTGGGACTCTCTCTCGTGCAGGACGTTAATAATGTAGAACGTTGTCAGCAAGGCACCCAGCATCCACAGCATCAGCGCCAGCGCACGGAACAGGTAGCGCGAGATTTTTAACGTTGTACGGAAAGAGACAAGATATTTCAAACGGGACCCACGCAGCCATCAGCAGTGATAAAACAGAGTGCCGATACAGTAGCGTTCACCTGCTGAAAAAGCCAGTTATCCCCGCCCCGCCCCCGCTCTATTTCAGCTAATTCTGTTTTGTTCCCCGGACTCTTTACGCCACTGCGAGGGGGTTTTTCCGGTAATGCGCAGAAACTCGCGATTAAAGTTTGATTTGGTCTGGAAACCGACGTTTTCCATGATCTCAATGATCGTACTCTGACTGCGGCAAAGGTGCTCGCAGGCTTCAGCAATTCGCCAACTGTTAATATACTGCGATACGCTCTGGCGGTGGAGTGCATTGATGGCGGCGGAGACCTGACGACTCGGAATTCCTGATTTACGCGCCAGCTGCTCCAGGTTCAGTCCGGTCTCGCGATGAATACCGCTACGCATCAGCTCATCGATGCGTTCGAGCACGGCGGCGTCGCCCTCTTTCACTTTGCGCGATTTTACCGCCGTGCTGGCGGTGGCAGGCGTCAGCAGTAGCGTCAGGGCCACCAGCAGGCAGACCAGTAAATTACCGCAGGCTGTTAATAGCTGAACCCCGCTGCCCGCCCTGTATTCCAGCAGCCCCGCAACGCTGATGTCGATCAGCGCGACCGTGATTAGCAAGACGGCCAGCAGACGCCAGCCATTCACGCTCAGGCCACTGCTCTCCAGCGGCAGCTGGCAGAAAGTGTCCCTGCCCTGACGCAATGTTATCAGCATCGCTGCTGCGCTACTCATCCAGATGACTGCCATCAGCCCATCAATCGCCTGCGGTAGCCACAGGCTACTGCCAGCCATTAACAGTAGCGCCAGCACGCTAAGCGCAAGATGCAGCCTCTGCCCGGTGGCCTGGCACAGTGCCAGATAGCAAAACAGCGGCAGCGCAACTGCCGTCAGCGGCTGTATTATGCGCAGCTGATTAAACTGCGGCAGTGCCCCCAATCCGGCAACCACCGTGTGCAGCAGGAAAACCAGCAGCAGCAGACGGAAGAACGCGCCCGCCTGACGTTTCTGCACCAGCAGCAGCAGGCAGGCAAAGCTAAGGAGAAAATTTATCGGTATTAGCATAGGACTCAATCGCGATCGAGGACGCCAGGCGTCTGTAAAGTTCTGATAATGGGACTTTTATACGTGAGGAGTAAATAAGATGCCGCTGATTTTTCTGTTTTCACTGATGTTAATCAGTTTCTCGAGCTGGAGCTATTCCGTTGCTACTCAGCAGGAAACGCTCAGTAATCCTGTCCTGAAGCGCACGCTTAATGTCCGTATTTTCTACCCCAGCGAAAGCCATCAGGCAGCGACCTTGCAGGCAGCAAGACCGGTGCTGACTGGATTTTATGCGATAGAACAGGCTCAGCCTGCTGCGGGCAAGTTTCCCCTGATTGTGCTGAGCCACGGCAGCGGCGGTAATAACAGCAGCCTCGCCTGGCTGGCCGTGCCGCTGGCGGCCCAAGGGGCCATTGTGATTGCCGCTAATCACCCGGGCAGCACCACCGGCGATTCCAGCCCCGATACCGACCTCACCCTGCAGACGCGCGACCTGTCGTTTTTAATCACCCACTATCTTGATGACGCAAGATGGCGGCCTGCCATTGACGCCGACAGGATTGGCGCTATCGGGCATTCAAAGGGCGGTTACAGCGTGCTGGCACTGGCCGGAGCGCGGATAACCCAGGCAAGGCTGGTTGAGTACTGCCGCAGCAAACCGCAGATGCCGGACTGCCTGTTTTACCAGCGCGGGCACCTGCCGCTGGCACAGCGATCGGCGGCCACGCTGGCGGCCAGCTATCGTGACCCGCGAGTGAAGTTTGTCGTCGCTATCGACCCGGGAATGAGCGATGTTTTCACTCCCGCCAGCCTGCACTCTATTACCCTTCCACTGCTGGTGATTGCCGCGGGCTATTATATCCGCGCGCAGCCGGAGATTAATTTGGGGGTGGATAGGTTGCCGCTACCGCTGTTGCGCCTGCCACAGGCCGGGCACTATGACTTCCTGCCGCTATGTCAGCCAGCGGCACAAGCGATTCTGGCAGAGGAAGGGGAAGCATTTATTTGCGAAACATCGCGGGAAAAGCGTGAGGAGGTACATCAGCAGACAATTACCGCCGTCAGCGCGTTTATTCAGCGCAGCTGAGCAGCGGGAGTTTCAATATTGAGTGAACTCAGCGTTTCGATTTGAGTTCAGGTTTGGCAGAGAGGTCGGGGCCAAGGAAAGGCTCCAGCGATCCATACTCGAGCAGGATTTGGCGTATTCTCGCACTGCTTTCCAAAAACATCTGGTCCATCGCTGCGCCAATCGCTTCCCGCCGCTTTGAGGTGGCTATGATGTTCATATCCATAGCATTATTTTTTTTCAATGACATATACTGCCTCCTGCAACCACGTCTGATTATAGATAAATCCTTTTTCGGCGGCGTAACGCCGCAGTAACCGATGGTACATTTTTCCTAATGCCGGATGGATTGGCATAGCCAGAAGAGAGGCTACAAGCTGATGCTGAAGAAAACTCTCCACCGCCTGGCCGACCCCTTCTGCCAAAAACCGTATCAACTCACTGTAGCTAAATGCCATACGGCGGTCGACTTTGTAGCGGGCACCAGGTTCCGACGAGAATAGCGCGTCATATGGATAAAAATCAACCAACCAGCAGTAATTCTGTAGGTAATAACCAGACCAGTAACAACCAAAGCAGTTCTGGATCATCGTTGGTAATCTTTTTATCTCAACAACATATTCATTGTCTCTTGCCCCTGACTTTTTCACCGAAACCAGATAACTCAGCGCGTTGGCTAATAGCGGTGATGAGAACGCCTTAACAGTAATATCCATGGCCACCTTTCCTTTTGGGTACCCGCTGGTTGTATCACTCTCTGCTCTGCTGGTCAGATTTGGCGCTGCATCCTGCGTAGCGTCTTCCAGATCCCCAGATTTCAGGCAAAAAAAAGCCGGTTCAGCTGAACCGGCTTTTTCATCAGGGCTTAACGATTACTCGTCATCGGCCTCTGGCGCTTCATCGTCATTGTCGACTTCAGGTGCGATATCATCATCCCCTTCCGCCACGCTGCCGTCGATAGCATCGAGCTCTTCTTCCGCTACCGGCTCGGCCACGCGCTGCAGGCCAACCACGTTTTCATCTTCCGCGGTACGGATCAGGATCACACCCTGGGTGTTACGCCCGACCACACTCACTTCAGAAACGCGGGTACGCACCAGCGTACCGGCATCGGTGATCATCATGATCTGATCGCTGTCGACCACCTGTACCGCACCGATAACCGGTCCGTTACGCTCGGTGACTTTAATCGAGATCACCCCCTGAGTCGCACGCGACTTGGTCGGGTATTCGCTGTTGGCGGTACGCTTACCATAACCGTTCTGCGTCACCGTCAGGATGGCGCCGTCATCACGCGGCACAATCAGGGAAACCACGCGGTCACCTTCTGCCAGCTTGATACCGCGCACGCCTGAGGCGGTTCGGCCCATGGCACGCACCGCGCTTTCAGCGAAGCGCACCACTTTACCGGCGGCAGAGAACAGCATGGTTTCATCCGTGCCGTTAGTCAGGGCCACGCCGATCAGTTCGTCATCGTCACGCAGGTTGACGGCAATAATACCGGCACTGCGCGGACGGCTGAACTCGGTCAGCGCGGTTTTCTTCACGGTACCGCTGGCGGTCGCCATAAAGATGTTCCAGCCCTCGGCGTATTCACGCACCGGCAGGATCGCGGTAATACGTTCATTCGCTTCCAGCGGCAGCAGGTTGACGATTGGACGCCCACGCGCACCGCGGCTCGCTTCCGGCAGCTGGTAGACCTTCATCCAGTAGAGACGACCGCGGCTTGAGAAGCAGAGGATGGTGTCATGGGTGTTGGCCACCAGCAGGCGGTCAATAAAGTCTTCTTCTTTAATACGCGCTGCCGATTTACCCTTACCGCCGCGGCGCTGCGCTTCGTAATCAGTCAGTGGCTGATACTTCACGTAGCCCTGGTGCGACAGGGTCACCACAACGTCTTCCTGGTTGATCAGGTCTTCGATATTGATGTCGGCGCTGTTGGCGGTGATCTCGGTACGACGCGCGTCGCCGAACTGATCGCGGATCAGCTCCAGCTCTTCACGGATCACTTCCATCAGGCGCTCTGAACTGCCCAGAATGCGCAGCAGCTCGGCAATCTGCGCCAGCAGATCTTTATACTCGTCGAGCAGTTTTTCATGCTCAAGGCCGGTCAGTTTCTGCAGGCGTAAATCCAGGATAGCCTGCGCCTGCTGCTCGGTCAGGTAGTACTGGCCGTCACGAATACCGTACTGCTCTTCCAGCCACTCAGGGCGGGCGGCGTTGTCACCGGCACGTTCCAGCATCGCTGAAACGTTGCCCAGCAGCCATGGGCGGGCAATCAGGCCCGCTTTTGCTTCGGCTGGGGTCGCAGCCTGGCGGATCAGCTCGATAATCGGATCGATGTTTGCCAGGGCCACGGCCAGTGCTTCAAGGATATGGGCACGGTCGCGCGCTTTACGCAGTTCGAAGATGGTACGGCGGGTGATCACTTCACGACGGTGACGCACGAAGGCTTCGAGAATATCCTTCAGCGGCATAATCTTCGGCTGGCCCTGATGCAGTGCCACCATGTTGATGCCGAAAGAAGTTTGCAGCTGCGTCAGCGAGTAAAGGTTGTTTAACACCACTTCGCCCACCGCATCGCGCTTCACTTCGATGACGATGCGCATCCCGTCTTTGTCGGACTCATCGCGCAGGGCGCTGATGCCTTCCAGACGCTTCTCTTTCACCAGCTCGGCGATTTTCTCGATCAGGCGCGCTTTGTTCACCTGATAAGGAATTTCATGCACGATGATAGTTTCACGGCCGGTCTTGGCATCCACTTCCACTTCGCCACGGGCGCGGATGTAAATTTTGCCGCGACCGGTACGATAAGCTTCTTCGATGCCGCGACGACCGTTGATGATAGCAGCGGTGGGGAAGTCCGGGCCTGGGATGTGCTCCATCAGGCCTTCAACGGTGATGTTCTCATCGTCGATATACGCCAGACAGCCGTTGATCACTTCGGTCAGGTTGTGCGGCGGAATGTTAGTCGCCATACCGACTGCAATCCCCGAAGCACCGTTAACCAGCAGGTTAGGTACGCGGGTTGGCATCACTTCTGGGATCTGCTCGGTGCCGTCGTAGTTTGGCACAAAGTCGACGGTCTCTTTTTCAAGATCCGCCAGCAGTTCGTGAGCAATTTTGGACATGCGCACTTCGGTATAACGCATCGCCGCAGCCGAGTCGCCGTCGACGGAACCGAAGTTACCCTGGCCATCGACCAGCATGTAGCGCAGCGAGAATGGCTGCGCCATACGCACGATGGTGTCGTACACGGCGGTATCACCATGCGGGTGATATTTACCGATGACGTCGCCGACAACACGGGCGGATTTTTTATAGGCTTTGTTCCAGTCGTTACCGAGCACGTTCATAGCGTAAAGCACACGGCGGTGAACCGGCTTTAAACCATCACGGACATCTGGCAGCGCACGGCCAACGATGACCGACATTGCATAATCCAGATAAGAGTTCTTTAGCTCTTCTTCGATATTGACCGGTGTAATTTCGCGGGCGAGGTCGCTCATGGACGCGCTTTCCTTCTGTCTTATTCCCGGATTCAAAGGTGCGAAAGTATATCACATCGCGGGCATGTGTTGAATGGAAAGCATCGCTTTGGCCGCTTTATTGCATTCTGTTTTTAGCGCAGGCAACAACCCTGGCTGTCAGGGGCGGGAAACTTGTATACTGCGGCAAACTTTGGCCGGAGTCATACCCCAATGAAAGCAGAACAAAACGCGGGCGCGCAGAACGTAGATCGCGGCGAGATCGCCAAATTTGAAGCAGTAGCAACACGCTGGTGGGACCTGGATGGCGAATTTAAGCCGCTGCACCGGATTAACCCCCTGCGCCTCGGCTGGATTGCTCAGCACTGCGACGGGCTGTTTGGTAAAAAGATCCTCGACGTCGGCTGCGGCGGCGGCATCCTGGCGGAGAGCATGGCACGTGAAGGTGCTAACGTCACCGGGCTGGACATGGGCGCGGAGCCGTTACAGGTCGCCCGTCTGCACGCGCTGGAAAGCGGTGTGACCATTGATTACGTGCAGCAAACGGTTGAAGAGCACGCCGAACAGTTCGCCGGGCAGTATGACGTGGTGACCTGCATGGAGATGCTGGAGCACGTGCCGGACCCGCGCTCTGTGGTTCACGCCTGCGCCAGGCTGGTGAAACCCGGCGGCGAAGTGTTCTTCTCTACGCTGAACCGCAACAGCAAAGCCTGGCTGATGGCGATTATCGGCGCTGAGTACGTGCTGCGCATGGTGCCGCGCGAAACGCACGACATCAAAAAATTCATCCGCCCCGGCGAACTGCTGAACTGGGTTGACGAAACCCCACTGCGCGAGCGCCATATCATTGGCCTGCACTACAACCCGCTGACCAACCACTTCAAGCTGGCCCCTGGCGTTGATGTGAACTACATGGTTCACACGCACCGCGCGATTGACTGACCCATCAGGGGGTGGATACCGCTCCACCCCTGCCAGATCTTTTTCGTCTTACAACTGTCATCACGGCTGAGTTAGGGTTACCCCATCACGACAATTATTGCTGTGAGGCGTCTCAATACGCCGCATTTTTCAGCAAAGAAATTCAGGAAATATCGGGGATGAACAAGAAACCCGCGCTCGATCAAATTTCTAAAAAATTTCTCAAACCATTGACATCGACTGTGGGCCTTGAGAAACGTGGACTTAGGAAAAATACCCACCCTGCGACAGTAGTTTCACCTGAAAATCAAGCCTTGTTAAGCACGCGGAAATTACTAGAATACTCACCATATTGTTAGTCAGTCTTCCCTCACCCCCTATATATAGTGTTTATCCACAGAGTTACTCACAACGAGCAAGCTGTGTATAAACGTGGGGATTATTTGTTAAGGACAGGTAAAACGCGACATGAATCAGAGTCTGCTTGTAACCAAACGCGACGGCCGCACCGAACGCATCGATCTCGATAAAATCCACCGTGTTCTCGACTGGGCTGCCGAAGGTCTGCAAAACGTCTCCGTTTCGCAGGTTGAACTGCGTTCACACATCCAGTTCTACGAAGGTATTCGCACCTCCGACATTCATGAAACGGTGATCAAGTCTGCCGCTGACCTGATCTCGCGTGATGCACCTGATTACCAGTACATGGCCGCCCGCCTGGCCATCTTCCACCTGCGTAAAAAAGCCTACGGCCAGTTCGAGCCGCCAAAGCTGATCGAGCAGGTCAAACGCATGGTCGATATGGGCAAATATGACCCTCACCTGCTGGAAGATTACAGCGCGGAAGAGTTTGAGCAGATGGACGGCTTTATCGACCACTGGCGCGACATGAACTTCTCCTATGCGGCAGTCAAGCAGCTGGAAGGTAAATACCTGGTGCAGAACCGCGTCAGCGGTGAGATCTACGAGAGCGCGCAGTTCCTGTATATCCTCGTGGCCGCCTGCCTGTTCTCTGGCTACCCGCGTGAAACCCGTCTTGATTACGTCAAGCGTTTCTACGATGCGATCTCCACCTTTAAGATTTCGCTGCCGACGCCAATTATGTCCGGCGTGCGCACCCCGACGCGCCAGTTCAGCTCCTGCGTACTGATTGAGTGCGGCGACAGCCTTGATTCCATTAACGCCACCTCCAGCGCGATTGTGAAGTACGTTTCTCAGCGTGCCGGTATCGGCATTAACGCCGGTCGCATCCGTGCGCTGGGCAGCCCGATCCGCGGCGGTGAAGCATTCCACACCGGCTGCATTCCGTTCTATAAGCACTTCCAGACCGCGGTGAAGTCCTGCTCTCAGGGCGGCGTGCGCGGCGGTGCAGCGACCCTGTTCTACCCAATGTGGCATCTGGAAGTGGAAAGCCTGCTGGTGCTGAAGAACAACCGCGGCGTTGAAGGCAACCGCGTGCGTCATATGGACTACGGCGTGCAGCTGAACAAGCTGATGTATCAGCGCCTGCTGAAGGGTGAAGAGATTACTCTGTTCAGCCCGTCCGACGTGCCTGGCTTGTATGACGCGTTCTTCGCCGATCAGGATGAGTTTGAGCGCCTGTACACCAAATACGAGAAAGACGACAGCATCCGCAAGCAGCGCGTGAAGGCGGTAGATCTGTTCTCGCTGATGATGCAGGAACGCGCCTCTACCGGCCGTATCTACATTCAGAACGTTGACCACTGCAACACCCACAGCCCGTTTGACCCGGCAATCGCGCCAGTGCGCCAGTCTAACCTGTGCCTGGAGATCGCACTGCCGACCAAACCGCTGCTGGATGTTAACGACGAAAATGGCGAAATCGCGCTCTGTACGCTGTCGGCGTTTAACCTCGGCGCGATTGAGAGCCTGGACGACCTGCAGGAGCTGGCAACCCTGGCGGTGCGTGCGCTGGATGCCCTGCTGGACTACCAGGACTACCCAATCCCGGCCGCGCAGCGTGGCGCAATGGGTCGCCGTACTCTGGGTATTGGCGTGATCAACTACGCTTACTACCTGGCGAAGAACGGCGTGCGTTACTCCGACGGCAGCGCTAATGTCCTGACGCACCAGACCTTTGAAGCCATTCAGTACTGGTTGCTGAAAGCCTCTAACGATCTGGCTATCGAACAGGGTGCCTGCCCGTGGTTTAACGAAACCACCTATGCGCAGGGTATTATGCCGATCGACACCTATAAGAAGGACCTGGATGCGATCTGTGATACGCCGCTGCTGCTGGACTGGGAAGCGCTGCGTGAATCGGTGAAAACCCACGGCCTGCGCAACTCTACGCTCTCTGCCCTGATGCCGTCTGAGACCTCTTCCCAGATCTCTAACGCCACCAACGGTATTGAACCACCGCGCGGTCATATCAGCATTAAAGCGTCGAAAGACGGCATTCTGCGTCAGGTGGTGCCAGAGTATGAGCGCCTGAAAGATAACTACGAACTGCTGTGGGATATGCCAAATAACGACGGTTACCTGCAGCTGGTCGGCCTGATGCAGAAATTTATCGACCAGGCCATTTCATCCAACACCAACTACGACCCGACGCGCTTCGCCAACGGTAAGGTGCCGATGAAGCAGCTGCTGAAAGACCTGCTGACTGCCTATAAGTTTGGCGTGAAAACGCTCTACTACCAAAACACCCGTGACGGTGCGGAAGATACGCAGGAAGATCTGGCGCCATCGATTCAGGATGACGGCTGTGAAAGCGGCGCCTGCAAAATCTGATAACGGTGGGTCAGGCATGCCTGGCCCCTATGCGCAACATTGACTCTGTAGGGGTCGGGCATGCCCGACCCTGAAGCATTTGGACTGAATCATGGCTTACACCACATTTTCGCAGAATAAAAATAACCAACTGTTAGAACCGATGTTCTTCGGACAGCCGGTAAACGTGGCGCGTTTCGACCAGCAGAAATATGACATCTTTGAAAAGCTGATCGAAAAGCAGCTCTCTTTCTTCTGGCGCCCGGAGGAAGTGGACGTCTCGCGCGATCGTATTGACTATCAGGCGCTGCCAGAGCACGAAAAACACATCTTTATCAGCAACCTGAAGTATCAGACTCTGCTGGACTCTATTCAGGGACGCAGCCCGAACGTGGCGTTGCTGCCGCTGATCTCGATCCCGGAACTGGAAACCTGGATTGAAACCTGGGCGTTCTCCGAGACTATCCACTCGCGTTCGTACACCCATATTATTCGTAATATCGTTAACGACCCGGCGCTGGTCTTTGACGATATCGTCACCAACGAGCAGATCCTGTCACGCGCCAAAGATATCTCTGGCTACTACGACGATCTGATCGAAATGACCAACTACTGGCATCTGCTGGGTGAAGGCACGCACCAGGTTGCGGGCAAAACCGTGACCGTCAGCCTGCGCGCGCTGAAAAAGCAGCTCTATATCTGCCTGATGAGCGTCAACGCGCTGGAAGCGATCCGCTTTTACGTCAGCTTCGCCTGCTCTTTCGCCTTTGCCGAGCGCGAACTGATGGAAGGCAATGCCAAAATCATTAAGCTGATCGCCCGCGATGAAGCTCTGCACCTGACCGGCACTCAGCATATGCTGAACCTGCTGCGCAGTGGGGAAGACGATCCGGAAATGGCCGAGATTGCTAAAGAGTGCCGTCAAGAGTGCTACGATCTGTTCGTGCTGGCTGCCGAGCAGGAGAAAGAGTGGGCGGAATATCTGTTCAGCGGCGGTTCAATGATTGGCCTGAATAAAGATATTCTGTGGCAGTACATTGAGTACATCACCAACATCCGTATGAACGCTGTTGGTCTGGATCTGCCGTTTAAAACCCGCTCGAACCCGATCCCGTGGATCAACTCGTGGCTGGTGTCCGATAACGTGCAGGTTGCTCCGCAGGAAGTGGAAGTCAGCTCTTACCTGGTCGGACAGATCGACTCTGAAGTCAACGCCGACGACCTCAGCGACTTCGAACTGTAATTCTGATGGCACGCTCTACCATTACGCTGCGGACCACCGGTGCGCAGCTTGAATGCCATGATGAACACCCTTCCCTGCTGGCTGCGCTGGAATCGCACCGCGTCTGCGTGGAGTATCAGTGCCGCGAAGGCTACTGCGGCTCCTGCCGGATGCGCCTGTTGAAAGGGGAAGTGAGCTACAGCGCGAAACCGCTGGCCTTTGTGCAGCAGGGTGAGATCTTGCCATGCTGCTGTAAGGCCGAGGGTGATATTGAGATCGAGCTGTAGAACGGGTCGGGCATGCCCGACCCCTACACGATCTGGCGTAGGGGCTGACCTTCTTTTTCGGTCAGCCCGTATTGAAACGCCCAAATCTTATAGCGTTTCCACCACATCTATCCAGCCATGCCCGGTGCTGACGGACTGACCGTTCAGCCAGCGGCGCAGCATATTCATCGCCAGCATGGCCACCATATCCTGCCGTGCCTTCAGATCGTGACGGTTGACGTTGAACTTCACCTTCTGGGCAAAAGTGCCATCCGGCGTGTGCAGCGCAAAGCCTAAACGATCGTCCTCAATGCCGCCCACCAGCAGCGCCACAGCGGAACCGCTGCTGGCTGCCAGCTGGCGCGCACGCTCGGCCATGTTCTGCAGCGGCTCGGCCTGATTCGGCAATATGTTGCCTGCGGCCAGCGCGGCGCCGGCGGAGATCAGCTGCCACTGCAGCAGCCCGGCGCTGAACTGTTCGCTGACGGCCAGCGTAAGGTTGCGCGCCTGCAGACGGCGCGCCAGCTGCTGCGGTAAGGTCTCAAATCCTTCGAAAATCACGCTGTCGCCTGCTATCTCGCGCACCTGCTGCCAGAACTGCTCCATTTCCGGCAGTTTTTCCGCCGGGCCGTTAAGCTTCAGTTCGATAATCGGCATCGAGGCGCGATAGCCCATCACCACGCCTTCCGGCAGCGGCAGCGGTTCAATGTCGGATGCCAGATCGCTCTCGCCACGGCCAAAAGTGGTCATGCGCAGGCAGACCGGCGGCTCTGGCAGCTGATAACGGGCTTTCAGGCGCGGCAGGATCTGGTCCATCACCATCACTTTATATTCGGAAGGGACGCCGGGGGTGAAGAAGATCCAGCAGCGGTTCAGCTGCATGGCGAAACCACAGGCGGTGCCGACCGGATTGTCGATCATCTCGGCCCCTTCCGGGATCTCCGCCTGCTTACGGTTGCTGGCGGCCATCGCCTTGCCGCGGCTGGCGAAGAAAGCTTCCATTTTAGCCAGCCACTCGGGGTGAATTTTTAGCGCCACACCGGCGGCGGTCGCGGCGGCCAGCGCGCTCAAATCGTCGCTGGTCGGGCCAAGGCCGCCGTTGACGATCAGCACGTCAGCCACTTTGCTGCGTTCAGTCAGCACCGTGACCAGTTCCTGCAGGCTGTCGCCCACCGTCTGGCGGCTGGTCATCGGTAAACCGTGTTCAAACAGCACTGTCGCCAGCCAGGCCGCGTTGGTATCGACGATCTGGCCGTGCAGCACTTCATCGCCGGTTGCGAGCATTTCCACTCTTATCATGTTGTTCTCCGGTGTACTCAGGGCATAACACGGTGGGCTGTGTCCCGTAACTGGTCGTGGTGCCGTCGCAGTGCCAACCTCACGCACAGTTATGGGACACAGTCTAGGAAGCCCTTTGCGGAAACACAACGTCAATTTCCTGCTGCTGCGCCACCCACTGCATCAGCCGGCGGCGCGATGGCTTGATGCCACCGCAGCCGAGCGCTGGCAGCGTATACCACTTAACCGGGCGCTGCCAGGCAGCCAGCTGCGGCAGCGCCCATGCGGCCAACGGTGCCATTGCCACCCCGTCATTCACCAGCGCCACCGGCCGGCTGCCGTATTCATCATCTTCCAGCGCGACCACGACTGCCTGGGTCACCTGCGGATGCCGCAGCAGCAGGCGCTCAATCACTTCCGGCTGCACGGCTTCTGCGCCACAAAAAAACAGGTTATCCCGCCGGCCAAGAACGCAGAGTTCATCCAGGCGCCACGCACCGAGATCGCCGCTGTGCAGCCAGCCGTCGGCATCCGTCAGAGGACGCAGCTGACCCTGCTGCCAGTAACCGAGCGCCAGCGTGGGCGAGCGTAGCCAGATCTCACCGTTGACAATCCTGACCTCCTGCCCGTCGAGCGGCTTCCCGACGCCCGGACGGTCGTCTGCACGTTTGGCGCTGACGGTCGAGGCGCTTTCCGTCATGCCATACCCGCAGAAGCAGCGGATGCCCGCTGCCTCCGCCCGCTGCACCAGCTCGCTGGCGATAGCTGCGCCTCCCAGCAGCACCGAGCGCAGCATTGCCGGACGCTCCGGCTGGCGCAGCAGTCGCCACAGTTGGGTTGGCACCAGCGAAGCGAAACTGCTGCGCGCCAGCGCGGCGCTAAACCCGGTACTGTCCGCCAGCGTTAATGTCGCCCCGCTGACCAGCCAGCGCCAGAGAATGCCCAACCCGGAAACGTGAAACAGCGGCAGCGACAGCAGCCAGCGGTCGCGCGCGCTGAACTCCATCAGTGCGATCACCGCTGCGGCACTGTGCAGATGGGCCGCAATCGTGTGCGCTGCGGCTTTTGGCAACCCGCAGGAACCCGAGGTCAGCGTCAGGGTTGCCAGCGCTGCCGGCTGCCAGGGGTGAATAACATGGCCTGCGCGCCGCAGGTTCAGCAGCGCAGGCGGGTTCAGGCAGCCAGTGCCTGCGCTGCCGACGCTGAAATCGGCGCGGAGGTTGGGTAACAGCATTTCCAGCTGGCTGTCCGGCAGCTGGGGATTAAGCGCCAGCACCCGGGCGCCGCAGGCGAGCAGGCTTAGCCAGCTCACGACCGCCTGCAGACTGTTGGCACTGCGCAGTATCACCAGGTTACCCGGCTGCACGCCCTGCTGGCGAAACCCCTGAGCGTGCTGGACAATTTCCTGCTCCAGCTGCTGCCAGCTGAGCGTGACGTCACCCGCATCGATGGCCTGCGCCTGCGGGCATCTGCGCGCCCAGTGACGCCACGGCCAGTCAGTTAGTGCTGCCACAGACATGTTAAAACCTCCCTGTCGGTCACAGGCACCGCCACGGGTAGCGCACTGCCGGGCCAGCGGCGCAACAGCTGCTGCTGCATCAGCTGCAGCGTGTCGAGCCCGGGGATGATGCCCGGCGTGAGCCAGTGTGCCAGCCGTGCCAGCTGGGTCAGACCGAGGCTCGACTCCAGCGCGCTGCTGATTACCGGGGTTAATCCCTGGGATTTGGCCCATGCCACCTGCTGCTGCACGCGCTGAATGCTGCCGGTCAGCGTCGGTTTGATCACCACCGCGCTGACGCCCGGTGCTGCTGCCAGCGGCCCCTCGCGCAGGCTCTCATCCCAGGCAACAGCGATAGATGTTTGCTGGGCAAATGTGAGGCTTTCCGCCATGTTGCGGCACGGCTCTTCGATAAAGGCGATGCGCCCGCGCAGCTCGGGTGAGACGTAACGGGCAAACTGCAGCGCTTTTTCCAGGCTCCAGCTGCGGTTCGCGTCCAGCCGCAGCGTCAGGTTGGGTAGCGCCTCCAGCAGCAGGTTGGCCTGCATCCCGTCGCGCACCGCTTCATACAGCCCAACTTTCATTTTTGCCAGCGGCTGCGGCAGCTGGCGCAGCCGCTGGAACAGCTCATCCGGGTCGCCGCTGCACAGTAAGGCGGTACGATACTCGCCTGCGGTGGGCAGCGTGCCATCCAGCTCGGCAAGCGCACAGCTGATGCCAAATGCGACGGAAGGCAGATCGCTCTCTGCGGGATGAGAACCGGCGCGCCACGCCGCCAGCCAGGCACGGCAGGCCTGCTCCGCCTGCGCGGGCGTTTCCACGCTGAACTCTGGCAGCGGCGCGATCTCACCCCAGCCCTCACCGCGTTGGTCACGCAGCTGGATCAGCAGGCCCTGGCGCGCTGTTAACCGCTGATGGCGCAGCACAACCCCCGCTTCCAGCGGGATCTGATAGCGATACAGTGCGACCGCACGCATCAGGGATTGCGCCGGAAGTGGCTGAAATCGGGCGGGCGTTTTTCATTGAAGGCGTTGCGCCCCTCCTGCCCCTCTTCGGTCATGTAGAACAGCATGGTGGCGTTGCCCGCGAGCTCCTGCAGCCCGGCCTGGCCGTCACAGTCGGCATTGAGCGCCGCTTTCAGGCAGCGCAGCGCCATCGGGCTGTTCTGCAACATTTCGCGGCACCAGCGCACGGTTTCCTGCTCCAGCTGCGCCAGCGGGACGACGGTGTTCACCAGCCCCATCGCCAGTGCCTGCGGTGCGCTGTACATGCGGCACAGGAACCAGATTTCCCGCGCTCTCTTCTGCCCGACAATGCGCGCCATATAGGCTGCGCCCCAGCCGCCGTCGAATGAACCGACTTTCGGGCCGGTTTGACCAAACTGTGCGTTATCCGCTGCGATAGTCAGATCGCACATCATATGCAGTACGTGCCCCCCGCCGACGGCATAGCCGGCTACCATTGCCACCACCGGCTTCGGGCAGGTGCGGATCTGGCGCTGCAGGTCGAGCACGTTGAGGTGATGTACCCCGGCATCATCCTGATAACCGCCGTAATCGCCGCGGATTTTCTGATCGCCGCCCGCGCAAAACGCCAGTTCGCCCTCGCCGGTGAGGATAATCACGCCGACCGCCGGGTCGCGCCGCGCGTTATCCAGCGCCTGCTGAATTTCGCTAATGGTCAGCGGGCGAAAAGCGTTGCGCACCTCCGGGCGGTTAAGGGTAATTTTTGCTATGCCGTCGCTCGACTTGTGATAGCGAATATCGCGGTAGTCCGCTCCGCAGTCGTGCCATTCGACGGGTGCCGTCAGCAGGCTTTCATCGGGGTAGATCATCGAAGTTCCTTAATGATAATTGAGCACGCGAGCGAGCTGATGGGCAAAAGCCAGCGGGTTCGCCAGGTGAGAGTTGTGGCCCGCAGCGGGGATCACCGCCGGGGGCAGCGCGGCCTGAAGCGCCAGCTGCAGGAATTTTTGATCCCACTCACCGCACAGATAGCGGAACGGGAAACTTTTCTGCCGTAGCTCCGGCAGGAGCCAGGGCTGCGCCGACAGCGACGTGGCCTCCAGCATCGCGGCCAGCCCTTCACCGCGATTATCCAGGCGGCGAGCCACCAGGCGCTGGCGCTCAATCGGGGTCAGCTCGGCAAAAACCGGCTGCTGATACCACTGGCACAGCGCCTGCTCCAGCGGCTGCTGGCGAAAGCGCTGCGCCCAGCAGAGATCGTGCTCCCTGCGGGTCGCGCGCTCTGAGGGCGAAGCGAGGCCAAAATGTCCGGCTTCGACCAGTAACCCCATCAGTCCCTTCCCGGCATGGCGGCAGGCGTGGTAAAGCGCCAGCCGTCCGCCGAGCGAATAGCCAATCAGCCAGTAGCGCTTAACCTGGTGATAATCCAGGGTGGCGTTAAGCCGCTGCGACAGCTCATCAAAGCCGTTAACGCTTTGCGCGCGCGAACCACCATGCCCGGGGAGATCAACGCTGAGCAGCGGCCAGTGGCTGAAATAGCGCTGTACCGGCTGCCACTCCTGCGCGCTGCCGAGAAAACCGTGCAGCCAGACCAGCACCGGGCGCGTGCTGTGATGATGCCCCTGCCAGTGCGCATGGAGCATCACAGGGTCACCACTTCTCTGGCGCAGCAGTCCAGGGTTTGCGCGCCGTCGTCGCCATTGACCACCACTTCGACCAGCGTGACGCCGCCGTTAAAGCCCTGCTGCACCGCCTGTTGCAGCGCCAGCCAGCTGGCTACGCGCCGGAACTGCAGACCAAACAGCGCCGCCGCATGGCTGAAGTCCGCCTGCGGCGGCAGGGCAAACAGCGAAGCGCGCTGCGCAGGCGGCGTCGGCAGCAGCGAGAAGATCTGCCCACCCTGATTGTTGACCACCAGGATCACCACCGGAGCCGGGGCCTGCTGCAGCAGCGCCAGGCTGTTAAGATCGTACAGCGTGGAGAGGTCGCCCAGCAGCACCAGCAGCGGCTGGCCGTTGCCGCGCTGGGTGCCCGCCGCCGTCGCCAGCAGGCCATCAATACCGCTGGCACCGCGATTGCAGTACACCGGATATCCGGCCGGCAGCGAGGCAAAGGCATCCACCAGCCGGATCGACAGGCTGTTACCGAGAAACAGCGCGCCTTTTTCCGGCAGCAGTTCGCCCAGACGATGGGCCAGCTGCGCCTCGCCGAAGTGGTGCAGATGCTGATGAAGATAGCGCCGGGTGCGCTGCGCCAGCGCATCAAGCTGCGGGCACCAGGGCTGGCGCGGCTGGGCCGGATGGTGCTGTAACCAGCGATCAATCTGCACTTCCATCCGCCGCCCGCGCGGGCACGCCGGGTTACGCTGGCCGGGCAGAGGATCAACATGCCAGTAGCTCTGCGCCCGGCAGTTGGCCTGGTAGCCGAGCAGGTTTTTCCCGGTCAGGCTGCTGCCAAACTGCAGCACAATCTGCGCGGCATCCAGCGCCCGCTGTGCATCAGGATGTGCCAGCCACAGCGCGGCGGCCGGTAATGGTTGCCCACATTGCGCAATCACATCACCCAGCAGCGGCCAGCCCAGCTCTGCGGCCCACTGCCCCACCAGCAGGCCCTCGGCCGCCGTCATTCTTCCCGCAATCACCACGCCACGCTTCTGCCGCCAGAACAACCAGTCGGCTTCGGTCGGGATATTCACAGTGCGAGCGTAATGCAGCCAGGGATCCCGGCTCTGCCACCAGTCGCCCAGCGCCTGCTGCCAGCCAGGGAAATCATCGCTCTGCTCAGCGTACAGCGGCTCGGCAAACGGACAGTTAATATGAACCGGACCGTGACGCGGGTTTGCCAGCAGCGTATCCAGCGCGCTAACCAGCCAGCGCGCCGGGATCTCCGCCGTCGGGCGCGGCAAATTGAGGGAGCCTGCGAGGTGAGATGCAAACAGGCCAGGCTGCTCGGTCGCCTGATTGGCGCCGCAGTGGATTAATTCTGGCGGGCGGTCGGCGCTGATAATCACCAGTTTTTCTCCGGTCAGCTGTGCTTCCACCACCGCCGGATGCAGATTCGCCACCGCCGTGCCGGAGGTGACAATAATCGCCACCGCCTGGCGGGTTGATTTCGCCAGACCCAGCGCCAGAAAGCCCAGCCCGCGCTCGTCAAAATGGGTGTGGCACACCAGCTTTTGGTTTGCCGCGGCGGCCAGCGCCAGCGGCGCCGAGCGTGAACCGGGTGCAATGCAGACATGGTGGATGCCGTGGCGCGTAAGCGTCTCCAGCAGCACCTCTGCCCAGCAGCGATTAAACGCTGCCTGTGAACTCCCCTGCGACCTCGTTTGCTGCATAGCCACTCCGCATCAAAAACCCTGCTGCTATTATAAGCAGCTGTTCTGCGCCCTTTTTGATTTGAACCCGTATTACGCCGGGTTTTCACCACTGAATAAGCAGCCAAGCGTCGCTGCCTTATGCTCAACTTCCTGCCACTCCCGCTGCGCATCGGAGCCGCTGACAATGCCCGCTCCGGCATACAGCCGCGCCTGATTTCCCCGTACTTCGGCACAGCGCAGCACCACTGCGAACTCACTGTGGTGCAGGGAGAGATAGCCAATTGACCCGCTGTACCAGCCGCGCTGAAATGACTGATGCTGATGGATGAACGCGGCGGCCGCGCGGCGCGGTAAGCCATAGACGGCGGCGCTCGGCTGCAGGCGGGACACGCAGCGTGCGTCATCGCTGTGGCGCAGCGTGGCGTGAATGCTGCGCCGCAGGTGCTGCAGCTGACGCAGCGGCAGCAGTTCCGCAGCCGCGACGTCGAGCGCCGTCACCTCATCGGCCAGCCGCTGGCGGATATCCTCAACCACCAGCTGGTTTTCCCACTGATTTTTACCGTCGGTCAGCAGGCCAGCCTCAGCAATATCGGCGGTACCCGCCAGGGCTTCGCTCCACAGTTCCGTGCCATGCCGGGCATATAACCTTTCCGGGCTGGAGCCTGCCAGTGCCCGATCTTCGGCGGTGGCCAGCATAAAGTGATAACAGCGCGGGTTGATCTGCTGACTGGCGGCCAGCAGCGCTGCAGCTGAGAGCGGCTGCGCGCAGGTGAAATCACTGGCGCGGGCCAGCACGACCTTATCCAGTTCGCCAGCGCGAATGGCCTGCAGGGCGCGCTCAACCTGCTGGCACCAGCCGGATTTATCCGGCAGCGTATTGACGCTGATTGCACGGGGTAACGGTGGCAGCGGCTGTGACGGCAGCAGGCCGTCGAGCCAGGCCAGCAGGTGCCGGGCTTCCTGATACAGGGAGGTGTCGCTGAGTAAGTTAAGGCTCAGCCACTGCCCGCTGTCGTCCTGTCGCAGGCTGAGGATCGGCAGAAACAGGTAGCTCTCGCCATCGACGGCGTTCCCCCCGACCAGCTGCCAGTGCGGCGGGAGTGCGTGAAGTCGTGCGGTCGCCCGATCCATCGAGCGGCAAACATCCCGCGCCCCAAGCGCCATTAAGGTGCTCTGCCCGCAGCGTGACTGCCAGTAAAACTGCGGCCAGCAGCGCTGGGTACCCAGCCACGCCAGCGCGTCGACCTCCCCTGACAGAGAGACGCGTAGCTGCAGCGCGCCGGGGGCATCACTCGAAATCTCAATAAGCTGGTCACGCAGTTGATGCAGCGCACGGACGAACGGCAAGGGAACCTCGGCAGTAAACGGGCCAGGCGCACATTTTAATGAAGGGAAAAACGGGGAATATTGATCTCAGTGAGGCAGAATGAAAACAGGCGCCGAAGCGGCGCCTGAATCACGAACAATTAACGCTTAGCGTCGAGCCAACAGCAGCCCGACGACCAGGCCAAGGGTGGCACCGACGCCAATACCCTGCCACGGTTTATCATGCACATACTCGTCGGCGCGCGTGACAGCCTGCTTAGCGCGCACATAGTAGGTATCAGACGCGTTGCTGACGCGGGATTTCACTTCATTCAGTGATTTTTCCGCTTTCGCTTTCAGCTCCATGTATTTCTGGTCTGCCGGGTCGCCCGATGATTTCAGTACTTGTTCCAGCGTTTCAGTCAGTAACGCCAGGTCGTCATCCAGTCGAGTTTCATGTGGTTCAGTTGTTGTTGCCATTTCCATTCTCCTTGGGCGAATAACATACGTTGATAACTATAGACAGTATTTGCCGCTCTGCCTGGCTAAAGCGACCAGGAATGCGCTGAGAATCGCGCAGAAGGTTGCCATAAGGCGCGTGTATTTGTGCTTCAGGCGCGGTAAACCAACGAATAAACACGGGAAATCACTGCGGCAGTTAGATTTATCTGATAAATTTTGCGTGAACTGAATTATCAACCCGGCTCGCTGTCGTAACTCCCTGTAACCGGGCTAAATCCGGCCAAGCGAATGCGTGCAAACGCACGACAGTCACTACAAACTCCGTTCACCTGAGGAAATTATTTCCGGCATGAATCGAAGAATGTTTATGAAAGCGTCAATGGCATTCGCTACCGTAAGTGGGATGTCAGGACTCTCCGCGTTATTCTCCCAGGCTGCCTGGGCGGAAGATGGGATTGCCGACGGAACCGCTAAGCGTTTTGACTTTGACGTCCTGAAAAAAATGGCTGCCGGCATGGCAAAACAGGCCTATGGTGGTGCTCCGGCCCCGCTGCCGGAAACCCTGGCAACGCTGACTCCGCAGGCTTATAACGAAATCCAGTACGATGCAAACCACTCGCTGTGGAACGGCATCGACAATCGTCAGCTCGACGTTCAGTTCTTCCATGTGGGTATGGGCTTTAAACGCCGTATCCGCATGTTCTCCGTTGACGGCGCCAGCCGTGAGGCGCGTGAAATCCACTTCCGCCCGGAGCTGTTCAACTACAACAATGCCCACGTGGATACTCAGCAGCTGGAAGGCAAAAACGACCTCGGCTTTGCCGGTTTCCGCGCGTTTAAAAAACCGGAACTGGCAAAACGCGACATCGTTTCGTTCCTTGGCGCCAGCTATTTCCGCGCGGTAGATGAAACCTACCAGTACGGGCTGTCGGCACGCGGCGTAGCGATCGATACCTTTACCAGCAAAGAAGAGTTCCCGGACTTCACTGCCTTCTGGTTCGAAACGCCAAAAGCAGACGACACCACGTTTGTGATGTACACCCTGCTGGATGGCCCAAGCTGCACCGGCGCATTTAAATTCACCATCCACTGCGAAGAGAAACGCGTGGTGATGGAAGTGGAAAACCACATTTATGCGCGTAAAGATATTCAGCAGCTGGGTATCTCTCCCATGACGACCATGTTTAGCTGCGGCAATAACGAACGCCGCATGTGTGACACCATCCATCCGCAAATTCACGACTCCGACCGTCTGGCGATGTGGACCGGTAGCGGTGAGTGGATCTGCCGCCCGCTGAACAACCCGCAGCGCCTGACCTTTAACGCTTATCAGGACGAAAACCCGCGCGGTTTCGGCATGTTGCAGCTTAATCATGACTTCCAGGATTATCAGGACGTGATTGGCTGGTATAACAAGCGGCCGAGCCTGTGGGTTGAGCCGGTCGGTAAATGGGGTAAAGGGGCGATTAATCTGATGGAGATCCCGACCACGGGTGAAACGCTGGATAACATCGTCTGCTTCTGGCAGCCTGCCGACGCCATCAAAGCGGGCAGCGAGCACAGCTTCTCCTACAAGCTTTACTGGAGCGGTCTGCCGCCGGTTCGTAGCGGTCTGTCACGGGTGAATGCGACGCGCACCGGTATGGGCGGCTTCCCGGAGGGCTGGGCGCCGGGCGAACACTATCCCGACGTCTGGGCGCGCCGTTTTGCGGTCGACTTCGTGGGTGGCGATCTGAAAGCGGCAGCCCCGAAAGGGATTGAGCCGGTGATCAACGTCAGTAGCGGCACCCTTAAGCAGGTTGAGATCCTCTACGTTGAGCCTATCGATGGCTACCGCATCCTGTTCGACTGGTATCCTGACAGCGACGCCACCGCGCCGGTGAATATGCGCCTGTTCCTACGAACCAAGGATGAGACGCTGAGCGAAACCTGGCTGTATCAGTACTTCCCACCGCCGCCTGACAAGCGTAAGTATATTGATGACCGCGTGATGACTGCGGGTTAATCAAATTACAGGTAAAAAAAAATCGGGCCACATGGCCCGATTTTTTATTGGCAGCGTGCTGAATTACATTAGCGGCTGCGCCAGTTTTACCAGCGAGATCAGCGGCTGCGGGTAGATACCCAGCGCCAGCACCAGGATTGCTGAAATCAGGACCACCACACCACCGGCGGTGAACGCCCAGTTCGCCGGGGTATCACGCTGCATCAACTCTGGCGGGTTGAGGTACAGGCTGACGGTCATACGCAGGTAGTAGTACAGGCCGATGGCACTGCCCAGCACCACGGCGCCGGTCAGCCACCACAAATGCGCACTCACACCGACCGCAATGACGTAGAACTTACCGATAAAGCCAAGCGTCATCGGGATACCCGCCAGTGACAGCATCATCACGGTCATCACCGCGGCGAGGATCGGACGGTGCCAGAACAGACCACGGTAGGAGTACAGCGAGTCAGCATCCGGGCCACGGTAAGGGCTGGACATCAGGCTGACGACACCGAAAGCACCAAGGCTGCTGAACAGATAACCGGCCAGGTAAACGCCAACCGTCTCCATCGACAGCTGGTGAGTCTGCACGGCAATCAGCGCCACCAGCAGATAGCCGAGGTGAGCAATTGACGAGTAGCCCAGCATACGCTTAATGTTGGTCTGCGAAATCGCCATCAGGTTACCGAACAGCATCGACAGCACCGCCATGATGCCGAGTACGCTGCGCACGCCTTCGTTATCGGCCAGCGGTGCATACATAAACAGGCGCATCAGCACGCCAAAGATGGCGATTTTGCTGGCGGTAGCCAGGAAGGTCGACACCGGAGCCGGAGCCCCCTGATAGACGTCTGGCGTCCACAGGTGGAACGGAACCAGCGACAGCTTGAAGCCAAAGCCAACGATCATCATACCCAGACCCGCCATCAGCAGCGGCTCATGCAGGACACCATCGTTCAGGCTCTTACCCAGCGAAACAAAGCTGAGGTTGCCCGAGTCTGCATACACCAGCGCCATACCGAACAGCAGGAATGATGATGCGGCAGCCGACAGGATGGTGTACTTGATCGCCGCTTCCAGCGAGCGTTTCTGCTGGAAGGCGTAACCCACCAGGCCAAACAGCGGCAGGGAGATCAGCTCAATACCGAGGAACAGCGAAGCCAGGTGATTCGCGCTGGCCAGCATCACACCGCCCAGCGTCGCAATCAGTACCAGCAGGTAGAACTCTTCGCGGTTATCCGGGTAGCCCGCCAGCCACGGGTAGGCAAAGGTGCAGGTTGCCAGGCTGGCAAGGATAACCAGCCCGGTATACAGCATCGAATAGCTGTCCACGCGCAGTAGCGGGGTGACATCCATTGGCCCAGCCTGGCCGACAAAGTACAGCGAGAACAGCGCCAGGTTGAGACCGATGACGGCCAGCGTCGCATTAACGAAGTGATTGCGTCGCCACGCAATGGACAGCATCACAACTACCACCGTCAATCCGACGATCAGCAGCGGTAGAAGCGCGATCAATTGTTGAGGAGTTATTGTCATGGCGAATTACGGCCTTGTAGTTGAAATTGAAGCAGTAAACCACTGCTGAATATTACTCATCGCAGCATGCGAGGTATCCAGAATCGGCTGAGGATAAACACCCAGCAGCACCAGCAGGACCACCAGCACCATAATCATCAGGAACTCACGCGCTGACATACCGCGCAGAGGAGTATCTGACTTTGGCGCACCGTAGTAAGCGCGTTGCATCATAATCAGTGAGTAAACCGAAGCAAACACCAGACCGAAGGTCGCGATGACGATGATCACTGGCACCGTCTGGAAGCTGCCCGTCAGGATCATAAACTCCCCGACGAAGTTACCCGTACCCGGCATCCCAAGGTTTGCTACCGCGAAGAACAGCGACAGGCCCGGTAACCATTTGATACGTGCCCACAGGCCACCCATCTGACGCATATCACGGGTATGCAAACGCTCATACAGCTGACCACAAAGGATGAACAGCGCAGAAGCTGACAGGCCGTGCGCAATCATCTGCACCACCGCGCCCTGGAACGCCAGCTGGCTACCGGTGTAGATAGCAATCAGCACGAAGCCCATGTGGGAGATAGAGGTATAAGCAATCAGGCGCTTGATATCGTACTGCGAGAAAGCCATCCACGCGCCGTAGAAGATACCGATAATCCCCAGCCACATCGCAATAGGAGCAAACTCGGCCGAAGCATTTGGGAACAGCGGCAGCGCGAAACGCAGCAGACCGTAAGCGGCGGTTTTCAACAGAATACCGGCAAGGTCAACCGAACCTGCCGTGGGTGCCTGGCTGTGCGCATCCGGCAGCCAGCCGTGCAGCGGAACCACCGGCATTTTTACCGCGAAGGCGATAAAGAAGCCCAGCATCAGCAGGTATTCAACGCCGTGCGACATTGGCGTTTTCAGCAGTCGTTCGTAGCTGAACGTCCATTCGCCGGTCGCGTTGTAGTGCACAAACACCAGCGCAAGAATCGCAATCAGCATCACCAGGCCGCTGGCCTGGGTATAGATGAAGAACTTGGTCGCGGCAGAAATACGCGTCTTCCCGTCGGAGGCTTTGTGGCCCCACAGCGCGATCAGGAAGTACATCGGCACCAGCATCATCTCCCAGAAGAAGAAGAACAGGAACATGTCCATGGCGAGGAACACGCCGATCACGCCACCGAGGATCCACAGCAGGTTAAGGTGGAAGAAGCCCTGCCATTTCTCGATTTCATTCCACGAGCAGAGGATCGCCATCAGGCCAAGCAACCCGGTCAACACCACCATCAGCAGCGACAGGCCGTCGAGCGCCAGATGGAACTCAATACCAAAGCGCGGGATCCACGGAACGGAGAACTCAGATTGCCACTGCGGGATCCCCGCAGCCTGAGTCAGTGAATAGCCTCCCTGCAACCACAGCTGCAGCGAAAGCACCAGCGTCAGCCCCATTGCGATCAGTGCGATCCAGCGCGGTAGCTTGGGTCCGAAGCGCTCAAGCTGCCAGCACAGCAAGCCGCCGACAAACGGGATTAATATAAGCCAGGGTAATAACATGGCGATTTGTTCCCTTTATAAGCCTGAATGGGCTATCTTGCTTGCCATTTTTGCCCCCGGCAGTGCTCGCAATGCTCACATACTTCAGTATGCTGCGCTTGCTCTGCGCTGGCGGTGACAAAACTGACTGCGCCGATGACGCCCAACCTTCAGGTAATTTTCAACATTCTTAAACTCAGGACGGGGCCAACCAGCCCCACCCCACTCACGAACCTTTACATCACCATCAGCAGAGCCAGCACCACCACGGCGCCGATGCTCATTGAGGCCAGATACCAGCGCAGGTAGCCGTTTTCGCTGATCACCAGGCCTTTGTTAGCGCCACGCGCCAACAGTGCCGGGATGTTCATCAGGGCATTTAACGGGTCACGCGACAGCAGCCAGGCCACGCCAAGGTAAGGCTTGACGAAGATTTTGTCGTACAGCCAGTCGAAGCCCCAGGCAGCAAACCACCAGGTCGAGAAGAAACGGCCTGGCGCGCTGTTGGCGATCGAAGTCACCAGCGTGCGTTTGCCCAGCCACAGCGCGGCAGCCAGCAGAATGCCGACAATCGCGACTACGCCAGAGGCAATCTCCAACGTCAGCACGCTGCCGTGCGCCAGTTCAGCGGTATCCGGCAGTACGCCTTTCAGCGGCGGCACAATCATCGCGCCAATAAAGGTTGAGAGAATTAACAGCACGATCAGCGGCAGATGATGAGTAATCCCTTTGCCGGCGTGAGCGTGAATTTGTTCTTTCCCGTGGAAAGTAATGAAGATCATACGGAAGGTGTAGAGCGAGGTCATAAACGCCCCGGCCAGACCGGCAATCATCAGGTTAAGATGACCATTAGCCAGTGCCCCTGCCAGAATCTCATCTTTACTGAAGAAGCCCGCAGTGATCAGCGGCAGAGCAGACAGCGCGGCGCCCCCGACCAGGAAGCAGACATACACCAGTGGGATACTTTTACGCAAGCCGCCCATTTTGAAGATGTTCTGCTCATGATGGCAGGCAAGGATCACCGAACCCGAGGAGAGGAACAGCAGCGCTTTGAAGAACGCATGGGTCATCAGGTGGAAAATCGCCGCATCCCAGGCCTGAACGCCGAGCGCCAGGAACATATAGCCAATCTGACTCATGGTCGAATAAGCCAATACGCGCTTGATATCGGTCTGCACCAGCGCCGCAAAGCCTGCCAGCACCAGCGTCACCGCACCAACGATACCGACCAGATGCAGCACTTCCGGCGTCATCAGGAACAGGCCGTGAGTACGGGCAATCAGATAGACACCTGCGGTAACCATGGTTGCCGCGTGGATCAGTGCAGATACCGGGGTTGGGCCCGCCATCGCATCGGCCAGCCAGGTCTGCAATGGCAGCTGGGCTGATTTACCGACCGCACCACCTAACAGCATCAGGGTTGCCCACATCAGCATATGGTTATCGGCAGCAAAGTGTGCCGGCGCCAGCTCGACCATCTCGCGGAAGTTCAGCGTACCCAGCTCGTTGTAAAGAATGAACAACGCAAATGCCAGGAACACGTCACCCACGCGGGTCACGATAAAGGCCTTCATCGCCGCCGCACCGTTTTTCGCTTCGGTGTAGTAGAAACCGATCAGCAGGTACGAGCAGAGACCCACGCCTTCCCAGCCGAGATACATCAGCATCAGGTTATCGGCCAGTACCAGAACCACCATGCTGGCGATAAACAGGTTGGTATAGGCGAAGAAGCGCGAGTAGCCCTCCTCACCACGCATGTACCAGGAGGCGAACATATGGATGAAGAAGCCGACACCGGTGACCACAGACAGCATAGTCAGCGACAGCCCATCCAGCGTCAGGCTGACGCTGATGTTGTAGTTACCTACGTGGATCCAGGTCCACAGCAGCTGATTAAATACCTGCTGGCCGTTGGCAAAGAAGTCCATGCCAACATAGAGCGTGACCAGCGCGGCCAGACCGACAGAGCCCATCCCGACGGTAGCGGCCAGATTTTCTGACCAGCGACCACGGGAAAATGCCAGCAGTAAGAAGCCAATCAGCGGAAAGAGAATTGTTAAATAGAGAAGGTTCATCCGCGCATCTCACTCACTTTATCAATGTTGAGGGTCTGACTGCGGCGATGCAGCTGCAGCAGCAGCGCCAGGCCAATACTGGCCTCAGCCGCAGCCAGGCTGATTGCCAGGATATACATCACCTGACCGTCTGCCTGACCCCAGTAGCTCCCCGCCACCACAAACGCCAGTGCTGCGGCGTTAATCATGATTTCGAGACCAATCAACATAAACAGCAAGTTACGGCGAATAACCACGCCCGTGAGTCCGAGGACAAACAGAATGGCCGCCAGAATAAGTCCATGCTGCAGAGGGATCATACCTGCTCCTCCTTGTTACTTTTCACTTTGTCCGCCGGGCGGTTGCTCAGCACCTCACCAGGTCGCTGCTCGCGACCGATGTGGAAGGCCACGACCAGGCCTGCCAGCAGCAGCATGGAAGCCAGCTCAACGGCCAGAACATAAGGACCAAACAGGCTGATGCCGACGGCTTTTGCATCGATCATCGTGCCGTCAATGCCCTGGTCATTAATGCTACGGATGGCGTAAACCAGCACCACCAGCAGGACAAACGACAGCACGGCAGGCCCGATCCACATAGACGGTTGCAGCCAGCGGCGCTCCTGCTCGATCTCCTGGCCGCCAAGGTTCAGCATCATCACCACGAAGACGAACAGCACCATGATGGCACCCGCATACACAATGATCTCCAGCGCACCGGCAAAGTAAGCGCCGAGCGAGAAGAACACACCGGCGACAGCCAGCAGAGAAATAATCAGGTACAGCAACGCATGTACCGGGTCTGTGTGGGTGACAACGCGCAACGTCGCCAGCACCGCTACCAGTCCGCAAAGATAAAACGCAAATTCCATGCCTGGCTCCTTAAGGTAACAAGCCCTTGACGTCGATGGGTTTGGCTTCGTTTTCTGCGTCGCCTTTGTCTTTGCCGTCGATCGCCATACCCGCCATCCGGTAAAAATTGTATTCCGGGTATTTGCCCGGGCCGGAAATCAGCAGGTGTTCTTTTTCATACACCAGATCCTGACGCTTGAACTCACCCAGTTCGAAATCTGGGGTAAGCTGAATCGCAGTGGTCGGGCAAGCCTCTTCACACAGGCCACAGAAGATGCAGCGCGAGAAGTTGATACGGAAGAATTCCGGATACCAGCGGCCGTCGGCCATCTCTGCTTTTTGCAGCGAGATACAGCCCACCGGGCAGGCGACGGCACACAGGTTACAGGCAACGCAGCGTTCCTGGCCGTCCGGATCGCGCGTCAGCACGATACGCCCACGATAACGTGGCGGCAGGTAAACCGGCTCTTCCGGGTACATCATGGTTTCGCGTTTGGCGAAGGCATTCATACCTATCAGCCAGATACTGCGTACGGTTGTCCCGAAACCAACGACAAGGTCTTTTAATGTCATGTTCTTAACCCCTTACTGCGCCGTGTACAGAATCACTGCGGCGGTCGCCAGCAGATTCAACAGCGTCAACGGCAGACAGACTTTCCAGCCGAACGACATCACCTGGTCATAGCGCGGGCGCGGTAACGCAGCACGAATCAGAATGAACATCATCATGAAGAATGCCGTTTTGATGGCAAACCAGAAAATCGGCGGCAGCCACGGACCATACCAGCCACCGAAGAACAGCGTGACGATCAGTGACGATACGGTCACGATACCAACGTATTCACCGACGAAGAACAGGCCGAACTTCATCCCGGCATACTCAATGTGGTAACCGTCGGCCAGTTCCTGCTCGGCTTCTGGCTGGTCAAACGGATGGCGGTGACACACGGCAACACCGGCGATGCAGAAGGTGATAAAGCCCAGGAACTGCGGGATCACGTTCCACAGATGCTGCTGGCTGTTCACAATGTCGACCATGTTGAACGAGCCAGCCTGAGCGACCACGCCCATCAGCGACAGGCCGAGGAACACTTCGTAGCTCAGCGTCTGGGCCGAGGCACGCATCGCACCGAGCAGTGAGTATTTGTTATTACTCGACCAGCCCGCGAACAGCACGGCATACACTGCCAGGCCTGCCATCATCAGGAAGAACAGCAGACCGATGTTCAGGTCCGCGCCCATCCAGGTGGAAGTCACCGGCACAATCGCCATCGCCAGCAGCAGCGAGGTGAAAGCGATCATTGGCGCAAGAGTAAAGATCACGCGGTCGGTGAACGGTGGGATCCAGTCCTCTTTGAAGAACATTTTGATCATATCCGCCACCAGCTGCAGCGAGCCGCCCCAGCCGACACGGTTTGGTCCGTAACGGTTCTGGAACAGCCCGAGCAGGCGACGTTCGCCGAAGCTCATAAACGCGCCGCAGCCCACCACGACAAACAGAATCACTAAGGCTTTTACGACGGCGATAATGACGTCGATAACTTCCGGTGTCAGCCAGCTCATTGTGCAGCCTCCCGCAGATTTTCAATGTCGCTTCCGGCAAGGAACGGTGGAACACCCGGCAAACCAATTGGCAGACCAACCTGCCCTGCCTGCAGGTTGCTGGAGAAGCGCACCGGCAGACGCAGGACTTCACCCTGGCAGTTAAATTCCACCGCAGCACCGGCATTGACGCCCAGTTTTGCCGCATCGTCCGGGTTCACCATCACGTAAGCTTCAGGCATACGCTGCTGAATAACCGGAGCGCGCTGCGTCATCTCTTCACTACCAAACAGGTGGAAGTATGGCGCCACGCGCCAGCTTTCGGCGTTACCGCTGAAGGCAGCCGGCACATTTTCGAACCAGCCCAGCTGAGACTCACCCGCTTCGATCAGGCGCACGCCTGGATCGCCGTTACGCAGATGTCCACCCACTTCCGCCTGGAATTTGTTCCATGCCTGCGGTGAGTTCCAGCCTGGAGCCCATGCAAATGGGATCTGCGAGCGCGCAGCGCCCGGCTGGTTGTTCCCTTCCATTGAGAAGGAGAACATGGTGTCTTTGTCCTGCGGCTGACGCGGTTCGTGCACGCTGATATTGGCGCGCATCGCGGTACGTCCACTTGAGCGATGCGGCGAACGCGCCAGCTTCTGACCACGAATACGGAAGCTGGCATCCGGTGCCGCTTGTTTAATTCCGGCCAGCTGCGGCAGTACCGCCACGCAGGCATCTATGACGTGATCGAGCTGGCTCCAGTCCACTTCGCGGCTGTTGATGGTGCTCTGTAGCGAGTGCAGCCAGCGCCAGCTTTCCAGCATCTGAACTTTTTCGTCGTAGTAAGCCGGGTCATAAACCTGGAAGAAACGCTGTGCGCGGCCCTCCTGGTTGACGACGGTGCCGTCGCTTTCGGCGAAGCTGGCGGTAGAGAGGATCAGACCGGCCTTTTCGCTGGTGGCAGTACGCTGGTGATCGAGCACGATCACGTTTGGCGTATTGCTCAGCGCGGCATCGACGGTGGCTTTCGGCAGGTGACGATAGAGATCGTTCTCCAAAATGATCACCGCATCTGCCGCGCCGTTTTCCAGCTCGGCCAGGGCGACGTCGAGCGAGTGACCGCCGATCATGCCAAGGCCAACGCTGTTAGTGGCACCCGCAATCAGGGTGATCCCCACATCAGAACCGCGCGCTTTCAGCGCTTTCGCCACGTTGGCGGCGGCCTGAATCATCGCTTCACTGCCGGAGTGAGTGCCGGAAATAATCAGCGGTTTTTTCGCACCGGCCAGCGCCTGCACGATCACATCAATTTTGCCCGCCAGTGATTTATCGAGATCGCTGACTGCCGGTGCGCTGGCGTCCAGCTCATGGGCAATGGCAAAACCTAAGCGCGCCTGATCGTCAACCGGGGCGCGATAGCTCCAGGCGGCGATATCATCAAGGCGGGTTTCATCCACGTTAGTGACGAACAGCGGATGTTTGGCGTTCTGACCGATATTGAGAATCGCAGCAATCTGCCAGTCCGCGACTTTCTGTGCGGCGGCCATTTCACGCGATTTGCCCTTCACGGCCTGACGCACGGAGAGCGCAACGCGCGCCCCGGTCTGAGTCAGATCTTCACCCAGCACCAGCACCGCATCGTAGCTCTCAATATCACGCAGCGCCGGGGTGTGAATGCCGCTGTCGCGCAGCACGTTAAGCATCAGCTCAAGACGCGCCTGCTCGCCCGCAGCGACACCGGTAGAGAAGTTTTCTGCTCCCACCAGCTCGCGCAGGGCGAAGTTGCTCTCCACGCTGGCGCGCGGTGAACCGATTCCGATCACTTTCTTCGCCTGGCGCAGCACATCTGCGGCTCCCTGCATCGCCTGCTCAGCGTTGAGCGCGATCCAGTCGTCGCCGCGGCGCTGCATTGGCTGGCGCGGGCGATCCTTCAGGTTAACGTAGCCATAGCCGAAACGGCCACGGTCGCACAGGAAGTAGTGGTTTACCGTACCGTTATAGCGGTTTTCGATGCGGCGCAGTTCACCGTAGCGCTCGCCCGGGCTGGTGTTACAGCCGATGCTGCACTGCTGGCAGATGCTTGGCGCAAACTGCATATCCCACTTACGGTTATAACGCTCGGAGTGAGTTTTGTCGGTGAACACGCCGGTCGGGCAGATTTCTACCAGGTTACCGGAGAATTCACTCTCCAGCACGCCATCTTCCGGGCGGCCAAAGTAGACGTTGTCATGCGCACCGTAAACGCCGAGGTCTGTACCATCGGCATAATCTTTGTAGTAGCGCACGCAGCGATAACAGGCGATACAGCGGTTCATCTCATGGGAGATAAACGGACCGAGATCCTGATTGCGGTGAGTACGCTTGGTGAAGCGATAACGGCGGAAACTGTGGCCGGTCATCACTGTCATATCCTGCAGGTGGCAGTTACCGCCCTCTTCACAGACCGGACAGTCGTGCGGGTGGTTAGTCATTAACCACTCCACCACGCTTTCGCGGAACTCTTTCGCTTCACCATCATCAATGGAGATGAACGTGCCATCGGACGCCGGGGTCATGCAGGACATAACCAGGCGGCCACGGGTGTCTTCGGCATTTTGGAACTGCTTTACCGCACACTGGCGGCAGGCACCGACGCTACCGAGCGCCGGGTGCCAGCAGAAATAAGGAATATCAAGGCCGAGGGAGAGACATGCCTGCAACAGGTTGTCTGCACCATCAACATCATATTCTTTACCGTCTACATGAATTGTAGCCATAGTGAACATGCTTCCGTAAGGCCCGTGCGAACACGGGCGTTAAACTTTGCTTACCAGCGCGCCTTTAACAGGTTTGGCTGGATGCCGCTAATCGCGTGTGCGTTGCTGTATACCTGGGGTGCCATTCCCGCTTCAAACTCTTCGCGGAAGTATTTAATGGCACTTTGCAGTGGCTCTACTGCACCCGGCGCATGCGCACAGAATGTTTTACCCGGGCCAAGCTGGCGGCAGAGCTGCAGCAGGGTTTCGATATCCCCTGGCTGCCCCTGCTTGTTCTCCAGCGCGCGCAGAATTTTAACGCTCCACGGCAGGCCGTCACGGCAGGGTGTACACCAGCCGCAGGATTCACGGGCGAAGAACTCTTCCAGATTGCGCACCAGCGACACCATGTTGATCTCGTGGTCAACAGCCATTGCCAGCGCCGTGCCCAGACGGCTACCGGCTTTACCAATGCTGGCAAATTCCATTGGCAGGTCGAGGTGGGATTCGGTCAGGAAGTCAGTCCCTGCGCCACCCGGCTGCCAGGCTTTGAATTTCAGGCCGTCGCGCATGCCACCGGCATACTCTTCCAGAATTTCGCGGGCGGTGGTGCCAAACGGCAGTTCCCAGACGCCAGGATTTTTCACCCTGCCGGAGAAGCCCATCATTTTGGTGCCGGTATCTTCACTGGTGGAAATGCCTTTGTACCAGTCAACGCCATTAGCAATGATGGCCGGCACGTTGGAGAGCGTCTCAACGTTATTCACGCAGGTCGGCTTGCCCCAGGCACCCGCTGATGCCGGGAAGGGTGGCTTGGAGCGCGGGTTAGCGCGGCGCCCTTCCAGGGAGTTAATCAGCGCGGTCTCTTCACCACAGATATAGCGACCAGCGCCGGTGTGCACGATCAGCTCAAAGTCGAAGCCCGACCCGAGGATATTTTTACCCAACAGACCCGCTTCGGTTGCTTCCGCGATGGCGCGGCGCAGATTAGCGGCCGCTTCAATATATTCGCCACGCAGGAAGATATAGCCACGATAGGTTTTCAACGCGAAAGCGGCGATCAACATGCCTTCCACCAGCTGGTGCGGCATCTGCTCCATCAGCAGGCGGTCTTTATAGGTGCCTGGCTCCATTTCATCGGCGTTACACAGCAGGTAACGGATGTTCATGGATTCGTCTTTCGGCATCAGGCTCCACTTCAAACCCGTGGAGAAGCCTGCACCGCCGCGCCCTTTCAGGCCAGAGTCTTTAACCTGCGCGACGATCTCTTCCGGCGCCATGGATTTCAGGGCTTTCTCAGCACCGGCATAGCCATTCTTACTGCGATATTCCTCAAGAAATACCGGCTGTTTGTCTTCACGCATGCGCCAGGTCAGCGGATGCATTTCGGCAGTACGCACGATCTGTCTCATTGATACTGCTCCAGTAAGTTGGCGATGCCTTCCGGCGTCAGATGAACGTGAGTGTCTTCATCCACCATCATCACCGGCCCTTTGTCGCAGTTACCCAGGCAACAGGTCGGCAGCAGCGTGAAGCGGCCATCAGCCGTGGTCTGGCCCGGCTTGATGTTCAGATTGGTTTCCAGCGCGGCCTGAATGCCCTGGAAGCCAGTGATGTGGCACACCACGCTGTCGCAGTAGCGGATCACATGGCGGCCAACCGGCGTGCGGTAGATCTGGCTGTAGAATGTTGCCACCCCTTCCACATCGCTGGCCGGAATGCCCAGCACGCCCGCAATGGCGTTGATCGCGCCGTCAGGCACCCAGCCGCGATGCTTCTGAACAATTTTCAGCGCTTCAATTGAAGCGGCACGCGCATCTTCGTAATGGTGCTTTTCATGCTCGATGGCGTCGCGCTCGGTGGCACTCAGCACAAAAGCCCCGGATTCATCGATCGTTTCGATCGCAATTCTTTGATCGTGCATAATTAGCGGTCCACGTCTGACATAACAAAATCGATACTACCGAGGTATACGATCAGGTCGGATACCAGGCTGCCGTTGATCACTGAAGGGATCTGCTGCAGGTGCGGGAAGCTAGGCGTACGCACGCGGGTGCGATAGCTCATGGTGCTGCCGTCGCTGGTCAGGTAGTAACTGTTAATCCCTTTGGTCGCTTCAATCATCTGGAAGGACTCATTGGCCGGCATCACCGGGCCCCATGAAACCTGCAGGAAGTGAGTGATCAGGGTTTCGATATGCTGCAGCGTGCGCTCTTTTGGCGGCGGCGTGGTCAGCGGATGGTCAGCCTTGAACGGGCCTTCCGGCATATTCTTCAGGCACTGTTCCAGGATGCGCATACTCTGACGCATCTCTTCCATCTTCAGCATCACGCGGCTGTAAGCACAGCTGACCCCGTCACCGATTGGAATGTCGAAATCGAAGTTTTCATAACCGGAGTAAGGGCGCCATTTACGCACGTCAAAGTCGAGACCCGTCGCGCGCAGACCTGCGCCGGTGGTACCCCAGGCCAGTGCCTCTTCCATGTTGTAGGCAGAAACACCTTTCGAACGGGCAATCAGCACGGAGTTTTTCAACGCGGTCTGTTCGTAGGATTTCAGACGTTTTGGCAACCAGTCCAGCAGCTCGCGCAGCAGGCGCTCCCAGCCTTTCGGCAGGTCATGCGCCACGCCGCCGATGCGGAACCAGGCCGGGTGCATACGGAAACCAGTAATGGCTTCCACCACGTCATAAATTTTCTGGCGATCGGTAAAGGCAAAGAACACCGGAGACATCGCACCGACGTCCTGAATAAACGTTGAGATGTAGAGCAGGTGGCTGTTTATACGGAACAGCTCTGAAAGCATCACGCGGATGACATCCACGCGCTCTGGCACTTTGATACCGGCCAGTTTCTCAACCGCTAACACGTACGGCATTTCATTTACGCAGCCGCCAAGATACTCGATGCGGTCGGTGTAAGGAATGTAGCTGTGCCAGGATTGACGCTCGCCCATCTTCTCCGCACCGCGATGGTGGTAACCGATATCCGGCACGCAGTCGACGATCTCTTCGCCGTCCAGCTGCAGGATAATACGGAACGCACCGTGCGCCGACGGGTGGTTCGGGCCGAGGTTGAGGAACATAAAGTCCTCATTGTTGGTGCTGCGCTTCATGCCCCAGTCTTCAGGCTTGAAGGTGAGCGATTCCATCTCCAGATCTTCTTTCTGCTTGGTCAGCTCGAAAGGATCGAATTCGGTCGCACGCGCCGGATAATCTTTGCGCAGCGGGTGCCCTTCCCACGTCTGCGGCATCATGATGCGCGTCAGGTGCGGGTGGCCCTCAATATTGATACCAAACATCTCCCAGGTTTCACGCTCATACCAGTTGGCATTCGGGAAGATTTTGGTGATGGTCGGCACATTCAAATCGTTTTCAGACAACGCCACCTTGAGCATGATATCGCGATTGCGTTCAATGGAGATGAAGTGGTAGAAAACGGAAAAATCCGCCGCGGGTAAACCCGCACGGTGAGTGCGCAGACGCTCGTCCATGCCATGCAGGTCATACAGCATCACATAGGGTTTTGGCAGCTTGCGCAGGAAATGGATAATCTCAAGCAGCTGCTCACGTTTCACCCAGACTACCGGAATGCCGGTACGGGTTGCTTGCACAGTAAAGGCATCAGGCCCAAAACGATTACGCAGCTCGCCGATCACCGGGTCATCCTGGTGATCTCGGGTTTGCCATAACGGCTGAGCGAGATCTTGCGTGGTTAAATCTGTCATAAGTGGTTCACCATTCTGGCCTGTTATCCAGGCGCTCAGTGTTGGCGTCAGGTGGGTCGGCGCACGTTACATTGTGTTTTTTTTGCGCTGTTGCTGACCACATCCATAAACTGCTGTTTTTAAATTTCGTCAGGCGTGCGCAGATTAGTCACGGCGATACGCTCGGCATTCTTTCTGTCGCGCTCCGACTGCATATTGGCGCGATACACGCCCTGATCGCTGACGACCCACGACAGCGGGCGGCGCTCTTTGCCAATCGACTCCTGCAGCAGCAGCAGTGCCTGCATATAGGCTTCAGGACGCGGAGGGCAACCTGGGATATACACGTCAACCGGCAGGAACTTGTCCACACCCTGCACCACAGAATAGATATCGTACATACCGCCGGAGTTCGCGCAGGCACCCATTGAGATCACCCATTTTGGTTCCAGCATCTGGTCATACAGGCGCTGAACAACCGGAGCCATCTTGGTGAAACAGGTTCCCGCTACCACCATAAAGTCAGCCTGGCGAGGCGAAGCACGAATAACTTCCGACCCGAATCGCGCCACGTCATGTACCGCCGTAAACGAGGTAGTCATTTCGACGTAGCAACAAGAAAGGCCGAAGTTAAACGGCCAAAGGGAGTTCTTACGACCCCAGTTCACCATGTCATGCAGAGCGTGTTCCAACTTGCCCATATAGACGTTTTGATGAACGTGCTTTTCCAGGGGATCGGTAACAATCTCCTGTTTTTGCAGGGGGTAACGGTCGTTCTCACCGTTCGGGTCTATGCGGGTGAGCGTATAGTCCATGTGTTTTTGCCTCGCTGTTACTGCTTGTGACGGTTGGCGTGCGAGATGGTGGTTGGTTTGACGTCAAACTGACGACGGGCAGGAGCCCAATCCAGCGCGCCAATGCGAACCAGATAAAACAGACCAGCTAGCAGAACCAAAATGAAAATAGCGGCTTCCACAAAGCCGACCCAACCGCTTTCGCGGATCGCCGTCGACCATGCGTAGAGATAGAGGGCTTCAACGTCGAAGATGACGAAGAACATGGCAACCAGGTAAAACTTGGCAGACAGGCGCAATTTAGCGCTGCCCACCGAAGCAATACCGGATTCAAAAGGTGTATTTGTATGCCTTCCACGGGCTTTTCCGCCCAGGAACCATGCTCCGGCCAGCATTGCGCAGCAAAGGCCAATAGAGACGATCAGGAAAACAGCGAATGCCCAATGATGGGCGACGACTTCTGTGGTTGTTGACATACTCTTGCTTACTCACCAAAAGTGGCGTTTCGCGTCCTGCTCTGATAATTGGCAGTTAACACACCACATCGATTCAAGGGAAGAATGAAAAACCTGATAAATCTTACTGTCTTTCGCGATTAGGCAGTAATTTTATGTGGTTTTTTACTCCTTTAACTAACCTTTTGTCAACTTTGACAAAACTATCCGCACATTAATTTACACCCACAACACGAATTTAACATATGATGCTCAATAAGTGAGCTAAATCGAGTCAGTAGCATCATGTGAAGTTAGTGTAGCGGCTAAAACCTTGTTTGGATCGGGTATTTAACAACGCCTATTTTGGCAGGATTCACCCGGTTTTCCTGCCCCTTATTGGGGTTATTTTTTTGATCCAGAACACACTTTGGGGTTTTATGCCGGTAAAACAGGCAACTTTTTTTGAGCAGAATCAATTCACTGATCGGACCAGAGTGGAGCGTGAGGGAGGATTTTTAGGTTTTAAGCTGAATGGGCGCTTTTTAACGCGCATAGCCAGATTAATGCCAAAAAATGGCCTGAGCTGGCATATAAATTTGCAACAAAAAGGCCCTTCAGCTTAATTTCTAACTGAAAGGCCTTTTTTAACCACTCATTTCGAAAACAATCGACTTTTAATGATAAAAGTAATCGTTTGCGTTTGGACGGTTATTCATCTTCGTCGGCGAAGCCTGCGGCGCTCTGCCCTGCAGTGATCAGGTTGTACGGATCGTTGCTGGACTCCATCGCGTTGAAGATTGCCAGCGCCAGCTCGTTATCGCTGTCCGGATTACGGCACAGCAGATACTCGGTATCCGGCAGCATTGGCAGGCCTTCTGCAGCACCCATTACGCGCAGCTCCGGGCTCATCATCTCCACCGGGCGCGCAGTCACACCTAAGCCCGCTTTCACCGCAGCACGTACCGCAGCCAGCGTAGAGGCCACGTACGATATACGCCACGGGATGCCCGCTTCGTTAAGGTGATCGATCGCCATGTCGCGGTATGGGCTTGGCTCATCCAGCAGCACCAGAGGAATCGCTTCCCCACGCTGGAAGATGTAATCAGCCGCACAGTACCACAGGGTCGGCGACGTACGCAGTACCTGCCAGGTGAAATTCATCGGGCTGGAGGTGGTCACCACCAGGTCAACTTCGCCCTGGTTAAGCATTTCCATCATAAATGGATTGCGCTTCACGCGAACGTCGATGGCCAGTTTCGGGTATACCGAGGTCACACGATTGAGCAGGAACGGTAAAATGGTATCAGAAGTATCATCGGAGGCACCGATGGTGAGCACCCCCTGAATGTTGCTGTACATCAGAGAAGTACAGGCTTCATCGTTGAAGCGCAGTATCTTTCTGGCGTAGCCCAACAGCTGAATACCATGTTCCGTCAATAACTTGTTGCGTCCATGCCTGGCAAACAGCTCTTTGCCTACCAATTGCTCCAGACGCTGCATCTGCTGGCTCACGGCGGACTGCGTTCTGCACACGGCGGCCGCAGCAGCGGCAAAAGTGTTCAGGTCGCCAACAGCCACGAAAGTTCTCAGCAGATCGAGGTCGAGATTAAGTATCGGACGATTTGCACTAGTCATGTTTTTCTTCACTTTATAAGTTTTTTACAAACAGCTACCCTGGTGTTATTACCATTCTTATCAAAGGGATAAGACGATAACAATTGCGTAATGGCTACAGTGTTTAGCAATTAAAAATTACCCGATGCATTACTTACATTTGCAGACGATAAAGACTCTTCACCTCCAGCCGTCGATCCCGATTGAGCCAGGATTTACTGCCAGAGTTAAATAGGTTCTTCCGTCTGATACATCACTAATGCACGCTGCACTAACCCATAAGTTGCAGGAAGCCGCGTCGTTATAGTTAATTAACACCGACGAAACTCAAAAAAGGATGAGTTGTGGTGCCGCAAGTCTAAAACAACCATTGAAAATTGAATTGCCAGATCGCTGTAGTTACAGCGCAAAATGTTAAGTACAACTTACTATTTAGGGTAATAAAAAGCGTTTTTTTATCACCCGGAGTACCTGCACGCACGGTGCAAAGTCTCCTGAGCATTATCCTGACATACTGTCGTTTACTTTTTAAGCCCAAAAGCAATTAAACTTATCACTAAAGCAAGATTTTATCGGCGACAGCACGCAATACCGGGCCTGGCCCTAAAAAATTTATCGTCACACGGGTAGCCTCAAGTTGCGATCCTTCTCTCCCCCCTCCCCCCTAAGATGCTGCCTATTCTTAAGCTATCGCCCCGACTGATTAAAAAACAGACAGTGAAATAAGTTTATCTTCACAGTTTCTTAAAGCATCAGTACACCGTTTTTTACTGAATCAGCTAACAAAGTCCCTTTAGTGGAACGACTAATCATGCAGGCGCTTGACAGCGTAGAATCATTGAGCAGATGTTAGTATCGGATCACACCCATTATGCAGCATAAAATATCAGAATATTCAACCCTGACGCGCCCCCCTGCCAGCTGAGTGAAAAAACATCCTTTAACTCACCAAAGCCCGCTGTCGCCCTTCAAAAGCTCAGAGGAGAGGAGTACATTGTGCAATGTTTAGTTTTCCACGGCAGGAACGCAGTTCTGCCAGTCAAGGCGACAAAAATGACCCCAATTGATAAATCCAGCAAACTGGATAATGTGTGTTACGACATTCGCGGCCCGGTGCTGAAAGAAGCTAAGCGCCTCGAAGAAGAAGGTAATAAAGTCCTCAAGCTGAACATCGGCAACCCGGCGCCGTTTGGTTTTGAAGCCCCCGATGAGATTCTGGTGGATGTGATCCGCAATCTGCCAAGCGCTCAGGGCTACTGCGATTCCAAAGGGTTGTACTCGGCGCGTAAAGCGATCATGCAGCACTACCAGGCACGCGGCATGCGTGATATCACCGTTGAAGATATCTACATCGGCAACGGCGTCTCTGAACTGATCGTACAGTCGATGCAGGCCTTGCTGAATACCGGTGACGAAATGCTGGTTCCGGCGCCGGATTATCCGCTGTGGACTGCGGCCGTCTCGCTTTCAGGTGGCAAAGCCGTTCACTACCTGTGTGATGAGTCCGCAGGCTGGTTCCCGGACCTTGATGATATCCGCAGCAAAATCACCCCGCGCACCCGCGGCATTGTGATTATCAACCCCAATAACCCGACCGGTGCCGTTTACAGCAAAGCGCTGCTGATGGAAGTGGTCGAGCTGGCGCGTCAGCACAACCTGATTATTTTCGCCGACGAAATCTACGACAAAATCCTTTACGATGCCGCACAGCACCACTCTATTGCGGCGCTGGCGCCGGACCTGCTGACAATCACCTTTAACGGTCTGTCTAAAACCTATCGCGTCGCGGGCTTCCGCCAGGGCTGGATGGTCCTCAACGGGCCGAAGAAGCACGCCAAAGGCTATATTGAAGGTCTGGAGATGCTGGCCTCCATGCGCCTGTGCGCCAACGTTCCGGCACAGCACGCCATTCAGACCGCGCTGGGTGGCTATCAGAGCATCAGCGAATTTATCCAGCCTGGCGGCCGCCTCTATGAGCAGCGCAACCGGGCATGGGAGCTGATTAATGACATTCCGGGCGTGAGCTGCGTGAAGCCAGACGGCGCGCTGTATATGTTCCCGAAAATTGACAGCAAGAAGTTCAATATTCACGATGACCAGAAGATGGTGCTCGACTTCCTGCTGCAGGAAAAAGTGCTGCTGGTTCAGGGCACCGCCTTTAACTGGCCGTGGCCGGATCACGTGCGCATTGTCACGCTGCCGCGCGTTGATGAACTGGATATGGCGATTAACAAGTTTGGTCGTTTCCTCAGTGGCTACCGCCAGCTGTAATGTTCTCCCCAAAGAGCGGCTCAGGCCGCTCTTCGCATTTTGTACCAGGGAAAATAATCATGACCCAAAGCCACTTCTTCGCCCACCTCTCCCGCCTGAAGTTAATCAACCGCTGGCCGCTGATGCGCAACGTGCGCACGGAGAACGTTTCCGAACACAGCCTGCAGGTAGCGATGGTTGCCCATGCGCTGGCGGTCATCAAGAACAAAAAGTTTAATGGCAATCTCAATGCTGAACGCATCGCCATGATGGCGATGTATCACGATGCCAGCGAAGTACTGACCGGCGATCTCCCCACCCCGGTGAAGTATTACAATGCGCAGATCGCCCACGAATATAAGAAAATCGAAAAGATAGCCCAGCGTAAGCTGATTGAGATGCTGCCGGAGGAGCTGCGCTCCGCCTATGCTCCGCTGATTGACGAGCATCAGCACAGCGAAGCGGAAACGGCGGTGGTGAAGCAGGCCGACGCGCTCTGTGCCTATCTGAAGTGTCTCGAAGAGCTGTCGGCGGGCAATAATGAGTTTCTGCTGGCCAAAGCGCGCCTGGAAAAGACGCTGGCACAGCGCCACAGCCCGGAGATGGACTACTTTGTAGAGGTATTTGTTCCGAGCTTTAGCCTGTCGCTGGATGAGATCAGTCAGGATTCGCTGTAACCAGCAGGGCGTGGCGAACCACGCCCTTTAAGCACTTTAGTGTTTACGGTGGACGTTGACGCTGCCGTCGGGATTCTTGTTGATGACCAACTCTTCCAGCGAGCTGAGCACCATATCGACATCTTCCAGCCGTGGCGAATCTGCCGGCGCGTTAACCGCGATCACATGACTGCCGGAAGCCAGACCGGAGAGGATCCCGGCAGCGGCATCTTCCACCACCACGCACTCCTCCGGCTCCAGGTCGAGCAGCTGGGCGCCAAGCAGATAGGCATCCGGCTCCGGCTTGCCGCGCTCAACGCGCTCGGCAGTGACAAATGCCGCCGGGGCCGGTAAACCTGCCGCCGCATGGCGCGCGCTGGCAACGGGCACGGAACCTGAAGTGACGATCGCCCAAGGGATCTCCAGCTCGTCCAGCTGGCTTAACAGCTCAACCGCACCGGGCAGGGCAACAATGCCGTCAATATCTTCAGCTTCCAGCTTTTCCAGCGCGATAAATTCCTGCTGAATCTCCTCCGCTGAAGCTCCGCTCATAAAGTGGCGCAGTGAGGTAATTGCCTGCTTACCGTGGATGAAGCCCAGCACCTCTTCAGGCGCGATCCCGTGGCGCTTACCCCAGTTTTTCCAGGCACGTTCAACTACCGCAAGGGAGTCAACTAACGTGCCATCCAGATCAAACAGAAAACCTTTACACTTCACCGCATCTTCCTTCTCAGGCGTTGATAACTTGCGCGATCTCGTTCGCACTCAGATGATACTGCCGGGGACAATTGTGCCACAGCGCGAGCATGCGTTGGTATTTTTCCCACATCGGCACCTGAGTATCAAACTCGTGGCTGCCCGCATCAAAGTGGGTGTAGCGCCCTTCAACCTCCACCAGAAAGCGCACATAGCCAAGATATCGCCCTTCAGAAGCGGCATCAAAGCCAGGGAATACCAGACGACGCAGCTCGATGCCCTGCGGTTCTTTCAGATTAGTCCAGGAGATATGCAGGGCGTGATACATCTCCATCATCGCGATCAGCGTGCGGCACTCCGCCTCCGGCAGCTGGCTAAAATCGTTATCCAGCTCGCGCATCTGCAGGCCAAAGCCGCGTTCGATAATGGTCTGATGGCGCTGGTAACGCGCGGCGTTATCCGGGTCGAGCATCGCCATCATCTGGTACTGATTGGAAAGAATTAAACGCTGGGCATGGGTCATGTCCATTTGGGGCTCCTCCGCCACGGGGAAAATAGTCAGTGGCGGCAGGATCTCACGGCGCGGGGAGAGGCTTCTTTGACGCAGCGCGGGTTTCCGGTGAGATCGTCACAGAAAACCCGCAAACGCGATTAAAGGTCGTCGAGGAAGGTTTTATCCAGCTGCTTGAAGGCGCGCTTCAGCACGTCAGCCAGTGACTGATAGGTTGGCTTGCCTTCCACCGGGGCAATGGCCTGGCCTGCGGCCTGCAACTTTTCACGCACGTCATGGAACCAGCCCAATAAAGAAGGCGGTAATGGCGTTACCGAGCGCTTGCCCAGCCACCACAGACCCTGCATCGGCAGGCTGCAGGCGAACAGCGCGGTGGCGACGGCCGGGCCCAGCTGCCCGCCAAGGGCGATCTGCCAGGTGAGGCTGAAAACAGCCACGGGCGGCATAATGCGGATTGCAAACCGTGTCGCACGCGTGACGCGATTTTCTGGAAACATAGGCGCAAGGCGTTTATCGACAGGCCATGTCTTCATGTAGTGCTGACCATGCTGGAACAGCTTAAACCAACCGACACTGCCGGATTCATTAGCCATGGCTAACCTCAACTTCAGAGATAAATATTAAAAAAAAATTATAACTCACCAACTTTACCTAACATCATTCAAAATATTTTGTCTTTAAGGGTGACACTGGTTATCCTGTGCGCGTTTTAGGCCCTGGACAGCGAGCAATCCTGGTCAACATTCGGCCAAGCCATGAAAAAGCGCATCAGATTTAAAAAAAATCGTAAAGTTTCCAAAATTTTTTGCTTTCGGACAAAACTTTCCGGCAGCATGATGTTCATCATTAATGTACCAGCTTTCATGCGCTACGCTGATAGTCTGTTTGACTTTTATTTCGCCACTTTTAATAAATAGGACCTTCCATGTCGAGTAAGTTAGTACTGGTTCTGAACTGCGGTAGTTCTTCCCTGAAGTTTGCCATTATCGATCCGGCAAACGGCGACGAATACCTGTCAGGTTTAGCTGAATGTTTCCACCTGCCGGAAGCCCGCATTAAGTGGAAACTGGAAGGCGCTAAACAAGAAGCGGCTCTGGGTGCAGGCGCAGCGCACAGCGAAGCACTGAACTTCATGGTTAAAACTATTCTGGCACAAAAACCAGAACTGTCGGCACAAATCGTTGCTATCGGTCATCGCATCGTTCACGGTGGCGAAAAGTTAACGCAGTCCGTAGTGATTGACGAATCCGTCATCCAGGGTATCAAAGACGCCTCTTCATTTGCACCGCTGCACAACCCGGCGCACCTGATCGGCATCGACGAAGCGCTGAAAAACTTCCCGCACCTGTCAGATAAAAATGTGGCTGTTTTCGACACCGCATTCCATCAGACTATGCCGGAAGAGTCTTATCTCTACGCCCTGCCGTACAAACTGTACAAAGAACACGGCGTACGCCGCTATGGCGCGCACGGTACCAGCCACTTCTACGTGACGCAGGAAGCGGCCAAAGTGCTGAACAAGCCGGTGTCCGAGCTGAACATCATCACCTGTCACCTGGGTAACGGTGGTTCGGTTTCCGCTATCCGTAACGGCGAGTGCGTTGACACCTCCATGGGTCTGACCCCGCTGGAAGGCCTGGTGATGGGGACCCGCAGCGGTGATATCGACCCGGCGATTATCTTCTTCCTGCACGATACGCTCGGCATGAACGTGGATGCGATCAACAAGATGCTGACCAAAGAGTCTGGCCTGCTGGGCCTGACCGAAGTCACCAGCGACTGCCGCTATGTGGAAGATAACTACGATACCAAAGCCGATGCCAAACGTGCGATGGACGTTTACTGCCACCGCCTGGCGAAATATATCGGCTCTTATGCCGCGCTGATGGATGGCCGTCTGGACGCGGTGATCTTCACCGGCGGGATTGGTGAGAATGCCGCGATGGTGCGCGAGCTGTCGCTGGCGAAGCTCGGCCTGCTGGGCTTCGAAGTGGACCACGAACGCAACCTGGCCGCGCGCTTCGGCAAATCCGGCTTCATCAACAAAGAGGGCACCCGCCCGGCGCTGGTTATCCCAACCAACGAAGAGTTGGTCATCGCGCAGGACGCAGACCGTCTCACCGCATAATAAACGATTCTCTCCGTCAGCTCAGGCTGGCGGAGTTGTTTTAGACACCAAGAAATTTGTATAGCCCTTGCTACTGGAGCAGCTGCTCTACGTGTGCAGGCTAAAGTCATGAGGAGTTATTGTGTCCCGTACAATCATGCTCATCCCTACCGGCACCAGCGTCGGCCTGACCAGCGTCAGCCTCGGCGTTATTCGTGCTATGGAACGTAAAGGCGTGCGTCTTAGCGTCTTCAAGCCTATCGCCCAGCCGCGCGCGGGTGGCGACAGCCCGGATCAGACCACCACTATCATCCGTAAAAACTCCAGCATTCCCGCCGCGGTGCCGCTGGCCATGAGCCGCGTGGAATCCCTGCTGGGCTCCAATCAGCAGGACGTGCTGATGGAAGAGATCATCGCCAACTACCATGAAAACACCAAAGACGCAGAGGTCGTGTTGGTCGAGGGCCTGGTGCCGACGCGCAAACATCAGTTTGCCTCGGCGCTAAACTATGAAATCGCCAAAACCCTGAATGCGGAAATCGTCTTCGTGATGTCGCTGGGCAATGACTCGCCGGCGCAGCTGAAAGAGCGTATCGAACTGACCCAGAGCAGCTTCGGCGGCAGCAAAAATAAAAACATCACCGGCGTGATCATTAACAAGCTGAACGCACCGGTTGACGATCAGGGCCGTACGCGCCCGGATCTTTCCGAGATCTTCGACGACTCCACCAAAGCCAGCGTCGCGAATATCGATCCCAAGCAGCTGTTCGCTAACAGCCCGCTGCCGGTTCTGGGCTGCGTGCCGTGGAGCTTCGAGCTGATCGCCACCCGCGCCATTGATATGTGCCGTCACCTTGACGCCCGCATCATTAACGAAGGTGAGATCGCCACCCGCCGCGTGAAATCCGTGACCTTCTGTGCACGCAGCATTCCCCACATGCTGGAGCACTTCCGTCCGGGTTCCCTGCTGGTGACCTCTGCCGACCGCCCTGACGTGCTGGTTGCAGCCTGCCTTGCGGCGATGAACGGCGTTGAGATTGGTGCCATCCTGCTGACCGGTGGTTACGCGATTGATGCCCCCATTCAGAAGCTGTGTGAACGCGCCTTCCAGACTGGCCTGCCGGTATTTATGGTCGACACTAACACCTGGCAGACCTCCCTTAGCCTGCAGAGCTTCAACCTGGAAGTACCCAGCGACGATACCCAGCGTATTGAGCGCGTGCAGGAGTACGTGGCCAGCCACATTGACGCGGACTGGATCGAGTCGCTGACCGCCGCTTCCGAACGCAGCCGTCGCCTCTCTCCTCCGGCCTTCCGCTACCAGCTGACCGAGCTGGCGCGTAAAGCGGGCAAACGCATCGTGCTGCCGGAAGGCGACGAACCTCGCACCGTGAAAGCGGCGGCTATCTGTGCCGAACGCGGCATTGCCACCTGTGTCCTGCTGGGCAACCCGGAAGAGATCCAGCGCGTGGCCGCAGCTCAGGGCGTTGAGCTGGGTAAAGGCATCGAGATTGTTGACCCGGAAGCCGCACGTGAAAACTACGTGGCGCGCCTGGTAGAGCTACGTAAGAGCAAAGGCATGACCGAAGTGGTCGCGCAGGAGCAGCTGGAAGATAACGTGATGCTCGGCACCATGATGCTGGAGCGTGGCGAAGTGGACGGCCTGGTTTCCGGTGCGGTTCACACCACTGCCAACACTATCCGCCCGCCGCTGCAGCTGATCAAAACCGCGCCGAACAGCTCGCTGGTCTCGTCGGTGTTCTTTATGCTGCTGCCTGAGCAGGTGCTGGTGTATGGCGACTGCGCCATCAACCCGGACCCGAATCCGGAACAGCTGGCAGAGATTGCGATTCAGTCCGCCGACTCCGCGCTGGCGTTTGGTATCGAGCCGCGCGTGGCGATGATCTCCTACTCCACCGGTAACTCAGGTGCCGGTAGCGACGTTGAGAAAGTGCGTGAAGCGACGCGTATCGCGCAGGAAAAACGCCCTGACCTGGTGATCGACGGTCCACTGCAGTATGACGCAGCGATTATGGCCGACGTGGCGAAATCTAAAGCGCCAAACTCCCCGGTTGCCGGCCGTGCGACCGTGTTCATCTTCCCGGATCTGAACACCGGTAACACCACTTACAAAGCGGTACAGCGCTCTGCGGACCTGATCTCAATCGGGCCAATGCTGCAGGGGATGCGCAAGCCGGTCAACGACCTGTCGCGTGGCGCACTGGTCGACGATATCGTCTACACCATCGCGCTGACGGCGATCCAGTCGAAGCAGGCGGAAGGGTAATCGCGCAGCCGGGTCAGGCAACCTGTCCCTACCCGGCCCTTGTACACATCGTCGTTACCCGCAGGGGCGAGGCATGCCTCGCCTTTTTTATTGACTGAATTTACTGGAGCACCACATCCAGCGCCCGCAGATGCTGCGGCTGCCACGACAGCAGCACTTCACTACCAGGCTGCCAGCGGCTGTCCATTTTGGCGGGTGACAGCTTGACCATAAAGTTCCCCTGCCCTGCGACTTCCGTCAGCATCCGCACGTGATCCCCCAGATAGATAAACTGCTGAACCCGCGCCTTCACCTGCTGATCGCCCTGTTCCGGCGCATTGACGTTAATGCGCTCCGGGCGGATGCTGAGCTGGATTTTCTTACCCGGCGAACTTGGGCGCACCTTAAGCGCATCCAGCTCGCCGCCATCGTCCAGCTTCACGCGGTAGTAGTCGCCCTGCACCGAGACCTGAGTCGCCAGCAGGTTGTTATTTTCGCCGATAAACTGCGCGACGAAAGCATTCGCCGGCTGCTCATAAAGCGTGCCGGGGCTGTCCATCTGCTGGATCATGCCGTCGTTGAATACCGCCACCCGGTTCGACATGGTCATCGCTTCGCTCTGGTCGTGCGTAACGTAGACGATGGTCAGACCCAGCATTTCGTGCAGCTGTTTAATCTCCAGCTGCATATGCTCGCGCAGCTGCTTATCCAGCGCACCCAGCGGCTCATCCATCAGTACCAGCTTAGGTTCAAACACCAGCGCACGCGCCAGGGCCACGCGCTGCTGTTGCCCACCCGACATCTGCGCCGGATAGCGATCGGCCAGCGACGTCAGCTTAATCATATCGAGAATGCGCGACACCCGATCTTTGATATCCGCCTTGTTCATGCGGCGGATCGACAGCGGGAATGCCAGGTTTTCCGCCACGGTCATATGGGGAAACAGCGCATAATTCTGGAATACCATGCCGATATCACGCTGGTGCGGCGGCAGGGTATGCAGCGGTTTCTCGCGTAGAAAAATCTCGCCATCGGTCGGGGTTTCAAAGCCAGCGAGCATCATCAGGCTGGTGGTTTTTCCAGATCCCGATGGCCCTAAAAGCGTTAAAAACTCACCCTCCTGCACCTCAAGATTCAGGTTGCGAACCACCAGCTTTTCGCCGTCGTAGCTCTTTTTGATGTTCTTAAAACTCACCAGGGATCTCATAGTATTCTCTCGTCAAGCGGGGGAAAAACCTCTCAGGCACGCTTTGTGCATTACCTGCACCGGGCGCATCTGTCGGGTGGCTCTTTTTTAGCTCTACCACAACGAATTTCGCTTCGACAAGCAGAATTTGACAAAATCACAAAAAAAAAGCCTGAGAGCAGATCTCCCAGGCTATTGTTTTCTATTGTTTTTTATCTTTGCACCAGATCAGGTCATACAAATAACCCGCAGAATCAGGCTATTCGCTCAGTCCGCACTGCGCTGGTGCAATTGCGCCGACTGCAGGCGACGGTTGAGACAGGCGAGCACGGGGGCAAATTTCTCCGCCATCTGCTGCTCCTCGACGCAGGCATAACCCAACAACAGCCCGCGCCGCGTGGTACCCAGCAGGTAATAGGCCGAGAGCGGGCGGGTCAGCACGCCGTTTTGCTCCAGCTCGGCGCTGAGCGCCACATCGTCAATATTATCGGGCAGGGAGAGGATCAGGTGCAGCCCGGCATTGCTCTGCTGAGCGATAAAACTCTCCCCCAGGCTCTCCTTGATGACCCGCACCAGCTCCGCGCGGCGGCGGCTGTAGAGCTGGCGCATCTTGCGCACGTGCGCCGCGTAATGCCCCTCGCGAATGAACTCCGCCAGCGTCAACTGCACCAGCCCATTGCCACCGCGATACAGTTCGGAGTGAGCCATCTTCATGCGCGCCGCCAGCGCTTTCGGCACCACCATGTAGCTCAGGCGCAGCCCGGGGTAGAGCGTTTTGCTGAAGGTACCGAGATAAATTACCGGTGCATCCGGTGCCAGCCCCTGCAAGGCCGGGATCGGCGACTCGGCAAAGCGAAACTCACCGTCGTAATCATCCTCCACCACCCAGCTGCCCGCGCTTTGCGCCAGCGCCAGCAGCTGGCGCCGCCGCTGCAGGCTCATCACCGAACCGAGCGGATACTGGTGCGAAGGCGTGACGCAGATCAGGCGCGGCGGGCGCAGCTCCGCGCTAAGGTCCGGCAGCGTCATGCCCTGCTCATCCACCGCCGTCGGCAGCAGGTCGATACCGTTGACCGCCAGCACGTTGCGGATCCCCCAATAGCCCGGCTCCTCAATCCACGCGCGGTCGCCCGGGTCGCAGAGCATTTTCGCCAGCAGGTCCAGCGCCTGGTGCGTTCCGGCAGTGATCAGAATCTGCTCCGGCGTGCAGTTGACCGAGCGGATTACCCGCAGATAGTCGGCTAACGCCTGCTGCAACTCCAGGCAGCCGCCGTGGCTGGAGTAGCTCAGCGCCTCCACCGGCATACGGCGGCTAAGCCGCAGGTGGATCTTGCGCCAGATGTCGTGCGGCATATGGCTGACATCCGGCACTCCGGGCATAAACGCCCCCCACTGATGCGGCCCGGCCCCGCTGCGCGTCAGCAGCCGTGAACCACGGCTGGAGAAGCGCACAAAGTTAAATGGCTTGCCGGCGCTGACCGGTAATTCATCGGTTTCCGGCACCGCTTCCGGCAGTGAGTCGCTGACGAAGGTACCACTTCCGGTGCGCGTCTGCAGATAGCCCTCGGACTGCAGCTGCTCGTAGGCTGCCAGCACGGTATTACGTGAGACCGACAGCTCGCGCGCCAGGTCGCGCGTGGCGGGCAGGCGGCTGCCGGTGGCAATGGATCCATCCTGAATCGCACACTGCAGCACGTCGTACAAACGTTTGCCCAGCGCCCCATTAGGGTTCCGGGCTAAGCGGTGTGCAAGCAGGTCTCCGAGTAACGTTCGCAAAATTGGTTCCTTGAAATAAAAAAAACTGGATCTGGTTTATAAACCCCCGAAAAAGCTACAAAACAGGGAGAGCTGAGAATGTGTGAAGTTTATACCTAAAATTTGACGAGGTAACACCATGAGTCACAGTGAAGTACAACAGCGCCGTCTGAATGCCACACCGCGCGGTGTCGGTGTGATGTGTGATTTCTTCGCCGCTAAGGCCGAAAATGCCACGCTGTGGGACCATCAGGGCCGCGAATATATCGACTTCACCGCCGGGATAGCAGTGCTCAACACCGGCCACCGGCACCCAAAAGTGATGGCCGCCGTCAGCCAACAGCTCGAGTGCTTCACCCATACCGCGTACCAGGTGATCCCCTACGAGAACTACATCGCTCTGGCCGAACAGCTTAATGCCCGGGTTCCTGTCAGCGGTCCGTGCAAAACCACCTTCTTCTCCAGCGGTGCCGAAGCGGTAGAAAATGCGGTGAAAATTGCCCGCGCTGCCACCGGTCGCCCTGGCGTTATTGCTTTCACCGGTGCATTCCATGGCCGCACGCTGATGACCATGGGCCTGACCGGTAAAGTCACGCCGTACAAAACCGGCTTCGGTCCCTTCCCCGGCTCCGTATTCCACGCCCGCTATCCGAACGCGCTGCACGGCTACAGCGTGGATGATGCGCTGGAGAGCCTGGAAACGCTGTTCAAATGTGATATCAGCCCGCAGCAGGTCGCGGCAATCATTTATGAGCCAATTCAGGGCGAAGGGGGTTTTAACATCGCCCCCGCCGAGTTTGTCAGCGCCCTGCGTAAGCTGTGTGACCAGCACGGCATCCTGCTGATTGCCGATGAGATCCAGAGCGGTTTTGCCCGCACCGGCAAGCTGTTTGCCAGTGAATACTATGAGGTAAAACCCGATCTGATGACCATGGCGAAAAGCCTCGGCGGCGGTCTGCCTATCTCTGCCGTCTCCGGCCGCGCTGCGGTGATGGATGCGCCAGAACCCGGTGGTCTGGGCGGCACTTACGCCGGTAACCCGCTAGCGGTGGCGGCCTCGCTGGCGGTGTTAGAGGTGATCGAAGAAGAGCAGCTGTGCGCCCGCGCGCTGCGCCTCGGCGCTGAGCTGGTCGAAACGCTGAATAGCAGCAACAACCCGGCGCTGGTCGAAGTCCGCGCGCGCGGTTCCATGGTGGCCGCCGAATTTAACGACCCTGCCACCGGTAAACCGTCCGCAGAGATTGCGCGCAGCATCCAGCAGCGTGCGCTCGAGCAGGGCCTGATCCTGCTGACCTGCGGCGTGCACGGCAACGTCATCCGCTTCCTCTACCCGCTGACGATCCCAGACGCACAGTTCAAAAGCGCGCTCGCACTGCTCTCTACTTTATTACGTGGCTGACCGATTGCGCCCGGCCACAGGGAAGTGGCATTGAAACTGCATATAAAACATTAATAATCAGGAGTTTGGCATGGTAAAGACATTAGCTGCACTGATTCTCGCGACGTTCACACTCCAGGCGCAGGCGGAAAGCCTGACGGTGATTTCGTTCGGCGGCACCAATAAAGATGCACAGGACAAAGCCTTCTATAAACCGTTTACCGCCGCAGGCAAAGGCACCCTCGAAGCGGGTGAATATAACGGCGAAATGGCGCGCATTCGTGCGATGGTCGAAACAGGTCAGATCGGCTGGGATGTGGTTGAGCTGGAAACCCCGGAACTGCAGCGCGGCTGTGAAGAGGGTCTGTTTGAGACGCTGGACTGGAATAAGCTGGGCAAGAAGTCGGACTTTATTCCTGCTGCGGTGACCGAGTGCGGCGCGGGCATTTTCGTCTGGTCAACCGTGCTGACCTATGACGCCGACAAGCTGAAAAAAGGGCCAGCCAGCTGGGCAGATTTCTGGAACGTGAAGGCGTTCCCGGGCAAACGTGCCCTGCGTAAGAGCGCGAAATATACCCTGGAAATTGCGCTGATGGCCGACGGCGTGAAGCGGGAAGAAGTGTATAAAGTGCTGGCCACTCCGGCTGGCGTTGAGCGCGCCTTCAAGAAACTGGACCAGCTGAAGCCAAATATTCAGTGGTGGGAATCCGGCGCGCAGCCGCTGCAGTGGCTGGTATCCGGCGACGTGGTGATGAGCTCCGCCTATAACGGCCGCATCGGCGCCGCGCAGGATGAAGGCCACAACTTCAGGATCGTCTGGGACAACGCGCTGTATGACCTCGACAACTGGGCGATCGTTAAAGGGTCGAAGCACAAGGCGCTGGCGGAGCAGTTTATTGCCTTTGCCAACCAGCCTGAAAACCAGAAGGTGTTTGCCGAGAACATTCCTTACGGCCCTACCAACCTGAATACCAGCAAACTGCTGGATTCGGCGCGGCTGAGCAAACTGCCGACGGCACCGGAAAACCTTGCCGTTTCCATGCAGATCAACAGCGAATTCTGGCTCGAGCACGGTGAAGACCTGGAGCAGCGTTTTAACGCCTGGGCGGCAAAATAATACCCTGCGGGCGGACCGCAACAAAAAGTCCGCCCCTACTGTAGGGGCGACACCCCGTTGCCAGATATCTTTCAGGAGACAGCAATGAGTCATACCGTAATGGAAACCCCCACCCCTTCGGCCCCAGCCGGGGTGTCGCTAACCCAGCGCCTGCGTCAGGTCGACGGTACTAAAACCCGCCGCTCCCTGCTGCTGATTGCGCCGCTGCTGATTTTCGTGGTGCTCTGTTTCCTGTTTCCAATTGCCTCCATCCTGAGCAAAAGCGTTGAGAATCCGGAATTCCACGACGCTCTCCCGCAGACTTCCCGTGCGCTTGAGCAGTGGTCGGGGAAAAACCTGCCGGATGAAGCGCTGTACGCCACGCTGGGCAAGGAGCTGATCGCCGCACGTGAAAGCGGGCAGATTGCTGCCGTGGCTAAACGCCTGAGCTATGAAAACGCGGCTTTCCGCCGCCTGATCGTCACCGCGCCACGGCAGGTGCCGGAATCGGGCATGGGGGTTAAAGACGCGCTGATTGCCAAACAGCCTTTGTGGGGCGAGCTCTCCACCTGGCAAACGCTCAAGCGCGTCTCCAGCCCGGTGACCAGCTATTACCTGCTGTCGGTATTTGACCGTAAAATTGATGTGCAAAGCGGTGAAGTTAAGGCCCTGCCCGCCGACCAGGCGCTGTATGTCAATGTGCTGCTGCGCACGCTGTGGATGGCAACCGTGGTAACGCTGCTGTGCGTGGGCATTGGCTATCCGCTGGCTTACTGGCTGGCAAAACAGCCATCAAACCGCGCCAACCTGCTGATGATTCTGGTACTGCTACCGTTCTGGACCTCGCTGATTGTCCGCACCGCCAGCTGGATCGTGCTGCTACAGTCCGGCGGATTGATCAACCGGGCGCTGATGGCGGTCGGCATCATCGATCATCCGCTCACGCTGGTGTTTAACCGCGTCGGGGTGTTCATCTCCATGACCCACATCCTGCTGCCATTTATTGTGCTGCCGCTGTACGCGGTGATGAAGGGGATTTCACCAAGCTACGTGCGTGCTGCGGTATCGCTTGGGGCTCATCCGTTTCTTGCCTTCTGGCGCGTCTATGTGCCGCAGACCTGGGCCGGGATTGCTGCCGGAGCGCTGCTGGTGTTTATGATGGCGATTGGCTACTACGTGACCCCTGCCCTGCTGGGCGGCCCGGATGACCAGATGGTCAGCTATTTCGTCGCCTTCTTTACTAACAGCACCATGAACTGGGGCATGGCCGCCGCACTCGGCAGCCAGCTGCTGATCATTGTCATGCTGCTGTACATCGTATATATCCGCGTCACCCGCACCTCTGCCGAAGCGGCAGCTCACTAAGGAGATGATGATGAGACAACAGGGAACCCTGATCCTGCGCTTGTGGAAAGGCCTGTTCAATTTCTACAGCGCTGCCGTACTGCTGTTTTTAATTGTGCCGGTGCTGGTGATAGTGCCGCTCTCCTTTAATGCCAGTTCATTTCTCAGCTACCCGCTGAGCGGCTTTTCGCTGCGCTGGTATCAGACCTTCTTTCATTCGCAGGAGTGGCTGAGCGCGTTGGGCAACAGCCTGATTATTGCCCCTCTGGCCACCCTGCTGGCGACGGTGCTGGGCGTGCTGGCGTCGATGGGGCTGGTGCGCGGTGAGTTTCGCGGCAAAGGACTGGTGATGGCGATTATCATTTCGCCGATGGTTGCGCCGGTGGTGATCATCGCCGTGGGAATGTTCTTCTTCTTCGCCAGGCTGTCGCTGCTCAACAGCTATCTCGGTCTGGTTCTGGCCCATGCGCTGCTGGGGGTGCCCTTTGTGGTGATCACCGTGGTGGCGGTGCTGAAGAGCTACGATACTAACCTGTCACGCGCGGCGGCCAGCCTGGGCGCATCGCCGTTCCTGACATTCCGCAAGGTAACGCTGCCGCTGATTGCCCCCGGAGTGTTTTCCGGTGCGCTATTTGCCTTTGCTGCCTCGTTCGATGAAGTGGTGGTCACGCTATTCCTTGCCAGCCCCGGCCAGCGCACGCTGCCGATCCAGATGTTTGCCGGGATCCGGGAAAACCTTGATCCCACCATCGCTGCCGCGGCCAGCCTGATGATTGGCGCATCACTGATCCTGTTAATCGTGATGGAAATTTTACGCCGCCGTGGGGAAAAAATGCGTCAGCCCGCGCAGGCCTGAACAATAGGTTGTATTAAACAGTACCGGGGTAATTCAAATACGCTCTCGCAAACAGGTATTTGAATTACCCTTTAATGCTTATTGATTAAACGCTAAACATTAAAAATGTTCCGCATTCGCTAGTCTGCTTTTGCAGTAATTCCAATAAATTTATTTTCTGGTGGAAATCACTTCTCGTGACTAACCTTACTTCGAACGCATCAGGACTTGCGTTTACTTGAATAACTGTCAAAGCAAGGTTCAATTAGCAACCAGAGATTAATCAAAGGAATAATGTTATGAGCGAAAACTTTACTCAACCGGTTTATCGTGAAAATTACACTGGCGTACCATTAAAACGTATTTCATGGAGCGCTGTTTTTGCCGGCGTTATTTTGTCGATTGTCATCTATCTGCTGCTTTCGATATTAGGCACCGCTATTGGTACAACCACTATCGACCCGCTGAAGGAGCAAAATCCACTGGATGGATTGGGTAAAGGCGCGCTGATTTGGAGCGGGCTGAGCATGCTGATTTCCATAGCGGTTGGCGCCTTCGTCAGCGGCAGACTGGCACAGCGTGAAGGCGCGCTGCACGGTATTTTGATGTGGGCAGTTAACACGCTGATCTGCGTCTGGCTTGTGGTCTCTGTACTGAGTTCAGCAGTGAGCGGCACCGCAAGCGTGATCGGTTCCGGTTTTAATTTGATGGGACAAGGTATTTCTGCCGTCGCCCCGTCGGTGACCCAGGCAGCCAAAGATAAACTGAAAGAGAGCAATATCGATCTGGGTAATGTTCAGAACGAGCTGGAAAAAACGCTGCGTCAAACCGGCAAGCCGGAGTTGCAGCCTGAGAATCTTAAAAACGATGCCCAGGGCGAAGCGAATAATGCGCAAAATCAGGCGCAGGATACCGCAAATCATCCGCAAACCGCGGACAGTGATTTAAGCAACTGGTTTAAAGGTGTGGTTGAACGTAATCAGGCTACCCTGCAGGCCGCCGACGTTGATGCGCTGAAAAATATTATTAAAGCGCGTACCGGGAAAAGCGATCAGGAAGTCGACCAAATGGTCGCTCAGGTACAGAAAAGCTATGAGCAGGCTTATCAAAAGTATCAGCAGCTGAAAGCAGAAGCCGAGCAGAAAGCGCGTGAGGCAGCCGAGAAGGCGGCCGCGGCGACGGCAAAAGCCAGCTGGTATCTGTTACTGATCCTGCTGGTGCAAGCGGTTATCGCGGGCGTGGTAGGTAAAATTGGCCGTAATACTCAGCCGGAAACTAAAGTGCTGAATTAATCGCAATTGCTGCCAGTTAATGAACAGGGATGCACAGTGATGTGCATCCCTTTTTATTAGAGAGTGCCTGACTCGTTGTTACGCGTCAGCCACAGCGACAGCGCTTTCAGCGAGTCGTTGGTGAATTCGTCACAGCGGGCGGTAATCTCTTCCGGCGTCATCCAGAAAATCTCATCCACTTCCTCTTCCTGCATGGCGAACGGGCCATGAGAAACGCAGCTGAACAGCCCGCCCCATACGCGGCAGTGCTCATCCTCGTAGTAGAAATGGCCGTGCTCGGCAAACGGCACCGCCGCGATGCCCAGCTCCTCTTCCGCTTCACGGCGCGCGGAGGCCAGCATCTCCTCACCGCTCTGCACCACGCCACCGGCCGTGGCATCTAACATGCCCGGCATAAAGTCTTTAATTTCTGTGCGGCGCTGTACCAGAATTTTACCCCTGCCATCGTGAACCACGATGTAGGTTGCGCGATGGCGCAAACACTGCGCTCGCATCTGCGCACGGCTGGATTGTGCAATAACCTCGTTATCTTCGTTAACGATATCCACCCACTCCGTGCCCTGATCTTGCTCCACCATCCGTAACCCTTTTATTGTTCTGGCGCCTGGCGCTCAGTTGAATCAAACGTTTTTACGCGCCTTCGCGCTGCGCTTAAATTAATGTTTAACGCCGTATGACGCAATCATCAATTTGTGCTCATCCCGCACTCTGCTGTTTTTGACGACTCGGCAAGCCACAGCTGCACCGAAGCACGCTGCCACTGGAAATGGGCGTAGTCAGCCAGCCGCTGCGGCAGCGGGTCATCATGCAGAGCCAGGCGGTTCAGCATCACGGCCAGATCGGTGTCGGCAATCGACCACTCGCCAAACAGATTCTGCTGGCCTTCCGGCAACATGCGATCGGCAGCAGCGATAAGCCTGGCGGCTGACTGCTGCGCCGCTTCATCCAGCGCGGCAAAACGCTTGCCGGCAAACAGCACCTCGGTCGGACGCTGCTGGCGAATGGGCATAAAGTCGCTGCGCAGCCACGCCTGGATTTCACGCGCTTTGGCGCGCTTTTCAATGTCACGCGGATAAAGGCGCTCATATTCCGGTGCCGGAAAACGGTCTTCCAGATACTCAGTAATTGCTGAAGACTCAGAGAGCTGGAAACCGTCTACCGCAAGGGTGGGAACGCGGCGGGTGAGCGACACTTCGCCATAGGCTGGCTGCTGATGCTCCTGGCTGGCAAGGTCGACACGCTTCAGCGTAAAAGGAATGCCTTTTTCACTGAGGGCAACGTAAACCGACATTACATAGGGGCTGAAGAAATTGGCATCTGACCATAAAACGAGAGTGGGATTACTCATCCGGACGTCCTCTGACGTTCATCAACTTGAACCTCCTGTTTAGCTGTTTTTTAGCCTAAAGGAATCACCTGAACAGCTTCCTGCTGGTTTTCAGAAACGCTTACCATCGCGGCCTGACGCGGCATCGCTCACACGCAAACTCGCTAACTTCACCTATGCTAAACACAGGATGTGGATACCCATCACTTTGAAGGAAAACAACATGCATATATTGATCACTGGCGGCACCGGGCTGATTGGCCGACCGCTGACGGCACGCCTGCTGCAGGCCGGTCACCAGGTTAGCGTGGTGACGCGCGATGTCGCCGCCGCCCGCCACCTGCTGGGCGAACAGGTTAATCTGTGGTCGGGGCTGGACCAGCAGCGCGATCTGAACGGTATTGATGCGGTGATTAACCTGGCCGGGGAGCCGATTGCTGATAAGCGCTGGAATGAGGCACAAAAGCGCCAGCTGTGCGACAGCCGCTGGCTGCTGACCGAACGTCTGGTCGCGCTGATTCAAGCCAGCAGCGAGCCGCCTGCCCTGCTCATTTCCGGTTCCGCCACTGGCTTCTATGGTGATGCCGGCGAAGTGGTGCTGACCGAGGACGATCCGGGCCATAACGAGTTCACCCACCGGCTTTGTGCAGGCTGGGAGCAGCGGGCACTGCGCGCGGAAAGCGAACGCACCCGCGTCTGCCTGCTGCGCACCGGCGTGGTGCTGGCAAAACAGGGCGGTGCGCTGGCAAAAATGAAGCTGCCGTTTAAGCTGGGCATTGGCGGGCCGCTCGGTAACGGTAAGCAGTATATGCCGTGGATCCATCTGGAAGACGCCCTGAACGGCATCATCTGGCTGCTGGAACATCCGCAGCTCAGCGGGCCGTTTAACCTGGTGGCACCTTATGCGGTTCGCAACGAGCAGTTCGCCGCCGCGCTCGGCCATGCCCTGCATCGTCCGGCGTTTATGCGCACGCCTGCCGCCGCCATCAAGCTGATGATGGGCGAATCGGCGGTGCTGGTATTAGGCGGGCAGCATGTTATCCCGCAGCGGCTGGAAGCCTCGGGATTCAGTTTTAAATGGTATGAGTTAGATAAAGCGTTAGCGGATGTGGTGTAAACAACTGCGTAGGGGCCAGGCATGCCTGGCCCTACCGAATATTACTTTAACGCGCCAGACAAAAACTGCTGCAGGCGGCCGCTCTTCGGGTTGTTAAACAACTCTTCAGGCGCGCCCTCCTCCTCGATTTTCCCCTGATGCAGGAAAATCACATGGCTGGAAACGTGGCGGGCGAACTCCATCTCGTGAGTCACCACCACCATGGTTTTGCCCTCTTCCGCCAGTTTCTGCATGATGCGCAACACTTCGCCCACCAGTTCAGGATCCAGCGCGGAGGTCGGTTCATCAAACAGCAGCACTTCTGGCTCCATTGCCAGCGCACGCGCGATGGAAACGCGCTGCTGCTGACCGCCGGAGAGATGCACCGGATATTTCGCCCGCGCCCGCTCATCAATCCCCACCTTATCCAGATAGCGAATGGCGCGCTCACGCGCTTCACTCTTGCTCAGGCCCAGCACCTGGATCGGGGCTTCCATCACGTTCTCCAGCACTGTCATATGGCTCCAGAGATTAAAGTGTTGGAATACCATCGTCAGGCGGGTTCGCAGCATGCGCAGCTGCTCTTTGTTGGAGACTTTCAGCTGGCCGTCGGTATCGCGCACCAGGTTAATGCTCTCATTGTTAACAGAAATTGTGCCTTCACTCGGCTTTTCAAGGAAGTTGATGCAGCGCAGGAAGGTACTTTTCCCGGAACCGGACGAGCCGATAATGCTGATCACATCGCCCGCGTTCGCCTGCAGAGAGACGCCCTTCAGCACTTCATGCTCACCGTAACGCTTGTGCAGTTCGGTGACGTTTAATTTATTCTCAGCCATAGTGTCACTCAATGTGAAGATGAAGGTTTAACGTGCGCCAGCCAGCGTTTTTCCGCTTTACGGAACAGACTAATCAACACATAGGAAATAATCAGATACAGCACCGCAGCAATACCGAACGCGACAAACGGCTGGTAGGTTGCGGAGTTAATGTCGCGCGCCACCTTGAGCAGGTCCGGCACCGTGGCGGTAAACGCCAACGCCGTCGAGTGCAGCATCAGAATCACTTCGTTGCTGTAAGCCGGTAGCGCGGTGCGCAGCGCCGCAGGCATGATAATGCAGCGGTACAGCTTGAAGGTGGAGAAACCGTAAGCGCGTGCGGCCTCAATCTCACCGTGCGGCACCGAGCGGATCGCCCCGGCAAAAATCTCGGTGGTATAGGCACAGGTATTCAGCGTCAGCGCCAGCAGCGTACAGTTGAGCCCGCTGCGGAAGAAGGCATTCAGCAGCTCGGTGCCTTTCACAATCTCCAGCGTGTACATGCCGGAATAAAACACCAGCAGCTGCACATACAGCGGGGTACCGCGAAACACATAGGTAAACAGCCACACCGGGAAACGGATCGCTTTAATTGGCGAAACGCGGGCAATGGACAACAGCACGGCCAGACAGCCACCCAGCACCACGGAGATCACCAGCAGCCACAGCGTGATCGCCACGCCGGAAAAGCGATAACCGTCGGTCCACAGCAGGGCTTTCCAGTATTCCTGAATAATTTCGATCATAAGTCAGCCCTTTTCACGCCTACCGTATAACGTCGTTCCAGCCACCACAGCACGCCGTTGGAGAGCGTGGTAAAAATCAGATAGATCACGCCCGCGACCACGGCGAAGTAGAACGGCTGCCAGGTCGATTTCCCGGCCAGCTGCGTGGCCTTCACAACATCTTCCAGCCCCAGCAGCGACACCAGCGCGGTGGCCTTCAGGATAACCTGCCAGTTGTTGCCAATGCCCGGCAGCGCGTAGCGCATCATGCCTGGGAAAAGGATGCGGCGGAAGGTCTGGGATGAGGTAAAACCAAAGGCGGTCGCCGCTTCAATCTGCCCTTTCGGTACGGCCATATAGGCCCCGCGGAAGGTCTCAGTGAAGTAAGCTCCGTAGATAAAGCCGAGGGTGATGATCCCGGCAACCATCGGGTCAATGTCGAACTGCGACAGACCCAGGAAATCGGTAACCTGGTTAAGAATAATTTGCAGACCGTAAAAGATCAGCAGCATCAGAACCAAATCAGGCACGCCACGGATCAGCGTAGTGTAGCCTTCAAATACAGCCACCAGTGGGCGACTGCTGGAAAGTTTGGCCCCGGCGCCAATTAAACCCAGTACAACGGCAACCACCAGAGAGCTGACTGCCAGCTCAAGGGTGACCATAGCACCTTTAAAAATGACTTCAGAGTAGCCATACAGCATAAGCAATATCCTGTCGTTCTACCGTCATAGTTCAAGCCGCAGATGCGTTGTCTGCTGCTCGAGCTATTCAGGTATATATCATCATTTTGCGGGCAGTAGCCCCACCGTGCCAGACGGTGGGGCCTGCAGACAGGTTTTTACTTAACCGCCGTACACATCAAAATCGAAATATTTTTTCGCTAATTTGTCGTAGGTGCCATCTTTACGCATTTCGTCGAATGCTTTATCGATAGCGGCTTTCAGCGCGGGGTCATCTTTACGCATGCCCATACCGGTACCGACGCCGAAGATCTTCTCATCTTTTACCGCCGGGCCGGCAAACGCATATTCCTTACCGGCTGGCTGCTTGAGGAAGCCTTCGCTGGCGGCAACTTCATCCTGGAAAGCGGCATCGATGCGGCCCGCGGTCAGATCCTGATACACCAGGTCCTGGTTCGCGTACGGGGTCACAGTAATGCCTTTAGGACGCCAGTTGTCGTTGGCGTAGGTTTCCTGCGTGGTGCCCTGCAGCAGCCCGATGGTTTTACCTTTCAGCGACTCCAGCGTTGGCTGAATTTTCGACCCTTTAGGCGCGATCAGACGTGAGTTTGCCGCGTACAGTTTTTCTGAGAAGGCGATCTCCTGCTGACGCTTTTCGGTAATTGACAGAGAAGAGATGATCGCGTCAATTTTTTTCGCTTTCAGCGAAGGGATCAGCGCATCAAAATCACTTTCCACGAAAGTACATTTGGTTTCCATGCGCTTACAGATTTCGTTGGCCAGATCGATATCAAAACCTACCAGCTGCCCCTGCGCATTCTTCATTTCGAACGGTGCATAGGTCGGGTCGGTGCCGATACGCAGCGTTTTTGGGCCAGCTGCAAATGCGCTGCCCGCAGCCAGTGTTGCCATCAACAGGGAGAGAACCAGGACCTGCTTTTTCATAAATTACCCTCGAGTTTCAGTATTATTATGTGGTTCGTGATGTGTCTGCGCGGTACGTTGAAAACAGCTTCACCCCTTACTGATAGCAGATTCCGTGCCACATTTTGTGGCAAGGCCCTGTTTATATTACGCAAGGTAAAAGCACCGCGATTACTCAGTTTGCAGGAAAATGTATAGCAGGTTTGTGAGCGGCAGGAAGCAACTATGTTTCATATTGGTGCACAACTTGCACGAAAAGCGATTCAGCACCAACATTTGCACTTAATCAGTGCAGCCCGTTGGCGCTATGCACCTTGCCAGCGCGTAAACAGATCGTTGTCCAACTCGATATCAAACTGGTCGAGAACGCGGTTTACCGTCTGGTCAACGATGTCCATCACGCTCTGCGGACGATGATAAAAAGCCGGCACCGGCGGCATAATAATCGCCCCCAGTTCAGCGGCCGTGGTCATCATGCGCAAATGGCCGAGATGCAGCGGGGTCTCGCGCACGCACAGCACCAGACGGCGACGCTCTTTCAGCACCACATCCGCAGCGCGCGTGAGCAGGCCGTCGCTATAGCTGTGAACGATCCCGGAAAGGGTTTTCATTGAGCACGGCAGAATAGCCATGCCATCGGTTTTGTATGAGCCGGAAGAGATACTGGCGGCGATATCACGCACGTCATGCACCACATCGGCCAGCGCCTGAACCTCGCGCACGGTGTAATCACTCTCCAGCGCCAGCGTCTGACGCGCGGCCTGGCTCATTATCAGATGGGTCTCTACCCCGCTCACCTGCTGCAAAATTTGCAGCGTGCGGATGCCATAAATCACCCCGCTGGCGCCAGAGATACCAATAATGAGTCGCTTCATAAAAATCCTTAAAAAAAATGGGCCGGAATCACTTCCGGCCCATCTTAGCGTATTTACCCGGGCTTAGCCTTCGTTATGCATTTCCAGGTTCTCAACTTCGTTCTGACGCTGCATCGCCTTCGCATCGTCATTACGCAGCGACTGCAGATACTCCAGGTATTGCTGATCGACGTCTTTGGTCACGTAGATACCGTCAAATACCGAGCATTCAAACTGGGCAATATCGGGGTTCTCTTCACGCACCGCTTCGATCAGGTCGCTCAGATCCTGGAAGATCAGCGCATCAGCACCAATCAGCTGGCGGATCTCTTCCACTTCACGTCCGTGAGCAATCAGCTCAGTGGCGCTCGGCATATCGATACCGTAAACGTTCGGGAAGCGAATTTCCGGGGCCGCAGAGGCGAGGTAAACTTTTTTCGCCCCGGCTTCACGCGCCATCTCGATGATCTGCTCACAGGTGGTGCCGCGCACGATGGAGTCATCCACCAGCAGCACGTTTTTACCGCGGAACTCAGCACGGTTAGCGTTCAGCTTGCGGCGAACCGCACTGCGGCGCAGGTGCTGGCCCGGCATGATAAAGGTACGGCCTACGTAGCGGTTTTTCACAAAACCCTGACGGTAGGGCTTATCGAGAATACGCGCCATCTCCAGCGCGATATCGCAGGAGGTTTCCGGAATGGGGATAACCACATCGATGTCGAGATCTTCCCACTCGCGGGCGATTTTCGCCCCCAGCTTGGTACCCATGCGCACGCGGGCGCTGTACACGGAGATCTTATCAAGGAAAGAGTCCGGGCGCGCAAAGTAGACATACTCGAACAGGCACGGATTGTATTTCGGGTTCTCCGCGCACTGGCGGGTGAACAGCTGACCTTTTTCGGTAACGTACACCGCTTCGCCAGGTGCCACATCGCGCAGGAACTCAAAGCCTAAAGTATCCAGCGCCACGCTTTCGGAAGCGACCATATACTCGGTGCGGCCGTCGGCCATGCCGCGTTTACCGATAACCAGCGGGCGGATGCCGTTCGGGTCACGGAATGCCACCAGGCCATGACCAATGATCATCGCCACACAGGCATAAGCCCCGCGCACCTTCTGGTGAACGGCAGCAATGGCGGAGAAGATGTTTTCGGCTTCCAGCGGGTAGTGCTGAAAGCGGTCCACTTCCTGCGCAAAGATGTTCAGCAGGATTTCGGAATCCGACGTGGTATTCACATGACGGCGGCCACTTTCGAACAGCGCCTTGCGCAGCTCGTGGGCGTTGGTCAGGTTGCCGTTGTGGGCAAGGGTAATACCGTAAGGGGAGTTCACATAGAAAGGCTGGGCTTCAGAAGCACTGGAGCTTCCTGCCGTTGGGTAGCGCACGTGGCCAATACCCATATTGCCCTGCATACGCTGCATGTGGCGGGCTTCAAATACATCGCTGACCAGGCCGTTTGCTTTACGCAGACGGAAGCAATTCAATGCATCAATGGTAACGATGCCGGCGGCATCCTGCCCACGGTGCTGAAGCACCGTTAACGCATCATAAATCGACTGGTTGACCGGCATGAATCCGGCGATCCCGACAATACCGCACATAGTGACATTTCCTCATAAGCCGCAACCCCAGTGCGATTACTGGGGCAAAAAACTCGACGTGCTTTTCAGGTAATCAAAAAACCACCTGATGATGTAACTGAACTGGGGAATAAGCTGAGACTGCTGCCAGTCCGGGCTTTTGGAAAAACCGGTGAAAGTATCAAGGAAGAACAGCATCGCTGAAACAATCAGCACACCACGTAATGCCCCGAAACAGACTCCCAGTACTCTGTCGGTACCCGACAGGCCGGTTTTTTCAACCAGCGACCCGATCACATAGTTGACGATTGCCCCGACAATCAGCGTGGCAATAAACAACACCGCAATGGCGATTCCATTTCGAACCAGTTCGTCTTCAAATCCTGTAAACCAGACGGCAAGGAAGGAGTAGTAATGACTGGCGACAAAAAATGCGCAACCCCAGGTGATGAGAGAAAGAGCTTCCCGAACAAACCCACGGATCAGGCTGACAAGAGCCGAAAAACCAACAACCGCAATAATGACGTAATCTATCCAGACCATGAACTCTTCCAGTGACAATGCCCCTGAATCCAGCCATCCAGCTCGTTCGGGGCGAATTCTAACAGAAAAAGAAAACGTTTGCGTAGGGTTTTCCCACGTCGATTTAAATAATCGCCGACGTGGAAAAAATCTACAGACGGGCCACGATTTCGGCCGTCAGCACGCCGCAACGCAATACCTTGATTTGCCAGTATCATCACGTAGTACGCCCGGAACGACAGTGCTGCCGTTCCGGGCGTGAGACGATAAAAGCTATCGCAATCATAGCCCGTGCCATTGCTGCGCACGGGTCAACAACACTATCTGGCGCTGTAAGGCTTCACCACCCCGCCGAGGCCGGAGATGCTTTGCAGCTGGCTGACTGACGCCTGCATTTTCGCCTTGGAGGCATCCGGGCCGACGTAAATCCGGGTGATCTGCCCCTGCACCGGCGTTGAAGGCACGGTAAAGGCGCGATAGCCCGACAGACGTAGCTGGGCGACAATCTCATTCACCTTAGCGGCATTTTTCAGCGCGCCGAGCTGAACAACATAGGCCTGACCGCCTGGTGCGGCTTCCGCTGCCGGTGCTTCTTCTTTCGGCTGCGTTTTCTCAACTGGCTTCTCGACCGGTTTTTCTACCGCTTTCGGCTTCTCAACCGGCTTCGCTTTCTCAACCGGTTTTTCTACCGGTTTCTCTACCGGCTTCGGTTTCGCCAGCGGTTTCTCCACCACTTTCGGCGGCTGCTGCTGCACCGGCGGCGGCGTAACGACAGTCGGCTGATTGCGCGACTGCGGCACGGTGGAACCACTGTCCGCCTGTGAGGTATTTTCACTGCTGCCCGGTGCCGTGGCCGCTGCGCCTTGCGGCGGCTGAGCGGGCAACGACTGCGTGACAGGCGGTACGAGATCCGTTTCCTGCTGATCTTCCGGTTTCGGCACCAGCGGGATTGCGGCAAACTCTTCTTTGTAATGCTTTTTCTTACCATCGAGCACGCCGGGCAGCACGATCACACCCAGCGCGACAATGATGATGGTTCCGACTAAACGGTTCTGAAACTTACTGGCCACTGCCGTTCTCCGTTTCCATCGTTTCCATGACCTGCGCTACGGTGTGGAATGAACCACACACCAGCACAATATCCTGTTCTGCTGCCTGCTGCAGCGCCTGCTGATACGCCGCCGTCACCGAACTGAAGGCCTGCGCGCCCTCCAGATACGCCATCAGCTGCTCTGCGCTGGCACCGCGCGGGCCGTCAAGCGGCGCACAGTACCAGGCATCAACCTGGGGACGGAGGCAGGCCAGCGTACCGGCAATATCTTTGTCGTGCAGCATACCGACCACCGCATGGACCTTCCCGACGTGCGCTAATTCTGCCAGTCGGCCAGCCAGATAGGCCGCCGCATGGGGATTATGCGCCACATCGAGGATCACCCGCGGTGACTCTGCCACCGTCTGAAAACGGCCCGGCAAAATGGCCTGATGCAGATGCGTGCGGATCACCGTTTCATCGACCTTCAGCCCGGAGGCACGCAGCGCGGCCAGCGCGGTGGCGGCATTGGGCAACGGCACCTGCGGCAGCGGTAACTGGTCGACGCGGCCCTGAGCATCCTGGAAAGACCAGCCTTGTGCGCTTGCCTGATATGACCAGTCACGATCGCGCTGGCTCAGCAGTGCGCCCTTCTCCGTCGCCACATCTGCAATGGTATGCGGCATATCCGGTTCACCGACAATGGCCGGTTTGCCGCCGCGGAACACGCCCGCTTTTTCGCGGCCAATGCTTTCACGGTCCGGCCCCAGCCAGTCGGTATGATCCAGCGCAATGCTGGTGATCACGGCGACATCAGCATCCACGATGTTAGTGGCGTCAAGGCGCCCGCCGAGGCCAACTTCGAGGATCGCGACGTCCAGCTGCGCCTGCTTAAACAGCCACAGCGCCGACAGGGTGCCGTATTCAAAATAGGTTAACGAGGTTGCGCCACGCCCGGCTTCAATTGCCGCAAACGAAGCGGTGTGTGCCGACTCGGCCAGTTCTGCCCCCTGAATGCGCACGCGTTCGGTGTAGCGCACCAGGTGCGGGGAGCTGTATACGCCCACGCGAAAGCCTGCGGCCATCAGCACAGTTTCCAGAGTTCGGCAGGTGGTGCCTTTGCCATTCGTTCCGGCAACGGTGAAGACCATGGGGGCAGGTTTGAGCAGGTCGAGTGAGGTGGCAACGCGCTGGACACGATCCAGCCCAAGTTCGATAGCCTGAGAGTGTAAGTGCTCAAGATAATAAAGCCACGTGGCAAGAGGCGACGTGGCTTGAGGAAGATTATCCATGTGTCCCGTTCACAAAGTTACGGTTCATTGGTGAAAGGGACCCGTGGTCCCTTTCTCATCATCGATCAGGCCTCGGGGCTCTGTGGAACAGCAGCAGCTTCAGCGATCTCTTCTTCTTGCGGTGCAGGCAGATTCATGAACTTAGCCAGCAAGCAGGCCAGCTTGAAGCGCATCACCGGGCGGCGCACGATCATGTCGATCGCACCCTTCTCGATCAGGAACTCACTGCGCTGGAAGCCCGGCGGCAGTTTTTCACGCACGGTCTGCTCGATCACGCGTGGGCCGGCAAAGCCGATCAGCGCTTTTGGTTCAGCGATGTTGAGGTCGCCCAGCATCGCGAAGCTGGCAGAAACCCCGCCCATGGTCGGGTCAGTCAGCACGGAGATATAGGGCAAACCACGCTCCTGCATCTTCGCCAGGGCTGCACTGGTTTTCGCCATCTGCATCAGCGACATCAGCGCTTCCTGCATACGCGCACCGCCTGAGGCCGAGAAGCAGATCATCGGGCAACCATCTTCCAGCGCCTGCTCAACAGCACGCACAAAGCGCGCGCCGACCACGGAACCCATTGAGCCGCCCATAAAGGAGAACTCAAACGCCGCAGCAACAACCGGCATCCCGTGCAGGGTGCCTTTCATCACGATCAGCGCGTCTTTTTCGTCGGTCTCTTTCTGAGCAGCGACTAAGCGATCTTTGTATTTTTTTGAATCCTTGAACTTGAGCAGATCTTTCGGTTCCAGCTCGCTGCCCAGTTCAGTCATTGAACCTTCATCCAGCACACTGTGCAGACGGTCGCGACCGTGCATACGCATGTGGTGGTCGCATTTCGGGCAGACTTCGAGATTGCGCTCCAGCTCGGCACGGTAAAGAACCTGCCCGCAGCTTTCACACTTGGTCCAAACCCCTTCAGGAATGCTTGCTTTACGCGATGGGGCAGTTGTGCTCTTGTTGAGAATTCGTTCAATCCAGCTCATTGATGACCTTTCTGTTTGAACCTGGCCTTCTCTTGGGAAGTGCCAGTTTTTCTTTTCTACGTTGCCACGCCGGGCGGCAACGCAAACCATAAATTGTCGCTCATTAAACCATAACCGCCCGTCACTGTGGATAAAAATCTGGTAAGGGGGTGACAGTCTGATGATCTCTCATATTACTGTTTTTGCTGACGTGCCGCACGGCGATGACGCCATACTTCGATAACACCCGGCATAATGGACAGCAGGATAATCGCCACAATCAATAACTTAAGGTTCTCCTGCACCGCAGGCAGGTTTCCGAAGAAGTAACCCGCATAGGTAAACAGCAGCACCCACAGTAGCCCGCCCGCGACGTTGTACAGCGCAAAATGACGATAGGACATTTTGCCCATTCCAGCCACGAATGGCGCGAAAGTACGAACGATCGGCACGAAGCGCGCCAGAATAATCGTTTTACCGCCGTGGCGCTCGTAAAATTCATGGGTTTTATTGAGATAGCTGCGACGGAAGATTTTTGAGTTCGGGTTGCTGAACAGCTTATCGCCAAACAATCTGCCAATGGTGTAGTTAACCGCATCGCCGAGGATCGCCGCCACCACCATCAGCGCCACCATGGTGTGCACGTTCAGATCATTGCCCGGCAGTGCGGCCAGCGCACCGGCAACAAACAGCAGGGAATCCCCCGGCAGGAACGGTGTCACCACCAGCCCGGTTTCGCAGAACAGGATCAGGAACAGAATGGCGTAAATCCAGATACCATACTGTGCCACCAGTTCCGCAAGGTGGACGTCGATATGCAGAATGAAGTCGACAACAAAACGAATCAATTCCATACAGGCTTCCTTTAATACTCCAGGCCAGGGTTAATCCCCGAGGAACAGTGGTCCCATCGGTGGACGGGGTAATTCAAAGCGTGCGGGATAATCCACGGCGACCAGATAAAGACCCTCGGCACGCGCGGTTGCTGCTGCCAGCGTTCGGTCTTTCGCCGCCAGTAGCTCAGCCATCCAGCCTTCGGGCTGATTCCCGCAGCCAATTTCCATCAGGCTGCCCACGATATTGCGCACCATATGGTGCACAAAGGCGTTAGCTTTAATATCCACCACCACGTAAGCGCCAAAGCGGCTGACGTTGAGGTGCATCACGTAGCGCATCGGCGTGCGCGACTGGCACTGCACGGCGCGGAACGAGGTGAAGTCGTTCTCGCCCAGCAGGCACTGTCCGGCACGCTGCATCTTTTCCACATCCAGCGGATGGTAGAAGTGCGTAACGCCCCCCGACAGGATCGCCGGGCGCAGCCGCTGGTTGTAGATCACATAGCGGTAACGGCGCGCCGTGGCGCTGAAGCGGGCGTGAAAATCGTCCGCCACCGTTTTAACCCAACGCACCGCAATATCCGCCGGTAAATTGGCGTTAGCGCCCAGCGTCCATGCGGCATCTTTACGCTGCGCGCTGGTCTCGAAATGCACCACCTGTCCGGTGCCGTGGACCCCGGCATCGGTGCGCCCGGCGCAGAACACCACCACCGGATGATCGGCCACTTTCGTTAGCGCCTTTTCCAGTTTTTCCTGCACGCTGCGAACTTCGTTCTGTTTTTGCCAGCCGTAATAACGGCTGCCGTCATATTCAATGCCCAGCGCCAGCTTGGTCAGCGGCTGTGGCACAGTGCTGTCGGACATCAGTACAGATACTCCTGCACCAGTTTTTCAGCGGTTTTGATCGCCATCAGCGCGCCGCCAAAGCGTACGTTATCGGCCACCGACCAGAACTGTAACAGCTCGGCGATACCGTAATCGTTGCGCACGCAGCCAATGCTGAGATGCGCGCTGCCGGAGGCATCACCGACCTGAGTCGGGAAGTCATCTTCATCGGTCAGGTTGATATCTTCCGCCTGCTGCAGCGCTTCACGCGCCTCTTCGGCCGAGACCGGACGCAGGTTTTCAATATGCACAATCTGCGCGTTACCGTAGAACACCGGCGCCTGCACGGTGCTGACCGCGATAGGCAAACCGTCGTCCTGCAGCACTTTACGCACCTGATCCACCAAGCGGCGCTCCTGCGCGACGCTGCCTTCCGCATCAGCGACCAGCGGCAGCATGTTGAACGCCAGCTGGCGGCCGAAATATCCCTCTTCAGCCGGCAAACCGTTCAGCAGACGCGCACTTTCACCGGCCAGCGAATCCACCGCCGCTTTGCCGTGTGAAGAGGCGGCCAGCAGGTTGGTCACCTGCAAACGCCCGAGACCGGCGTTATCCACCAGCGGTTTGATGGCGCACAGCAGCTGGCTGGTTAATGCATCGGCCACGCTGATAATGTTGCGGTTGCGATAGTCGCCCAGCACCTGGGGATTGACGTCAGGCACCACCAGCGGAACGTCCGGCTCCAGCGCGAACAGGTCGCTGCTGTCGATCACCAGGCAGCCGGCGTTGGCCGCATCTTCCGCGTAACGTGCCGAGGCGTCACGCCCGGCGACAAAGAAGGCCAGCTGCGCCTGTGACCAGTCGAAGTCAGCCGCATCGGTGACCTGGACCGATTTCCCTTCATAGCGCAGTACTTCACCCGCGCTACGCTCGCTTGCCAGCGCGTATAACTCACCAACCGGGAACTGGCGTTCCGCCAGCAATTCCAGTAAAGCTGCCCCTACTGCGCCTGTCGCACCTAAAAGCGCGATATTCCAGCCGTCAGACATGTTGGTTTACTCCAGACAATGACACAAAAGTAGAAGACGATGACTTCATCGCCTTAAGATTCAGAAAAATCCCTTCATGAAACCGAGATTTTAAATGAGATGAATTAATAAAGACTTAATGGCTAAAGGCGTTAAAGCCCAGCCTGTTGAGCAGCGCTGCGGCCTCGGCGTTATCACACTCAACCTGCAGTGAAGACCATTCGCGGCGCTCCTGATAATTCTTACGCAGACGGTCGAATTCACCGGCTATCGCCGCGACGTGGCGCAGCGGTGCGTCATCGCGGCGCACATCATACACCAGATGCACCAGACGTTTTAGCGTTGCCTGATCGAGCGGGCCATGTAGCGTGATGCGGCCAAATTCCGGCGCGGGCAGCAGCGTATCCAGCGCCACCTGCTGCGGCTGGCCGATAAACTGCGTCCAGGCTTCAAATACCTGCGTGGTGCCGCGCGCTTTGCCTTCCAGCGTATACCCGGCAATGTGGGCGGTGGCGATATCCACCTTATCCAGCAGCGGCAGCGACAGTTCCGGCTCCGGCTCCCAGACGTCGAGCACCACGCTCAGGTCGTCGCGCTGCCCCAGCACTTTCAGCAGCGCCGCGTTATCTACTACCGGGCCACGGCAGGCGTTGATCAAAATAGTATTCGGCTTCAGCGCCAGCAGCAGGGCTTCATCGACCATATGCAGGGTCTGATAGGGCCCCTGCTTGAACAGCGGAGTATGGAAGGTCAGGATATCGGCCTGCTCTACCAGCTCAGAGAGCGCAAGGAAATCACCTTCATCACCGCGATCGGCCCGCGGTGGATCGCACAGCAGCGTACGAATGCCCAGCGCTGCCAGCCGCGCCTGCAAGCGACCACCGACATTGCCCACGCCGACGATACCCACGGTGCGGTCCGCCAGCTGGAAACCATCACGCTCGGCCAGCAGCAGCAGTGCGGAGAAGACATATTCAACCACGGCGATGGCATTACAGCCGGGCGCGGCGGAGAACGCGATGCCCTGCTCGCCCAGGAACTCTTCGTCAATATGGTCGGTGCCCGCCGTGGCGGTGCCAACAAACTTCACCGGCTTACCCTTCAGTAGTTCAGCATTCACTTTGGTTACCGAACGCACCATCAAACCGTCCGCATCGTCCAGTTCGGCCTGCGGGATGGGGCGACCCGGCACGGCAACCACATCACCGGTGCGGCTAAACAGTTCGCGGGCGTACGGCATATTTTCATCAACGAGGATTTTCACAGTCTGATTCCAGTCGGCTGGGTGAGGGGCATTATTCTGCCACAAGCACAGCCGGGAGGCATCCTCAGACTGGTGAAGGGCGCGGCTTACCGCGCCCGCTAACTTCAGGCACGATTACGATAACGTTCCGGGGTGGTGCCCGACTGCTGCTGAAACATCACAATCAGCGCTGACGCCGAGCTGTACCCCAGGTCCAGCGCTACCTCCTGCACGCTTTTACCCTGCTCCAGCAGCGAAATAGCGTGCAAAAAACGCAGCCGCTGACGCCATTCACTGAATGACATGCCAAGCAGCGCCTGGCAGCGCCGCGACAGGGTGCGCTCCGTGGTGTAAACCCGCTGCGCCCACTGTGCCAGCGTGGTGTTGTCCGCCGGGTTACGCTCCAGCGCCTGCAATACCGGCGCCAGCGCTTTATCCTGGGTAGAGGGCAGATAACTCTGCTGGCTTTCCGCCTGCCGCAGCTGGTCGAGCAGCACCGCGCACAGCCGACGATCTTCAGCACTTTCCGGCACCAGCAGCTGGCGAGCAGCACACGCATCGATAATGGCATGTACCACCGAACTGACGCGCAGCAGGCAGGCACGCGGCGGCAGCGACGCGCAATCCTCTGCGGCGATATTCAGCGTGCGAAAATGCGCCTGCTTGTGGTTATAGCTGGCATGCTGCTGCAAAGGGGGGATCCAGATCGGCAGATCGGGTGGCGTCAGCAGACGCTCGCCCTCCACCTGCATCTCCAGCACGTTACACTTGACGAAAATCACCTGGCCCCAGCGGTGCTGATGCGGCAGATATTCGGTACGCGCATTGGCCTGTTCATAGCGGAAAAACAACCGCAGCGCTTCAGCATCCGCCGGTGCGCTGTAGGTTAACTGCCGAATCATCTTGTCCGATTGCGTCATACTTTTGTCTGATCATGATTATCTGTTTCAAAACCGACAAGATTACACTGCTGCGCTTTCCCTGAACATAAGAGAACCCCGATGAATTTTCTGTTTCCCCTGTTTGCGGTGCTGATCTGGTCGATCAACGCCGTGGTCAGCAAGATGTCTGCCACGGCAATCGATCCCGCCGCCATCTCCTTCTACCGCTGGCTGCTGGCCCTGCTGGTGCTGGCACCGTTTGCCCTGCCCGGCGTCTGGCGCCATCGTCAGCAGGTGAAACAAAATGGCTGGAAGTTACTGGTGCTCGGGTTACTCGGCATGGTGCTGTATCAGAGCCTGGCCTATTATGCCGCTCACAGCGTCAGCGCGCTGTTTATGGGGATCCTCAATGCGCTGATCCCGCTGCTGACGGTGCTGTTAAGCCTGCTGCTGCTGCGCCTGGCTCCGACCGTCGGTATTCTGCTCGGCAGCCTGCTCTCCTTTTGCGGGCTGGTGTGGCTGGTCAGCCAGGGTAACCCTGCGCAGCTGCTGTCGCAGGGGCTGGGTAAAGGTGAGCTGATGATGTTCGCCGCATCAGGTTCTTACGCGCTGTACGGCGTGCTCACCAAACGCTGGGCGCTGCCACTGCCCAACTGGCAGAGCCTGTGGGTACAAATCTTCTTTGGCGTGCTACTCCTGACGCCGGGTTTTCTAATGGCGCCGGAGGTCTCGCTCAATGCGCACAATATTCCGCTGGTACTGTTTGCCGGCATTCCTGCTTCGGTCATTGCACCGTTTTTGTGGATCCAGGGCGTGGCACGACTCGGAGCCAGCACCACCAGCATCTTTATGAATCTGGTGCCGATTTTTACCGCAATTATTGCCGTACTGTTCCTGCATGAGCAGCTGCATGCCTATCACTATATCGGCGGTGGGATCGCGATTTTAGGCGTTGCTCTCGCCCAGCGCCTGCGTATTCCACTGACTGCAAATAGAGCAGATAAACTCAAATAATTTAAGATTAGGAAACTTACCGGCCACATGAGTATAGTGGCCGATTAAGATCATTCTAACACCGTATTTATTCCCCCGCTCAACACCTCAATTAACTCCAATAAAATCGCATAAAAAACTCACGACCATAAAGTATTATTATGGCTGATTTGCTATTTACGATTTAATCTAGAGATCTAATACTACACCTAAGAATGCACCTAGAGTTATCACCACAGAATTTAATAAGAGATAATCCCCTGGCGAGACGGGAGGATAAAAATGTTATTTAATGACTCAAGGATGAGAAGAACTCGTCGTTCTTCGCGGGTACGCCATACCACATCCCTTCATTACCTCTGATTATAAAAATCGCTATGCAACGGGCGGCATAATTGCAGTTGCTTTTTATACACCAGCGAACCTCGTTCTGAATCATTATTATCCGCATTCAATGCCGTTAAGGGATTCATGGACCGCAGGGAAAACATTAACCCATATTTTGAGTGATTAATGCCTTGCATTATCAAAAATTACTTTTCGTTCAAAAGGAAGTAGAAATGAAAAAAATATTACTTATTACTTCATTGACTGCCACAATTGCGCTGCCCGTTTTCTCTGCCAGCGCTTATGATGGCACCATTACATTTAACGGAACCATTACCAACACCACTTGCAACGTCAGCGTCAACGGTGGCAATAAAAGCACAACGGTCAGGTTTGATCCCATTTCAATAAGCGCACTCTCCAAACAGGGCGAGGTAGCAGGTGAAAAACCTGTCAATATGAATTTAACCAACTGTCAAAATGCCAGTCAGAATGTTCGGGCGTTGTTCGAAAGTGCCGCAACCGACAATACCACAGGTAACCTGAAAAACATTAACGGCTCGGCCGGTAACGTCCAGGTGCAGTTACTTGACAGCTCACACCAGCCCATCAATCTGGCTGACGGATCCCAATCCAATAGCCCGGCATACACGATTAAAGATGATATGGCCACCCTCAATTATTTCGCCCGATATTATGCCACAGATGCAGTCACTGCAGGTGAGGTGGATACTCTGGTTAACTACTCATTAAGCTATTTCTAATATGTAGCCACGGTGCAAGGACAATGTCCTTGCACTCTTGTTTATTGAATTCAGAGCATTATCTATGTTCCTTTTAGAAAGAATAAAGCGGCATCATTTTTCACTATGCACTTTGACGGCCATGATACCGTGGCTGGCCTTTGCTAATGTCATTATTCATGGTACTCGCGTTATCTACCCGCAGGATCAGCAAGAAGTCAGCATTCAACTCAGTAATGATGGCGACCAGCCTGCATTGGTCCAGGCGTGGCTTGATATCGGCGATCCCGACGAAAAAATCAGCAATATTTCAGTTCCTTTCGTTTTGATGCCGCCGGTTTTCCGCATTGAGCCTCATGCAGGGCAAACGCTGAGGCTAACATGGACAGGGATTGCCCAGCCGCAGGATCGGGAGTCCATATACTGGCTTAACGTTCTGGATATCCCCCCCAAAGATCTTAATCTAAAAGGTGAGAACGTTTTAAAGATGGCGATACGCAGTCGAATAAAAATATTTTTTCGCCCTCCCGGGCTGGATATGGCAGGAGCGCGAAATTCTTACGCTAGGTTGATCTGGGGTTATCCTGAAAGCACTTCACCTAAAATAATGCCGGTAAAAAACCCAACCCCCTATTTTATTAATATTGCCAGCGTCACCCTGGAGAATAGAGACAGAAAAATAAAAAGTCTTAACGGGGAGATGATCCCACCCTTTAGCACAGGAGAAATAGCATTTAACTCAATCTTAGACCGCCCCGATTACTCGAAATTAACCTATGAGGTAGTGAACGACTTCGGCACCCTTATCGTCCTGAAAAACCAAAATGCACCGATGTAAAACCAGATCAACATGACGGAGGGTTAAAATGCAACGAAACAATTTCACTTTAATTCCTGTCGCCCCCTACCCCACGCGCAGAAAATCCAATAATAAATTTTTCATTTTTCTATTTCTCAGTTTCACCACCTCTGAAATAGGCCAAAATATCAGCCGTGCTGCGACAGGTGATGAAGCTATTTTCGATCCGCATTTCCTGCATACCAGCTCCGATACTCCGCTGGATTTATCCGTGTTCAATCACTCTACCCCATTACAGCCGGGCAACTATCTTCTCGGTGTCATCCTGAATGAAAGAAAAATCAGTATGTCTCAGGTTGTGGTCAAGAAAATTGAGAAAAATTCAACCATCTGTCTTTCACCAGAGTTAGTTGAAAAGCTTCACATCAAATCAGAGTATCTTAGTGACTATCATTTTAAAAAATCCGACCGGCACAGCAGCTGTCAGACTATTGAGCAGTTAATTCCGGCAGCTCAAGCTCATATCGATATCGCCACTCAGCAGCTCATTATTTCTATCCCGCAGGCAGCGCTGAGTCGGCGAACATCCAATGATATTGATCCCTCATTATGGGACAGGGGTATTAATGCACTTTTGTTCAGCTATGATGCTAATTATTATCAATCCAGTCAAAAAGAGGGTGATTTTAAGTCATTCTATAATGGTGACAACATTGGCATCAATCTGCACGGATTTATGCTCCGGCATCGCGGATCTCTCAACTGGCAGCAGAATAGTGGAAAACATTATCGCAGCCAGCGCAACTATGTTGAGCATGATATTGCCCCGCTAAAAGCTCGCGTGACCCTGGGTGATGCCGATACCAGCGGTAATCTTTTTGATAGTTTTTCATTTCGCGGCATTATGCTTGCCAGCGATGATAATATGTTGCCAGATTCACAGCGCGGGTATGCTCCGATAATACGTGGCGTCGCGCAGACTAATGCCCATGTCACGGTACGGCAAAATAATAGCCTGCTGTACGAAACCACCGTTCCCCCCGGCCCCTTCAGTATTGATGACCTCTACCCCACCGGCTACGGCGGCGATATTAGCGTTACCGTGCGAGAATCTGATGGCCGGGAAAATCAGTTTACGGTTCCTTATGCCGCCATAGCACAGCTGGTCAGGCCAGGGATGATGCTTTACAGCCTGACCGCAGGCACCTTGCGTAACATCAATTTGTCACGCAGTGAAAAAGTGGCTCAGGCTACGCTGCAGCGCGGTATCAGTAACCACCTCACGGGCTATGGTGGTCTGCTGAGCACCCGTTATTATCATGCGCTGCTGCTGGGGGGCGCGCTGGGCACGCCATACGGTGCCATCGCGCTGGATGCAACCCAAACCCATGCAGCCAGTCAGCGTCAGCATCGCCAGGGGCAAAGCTACCGGCTAACGTGGAGCAAACTCTTTAACGCCAGCAACAGCACGGTTTCAGTGGCCGCGTGGCGCGTCTCTTCGTCTGGATACCTGAGCCTGAATAATGCGGTGCGCTGGGGTGAGGATGCCCGGCGCGCTCATCCCAATGAGACCCTCTCTGCTTATGCCACCCCGCGCAGCCGCATCTCCGTTAGCCTGTCGCAGGGATTCCATGAGGGGTGGGGGCAGCTGTACCTCAGTGCAATCAGGCAAAGTTACTGGCAGGGTAGCGGTAATAATAATCAGCTCCAGGCCGGTTACAGCAACAACTTTGGCTCAGTGAACGGGTCATTGTCGGTCAACCGTGTTCACTCGCGCCAGAGAGAAGAGACGCAGTACACCCTTGGCCTGTCAGTACCGCTCGGCTCCGGCAGCCGCCACACCAGCCTGAATGTGAACGTCAACTACAGCAATGACGGGCTGGCCAGCCTGGCGAATATCAACAGTTCACTAGGGGAGGGTCAGCAGCTCGAATACACCCTGGGCGCCAGCCACGACCGCCAGCAGCACAGCAGCGCCAGTGCGGCTGCTAGCTGGCATACGCCGGTCACTACCCTGCAGGGCAGCTATGAGAGGGGCAGCCATAGCGACGCCTGGTCGGCAGGAATGAATGGTGCGGGGGCGGTGGTTTCAGAGGGCATCGTTGCCAGCCCCTGGTACAGCAAAACCATGGCATTGGTCAGCGCGCCCGGCGCTTCAGGAGCTTATGTGGAAGGTCATTCCGGACTACAGCTTAATGCTCAGGGCCACGCCCTGGTGCCCTATCTTGTTGCCTACCGTCAGAATGAGATCGCTCTTAACCCGCAGGGGCTACCGCAGGATGTGGAGTTAAAGAGCACGCTCAGTCAGACGGTGCCCCACTCCGGCGCGCTGGTGAAAGTAGATTTCGCTACCCGCGTTGGCCGCGCGGTGCTGATCCACGTGGCGCTGCCTGCGGGCCAGAGTCTGCCCTTTGGTGCCAGCGTGCGCGATGCGCAGGGGCAGGATCTCGGCATGGTTGCACAGGGAGATATGATTTACGTTCGCCTGCCAGAGGGGGACTCTCGCCTCGAGGTGATATCCGCCGGGCGGAGTATCTGCATGATGAAGCTGTCGCTCAGCAAAAAGTCCGCGTCACCCAACGGTTTTGCCCAATTTCATCTCCCCTGCCAACCCGGAACCTGAGGAACCCTCATAATGAACCTGTTCTTATCCCTGATGATCTGCCTGCTGTGCCTGCTTAGTCAGGCTGTCAGTGCCGGTTCACTCCACTGCCGTACTGAGCGATCGGGGCCCTCTCCCGTGGTGATTTTTACCGCAGAGAATGCCCTTAAACTCTCCACCTCGCTACCTATTGGCCGCAGCGTGTTTAACCAAAGCTATCACATCACCGCCTGGTGCAGCATCAGCGATCCCCTGCAAAGCGCAGAGGAAATGGCATGGTTTACTCGCCTGACGGGCCCCCTGACCCTTGGCAACGGCCTGACGCTATTCACCACGCTCAATGGCGATCGCGGCAGCGATAATCATAGCCGGGTCGCTACGGGAGTGATGATTGATAACCACAACGCCGCAGCGGGAATGCCGCCGCGCACCTGGCAACGGCTGGATCTGAATGTCGCGGTGGAGATAGTAAAAACTGGCGCCACACCTGAGCGGCCCGAACTGGTAAAGCCTGTCAGCGCGAGAATCCCCCTGTTTGAACTGGGGTCCGATACCGGGGGCAAACCAGCCCGTTATCTGATGCTGGATGCGACGACCGGCCTAACGTTTATTGCACGCAGCTGCCGGATTCAGGGGCCGGCTTCGTTTAACGTCTCGCTGGGTCCGGTGAGGATTTCGACCGAACAGGGATTAGGCTCCCACATCGGTTCGACCAGTACCGGTAAGCCCTTTGCGCTTAATTTTCTTTGCGAGCGCGATGTTTCGGGTAGTTTTAATGTGATGTTGCGGCTCGATGGCCGCGCTCCTGAAGGTCTATCAGCAAAAGGATTGATTAGGTTAAATCACCAGGACGGTGGGGCAAGCGGGGTAGCAATGCAAATTGTCCATGCCAGCAATGCCACGCCCGTTGATATCGGGCAGTCATGGCAAATCGCCAGCTATCCACTCTCTGACAGTATGGTGAGCGTGCCGATGCAGGTTCGTTTTTATCAGACAGGTTCGATTATCACGCCCGGCAGCGCTGAAGCCACGCTGACATGGACGGTGGACTATCTGTAAACAGGGAGAAGACAAAAAAATGTCGTAATGCGGGCTGATTCCCCTCCACTCCTCTACCTATCCCCGGCCGGGATTGTTATCATGCTCTATTACCCTCTGTGGTCCGGCGCGCCCCGGATAATGACTCTGACTGAAGGACTTCGCCATGCAACCTTTGAGTGGCCCTGGTGCGCCGATTCCCGGCGATCGCCCGACGATCGATGCCCAAAAGGGCACATCGCGCCCCGGCCCTGGCGATCAACCTCTTACGCCCGCACAGCGCACCACGCTGGAGCGCCTGATCGTCAAGATCATGTCGCTCAGCACGCTGAAATCCCCCGAGCTGTGGGCTGGCCTGCGCCATGAGGTCGGAGTAAAAAATGATGCTGGCCTGCTGGCGCGCCATTTTCCACCGGCGGAACAGTTTCTCAATACGCGTTTGTCACAGGTGCAAAACACCCACGCCACGCGCCAGCTGTTACAGCAGCTGACCGACCTGCTGCCTACCGGGAATAACCGCCAGGCGGTGAGCGACTTTATCCGTCAGCAGTTTGGTCATACGGTATTAAGCTCGCTCAACCCTGACCAGCTGCGTCAGGTGCTGACCATGCTGCAGAACGGGCAGATGGCGATCCCACAGCCGCAGCAGACGCGCAGCAGCGATCGCAGCCTGCTGCCAGCCGAGCATCAGACGCTTAACCAGCAGATTTCGCGCCTTGCCGCCGCCACCGGCGAGCAGCCGGTCAAACTGTGGGCTTCCGTACTGAAGGTGATGAACCTGCACAGCGGTGATCCTATCCCCTCGCGCGCCTTCCCGCTGCTCAACCAGTATCTGCAGGCAAGCCAGACGCTTAGCCAGCATAGCGCGCCGACGCTGACTCAGCTGATTGCCACCCTGAAGCAGCCGCCGGATGTGGGCGAGCAGCGTATGCTGGAGGATTACAGCCAGCAGCGCTTCAGCATTGCGCCACAAACGGTGCTCAGCCCGACTCAGGCACAGGACCTGCTCAATCTACTGTTCAGCCGCCGCGCAGAGCGTTTGCAGGAACAGCCGCTGGCCGACAGCGAGCTGAATCCAAAACCGATTGCAGCGCCAATCTGGGGTACGCTGCCGCCAATGTTGCAGCCGCTGGCGAATCGTCCGGTGTTTACCGCCTTTGCCATGCTGATCCTGCTGGTTCTGGTGCTGTGGATGCTGTTCTGATTTAGCGCCTTATCAGGGCTGGCACCAACGCGGCGCCAGCTCTTCTTCTCAGGCCACTTCCTCTACCGGCTTGCCGCCAAAGCGGTCGCGCATAATCTGCTCGATCTCCTCCAGGCTCTTACCTCTTGTCTCCGGCAGCATCAGCGCCACAAAGGCCAGTGAGCCGATGTTAATGATGGCGAAAATAAAGAAAGTTTTGCTGCCGGCAAACGCCATCAGCGGCGGGAAGCAGAAAGCGACCAGCGCATTAAAAATCCACTGTAATGACACCGCGGTGCCCGTCAGCGCCCCGCGCAGCTGCATCGGGAACAGTTCGGACATCAGCAGCCAGTAGACGGGTGAAATGCACATCTGCATAAAGAACAGGAACATCAGAATAAAGGCCAGCGCCAGATAGCTTTGGGTTAGACCGGCTGGCACCAGCGTCATCACCAGCCCTAACAGCAGCTGAGCGGCGATAACAAAGAACAGCCCGGTCATCAGCATCTTACGGCGTGGGAAGCGGCTAACCGCCCAAATACCCACGAAGGTGGCAATCACGGAAACCACACCGTTGCCAATCGTGGCGGCGATAGAGGCGCTGGTTCCCAGCCCGGTCGACTTCAGGATAATCGGCGTGTAGTACATAAAGGCATTGACCCCGGTGAACTGGATAACGAAACCCAGCCCGATGCCGATCATCAACAGGCGCAGCACCCATTTTTCCTTAATCAGGGTCATTACGTCCGGCCCACGCTCGGCCTTACGCGCCTGCTTTTTCATCTCGCGCATCTCCTTACGCACCTCTCGCGGAGTTTCACGCAGGTACTTCAGGATGTTTTTTGCCTCCTGCAGTCGCCCTTCGGCCACCATCCAGTGCGGGGATGCCGGAACAAAGAAGGTGCCGATAAACAGCAGCAGGCCGGGGATCATGGCGATGGCCAGCATATAGCGCCACAGGTGTTCGTCATGCAGCAGATAGCTGAGCAGCGTGCTGGCAACGTAGGCCACCAGCTGGCCGGTGACAATCATCAGCTCATTACGGCTCACCAGTGGAGCCCTTAATTTCGGACCGGCGATCTCAGCAATAAACACCGGCACGGTGGCCGACCCGCCGCCAACGGCGATACCGAGCAGAAAACGCATCGCCACCATCACCGAAATAGACGGTGCAAGAGCGGTACCGAGGGAGCCGGCAACAAACAGCACGGCGAGGCTGCGTAGCGTGATGCGGCGGCCAAACTTGTCGGAGAAGAAACCACTGAGGAAGGAACCGAGCGCGGCGCCAAACACCAGTGAAGAGGCGACCAGCCCTTCAGTAAACGAGTTTAAGCCCAGCCCGCCCTGTGCCGCAGGCGCGGACATATAGGGTAAAGCCCCGGAGATAATACCGGTGTCGTAACCAAAGGCCAGCGCACCCATTGTGGCGACCAGCACCACAAAGAAAATTCGCTGTTTAACAATCGTCGCGCGCGAAGACCCATCGGCTTCAGATGAGTCTGGGGAGGTTATGTTCATATGATCCCTGAATAAGAAGAAAAGTCTGTGGCGCTCACATTTATTGTGAAAAAGGCGCTAAACGGTGAGTCGCGCAAAAAGTGTAGACTCCGTCACAGTTTTCGACAAATTCAAAAGTCATTTAACATCCGCAGTCGCTTAGAGCGGCAGCGGTCGGGTGGTTATCACGCAGCCAAAAATCAACTCACGCCGCAGGCAACCCCGCGCGGGCAAAGCTGAAGGTGACGGCAATACCCAGCGCGGCGCAGACCGCTCCGGCAATGTACACCGAACCGTAGCCGAGACCGGTGGCCAGCAGCCCGGTAAGCGGGCCGGTGATGCCATAAGCGATATCCTGAAACGCCGAAAAACCGCCTAGCGCGGTGCCACGCACCTGCGGCGCCACCCGTTTTAGCACCTCAACTCCCAGCGCCGGGAACACCAGCGAACAGCCGCAGCCGGTCAAAGCCGCCCCTGCCAAGGCTATCCAGCCGTTCGGGGCCATGCCGAGCAGCAGCAGGCCAAGCGCTTCCACCGTCAATGAAATCAGCGCCACGCGCGTACCACCCAGCCGATCCGGCAGGCCGCCAAACAGCACGCGCACCAGCACAAAGGCTACGCCAAACGCGGTTAAAGCAAACCCGGCATTGCCCCACTGGCGATCGGCGAAATAGAGCGAGGTGAAGGTGCCAATCACCGCAAAGCCTGCCCCCTGAAGTGCCAACGCAGATCCCGGCTGTGCAATCTGCCCAACCACTTTCCACAGTGACGGTCGCTCACCACCGTGTACCGGTACGGTGCGCACGCCAAGGTTGAACAGCAGCGCCGCCAGCGGCAGCAGAATAGTGGCAATGCCCAGCAGTGCAAAACCGCCGTGGCTGTATAACAGCAGCCCGAGCGGTGCTCCTGCAGCCAGCGCGCCATAAATGGCCATGCCGTTCCACGACATCACCTGGCCGCCGCGCGTCGCGCCCACCAGCCCCATGCCCCAGGTCAGATTGCCGGTCAGCAGCTGGCTTTCACCAAAGCCCAGCAGCAGGCGCCCGGCCACCAGCAGGGCAAATTTAGCCATTACCGGCAGCGGCAGCAGTGCCGCCAGCAGATAGGCAACCCCAACCAGCGCCAGCGCCAGCATGCCCTGTAGCGTTGAGCGTTTTGCCCCGCGCTGATCGGCCAGCCTTCCGGCATAGCCACGCGTTAGCAGCGTGGCAAAAAACTGGATGCCTACCGCAACGCCCACCAGAAAGTTGTTCAGCCCCAGCACCTGGTGCACATAAAGCGGGATCACCGGCAGCGCGAGGCCCGCCGTCAGGTAGGTGAGAAATACGGCAAATGAGATGCGCGCCAGCGCAGTCGTGGCCTGCGCCGGGCGTTGGTCGATACGGCTGGACATCGTTAACTCCTCCTGAGAGAACCGGGGCACGGCCTGTGCCACAGATGGTTATGGAATTTTATTTTCAAAGGCAACCAGAGTGGCTAAATAGTTTCAAATCGTCAACGCAATTAACCGCCCGCGCTGGAATGTAACCCAGTTACGTGCCTTATTACCTGCGGTAGCTAAACAACCAGACCAGGCTCAGGCATAAAATCGCGATATGCGCCGCATTTCGCTGACAAAAATAGCGGCTGTTTGAGATTAGAGTACCACTTTCACTCAGGCCGGGATGCGCCCTGCAGGTAATTGTTACCAAAATGATAACAGGAAAAAAAATTAACAATTATGAAACAATTAGATCTCAGTAAACTTCCTACAATCACGCCTAAAATAACAAGCTATTAACATAATTAACTACATAATTTAACTTTAAAGGTCACCGATCACACTTTCTATCATTGCCCACTTCTTCGCCAAAATCTTATTGCTATCGTGAGCCGGTGGTGAAATCCACCTTCATACCTGACGAAAACAACGATCTGGATAACAAGGTACTGCTATGAAATTTAACCTCGCGTTACTCAATGCATGTGTCGTATCCGCCTGCATGTTATTAGCAACACCCGTGCTGGCAGCAGAAAAACATGATATCGCCGTCGTGGCAAAAGTCACAGGCATTCCGTGGTTTACCCGGATGGCGGTGGGCGTGGACGAAGCGGCGAAAAAGCTCGACGTCAATGCTTACCAGGTTGGCGGCTCCACGGCCGATCCGGCGCAGCAGGTAAAGGTGATTGAGGACCTGATCGCCAAAAAAGTCGACGCAATCATCGTGGTGCCCAATGACGCCAAAGTCCTTGAGCCCGTGCTGAAAAAAGCGCGTGACCAGGGCATCGTCGTGCTGACCCATGAATCCCCGGACCAGCAGATTGGTCAGTGGGATATTGAAACCATCGACAGCACCAAATATGCCGAAAAGAATATGGATGAGCTGGCGAGCGCGATGGGTGGCAAGGGCGGATACGCCATTTACGTTGGCTCACTGACCGTGCCGCTGCACAATGCCTGGGCCGATGCGGCCATCAAATACCAGAAAGAGAAATACCCGGAAATGCACGAAGTGACCGCGCGCCTGCCGGTGGCGGAGAGCATCGACAAATCCTATGCCACTACGCTCGACCTGATGCGCACCTACCCTGACCTCAAGGGCATCATCGGTTTTGGCTCGCTTGGCCCAATCGGTGCCGGACAGGCGGTGAAAAGTAAACGGGCGAAAAACAAGATCGCCGTGGTGGGTATCGCGATGCCAGCTCAGGCTGCGCCTTATCTGATGAGTGGCGATATCAAAAAAGCCCTGCTGTGGGATCCAAAAGATGCCGGTTTCGCCCTGGTCAGCCTGGCGGATCAGCTGCTGGATGGCAAACAGGTGACGCCTGACCTGACCATCGACGGCCTGGGCAAAGCGGATGTTGATATGCAGCATCACGTTATCCGCTTCAACCGCATTCTGGAAGTGACCAAAGATAACGCTAAATCCCTCGGTTTTTGATTGTTTCGGGCCGGCGACTGTCGGCCCTCACCCACTCCAGGGCGATGAATGATGGCCACACAAACTCCTTTTATATCGTTGGAAAAAATCAGCAAATCGTTTCCCGGCGTGCGTGCGCTGGATAACGTCACGCTGACGCTGAACCGCGGCGAAGTACACTGCCTGGCCGGGCAAAACGGCTGTGGCAAAAGTACCCTGATCAAAGTCATTTCCGGGGTATATCACCCCGACAAAGGCTCGCAAATCAGCGTTGACGGCAAGCGCTTTAACCAGCTCAGCCCTGCCCTGTCGGCGTATTACGGCGTGCAGGTGATCTACCAGGATCTGTCGCTGTTTCCCAATTTATCGGTGATGGAGAACATCGCGGTCCACCGCTATCTGCCGGGCGGCAGCTTCTGGGTGAATCGCCGTGCCATGCGCCAGCTGGCGCTGGAGACCATGCAGCGTATCGGCGTTAGTCTCGACCCGGCGCGCAAAGTAGAAAAACTGTCGATCGCCGACCGGCAGCTGGTGGCGATCTGCCGGGCGCTGGCCGCCGATGCCAGCCTGGTGATCATGGATGAGCCCACCGCCTCACTGACGCGCCATGAGGTTAATGGCCTGCTGCGCGTGGTGCGTGAGCTAAAGGCCGCCGGGATCTGCGTGGTGTTCGTCAGCCATAAGCTGGATGAGGTGATGGAGGTTTCGGACCGCATCAGCGTGATCCGCGACGGCAAGCTGGTCGGCACCTATGCCGCCAGTGAACTGGACGGTGATGAACTGGCGTTCCTGATGACCGGCCAGCGTTTCAGCTTCAACCACCTGCCGGAGCGGGCCGACCGCAGCGAAACCCCGCTGCTGGAAGTGCGCAACCTCTCGCGGCGCAACCAGTATCAGCAGATTAACCTGCAGCTAAGACGCGGCGAGATCACCGCCATCGTCGGCCTGCTGGGTGCCGGGCGCACCGAGCTGTGCCTGTCGCTGTTTGGCCTTTCGCGCCCGGACAGCGGCGAAATGCTGATAGACGGTAAGTCAGTCAGGCTGCGCCATAATCGCGACGCTATCCGCCACGGCATTGCTTACGTTTCGGAAGATCGTCAGAGCGAAGGGCTGATTATGCCGCAGTCGATCTTCGACAACCTGCTGGTGCCGGTGTTTGGCCGCCTGCGCGGTCGACTCGGCTTGATGGATCGCGCGCAGGCGCGCCACCAGGTGGCCTCACTCATCCGCGAGCTCAATATCAAAGTGTCCGACAGCCAGCTGCCGGTTCAAACGCTTTCCGGCGGCAACGCCCAGCGCGTGGCGATCGGTAAATGGGTGGCGACGCAGCCCAAAGTGCTGATCCTCGACTCGCCGACCGTCGGCGTCGATATTGCTAATAAAGAGGGGATCTATCGCATTGCCCGCGAGCTGGCCGATTCCGGTATGGCGGTGCTGATGATATGCGATGAGATCCCGGAAGCTTACTACAACAGTCATCGCGTACTGGTGATGCGCAAAGGCGAGCTGGTTGCCAGCTTCGCGCCCCATCAGTGCAGCGAAGAGGAGATTGCAGGGGTGGTTAATGAATAGCAAGCTGCGTCACTTGATCAGCCACCATGAGTTCTGGCTGGGTCTGTTAATTGTCCTGCTGGCGCTGGGACTAAGCCTGCGCACGAGCGAATTTCTCACTCTCGGCAACCTGACCGACGTGGCCACCAGCTATGCCATTCTCGGCATTCTCGCCTGCGGCCTGTTTGTGGTGCTGATCGCCGGAGGCATCGATATCTCCTTCCCGGCGATGACCGCCATCGCGCAGTACGTGATGGCCAGCACCCTGCTGGCGCACGGCGGCAATTTCTTCAGCGCCTTTGCCATTGCCATCGGCTGCGGGCTGCTGCTCGGCATGGTTAACGGGCTGCTGGTATACCTGCTGAGGGTGCCGGCAATTATTATCACCATCGCCACGCTCAACCTGTTCTATGGCCTGCTGGTGTGGATAACCAACGGCACCTGGCTGTACGGCTTCCCGGAATGGTTTATGAACGGCATTAACTGGCTCTCCTTTACCGCTTCGGACGGCTATGAATATGGCCTGACGCTGCCGCTGCTTTGCCTGCTGGGCGTCTTTGTGCTGACCGGTGTGCTGATGAACTTTACCCGCTTCGGGCGGCAGATCTACGCGATGGGCGGTAACCGCGAATCCGCTTCGCGCCTCGGCATCAACCTGCGCAGCCTGCATCTGGCGGTTTACGGATATATGGGCGTGCTGGCGGGCGTCGCGGCCGTGGTTCAGGCACAGACCACGCAGTCGGTAGCACCGAACTCGCTGGTCGGCTACGAGCTGACGGTGCTGGCGGCGGTCGTGCTGGGAGGAGCCAGTATGAGCGGCGGGCGAGGAACGCTGATTGGTACCCTGCTCGGCGTATTACTACTGGCCTTTCTGCAAAACGGCCTGACGCTGATGGCGGTGTCATCCTACTGGCACATGGTGTTCAGCGGAGTGATTATTCTGGTGAGCGTCAGCGCGACGGCGTGGAACGAGAAACACCAGCTGGCGAAGGGGAACTGAGATGCAGACATTACTGAATAAACTGCCGGGCGACCGCATCATCCGGCTGCAGCTGCTGATGATGGTGGTGGTGCTGGCGCTGTTTTCCCTGACGCTTGGCGGACGCTTCTTTAGCAACGGCAACTTTCAGTCTATCGCCAGCCAGCTGCCGGTGCTGGGGCTGCTGGCATTAGGCATGGCAGTGACCATGCTGACCGGCGGCATTAATCTGTCGATTATTGCCAGTGCCAATGCCTGCTCGCTGGTGATGGCGGCACTGATTGTCGCCCATCCGGAACAGCCGCTGTGGCTGGCCCTGGCGCTGCTGGCCGGCCTGCTGACGGCCGTGGCGATTGGCGTGCTTAACGGTGTGCTGATTGCAGTGGTGGGCGTTTCGCCAATTCTGGCAACGCTCGGCACCATGACGTTGATTGCCGGGCTGAATATCCTGCTGTCGAACGGTGCGGTAATCTCTGGCTTCCCGCCGCTGATCCAGATGCTCGGCAACGGGGATATCGCCGGCATCCCGCTCTCGCTGTTGATCTTCCTGCTGGTCGCTGCGCTGGTGTGGCTGCTGCTGGAACGCACCACGCTCGGGCGCAGCATTCTGCTCATCGGGTCGAATGAGAAGGCCACGCGCTTTAGCGGGGTGAACACCACCCGCGTGATTATCACCGTGTATGTCCTCTCCGCGTTGATGAGCTGGGGAGCCGCGCTGCTGATGATGTCGATGTTTAACTCTGCCAAGGCAGGTTATGGCGAGTCATGGCTGCTGGTCACCATCCTCGCCTCCGTGCTCGGCGGCATCAATCCTGACGGCGGCTTTGGCCGTATTCCCGGGCTGGTGCTGGCGCTGATTGTGTTACAGATGATTGAAAGTGGACTGAATCTGCTGGGGGTGAGTAGCTACCTCACCATGGCACTTTGGGGTGGCGTACTGATCCTGTTTATTGCGTTGCAAAATCGCAGAACCTGACGACTGAGGATAAAAATGGCGAGCTATTACATTGGTGTGGATGTGGGAACGGGCAGCGCACGCGCGGGGATTTTCGATATCACCGGGCGTATGATGGGCCAGGCCAGCCGTGAAATTGAGATGTATCGCCCACAGGCCAATTTTGTCGAGCAGTCCTCCGACAATATCTGGCAGGCGGTTTGCCAGGCGGTGCGCGATGCGATTAACCAGAGCAATATTAACCCGGTGCAGATTAAAGGGCTGGGCTTTGATGCCACCTGTTCGCTGGTGGTACTGGATAAAGAAGGCAAGCCGCTGACGGTCAGTCCGTCCGGTCGTAATGAGCAGAACATCATCGTCTGGATGGACCACCGCGCCATCGTGCAGGCCGAGCGCATTAATGCCTTAAAACATCCGGTGCTCGATTACGTGGGTGGCGTAATCTCCCCGGAGATGCAGACTCCGAAGCTGCTGTGGCTGAAACAGCATATGCCCGCCAGCTGGCAGAATATCGGCCATCTGTTCGACCTGCCCGACTTCCTGACCTGGCGCGCCACGGCGGACGAAACCCGCTCGCTTTGTTCGCTGGTGTGTAAATGGACCTACCTTGCCCACCAGGACGGCTGGGATGCCAGCTACTTTAAACAGATTGGGCTGGATGACCTGCTGGAGCGCGACGCGGCTAAAATTGGCAGTGAAGTGAAAAGCATGGGCGAACCGCTTGGGCGAGGGCTGACCCAGCGCGCCGCCGGCGAGCTAGGCCTGTTGCCCGGCACGGCGGTTAGCGCCTCGATCATTGATGCGCACGCTGGCAGCCTTGGCACCCTGGGTGCCGCCGGGCCGTCCGGCGAGCTGGCTGATTTTGACCGTCGCATCGCGCTTATTGGCGGCACCTCCACCGGTCATATGGCGATCTCCCGCGAGCCGCGCTTTATCAAAGGTGTTTGGGGGCCCTACTTCTCGGCGGTGCTGCCAGACTTTTGGTTGAATGAAGGCGGCCAGTCAGCAACCGGGGCGCTGATCGACCACGTTATCCAATCGCACCCCTGCTACGCCACGCTGCGCGAACAGGGAAAAACTCAGGATAAAACCATTTATGAAGTGCTGAATGGCCTGCTGTGCAGTATGGCGGGTGAAGCGGATAAGATCGCCTTTCTCACGCAGGATATCCATATGCTGCCCTATTTCCACGGCAACCGTTCGCCGCGGGCGAATCCGAATCTGACCGGAATGCTTACCGGATTGAAGCTGTCGCGTACCCCGGAAGATATGGCGCTCCATTATCTGGCCACCATCCAGGCGATTGCGCTCGGCACGCGCCACATTATTGAGACCATGAACCAGACGGGTTACAGCATCGATACCATTATGGCCAGCGGTGGCGGCACGAAAAACCCAATTTTCGTGCAGGAGCATGCCAACGCCACCGGCTGCACGATGCTGCTGGCGGAAGAGAGCGAATCAATGCTGCTGGGCAGCGCGATGATGGGCACGGTGGCCGCAGGCGTATATGACTCACTGCCGGAAGCCATGAATGCCATGAGCCGGATTGGCAAAACCGTCACCCCGCAAACCAACGAAATCAAACGCTACTACGATCGTAAATACCGCGTGTTCCGTGAGATGTATCACGACCATATGAAATATCAGCAGATGATGCAGGAGGCCTGATGGATGCACAACAGAGCTGGCAGCAGGCCTGCGCGGGCTGGCAAAGTTATCGGCAAGCGCTAAGCGCGCTGGAGCAGCAGCTCGACCGTCAGCAGTGGCAGGCGGTGCTTGATGCCCTTGCCCATTGTCGCGGAAAAATCGCCGTCACCGGCATCGGCACTTCCGGCATCGCGGCGCGTAAAATCGCCCATATGCTGGCCTGCGTTGAGCACCCTGCCATCTGGCTGAGCGCCGCCGATGCTGCGCACGGTGACATCGGTTTTCTGCGCGCCGATGACGTGCTGATTATGCTGTCGCGCGGCGGCAATTCCGATGAGCTGACGCGCCTGCTGCCGACGCTTAAAGCCAAAGGCACCCTGCTGATTAGCGTGACCGAAAACGCTGATTCGGCGATTGCCCACGCGGCAGATTTGCTGCTGCTCATGCCGAAAACGCAGGAGATCGACCCGCTAAACATGCTGGCGACCACCTCCATCATCAGCGTACTGGCGGTGTTCGATGCGATGATTGCCGTGCTGATGGAATACAGCGGCTATGACAGGCAAACACTGCTGGCGGTGCACCCGGGCGGCAATGTCGGGAAGATCCTGCGCGAAGAGCAATAGAAAGGGTGCTTAAGGACAGTGCATCGCCACACCGAAAAGGCGGGATTGCTCCCGCCTCCGGCTGCTCTTACTTCTGCGGGTCGCAGGCCATAAACGCAGCCACCTCTGCGATACCGGCGCGGATCCGCACCTCACACAGGTCCTTCCTCGTCACCAGAACGGCGGCCAGCGCCGTCATACAGAGGATGATAAGGGCGATAAAGATCGCCTTGTGCTGTTTCATGGTTGCTCTCCTTGTCTTGCGACGGGTAAGACGCTAACCTGATGTTGCTAAGCATAGGATAGGCCTCGGGTTGATTGAAAAATCACTCGGGGCTTTTCTCTTTCTGCCGTCTGCAAACAGCATGCTTAAGGCAGAAAGCCTCAAGCACCCGCGGGAATAATACAAACCTCACGTTTAATATCTGCGGCAAACGTGCGCAGGCCGCCGGATATTCTCATGATTGAGAGCATCAGCAGCCTGCGCTCGGGAAGTGATAAAGGGTGCTTAAGGGCAGTGCATCGCCACACCGAAAAGGCGGGATTGCTCCCGCCTCCGGTTGCTCCTACTTGACGGGTTCGCAGGCCATAAACGCAGCTACCTCTGCAATACCGGTACGGATGCGGACCTCACACAGATCCTTCCTCGTCACCAGAACGGCGCTGAGCGCCGTCATGCAGATGATAATAATGGCGATAAAGATCGCCTTGTGCTGTTTCATGGTTGCTCTCCTTGTCTTGCGACTTGTAAGACGCTAACCTGATGTTTCTCATGCATCGGATAGGCCTCGGGTTGATTGAAAAATCACTCGGGGCTTTTCTCTTTCTGCCGTCCACAAACAGCATGCTTAAGGCAGAAAGCCTCAAGCACCCGCAGGCATATTACTTATCTCCCGCTTTATCTCTGCTGAATAAGTGCGCAAAAAAGGAAAGCGCGGTTGCTCTGTGCTAGCCTGCTGATATTCAACGATGACGGATGCTGGCAATGGACGGACAACAGATACAGAAAATCGCGATGCGCATCGCACAGGAGCTACCCGCTTCTGAGCTGTGCTACCCGTTCGGGCCGGAGTATGAGGTGTTCAAGGTACGCGGCAAGATGTTTGCCCTGATGGCGCAGGTGCGCGGCGAGAGGGTGGTGAACCTGAAATGCCGCCCGCAAGATGGCGAAATGCATCGCGTGATTTATGACAGCATCCACGCCGGCTACCATATGAATAAGCGCCACTGGATTTCGATTTATGCCGGAGAGCAGATAAGCGAAGGATTGATCAAACAGCTGGTGGAAGAGTCATACGACCTGGTGGTTGCCGGGCTGCCGAAGCGCTTACGGCCAATGGAAAAACGCTGATTTACCTGAGAGGTAAAAAAAAAGGGGAGACTTTACAGTCTCCCCTTTTTATTTCGGCAGATTACGCCAGTTTGCGCATCACCAGGGTGGCGTTGGTGCCACCGAAGCCGAAGCTGTTTGACATCACGGTGGTCAGCTTACGCTCGGTAGGCTTCATCACGATGTCCAGGCCTTCGGCCGCCGGGTCCAGCTCATCAATGTTGATGCTTGGCGCAACGAAACCGTGCTCCAGCATCAGCAGTGAATAGATAGCTTCCTGCACGCCAGCGGCACCCAGAGAGTGGCCGGTCATGGCTTTAGTGGCTGACATGGCCGGGGTTTTGTCCGGGAACACGGCGCGAATTGCGCCCAGCTCTTTCACGTCGCCGACCGGGGTAGAGGTACCGTGGGTGTTCAGGTAGTCGATTGGGGTATCCACGCCTTCCATCGCCATACGCATGCAGCGCATTGCGCCTTCACCTGATGGAGCCACCATATCAGCCCCGTCAGAGGTTGCGCCGTAGCCGACGATTTCAGCGTAAATGTGCGCGCCGCGTGCCAGAGCATGTTCCAGCTCTTCCACCACCACCATACCGCCGCCGCCAGCAATGACGAAGCCGTCACGCTGCTGATCGTAGGTACGCGACGCTTTTTCTGGCGTGTCGTTGTACCTGGTGGACAGGGCGCCCATCGCATCAAACTCACAGGACATTTCCCAGCACAGCTCTTCGCCGCCGCCAGCAAACACGATGTCCTGCTTGCCCAGCTGGATCTGCTCTACCGCGTTACCGATGCAGTGTGCAGAGGTGGCGCAGGCGGAGCTGATAGAGTAGTTAACACCGTGGATTTTGAACGGGGTGGCCAGGCAGGCAGACACGCCGGATGCCATCGCTTTGGTCACCATGTAAGGGCCAACGCCGCGCAGGCCTTTAGCGCGCATACCGTCAACGCTGGCAGCCTGATAGAACGGAGAACCGCCGCCGGAACCGGCAACCAGGCCCACGCGTGGGTTGTTCTGGTACTGCTCGTCAGTCAGGCCGGCATCTTTCACCGCGTCCTGCATGGAGAGGAAAGCATAAATTGACGCATCGCTCATAAAACGCAGCATTTTGCGGTCAATACGCGCCGCAATGTCTTCTTTAGACAACTTAACATTGCCCCAGACGTGACTACGCATGCCGGAATCTTTCAGCTCCTGCGAGAAGGTAATACCAGAGCGTCCTTCACGCAATGATGCCAGAACTTCCTCTTGGTTATTACCAATACTGGAAACGATCCCTAAGCCAGTAATCACAGCACGTTTCATTCAATACCTCTTCCACTTCTAATTAGGATTCGACTGGCACTCTAGCTTACAGTTGTACGCCGAACAAGTCCGATCAGCAGATTCCTTGTGTAAATTTGCGTAGGGTCAACCACATCGTTAAAATCGCGCCACTGCCTGAGCAATGAGCCTTTGCCGTGAAAACCGCACCAATAGAGTACGCTGAGCTAAGCTGGAACGATCAGGGTACACCTGTATCCCGAGTATTTGATGATGTTTACTTCTCTAACCAGAATGGTCTTAAAGAGACGCGTTATGTATTTCTCGGCAACAATGGTCTGCCTGAGCGTTTTGCTCATCATTCGCGTGATTTATTCATCACCGCGGAAACCGGCTTTGGCACCGGTCTGAATTTTCTCACCCTATGGCAGGCTTTTGACGCCTTTCGGCAAGCGCAGCCAGACGCTACGGTACAGCGTTTGCACTTTATAAGCTGTGAGAAGTTTCCGTTAAGCGCCAGCGACCTGGCGGCAGCCCATGCCAGCTGGCCGGAGCTGGAAAATTATGCACGCCAGCTGCAGGCACAGTGGCCCGAAGCGCTGCCGGGCTGTCAGCGCCTGCTGCTGGACGGCGGCCGCATCACGCTTGACCTGTGGTTTGGCGATATTAACCAGCTTATTCACACTTTTGATGACACCCTGAATCAGCAAGTTGATGCCTGGTTCCTCGACGGCTTCGCCCCGGCGAAAAACCCCGATATGTGGACTCAGGAGCTGTTCGACTGCATGGCAAGGCTGGCGCGCCCTGGCTGCACGCTGGCGACCTTTACCGCCGCCGGATTTGTGCGCCGTGGGCTGAATCAGGCCGGGTTCGCGGTGCGCAAATGCAAAGGCTTTGGTGAAAAACGCGACATGCTGGCAGGCTATCTGCCCGCTGCGGTGGTCACCACCGCGCAGGCTCCGTGGTATGCCCGCCCTGCCGCCGATGGCGATGATATTGCGATCGCCGGAGGCGGTATTGCCAGTGCGCTGCTGGCGCTGGCGCTGCTGCGGCGCGGCAAACGGGTGACGCTCTACTGCGCCGATGCCCTGCCGGCACAGGGTGCTTCAGGCAATCGTCAGGGCGCACTCTACCCGCTGCTCAACGACCACGACCCGGCGCTGGCGCAGCTGTTCCCTGCCGCCTTTACCTTTGCACGGCGCCTGTATGACCAGCTGGACCTCGCTTTCGAACACGACTGGTGCGGCGTGACGCAGCTGGCGTGGGATGAGAAAAGCGCGCAGAAGATTGAAAAAATGCTGCAGATGGGCCTGCCGCACAGCATCGCGCACGCGGTGGATCGGGCGGAAGCGGAAGCGCTCTGCGGTGTGCCGACCGGCTGTGGTGGCATCACCTATCCCCTCGGCGGCTGGCTCTCCCCCGCTGAACTGACCGCCGCGCTGTGGCAGCTGGCGCAGCAGCAGGGGGCGCAGCTCAACTGGCAGCACGAAATCACACAGCTGAATGAAGCTGAACAGGGCTGGCAGCTGCACTTTGCCACCCAGCCTGCACGCCATCACCGTAACCTGGTGCTCGCGACCGGTCACCGGCTGGCGCAGTTCACGCAGAGCGAAAAACTGCCGGTGAATGCCGTCGGTGGCCAGGTCAGCCACGTGCCGACCACGCCTGCCCTGACCTCTTTGCAGCAGGTGCTGTGCTACGACGGTTATCTCACCCCCGTCAGCCCGCACTACCAGCAGCACTGTATAGGTGCCAGCTATCATCGTGGCGCCACTGACGCCGAATACCGCGCAGAGGACCAGCAGGAAAACCGCGAGCGCCTGCTGCGCTGCCTGCCCGGGGAACAATGGCCTGAAGAGATTGATATCAGTGGCGCAGAGGCCCGCTGCGGGGTGCGTGCCGCCACGCGCGATCATCTGCCGATGATTGGCGCACTGCCGGACTACAGCGCCACCCTGGCGCAGTATGTCACGCTTGCTCAGCAGCCGCAGCAGGCAGGCACTGCACCGGCCCATCAGGGGCTGTTTATTCTGGGAGGGCTGGGCTCTCGCGGGTTATGCAGCGGACCGCTGGCGGCCGAAGTGCTGGCGGCTCAGCTGTGTGATGAACCTATCCCGCTCGACAATGCCACGCTGGCGGCCACCAGCCCCAATCGTTTCTGGGTACGGCGACTGTTGAAAGGGCGCCCCGTGGAATAGGGTAAGAATTATCTTTGCGCTAAGGTGCTATCGCCAGCAAACCAGCTTAACTAAAGCACAATAAATAGCATAAAATCCGTAATTGCCCTTGAGTTCTTCAGGGGCAATTCGCTCCCCCGCCGGGGTAATCAACGGATGATTCAAGCTATGTATTTCACACTTAACGGCCAGCACGTCACTCTTGATGACGCGCACTCAGACACCCCGCTTCTCTATATTCTGCGCAACGACTTCCAGCTTAACGGCCCGAAATACGGCTGCGGCATCGGTGAATGCGGCGCCTGTACTATCACTATCGATGGCGTCGCTGCGCGCTCCTGCAGCGTACCTGCTCACACCGTGGCCGGAAAACAGGTCACCACTCTGGAAGGGCTGGCCGATGGCGAGAAGCTGCACCCGGTGCAGCAGAGCTTTATCGATGAACAGGCTGCGCAGTGTGGCTACTGCACTAATGGCATGATCATGACGCTGGTCGCGCTGTTCAGGCGCGAGCCCCAGGCCTGTGAACAACAAATAAAAAATGAGCTGGCGTTTAACCTCTGCCGCTGCGGTACGCATCTGGAAATTTTGCGCGCCGCGCAGAAAGCCCGTGACATTATCAGCGGGGAGCAGAAGCCATGAACCTGTTTAATCTCACCCGCCGCCGCCTGTTAAAGGCCGGGGGCGTCATCAGCGTCAGCACGCTATTACCCCAGACAACATTCGCGCAGGCACAATCGTTAACGCTCCCTGAGCGCCCGCTTAATCGCATGGACAGCTTTATCGCGCTGGCTGCCGATGGCAACGTCACCGCCTTTAACGGCCACGTCGATCTCGGCACCGGCGTGCGCACTGCCTTAGCCCAATACGTTGCCGATGCGCTCGACGTGCCCTTCCACTCTGTCACCATGATCCTTGGCGATACCGCACTGACGCCGGATCAGGGACCCACCATCGCCAGCGCCACGCTACAGGTTACGGCCGTGCCGCTGCGCCAGGCCGCCAGCCAGCTGCGTCAACAGCTGATGCAGCTGGCAGCCAAAGTGTTAAACGTTGCGCCTGGCCAGCTGCGCAGCGAAGCCGGCTGGGTTTTCGACAGCAGCCATCCGCAACGCCGCCTGAGCTATGGCCAGCTTGCCAGCCGCGAAGACACTCATCTGCCGCTGGATACCTCCATTGCGCTACATACTGCTAAGCCTCGCTACGTGGGCAAATCGGTGCCGCGCGTGGATATCCCGGCCAAAGTGAGCGGCCAGCTCACCTGGATTCACGATCTGCGCGTGCCGGGCATGCTGCACGGCCGCGTTATCCGCCCGCCCTACGGCGGCGCCGACAGCAGCGCCCCACTCGGCAATAGCCTGCTGGCGGTGGATGAACATTCGATTGCTCATCTGCCGGGCATCGTCAAAGTAGTGGTTAACGGAGATTTTGTCGGCGTGGTGGCCCAGCGAGAGGAGCAGGCTATCGCCGCGATGTACGCGCTGAAAGTACGCTGGCAGCCCTGGGCCGGGCTGCCGGAGCTCGGGCTGGACCAGCTGCATCAGACGCTGAGCAACTGTGCCAAAACAGCGCGCGTGCTGCGCGACGATCCAGGAACCGATCTTGCCCTGAAGCTGCGCCATATTAGCGTGGATGCCGATTACGTCTGGCCCTATCAGCTGCACGCCTCCATTGGTCCCTCCTGCGCGGTAGCCGACATCACTGACGACCGCGCACGGGTGTGGTCCGGCACGCAGAACCCGCACGACCTGCGCAAAGATATTGCCCTGCTGCTGGGGCGCGATGCCGCGGTAGTTGAAATTAAGCGTATGGAAGCCTCTGGCTGTTATGGCCGCAACTGTGCCGATGACGTCGCCGCCGATGCTGCGCTGCTGTCGCAGGCAGCGGGCGTGCCGGTGCGGGTGCAGCTGATGCGCGAGCAGGAAGCAGCATGGGAGCCGAAAGGCACCGGTCAGCTGATCCGCGTGCGCGGCGGGCTGGATCGCATGATGAATATCTCCAGCTACGAGCTGCGCACCTGCTATCCATCCAACAACGCGACCACGCTGCCGCTGCTGCTGACCGGTAAAGTCCCTAACCTGCCCGTGGTGCAGTCGATGGGGGACCGCACGGCCGTTCCGGCCTATCATTTCCCACACATGCGTATGATCTGTGAGGATGCCGCCCCGCTGGTGCGCGCCTCCTGGATGCGCGGCGTTTCGGCCCTGCCGAACGTTTTCGCGCATGAGAGCTGGATGGATGAAATCGCGTGGCACACCGGGCGCGATCCGATCGATCTGCGGCTGGGCTATCTCACTGATTCTCGTGCCGTGGCCCTGATTGATGCGGTCAAAAAAATGGCGCGCTGGCAGCCTGGCCCGCCGCATCGCCAGCAGCAGCAGCAGGGTGACTGGCTGCACGGGCGTGGATTTGCCTGGGCACGATACATCCACAGTCAGTTTCCCGGCTTCGGTGCCGCCTGGGCTGCCTGGGTGTGTGACCTGCGGGTGAACCGCCTGAGCGGTGAGATCAAACTCGAGAAGATTTTTGTCAGCCACGACTGTGGTCAGATAGTTAATCCGGCCGGGGTACGCCACCAGGTCCACGGCAATATTGTGCAGTGCGCCAGCAGAGTGCTGAAAGAGTTCGCCACTTTTGATGGCAGCGGCACCACCTCACTCGAATGGGGCAGCTACCCACTGCTGCGCTTCGATGAACTGCCGCAGGTGGAGATCAATCTGCTGGATTATCCCGACGAACCGGCAATGGGGGCCGGTGAGTCTGCCTCGGTACCGGGCGCGGCTGCGATTGCCAATGCGCTGTTTGACGCAACCGGCGTGCGCTTCCGTGCGCCACCGTTTACTCCGGATCGGGTATTACGTGAACTACAGGGAAGTGAAGCATGAAAAATGGCAAAAAAAAGCCGATCGCACTGGGCGTGCTCCTGCTGCTGGCGGGCAGCGCTGCGGCACTGCTCAGCATGCAGCCCGAGATAGCGCCGATTTCACCACTGCAAACCCCTTCGTTCTCCGCGCAGAGCATCGCACGCGGCAAAACGCTGGCCGCGCTTGGCGACTGTGCTGTCTGTCATACCCGCAAAGGCGGTGCAACGAACAGTGGTGGACTGGCAATGGAAAGTCCGTTTGGCACTATCTATACCAGCAATATCACCCCGGACATGGACAGCGGAATAGGCGCCTGGTCCTATCCGGCGTTTGAACGCGCCATGCGTCATGGCATTGACCGCCAGGGAAATTACCTCTATCCGGCGTTTCCTTACACCGCCTTCACCCACACCAACGACCAGGATATGCGGGATTTATATGCATATCTGATGAGCCAGCCCCGCGTCAGCTATCAGCCGCCGCAGACCAGCCTAAGGTTCCCGTTTAATATTCGCCGGGGCATGGCGGCCTGGAACTGGCTCTATCTGCAGCCGGGGGCGCTGCCGCCCAATCCTCAACAGGATGCGCAGTGGAATCGCGGCGCTTACCTTGCCGAAAGCCTCGGACACTGCAGCGCCTGCCACTCGCCGCGCAACTTCGCGGCGGCCGAAAAAACCGGGCGCGATCGTCTGGCAGGCGGCGTTGCCGAGGGCTGGACCGCGCCGGCACTCAACGGTAGCTCTCCGGCGCCGGTTGCATGGGATAAACCGCAGCTGATGCGCTATCTGCGCCACGGTTTTTCCGCCGAACACGGGGTGGCAACCGGTCCGATGGGGCCTGTAATAGCCGGGGGATTATCCCAGCTGCCAGACGAAGATCTGCAAGCGCTTGCCAGCTGGTTAAGCAGCTTCCAGCCGCCGAAAACGCAGCAGGCGGCAGCGCTGACGGCAGCGGCCGACCAGCGCAGTGAACGACTCGACTCACCTGGAGCCAGACAATATTCCGGATCCTGTATGGCCTGCCATTCTCAACAAAAAGGCCCGCAGCTCGCGGGAGTTCGCCCGTCGCTTGCGCTCAACAGCAATCTCTATCTTGGCGAGCCGGACAATCTTATCCGCATCGTACTCGATGGCATCGACCATCCAGCCAGTGACAATCTCGGCACCATGCCCGGTTTTCGTCACCAGCTTAATGACAGCCAGATTGCCATGCTGCTCAACTGGCTACGCACGGAGTTTGCCGGGCAGACCCCGTGGCAGGGGCTGCAGGATAAAGTGGCAGAAATTCGTAAGCAAAGCGCCAGGGAGTCGCAATGAAAGCTGGAATTCTGGTGATGGCTGCCGGTCGCAGCTCGCGCTATATCGAGCAAAGCGGTCAGCATAAGCTGCTGATCCGTCACCCCACCTGTCACAATCTGCTGCTGCTGACCTATACCCTGCAGCTGGCTATCGCCGCCTGTGGAAAACGCGTAAACGTTGTGGCACGCCCCGAAGACCGTCAAATTATTGAGCTGGCACAGCGTTATCGCTGCGCCACCACCCTGATTGAAAGTGATGGGTTAGGGTCGTCAATTGCCGCCGGTGTTGCAGCACAACCCCAGTGGTCGGGCTGGCTGGTGATGCTGGCTGATTTACCCTGGCTCCAGCTCAGCACCGTTAAGCAGGTTTATGCCGGGCTGCAGTTAGCTGATGTCGTACGCCCGCTATGGCAAGGGCGCAGAGGACATCCGGTAGGTTTTAACGCCAGTCTGCGCGAGCAGCTGCTGGCGTTGAAGGGGGAAGACGGCGGGCGCCACGTCATCTCTCCTGCACCGCCGCTGCTGCTGGATGTCGATGACCCCGGCTGCGTGCGTGATATTGACAGGCCCGCCGACTGGCACAGCGGGAGTTAAGCATGCGCTCACTGGATATTACGGTGCTGGAAAGTGCGCTGGGGTGGCTGCAACAGCAGCGCAGCATCTGGCTGTGTACCGTTCTGCACACCTGGGGGTCGGCCCCGCGCGCGCCCGGCGCGCTGCTGGCGGCCTCTGATGCTGGTGCGGTAAGCGGCTCACTCTCTGGCGGCTGTATTGAAGAGAGTTTCCTGCGCCGCCTGGCGGCAGGAGAATTTCGCCAGCCCAGCCAGCGCGTGCGCTATGGTGCAGGTGGACTGCAACCCGATATCAGCCTGCCCTGTGGCGGCAGCCTTGAGGTGCTCATCGAGTACCTGCCCCCTTCGGCCGCAGCGGAGCGTTATCTCGCCCAGCTGCTGAGCGCGCAGCGCGGGGAGTGCTCATTACAGAAACGCGTCGTGACAGGCCAGTTTGCCCGGCTGACTCCCTGTGAAAAGGCCACGCCGCAGTCTGAAATTCGCTTTGATGACCAGCAGGTCAGCCTGAAACTTACTGGCTCGACCACGCTATTGATAGCCGGACTGTCGCCGGTCGCTGACTACTGCATTCATCTGGCGCAGATGCTGGGCTACGCTGTTGTGCTCTGTGAGCATCGTGAGCAGCCACTGGCAGCGTTCCTCGCCAACAGCACGCTGAGCGATGGCGTCACCGTGATAAAGCAGTTCCCGGCGCGTTATCTTGAACAGCATCAGTGCGCAGCACACACGGCCATCCTCTGCCTGACGCACGATGCGCGCATCGACGATCTCACCCTGATGGAAGCCTGTCGCGGTGCGGCGTTTTATATTGGCGCACTGGGTTCACCGCGCAACAGCATGCACAGGCTGGCACGGCTGGCGGCGTGCGGGGATTTAACGAAGGAGCAGCTGGCGCGCATCGCAGCCCCGGTTGGCCTGCCAATTGGCAGTAAAACGCCACCGGAGATTGCGCTGGCGATTATGGCGGATATTGTGCGGGTAAAAAACGGGCGCTGAGGGCAGCGAGAGTGCTGCCCACAGGTAAGCGGGAGGTTACGACGGCTGGCGCGCCTGCAGGAAAAGGTTGTCCCACATGCCAATCACCAGCGCCTGGTCACGCGGCGACAGTTCACCCGCCTGGATAGCATTTTGCAGGCTATTCTGTACCTGAATCTGCAGTGCCTCCGGGGTATGTTCGCCGCTCAGCTCCAGCTCGGCCACGGCCAGCGTCAGGTGACCGCGCAGATAGCCGCCGGCAAACAGCTCGTCGTCGCTGGCGTGATCCACCATGTCATCAATCAGGCCAAGAATACGCGCCTCAAATTCATCGATCATATCTTTCCTCTGTAAGCAATTCGCGCGGCCGTTAGCACAAGTCTTCCGGCCAGGGAAACTGCGCCGGCGTTAGCGGGGGAGTTGAGTAAAACGAGCGAAGTTCGGCAATCAGTCGTGCCGGGCGCGTGGGAATACCTTTTTCCAGATATTCCATCACCTGAGCATGGACCTTACGCTGAAACGCAATGCGATCCGGCTCACAATCACCTTCAAGATTGTCACAACTTACATTGAACGGAAAGCCCGCTGCAACACTAAACATCCACTCCAGCGCCTGCGGTTTGATCTCCACTGATTCAAACTGGCTCTGCGTGGCTTCATCACGACCGTCCGGGCAGTACCAGTAGCCAAAATCCACCCGCTTGCGGCGCTCGGGACCGGCAATACACCAGTGGGAAATTTCATGCATGCCGCTGGCGTAGAAACCGTGGGCAAAAACCACCCGGTTCCACGGCGAGCTGTCGTCAGCAGGAAGATAGATCGGTTCGTCGTCGCCTTTAATCAGGCGGGTCTGAAAATCATCCATAAAGCAGCGATCGAAAATGTCGATCAGGTCCTGATAGTGGTGTTGCGCGCTCATAGCTGTTTGTCGTCAAAGTAAAAAAACAGGCAATTGTCGCATTTTGTCCGTCGGGTTTCGAGAACTATTCTCACCCCGCGCGTCAGCCCGTGAGCTGATGAAACCAGCTGACTAACTGTGCGCCGTGGCTGTCATACAGCAGTTTGGCGCTCATCACCGCGGAGACAATCACAATCATCGGGCGGATAAGCGTTTGCCCTTTGCTCAGCACCATCCTCGCCCCGAGACGCGCGCCGCACACCTGGCCGACCAGCATCACCAAACCCACCAGCCATACCACTTTGCCGCCAATCATAAACAGCATCAGGCCGCCGAGGTTGGAGGTAAAGTTCAGCACTTTGGCATGCGCGGTCGACTTCGCCAGGTTGTAGCCGCACAGCGTGACAAACGCCAGCGCGTAGAATGACCCGGCACCAGGGCCAAAGAAGCCATCGTAAAAGCCCACGCAGCCCCCGGTCACCAGGGCAAACGGCAAGCCGTGCAGACGACGCTGGCGATCTTCCTCGCCAATCTTCGGCATCAGCAGGAAATAGAGGCCAATGGCAATCACCAGCAGCGGCAGCAGCTGGCGCAAAATATCGCCCTTAACGTGCTGCACCAGCAGTGCACCGCTGATTGAACCGAGAAAAGTCAGCGCAATATTCAGCTTCTGCTGGCTGAGATCGACCGCTTTACGGCGGATGAAATAGAGGCTGGCAGAAAAAGATCCCCCCACCGACTGCAGCTTATTGGTCGCCAGCGCCTGGGCCGGTGACAGCCCCGCCGCCAGCAGCGCCGGAACGGTTAACAGCCCGCCGCCGCCCGCAATAGAATCGATAAAACCCGCCAGTAACGCCACCAGAAACAGCACGCCGAGCAACCACGGCGCCACGCTAACCCATTCCATTTTAACGCCTTACAGTAAGTGTTTATCCAGCAGAGCCTGACACGACGGCGGCAACGGCGGCGGCTCGCGCTTCACCGGTGGTGTGCTGCCCGGTTTTGGCGGAGCAAACCAGCTCTGCAGCTCGGCTCCGCAGCCGTCACCCGGCGGCGGCAGCGGCTGGTCCTGACACTCCAGGCTGTCCGCCGGGCAGCGCAGGCGCACGTGCATATGCGCACGATGCTGGAACCACGGTCGCACCTTGCGCAGCCAGTCGCGATCGCTACCGGCATCGGCACACAGCTGCTTTTTAATCGCCGGATTGACAAAAATGCGCGTAACCTCGTTATCTTTCGCCGCCAGTTTAATCAGGCTGTCGATCTCAGGCTGCCAGTGACGCGCCACGACATTTTTGCCATCGGCAGCCACCAGATCGAGCGGCTGAGGCTTGAGCAACATCTGCTGCGTCCAGCGCTGTTTCGGCAGCTGCAGCCAGATGTCCACGTCCAGACCGGACTGGTGGCTGGCATGACCGCTGCTGAAACGCCCACCGGCCGCCATGCCCATATCGCCGACCAGCACTTCGCCGAGGCCCAGCTGACGGGTCTGGGTGCTCAGCCGTTGGATAAAGGCGATCAGATCCGGGTGGCCATAATAGCGCCGCTGATCGGTCCGCATTACCTGATAGCCCGCTGCCTCCAGCGGTAGCGCCTGAGCGCCGATAATACAGCCGTTGGCGAAGCCGCCAATCGACTGCGGCGCACCGCTGACCGGCTGGCGAATAGTCTGCCACGGGGTGGCGGCCTGGACTGTGGCGCCGATCATCAGCAGCGCGCCCAGGGCGATTAGCGTCTTTTTCATTGCATTACCAGCGTGGGTAAGTGGTTTCAACATCGGCGTTCTGCGCGCGGTGGCGCAGCAGGTGGTCCATCAGCACAATCGCCATCATCGCTTCGGCAATGGGCACTGCGCGGATCCCCACGCAAGGATCGTGACGGCCCTTGGTGATCATCTCCACTTCTTCCCCGCTACGCGTCAGCGTCTTGCCCGGCACGGTAATGCTGGAAGTCGGTTTCATCGCCAGGTTGGCAACAATGGTCTGACCGCTGCTGATCCCGCCTAAGATGCCGCCCGCGTGGTTGCTCTGGAAACCGCTGCTGCGGATTTCGTCGCGGTGCTCGCTGCCGCGCTGGCCGACGACCGCAAAGCCATCACCGATTTCAATGCCTTTCACCGCATTGATGCTCATCAGCGCGTGCGCCAGGTCAGCGTCCAGGCGGTCAAACACCGGCTCGCCGAGACCCGCCGGAACATTCTCTGCCATCACCGTGACTTTCGCCCCGATGGAGTCGCCCTCTTTTTTCAGGGCGCGCATCAGTTCGTCCAGCGCTTCCAGCTTTGACGGATCCGGACAGAAGAACGGATTCTGTTCAACCTGGTCCCACGCTTTCAGCTCGCAGGCGACGTCACCAATCTGCGCCAGATAGCCGCGCACTTTGATGCCGTGCTTCATTTCGAGGTATTTTTTAGCAATCGCACCGGCCGCCACGCGCATCGCGGTTTCACGCGCTGAAGAGCGCCCGCCGCCGCGGTAGTCGCGGAAGCCGTACTTCTGGTCGTAGGTGTAATCCGCATGACCCGGGCGATAGAGATCTTTGATCGCGCCGTAGTCCTGCGAGCGCTGATCGGTATTTTCGATCAGCAGTCCGATGCTGGTGCCGGTGGTGCGCCCTTCGAACACGCCCGACAGAATTTTCACCTGGTCCGGCTCGCGGCGCTGGGTAGTGTAGCGTGAAGTGCCCGGACGGCGACGATCGAGATCGTGCTGAAGGTCGGCTTCGGTCAGCGGGATCCCCGGCGGTACGCCATCCACGATACAACCGAGGGCGATGCCGTGCGATTCGCCGAACGTTGTGACCCGAAATACTTGTCCAATGGTATTACCCGCCATACGGCTTCCTCGCTAAAATTTAAAAATCAGTCTTTATAGATTTTGAAATGATGTTGTGCGTCGATAATCTGCTGTTTGGTCAGCATAAACACGCCGTCACCGCCGTTATCAAACTCCAGCCAGGTAAACGGTACATCCGGATACTGCTCGATCATATGCACCATGCTGTTGCCCACTTCGCAAATCAGCACGCCCTGCTCGCTGAGATAATCCGGTGCGCAGGCCAAAATACGGCGCGCCAGCTTCAGCCCATCGCGACCCGCAGCCAGGCCGAGTTCCGGCTCGTGACGGTACTCGTTCGGCAGGTCGTCCATATCGTCGGCGTCAACGTAGGGCGGGTTAGTGACGATCAAATCGTACTGCGTTTTAGGCAGTTCGCGGAACAGGTCAGCGCGGATCGGCGTGACGTGGTGGTCAAGGCCGTGCGCGCTGATATTTTGTTCAGTCACCGCCAGCGCATCCGTGGAGATATCCACCGCATCGACTTCCGCATCCGGGAAGGCGTAAGCACAGGCAATCGCGATACAGCCGCTGCCGGTACACATATCAAGAATGTGCTGCGGCTCGTCAGCGATCAGACCGGCAAAGCGATTATTGATCAACTCGCCAATCGGTGAACGCGGCACCAGCACGCGCTCGTCGACGTAGAATTCGTGGCCGCAGAACCAGGCTTTGTTAGTCAGGTAGGAGACCGGAATGCGCTCGTTGATACGGCGGATCACGCGCTCAACGATGCGGTGACGCTCGCTGGAAGTGAGGCGCGCCGTGCGCATATCTTCAGGAATATCCAGCGGCAGATAGAGCGTTGGCAGCACCAGCTGAACGGCTTCGTCCCAGGGATTGTCGGTGCCGTGGCCGTACCAGATGTCAGCGGCAGAAAAACGGCTGACCGACCAGCGCAACATATCCTGAATAGTGTGCAGTTCATTGACTGCTTCTTCGACGAAAATTTTGTCCAAAGTGCCCTCCGCAGGCCGTTCTGTTAAACCCGGGCGTTAGTTTGCCATGAAGCTGGTGATAATTCAGCGCGCAGGGGTGAAAAAGCTGAGATTTGTTTCAGCCGCGGGCGCGGAAAAGGTAGACTGGCGACAGAAAATGACTGAAACGCCCCTTTAAAGCGGTTGCGAAACAGCAGCCAGGAAAATAGTGACCTACAGAGATGAGCAAAAAAGAGAAGCTGAGCGCGGAAGATGAGGCGCTGTTTCGCGGGTTGATGAGCGGCACGCGCAAGCTGGCGCAGGACACCATTGTTCATAAACCACTGCGTAAAAAGATAAGTGAAGTCCCGCAGAAACGCCTGTTGTCGGAACAGATAGATAACAGCCACTATTTTTCCGACGAGTTTCAGCCGCTGCTGGCCAGCGAAGGCGCGGTGCGCTATGTGCGTGCGGATGTTGACCACTACAAGCTGAAGCAGCTGCGCCGTGGTGATTTCAGCCCGGAGATTTTCCTCGATCTGCACGGTTTAACGCAGAATCAGGCTAAGCAGGAGTTGGGCGCGCTGATTGCCGCCTGTCGCCGTGAGCATATTTTTTGTGCCAGCGTGATGCACGGGCACGGTAAACACGTTCTGAAGCAGCAGACACCGCTGTGGCTGGCACAGCATCCGCACGTAATGGCATTTCATCAGGCACCCAAGCTATTTGGCGGCGATGCCGCGCTGCTGGTGCTGATTGAAGTGGAAGAGTGGTTACCGCCGGATATTTGAGGAAAGTTTTGAATATTTAGTCGGGGCGGACCCTTTGTTTCGGTCCGCCCGTGGCGGGTGACGCATCGTCGAAGCGGGCCGACCTGCTTTTTCGGTCGGCCCGTAAGGCAATTACATCGCCTTGGCTAATTTCGCCGGAGAGACCTGCCACTCCAGCTTGCCCAGCACATTTTCCGCATCGAAGTCGATGCAGGCAATGGCGGAAGTGGCGAACATCGGCGGCGCTTCCTGCGGGCACAGCTCTGCCACCAGGTAGCCCACCAGCGGCAGGTGCGAAATCACCAGCGCCGACTTCACGCCTTCATTCGCCAGCGCGTGCAGGTAGCACGCCACCAGCCCGGGGTCGCCACCCGGGGTTAATTCTGGCAGCACATCCTCACCTTCCGGCAGAGGCAGCGCTTCACGCACCGTGCTGAGAGTCTGCTGGGCGCGCAGATAGGGACTGACCAACACCCGTTCAATATCAACCGACTGACCGCTAAGCCAGGTCGCCATTTGACGGGTTTCATCACAGCCGCAGTGAGTCAAAGGTCGAACTGAATCACTTGCTGCATCTAAAGCCGCATCGCCGTGACGCATTATGAAAACTTGCATATAGCACCGCTGTTGTTAAACAAAAACGCCGGGGGACAACGCCAACCGACTCTTCATTCAGAGAATGAACGCTGTGTTGTACCCCAATGCCTTGAGTATAGTCAACCGATTGTTTACTTATTGAGCGCCCTGGTGGGCACCCGCCATAAGTAACTCACCCCGTGACCAGACTAACCCGCTGAATCACGAAAACTATTCAGATTTACGTCCGGTTTATAGAACGTTTGCTGCTGTTCCAACATTTTTTTCAGCAGCGCGCAGGGAGCAAAACGCGCGCCGTGACGCTGCATTAACAACTCTAAACTGTTAACCACTTCAGCAATGCCCAGCTGGTCCATATAGCGGAACGGCCCCCCGAAGAAAGGTGGGAAACCAATGCCAAATACCGCGCCGATATCACCGTCGCGCGCGCTGGCAATCACCTGCTCTTCCAGGGTGCGTGCCGCTTCATTCAGCATCATCATCACACAGCGCTGCGAGATATTCTGTGCGTCAAGGTGGTGTTTTGGCGTGATGTTCAGCAGGCGGTAAATGGCACTGTCCACCTGTTTTTTTCGCCCTTTCTGCGGATAGAGATAAAAGCCGCGCCCGTTTTTGCGCCCTTTGCGGTCGTCATTCAGCACCGCACCCAGTGCTGGCGGCAAGGCGAAACGTTCTCCCCAGGCCTGTTCGAGGATCGGCATAATATGGGTGCCAACATCAATACCGACCTCGTCCAGCAGCTGCACCGGACCGACCGGGAAGCCAAATTTAACCAGCGCCGCATCAACAGATTCGATCGGTTCGCCCTCCAGCAGGCAGTGCATCGCCTCGATCATATAGGGCGCCAGAATGCGGTTAACGTAGAAGCCAGCGCTATCCGCCACCACAATGGGGGTTTTACCCTGCTTTCTTGCCAGAGAGACTGCCGTCGCCACCGTCTCTGCTGCGGTTCCCGCATGAGGGATCACCTCAACCAGCGGCATTTTTTCCGGCGGGCTGAAGTAGTGCAGACCAATAACGTTATGCGGACGCTGCGCCCCGGCAGCGATTTCGGCAATCGGCAGCGAAGAGGTATTGGAGGCAAACAGCGTTTCTGCGCCGCAGTGCTGTTCAATCTCCGCCACCATTTTCTGCTTCAAGGCCAGATCTTCAAACACCGCTTCGATCACCATATCGCGCTGGCTGAACCCCTGGTAATCCGTGCTACCGCTGATCAGTGCCATCTGCTGCTGGCGTTCGGCCGCGCTTATCCGGCGTCTTTTAACCCCTTTACTTAACACATCCCAACTGGTTTTCAGCGCGTGATTGATCCCCTGCGGGCTGACATCCTTGATGCGCACCGGTAATCCGGCACGCGTGGCGGTCACACAGGCAATGCCCCCGCCCATCAGCCCCCCGCCGAGCACGCCAATGCTGCGCAATGCGCGCGGCTGCGCCTGTGCGCCCCGCTCTTTTTTCATTGCGGTGGTGGCAAAGAACAGGCTGCGCAGTGCGGCAGACTGCGGCGTCATTGCCAGCTCGCCAAAGGCGCGGGCTTCGGCGGCATAACCGCTACTGCTGCCCTTCTCCAGCCCGCAGCGCACCACGCTAAGGATTTTATCCGCCGCCGGATAGTTGCCGTGAGTTTTCGCCTGCGTCTGGCGCTGGGCCAGACGGAACAGGATGGCACGCCCCGCCGGGCCGGCGAGCAGCCGTTCGCGCAGCGGAAGACACTGACGGGCGGTAAGCGGTTGCAGCGCCAGCTTAACGGCGGTATCCAGCAGGATACTGTGGGCGACGGCATCATCCACCAGCCCACATTTGCGCGCGGCGCGGGGGCGCAGCGTTCTGCCGGTAAGTATCATATCCAACGCGGTCGAGGCGCCAATCAGGCGCGGCAGGCGCTGGGTGCCGCCGGAGCCGGGCAGCAGCCCCAGCTGCACTTCAGGCAGGCCAAGGCGGGTTTTGTCGTCGAGCGTGCAAACCCGGCGGTGGCAGGCTAGCGCCAGCTCCAGACCACCACCCAGGCAGGCACCGTGGATAGCTGCCACCACCGTAACCGGCAGTGCTTCAATCTCGGCCATCACGTTCTGCCCCTGCTCGGCCAGCGACTGCGCCTGCTGAGCATTTTCACAGGCGGCGATCATGCTGATATCTGCCCCGGCAATAAAGGAATCGGGCTTGCCGGAAATCAGTACGATGCCAGCCAGCCGGGGATTGGCGCGCGCATTGCGGATTGCGGTACGGATCTGCGCAGCAAACTCCGCTTTCAGGGTATTCATCTTCTCGCCCGGTACGTCGAGGGTAATCACCGCCACGTTATCCAGACGCATCGTCAGCGTAAATGCGCTTGTCTGTTCCATTATTCCGCCTCCAGAACCATGGCTGCACCGAGGCCACCTGCCGCGCAGGCGGTGACTAACCCTAAGCCGCCGCCGCGCCGCCGCAGCTCGTTAAGCGTCTGGGTAATCATACGCGCCCCGGTGGCGGCAAACGGGTGGCCATAAGCGATGGAGCCACCCAGCACGTTAAACTGTTCCTGATTGACTTCCCCCAGCGCGTGCGGACGGTTCAGCACCTCACGGGCAAAACGCTCATCGGCAAACATTTTCAGATTAGCCAGGGTCTGGGCGGCGAAGGCTTCATGCATATCGATCAGGCTGAGGTCGGCAAGGGTAATTCCGGCACGATCCAGCGCCAGCGGTGAAGAATAAGATGGCCCTAACAGCATATCTTCGCGCACGCCAATCGCCGTGAAGGCATAGCTGCGCAGATAGCCGAGCGGGATTATGCCCAGCTCGCGCGCGCGCGATTCCGTCATCAGGATCACCGCCGCCGCACCGTCGGTCAGCGGCGTACTGTTGGCGGCCGTCACCGTCCCGTGCTGGCGGTCAAAGGCCGGGCGCAGGCGCGCATAATCTTCCGGCTTTGAGTCGCTGCGCACGTTGTTGTCCTGCTCCAGTGGTTGCTTCCACGGTGGCGCAAACGCCGTCATCACTTCTGCGCTCAGCAGCCCCTGCTGCCAGGCGCGCGCGGCGTGCTGATGAGAACGGTGCGCCAGCGCATCCTGCTGTTCACGCGTGATGCCGTGGCTTTTCGCCATCTGTTCGGCAGTATCGCCCATGCGCAGCCCGGTTGAATACTCCGCAACCGCAGGCGGCACCGGCATTAAATCACGCGGGCGCAGGCAGGAAAGCAGCCTGAGCTTTTGCCCGACGCTGCGCGCTTTACTGAGGTCGAGCAGCGTGCGCGCCAGGGTTTTACTGACGCCAATCGGCAACACGGAAGTGGAGTCAGCCCCGCCGGCGATGCCTGCCTGAATCGTCCCCGCCAGCAGGCTTTCCGCCACGTTGGCTACCGCCTGAAAGCTGGTGGCGCAGGCGCGGCTGACGCTATAAGCATCCGTGCTGACGTTGAGTCCGCTGGCCAGCACGATTTCACGGGCAATATTCGGCGCTTCCGGCATCTGCACCACCTGGCCGAAGACCAGCTGCTCAATGATGTCAGCCGGCAGCTCGCTGCGCGCCATCAGTTCACTCACCACCATGCGGCCAAGCTCCAGCGCAGGAATACCGTGGAAAGCCGTTGCCTGGCGGGCAAAGGGGGTACGTAAACCGTGGGTAATGGCGATACGATCGCCCTGACGGGTCAGCAAAGGTAATGCTTTGCTCATTATTCTCACCTGTGTCGTGTCGATAAAGGCATCATTGCCAAAGAGGTCGGACCTGATAAGTGTAATCAGAATTGATGCGGGCGCTACGACGGGAAGAGAAAAATGCGAGTGGAAACACGAATCTGGCGAAGGAGAGCCCCTCCGCCACGGGGATTAACGCAGAGCGAGCTGGAAGATCATCGTTTCAGCCTGGCAGCTGAAGGTAAAATCACAGTCCAGCTGTACGCCCTGTGGCGTTTCGCTGATGCGACTGTCAATAGTGCAGGGTTCAGACTCCACCGCCCGCGCTTTTTCACTCAGCGACTGCAGCATCGCCTGGGCTTCAGCATGGGTGCTAAATAGCTGGCTGAATGTGGCAGTACAGTCGGTATTATCCATTATCGTGCCCACATCCACACAGCAACAGGCCGCCGTTTCACTGGCACTACAGCGGTTAATGGCATCGCTCATACATCCTCCGGCATGCCACCCAGATGCGGCGGCAGATTATTTAGACTGGCGTCAGTCTACGCTTGCCCGGTTTTCAGCTCCAGCCATCGGGCAAAAACAGCGTGTTAAGTGACGAAAATCACACTATTATTTGATCCAAAACAAGTCAGACTAAGACCAGCAAATATCAAGTGTAAGTTTTTTGTTAGCCAGATCTCTTTTCCAGCATCATTTCCGCAATATTTAAAAAACATTATTGCAACACATGTACAGGTCAGACCTATACTTGCGCCACTGGTCTGATTTGTTGGTTGTCTGTCAGCCCCTAGAATTCGCGATCCCTTGTTACGCTAAGTAACAGAGTTTAATAAAAATCCGATAATGAGGTTGTGGTCATGAACCATAAAAACCTGTTTGCTAAGTCTGCACTCGCAGCAGCAGTGGCGCTTGTTTCTTCGAATGTCGTAGCAGCCGGCTTTCAACTAAACGAATTTTCTACGATTGGCCTGGGTCGTGCCTATTCTGGTGAAGGCGCGATGGGTGATACCGCCGCGTCCGCCAGTCGTAACCCGGCAACCATGGCACTGATGGACCGCCCGATGTTTTCCATCGGCGGGGTATTTATCGACCCGGACGTGAATATTAGCGGTGAATCCGGTTCCGGCAACAGCCTGAACGCCGATAATATTGCGCCAACGCAGTGGGTTCCTAATATTCACTACGTTCAGCCAATAAACGACCAGTGGTGGGTTGGCGCCAGCGCCACCTCTAATTACGGTCTGGCAACAGAATTTAATGATGGTTATGCCGGCGGTCCGTTTGCGGGTAAAACCGATTTAATGACCATGAACCTGAATTTAAGCACCGCCTATCGTCTTAATCAGCACTTCAGCTTTGGCGTAGGTTTTGATGCTGTCTACGCCCGTGCCAAAATCGAACGTAATATCGGTGAGCTTGGTGCCCTACTGCCCGCCGCAGGATTACCTGCTGCACCGGCCGATACGCAGATTGCCCATCTGAAAGGTGACGAATGGGGTTACGGCTGGAACGCCGGTATCCTGTATGAAGTGGATGACAACAACCGCTTCGGCCTGACCTACCGTTCTGAAGTTAAAATCGACTTCGACGGCGATTATCGCAGCGATATCCCGGTAGCTTATAACCCGATTGGCGGTCAGTTCGGCCTGCCAACCGGCACCAGCGGCCAGACAATTCCGGGGTCGCTGTCGCTGCATCTGCCAGAGATGTGGGAAGTTTCCGGCTATCACAAAGTCGCGCCTCAGTGGGCGGTGCACTACAGCCTGGCCTACACCAGCTGGAGCCAGTTCCAGGAACTGCGCGCCACTGACAGCAACGGCAATGATCTGTTCCTGAAGGACGAGAGCTACCACGATGCCTACCGCATCGCGCTGGGTACCAGCTACTTCTACGATAAAAACTGGACCTTCCGTACCGGTATCGCCTTTGATGACAGCCCGGTCCCTTCTGACAAACGCTCTATCTCGATTCCCGATCAGGATCGCCTGTGGCTGAGCGCCGGCGCGTCCTACGCGTTTAACGATAATGCTTCAGTCGATGTCGGCGTCTCCTACATGCACGGCCAGAGCGTAACGATTAAAGAGGGTACCGACCCGGTTGCCACCGCGCGAAATGGCGGCGTAGCAACCCCTTATACCTTTAATTCTGAAGGTAAAGCGTGGCTGTACGGCGCGAGCTTTAACTACAAGTTCTGATTGCCCGGCAGGCTCTAAGTACAAAAAACCCCACATCAGTGGGGTTTTTTATTGCCTGAAGCTAATCGGGTATTTACTGGGAGTCGATAGAATTCAGATCGCCCTCAATCGCCGTCGCGTTCGGGTTTTCCTGCGGGATCAGCTTGCCGTCGCTGGCAAGGAAATCATGATGCTGGAAATAGGCCGCACGCACAAAGGCGTAAGGATCTTTCGAGTTTTTCAGGATAGCGTCGGAATCCAGCAGCTGGGCACGGGTTTCAATCCCTTCCAGCGTCCATTTACCAATCGACATCCACCAGGTCAGCCAGCTGAGCGGTGGGTACACATCGTCGACCAGCCCGCCAATATCTTCACGCGGCGTAAAGCCACCGTAGCCCGGCAGCTCCACATAGGTTCCGTAACCCACACCGTAATGGCCGAGCGTGCTGCCGAAGGCGCGCGTCTCTTCTTTTGCCAGTTTCGGGTTAGCCATGGAGGCGACATCGATAAAGCCGCCCATGCCCAGCAGGGTGTTCAGGAAGAAGCGGTTAAAATGCACCATCGCCTTGTACGGATTCCCTTCCACGAAGTAGTTCACCATGGTGGCAGGCTCATCGAGGTTGCTGAGGAAGTTCCCCAGGCCGGTGCGCGCAGGCACCGGCACATAATCACGCCAGGCTACCGCGACGGGACGCACGACATAAGGATCCAACACGTTGTAGTTAAAATTGAACATTGAACGGTTGAAACCTTCCAGCGGATCGGAACGACCCTGTGGTTCATCCCCCGGTTTAGAGCTAGCGCAACCCACCATCAGTACGCTCGCCAGCACTAAGCCCGTCAGGCGATAGTTCATAGTTTTCTCCCTGTACTGTTTTATAAATTATCGCCCAGCGGATTACATTTGCCGGTTAATTTCAACAGCCATCTGCTGCTGCCCGGCAAACGGGGTGACCGCACTCAGCCCGAACCAGTCGCCCGGCTGCGGATTGGCGCTGCCATCACGTGAAATACGCACGCGGACCTGTAACTGGTGCTGCGCGGATAACAGACGCTGCGGCATCATGGCATTGCTGTCATCCAGCGTGAGCGATAAAGGAAAATGGCTCAGCGGTAACTTTTTCACCGCCACGGGGACCGGTGAGTTCCCGTCTGACACGGAAATATACAACACTCCGCCCTCTGGTAACATTTTTTCTGCCGCAGGCGACAGAGCGACCGTTAGTGCCAGCTGGCTATTTTGCTTACCGGATGCGCTTTTGGCCTGCTCGATGCTGCGCTGGATCATCAGCACGCGCCGATCGTCAGCCGGTAACAACTGTAACATCTTTTGCCAGGCGCTAATCGCCTGCGCATAGCGCTGCTGACCAAAAGCATTAAATGCCAATAAGCCCAGCACCCGCAAATCGCTGCCGTCATGACGCGCCATCTCTTCCAGCATTGCCGTTGCCAGGCTGTTGTCCTGCGGATCTTCAGAACGGGTCAACACTTCAGCATAGCTCAGGCGCACTTGCTCATCGGTTGGCGCCAGCTGTAATGCATGACGAAACGCCTGGCTGGCCGTGCTGGCGTTGTTCAGCACCATGCCCAGCCGGCCGAGCATCATCCAGTCGTTGAGATTTGTCGGGTCGCGCTGTAGCTCGCTGCGAATGCCTAATGCCAGGCGCGCCAGCTGTTCCATGCTCAGCGGGCGGGCCTGCGGGTCCATCACCTGGGCACGCAGCGCGGGCAGTTCGTTGTTCACCTGCTGCCACGCCAGCACCTGCGACAGGCCACCGGTTTTCAGATAGAAACCGATGCTGACGGCAAGCAGCAGCAGCACGCCCGGCAGCAGCACCCAGCGGCTGACCTGACGTTCAGCTTGGGCGGAGTGCGGCGGCACGTCCAGCAGCAGCGTTTGCTGCAGTTCGCGCACCATCTCCGGTCGCTCGGCCACCACGCCCTGCGCTTCATCTTCTTCCAGCTCGCGCAGGCGCTGATGATAAAAAGTCTGGTTCAGCGTATCGCGGTCACTCACGCTGCCGCTATTTCTGCGCCAGGCCAGAACAAACAGCAGGCAGGCGGCGATCAGCAGCGCCAGAAGGGTTAGCAAAAGTGCGCTCATGGTTGCTTCCTGTTATTTAACAACGCATCCAGCCGCTGCTGCTCGGCGGCATCCAGCTCGACATGCGGCGTGCGTTTGCGGCTGCGCAAAATAATCACCAGCGCGCCAATTATCACAAACAGCGCCGGGCCAGCCCACAGGATCAGGGTGGAGGCAGTCAGCGGCGGCTGATAAGAGACAAAATTACCGTAGCGGGCCACCATATATGCCTTCACCTGTTCCGGCGTCTGCCCTGCGCGCAGCAGCTGATACACCTTGAGGCGCATATCCCCGGCGATCATCGCGTTTGAGTCGGCAATGCTGTTGTTCTGGCATTTCGGGCAGCGCAGCGATTCGGTCAGATGGCGGTACTGCTGCTCCTGGGTGACTGAATCAAACTGATAAGTATCGATATTATCGGCCAGCGCCAGGCCGCTAAAAAGCAGTGACGCCAAAAGGATCAGAATAGATTTCACGAACCGCTCTCCTGGCTATATTTCTGCCACAGCGGTTTGACTTCGTCATTCCACACGCGCTCGTTGAGATCGCCCGCGTGGCGATAGCGGATAATCCCGTGACCGTCGATCAGGAAGGTTTCCGGCGCGCCGTACACGCCCAGATCCAGCCCCAGCATCCCGTCGCCGTCATACAGGCTTAACGCATACGGGTTACCCAGCGTATTGAGCCAGTTAATCGCTTTCTGGCGGTCGTCTTTATAGTTCAGGCCCACCACGCGCACGCCTTTGGTCGCCAGCGTGTTGAGGTACTGATGCTCCGCGCGGCAGGTTGGGCACCAGGTAGCCCAGACGTTCAGCAGCAGCGGTTTACCGTCGGTCAGCACTGACTGGTCAAAGGTTTTGCCCGGCTGGTCGAGTGATTCCAGCTTAAATACCGGCACCGGCTTGCCGACCAGCGCCGACTCCAGCCGCGTCGGATCATCGCCGTTGGCGTTACGGGTCAGCTGCCACAGCAGCGCCGCCGCCAGCAGCAGAAACAGGATCAGCGGGATATAGAGGATTTTCTTGCTCATGCCAGCTCCTTCTGCGCTTTCTTACTGGCGCGATAGCGCGGGTCGAGCAGGCAGAAAATGCCGCCCACCGCCATAAACACGCCGCCAAACCAGATCCAGCGCACAAAAGGTTTGTAATAGATGCGTACCGCCCACGAATTACCGCCCAGCTCTTCGCCCAGAGCCGCATAGAGATCGCGCGTAAAGCCGCCGTCGATCGCCGCTTCGGTCATCATGGTGCGCGCCACGCTGTAGTAACGTTTTTCCGCGTGCAGCGTGGCCTCATGTTTGCCGTTGCGCGTCACGTCGATAATGCCCACGCCGCCGGAGTAGTTCGGTCCCTGCAGGCTTTGCACGTCGCGGAAGGTGAAGTGATAGTTGTGGATATCCACGCTGTCACCCGCCTTCATACGCACGTCACGCTCCACGCTGTAGTTCTGGCTGAAGGCGATGCCGATCACCGTTACCGCCACCCCGAGGTGGCCCAGCACCATGCCCCAGTGGCTGCGCGACAGATGGCGCAGCCCGCGCAGGAAGCTGTGGCGGTGAGTCGCGCGCTCGTGCAGCTCCAGCAGCGTCAGGATAATCACCCAGATCGCCATCATCAGCCCCACAACCGTCATCGCTTCAATGCGGTCCTGCATCAGCCACGGCAGCAGTATCGACAGCAGCAGGGTAGCAACCACGGCAATCGCCAGGCGCTTCCACAGCTTCTGCGGCTCATCGCGACGCCAGCGCACCAGCGGACCGATGCCGAGCATCAGCGCCAGCGGAGCCATCAGCCAGGTAAACAGCGTATTAAAGAACGGCTCGCCGATGGAGATGGTGCCCAGCCCCAGCTGTTTATGCACCAGCGGCAGTAGCGTACCGAGCAGCACCACCAGCATCGCGGCAATCAGCAGCACGTTGTTGCCGAGCAGGAAGGATTCCCGCGACCACACCTCGTTCTGCACCCGGCTGCGCACCTTGCTGCCCTTGATGGCGTACAGCAGCAGCGAACCGCCGATAACAATAATCAGGAAGGCGAGGATAAACATGCCGCGCGCCGGATCGGAGGCAAACGAGTGCACCGACACCAGCACCCCGGAGCGCACCAGGAAAGTGCCCAGCAGGCTGAGGGAGAAGGCAGCGATCGCCAGCAGCACGGTCCAGGCCTTAAAGGTGCCGCGCTTCTCGGTAACCGCCAGCGAGTGGATCAGCGCCGTTCCGGCCAGCCACGGCATAAACGAGGCATTCTCGACCGGATCCCAGAACCACCAGCCGCCCCAGCCAAGCTCGTAATAAGCCCAGGCGGAACCGAGCACGATGCCGATGGTGAGGAACACCCAGGCCGCCGTGGTCCACGGACGCGACCAGCGCGCCCAGGCGGTATCCAGCCGTCCGGCCATCAGCGAGGCAATCGCAAAAGCGAACGCCACCGAGAAGCCGACATAGCCCATATACAGCAGCGGCGGGTGGAAGATCAGCCCAATATCCTGCAGCATCGGGTTCAGGTCGCTGCCGTCGATAGGGAAGTCCGGCAGCGTGCGGGTAAACGGATTCGAGGTTAGCGTGATAAACAGCAGGAAGCCGAGGTTGATCATCCCCATCACCGCCAGCACGCGGGCAATCGCCTCCAGCGGCATCGCGCGGCTGAACAGCGCCACCGCCAGCGTCCAGGTGCTCAGCAGCAGCACCCACAGCAGCAGCGAGCCCTCATGCGCGCCCCAGGTGGCAGCCACCCGGTAGTAAACCGGCAGCAGCGTATTGGAGTTGGTGGCCACATACGCCACGCTGAAATCATTCACCACAAAGGCGTGAACCAGAATAATAAACGCCGCCGCGATACAGGCAAACAGCCCGTAGGAGAGCGGGCGGGCCAGCCCCATCAGCCGACGATCGTGGCGCGCCGCGCCCCACAGCGGGTAGACGCTGAGCAGCAGGGAGAGCGCCAGCGCCAGGCACAGCAGGAAGCTGCCGATTTCGGGGATCATGACTGGCCTCCGTTATTGTCGTTAGCGCCAGGATGGGTGTGATTCTTCTTCATCGCGTCACTGATTTCCGGTGGCGTGTATTTTTCATCGTGCTTGGCCAGCACTTCTTTGGCGATAACGTGCGTACCGTCCTGCAGTACGCCCTGCGCCACTACGCCCTGCCCTTCGCGGAACAGGTCCGGCAGAATACCTTCATAGCTGACGTTAATCACCGCGCTGTTGTCATAAAGCTGGAAGGCAACTTTCAGCGTATCCGGGTCGCGCTTAACGCTGCCCGGCATCACCATGCCGCCAATACGCAGCCGCTGCCCCGGCTCCGGCTTAACGTGGGTTTCACCTTTGCCATACACCACTTCACCAGGGGTGTAGAACAGATCGATATTAGAACGCAGTGCGTACATCACTAAAGCCGTTGCCAGCCCCAGCCCGACGAGCACCACCATCACCAGCATCAGGCGATTTTTACGACGGGGATTCACGATGGCTCTCCTGCCGCTTCACCGGCGTTTTTTTTCACTTTTGCCGCACGAATGCGCTGTTCACGCGCCAGGCGCTGACGAATATCCGCCAGCAGCCGACGACGTTGTAAAACGGTATGCAGTACCAGGCCGCCAAGGGCAACCAGCGTACAGATTACGGCCAGCCAGACATAGAATGCGTAGCCGCCCATGGCAAAGAAGTCGTGCCAGGTAGAGAATGCCGGCGTCATGATTTACGCCCCCCTTTTGCCGCCACGGCAGCCACCCACGGGCGGTGGCGCTCGCTCAGCAGCAGCAGATTGCGCAGGCGCATCAGCGTCAGGGTAACGAATATCAGCAGATAACCGAGGATTGACCAGCGCAGCGGCGTGCGCATACTCGGGTCTATCGCCTGCTGCAACACCCCGCTTGACCCCTGGTGCAGCGTGTTCCACCACTGCACCGAGTAGTGAATAATTGGCAGGTTAACCACCCCAACAAGGATCAGGATACTGGCCGCGCGGCCCGCCATGCGGCGGTCGTCAAAGGCGTGATAAAGCGCGATAGTGCCCATATAAAGGAACAGCAGCACCAGCTCCGAGGTCAGGCGTGCATCCCAGATCCACCAGGTCCCCCACATCGGCTTACCCCATGCGGAACCCGTCACCAGAGCAATAAAGGTAAATACCGCCCCCACCGGAGCCATTGCGGCGGCGGCAAGATCGGCGGTTTTCCACTGCCACACCAGCCCGACAAAGGCCGCAATCGCCATTGAGGCATAGATGCCCATTGACCACATCGCGGCAGGCACGTGGATATAGATGATGCGGTAGCTGTTACCCTGTTGATAATCTGATGGGGCAAACCCGAATCCCCATGCCCAGCCGAGCAGCAGCGCCGCGATGCCGGGAATGGCAAACCACGGCACAAAACGGCCGCATAACGGGTACAGCCGCTCGGGCTGGCCCAGTTGATGTATCCATTTCCACATTATTATTTTGCTCACAATAAAAGAAATCGTTCTGGTATCTGCATCGGAACTGCCGCGCGCACCGGTCTCTGTTAGCCGTTTAGTGCACGCTTACCCGTAAAGCTGCTGCGGTGGCAAACGGCGCCAGCGTGGCGCTCCCCACCAGCAGCGCGCCGAGAATGGCCAGGTAACCATCAATCGGCAAGCCCATCCCGGCAGCATCAATCGCCGCACTGGCAAAAATCAGCACCGGTACCGCCAGCGGCAGCACCAGTAAACTCAGCAATATGCCACCGCGCCGCAGCCCGACCGTCAGCCCGACGCCAATGGCACCGAGGAAGCTCAGGGTGGGTGTCCCCAGCAGCAGGGTCAGAGCTACCGCCCGCCAGCTGGCAAAATCCAGCGACAGCAGCAGCGCCACCAGCGGCGACAGCAGCAGCAGTGGCAGGCCGGTGACGATCCAGTGCGCCGCCACCTTGCCCAAAACCGTTATCGGCAGCGGTGCGGGAAGCAGCAGCAGCTGCTCCAGCGAACCATCGAGAAAATCATCGCGAAACAGTCTTTCCAGCGCCAGTAGGGAGGAGAGCAGCGCCGCAACCCAGACAATCCCGGGGGCAATTCGCGCCAGCAGCTGCGGCTCCGGGCCGATGCCGAGTGGAAACAGGGTAATCACAATCAGGAAAAACCACAGCGGATTAATAATCTCCGCGCCGCTGCGAAAGGCAATGCGCAGTTCACGCTTGAGTACGCGCCAGAACATCACGGCTCCCCTGCGCAAGTGAGACGAATACGGCTGACGCGCTGAGCGGCACCTGGCAGATCCTGATGGGTGGTGAGGATCACTGCCCCGCCCTGCTCTGCGTGCTGCACAAACAGCGCCATCAGTTTCTCCACGCCGGATTTATCGATTGCCGTCAGCGGCTCATCGAGGATCCACAGTGCGGCCTGGCTCAGCCACAGCCGCGCCAGCGCCACGCGCCGCTGCTGCCCGGCGGAAAGGGCTGCGACGGGCACATCTTCATAACCGGTGAGGTCAACCTGCTCAAGCGCCTGAAACAGCTCATCCGCCGTACGTTCGGCATGCCAGAAACTGAGATTTTCAAACGGCGTCAGCACCGCCTTCACCCCCGGCTGATGGCCGAGGTAGAGCAGGCTGGCATGATAGCTTTCGCGCTGGCGCTGGATGCTTTCCTGCTGCCAGAGGATCTCTCCCTGCTCCGCCCGGCTGAGGCCGGCAAGAATTCGCAGCAGTGAGGTTTTCCCTGCCCCATTCGCCCCTTCAACCTGCACAATTTCACCCGCCGCAACGGTAAAGCTGAGATTGCGAAACAGCGCCCTTTCGTCGCGAACACATGTCAGATTTCTGGCTGCCAGCATGGAAGGAAGATCACACTTTGTTAAATTTGATGGCGAATAGTACCACAGGCTTTACGTTCGCTGAAACGCGGCAGGTCGCGCCCGGCGCGGTTTTGCGGCTCTGTACGCCGTAAAGCGCACAAAAACAGCTGAAAACATCGCTGCGGTTAAAGCTTTGTTACTCTTCTTATAAAATCTACTTACATTTCACTTTTTAGCGACAATACCCGCTACGCTTATCAGGACACTTTATTACTGGGGGGAAAAATGGATAACACACAAAAAGAGACTGAAAATCAGGTTGAGAGCGAAGAGAGCGAACAGGGCGAAGAGATCGAGGTGGATGAGGAGGCGTTGCCCTCACGCGCTGCTGCGGTCCATGAACAGATCCGCCAGGAAGGTGAGAAGGAGTTAGAGCGTGATGGGCTGGCGCTGCTGTTTTCCGCCATCGCGGCCGGGCTGTCGATGGGCGCATCGCTGATGGCAAAAGGGATCTTTCAGGCCAATCTGCACGACGTCCCCGGGGGTTTTCTGCTGGAAAACCTCGGCTACACCTTCGGCTTTATTATCGTCATTATGGCGCGCCAGCAGCTGTTTACTGAAAACACCGTGACGGCCGTGCTGCCGATAATGCATAAACCTAGCGGCAGTAACCTGCTGCTGCTACTGCGCCTTTGGGGGCTGGTGCTGGTCGGGAACCTGGTGGGTACCGCGCTGGCGGCGCTGGCCTTTACCCATATGCCCATTTTTGACGATGCGGTGCGCAGCGCCTTTGTCAGCATCAGTCAGAAAGTGATGGAGAATACGCCGGGAGAGATGTTTGCCAATGCGGTAGTATCCGGCTGGATTATCGCCACTATGGTATGGATGTTCCCTTCCGCTGGCGGCGCGAAAATCTGGATTATTATCCTGATGACCTGGCTGGTAGCGCTCGGCGACCTGGCGCATATCGTGGTCGGTTCGGTTGAGATCTTCTATCTGGTGTTTAACGGTGAGATCCCGTGGCAGCAGTTTATCTGGCCTTTTGCCCTGCCGACGCTGGCGGGTAATATCATCGGCGGCACCTTTATCTTTGCCCTGATCAGCCACGCGCAGATCCGCAACGATATGAGCACCGAGGCCAAAGCTAAAGCGCAGGCCGAGGCGAAGCGTAAGCAGCATAAAGAGAAGAAGGATTGCGCGGATTGATGGTTTAACGCGCAGTCAGTCAGGTAACTGGTTAATCCGCGGCGATAATTGCGCTATACTGCGCGCCGCGGTCCCCTTAGTTAAATGGAAATAGGGAATACTCACAATTATAAGGCTATAATCAATAAGTTGCATTGATTATAGCCTTTTTTGTGTACCCATTAATGTACACACCCGCATTGAGTTTAACCCCTCACGTAGTTCTTCCCCGTAATGTAGAGCCACTCCAAAGCAATACAGCTATTGATTTACACGAAGATTGTTCGCTGATAAATTACTGTATATCCAACCAGTATAAATTGAGGGTAAAAAAATGTTCGTTGAACTCATTTACGACAAGCGCAATGTGGCCGAATTCCCGAACGCCAGGGAGCTGATCCTGGCTGAACTGGAGAAGCGAGTACACCGTGTGTTTCCGGCTGCTGAGGTGAAGGTTAAGCCGATGGTCACTAACAGCAGCATTAATACCGATGCCAGTAAAGGCGATAAGGCAAAGCTGGCTGCTGTGATTGAGGAGATGTTTGAAGAGGCTGATATGTGGCTGGCAAATGATGTTTAACTTCTGCGCTGTTATGTAATTGCATTCATCACTGTTCATGCATCCAAGCTGGATAAAAGACCACTAATGCTATTTTATTACTTGAGTTAATCTTACCTATCTTCTTGGTGTAAGTCTGAAAAGGTAAACTTTATGGATGATGCTGATGTAGCGCAGGAACTCGAAGCGGCTCTGATAACTCTGGCTATTTCCGGTCGTAAGCCAGCCCTTAAGAGCAAAGATGGCCTGTGCATCTGGTGCGAGGATGAGCCTATTGTTGCAGATACTGCATTCTGTTCGGCTGAATGTGGCGAAGACTATTCCAAGCATGCCAGAGAAATGAAGCAGAGAGGAACAGGTTCAATTTATCGGGGAGAAAGTGATGATGATTCTTAACCTTTCTACTCCTTTCCATCAGCCCATGAGAGCTAAGTTATGACCCGTTTAATTTTTCTGGCGTTACCTGCTCTTCTGTCTGCATGTTCGGCCAAACAAGAACACCCCCATCAGGTCGGCTTGGCAAACCCTGCATCGGTCTACTGTCAGAAAGTGGGAGGCAGCCCGGAGATTGTAAAAGAGCCTGCAGGTGAAGTCGGCTACTGTACTCTTCCTAGCGGAGAGAGGATTGATGAATGGGCTCTCTACAGAAGAGATAATCCCAGTCAATAGTCGCTAGAAAAGGCGTTCGGGTTAATCAAGGAGGAGTGATGGCCTTTAATGATCTGGAATATTTTGCAGTGAAAAAAGAAGTCGGCGCGTTTGTTGAAAGCATCAGGCCGCCAGCACATGTCAGAAACGAACTCGATATCGTTTACTCCATAGACGAACAATCCATTGAGATAGGCGAGCGGCGTCCAGTTTGGCGTGGAGAGTCTGGAGAATTCTTTGTTCTCACGTCGGCCAAGATCACCTATTTTAGAACAAAAAAGGAATGGAGGGTTTATTGGATGCGAGCTAATGATGAGTGGGAACTGTATCAAGCAGCCGATACGCTTACCGATGCGTTAGAGATGGTCCGAATTGATGCACATGGCTGCTTCTTTGGCTAGGGGCCGGAAGGGACGTTCGGGTAAGCTAAATTTCTATTATGGTGAGACTTGAGGCAAGGTAAGCATAGGTGATTGGATTGTTAACCTGAGTGGTAATTTCGCTGGTTACCTCAAAACCCAAGGATACACCTGGATTGTTAATAAGGAGCTGTTAAAATGTCCATTAAAGAAAAACAAGAAGTACAAGGCGGCGATGACACCATGAAATCATATGCGATCTGGAACAACAAAGGCGGAGTGGGTAAGACCTATCTCTCATTTGCTATGGCAACCGAATATGCGCGCCAAAACCCAGATAAACGCGTAATTTTTGCTGACATGTGCCCACAGGCGAATCTTTCTGAAATCCTCCTTGGAGGTAATGGTACAGGAGCAGCAAGGCTTGCTGACCTAATCCAGCAGCGAAGAACCGTTGGCGGATACTTTGACAGAAGAACTCGAAGCCCACATATGATTACTGGCTCAGAAACAAGCTTTTTGATTCCAGTTCATGGAACAAATAAAAGCATTCCCGAAAATGTGTTTCTTATCGCTGGCGATCCTAGTTTAGAAGTTCAAGCTCAGGTCATTAACCAACTTAGCAGCGTGAACCTGCCCGTTGATTCTTGGAAAAGTATCCATCTGTGGCTTCGTGACCTTTTGGTTGCTTGTGCTCAGCAGCAAGGAATTGAAAATACAGTATGTTTCATAGATTGCAACCCTAGTTTTTCAGCTTATACCGAGCTTTCTCTGATTGCTGCAAATGCCATAATTGTCCCATGCTCAAGCGATGGGTCTTCGGCGAGGGCCGTAGACAACCTTAGCCAGCTTGTCTACGGTGTTGGGGTTCAGAATGATTACCGATCTGTTAACTTCTATGATCGATGCATCCACTTCGGTTTAGCGGTGCCGGTGATACATTCTTTGGTTTTTAACCGCTCTACTGAATATGATAAGCGAGCTAGCAAAGCCTTTTCTGCAATGTTTGATGAAATCCTATCAAGAGCAGAAAACCTTAAGAAATCTAAACCCAGCTCTTTTCAAGGTGGCGAGCTTAAGACATTTACAGTACCTGACAACCACTCTGTGGCCATTGTGTCTTCTCACTTAGGCAAACCGCTATTTGATATCAAGCCTGGCAGGTATCAAATTCACGACACAGAGCCTCAGATTAACAATGAACCACTGGAAAGATACGGAAAAGCTGTAGAGATTTTAGTGCAGAGTCTCTAAGTAGAATACCCGGCCACCGCGGCGTGCTTTTGTACCAGTTTTTTGGCTCACAGCTTGCGAAGATGCAGTTTAGGACTACCCTCATGTTAGGGATCATTGCTGGTTCCTTTTATGGTGCAGATTATACCGCCCGGCCTAAGCCGGGTTTTTTTATGCCTGCCGGTGACTGCGTAGAACATTTACTTAACATTCGATGATACTGCTATCTTTCCGGCCAGCAACTTGTACATTAGCGTAGCAACCTGTGCTGCGTTTGGTTTCCCTTTCCCTTGACCGAATTTATGCCTGTGTAACGCAGGCTTTTTTCCTTCCTTGCATTTCTCGTTGGCCCGACTAAACTCAAATTGGCACAAGATAGTGTCAACCTCACAGAGCCATGTCTCTGCGTAACAAGGATTTCTGCCCGCAATAATTTTCGCGGGCATTTTTTTGCTGAAATTTTAGTGCCAGCGTAATCTATAGCTGTTTTACTCCTCGCCCCCTGCTGTCTGCTCCATTTCTCGTATGCGGATGTTACTGACTGAGTCCTCCGGCGTCTGCACCGCTGGTATGCAAAACTTTCAGCAGATGATCCCTTCGTCAAATTAACGGCCCGTTAAAGTCATGATGCTGCGTAATCGTCAGCACCACGGTCCCGATCACAATCACCTCGCTCAACGCTTCACCTTCAATCGCATCCCCATCCGGCGTGATAATCGCTCGCCCCATCATTTTGCCGATTGCCACTTCGCCAAATATTTCGTAGCAAATCACAGAGCCGTTTCCAGGAGCCAATGAGCGGTCAATGACGTACTGCAGGCCGCCGAACTCGACCAGCGATGTCGCAGATGGATGTGGGATGAACAGGCGGTTCAGGCATATGCTGTCTTCGATGTAGTCGGTAGCCGGGGATGGGAAACCCATATCAGTATCCCCCGTTGTTGGGATTAAACAGCAGGAACGTCAGGCGCTCACCTTCTTCGGTGGACACGTCTTTAAAGGTGCTCTGATAGTGCTCAATCCAGCGATTGGCCTCGGCCAGTGACCATTCATAATTGACCAACGCCAACGCCAGCGCCGCGACGAAGTCCGTGGTGGCGACCGTGCGCCGCCCGTTAGCAGCTATCTGTATGCTCGCCCGGAATGCTGCGGGGATGTCGTCTCTTCTGCCCATGATGCACCTCAATGCTGTTTGGATATACAGTATTATTTGATCGAATGGTGGCAATGATCAACCGGGTGCATGGGGAGAATTGTCAGGATGATGATCTCTCAGAAAATTTAACTACCACTTTGTGATTCCTCATTGCTGGGTACATCCAGCACTGGTGGCTCGTCTTTCCAGGTCGCCTCGCTTTCAACCTCACGCTTACCAATCTCCTCAGCGCTGGCTTTTATTTTATCCACCACTGCCAGCACTTCTGGATTATCAAGGGCCAGCATTTCTACAATGCTGAACAACGCCTTAATGGCTTCGGTGTGAAATGCGGCCGCAGCACCTGATGTGTTCAGGTACTTGAAGTCAGGGATTACTGTGCCATCCTGGAATGTTCTGTCACCATTCGTGCTGACAGCAACCGGGCACGCCTTTTCCACATCCTGAGCAATCAATCCAACCTCAGCCGCTCCGTCTTTCTTGACGTATGTAGCCCCTCTCCAGCTCAGAACGGACGCCAGAGCATCCGGCACGGCCGTAATTTTAGTTTTGTGGCGCTCATCTGAGCCATTCACCCAGCTACCCGGTGCTGTTGCACTCCCTGACTTCTGAAACTCCCAGGAGCCTGCACCAGTCATGGCAATAAAATATGACTGGATTGACGTATCACCGGCACGTCTGATTCCTGTCTGCGTCAGCTCGTTGTACCAGCGGTAAACCGTCCACCCGACCGGATTACCGGTGCTGTCACCGCTGGCTGTATTGTTAATCTCGACCCGGTTTCGCTCACCGGCCTCTACCGCGAGACCAGCGGTCGATGCTGAAACCCATGATCCGTTAAGTGCTGTCCCGTTACCAGTTTTCCCAAATTTGAAAAGTTTTGCACCGCCAACCCCCCCCGTTTGCAGGGTAAAGTCGCCATAGTTATCCGTGTATGCCACCGCCATATTTGACTTTGCAACATCGTTAGCGGTGAAAGCCAGTGAAGATGCCCAGCCGTTGACGTCAGAAGTGGGCGTTATTTGCACGCTGGTAGTGTTAAATCTGGTGTTGCCAGTCACAGTTCCGCCTGACTTACCGTCTAAAGTATTAAGCCTGGAATCATCACCTGCCGCAACTGTATTCGTAGTATTCCCTACATTGCGAGTTGCCGAATTTCCCAGCCGTCCATACTGTGCCGCCATATAGCCCCAACTCGGGCCGGTGAACGTGCTGCGGTCAGGTCGCTCTACCGTCACCGATTCAGCGTCACTGTAAATCTTCTGCCAGTTCGCCAGCTGCGCAATCATCCCACGCTGGTTCGTTGCCATATCATTCAGGACTTGCTGAGTAATTGCATACTTCAGTGTTGACGGAACGCCGTACCAGGCCAATCCGCTGGCCGTTGGTCCGTTGTACGCCTGCGCAATGGTGAGCTGCGTGTTTGAAGCGATCGACGCGACAATCATGGTATAGGGCGCACCGCCCACAGTAACGCCGATAAAGTCGCCTGCTTTCAGCTCAGTAGTAAACGCAGTTCCGGTGCCACCCACGGTGGCTGAGTTATTGGTTAACGCAATAGTGCCTGCTGGCATGGTTATCTCCGGGCAATAAAAAACCCGGCGCGGTGGCCGGGTCATTGATATTAAAGCGAGTTATTTATCGCAGGATGTTCTGCTGAAATTGTTTTTACTGACCCATTGCCAGTTAAATGGGTATCCGGCTTTGTACTGGGTCTGATTTGCCTGCTGGCGTACAGCATAAATTTGTACAGTGGTTTCTTTGCCAGAAAGCAATGCAACACCTTCACAAACTGGCTGCTGCTTCTCAAGAAAGCCACTGCAACCAGTTAAGAAGATCATTAAAAAAACAATTAATGACTTACACATAGTGAAATCCCTAAATAAGTTTCATTAATATTAATCTCTTTTTTGATATCGTATAATTTGAACTTTCGATCGTTACGATCGAATTAGTACATGCTTACATTTATCGCTTTTATAGTGTTTCTGCGGTTGTAAAACTGAACATTACTAGCCCCACTGCCTGAGTCTCCAACGAATTCAGATTTTATTACCGTGCTGCTCCCCGATTTATATGCCGAGGTATAAGCAATTGCCTGGATTGGGTACACCTGTGCGCCTTGGTTTATCACTCCATTGAAACTTCCCATTACGTCAGGCGCTACAGCCCACTCACCAACTAAAGTGGCGGCGGCGTTGTAACCTGAAGCGTTGGGATCTGCCTGGTTTCCTACGACTTCAATACATCTTAAAACCTTCGTTTCGTTTGTTATCACGCAACGCCCGGCTGAATCCCATATAGCTATCCCGTACTTAGGCGGTGTCTGGTATTGATATCCAAATACATAGACATCCAGTGTAAACCCGCTCGCAGCGCCTCTGCTGTCTACTACATAGCTTCCGGTTGTCACCGTGTCGAGATAATAAGAAAATGAACTACCTGCTACATTGGTCCGGCAGAAAACCAACCTGAAAGTGCTGTCGTTAGGATGTATAACGCTTATTACTCTACCACCGGTTATATTAAAAGATTTTTTCTCTATTAAGCACAGAGGAAGCGTGTCAAGGATATAATAAGGATTACCCTGCTGGTCTGTAAGGAAAGCACCATAATTAGCCATTAAGCTGTCCTTAAATAAAAAACAACGCGTCCTGCGGAACGTGGCTCTGTTCCTGCGGAATAATCAGAGCCTACCGCTGATATAGATACTGTTCCGCCGTTTATGGTGAACTTCCGGCGATCCATTGTCCCCGTACCTGAAGTGTTTTGAAAAAGATAATCTATGCGCATTCCGGTAGGCACGGTGTAAGACCACGTCCCTGTAGTCTGCCCGTCTGAAAGGGTTGCAGTGCCCAAGACCAGAACTCGAACCAGGCCCGTGTTGTTGTCAACTCCATTAGCATCCCAAGTAGCTATGCCCCATTCAGCCATCTTAGAATACCCCCGTAATACGACCAATCTGGACCCGAAGAACTCCGTTGCCGTCAGCAACGCTGATCGTCTGGTTAGACTGCTTCATTTTACCTTCGCCAGCGGTTGAGCCATAGTTTTCAATCACCCCGTTTTTGAAGTCAAGAGAAAGGCCGGACTGGCCCGCAACCCAATTATCTGACTGAAGCACATCAGTGATATTGCCGCGCCCGATCCAGGCGGTGCCAATGAATGCCTGGTTAATCAGTACCTGGCCGTCTTTAATGATGAACGGGGAGTAATAATTACCCTGTGAACCACTGATGACAACGAACTGATTAGCGTTCACAGCAACGCGCGTATCAACGCTGGTGCCGTTGACTGTTGCGGCCACTGACAGGCCCGCATCGTAGTTCGTGCCGTTATATCTGATGCCGGTCTTCAGCGTGTAAATGGCTGAGGGGTTATCGACATCAGCATAGGCGTCGAACTTCTGCTTAATTGCAGCCTGCTGGTTGTTGTAGTTGGCAGTTACAACCGTTGCCAGGCTGGCGACCGATGACTGCGCATCCGTTGCCACCTTGCTCGCCTCAATGATGCCAGCGCGGTTTTCACCATACTGCGACCACTGCTGTTTCACGTTTTCGTAGCCCGCCAGAATGTCCTTTAGTGCGGCTTCCGGGTCAGTAATGAGCGGGTCAAGCAGCGCCTGGCCGTCCGGTGACGTCAGAAACTCCTTAACAGTGTCATCAATCAGCTCGCTTGCAGTGACGTTTGTTGCGCCGCCCACAAGCGCCGTCCAGTCACCCACATTGCCGATTTTGTCCACCAGCCGCGCCCGGTACCAGCGGCGAACGCCACCAGGCATGGGCCCGTGCTGATAGCTGACGCCGGGGTATGGGACATAGGTCAGAAACTGCGGGTTCTGCCCATCTGCTGTGGTGGACACCTGGAGTTCGGTGTAAGCGGTGTCGCCGGAGCCAGCGGGGAATGCCCAGGTGAGATCGATATTCCACACAACGTTGGTTGTAGCGAACAGGCTCACAGGCGTGCCCGGCTTGCCGACTTTGCCGTTGAGGGTGGTCGTCTCTGCGTTGCCCCACGGCGATGACACATCTGCAGCATTGACCGAACGGACGCGGACATCATATACCCCGGCATAAATGCCCTGGATAGTGAAGCCCGTTGCGCTGGTCTGCCCTACGTTCACCCAGTCACCATTATCTTTTTGCCACTGCGCCATATAGCGAATTGCAGCCTCGGCCTTATCCCAGGAGACTTCCATACTTGCCACTGACAGCCCCTGTGATGCAAAGCTGCTCTCTGAGATTTTGATATTGGCTGGCGGTTTCATTACCCCAATCGGTGTAACGGTTACGGGCGGGCTTTCAATGCGCACGCCATCATCAATGTATCGATATTTATTGGGATCATGCTGCACCCCGGAGACGGTGAACGTGCCATCATCGTTAGCCATTACCGATGTGACGCGGTAGTACTGCACGGCCAGATCGTCGCTGTCGATGCTCCAGACCGCACCCGCCACAGGCACGGATGCCCATGCCGTGCTGACAGTTACGGTGCGCTTATCTTCGCTGATTGCGCTGATGGTTCGCGTCTGCGTCTTTCCGTCAGTCGTGTTAAGAATGAGGCGATCGCCGGCCGCATAATCAATTACCCTGTCCAGCGTCACTGAACGACCGTTTACCGCGTGAATACGCCCGCCGTTTTGCCTGCCAGCCAGGAAAGGATCGGCCACGGCGATGATTGAAGCCGGTAATGGGATATGCCCGTCAAGTCCAACGCCGAATGATATGGAGCCATCCTTGGCGTTGGTTAAGAGCGCCCACCGCCCCCTGCGATGCGCCTCACTCTGCGAGGTGCAACCAATTGCCGTCAGCTGCATTTCCTGCACGCCGTATCGTGCCACCAGCTCAGAGTCGTAAACGGTTTCCACGGTATCAGTGTAGTGATTCTGAGGGTCGGAATAGCTGACCTGACAGGATGAATAACGGTTTTTATAAGAACCGCCTGCGGTCGTGAACAGGCCGTTGATGACGTTTGAAGCCGTATAGGTCCAGTCAGGGTCAACATGCCCGTCAGACGTCACCTGCGGGATATCGGCATTGACGAAAATCTGATTATTCCCCCAGAAGGTAATTCCCCGGAAGATTGCTGCGATATCCTTCAGAACGTTATACGCGTCCTGCTGGCTCTGGATATAAACGTTACAGGTAAAACGCGGTTCAGTACCGCCAGCGCCGTTAGATACCTTTTCATCGCAGTAAGCTGCGATGGAATATAGCTCCCACTTGTCAATCATGGAGGCATCGACACGGTTTCCCATTCCGAAAATTTTATTCAGCACCAGGTCATAAAAAATCCATGCAGGGTTATTACTGAACGCCCACACAAAATTGCCGTCCCACGCGCCGGTATACTCCCGGGTGACGGGGTTGTAGTTCGACGGCACCCGAATCCTGCGGCCTTTTGGCCTGCAGGTAACTTTAGGTGCATTGCCGTTAAACTGGGCGGCATCAAACTCGACGTAGAGCAGTGCTGTATTCGGGTAACGCAGTTTGCTGTCGACCACCTCTGCGTAGGAGTAAACATTGAAGGCATTCATCAGCTTGCTGGGCGTCTGGGAGTCCGGTGTGATTCTGCGCACGCGGATTGCCCAGAGTGAAGTTGCCCTGGGCAGATTGATGCGGTGATCGCGCTGGTACTCAGACGTTGTTTTACCTTTGAAACTCGCCTTTACCACTTCCTTCCACGCGCCGCCGTCTGTCGACAGGTCGATAGCGTATTCGGTAACGGTGCCCACCATGTCCCCGTTATCTTTATAAAGATACTGGCGTGGGAGGCTCAGTTTTATGCGAACGGCGTCAAGGTCCAGCTTAGTCAGTTGACGGGTCCACGGGGTATTCTGTTTTACCTCGATGCCGACTGCCAGCTCGTTATCAATCTCTGGCATGCCCTGTATATAGGTCTGGTCCTGCGTGCCCTTGCGGTAATCCCATACAACGCCAGTGAAATTGTAGCTGCCATCGTCGTTTGCCAGTTGAGTATCATTCAGCAAAATATCCTGAGCAGTCAGTTCGCCTTCGATTTCACCCTCAGCGACAGCCAGAAGCATTTTAAGTTTTGCGGTGGAAAGAAGGTCATCAGGCTGTTCGTAAGGTGTGTGGGGTGTGCCACCGCCCCCTTTCCTGCCATGAATAAATTCCACGCCATTGGTAATTTGCATATCGCACCCATAAAAAAAGCCACCCGAAGGTGGCTGATATTCACTGAATAATGTTTATTGCTGATCGCTGGTGAAACTTCCCGCGCTGATAATCGCACCACCGATTTCCCGCTGCCCGTACAGGACAGGCACCGGATAGCCCATTGCCACGGTGTTTACAGGCGAGCCGAAAGCGTAGTTCGGCTTATTGTCAGTGCTTGATGATGCACCGATGCTGTAGCTGGGCTGCGGCGTCAGCATCTGAACCACCCCACCCAGCGCCATTGACAGACCTAACCCTGTCAGAGCCACGGTAGCGACTGCAGCGGTACCCGTTGCAGCACCAGCTGTTCCCGCCAGCGTAGCCCCCCAGGCGGCCATGCTCCCGCCAGCTGTAAAGAAGGCAGCAACAAGGGCAATGGCACCAATGACCACCTGCAGCGCGCCGAGCTGTTTGGAACCCTGCGGGATCGGAACCATGCTGAATTCAACGGCGGTGGAGCACATGTTAAATTCCTGTACGCCGATGTTCTCCCCGCTTCGGTAGAACGCGAACTGAACGCCGTCATGGTGAGCAGTGGCCAGATACTTTTTGAACCCCGGCACCTGGGAACACATAGCCCTAAGCATTTCGCTCAGGTCTTCAACGTTGAAGCGGTGAATGCGGCCAAATTTCTTTGCCGCCACGCCTTTAAGGACCATGGTTTTAAGCATTAATCAGCTCCCTGTGTCTGACTACCCTGACAATCCGCTCACGCCAGTAAGCGCCGATTGGAACCCTGTTAGAAAGGTTCCCCTGCCCGTGATGCAGCATGATGTTGTCCCCCTGGTACAGGGCCGCATGGTTAGTGACGGGTGCGCCAGACTGGAACATAATCATGTCACCGGGCCGCATTTCTGCGAGTGGCACCTCAACGAACCCTTCATCCTGCCAGTTGTCGTCATACCGGCTTTCCCGTCCCTCGTTCCACCACTCATAATCTACCGACCAGTTACGCAGGGTTATGCCGTACTCGCGCCGATAGTAATCCATGATAAGCGACCAGCAGTCAGCGTGACCCAGCACCCACGGGCGGCCTACATAGTCACGATCGCAGCGGGGCGAAAGCGTGCACCAGTCACCGTCAGGCCAGGACATAATCCCCCACTCCAGCCCGGAGTGATCGCAATGGATTCGGTCAGTCTCTGAAGGCACAAGCACCGCAACATCGGGATGGGAATGCACAATCATCAGAATCTCGCCCTGCTTTTCGGCGGCGATGTAGTCATCAGGCGACAGCGTGAAGCTTTCCTCCGGCTTTTCAGAAACGTTGCGGCAGGGGATGTAAACCTGTTTCCTGCCCTGCTGCACGATAACGCCGCAGGCTTCACGCGGATACTCCGCAATGACATGCTCTCTGATTGCAGTAAGTAATTTTTCACGCATGGTTATTTCCCTTGTAAATTTGCCGCCGGAACCCCCCCGAAGGGTAGCGGCTGACCTTCGCCATGACGAGCCGTACAATCGGCTGGTCGCCCGCCGCACTCATCTTTCGATGGATCGCTGGTTGGCGTGCCGTCCTTAGTAAAATAATTCGTCCCGTTGTAATCGCAGCCCGTACCCGTGCGATACAAGCCGCGCATGCACCAGGTGCAGAGCGGCGTAATCTGCCGGGTGGGGAGTTGAAGATTCTGAACGTCGAAGGGCGTACAGAGTTCGAAGTCGACCTGCACGCGGGTTTCAGCCGTCTTGGCGTTAACATAGAAGAGCTGCACGCGCTCTTCCTTCGGATTTGCGTTGGCGTTGCCCTGCTCCCAGTTAGCCGCGTCAAGGTATTTAAGCAGGGTTGTCCTGATCCGGACTTTCGCTTTAACAAGGTCCTGGTACTGAAGGCAGAGTGCAGTAACCAGATTGCCAACGTTACCCACGGACAGGCTGGGTGTTGGCTGCGCGCCTGCGCTGGAAAGCTCCATCCCCTTCAGCTCATAAGGGTGTGGGTCGTACTCATTACCCTGCCAGATGATTGACGGGAGGTTCTCTGCGGCAAACGACTTCCAGCCTTCAGCGTTGATATTGTACGCGTGGAACCTGAATATTCTGTCCAGGCCAAATTCAGTGCCATCAATTTCGATAAGCTGAACAATGCTCCCCGGCTCCAGCTGCTGTATGTCCTGCGTAAAGCTCATATTTCACCCATAAAAAAAGGCCTGCGCAATGCAGACCTTTTTGTCAGGTGTGGAACCTGGTGATTACATGCCGGGAAGGGAGCTATCCTCCGCTTTCTTTCACTCTTCCTGCTAAGGAGAGGCACATGTATCCTTCCAGAATTCCACAGCAATTAATTTAACACACCCTTTTCAGGGTGCAAATGCCTGTTCAAACGTGAACGTGATTTCCACAAAACCTTTGTTTATAAACTTTGGGTTTATCGAGTCCGTTTTCACCCTGTAGAGCTTTTTTTCACCCCACGGGTTTACCCACCAGAACGAGCGGATGACGTGATTTTTCAGGAAGGTGCGAACAGCTGCCATTTCATCACGCTGGCCGTTTACTGATAGGTTCCAGGTCTCTGAAGCCGAGTTAATGCCGTTCTCAGCAACCTGCCTGTAACCATCTCCAAACTGCGCCATAAGTGCTGAAACGGTGATTTGCTCACTGCCGCTGATCCTTACCGGCCATTCAAAAGTATCTGTCGCCATTGCCCTTATCCCCTTCTGCCATATAACAGGCCGCCCGGTGAAAACTCCTTGCTCAAACGTTCTGTGATCGTTGTCTGAACCATCGATTTAATCTGTGTGGCAACGTTGGCAGTACCCTTGTACCCCGTATCGCCAGCAGCATCGGCGCTTTGCATAATCGTTACGGGCGCATCAACCTGAATGTAAGTCGGATTACCCTGGGCAGATGCCGAAGCGCTGCCAGATGATGATGCCGGATAGACAAGCCCGCCATCAGCGTAACCCCGCATCATGCCGTAAAGGTTTTTGACGCCGATACGCTGGGTCGCCTCTTTGGTGAAAACAAACTCACCGCCATGCACCACGCCTTTGGGCTCATACTTCCCACCGTCTCCAGTATATCCACCCTCGTCATATCCCGTATAACTGGTGCTTAACCCCATTGCGCCAGTACTTCCCGCTGATGCAGATGCGCCAGCGCCACCAATCGCGCCACCACCAAATCCCATGAACGCTGACAAAATCGTTTTGGTCAGAATGGCCTGAGCGGCCATATCCACCAGGCTTGAAATGATGGTTTGAGCCAGGGAAGAGAACATGTTTGCCATGCTTTCCTTAAATGACTGCGTTCCAGTCAGCAGCCCGGTCAGGGCGTTGGTGGTGCGCTCGCGTACTGAATCAATCAGGCTGATGTATCCCTTATGCAGCCTGCTTTGTCCGCTGTAGAGATTAAGCGCCGCCTGATACTGGGCATCAGCGGATTCTTGGGATGATTGCTGCATCAGGGCTTCATATCGTTCCTTGCTGAGGCTTCCAGCAGTGTAATAAGCGTCATACAGGCTCTGCTGCTGTACCAGCTGATTCTGCAATCTGGCAACCGGGTCTACTTCGCCAGCGATGTTCATCCTTGGGGCTGCCTGTGCGTCTGCCTGCGCCTGAAGGAGTTCTTTGGTGCTGTTCTGGGATAGCGTGATCCTGGCTGTCAGATACTCTTTCTCGGTCAGCAGGCGGGCATCGTACAGGCCTTTCAGCTCCTGGCTGGTTTGTCTGGCCTGCCGGATGACATCCTTTTCAGGGGCATACTTGCCTGCCAGCTCCAGCCTTTGACGCTGGTAGTTTTCAGCGTTAAGCAGTAATGTTTTCTGCAAATCACCCTGACTGGTGCCTGACGCTTTCGCCTCTTTAATCAACTTGTCCCGTGAATTTTTCTCCTGAAGGTTAATTCTTTGCAGGCTGGTTGCGTTGGCTTCCTCAATTTCACGGCGCAGCGATTCATATTGCTTCAGCGCCTGAGCGCCTTTCTTATCAGTTTTGCCGGGGTCTTCGCCCGACCAGGGTGACTTTTCTCCCTTACCTGCCCCAGCAGTGGCGTCCGTCAGCGCCTTAACGTCGTTTTGCAGGTTTTTCGCAGAATCAGCAATACCGGTCTGAACGAGGAAGCGCGCCTTACCGACATTTTCCATATTGTCTTTGGTAGTGAGCAGCCCTTTATTGACTGATTCCAGATCGGCTTCGGCGCGGGTTTTATCTTTCTGAACGCCAGACAGTTGGCCGAATGGGTCAAATCCTTTCAGGTCACCGATGCGGCTGTTAGCGTCCTGAATTTCCTTCATCAACTGGTTACGCTGAGTAACCTGGTTCTCGTACTGGTCCTGAAGGTCGAGCTGCTTGACCGAAAGCTGTTTATCGGAAAGCTGCATCAGTGCGGCGGTGGTTTCGATCACGGCATCTTTCAGGTTAATAGCGGACTGACGCGCATCCTTCGCCTGCTGATGGAAGTAGAGCAGCGCAGAACCCGCCAGCATTGCCGCACCGACCGGGCCACCAATCAAAGACAACGCGCCGCGCGCGAGCCCTATGCCTACTGATGCCGCACGGGATGCTACTGAAAGCCGCGTGTTAGCAGCGGCCAGGCTGGCAGTAGCGGTAGCCTCAGCAATTCGGGATTCGCGAATCTGACGGCTCAGAGCAACCTGCTCCTGCTGATAACTGACGTTGAGACCTGCTGCCTTATTAGCCGCAGAACGCGTGGCGTAGTAACGGGCCTCTTCCTGAGCCTGTAACCGCGTAGCCTGCGCAGCTTCAATCGTTTTCTTGGCGATATCGGCCTGCTGCAGCGCTGCATTTCTTACTGCTTTCTGATTATCCACCCAGGCAGAAATGTTGCCGCGAAGCCCGGCGGTCAGTTTCGTAGACAGCACAGGGATAAGCGTGTACAGCGCGACAGATGCAACGGTATTGAAATTATCCGTCAGCCCGTTAATGGCGTCCGTAATGCCCTGAACGCCGCTGCGCAATGGCCCGGTGCCAGACTGCCCCACTTTGATGATCAATCCTTCGAAGGCGCTGGTAAGGCCCATCAAATCGCCGTTGAGGTTGTTCACGCGAATGGCGGCCTGCTCATGCGCTGTCTGAGTTCCCGTCAGCGACTTGGTCAGTTCGTCCAGCTTGCTGCGGTTATCCACCAGGATAGATGCGGCATTAAGATTTTCCACGCCGAAAAGCTTCACGGCCTGCGCCGTGGACAGGTTCTTACCTGCGAGGTTGCCAAGCGCCTGACTTAAACCGACCACTGATGGCTTAAGCGATTTATCCGTGCCCTTTTCAAGATTGAGGATGACGTTGCGCAAAGCTGTGCCTGCCTCACCTCCTTTGATTTCACGCGATGCCAGGACCTGAATCGCAGCATTGAGCGTTTCAAATCCGATACCTGCCTGCGCAGCTGCCACGCCGCCATTTTTGATGGCGGCCGCAGTATCGTTAATTTCCGATGCGCCATACTTCGCGCCAGCGGCCAGAACGTTGATATAGCGATCGGCCTGATTCGCACCGGCCCCGAACTGATTCAGTGAAAGCGCCAGCGTTTTGGTTGCATCGGGTAAGGTGCTGCCAGCAGCCTGAGCCAGCACCAGAGCGCTGTTAGTCGCCCGGGTGAGACCGTCAGCTGTTTCCAGCAGTTCAGGCTTGGCAGAGGCCATCAGCTTCAGAGCTTCAACCGCCTGGCTGGCGCTGTACTCAGTAGTACGCCCCATCTGCTGTGCGGCTTCATCCAGCGCCTTAAGCTGGGTCCCGGTCGCACCGGTGATCGCGGAGAGGTCAGACAGAGCCTGACCATACTGCCGGGAAGTCTGGATGATTGTGCCGAGCGACAGACCAACACCTGCCAGACCTGCCAGCCGCCCGGCAAGGCCCGTCACTGAAGAACTGATCCGTTTGTAAGCATCCTCAGTTTTTTTGGCATCATCCTGCGCCTTGCGGTTGAACTGCCGGGATTGCTTGTCAGCATCGCCGTATGCGCCAATTAACTGAGATTTGAAATTGGCCGCGTTAAGGTGCAGCCCGACCGCAAGCGAAGCAACATCAGCCATTACATTAGCGCTCTCATTACCGCGTTACACTGCTCGTTAACACTCCGGTCAGCGGTCCGCGTGGGTTCAGGTGGGGATGGTTTTGCCTTATGGGATGTGTCTTCAGGCTGAGTTTCGGCGCGTGCCAGCACACCCTGCCTGATGAAGAATGCCTTCCAGTGATTTAGCGTATCGACGGGCAAGGCGGCAATTTTTGCGGGGTCAGGCTCGCCCCAGCGATCGGCCAGCCAGAAAATCAGCTCAAGCCAGGGCGAGCTGCTTAGTTTTTTTCCGCATCTTCCAGTTTGCCGATCGCGTGCTTCTTCACCTTCTCAATGGCTTCAAGGAGCGCGGGATTATCGTGCGCGTTAATCAGCTCTGCAGCAGTGGGAAGGTATTCAGGGGAAATCGCGCTACCGTCAGGATTTGCCAGGCAGTCAATAATCAACTGAACGCTGAGTTCTGAGGATTTACGCACGTCACCTTCGACATAGGCCTTATCAAGCGCCTCCTCATAGTCGATAAGCTCCCCGGCAGACTTCCTGCGCAGAAAAACCTTAGCCCCGAATAGAGTCGTCTCGGTGGCGGTATTACCTGATTTCAGCAGCGCTGATTTCAGTGACGAAATATCGTAATCATTATTTTCGGTCATTTTTTATTTTCCATGTGGGGTTAATTCGCCGCCCGAAAGCGGCAGTTATGCGTGGCACTGGTGATTACGATGTTGCTTCGGTACCCCAGACAATATTGTTCTGTTTGCCCTGGACGGTGATCTGAATAACTTCGCTCGCTGGCGCGGTGATTTCATTCATCTGCCAGCCAGAAAGCGCCAGAATCATATTCGCGGTGCGACCGTTTGGCAGCTCAACGTAGAACTGAACCGTTTCACGGTTTTGAGCCGCGTTCAGGAAGGCAGCAAAATTTTCGTTTGACGGATCGTCAATGAAGCCCAGCGACTTTTCAGGGCCTTCAGGCAGATCGGAAATAAACTGCTTGCTGGTATCAATCAGCGTGGTGCAGTCCACGAAACTGCCCGTCTGCCCGGTAGCGCCCAGCGCCTTACAGTTAATCAGCGGTTTCATCGCGGAGACTTCAGCGCCGGATGGACCATACTTAACCACGGTACCCGCAGGCAGCATCGCGTATTCCGGCGAAGTTTTGTTATCAGCCATGTTTTTTCTCTCTCAGATAAATGGCAGCGGACGCTACCCGTTGTTTAAAATGCGATCGCGGATTTCAACCGCCAGAATGCGAAGGACTTTCGCCTTGTTGTAATCCAGTGCCGGGCGAATAAAGGGTGAAGGCACTTGCTTAACCGTGCCAAATTCCTGCGCCAGCGCTTTGATATAATGCTGTTTGCTCGGGCCAACGCGTAAAACCACTACGGCATTGCCACGAGCGCGGGTTGTAGAGCGGATTTTGATGGAGTCTCGCATGTGAGGGCCTGCAGCGGTATTGTCATAACCCGCATTCTGCTTCATGTCCTCCTCGACCACCGCAAGAGCAGCACGCCCGGCATCTCGCAATACCTTTGTGCCTGCTTTCTTCCCCAGTTCGATAAGCTTGCGCTCAAGCTCTGCCAGCCCAGTGACTTGCATATTTATCATGATGAACTCTCGAAGAAGTAAACGATATAGTCCCTCGCCAGTCGATATTGCACGCTATTGTTCGTCAATGTTGTGCAGTCCTGAACAATCCCCCCGCGCTGGACGTACTGGACTGGATAACCGGCTATTACCCCGTGCTGAATATCCTTCCAGGCATTCCAGATTGTACGGTCTAGCTCCAGCAGTGCCGTGTATTCATTGACCCGATACATTGAAACCTGAAACCGCCCCGCTACCAATCCAGTGCGCACTAACCCACCATCCACCTCTGGATCGGATATCCGCTGGAAAGTAACCCCTTCCTGTACAGGGTCGGGCAGTAACAATGGGTAAACCGGCAGGCCAGAAAGGATAACGAGTGAATTGCGAATGGCATTTTCAATCATGTCGTGCGTCTTTTTCGGCTTTTAGAACCAGCCGATCTGTCCGGCTGTGATCCACTGAAACAACGGTATAATTTGCCTCCTTCCATCTTACTTTCCAGTCGGTCGTAACGGCTGGGCCGCCAGACCGAATGGTGAAATGCCAGGTTTCCACAACCTGCTGCTGGTCCAGTGTGCGTATTTTCCGATTCGACACCATTTCGGCAGCAGCCCAGACTTTCGCCATATCAACAGGAATGCCAGGCAACGGCTCTCCCAGTGGTCCCGTTGAATGATTTATTACCTGAAGGGTAATTCGCTGTGTTAATCGGCCAGCTTCAAGACCCGTAGTCATAAGCTCATCCTCAAACAATGGTTGGGGCATGGAGGGTGTATATGAATGCAGTGACGCTAAAGGGAAGATATCCATGAGCATATCGCTGCTCCTCCTCACCATTTTTAACCCTGTCAAAAATTCCGACCAGAATCAGGGTAGACCGTTTAACCCTTTGCAGTGCCTCGCCTTCAATTACCGCGCCATCATCATCAATAATCAGTGAGCGGGAACCCTTCACGTAATCTAAAATCACTGCACTTGCCTGATAAATTGCCCCCTGCAGCTCAGCATCCGTGGCATCGTTATCAATACGGAGATAGGACTTGACCTCATCAAGTGTTACCAGCGCGATCATGGTTTCACCCTCGCATCACGGCCGCGTTTGACGGCCAGCTTCCAGCCTTTTGAGCCTGATTCGCCAGGCTTATCAGCCGTCTCTTCGCAGCAATACCAGACAGAACCGCCCCAGGTAACGCTGTCACCAGGCTGATATTTCTCACCTTCGCTGAAAATGTCGCGATAAATCATCACCGGAACGCTGAAGGTTTTCTCTGTCTTTTCGCCGCTGGATTTTACTGCGCAGACAGTGAAGCTCCGCTCTTCCGACTGAGAAATATCGATTTCACTGATACCATCAACAAGGCACTCCCATCCGTTCATGCCCGTTGTTTTCTGATACGAACGCCACAGGCCGCCGAGATGAATGGCATAGGTACCGCGCGGATACGATTTCTCAGCATTAATTTCAGGAGCGATTTCAAGCTGCAGCGCGTCTTTGCCGTCCTCCCCATCCTCGCCATCTTTAGGCTGGGGCAGCAGCGAGACGGCATCCTTCACCATCTGCTCAATGTCTGGCAGCGGGTCCGGTTGCGGCAACTCTATGGCTGAAACGGCTTCACAAACTAAAGCCGCGATATCCGGTAGCGCTGGCGCTTCAGGCACCGGAATATCTGCCACGGCATCCTTCACCATCTGCCCGATGTCTGGCAGCGGGTCCGGTTGCGGCAACTCTATGGCTGAAACGGCTTCACAAACTAAAGCCGCGATATCCGGTAGCGCTGGCGCTTCAGGCACCGGAATATCTGCCACGGCATCCTTCAGCATCTGCCCGATGTCTGGCAGCTCCGGCGCGGCAGGAACCTCAATCATTGCCAGCACGGATTTAGCTATTGCCTCTTCGTCCGGTGCCGCATGCTGTAGTTGCTCAATAATGCCTTTCAGCGCTTTGATTTCAGCTACCTGCTCCGCAATTGATTCTTCATGACTTTTTTTCAGGGCTGAAAGTTGCTCTTTTACTGCCTCACTAACAGCCTTCAGCAGTGACATGTCACGTTCATTCATGGGTCAGCATCCCTTTCAGCATTGCTTTGACTATGAAATGCTCCTGCTCGGAAAGAGCCTTGGTGCTTTCATCGTCAATGGGTGGTAGCGGATTAGTGGCCGGTTCAGATTCAGACTTGCTTCCGAACGGGTCATCGCTGGCGTCCCTTTTAGCCAGGGCTGACAGCGCGTAGTTTTGCTGCTGCAGGTACGGCGTATCGCCTCCTTCAACTGGCGGCATGTTTTCGCTCTTACGCGCCTGGTTTGGCGTCAGGAAGCCTGCGCCAATTCCCTCGCTGTAAGTTTTATAGCGCCCCTCTGTGTCCATGCGGATGAGCATGCTGAGGTCAAACTCCACGCCAGTCTTATCATCGAGATCAAGAGACTCATCCAGCAACAGCTCAATCGCTTCAATGTGGGTCTGAAGGCACTGCGAGTAATAACCCTGCTCAAGCGCCTCAATGTTGTTATATGAGGGCGTGGAAGCCGTATTTACCTTGTAAATCGGCACGTGGAAGGTTGAGCAGATGATTTCAGCAGTCAGCTTGAGCTGCTCGACCATCTGCGCGTCAACGGCCGTCATGGATATGGTGACAAATTCAGCGCCGTCAGCAAGCAGGCCAGTTTTGCCCGCATTAGCACCAGAATACCCCGCATCCCAGTCCTGCTTTATATCTTTGGCCTTGTCTCTGTCGACGGAGCCGGGAACCTTAATCACACCGCCAGGCCTTCCACCATTTTTAAAATGGTTGGCTGAGTTGGTGAGGATGGCATCCCCCTGCATGGCTGTTAAACCACAAGCATAAATAGGCGAAAGCCCACAGAGTGGATGGAAAAAGCAGTTGAATCGGTCATGGATAATTTCCCGCGCGGGAACCATCACCTGCTGCTCAATCCCGTGAACGTTGTCAGGACGCACCTGATAGAAAATCTCCCCATCGTCGGTGACGTAGGGTGTGACCTTGTTGGGGTCAAGAACGCGCAACTGCCTGACCTCTCCACTGCCATCACGCAGCTTCAGGACATACGTATTCCCATCAGAAAGCTTTGAGTTCATCCAGCACTCTACAAACTGCATCCGCGTCTGAAAGCTGTTTGGCTTCCTCAGCAGCGGTGAAATTTTGGGGTCTGTGTGATCGGCCCAAATTCCGCTACCCAGCTTTTTTTTCAGCTGAAGAGGCATTTTGGCAATGTCTGCTGATATAAGTGAAATACAGGAGAAAACCGCGTGATACGCCAGTACTGTTGTGGCGTCCACCTCAATGTTTCTCTGCCACGCCCCCGTAAACGACTCAAAAACTCTGCGCCAGCCGCCATTACTGGCAGCCTGAAGCGCCTTTTCCTGCTTTGGTTTTTTGCGGAAACCGAACATTGGCAGCTTCTCCCGGGCTTAATTCTTTTTCTGGCTCTTTGACTTCTTCTCGACCGTATCAATAAATTCGACATAGCCGGTTAAGCGGAGAACCTCAGCGTGATCGTCATGCAGAAAGCGTTTTTCACCAGCATGAGCATCATGGGTGCTTTTAAGATAACGAACCTGTTTCATAGAGCAAAACGCGGGGATTTCTCCCCGCAACTCCTTAGCTGCCAGCAGAGGTGCCGTAATTGACGCCAGTAATTACCGCAACGGCTGCCGTGCGGCGGCGCTTCCAGTTGATCCAGCGTTCGGCGCGGATAGCCACGCTGTTGGTCTGGAACATGGAAACCATTTCGGTTGGCGTTGGCGTCACGCTGTCTCCCACTGGCTCGCTCTCCATCTCAAGCGAAGCCTCACGCGACATATCAACCGCAACGCCGCCGTCGTCCGCCAGGTAAATATCAGGCGCATTCACCAGCACAAGGAGGTTGCCGACATACTGAGAAACGATGGCGGGCAGGCCTTCAAAGGTACCGCCGAACATTGTCATATCCGGATATTCTTTCTGGCCCAGAGGGTTCTTGCGCTTCGACAATGCGAGTGCAGTCGTGCTGGACATCAACCACACAGCACCGGTTGGCTGAAGGTTAGCGTCAATAAACACCTGAAAAGCATTGGTGCTGTCAGTGTCAGGGCTTCCGGTGCTCGGAATTTGAGCCGCGCCATTAGTAATGGAAGCCGGTGACACATCCTGCACCGCAATTTTCGCGGGGTTGACAAAGTCCTGATCCAAACGAGCAATTACTGCTTCGGCCAGCTGATCGCGGACCATTGCATCAGCTGCTGGGTTTGAGAAGCGGATCAGCTCATCAGTGATGACGGCAATCGTTGCAACTTTGGAGAAACCAAAAGTCACTGACTCGAAATCGAATCGGGTCAGCGGCTTGGCTTTGCCCTGACCAACCCAGTTTGCAGAGCCACCTGAAGTCTGTGCGTGGATACGGATGTTGAACGGTACTTTCCGCAGTTGGGGAATATTGCCTTGGCCAAACTGGCCAATGATCGTTTTCGGTCGAAGAAATTCAATGAAATCTTCAGCGTATTCCTGATATTCAACCAGGCTGCCCGCCCACTGAGGATCAGTGGTAGTACCCGCACCTACGGCTGATTTAAGAACATGGTGGAGCTTTGCATCTCGCGGATACTGACGCTTAGCGATTTCCAGCGCTTCAGAGCGACTGCCGTTCGCGGCTGCCAGTGATTTGGTAAAGCGGGCAAACGCGATGCCTTTTTCCAGCGGCTTTTCAACATGGATCACCGCTGGAGCGCGGTTATCAGTGGTATTAACCACCGCATCACCTGCTGCTTTCTGAACCGGCTGAGCCGTCGAGGCTTTAGTCGATTCCATGTCGCGCAGGCGTGCAAGGTGAGCATCTACGGATTTAATTTCCGCGCTCACATCGTCGTATTTCTCTTCTTCTTCCGCATCAAGCGTGCGGCCTTCATCGAAAGACTTGGACATAACCGCCTGACGCTCAGCATCGAGGGTAGCGCGCTTGGTTTCGAAGGTTTTAATCTGCTCGGAAATATTCATTTTGAATCCTTTAGTCTGAGAGTTTTTTTGTGCTGTAGCGCCAGCAGATTTTTCGGTTTTCGACGCGATTTGCGGTTTGCCTGACGCGGCACGCAGTCTTTCATCGATAGATTTAACGGTCTGGATGGTGCCTTCGGCGTTGGCCGGCACCGTTACAACGGAGAGCTCATACCACTCCCAGCTGGTATAGCGGACGCCGCCCTCGTCGATATAGGCGTATTCAATTGGCCGGAAGCCGATTGACAACCCTTTCACAAGACCAAGGCGGATGCTTTGCCATGCCTCTTCAAGCCTTGCTGCAAGCTGGCTCGGTGAGTCCGCTTTTGCCAGGGTGGCTTTAATTTCGATTCCCTCGGCGGTCACCTTCGCACTGGTGACCTGTCCGACAGGAGACTGATGGTCGTGCTGCCAGAGCAGCGGGATGGGTAACTGAAACTTTGCCCCCTCGGGCATCACTATGTCGCCATAGCGATCCGGTGAAGGCGTTGTCGCAATACCCGTGATTTCCCGCGTATCCTCGTTTACCGCCTTAACCTTAAGAAGGCTGACGGCGTGCTGATTCTTCATTTCCCTTTCTCCAGAAACGAAAAAACCCGCGTGAGCGGGTCGTTGAGAGCGGAATTTCTAAATGAAAAACACGCTGTAATCTTTTTTGGTTGCTGACGGGTTCAGTGCCATCAAAAAAATGGCGTTAAAAAGTGCCATTAATGGGTCGATTTTACCGATCCCGCTGGCCCCTTTAGTTACCAGTGGGGCATTTCCGCTGATGACCACTTTTGCATTACCCACGCACCAGTTCATCAGCGGCTGAGGCGCATGCCTGAGAGCGCCTTCGGCAAGTTTACGCTCGGTCGTCTTACAGGCACCGCCGAGCTTCCACCCCTGACTGACGCCAACTACTGAATCCTGAGGTATGCCAGCGTCAATCAGCGTGTCCAGCAGCACTCCGATGCCTGCCGGGTCCATGCCGACTTTATCCAGCAGCCCGGCCTCATAAATCTGCGATACGTACATCGCCACTTCATCGGCATCGTCGCCAACTTTTTTAACTATCGTCAGATCGCCCTGCTTCTCAAAATCCCGGAGTTTGCTTTCCTCGCTTTTGCGCCGCTCCAGCGCCTTAACGTGACACCAGGCATGGGACCAGGTGAGCCAGTCGCGGGTTTTGCTATCACGCCCGGCAATGGATAGCCCAAGCAGATCGTCAAGACCGCCGCCATCAATGCCAACGGTGATGACCTCGCACCGCGCCAGAATCTGCTTGAAGGTTACTGACGGGTCGGCCTGCACCTCCCAGAACTCCGCACCGGCCCAGCGGTCGTTGCGAAGATTCATGCCGATCTCTACGTTCAGATGCTTGGCAAGAAACTTGCGCAGACTGCCTTCATCTTCCTGCGAGCGCTTCAGGTACTCATCATCCAGCCACTCTTTACTGACGGAGCGCCCCATATTTGGGTTGGTAATGTAAAAATTATCAGGGTTTCGGAATCCGTCGTTCTCCACCATATCCGGCGGGAACTCGTAAAGGATGCCGAGCGTTTTACCGTCTTTAATCACTCCGTCCCGGACGTTGCGCCAGTAATCCAGTTTCTTTTTGAATACGCCTGCAGGTGGTTCATCGCTCTGCGTTGTGAGGTAGATAACCCATCCCTCATCGCGCGATACCTGCCCACCCAGTGCCTCAATGAACATTGCATCGGCTTTGGCGTTTTTACCGAAAAGCCATAGCTCCTCGACCAGTATGCGACCCGCTTTTTTACCCGATACCGTATCGCTGTCCGCGGCCACCACCTTCAAACTGTTGCGGTTGACGCGATGGGTTATCGTGCGGATGTGGTCCTGTACATGAAACAGCGCTGAAAGCTCTTCGTCTTCACGCACCATGCTGGCCGCTGGCTTGAAGCAGTTATCGGCAACCTCTTTGGTTGGTGCCAGAATCAGATGCTCCTCGTCAGCGCGCCAGCAGATAATCAGTGCCGTCAGCATAATCCCGGCGGCGATTGTCGATTTGGTGTTCTTCTTGCTTATCAGCAGCCCGTATTCGCGGATACACTGTTTTCCCGTCTGCTGGTCATAGCCGCCAAAAATTGCCAGCACGAAATCAAATACCCACTGCTCTGAGCACTCCCCGAAAGTGGGCTTGCCAGGCAGGTCTGTAACCTTGAGCTCTTTGAATATGGAGAGAGCATGCTGGCCGGAATCTGTGAAAATAGGCGGCGGGATGATTGACTGCCGGTTAACCAGCCTGGCAGCCCAGTCAGTGCAGGCAGTGGACCATTCCGGCATTTCTATCTCCCGTTATTCACAATGAGCTGAGGTGGAGCCATGCCCGTAAACTTGCTGGCCACAGCCTGTGCTGCAGCCTGCTTAGCATCTTTCTTACCGCCTTCACCTTTTTTAGCGTGAAGGTAGGGGAGCATCGCCTTGGCGGCATCTTTTCGAGTGTTGATATCTTCGCCATCGTTATTCATAACCGACTTCAGAAACTCCAGCGGATCATCATATTTACCCGCGGCGATAACGATTTTCGGAATCGGCTCTGACTCAGTTTCGGCCTCAGTGTTTACCGCTGGGGTATTAACTTTTTTTCCATGAGTTGGCACGTCATCGACTTCGATTTTTTCTTTCGATTTACGGGCAATAAAAGCGATGACTTCCGGGTCTTTAGCAAGCTGCGAACCCTTGGAGCGTGCGGATTTCTCAGAATATCCAGCCTTTATTGCCGCATCTTTTTTTGACATACCGGAAATCAGCGCCAGAGCAAATTTTCGCTTCTGGGCTGTTAACATGTTTATACCCTCCAAAGGGAGATATTTTCTGTGCGTGAGAGGGGGGGCGGTTTCGTAAGCAACGCGCCTCAGACTTCTGCCCTCCCCCCACCCTTTAATGAGAATCAATATCGTTTCATATCGGCTTTGGTCTTCTTCCGGTGACACCCTTCATCACCGCAGCAGAGGATTTGACAGTTGTCGTCAGTGTCTTCACCACCCTTGAAGAGTGCAACCTTATGATCCAGTTCGAACCCGTGTGGGTATTCTGTCAGCCGACCACAATCAGCACAGAAGGGGTTAGCCTTCCACAGCCTCTTGCGCCGCTCCTGAAGCTTCCAGCCTGTTATACGGGTATCCGCAACGGTCAACGGCTTGAGCCTGCTGGCGTTCATCACTGATAGCCGTGGCTTCATTGTTTTTAGTCTGGCCATTACATTACCTGCTGTGCCAATCGCCATGCTTTGCGGCGCTCAATGCGCGGGGTGTTGTCGGGGTGCCGCTCAACCGGCAGGCCATCGGCATGGTCCACCAGTGAGTAGCACGGATAGATGACCTTGCGGCCAAGCGCATCACCAACGGCATAGTCGGCGGCTTTAGTGCTGTTCCAGTTCTTCAGGATTGTGCTGATTCCGTTCGGTGGTGGGCTGTAGCAAACACCGTGCAAAAGCCTATCCATCGTGATGTAGTCGGACTGCCGCTTGTCTGCCTCGATGAGGCTGGCTGCTATCTGCATCTGGTATTGCGGCGGGCGTCCGGTGCCGAGGTAGAACGAACAGATGTTGTCAGGGAATTTCTCCACCCATTCCTGAGCCAGTGACGCGAAGCCAGGAACAGGAAGCGCATCATCTTCAACAATCACCACCCTGCAATCCTGCTGGCCTGCCCATGCGATGGCACGGCGGTGATTCCAGTTCGCCCCGTTGCCCTCTTCATCAATAAGCAGGTGAGCATCCAGCGATTCAGCCAGGCGCATAGCCATGTTGCGGCGGGAGTGGTGGCCGACAACCACAATCATTATTTCTTCGCCCATAGATTAACCCTGGTTACTATATGTCCTCAGCCCGTCCGTGTTTGCGGCACTGACGTTCACAACAGGAGGGATGGCTGATTACCCCTGAAAAGGAAATGTAAATGAGCTCAACGTTTACCGATAGACAGAAAGATGTATTTGCATTCGTACTTGCAGTGGCAATGGCTGAGTCATCAGATCCGGGTGATTTCAGAAGAAGGTTCGTATCGTATATGGATAAAGCTTTTGGGTTTGACGATAACCAGATGTCACCTGACCAAAAGGATACCGCCTTATCTGTAAGCCATATATACGCTAAAGCTGATAATATTTATCACAAGATTAAGTAATGCAAGTCCCCGCTATGCGGGGACATTCAGCCCTGACAGGATGTTTTTTATGTGCTCACTTGCCCTTGCTTCAAACTCTGAAAAACTAACGGATGGGTCAAAGTCTTCAGTGTAATGCGTCACCAATTCAACGCTAGGGTGCACACCGTTCAATTTAGAAACTTTTATCTTCGAAGATATCTTCTTGATAAATTGCATTCCACCTATCACATCACCATCTTCAACTTTATCGGACCATTGCATTCTGCTTCCTATTTCTGGAAAGCTAATGTTAATTTCCACTTTTATCTCCTGCCTTTCAGCCTATTTATGCTTCCACCAGGCGCACTCTTTACCCACGCCATCAGTTTTAAACACGGTATGCACTCGCGGTCCGGTAACCAACTTGTCGCGCTGCTGATAACCCACTATGCCGAAAGCGATCATATCGCCCACGCATGGCTTGCCATTCTCTTTTCCCCAGAACCTGTTTGACTCGGTGCGATACCAGATGCGGACGATCGCATGCGCGTATGCCATCACATCTTCACGTGTGCCACCGAGCAGGCCAGCGTTAAGCATCAGCTCATTACGATGTGCGGCAATGAACTCAGCATAAGGCCGCTCCGGGTGATTGGTAGTGGCCCATGCGTCAGCGTAGGTCTTTGGCTCCGAACCGACATACAGTCGGCCAGGCTCCATCTCCGCCCATGGTTCGCGCAGCATCTCCACGTCAGTGCCATCGGTACACCAGACGAACCGGTATTCAGGATGCTCGCGAAGGTACTGGTAAATATGCAGCCAGCGCCGGAAGTAGACGTTCATCGCCACATCAGGCACGCGGTGGATGGTTGCGCCGTTCGGTGCGTTCGGGAGTTCGTCAGCCAGCACCACAGCATCAGCGCCTTTAATTGACGCGGCCCACCTGCTCAGCAGATCAGGTGAAGGAGTCAGTTTGGTGCCGCGCTGCGGGTCTGGCTGGCTGGTCAGCAGTGTCGTGATAACCACGTTACGCTGGCTTCGATACTCAGCATATCCGGCGTATCCGCTGTCTCGGCGCTCGTTATGAATCGTCACGTTGCGCTTAACCAGCGCTTCACGGTCAGGCTTCGGTACTGAACGGTCCACCGCTTCATGTTCGTCCAGCGAGTAAATCAGCTTTTCGGAGCCAGCAACGTCAGCGAACGCCCAGCTGGTTAACCCGGCGTTATGAATGCGTAGCGCCAGGTCAGAGTGTTCGTACATGCCGCGCCCGTAAACCGGGTCGAAGCCGCCAACCTTCTCAATCGCTGAGCGGTGGTAGTAAAGCATCACGCCTCGCTGTCCGGTGTAAGCGATGTGCTTATCGTCCTGGTACAGTACGGCGAGGTCTTTAAGCTTACGTGGGCCAGCCAGGTCAAGGAACTGGTAAGCGAGGTGCGGCTCGGGTGAATCGATGTAAGGCTGTTCCCATCCACCAGCTATAGGATACGCATCATCATCCCATAAAAATAAATGCTCGCATCCGGCATCAATCAGCGCCTCAATGCTGGCGTTTTTAGATGCAACAATGCCGCGTGACATGTCACAGCGAATCAGCCGCACGCCATCCGGCACCGTGACGGGCTTTGATGATCCGTCATCGATCACGACCACCAGCGCTCCGGGCGGTAGGTGTCTAAGCTGATGCTCCAGCGCTTTATCCAGCACCGCTTGGCGATTATGGGTGGTGATTGCAATTCCGATATTAGACCGATGCTTTGCTGCAGGTGCGTATGGCACGCCGTTGATCACCACTTCCATGCATGCATTAATGGTCATTCAGAGTTTCCTGCTGGATAGACGAATACAATCCCAGGCACTGGTGAGACCACCAGCCGATGATTCGATATGTTTATGCTGAAAAGTGAACTCAGTGAATGCAGTTTTCAGCACAAAATAAAACCGCCCATAGGCGGCTTAGTTCAGTGCGGATTTACAAAGCTTATTCGTCTCTTACCCACTCACCTTTGACAGTGCGGTAAAAAGAGCAAACGGCTTTTCCTTGCTGGATATCGTAAATCTCTACAGTGTCGTTGTTGTTTCTCGCTTCATCACTGTGCGCGACCTCTTCTGCCTCATCAATCGTCGTGGTAGCGCTGTGGATGTCATTGCTTCCGCATCCACGTTCGTAACTATCGTAAGCAAAAACGATATAGCGTTTAATTTCTGTCATATTGTCACCAATGCCTGATTTTCATTGGATTATAACCGATGTCGCAACGCTTCACAGCGTGGCTAACCGTTATCCCTTATCGTAGAGTTCATCATCAGGATCACTCGCAGTCACGGGCTTCGCCTCGCTTCACAACGATGCTAGCCCTCCGTCTTTCCGTTTGTCCGCTTACGCAACAGGTACAGGGTGAGAAGCCCCGAAAGGTTATTAGCCCGTAAGCTGCCAGTGTTATTCCTCACCGCTGGCTGGAGGTAAGGTTGCTTTCCATCCTTCAGGCCCACTCGCAAATGGGCCTTGTGATGCTTACTCAGCAGTCAGAATCTGGCCGGGTTACAGAACGGCAAGCGAACATGGTGGCCTTTTGCATAGTGTGGCGAACTTCACGCATCCACTCAAACGCCTCAAACCCTTTATCGTCGCTCATGCTCATCTGCTCTTTAGCCAAGTCCTCACCGTGTTGTCGCAGCAGATCATGAAACTGACGGCTCAATTCTTTGAACTGGTTCATTTTGCCAATCTCGCCATGCGAGAGAGTCCGATAGCCTTTAACGGTGCTGCCGTCCTGTGGTTTTGCTTCACTCATGGGTTATTTGCCTTGTCGGGTTTGTTCAATGTCTCGGATGCCAGCCAGTTGGCTGTTGGCCTGGTCAATCGCCGTTAGCAATGGGTCAATCCACAGTACCGCCTGACAGTACGTCAGGGGGCCGGGGGCAGCGGTACCAGCATTGGCTTCATCAACGAGGCCCGGATAGGCGTGCATTGCGCTGGAACGTAGACTAAGCGTGTAGTCGAGCAGCCTGCCAGCGATAGCAGCAGGAACAGCGAGAGCACAGGTCGGCTCACTCTTGAGGATGGTGCGATACTCAATCTCTTTCTCCTGCGCCTTGCCCGTCAGCGTCACAGCA